>Ga0209510_1000004_pt1 | contig 585636 bp, 548 predicted proteins | sample BiotimSIPDNA_FD_185749 | JGI IMG/M metagenome (GOLD analysis project Ga0209510, IMG submission 185749) | Anaerobic biogas reactor microbial communites from Washington, USA - Biogas_R1 time_0 SIP DNA (SPAdes) (version 2) | ecosystem: Engineered > Bioreactor > Anaerobic > Unclassified | place...
TCAATTCTCGCTTGCTACGTTTGCTCATCATTTTGCTCTATCTCCAGATACTTTTATCTGGTCTAGAGTAACATTCTTTTTGAGGCAACGTATATATCTAAAGTAAGATTATTTATGAGGCAATGCGGCTTATTCCCTTTTCACTTTTTTTATGCTATACTCATACAGCTGTCAAAACGAATTGACACACCTATTTCACACATCTCCGGATTTGCCTTGCGTGCCCATAGAATGGGTGAGGGGCAAGCCAGAAGGAGATGGAGGATTAAAACGCAAAGGAGTTAAATAAAATGTCACCTGTTGTAACAATGAAAGCGCTCCTCGAGAGCGGCGTCCATTTTGGTCATCGCACCAACAAATGGAACCCCAAAATGCGCCAATATATCTTTACCGAACGCAATGGTATTCATATTATTGACCTGCAGCAAACGGTCATACTTCTGGATGAAGCCTATGCCTTCGTCCGGGATACTGTCTCCGACGGAGGAACAATCCTGTTTGTCGGCACCAAACGCCAGGCACAGGACACGGTCCGTGATGAGGCAGAACGCTGTGGGATGCCTTATGTCAACGAGCGCTGGTTAGGCGGGACGATCACTAACTGGGTTACCATTCAAAAACGGATTTTTGAATTGGAGAACCTTGAACGCATGCGTGATAGCGGTCAGTTTGATCTTTTGACGAAAAAAGAAGGCTTGCTGCTGGAGCGTGAAATCGAACGATTGGACACACGCTTGCATGGTATCCGAACAATGAGAAGGATACCTGATATCCTGTTTGTGATTGACGTGATGCGTGAAGACACCGCTGTTCATGAAGCAAATCTCAAGGATATTCCCGTGATTGCGTTGGTTGATACGAACTGCGATCCTAAAAACGTGGACTATTTGATCCCATCGAATGACGACGCGATCCGCTCGATCAGTTTGCTGGTGGGTAAGATTGCAGATGCAGTTATGGAAGGTAAAGCCATTCGCAGCAAGGATATTGAAGAAGAGGAACAAAGGGCTGAGGCTATGCCGCCTGAAGTTTCACGTTTCGTTGAAGATGAAGAAGAACTTGAAGATGAAGACTTACTCGGCGAATCCACGTTGAAGTATCTTGGCTCTGCACCAAAGCCAAAGGCCAAGAAAACCAAGTTAGAGGATGATGAATCAGTCCTGGATGAAGAGGAAGAAGAACAGGACAGCGAGTTCGAGGAAGAATAATCTAGCAAACAGCATTGAAAAAAGATTGGAAATAAATTAAGATGGAAATTACAACTGAAATGATCAAAGCGTTACGGGAAGCCACAGGTTGTGGTATTTTGGATTGCCGGGCAGCGTTGCGCGATGCGGATGGTAATTTTGAAAGGGCAAGTGATATCCTGCGTGAGAAGGGTCTTGCCAAAGCTGAAAAACGTGCCAACAGGGAAGCATCCGAAGGGGTGATCGAAGTATATTCTCATGGTGAAGGTCGGTTGGCTGTGATGGTTGAACTGAATTGTGAAACGGATTTTGTGGGTCGTTCACCAGAATTTCTGAACCTGGCACACGAGTTAGCACTTCAGGTCGCTGCTGCCAATCCGCTTTATATTTCTGAAGATGACATCCCCGAATCTGCTCTGGAACATGAGCGGCAAATTGCTGAAGCACGCGCTAAGGAAGAAGGAAAACCTGAACAGGTAATCCCCAGGATTGTTGAAGGATATCTAAAAAAATATAAGGAAGAAAAGGTTCTTGTAAATCAACCCTACATCCGGGATAACAGCATGACTGTTCATGATCTGGTCAACGCACAGGTTGTAAAAGTTGGTGAAAAAATTGTCGTCCGACGCTTTGTCCGCTGGGAGCTAGGTTCTGAATCTGGTGTCCCTGAAGAGACTGAAGAATAAGAAGCGTAAGGCCAGCCCAAAGGTTGGCCTTATTTGTAATTGAGGTCAATACGTATATATCCGGGAGAACCTATGACAATGAGTGAAAATGGATTAATTTATAAGCGGATCTTATTGAAGCTAAGCGGCGAAGCATTGGCTGGTGATAATGGTACTGGAATTGACCCCAACAAAGCGACCAACATTGCAGTACGTGTCAAAGAAGTGCACGATATGAACGTGGATATTGCGATTGTGATCGGTGCGGGCAACCTGTGGCGCGGGCAGCACGGCAATCACGCAGGTATGGACAGGGCAACTGCCGATTACATGGGAATGCTGGCGACAGTGATGAATGCCCTGGCTTTGATGGATGCCTTTGAGCGAATTGGTGTGGTCACCCGTGTTCAGTCTGCTATTGAGATGCAGTCCGTTGCTGAACCCTATATTCGCCGCAGGGCGATCAGGCACCTCGAGAAAGGTCGTGTGGTGATCTTTGGGGGTGGTACAGGCAATCCTTATTTCTCGACAGACACAGCTGCAGCATTGAGAGCCATGGAAATAGATGCAGACGTGCTGATCAAAGCGACCAAGGTGGATGGGGTTTATGATAAGGACCCCAATTTGTATCCGAACGCCGAAAAATTCGCCCAGCTAACTTACATTGACACACTTAATCGCAGGTTGGAGGTGATGGATAGCACAGCCATTTCACTATGTATGGAGAACAAGCTGCCTATCCTTGTTCTGAACCTGTGGGATGAGGAAGCGCTTCCCAAAGCCTTGCACGGAGAAAATGTCGGCACACTTGTGAAAGAATCCTTAGGATAAATCTGCCATTGATTCATCCTATCTTGACCGGATGCCACAAATAGAATAGAATTTATTCGCTTTTATGCCCTCGTAGCTTAATGGATAGAGCAACTGCTTGCGGAGCAGTAGGTTGTGCGTTCGAGTCGCACCGAGGGTATTTCTCATTTAAGAGTGAACCATCCAGCAGTGCAGTCGTCTCTATCTCCCGGGATATGGTCTTATCCAACCGACGATCAAAAGTAAAAAACGGCGAAGTCATTGACTGATTTTTTCTGGGTGACAAAACTGTGATGAAACATAAACAATTCCAATCGATACGCTCTTCAATAACAACATCTCTGATCCTTTTGGTGGTCTGTGTTTTAGCCTATGGTTTGTTGATCCCCACGCTGGGATATTATTGGGACGATTGGCCGTATGCCTGGATCAACCATATGTATGGGCCATCAGGCTATCCAGACTACGTGGCTTTGGACAGGCCTTATTCTGCGTGGATCTTTATGCTGTTGACTTCGATCCTGGGTGAACAACCCCTTGGCTATCATATCAGCGCTATGCTTTTGTTTTGGTTAAGTACGGTGCTGTTTTGGTTTTTATTGAGGTTGCTCTGGCCCGAACATAACAAGCAAGCCTTGTGGGCAGCACTGTTGATGGCAGTTTATCCGGGTTTTTTGGGACATCCACAGGCAATTATTTACAACCACCACTTTGCTGCTATGGCGCTTTACCTGTTTTCACTGATTGGCATGGTTCGAGCGATCCAGACATCAGAGAGTCCAACAAAGCTGTGGCGGAGCCTTGCCTGGTGGCATCTTCCCTCGATGGCGGCTTTGATGTTGAGCCAATTTTCAATTGAATATTTCATTGGCTGGGAAGTCCTCCGCCCGCTGATAGCCTGGTTGGCACTCAGGCAAATTGCAATGAGTACAGAAAAAAGGGTTGGGATGGCGATCTTGCACACACTGCCCTATTATCTTGTGACCGCTGTTTTCTTGCTCTGGCGTGTGTTCATCTTCAGATTTCCCACCTACAGCCCAATCCGGATCGATGAGGCTGATTTTGTATTGGGGGAATGGTTTTTGGATGTATTAGATCAATTTTTGAATGCAGTTGTCCTGGCTTGGGGTCGAGCTTTCCCCCAACTTTCACAAGGTGATTTCAGCCGTCCTTTTTGGTTGGTTTACCTGGGGCTCATTCTATTAACAAGCATTCTGGCATTTGTCGTATTGTATAAATTTGATAAATCAAAGGTAAAACAAGCCTCAAAAGTCAGCAATAATGTATCCTTTGGGGCATCAGCGTTGCTGCTTGCATTGGTCGGGTTAGCCTTTGCCGGCTGGCCTTTTTGGCTGACAGATTTGAATATTGACATTGATTCAACCTTCAAGAGCCGGTTTACGCTTGCCTTCATACCCTGGGTTGCGCTGCTGCTGACAACGATCTTTCATTGGTTTTCCTCAATCCGCCATCGATGGACAAGGGTAACGAACCTGGTGGTGATCGCTTTGTTGGTCGGAGGGTCAACAGGTTATCATTTATGGAACGCCAATTATTACCGTAATCAATGGTTGGTGACCCAGCGTTACTTCCAGCAACTGGTCCAACGCATTCCAGGATTGGAACCCGGGACTTCTGTGGTCATAAACGATTTGCAGTCCATCAGTCTTAATGAAGATGATTCGCTGACAGCTATCCTCAATTGGATCTATGCACCGGATAATACCGATCCGCAGCTAGATTACATTGTCCAGTATCTCAGCGTTCGATTGGGTTGGGAGATACCCGATCTCAAACCCGATTTGCCCATCGAGCAGCCCTTCAGATCGCTGCATTTTTCTGGTTCAACAAATCAGATGCTGGTCGTTTACTATCAGCCGCCCGGATGTTTGCGTGTGTTAGACGGTGAACATCCCGAAAGACTGCCGCGTGATTTCCCCGACCGAATGATCCCTGCGCTTTCCCTTTCGAATCTCTCAGTGATTAAAACGGAACAGAATGAACATGCTGTGCCGCCTTTGCATTTGTTTGATGTGGTTAGCAGTGAAACCTGGTGTCTGTATTTTGAAGAAGCCGATTTGGAAGCGCAAAGGGAAAATTGGACTGGGGTTGCCGAGCTTGGCGATCATGCCTTTGAATTGGAAGATCAATCCAATGAGGTTTCTGAGCTATTTGTGTTCATCGAAGGCTATTTACGTGTGGGTAGATTGGAAGATGCTGAAGAGATCAGTTCAATGTTGAGCGAGCGGAGCAGCGGGTATTACAATCAGGGCATCTGCAAGCTGTGGCGGGATGTTGAAAGCGAAACACCGGGTGGTTTTGATCCTGGCTATGACCTGGCGAGTGTCTATGCCAGATTTTGTTCGGGTAAATAGTGGCCTGTGAAGAAATAAGAAATCGAAATTAATATCTCCAAACCATGAATTCAGCAACGAGGGTTGAGACTTTCTTTGTATCCGTTCGATTTTTTGAACATCATGGATTCTCGTTGTTTGAAGATAATGATCATTGGATGTTAAAATGAATAATATGTTCCGATGGTTTGCTACGCTTATCTTGCTGGTTGTCCTCGTGCTTACGTCCTGCAGATCTGGTGAGACGCCCGAATCCACAGCTACCTCAATTACACCCACGCAGAGTCCGACCCCTGCTTTGGAAATGGATTTGTCTCCAACGTCTACAACTGTGGAAGGGGCTCTGGCATTCCCGACTCCAACCCAAACCCTTCAACCAGCAACCTATTACAACTTTGATCCTGGGATCAATCCTTTGACGGGACTGCCTGTGGAGGATCCCGCCAATCTTGATCGGCGTCCGGTGATGGTCAAGGTCTCCAACTGGCCGCGTGAAGGCCGCCCACACGCAGGGTTGACGAGTGCTGATATTGTCTTTGAGTATTTCATTGGCAGCCAGATGAATCGCTTTTTGGCAGTATTTTATGGCGAAGATGCCGAAGTGATCGGGCCGGTTCGATCGGGAAGGTTGGTGGATGCCCAGCTGGTGAAACTTTACCAGGGAATCCTGGCTTATGGTAGTGCAGACCCCCAGGTGGATGAGGTTATCTTTGAGACTCTGGGCGATCGCGCTTATTCATTTCCACTGGTGCAATGCCCGATGATGTGCGGTGAGACCACCCATTCTGCCACAGGCGTTTTTGCCAACTCTACTGCACTCACCGATTATGCTGCCAGTATCGGGGTGGACCATTCTAAACCTGATCTGCGCGGAATGTATTTTCAGGATGATTCCCCATCCGGAGATGGGACAGGGACCTTGTTACATGTTGAGTATGCTGATTTCAGCATCATGGAGTGGCATTATGATGTTGAAGGGGGCAACTATGTCCTTTGGACGGAGCGTGAAACGGACGAAGGGCTTGATTTAGCGCCCATGACCGACCGTAACAACGACCAGGAGGTACACTTTGATAACCTGGTGGTGATGTATGCGAAATATATTGAGTATGCCCCCAGCTTGCATGATATTGTTATCACGGAAGCCAAAGGTTACCAGCCTGCAATATTCTTCCGTGATGGTAAGGTAACCTACGGCAAATGGCGGGTACCCGAACCTGACCGGCCGGTCATCTTTGAAACACCTGAAGGAGACCCGCTGCCCTTCAAACCTGGCAAAACCTGGATTGTGATCGCCGGGTTGAGCTCTACAACAACCCAGCCAGCAGGCGGAGAATGGGAGATCTATTTTGGGCTATGAGTGGGGAGCGGGAAATGGGATATAGGTATTAGTTATTAGGCATCAGTTATTAGGTATTAGGTATTAGGTGTTGAAATTATGTTCAATCAGTTTCTAATTATTTAAATCCTGATCTCTCAATTCCGATTACCCAATCCCCATTTCCTAATTCCTATTTCCACCCACTTACCATCCAAACACGGTTACCAGGTAATACCCCAACATGACTGCCCAGATCCACGTATCGATCCGATCGAGGAAGCCGCCGTGCCCGGGGATAAGGTTGCCGGTGTCTTTGACACCTGCAGTGCGTTTAAAGAGGCTGATCAGCAGGTCACCCGGGGGTGTCAGGATGGCCATCACCAAACCCATGACGGCGCCTTGCCAGAGCGGGGTGTCAGCAGGGAGGAAGGTTACCAATCGCCACAACAAGATCAGCAAAACGCCGCTGATCATCCCGGCCGCAACGCCACCGGCAAACCCTGCCCAGGTTTTGTTTGGGCTGAGCTTGGGCGTCATTTTGGCTTTTCCGAGCCAGCGTCCAACGTAATAGGCACCGCAATCCACAAGCCAGGCAACGGGGAGAGCGGTCAACAGCCATCCCAGGCCGTTGGGCATGGCTCGAATTGCGATGAAAAAGCTGCCTACCCAGCCGAGATACAGGATCCCGGAAAGGTTGACCGTAAAGCCAAGGGCAGCACTTTTGACGCCTTGTTCAAACTGGATCAGAGCGGTGATGACTGTCAGAAAGATAATAAGGGATAGGAGGATATCCAGGTATTGACCATCAAGAAACCAGCGATAGCCCATGATCAGGCTGATTCCCAACAGCAGTGATGGCAAAGGTGGGGGGTAACCCAATTTGCCAAATAGGTGGGCATATTCCACCGCTGCCACCAGTAAGACGATGGTCATGAAGATGTTGAACGCCCACCCACCAAGGTAGATCATGACCAAGACCAGGGGCACAAAGATCAGAGCAGCTTTTACACGTTGGGAATGCATGGTTCGGAAAGAGGTGGGTTATTCTTGTATACCGCCAAATCGTCGCTGGCGTTTGGCATAATCTTCCAGGGCTTTCCGCAGTTCCTCCTTATTGAAATCTGGCCAATAGACTTTGGGAAAATACCATTCGGAATAGACGGTCTGCCATGTCAGAAAGTTGCTCGTCCGGAGCTCACCGGATGTGCGGATGACAAGGTCTGGGTCAGGCAAATCGCGGGTGAACATATATTGGCTGACCAATTCATCATTAACGGCATCAGGATCAACACTGTCCTTAAGCATGCGTTTAATAGCATAGACGATTTCATCCCGTCCGCCATAATTAAAGGCCAGAGCGATTGTTATCCGATCGTTATTTTTGGTCAAATCAATCGCTTGCCGAACCTTTTGCTGCAAGTTGTCAGGGAGACCATCCAGATGACCGATGTGGACCAATTGCGCCCCTTCCCGGTTGAGCTCATCCATCTCTCGGTCAATGACATCCGACAGGATGTGCATAAGGCCGGTGACCTCAGTGCGAGGACGGGACCAGTTTTCTGTTGAGAAAGCATAAAAAGTAAGGTATTTGATGCCAAATTCGGCACTGGCGCGGATAATGGTGCGCAAGTTTTCAGTTCCTGCCCGATGCCCTGCCAAACGCGGCAAACCGCGCTCTTTTGCCCAACGGCCGTTGCCATCCATAATGATGGCAACGTGCCGGGGGATATTTTCTAATTTTTGCGATGTTTCTTCAGATGTCATAATTTTTTTTAGACTTCCAGGATCTCTTTCTCTTTCCGGGAGCCGATTTCATCCACTTTTTCACCCATTTTATCAGTCAGCTCCTGCAGATCTTTTTCGCCACGTTCCTGCTCATCCTCGGAGATCAAGCCTTCTTTTTCGAAATCACGTAAATCCTTGATCAAATCGCGGCGGATATTTCGCACTTTAACACGGGTGTCCTCCATGCGATTGTGTACAACCCGGACAAGCTCATGTCGGCGTTCTTCCGTAAGCTTTGGAAGCGTCAGGCGTATGACCTTGCCATCGCTATTGGGTGTAAGCCCCAGGTCAGAGGCAAGGATGCTTCGTTCTATATCTTTAAGCGAAGCTGGGTCAAATGGGCGGATCAATAATTGGCGTGGTTCAGGTACACTGATAGACGCCAGCTGGATCAGGGGAGTCTGGGTTCCATAGTATTCGATGGGCATTCGTTCCACCAGGCCTGGTGAGGCACGCCCGGTTCGAATGGTTGCCAGGTCTTCTTCCAGCATATCCAGGGCGGATTGCATTCTATCGACTGCGTCATGTAGGATATCTTTTATCATGTTCATCCTCCTTTATAGTTCATCTTTTTTGAGGGCGTAATAATATTTTGTCGTCAGTGTATGGCTCCTCAGAATAATGGATTGTGCCTTTTAGCACACGAAAACTCAATAGCCTGATTTCAATTTTCAATCGAAATTATTTTATCCCATGGATCAATTTCGAGCTGACAACCAGTCAATCATGATCTCTTTTTCTTCATCGGTCACATCAGCGCCTTTACCGATCATCTCATCAATGACATCATTCCATCCATCTTCTGAGTAATCCGAAGAGAAAACTTGATTTACTGAATGACAATCGCTACATTTATCGACAATCAACGCTTCGGGGTCACTCACTTCTGTTTCAGGCAACGGTGTGGATTGGGCGCAGGAAATGATAAGGCTCAACAAAAGCATTCCGACCAGGGTTAGGATTAGCATTCTCTTCTTCATACCTACCTCCAGAAATTAGGTCTTGTCGAGAATTTTGATGATTTGATTATAATCTGAGATTGTCCCCAGTGGGAAATGTTGTTCCGGTCTCAGAGAACAGAGATGATTTGTTCATAATCTTGGTATATTCTCGTAGCCATTATCCAGGATTGAGGAATAAAAAACCCCCGGCCGGCGTAAACCAGGGGCAAGGAAAATTTCATATTTGAAGTTCCAAATTTAACCGGCATGATTATAACACAAATTGCTCGTGGGTTGTTGTTAATTTATCAAAATTCCTTCCCGAAATGATACCCTGATCCATTAAATAAAAATACTCCTCGACCTGGACTCGAACCAGGAACCTAACGGTTAACAGCCGCTCGCTCTGCCAATTGAGCTATCGAGGAATGCGTATGGTATTATACGGAATATACCTCAGCGTGTCAAGCATTGTGCACACGTAAATCACGGTAAATGTCCGGGCTTTATTCTCGTAAAATCCGGCAAATGGTTCTTGAAGATTAAATAGATAGGTGCACGTCTGAGCACCAAAATGGATGCCAGACAGCATCACCAATGTTTACGAAAACTTTACTTATTTCCCTGAGTGAATGTCAGCAATGATCTCTTTGGCGAGATGATTCAGTTTTTCTTTCTTTTCAGAACTGATTTCACGGTTGGTCGCTTCCCAATAAATATCAAGAAGTTCGATTGTGCTTAGGCTCCCAGCCGTACGCCCCTCTGGTAATCGAACACGGGCTTCCATCAGTGTTCGCTTCACAAGATGAAATTCAAATGCATCTGCGGCAAGGGCGCGTAAGGCAGACTCATCGATCAGTGATTCCCATTCGCGCGGATATTCAATGACCATCCTGATGATGGCATCTTTTATCTCCTCCTGGGGAGGCAGTGCTTGCCGCAGTTTCTGGTTGATGCCCTGATCCGATTCCAACTTGAGTGCAATATCAATAAAGGGGCGGATGTGTTTGAGTTCGCGCCATTCAACTGTTGAGCTTCCTTTGTCGACTTGTGCCACGATGAAAAATTTCTTATCCTTTGCCTCGCCGAAATCAACGCGTTCGATGGAACCGGGATAAATGACAGGGGGATGTGACCCTTCATTGAGGTCCTGGGGTTTGTGGATGTGTCCGAGAGCGACATAATCAAGGCGTTTGTCCTTAACCAGCGCAGGCGGCAAAACCAGGTCATTCCCCAACATCACCATCCGTTCAGCGCCGTATTTTGCACCCTCAACGGAGGCATGCGCGGTGAGGATGATCGGTAAATCAGGGTCTGCTTGCTCCAACCAGTTTTCAATCAGATCACTCAAACGGTCACCAAGCTCGTCGTAGACCTTGCCGCGGTCTGCACCATCTATCTCCTGGCTAGCCATCAGTCCCGAACGTGATATCCATGGCAATGCCAGCACCTGGACAGGTAAGCCTTCCAGCTGGTCAGGGCTCAGGAATGCGGGCTTGTTGATGACATGGGTGTGAGAAACCTCCAGGGTTTCAAACTCCTGGATGGCATGTGCCCGGCCCGTGGCTGGGGAGATGTCGTGATTACCTGTCAGAAGGAGGGTTGTGATCCCGGCTCGTGAAAGATGCATGATCCGTTTGCCCCATTCCCTTTGGAAAGTGGGTGCCGGGGAACGGTCTTTATAGGCATCTCCTGCAAAGATCACCAGGTCGACCTTTTCATCAATTGCGGTTGATATGATCTCATCCAGGGATTTTAGAAAATCCATAACCCGCATAGGAAGCCCGGATTCGGGATCATGCTTGCCGTAATTGGCCATATCGATATGCGCATCTGAGAAGTGTAGAATTTTTACCATAGGAGCATTATAACATCCTGATCAAGGTCAGGAGATCTCAGGTTGCGGTTTATCATGTCTGTGGATTCAACAAAAACGCTGTCTAAACGCCATCTTTGAGTTTGGGTTGATCGAGATATCAGAAGGGCATTTATTGTCAAAGATCCGATCCCACCGTTGGTGCCTGGTTGTCTTCTTCCAAACTCTGCCTGGCTATTTTTCTTTCCAACCGCTTCTCGTCAAGCAGCTCTAACCGACGTGCCTGGATCCCGGTATTGACCATGAAGTACACGAACATGATCAGCGCAATCACCCCCACAAGAACGGAATAAAACGTGGTGGTGCCAAAAAATGGCAGGTCAAAGGTTACGAGGCCGAAAAAGAACATCAACGTATTCGCTATAATCGCCAGCACCCGAATTTCTGTGGGGCCAAATCGAATGCTGGTGATTTGGAACACGTCTGTGACATAGGTGATGAGATAGACCATGATCGAAAGCAGCAAATAGCCGATAAGCGCAAAGCAGGCGACAACAAGATCAACATAGGGTGAGAGACCTAATCCAATGAAGATCAACAATGCGCTGAGTGAATCGACCCAATGATCTACCAGAAAACCAAAGCGAGGTCGCTCGATATGGCGGTAGCGCGCCAGCGTTCCATCAAGGCTGTCCCCAAACCAGTTAAGAATGAAGCCGAAACTTGCCAACCAAAAGAACCAGGGGCTGACATTTGTGAGGATGTAGCTGACGAAGATCAGGATCGATGCCAGGATCCCGATCCAGGTTAATAAATCCGGAGTCACCCATTTGGGCATGTGCGCTGCCAGCCATTTTAAGGCTGGCCGTTCCAAAAAACCTAATAAGATATCGTTTTCTCTTTTGTGTTTTTCAACCTTTGGCATTATTTTCCTTTTTATTAATTGTTTTGGTTTAGATACCCAGGAATTGAGGCCACACAGGGTAAAACATTGCCCATTGATCCGCATATTTTTTTATGAGGGGTTCAGCATGGCTCAACACGCGATTGGCGTTGGAGAGGATTTCAGTCTCAAGATTTTCCTTTGTTTCCATCCAGATCGGCTCGGATACTTCTAAGAGATATCGACCGCCGGGTTGTGATGCGGCTGAGACCACAAATACAGGAACATTAAGTTCTTTTGCCATTCGCACATAGATGACGGGTAAATTCGTTGTATATCCCAAAAAGGTCGGTTTATATTTTTCCTGCAATTTCCCAATCAGGGGGCGATCAAACCCGGTCAGGATGCTTTTGCCATCGCGTAAGTTTTTCTTGGCCTGCCTGAACGCATTCAGACTCATTGGTGTAACGAGGGTGCCCAGGTTTTCTCTGATCCGATTCTGAATTTTATAAGCTCCTTCCGGATTTGGGAAAGAGAGTACCTGGACTTTAAGATTATTCAACCTGAGAGCATAACCCATCAAGTCAAAATTGCTCAGGTGAGGGCAAACCAGTACGCAAGGCTGATCATTCCAGATACGTTCAAAAACAAGTTTTGTCTCGGAAGGGAAATCAACAATTTCCCGTAATTTATCAGGCTTTTTGAGAAAGTAGAAAAAATCAAAAAGGCATTTTGCTGAAGACTGGAAAACCTTATCTGTGAGATCACTTAACGCACTTTTAGAAATGGACTGGTTATGAATGACCCATTGATTGGCACGAACCGCTTTGACTCTTGGGCTGTCTTCATCCTGCGCTAATTTTTTACCTATGAAACCGGCGATTTTTAATCCCGTTTGACGCGGCAGGATATTACCGAGCAGCATCGCCAGGCGGATGAAAATGGGACGTTCCAACCCACTCAGATTTTGAGCGCTTTCATTGTCAGCGTTATTAACCGGCTGGTTTTCTTTGTTCATGGTGTTATTCTGGTATCCTCATCATCATTGAACCCTATTCTACTGCATAACAAGAAATGATATAAGATCGAACAAATATGATCAGATCATCAAGGTGATATTGGAAATTAATATCAACATTTTCAATGTGACCACCCATGAATGATTCTTGTGCCAGTTAGGTTCACTTTTTGAAATGATCCATCTCCCGGATTTGCGTTGCACAGGCTGAACCATATAATTTTCAATAACCATAACTCAAACGGGGCTGGGTGTTGCAAAGACAAGAAAATCCTTACATGTGGTATAACTGCATTTACTGGAAATCGGGATCTCCCTGTGGAGCGTCCTTTCACCAGAATAAGGATAAGGATCAGCTTTCCAAAGGTACAAACATGAAAATTTTGTGTATTGCAGCCTCGTATGTGCCATCCAATACAGCAAACAGTATCCAGGTTGTAAAGGCGACTGGGGCACTGGCTTCATTGGGGCATGAGGTCGCTTTGCTGGTACCTGGGAATAAGTCGGCAGATTGGGAGCAGCTCAAAGCGCATTATGGCTTGCAGCAGACCTTTAAAATTCGCTGGCTTAGCGAAAACCTAAGCTTCAGGCGGTATGATTTTGCCCTCAAAGCCGTTCAGGCAGCCGCCCAAATGAAGCCTGACATGGTTTATACCTGGATGCTGCAGGCTGGTGTACTCGCGCTTTGGCGCGGTTTGCCGGTGATCCTTGAACTGCACGATCGCGTAACCGGTCGCATGGGACCGTGGTTGTTCCGGCAATTTTGGCGCTCAAGAACGGAGAAACGCCTTTTGACCAATACCACAGCACTGAAAAAGGTTTTGGTTGCGGACTTTGTACTGGCAGATGCTACCGATCGGATTCTGGTAGCTCCGAATGGCGTGGATTTAGAGCGGTATGCTGATCTACTGGAACCCGAAGATGCGCGGAAAGTGCTGGGATTGCCGTCCGGGTTGACAGTGGGCTACACCGGTCATTTCTATGCCGGTCGCGGGATGGATTTGATGCTGAATTTAGCAAAAGCGATACCAGAGCTCAATTTCCTGTGGGTGGGGGGTGAGCCTGCCGATGTGCGCGCATGGAAGGAGCGTTTGGCTGGGGAGAATGTGAGTAACATCACCCTGACCGGATTTGTTGATAATGCCGTCCTACCCCGTTATCAAGCCGCATCCGATATCCTCCTGATGCCCTATAGCACATCGATTGCAGGAAGCGGCGGCGGTGATACGGTTGATGTCGCCAGCCCGATGAAGATGTTTGAATACCTAGCGGCACGCCGGGCGATTATCACCAGCGATCTGCCGGTGATTCGAGAGGTCTTGAATGAGACCAATGCAGTCTTTTGCCCTCCGGACGACGCACATGCCTGGGAAAAAGCGCTAAGACTGCTGCTCATGGATCCATCCCGCCGGGAAAAACTTGGAAAGCAAGTCGGTCTGCGTGCCAGGGACTACACCTGGCGAGCCCGCGCAGAACGAGCTTTAGATGGATTTTTATCGAACCGGGCTGGAGAAGCGTGAAAGCATTGATGAAAGAAAGTAAGAAGCATAATTTTTGGATCTGGTTTGGAATTGTTTTGGCAGTTGCTATTTTGCTGCGGGTTGTATTGTTCATGACCTATCCAGAAGTCTCATACAGTGACACAGCCAGTTATCGCCGGTCGGCAAATGCCATTTTGGATGGCTTGAAGGCTTATGATGGGACACGCACGCCTGGATATCCCGCTTTCATGGCGTTGCTTGGTCCAGATCGGGTGGTGTATGCTGTGCAACTGCTCCTCGGCTTGGGGATGACCATGGCGTGGTTCTGGATCGGGTGGAAAGCCACCGGGAAGCCATTTTTTGGCGGTCTGGCTGGCCTGGCGCACACATTCAATCCGGGTCAAATCTTTTTTGAAGCAAATCTCTTAACAGAGACCCTTTCGACCTTCTGGCTGATACTGGCATTTTTAGGCGTTTTTATTTGGTTGGAATACCCAAAAACACGATCGATCGGTTTGGGTTTAGGGGTTGGTTTGGGCGCTGCTTTGGCCGCCCTGACACGTCCGCTTTTTATCTTTGTTCCTGTGTGGCTGGCGGTTTTCCTGGCATTCTCACTGGAATACAAAAAACTGCGTTTTAATTGGAAAGGATTGTTCGGTGTGCTCTTGCCGGCAGTTTTACTGGTGGGTGGGTGGATGCTCTGGATTCAGAAAAATTATCACATCTTCAGCCTGACCACCATGACAGGCTATCATCTGGTCCAGCACACGGGCTATTATTTTGATGATGTGCCGGATGAGGACGCCGTCTTACGGGACGTCTATTTGGATTTTCGGGAGCAGCGTCTAAAAACCTATGGCACCCAGGGCAATACCATCTGGGACGCAATCCCAGCACTGCAGGAAGCAAGCGGAATGAACTTTTATGAGCTTTCACGAGAACTCCAAAGGATATCCGTTCAACTGATCCTGACTCATCCCTGGCATTATGTGGGTCGGGTGTTGCGCGGCTGGTGGTTGTTCTGGCGTGCGCCTGTTTATTGGTCCAGCCGATCAATATCTTCGGGGCAACTTGTCCTCATTTTTCGTACGATGATTCTGAGTGTGCGGGGGCTGATCTTCGGCGCGAATATAGTTTTTATCATCACCACCCTGACAGCCTGTGTTTCCAAACGTTTAAGGGAGATTTGGGCTTTGCGCCCGTTTTTATGGTTGTTGGCTGGCTCTGTATGGGCGAGTTCAGTCGCATCTTCTATGCTCGACCATGGGGATAACCCGCGGTTCCTGATTCCCCTGCAAACAGCGGTATTATTTTGGGTATTATGGGTTATTGTTCATTCATGGCAAGCCCTTCGATCAGCCCCAAAAGGATTGGAGCATTAGTTGGTAAAAGAGAAAATAAGATTTACTGATCCTATTTTTATCCATCTGGGCTTATTAGCCTTTGTCAGCCTTGGTTTGGGGATGATCTTTCAATTAATTTTTGATCAAGGAGATTTTTGGCTAGGTTTGCGAGCCGCATCCGTGTTAATTTTCCTGATCGGGTTTGTGTTGTATTGCGCCTGGCGTGCTAGCAAGGGTGGGAAGGTGATGGCCTGGATGCTGCTGCTCGCGTTTATCTTGCGCCTGGCATTGGGCATTTTTCTTGCGTGGGGGCTGCCTCAGTTTGGCTATAACCAGGAACCGCAAGAGACGGGTTTTGTCTTTGAGGATGCCTACCGGCGGGAAGAGAATGCCTGGGATCTGGCGAAAACGGGTGATCCGCTTACCACAGCCTTTGGAGATGCCTACGAAACGGATCAGTATGGCGGAATGCTCTACCTGAGCGCTTTTATCTACCGCTACCTCAGCCCCGATGCTTACCGACCAGCGTTGATTTCCATCCTTTCTGCCGGGGCAATGGCACTCAGCATCCCATTTCTGGTTGCGGGGATGCGCCGTAAATTTAGCTGGAAGGCAACGCTGTGGGCTGGATGGATCATGGCTTTGTATCCTGAAGCCATCCTGTTGGGTTCCTCCCAACTCCGAGAGCCGTATTTTATCCTGATCTTTTCCGTGATGTTTTGGGCAGTCGTCCATGCACTTGAAAAAGCCCATCTCAAGGTTGTTCTTCCCATTTTGTTCATTTCAACAGTGTTTCTGTTCCTGTTTTCCTACCGCATGGGACTCTCAATCGTTGGTGTGCTGGCGGTGTGGGTCTGGATTGAATTATCCAATCGCATGAAAAGGAAATGGGTCAAGCTGGCAGGCTGGGCATTGATCCTGCTTGCTGTGATCGCCGTGGTCGTGGTGATGTGGGATTGGCTGGACGCAGTTCTGTTCTGGGATATGCTGGTGACGATCAGAAAATCGGGGAGGGTGATGTTTCATCTCGAAGCCCTGCCAGCGTGGATGCAATTCCCCTTTATCCTGGTTTATGGTGTTTTCCAGCCCGTCTTGCCGGCTGCGATTGCTGCACCAGCGCCCTGGATCTGGCGAGGATTGGGGATTTTCCGCGCTGTGGGGTGGTATGCATTGCTTCCCCTGTTAGCCTATGCACTGATAAGCGTTTGGCGTGCGGAAAAAAGCGACAAAAAACGGTGGTTGATCGTTTTCACTGTTCTTTCCTGGATTTGGATCCTGATCGCATCCGCGCGTGCAGGCGGTGATCAATGGGATAATCCCCGTTACCGGACTATATTTCTGCCATTAATGAGCATTGCTGCGGGTTGGGCAATCACTTTTGCGCAGGAGAAAAAGGATCGGTGGTTCTATCGAGCGCTGCTGATCGAAGGTATATTCCTGGGCTTCTTCACGAATTGGTACCTCAGGCGCTATGCCGGGAGTCCGCTTTACCTGGAATTTTTCCCAATGATTGCCGTCATCCTTGGCCTGAGTGCCCTGGTCATCGTTGGTGGATGGCTGTGGGACCGTCATCGAGCACCTCAAGAAATGCATAAGGATCCAGATTAGGACATTACGCATTGACGCAAATCAGATGCTTGTCATGAAAATGGATGTATTTGGTCAATCATTCTTTGTATTTTATAAAATTCGTTCTTCTTGACCATCAGGCTGAGAAGGTTATAATTCAGATATTGAAATTATGAAGAAAATTGAAATCAGGGATGATCATTTTCGTGATCTTGCATTGTTGATGGCAATCCAGTCTGATCCGGATATTTCACAGTCTACGCTGGCAGAAAATTTGGGTGTTGCAATCGGTACGGTCAACGGACGGATTCGGCAATTGAGCGAAGGGGGATTGATCGAGGTCAACCGACTCAAGCGGAGAAAATTGCGGTATACGATCACGCCCAAAGGGATTTCACTGCAGCGAAAATTGACGCAGGAATTTGTGCAGCAATCATTCGATCTTTTTCGCCAGGTTCGCCAAAAGGTGAAAGTTCACCTGGTACAACTTGCGCAGGCAGGTGTGCATGCAGTACGCCTGAATGGTGATGGTGACATTGCTGAGGTTTGCAGATTGACCTGTTTGGAACAGCACTTTGACCTGACGGACGATAAAAATGCACCTATTCTCGTTGTAGACGGATTAAATATCCGACTGGAGCATGGAAATTAATTTAGATAGGTACAAAGAGGAGCTATGGATTTGGGATTTGATTGGTCAAAAAAGAAGATATGCGTGACGGGCGGCGCTGGCTTTCTCGGCACGCATTTACTCCGTGAACTGCGGAGCCGTGGGGCACAAGACATCTTTGTGCCTACCATTGATAAATACGATCTTGTGCAGCGGGAATCGATCCTACAGTTGCTGGAAGATTCCAATCCGGATGTGATCATCCACCTGGCAGCGCACGTGGGGGGGATCGGTGCAAATCGGGAACATCCCGCAGAATTCTTTTACGACAACCTGATGATGGGCGTTCAGCTGCTTCACGAATCCTATGTAAGAGGTGTGGAAAAATTTGTGGCGATTGGAACTGTTTGCGCTTATCCAAAATTCACCCCCGTTCCCTTTAATGAGGACGACCTCTGGATGGGCTACCCCGAAGAGACCAATGCACCTTATGGATTGGCAAAAAAGATGCTTTTGGTGCAATCCCAGGCTTACCGCGATCAATACGGCTATAACAGCATCTTCCTTCTTCCTGTGAACCTGTATGGTCCTGGCGACAATTTTGACCCTCGCTCTTCCCATGTGATCCCGGCTTTGATCCGCAAGTGCGTTGAAGCCAAGGAACAGGGTACGGATCATATCGTCGTGTGGGGCGATGGATCACCCACCCGTGAATTCATCTATGTCGAGGATGCTGCCCGTGGGATCGCGCTTGCCGCAGAAAGATTCAACAAATCCGACCCCGTTAATCTCGGCTCTGGTTTTGAGATCAGCATCAAGGACCTTGTCCAAAAGATTGCACGCATGACCGGGTTTGAGGGTGAATTGGTCTGGGACACAACCAAACCCAACGGTCAACCCCGCCGCGCTTTGGACACCAGCCGTGCTAAAAATGAGTTTGGTTTTGAAGCGCATACGGATTTTGAAGAAGGTTTGCAGAAGACCATTGATTGGTACCTTCAGACCAGGAAGTAACTTGGGCTTTTGATGGAAAATTCGCGCCGAAAAGGAAATCAATCTTCAATCACTTACTTGCAGCCTGCCAAAGGTTGGCTTGCGGTTAATTTTGGTGAACTTTGGCGCTATCGTGAGTTAATCTACTTTCTCACCTGGCGCGATATCAAAGTTCGCTATAAGCAGGCTGTGCTGGGGATTGCCTGGGCGGTTTTGCAGCCCTTGCTGACGGTTGCGATTTTCACGATCATTTTCGGTGTCCTACTTAAAGTTCCCTCACAGGGGCTACCTTATCCCCTGTTTGCCCTGACGGCATTGCTGCCGTGGCAGCTGTTTGCAACTTCCTTGCAGCGCTCCAGCATTAGCCTGGTGGGGAATGCAAACCTGCTGACCAAGATCTATTTTCCACGTCTTGCCATCCCACTATCATCGGTACTGGCATCGCTGGTGGATTTTGGTGTTTCTTTCATCATCTTACTGGGGGTGATGGCATATTATCGGGTTTGGCCCGGTGTGAACATACTTTGGACGATCCCGATCGCCCTGCTGACACTGTTGACCTCCCTTGCAGTCGGACTATGGCTGTCTGCCTTGAACGTCCAATACCGTGACGTGCAGCACATGGTCCCATTTATCATCCAGGTGTGGATGTATGCCTCCCCGATCGTTTACCCCATTGAGACCATCCCCGCCGGGATTTGGCGCTGGTTATATGGGCTCAACCCGCTGGTGGGTGTCATCCAGGGCTTTCGATGGGCGCTGCTGGGGGGAGACCCGCCAGACATCACGATGCTCATTTCGATTGGCGTGGTTCTCGTGCTATTGATTACGGGTGTTTATTATTTCCGGCGAATGGAAAAGACCTTCGCCGATGTGGTGTAGGTGCTATGACTGAACTGGCTATCCGGGTTGAGAATATATCAAAACGCTATCGGATTGGTACGCTGCAAAACCGGGCAGATACGCTGCGCGATGTGATCGTGAACAATGTGCGCCGGGTGGGTGGCATGCTAAAGCGTTCGTCTGGGAACGATGATCAAAGCCCTTCCCATATTTGGGCGCTCAAGGATGTTTCTTTTGAGGTGCCGCGCGGGCAGGTCCTGGGCATCGTGGGACGGAATGGTGCCGGAAAAAGTACTTTGCTGAAGATCTTATCTCGAGTCACCGATCCAACCGAAGGTTATGGCGAGATCCATGGGCGAGTTGGTTCGCTTTTAGAGGTCGGCACAGGCTTTCACCCGGAGCTTTCGGGACGTGAAAATATCTACCTGAATGGTGCCATTCTTGGCATGCGGCGGGAGGAAATTAACCGCAAATTTGATGAGATCGTTGATTTTTCGGAAGTTGGAAAATTTATCGACACACCGGTCAAACGCTTTTCAAGCGGGATGTATTTACGGCTGGCTTTTGCAGTTGCTGCTCATCTTGAGCCAGAAATCCTGGTGGTGGATGAGGTCCTGGCTGTCGGCGATGCAGAATTTCAGCGAAAATGCCTTGGAAAAATGAATGATGTCGCCCAGGAAGGGCGCACTGTTTTGTTTGTCAGTCATAATATGTCCGCGATTTTAAGGCTGACCCAGGAAACGATCGTTCTTGACCAGGGCAGGATTATTATGCGTGGACCGACCCCTGACGCAGTGGATTATTACCTCAATATGGGATTAACCGAACAAGGCGAACGCTTCTGGCGGCAGGAAGAACGCGTCGGTGAAAAATCACCTTTCCAACCGATTGCATTGCGAGTTCGGAATTTGCAGGGACAGGTCGTTGATACGGTTCAATCGGTAGAAGGCTTTGATATTGAGCTGGAATACCACCTCAATGAAGCGATCAGCGGCTTGCGGGTTGGTTTGTATATGATGACCACCCGCGGCGAATATGTCTTTACAAGCTTTGACACGGACGCCCCCGATTTATTTGAAACCTACCGGGAGCGACTGCCCGGTCACTATTTCAGTCGATGTCATATTCCTCCCCATTTGATGAATGAAGGACGCTTTGTTTTGGGTGTCAATGCGAGTTCCTATCGCATCCGGCGATTCTTTCAAGATGATAAAGCCCTCAACTTTACTGTTGATGCAACGGGTACATCGGGCACGCAATGGCCTGAAAACCGCCCGGGACCGATCCGACCCAAGTTGGATTGGATGATAGAGAAGAAGTAAACTTCTATTATGAATCGAAGACAAATAAAACGCATACTGGGAGAGCTCCCCTACACCGTTGAACTTTACTGGCAGTTGGTTCAGCGTAATAAACCCTGGCAAGCCCATTACAACCTGGATTTTCTTGAATCGGTGCTTCCGCAAGCTGTTGAGCAAGCCAAGACCCTGCGGGAAAAACCCTCTCAGGTTAAGAACGTGTTCATATTTGCGTCCCTGCATTACTGGATTGAATTTTCAACCCTTCTGGCAGTGGTTTTGGCTGGAAAAGGGCACAATGTCACAATGTCATTTTTACCCTATGCCGAATGGGATCAACCGATCCAGAAATTTGATCTTAGGCGGCAAAACCTGTACACCCGCCAGGTTTTATTTCCAGCTAGTTCTATTTTGAGGGTGCAGTCCTTGTTGGATGTCAAACCGCTCTCAAAAAGCTTGCCGAATGAGCTGATCAAAGCTGTGGAGGAGGTCAGTGTCTTTGATGCCCAATATACCCTCCAGGTTGAAGACATCATCAAAGAGGAATCTATCTACCAGATCCGCTATGCGAGGAATCTGGAGGCTGCTCAAAACGCCCGCACATGGCTGGCTGCGCACAAGCCTGATGTGGTGATCGTGCCCAATGGAACCATCCAGGAGATGGGTGTGGTCTACCGGGTTGCCCGCCATCTCAAGATCCCGACTGTGACCTTCGAATTTGGCGATCAACGAGAGCGGATCTGGATTGCCCAGGATTCTGAGATCATGCGCCATGAAACCGATGACCTCTGGAATGCAAAGGGGCAGGAACCTTTGGATGATGCCCAGATGGAACGCTTGCAAGCACTTTTTTCCGCGCGTGTGAATGCAAAGACATGGAAAAATTTTGCCCGTAAATGGCAAGAGACACCCACAGAGGGTGGTAAAGCCATCCAGAAAAAGCTCAAGCTGGATGACCGTCCGGTCATATTGCTTGCCACCAATGTTCTGGGTGACAGCCTGACCCTTGGAAGGCAGGTATTCAGCAGGGATATGGCGGAATGGATTGAGCAGACCGTGGCTTACTTTGCTGAGAAGGAGGATGTTCAATTGGTGATCCGGGTCCATCCGGGAGAAACCCTCACCCATGGCACCTCGATGGTCGACATCGTCAAAGAAAAATTGAAGGAAATCCCACCCCATATCCACCTGGTTGAACCTGCTGAAAAGATCAACACCTATGACATTTTGGATATTGCAGACCTTGGGTTGGTTTACACCACGACGGTTGGATTGGAAATGGCAATGCGCGGCATCCCTGTGGTTGTGGCTGGACAAACCCATTACCGTGATCGCGGGTTTACCTATGACCCGCAGAATTGGGATGATTACTTCAATACGCTCAATGGGCTTTTGGGTGATTTGGAACATACCCGTTTGACCCAGGATCGGGTCGAATTAGCCTGGCGGTACGCCTATTTGTTCTTCTTTACCTTTCCCAAACCGTTCCCATGGCACCTGTTGGATTTGGAGCAGGACCTGCAAGCTCGTTCAGTGTCCTTTGTGATGGGTGAGGAAGGGCAGGAACGGTACAATGAGACGCTTGAAAACCTGGTCGGCAAACCCCTGACGTGGTAAATCATAAACAGAAAATTTTCAGATCGGTCAAGATTAATGAGTGAACAAGACATAAAAAAGGATGTGCGCGAGTTTTATGATAAGGTGGGCTGGCAAAAGATCAGCGAGGATCGTTTTCAGAATGCCGAATATGAAGACTTGCGCCCCGTCTCGGAGGAATACATCCATCGCTGCCATATGCGTGTCAAACGCCACCTGGCGCCTGAGGGACGTTACCTGCTCGATGCGGGATCCGGTCCTGTTCAATACCCTGATTATGTCACTTATTCCGAAGGTTATCAGGCGCGGGTGTGCATGGATATTTCCATCATCGCCTTGAAAGCAGCCCGTGAGCACCTGGGTTCACACGGTATGTACGTGGTGGGGGATGTAGCCCATCTTCCCTTTACTTCAAATACCTTTGACGGGATTGTCTCACTTCATACCATCCATCATGTCCCGCTGGATGAAAAAATTACTGCCTATGAGGAGCTCTATCGTGTCCTGAATCCTGGGAAATCTATGGTTTCTGTGGATGGGTGGACAAGGGCACCTTTGATGGACCTCCTGGCAGGCTTTATGGACATGATGCGAAGGTTGCGAAACAAAAAGGAGCACAACCAGGAACACGCGTTGGGTGAGCCGAACCAATCAGGACAGGGGAAGGGCGAGTCTTCACCGGAGACGGAAACTTCACAAGCCAAACCCAGCGGCACCTTTGTTCAAAAACTTGATGCGCAGTGGTTGATCGGTGCACTTGAAGACCGGATGCCATATCAAATTTTGGTATGGCGGAGTGTGAGCGTGAACTTCTTGCGATCCGTGATCCATGCGGATTGGGGCGGGCGTTTTTGGCTGAAAGTCATATATCGGCTTGAAGAGTGGTTTCCGCAATTGCTGGGACGGATTGGGCAGTATCCATTGGTTGTGATTGAGAAACTTGAACAAGAACTCGAATCCTGAACAACACAGCTGCATTATAATTTGGATAGATTTCCAAGGAGAAAAAAATGGATTGGACAGATAAGAAAATTTTGGTCACGGGTGGGACGGGTTCTTTCGGCAAGCGATTTGTTGAGGTCATGCTGAAGGAATATCATCCCGCCAGGTTGATCGTTTACAGTCGGGATGAATTGAAGCAGCATGAAATGCGAATGGCTGGATATAACCATCCGAATTTGCGTTATTTTATTGGGGATGTGCGCGATCTACCCCGGTTGCGTCGGGCATTCAATGGTGTGGATATTGTGGTGCATGCTGCAGCGCTCAAACAGGTGCCGGCATGTGAGTACAATCCCATGGAAGCCATCAAAACGAATATCCTCGGCAGCAGCAACGTGGTCGATGCTGCACTGGATGCCGGGGTCAAGAAGGTGTTGGCGCTCAGCACCGACAAAGCTGTCAATCCGGTCAATTTATATGGCGCCACCAAGCTTGCCGCTGAAAAATTATTGGTACAAAGCAATGCTTATGCAGGTGGGATGACCACCCGATTCAGCTGTGTGCGCTACGGAAACGTGGTGGGTTCACGCGGCAGTGTTGTCCCCTTATTCATCAAGCAGCGGGAAACCGGCACAGTCACGCTAACCGATGAACGGATGACTCGATTTTGGATCTCCCTGGACCAGGGCGTTCGGTTTGTGATCCGCTGCATTGAGCAAATGCAAGGGGGAGAAGTGTTCGTGCCCAAGATTCCCAGTATGAAGATGACTGACCTGGCAGAAGCAGTTGCGCCGGGCGCAGAAGTGAACGTGATTGGGATCCGACCCGGCGAGAAACTTCACGAGGTCTTGATCTCGGAAGACGAATCCAGGACAACGGTTGAGCTGGAGGATATGTATGTCGTTCAGCCTGCAGCCGCCTTGTGGTTTGGACATTACTGGTCCGAGATCGGGAAACCCTTGCAGGATGGCTACCATTACGCCAGCGACAACAATACCGAATGGCTGACCCTTGATGATATCCAGAAAATGGTCGCATCTATCGAGGATTCCCTGGAAGAAAGTTGAGGATAGGATGCGACTGCTGATCACTGGTGCCAGCGGCTTATTGGGATTGAACTTGTGCTTGTTGGCAGGTGCGCAGGGTCATCAAGTGACCGGTCTGTCATATTCTCAAAGACTGCGAGGAATACCATTTAACCTTAAACAGGTCGATCTTCGAGATGAGAAACGAGCCCTGGGGTTGATCGAGGACGCTGATCCTGAAGCGATCATTCATTGTGCTGCAATTGCCAATATCAACGCAGCTGAAAAAGATCCCATCAGTACAAATCAGATCAATTCGGTTGTCCCAGGATGGCTGGCTGGTGCAGCTGCCAGCTGGGATATACCCTTTGTTCATATCTCGAGTGATGCTGTTTTTGACGGTGCGGTGGGCGGCTATCGCGAGATGGACATTCCTCACCCGTTAAGTCGGTATGCTCAAAGTAAATTGGAAGGTGAACAAGCGGTCCAGGAAGCCAATCCCAGCGCGATTGTCGCGAGAGTTGTTTTCTACGGTTGGAGCCTATCAGGAAAGCGAAGCCTTTCGGAATTCTTCTTTAATCATTTACTGGAGGGAAAATCCGCCAATGGGTTTGTGGATACCTTCTTCTGTCCGCTGTATGTCGAGGATTTGGGACGGATTTTATTGGAAATGATCGAAAAGGGTTGTTCCGGTCTTTATCACGTGACCAGCCCAGAGAGCCTGAGTAAGTATGAATTCGGAGTCCGAATTGCACAGCGGTTTGGGTTTGACCCGGATCTGATCGTGCCAATCAGGGCGAGTGAGATCGATCGGGGTGCAGTCCGTTCATTAAACCTGACCTTGAGATCGGATAAGCTTGAGGCAGCCCTTGGGCATCCCCTGCCCTCGGTGGATGAGGGGATCGAGAAGCTTTATCAGCGCTGGCAGGAAGGATTGCCGGCGTATTTGCAGAGTCTTGCTGTTTAGATCAATTTTTCATCAAGGAGGTCAAATGACCATTCGAATCGGCAAACACTTGATCGGAAAAGATCATCCGACCTATTTTATTGCGGATATTGCTGCTAACCACGACGGGAGTCTGGAACGGGCAAAGATGCTGATCCGCCTGGCAAAGGAAGCAGGAGCGGATGCAGCAAAGTTTCAGAACTTCCAGGCACCGAAGATCGTCTCCGATTATGGCTTCAGCCATATGGATTCACAGGTATCCCACCAGGCAAAGTGGAAGAAATCCGTGACCGAAGTCTATGCTTCGGCATCAGTCCCCTTTGATTGGACGCCGATCCTAAAAGAGACCTGTGACGAAGTGGGCATTGATTATTTCTCCTCCCCCTACGATTTTGAAGCGATTGATATGCTGGAACCCTATGTGCCGGCTTATAAGATCGGTTCAGGGGACATCACATGGATTGAAGCCTGCGAATACATGGCACGCAAGATGAAACCTGTTCTGCTGGCAACTGGTGCTTCGAATATCGGTGATGTTCAGCGTGCCGTCCATGCGATCCTGGCAATCAATCCGGACCTGGTATTGATGCAGTGCAACACCAATTACACGGCAGAGGATGGAAATTTTGATAATATCCACCTTAACGTCCTCAAGACCTTCCAAACCATGTTCCCTGATCTTGTTCTGGGTCTTTCGGATCATACGCACGGTCATGCAACCGTATTGGGTGCAATTGCCATGGGTGCCAGGGTGGTTGAGAAGCATTTTACCGATGATAATGAACGCGTCGGACCAGATCATCCCTTTGCAATGAATCCCAAATCATGGGCAGAGATGGTCAAAGCCACCCGCCAGTTGGAGCGGGCTATGGGCTCGGGTGATAAATTCGTGGCAGATAATGAACAGGAAACAGTGATCATTCAGCGGCGCTGTTTACGGGCTGCCCGCGAGATTGAACCCGGGGAGCTGATCAACCGCGAGATGATCGATGTGCTCCGACCGGCAACTGAAGGCGCTATCATGCCCTATGAGATCCAGGACCTGATCGGTTCGCGGGCATTGGAGCGAATCCCATCTGGGCAGGAATTACGTTGGACACATTTTGGCAACCCCTGAGCCTGAACAAAATGACTATTGTGAAAAGTGAGGCCTGATGCGAGTGCTTTATTTCACGGTGGCAGACAGCCCGCATGACCAGCGATTCCTTTCTGCCCTAGCAGGATCTTCACATGAGGTTTTTGCTTTACGGCATTCAGCCTGTACACCACAAAGATCTGCTGGGATAACGGAATTGAGTTGGCCGAAGGGCTGCCCTGATTGGTCCCATTGGGGAGGCTGGCAGGAGGGAAATTCCCAATTATTAGAGATCCTTGACCAAGTGAAGCCGGACCTGGTGCATGCAGGGCCGATCCATAAACCGGCGTATTTGACAGCGCTGGCCGGTTTTCACCCCCTGGTATCCATGTCCTGGGGGTCGGATCTTTTGATGCATGCTAAACGCAGCCCGTGGATGGGATATGCCACCCGCTGTGCCCTTTCGCAGACGGATATTTTATTGGCGGATTGTCAAACCGTTGCCGATGAAGCTGTGCGTTATGGATTCCCATCTGACCGGATCGTCCAGTTTCCGTGGGGTGTTGACCTAAATCATTTTTCACCGCAAAATGCACAGGCGGCGGGGAGGGAATTGAGAAGCACCCTGGGATGGGATGATAAATTTGTCCTGCTGTGCAACCGCACCTGGTCTCCCATTTACGGGGTTGATTTGCTGGCGCAAGCTTTTACCCGCGCCGTCCAGAATAACCCCAATTTGCGTTTGCTCCTGGTGGGGGATGGACCCCAATCATTGAAAATCAAGCGCATCTTAGAACCTGTCGCTGATTTTGTCCATCTGCCCGGATGGATGGACCAGGCGGACTTACCGGCTGCCTATGGTGCGGTAGACTTGTTCATCACGCCTTCGCATTGTGACGGTTCATCCGTTTCACTGCTAGAAGCCCTGGCTTGCGGCTGCCCGGTGCTGGCATCCGACATTCCCAGCAACCAGGAATGGATTGTGTCCGGGCAAACGGGGGATTTGTTCACGGACGCTGACCTGGAATCACTAGAAGAGAAAATAAGCACCATGTCTGAAGACCCTCATTTGGTACTATACGGCAAGGCCGCGCGTCACCTGGCGGAAAGACGTGCAGATTGGCGTGTGAATTTTAAGAAATTATTGATTGCCTATGAAATGACGGTGGTTTGAGATTTTTTTTGGTTGTTTGTTACGATTTATGTGATATTGGAAACTTTGATTTTAGATTGTGTTGATTCGATGATTAAACCCAGGGATCCTTCTGTTATAGCCATCATCCAGGCAAGGATGAGCTCGAGCCGCTTGCCGGGCAAGGTGCTGGCTGATATTGGCGGTAAGCCCATGCTCTTGCATGTTGTCCTTCGGGCGCGGCGTGCCCAGACTGTAGGGCAGGTGATCGTAGCGACTACTGTTGATCCCAGTGATGACCCTATTGCTGCGTTTTGTCGGGTGCAGGGAATCTCCTGCTTTCGAGGTGATTTGATGGATGTGCTGGATCGCTATTACCAGGCGGCTCGCACCTTTGGTGGAAAGACAATTGTCCGCCTGACAGCGGATTGCCCTTTGATTGACCCCCGTGAAATTGATCGAACGGTTTCGGCGTTTTTCGCTGGGCAGGTTGATTTTGCCGCAAATCGCTTGCCACCCCCGTGGAAACGGACCACCCCCATTGGGATGGATACGGAAGTGGTCAGCTTTGACGCGCTGGCGCGCGCCTGGAATGAGGCTGAGGAAAAATTCGAGCGTGAGCATGTTATGCCCTACTTTTATGATCAGGAAGGGCGTTTCAAAACCCTGCTGGTGGATCATGACCCTGACCTTGGTCATCTGCGCCTAACCGTGGATACCCCGGAAGACCTGGCACTTGTAAGGAAAATCTTCACGTTTTTTGGCGATTCGGATGAAATCTCTCTTGACCAGGTTATTTGGCTGCTTGAAAAGAACCCGAATTGGCTGAAGATCAATGCGAACATTCACCACAAATCCTTCACAGAAGTTGATTCACGGCATTAATCGAATTTGGCGGTCATGTTCAGCAATAGCGACGCCAAATTCAGGGATGTTATAATTCAGGCACATCAAAATATGAGCAGAACCTTATGAAATGTCATTTGTGCGGATCGGAAAAACACTGGGTTTTTAGCAGGGTGGAATCTTTTGGATTCCCTCTGGTCTATTATCAGTGTGAACAGTGCGGTCTGGTCTTTCAGTCCCTCGAAGAAAGCGAAGCAGCCGATCCAGAATTCTATGCTGAAACCTATCGCAAAATCTACCAGGATCATGTCGATCCAACGGCTAAGGATCTGTATGTCCAGGGAAAACGTGCGCCTTATCTTGTCAGGTTGAGCAAGAACTGTTTTAAGCATCCACCAGCCAGGGTTTTGGATGTGGGTGCTTCCACCGGGATCCTTTTGGAAACCTTTCGAAGTGCCTTTGGCTGCGAGGTGCTTGGCGTTGAGCCTGGTGATGCCTATCGTGCCTATGCCGAGCGGAAAGGGATTAGGATGGTTCCCACATTGGATGACTTGATGAGCGAACGACCGGATAAATTTGACCTGATCAGTGCGATTCATGTGATTGAACACCTCCCTGACCCTATTGGAACCCTGCTGAGCATTCGGCAGAATTTACTTTCGGCTGATGGATTGCTGATGGTTGAAGTCCCCAATTTATATGCGCACGACTGCTATGAACTGGCCCATTTAACCTGCTTCACCCCGCACACGCTGGTTGAAGTTCTGATGCAGGCTGGTTTTCAACTGCTGACTTTGCGTCGGCATGGATCTCCGCGCTCTCGCCTGATGAACCTGTACCTGACGGCTGTGGCAAAACCCAAAGCGGACCTAACATCAAGCCTGCCGATTCGTCCCGATAAGCTTGTGCTCCAAAAACGCCAGATAGGGATGCTCTACCGTCGTTTTGCCCAAAAATTGTTTCCTCACAAAGCCTGGTTGCCCTTGCCAGGGGAAAAGATTCACTGATCTGATGCCATTACTGACACTTTTTACCGCACCGAAGCCTTTCGTGGACCCACATATCAGCATGATCCAAATAAACACCTTGAAAAACTGGTTGAAGCTGGGTGATGATGTTGAAGTGGTTGTGATCGGTGATGAGCCGGGCATTGCAGAAGTCTGTGCAGAGTTTGGTGTTCGACATTTGCCTGATGTGCAAATCAGTGACATGGGAACGCCCCTGATCAGTTCGATTTTTTCGCTTGCAAGGGGCGTGAATGTTTCGCCTTTCCTTGTTTATGCGAACGCGGATATCCTCTTCCTGCCAGAGCTTCTGGACTCGGTCAGGCTAATTTCTGAGAAGGAAACGCGTTTTTTGGGGGTCGGTCAGCGTTATGACCTAAATGTGAATGAACCGATGGATTTTGAGGAGGATTGGGCTGTGAAATTGAAACAGCATGCCCTCACCAAAGGCGAGCTGCACGGTCAAACCGGCAGCGATTACTTCATTTTTCCGCGGGCGTGTTTTCAAGAAATCCCGGATTTTATGGTTGGCAGGGCAGGTTGGGATAACTGGATGATCTTCAAAGCGCGCTGGTCGCATTGGCCGGTGGTTGACATGACACCTGCGATGACGATCGTACATCAGAACCATGATTACGCCCATCTCCCTGGCGGTATCAAGCATTATCATCAACCCGAAACATGGGTCAACGTTCGCCTGGCAGGGGGGCGGCGTACGATTTTCAGATTGACAGACGCCACCCATTTTTTAAGAGATGGAAAACTTGAGAAAATCCCACTCAATTGGGAACGCTTTTGGCGCGAAGTCGAGATTTTTCCCTTGGTTAGGCTCCATTCAAGGCTTTTAGGATGGATATCCTTTGCGATTTTTCATCCAATCAAAGCCTTTATGGAAATCAGAGGTTGGCTGATTTACAAGATTAATTCATTGAAAAAGAAAAGATAATTTAGAAGACAGGAACAGAAAAATGCCGCGTATCGGTCAAAATCCTTCCCGGGGAAAGAGCCTCGACTTTACCCCAGCACGCACAACAGTAGCGGTGCTTGTTTATGCACCCCATCAAGCCGGTTATTTTGAAAACCGGACGGATGTGACCCGCCTGACCATTGAGAGCATTCTTGTCAACACGAAGGAGCCTTTTGATCTGCTGGTTTTCAATAATGGAAGCTGTTCAGAGGTTACGGCTTATCTCCAAACCTTGTATGAGAGGGGCTCGATTGACTACCTGATCCACTCAAAACAGAATATCGGTAAGCTGAATGCCTTGAAGATCATCTTCAACGCCGCCCCGGGCGAGATCGTTGCCTACACAGATGATGATGTCTTTCACCTGCCAGGTTGGTTGGGTGAACATCTGAAAGTTTTGGATACCTTCCCAAATGTTGGCGCCGTGACCGGTTTTTATATCCGGGAGCGGGTTGCCCTGAATTCAGAGAGCACCCTGGCTTTTGCAGATCAACCCGATGTGGAAAGCCGACGAGGGCTACTCATGCCCCAAAAGTGGGAAGAGGAGTACATGATCAACGCCGGACGCTCCCTGGAACAATACGAATCAGAGGTTGCAGGGCTTGAAGATGTGATCGTAAAGTACAGGGGACTTGAAGCCTGGGTATCGGCACATCATTATCAGATGGTTTGCCCCAAATCGGTGATTCAGGACATATTATGTGAGATGATGCCAGAGGGTTGGAGCGACCGGGTTATGGGGCGCATGATTGAGATGGATGATCGCATGGATAAGAAGGGTTATTTGCGCCTGTGTACCCGTCAGCAAACCGTTCGGTTGCTGGGCAATGTCATCTCAGAGGAAGTTGCTGAACTAGCAGCAAAGTTAGGCATCTCAGCTAAAGCGGTAGAACCATCATCATCCCGATCAGGTTCTTTGATGCAGCGTCTGGCACAGGTTAAGGGGATCCGCTTTTTCTTGCAAGGCATTGTTAACCGGATCTACCGATGGCTGCATACTTAATTTCTGATGATTGGAAAACAGGTTGGCTGATGATTGGCGAGCGGATGATTTATCAATTTGTAATAAGCACAGGCAGGTTAATTTGAAATTTTTAATTGCAGGTTTGGGTTCAATTGGCAGGCGACATTTGCGCAATCTTTCTGCGCTGGGTGAAAAGGATATCATCCTTTACCGAACGCATCAAAGCACCCTTCCAGATGATGAATTGGCGCCTTTCCAGGTTGAGACGAATTTGAACAGCGCACTATCCCATTCACCGGATGCCGTTATTGTCGCTAATCCAACGGCTTACCACCTGGATGTGGCAATCCCGGCAGCCAGGGCGGGATGTCACATTCTGATTGAAAAACCTCTGGCAGGACAGAGCACGCCTGAAATTAAAAACTTACAAAATGCGGTTTTGGAGAAGGATGTGAAAGTCCTGATCGGTTTTCAATTCCGGTTTCACCCTGTTTTGGCTCAAATTAAAGCTCTATTGGCTTCAGGACAATTGGGATGGCCGTATTCCTTCCGTGTCCATTGGGGGGAATATCTGCCCGACTGGCATCCCTGGGAAGATTATCGGCAGAGCTATGCCGCTCGAAAAATCCTGGGTGGTGGGGTGGTTAATACCCTTTCCCATCCCATGGATTACGTTCGCTGGTTGTTTGGCGAGGTGAACGCTCTTTCGGCATGGACTGGGAAGGTGTCTGATCTTGAGATTGATGTGGAGGATGCGGCTGAAATAACCATAAAATTTGAAAGCGGGTGTGTTGGATCCATCCATCTCGATTATTACCAGCGCCCCCCTGCCCATTGGATGGAGATCAATTGCGAAAAAGGTCATATCCGATGGGAAAGTGAAACGGGCGCAGCAAAGGTTTTTCTGGCTGATCAGCAAGGGTGGACGACCCTTGAGCCTCCTGAGGGTTTTGAAAGAAATGACCTGTTTCTGGCTGAGATACAGCATTTCCTGGGCATGATCCGTGATGAGGCAGAGTCGCGTTGTACACTGCGTGATGGCGTGTGTGCACTTAAACTAACGGAGGCGGTTCACGCTTCAAATGCCAACGGAAAATGGATCTCCATGCGATAACCTTGTCAGATTGCTTCAGAAGTCAAGGTGAAATCAAGGAAATTCAAGGAGCTCGGGCGGCAGCCTATGGCTCATCATCTGCATCTGTATGAGTTGAGGTTCGTCTAATATATAACAATTGTCGATTTTCACCAAAGGAAGATGAATAGGTCTCTCGCTGGTATAATATCCATCACCATAAGTAGCATTCAGGAAAAGCGTATGGCAAATGTAATGGAACAGTTTAAGTTGGACGGTCGTACAGTCCTGGTAACCGGTGGTGCCGGTCTTTTAGGCAGGCAGTTCACCCGGGCGCTTGGGCAGGCTGGTGCCAATGTGGTCGTGGCGGATCTGAATATGCGGGCTGCCGATACACATGCGAAAATGCTCCAGGGGGAAGGTATTCAAGCCCTTGGGGTGAAGGTGGATGTCACCGACCCCATGTCCATCTCGGCTATGGTGGAAAGCACCATTGCTGAGTTTGGGCGTCTTGATGTGCTGGTGAACAGCGCCGCGCTTGACCCCAAATTTGATCCGGAGAATCTTGATGCCCAATCAGCGAATGCCTTTGAATCATTTCCCCTCGAAGCATGGCAAAAGGCAGTGAACGTCAACCTGACCGGTATGTTTTTGGCCTGTCAGGGCGCCGCACGACAAATGGTGCGGCAGAACAGCGGTGTGATCATCAATATTTGCTCCACCTACGGCCTGGTGGGACCGGACCAACGGCTGTATGAACGCCCTGATGGACCGCAGCAGTATAAACCCGTGTATTACTCGGTCACCAAAGCCGGTGTGCTTGGGCTGACCCGTTACCTTTCAACCTATTATGCCGGCAAGCCGATCAGGGTGAACGCACTCACACCAGGCGGCATTTACAATCAGCATGACGATGTCTTTGTAAAAGGTTATTCTGCCCGTACTGTGCTCGGTCGCATGGCAAACCTGGATGAGATGAATGGCGCGATCGTGTTTTTGGCGTCAGATGCCTCGTCCTATATGACCGGGGCAAACCTGGTTGTTGATGGAGGCTGGACAGCATGGTAAGCAAAACCGAAGTCCTGGCAGTAATTCCAGCTCGAGGTGGATCCAAGGGCATTCCTCACAAGAATATCAAGGAATTCGCGGGTTATCCATTGATCGCTTACAGCATTGCTGCAGGGTTGCAGGCTGAAACAGTGACACGTGTGATTGTTTCTACAGATGACCCGGAGATCGCTGAGATTGCCAAAGCTTATGGCGCTGAGGTGCCCTTTTTGCGCCCTGAAAGTTTGGCTCAGGATAGCACGCCTGACTTGCCTGTTTTTGAGCATGTCCTGAGATGGTTGATGGAAAATGAGGGTTACCAGCCTGGTTTAGTCGTCCAATTGCGTCCAACTTCCCCCATTCGCCCTGTTGACCTTGTCGATCGGGCGATGAAATTGATGCAGGATAACCCGGACGCTGATTCGGCGAGGGGGATTGTGCCCGCAGGGCAGAATCCGCATAAAATGTGGCGTATTGATCCGGAAGGTAGGATGCAGGCTTTGCTATCCATAGCGGGTATTCCTGAACCATATAATGCCCCAAGGCAAATCCTCCCGCCAATTTACTGGCAAACAGGACATATTGATGTTATCCGTCCAGGTGTGATCCTTGAAAAGCACTCGATGAGTGGGAATGTGATCCTGCCGGTTAAGATTGATCCGGCTTACACTGTGGATATTGATAACCCCGGTGATTGGGTCGGATATGAAGCCAGGGTGCGCCGTGGGAATTTAGATATGGTCTGCCCCGGACACCGCCCGCGTCCATGGCCGGAAAAGGTCAGCCTGGTTGTTTTTGATTTTGACGGCGTGATGACGGACGACAGGGTGTGGGTTGACCAATCGGGGGTTGAAAGTGTGGCAGCCAACCGGAGCGATGGGATGGGAATTGCGATGCTGTTGAAAGCCGGGATCAAAGCGGTCATTATTTCGACGGAAGAAAATCCTGTGGTTTCGGCGCGGGCTAAAAAGTTGGGCTTACCCCATTTTTATGGGGTCAGTGATAAAGCCCGATTATTGGAAACTTATCTTGAAAAGGAACAGATTAACTCATCGGAAACGGTGTATGTTGGCAACGACTTGAATGATCTTCCTTGTTTCCCCCTTGTTGCCTGTGCAATTGCTGTTGCGGATGCGCATCCTGATGTTCGTCGCCAGACGGATCAGGTTCTCAGCCGCAAAGGTGGGCACGGCGCTGTACGTGAAGTATGCGATATTCTCTTGAAACATCCGATTGAGCATGAGGGAGAGCGAAATTTTTAAAGGAGTAATCAATGACGCGAGAAATTAAACTTGGCAACCGATTGGTAGGTGACGGTCAACCGACCTATATTATTGCAGAAATTGGCATCAATCACAATGGAAGTGTCCAAGTTGCTAAAGATTTGATCAAAGCCGCCAATGACGCGGGTGTGGATGCTGTTAAATTCCAAAAGCGAACGCCGGAAATTTGCGTGCCTGATCACCAAAAAGATCAAATGCGAGATACGCCCTGGGGATATATTACCTACCTTCAATACCGGTACGAAGTTGAATTTGACCAGGGAGATTATGAGGAAATTGATGCTTACTGCAAAGAATTGGGGATCGACTGGCTGGCAAGTTCCTGGGACGTCCCATCGCTGGAATTCATTGACAAGTTCGCTCCGCCAGCTCACAAAGTCCCATCAGCTTTGCTGACGGATCACGAGTTATTGCGAGCGATGCGGAAGACGGGTCGCCCAATTATCCTATCTACTGGCATGTCCACTATGGCGGAGATAGAACAGGCGGTGGAAATCCTTGGTTTGCATAATCTTGTCATTTGCCACACCACAAGCAGTTATCCCTGCCCACCCGATGAATTGAATTTAAAGATGATCCCGACCCTGATTGAGAAGTTCCCCTGCCCAATAGGTTATTCGGGGCACGAAGTCGGTCTGATCCCATCTGCGATTGCGGTCGCGATGGGCGCCTGTCTTGTGGAACGGCATGTGACCCTTGACCGTGCGATGTGGGGATCGGATCAGGCAGCATCGATTGAGCCTCAGGGTGTGCGCACGCTTGTGAAATATATCCGAGTTACTGAAAAAGCACTGGGCGATGGGCAAAAGAAAGTATATGAAAGCGAGCAGTCATCCTTAAGCAAGCTGCGCAGGTACAGCGTTTAAGTTTGACAATTCACCGAAAATGAAATTGGCGAACCGCGTTAGAGATCATCTCAGTGTGCGCCAGCTCCGAAACGATATCAACGCTGATATCTTGCGGATGGCAAAAGCTGTCGCAAAGGCTTCCCCGAAAACAGATGGCGGGAAGCGAATTGTCTCCTTTAATGCTTCCACAAGGATCACAGGGTTAAGTCTGAACGCGGCTTTTGCAATGTTAACTGGCTGGTCCCTGCGCTTGCAGGGCGTAAAAGTGATCCATTTTGTCTGCCAACGAGGGATGTCTCGCTGTGTATTGGGCACGAACCAGGATGATGTCACAAAGTTTCCACCATGCCAGAAGTGTGTTGCCCAATCTGCGGTGATTTATAGCCATGCCAATAATGTCCGGTGTGATTTTTATCCAAGCCCTGAACTGGCAAAAACACTACAAAATGCCGATCTATCAACGCTGATGCGCTTTAAATATGAGGGGCTCCCACTTGGCGAACTGTGCTTGCCCTCCATGCGCTGGATCTTGCGGCGGCATCACCTGGTTGAAGATGAACTTACCCGATCCCTTTATCGCCATTACATTCTTTCAGCTTATAAGGTGGGTATGCAATTTGAAAAGCTGCTTATTGAAAAGGACCCGCAAGCGGTATTGGTCTTCAATGGCATGCAGTTTCCGGAAGCGACTGCACGTTATGTTGCCCGCCGATTTGGGCTGCCGGTTGTATCCCATGAGGTTGGGCTCCTTCCTTACTCTTCTTTTCTAACGGAGGGTGATGCAACTGCATATCCGGTAAGCATTCCCAATGAATTTCAGCTTTCGGATACCCAAAACCAGATGCTGGATGCCTATCTTTCAAAACGGTTTAAAGGCGATTTCAGCATGGCTGGCGTTCAGTTCTGGCCAGAAATGAACGGCCTGGATCAGGCATTCCTAGAAAAGATGAAGTCTTTCAGGCAGGTGGTTCCGATTTTTACCAACGTGATCTTCGACACGAGCCAGCCGCATGCGAATGTCATTTTTCCCCACATGTTTGATTGGCTGGATAAGGTCCTGGTCCAGATCAAAAAGCACCCCGAAACCCTGTTTGTGATCCGGGCGCATCCCGATGAATCGCGCCCAGGCAAAGCCAGCCGTGAGACGGTCACCAGTTGGGTGCAGGATCACGGTGCGGATCAACTGGACAACCTGGTATTTGTCGGTCCGGATGCGTATTTCAGTTCCTATGAAATGATCCAAAGGGCAAAATTTGTCATGATCTACAATTCGACCATAGGCATGGAAGCCTCGATCATGGGGATGCCCGTCCTTTGCGCGGGGAAAGCTCGCTTCACGCAGTTGGATACGGTGTATTTTCCGACTTCCCAGGATGATTATTTGGCGCAATTTGAGCGTTTTCTCGAGGTGGATAATATCCAGGCACCGGCTGTCCATCAGCAAAATTCACGCCGGTTTTTGTATTACCAGCTTTATCGCACCTCACTGCCCTTTGATGCTTTCTTAGAGCCGGATGGGATCTGGCCGGGTTTTGTCCGGTTGAAGCCATTCAGCTGGCAGGATCTTTTGCCTGAGCATTCAAGTACACTCAAGGTTATTTCCGAAGGTCTGTTGGAGGGGAAAGATTTTCTGCTGCCTGAGGACGGAACTTTTCAACAAGCGGGATAGTAAAGAAACCTGAGTTCTTTTGATTTTCAGATAAAAAATCTATTCCTGAATTCTCTCATTATTGATCATCTTGCTTGGAATTCTGTTTAAGAAGATAAACCGGGCGTTTCTTAACATCCTGGAAGATATAACCGATATAGATCCCGAGAAAACTGACCACGGTCGTCAAAGTTCCCCCAACGATCAGGAGCATGAACATGAGTGAGCTCCATCCGGGTTCAAGTTTTAGCTGGTTACCTGTGATCCAAAAACTGAGAACATAGATGGCTTCGATCAATGCCAGCAGGTAAAAAAGCCCGCCGATCGCCAACCCGATCTTTAATGGAACCAGGGAAAAGGAAAAAATGGCGTCTTCTGCAAGATTGACCATTTTCCGCAGCGTGTATTTTGATTCCCCGCCCAGGCGCTTCTGGGGCTGATAAGGGAGAACAACGGCGTTATAACCAGCCCAGCTGATCATGCCGCGTAAAAAGCGGTGGTATTCCGGCATGGATTTGAGCGCTTCTACCACCTGGCGAGAGAGAAGCCGGAAATCGGCTGCATGGGGTGTGATGTCCAGATTCCCAATGGCATTGATCACTTTGTAGAACAAGTTAGATGTAAAACGCTTGAACCAGGGCAGTGAGTCGTCTTCCAGACGCTGGGCGATGACGATGTCATAGCCTGCGGCATAGAGATTGATCATATCAGGGATCAATTCGGGCGGATTTTGCCCGTCGCCATCCATGGTAATGATGATGTCTCCCAACGCGTGATCCAATCCGCAGGTCAGGGCTGCCTGGTGGCCGAAGTTGCGGCTGAGCGTGAGCACCCGAACGCGTTCATCCTGCTTTTGGAGATCCAATAATCGGTTGGGCGTCTGATCGGTCGAGCCGTCATCCACATAGTAAATTCTTGTTTTATTGACAAGGGTATCAAGGACACTGATAAGCTGCTGATGAAACGGGAGAAGTACGCTCTCTTCGTTATAAACAGGTACGATAATCGCGATTTCTTGAGAAATTAATTGACTCATGGTATTTGATAAACCTCCCAGCCGTAGCTGAATATACTCAAGTCAATCACAGGGTCAGGATTTTCACAAAATCCTGCCTGCTCAATGAGTGGGCAGAGCAAAACAGGTAAATTGATGTTAACGATTTGGAAATCATCGAAATAATCTATCAGAGGGTTTAGATTGCGATTTGTTTTAGCAAAAATTGCTTCACGCCGTTCTTTACAGTATTTCTCTTCCGTACCGGCTCGAACGGTCAAACGAGGTTGATTGTTAATGTAGGGCATGATCACGATCCCACCGGATGAACGGGGCAGGTTTTCGAACACTTCTTTATCGATGAAATAATAAGAAATATCATCACGCCCACCCATACCTTGAAAATATCTTTGGATATTCCGCTCGTATTCATTTTGAGAATCCAGACCATTATACAATTCACCATTCCGGGGGATAATCTCGCTTGTACTCTCTAACATCATCATGTTAACGCGATCAAGGGTAAGCTGCATACGGCTGTGGGTGAAGAAATTCGGTAAGGTTGCCAGGAACAGCAGAATTGTCAATCCAAACAACATGATGCTGACCCAACGAACCAGCGGCTTTTTTGACTTGATGAGGGATAAGAACGAGGGCAAAAGGAAACCAATCAGCATGGCAAAACCTAAACTGATGGGCAGCAGGTAATAGACTTCAGCAAATTCCCAGGGAAGCAGCACAACCATCCAGAGCAAGACCCAGACGATCCAGTTGAACACTTGCTGTTTGTGCTCCTCTATTGCATGTGAAACCACAGCAATCAGTGTCAAAACCGCAAGCGGTAAGAGGTAATGAAAATAGAAGGCGTACATGGTCATCCAACGTAAGACTCTAGCGACGATTGCCTGTAAAGTCAGATCGTAACGTTGGGTATAGGTGCCTCCGCTGATGGACGCCGTGCCCCAGGCAGCTCTTAACCCAAAATAGGCCAGAACAGCCAGGATGGCAGCACCAAGAAACAGCAAATAATCCGTTCTTTTTTGCGTGGGTTCGTTTTTCTGAAAGAAGAATGCAAACCCGGTCCAGAGTCCCACGATTGGGATCATGATAAGCGCAGTTTCTTTGACAAGCATGGCAAACAGGATAGAAAAGAAAGAAAAGAATGTGAACAGCGCTTTTGTGGATGTGTGTTGAGAGGATTTGATTTTTTCAAAACCCAGGAGGGATGCCAGCAGAAAGACAAGCTGCAGAGGCTCGCCCTTCGAAAGGGTATAGAAATTTTCGATAATGGGCATTGAAAGCAGGAAGACCAGAGAAGTGACCAGGATCTGCCAGTCTTTGGCATTCGCCATTTTCATTAAAACCCTGATTTCCAAAAGAAGAATGAGCAAAAGTGCCAGATGTGCAAAGAAGAACCACAAGGGATTGGACCCTGCAGCTGTGTAAATGAGTGCGTAATAGGTCCAGTAAACCGGGCGGAACCGGCCTGCCTGTAGGTCATAGCTCATGCTCCAATCACCCTCCATCAAGTTTCTGACGTTATCCAGCATCGTAAAATCATCCAGCAAGCCGAATTGTGGGTTTATCAACCTGGGGAACATGATCAGAACAGCAACGATCAAAGGAATGATCATCATTAGAATGGTCAATTTTGGCTTGGACTTCATAAACAAAACCTTTCAGACAAAAACACCCCCCACAAGAATTGATGTTTATTTTATCTTGAAAATATCCCAACCGTAACTGAAGGTCCGTGTATCAAAGAGGGGATCGGGATTTGTGCAAAAACCTCTGGTACCCACAAGGGGGCAGAAAACGACCTGCAGATTGAGATTGTTGATCTGAAATCCATCACGGAGCTGGGTGACGGGGGTCAGGTGGTCTCCCTGGTTCCGGAGGACAATTTCATTCCAGAGCATAGTGAATTCTTTATCAACGCCCGCCCTTACCAGAAGGCTGGGCATATTATTTACATAGGGCATGATGACAACCCCATCAGAATACCAATGCAATTTTTCCAGCGTTTCAACACTAATGTAATCATAGTCGATTTGTGACAGCCCAAAGAAATCTTTCAGAAAATATTCAATTCCTTCCACGTATTCAACTTTTTCTTCATAACTGGAAAAAACCACCCCATCTTCTGGGACAATATCTCGTGTAGCCTCCAGCATTTGGAAGTTCAAACGGTCGAAGACAAGCTGGGCTTTGGCGTGGGTGCGGTAGTGGGTTAACGAAGCGATGAACAGAAGGGAAAAAAGGATCGATAATCCTGCAGATACATACCGGGCAGCAATTCTGGCGTGTTTGATTTTTTCCATAATCATTGGTGCGAAAAAGCCGATGAGAATAGCCACACCCAGGCTGAAGGCGAGCAGATAGTATGCCCGGGCGTATTCCCATGGGAGCAATGCAGCGATCCAGGCAATGAGCCAGATCCCCCAGGAAAAGGTATGTTGTTTTTGTTCCTCATCAAGGCTGCCGGGAGAAAAGATAACCATCAGAACGAGGAGGGCAAAAGGTGCCAGGTAATGATAATAACTGGTGAATAAAGTCATCCACCGGGGAATTCTTTCGATCAATCCTTCCAACGAGAAATCATACCGCACTGTAAAACTTCCCCCGGTCACCGCTGTTGCACCAAACAGGACGCGGATGAGGAAAAAGGCACCCATTGATGCTGCCATGCATAAAAAATAAATCAGGTAAGCTTTGAAGTTCCAGGAGGCGTGTTTTTTCCTTTTCAAAAAGGCGTATCCCAGCCAACAGGCACTTATCGGTGCCATGATATAGGCAGTTTCTTTGACCCAGATGGCAAATAAGCCAGTTATGAAGGCAAGCGCCGCCAATAACCAGCGTTTTCTTTTAACCTGGGCGATTTTGAGCTTTTCAAAGCATAACAGCGATGCCAATATAAAAACGAGCGAGAGGGGATCACCCTTGGATAAGGTGTAAAAGTTTTCGATGATGGGAATGGAGAAGATGAATACCAGGCTGGTCAGAAGAATCTGCCAATCCTTTGCCCGCTGGAATTGCATCAGGAATCTGATTTCAATCAATAAAATGAGAAGGATGATCAGGTAACTGAAGAAAAACCAAAACGGATTCGGTCCAGCCAAAAGATACATGAGGGTGAAGTGCAGCCAATACAACGGTCGAAAGCGCCCTGCCAGCAGATCATAGTTCATGCTGAGGTCGCCATCCAGGATCTTTTGCACTTCAACATAGATATAGGCATCATCCATCACGCCAAATTGCGGTGAACGCAACCTCGGGATCATGATCAACACAGCTATCAGCAGAGGGAGAAGTGCAATAAGGATGGATTTTCTTTGTTTTTGTGTCATTGGGTAGTTCTCCAAGCATATGTCATTATAATGCATCCGCTGTTAAGGCTGAGTTAAATAGGATAATTCGGCTTTGATCAAAAACGATGAATAGCAGGGTGTTATCAAGCCATTACAATCCGGGTTATAATAACAAACTGAATAAGTACACAGAACAAGGTTTTGACATGACATACAAAATCTTCGCCCTGGTCCCAATGCGCCATCATTCAGAGCGTGTTCCAGGGAAGAACTATCGAATTCTGGCTGGAAAGCCGCTCTTGTATCACATTCTCAATACGCTGCAAGTTGTACCCGATTTGGATGGAATCCTGGTGGATACGGACAGTCCCGTGATTCTGGAGTTTTTACAGAAGGATTTTCCAAAAGTTCACACCCTTTCCCGCCCAGAGCATCTGCAAGGTGATGATGTCCCGATGAACGAGATCCTGATGCACGATACGGGTGTGATCGAATCGGCGTATTATCTGCAGACCCATTCAACCAATCCGCTGCTGCGCGCTGAAACGATAAAAGGCGCTATCCAAAGATTTTTCAAAAGTATGCCTGAATATGATTCGCTTTTTGGCGTGACCCGACTTCAGACACGCTTATGGGACCAGCGCGGCCGACCTATCAATCATGACCCGCAGGTACTGCTGCGCACACAGGATCTGCCGCCGGTATATGAGGAAAATTCATGTATTTACATATTTTCCCGTCAGACGCTGCTTGCCCGCCGCAACCGTTTGGGCGAACGACCGCTGATGTTTGAGATCCCGGCTATCGAAGCCTGGGACATTGATGAGGAGCTTGATTTCACTGTGGCGGATGTGCTCTATCGACAGCTTTATGGACAGTCCTGACCCTAAGAACGAGTTTCAACCCAAAGGTAGGAGACAATTATGACAAAATCGGTATTGGTTTCTGCGCCTTATATCTTGCCTGAGATGGATCGGTTTCGGCCTGTCCTTGAATCCTTGGGCTTGCATGTGATCATGGCAGATGTGAATGAACGCTTGTCAGAGGAACAGCTCCTGGGATATGCTGGCGGATTTGATGGAACGATTTGTGGGGATGACCGTTACACCCGCCAGGTGATCCAGGCCTGCTGCCCCCGCTTGAAGGTCATTTCAAAATGGGGCACCGGGATCGACTCGATTGACCAGGCTGCCGCTAAGGAACTGGGTGTGATGATTGGTAACACGCCGAATGCTTTTACCGTACCCGTATCGGAGAGCGTGATTGGCTATATGCTGGCTTTTGCCCGCAATATCCCCTGGCTGGATGACCAGATGAAATCGGGCAGTTGGGATAAGATCAACGGGAAAACGCTCAGTGAGTCCACCCTGGGCGTGATTGGGGTGGGAAACGTGGGTCGTGCTGTCTTGCGGCGGGCAAGGGCATTTGGAATGACCTTGTTGGGCAATGATGTAATCGAGATCGCACCCGATTTTTTGTTGGAATACGGTGTGGCGATGACTTCCCTCGAGGATCTCTTAGCGCGTTCTGACTTTATCAGTGTCAACTGTACCTTGAATCCCACCAGCCACCATCTGATCAATGCGGACAGCCTTTCGTTGTGCAAGCCTTCTGCGGTGTTGATCAACACTGCCCGCGGTCCGGTTATCGATCAGCCGGCATTGGTGCAGGCTTTGCAGAGTGGACGGCTGGCTGGTGCTGCGCTGGATGTTTTCGAGGATGAACCCCTGCCCCAGGACAGCCCCTTGCTTTCAATGTCGCAGGTTCTTCTGGCACCCCACAACTCCAATTCCAGCCCGAGATTTTGGGAAAGGGTTCATTGGAATACAATAAAGAATCTTCTCATAGGGTTGGATATCCCGACCCAATCCCTTGAAACATTTAAAAAGTAAGTATTCAGATTGATGGTCCCATATTCAAACCTATTATTAAATGGTCCAAGAGTGAGACGTTGCGTTTAGAGGAATAACAAAAAGGAAGTTAAAATGTTAGAAAATGAAAATCGGATTTTGCTGATCACCGGAGCGGCTGGTGGGATTGGTCGAGCGACGGTTAAGGTCTTTTCAGAAAAAGGCTGGCAGGTGATCGGCGTTGATCGCGCCCCCAAGTATGCCGAGTTCCCTGAAGCAGGCATCTATATTCAGGAGGATATTTCCCTTCCGGAACAGCTGGAAGAGATCTATGGCAAAGTTTCTGCAGTCACAGATCACCTGGATGCAGTCGTCCACAATGCCGGTGTTCAGATCGCAAAGCCCCTGGTCGAGACCACAGCTGAGGAATGGGATCTGGTGATGGCTTCGAATTTGCGCTCTGTTTTCTTGGGTGCGAAGCTGGCGTATCCGCTTCTAAAGGAAGGCGGCGGCGGTGCAATTGTCAACGTATCTTCCGTGCACGCTGTTGCCACATCCGCCGATATTGCTGCCTATGCTGCCAGTAAGGGCGGGCTTTTAGCCCTGACGCGTGCGATGGCGATCGAATTTGCCCCCGATGAGATCCGTGTGAATGCGATCTTGCCCGGCGCAGTGGATACACCAATGCTGCGAGCAGGCTTTGACCGCGGTCACCTTGGGGAGGGGAATGTGATCGAGCGGCTGGAAAACCTGGCTCGCAAGACGGTCAACGGCCGTGTGGGGCAGCCGGAAGAAATTGCACGTTCGATTTACTTCCTTGCCGATAACACCCAGTCCTCATTCATGACCGGGCAGGCTTTGATCGTTGACGGCGGTGCGACAGCCCGTTTGAGTACGGAGTGAGGAATGACCTTCAAAGACACGCTTAAAAAGATCCTGCCCGATCCGATTTGGGAGCTTGCTTCTGATCGGTATTGGGCATGGTATAACCGCGATCGGCACCTGCTTGCCCGTGTTTTTTCACCCGAGTGGATGGCCAATAAGGCACGGTTGGAAGAATGGCGGGATCGCTACAATGGTGAGCGCTGCTTTATCATTGGCAATGGACCGAGCCTGAGGAAGATGAATCTTGGTAAATTGGCGGATGAATTCTCGATCGGGATGAACCGAATTTACCTGGCTTTTGATGAGCACCACTTCAAATCCTCCATCCTGGTCTCGGTCAACGACCTGGTGCTGGAGCAATGCCACCCGGAGATGCAGGGGCTGGACATCCCTAAATTTCTATCGTGGCGAGCCCGCAAATTTTTTAAAGCCGGTCCTGAAACCCTATTCCTGGATACGGACTATACGCTGCCTGAAAACTTCAATGGCGATGCCACCGGGCGGCTCTTTGAAGGCTTCACGGTGACCTATGTCAGCCTGCAGTTGGCTTATTTTTTGGGCTTCACCAAGGCGATATTGATTGGTGTTGATCACAACTTTGCCACCAAGGGACCTGCCAACCAGGTGGTCACTTCAGAGGGGGACGACCCCAACCATTTTGCAGCCAATTACTTTGGTAAGGGGTTTCGCTGGCAGCTGCCTGACCTGGAAGGTTCGGAACGCGCCTACAGGATGGCAAAACAAGCCTATGAAGCTGATGGACGGACCATTCTTGATGCCACCGTGGATGGGAAACTGGCGATCTTCGATAAGGTCAAATTTGAGGATTTGTTTTAGCCGATGACCCAACCCCTTGTTTCGATTGTGACCCCATCCTATAACCAGGCACGCTATCTTGAAGATACGATCCGCTCCGTCTTATGCCAGGATTATCCGAACATCGAGTACCTTGTGGTTGATGGGGATTCGACAGACGGCAGCCAGGATATCATCCGAAAATATGAAGATCGACTGGCTTTTTGGGCTTCTGAAAAGGACCAGGGTCAGGCAGATGCGATCAACAAGGGCTTTTACAGGGCAACTGGTGAGATCATTGCCTGGATCAACTCGGATGATTTTTATTATAGCTGTGATGTGGTGACCCAGGCGGTGCGGGTTCTGGTTGAGAATCCGGAATTAGGGATGACCTATGGCAACGGCGTGATGGTGGATGCGGAAGGTTACTTGCTGGACTGGCATCCCTACCGGCAGTATCGCGTGGATGACTTGCTGGCTTTCAATGTCTTGCTTCAACCGGCTGTCTTTATGCGGCGGGAAGCGCTTGAGCAAGCTGGCTACCTGCGACCTGAAAGCCATTTGATTTTGGACCATGAATTATGGGTACGGATCGCAGCTGCTTTCTCCATTCAGCATGTGGATGTGTATTGGGCGGTGGAACGAACGCACGAAGACGCCAAGACAATTGCCCAATCGGCAAAATTTGTTGAAGAAGCCTTCAATTTTGTGGAAAGTGTGCGCCAAGAACCCCAGTTTTTGGATGTGTTTAAGGCGTATGATCAGAAAATCAGGGCAGGACTGCATATTTTTTCTGCTCGCCGTCTGATCGATGCAGGGCAATCAAAGAACGCCCTTGGGCATTTTAAGCAAGCTTGGCAGATCGAACCGCGAGCTGTGTGGGCGGTCTGGTATAAGTGGATGCAGGCATTGGGCGGGGCAATGGGTCTGGATGGTTTGTTCCGTTGGTACCGGAATGTGCGCCGCAAGCTGACCCATCGGGGGAAGAGATTGGTTGTTGGTGAGAATGGCATCCATTGGGACAGTTGACACTTTCTCTTGAAAGGATTTGACAAAGAAACCCTACTTTCAGATACTTTACTCCGGCGTCCCTGTGCTTATTTTCCTTTATCAGTATAATTAGGGTGAAAGTGATATAAATTCTTATCATTAAGATATGACCGAAAAACCGCTAGTCTCCGTTGTAACGCCTTCTTATAACCAGGCTAAATTCCTGCGCCAGACGATCGAGTCTGTTCTTTCGCAGGAGGGTGTATCCCTGGAATATATCATCATTGACGGCAGTTCAAAAGACGGCAGCCTTGAAATTATCCGTGAATATGAAGATCGGCTTGCTTTTTGGGAATCGGTGCCTGATAAGGGGCAGACCGATGCCATCAACAAGGGATTTACCAGGGCTAAGGGCAAATACCTGGCGTGGTTGAACTCGGATGATGTCTATCAACCGGGCGCGATAGCTGAAGCGGTCGATTATCTTGAAAATCATCTGGATGTGGGGCTGGTTTATGGCGATTGTTCGTTCATTGATGCCAAAGGGCAAAAAATCGGTGATTTTCCAGCTGCCCAAACGGATTATGATCGGCTGCGGAGAGGCTATGTGCATATTCCCCAGCAAGCGGCCTTTTTTCGCGCAGATCTCTGGCGAAAAGTGGGTCCTTTGGACCCCACATTCTACTTTGCGATGGATTATGACCTGTGGGTCAGGTTGGCAAAGGAATCCCGACTTGTGTATTTGCCCGGGCGGCATTGGGCGAGCTTTCGGCTGCATGGCAATGCCAAGACGGTCGCCGCGGACGCACGCTGCTGGCCGGAGATGCTGCGGGTGCATTATCGTGAGGGCGGGCATTGGCTCTCCCCGATCGTGTTGAAGTATGCCTTGCGAAGGTTGGTCGCTCCGCTGATCAATTGGCGCCGGAAGAAAATGTTCAGGGCATCAGAAAAACCAGGTTAAAAAGAATTAAGCTAAAAAGTATAAGTAATAAATTGAAATCTAAATTTTGGAGGTTATCAGAAATGGCTGATCGACAGGAAACCATAAAAAACCAGGCAAAGCGGATGAATGATGGCTTGTTGAAGGAGATTTATCAGAATGCTCGTCTGATTTTTCGTTTGCTGAAAGATCCACGCGTCAGCACATGGCTAAAGCTTCTGCCCGCAGGGGCACTCCTTTACTTATTGACCCCGGCGGATTTCATCCCTATCAACCCGATTGATGATGGTTTGGTGCTGTGGCTGGGTGCATACTTGTTTATTGAACTTTGCCCGGATGAGGTAGTTCAGGAACATCGCGAAGCCCTGCAAAGGGGTTCGGGGCAAAAGACAGCTGAAACACCCTCAGAAGTCGTTGAAGGAACGTATCGGGATGTGACCAACCAGGAGCGTTAAAAAACGATCAGGAATAAAATTCATTTATAGTATCCTGTGTGCTATAATTCTAATTGATGAATGGTAACTAAAGAGCATGATACGGAGGTAAACCCGTGGCATATCGAAATTGGGAAGTGGTCAAAATTTCATATTGTGAACGTGCCGGCGAAGAAGTTGCGTTAGAAGCCGATGTAGTCTATCCGGCGGCTTTTTTGCCTGAACAACCCCCGCGCATCTTTGCGCACCGCTGTTCTCGCGGCCTGGCTTGCAATAGTTTCAATCAACCCGGGTGCTGCTGGTCGGGTACAAACCCGAATTATGATCCCTTCAAAGAACCTGAGGTTGAAAAACCTGAAGCTTAATTGACTGGAAGAAACAAACAAAAAGCGCCCGAGCAGGCGCTTTTTGCTTTAATCTTATAAGAATTTATTTATGGCTCCAAAATTTCTTCATCTTCTCTGGAGCGGATGTTTCTTCATTTAAAGATTGTTTTTTTAGATCACACCGAGGTCATTACCAACCTTCTGGAATGAATCCAGGGCTTGTTCCAGGTCGTCTGCTGAGTGGGTGGCAGAGATCATCACACGGATGCGTGCCAATCCCTTCGGGACGGTTGGGAAACCGAGTGCCATGGCAAAAACCCCGTCCTCATAGAGGAGACGACTGAATTCGCGTGCCAATTTGGCATCCCCAAGCATAACGGGTGTGATCGGTGTCATGGTCTTTCCTGTATCAAACCCCAGGCTTTTCATGCCTGCCTTGAAGATCTCCGCATTGTGCCAGAGTTTATCGACCAGCTCGGTTGATTCTTCTAGCACATCAACGGCGGCTATTGTGGCGGCAACATCAGGTACTGTGACAGCGGATGAGAACAGGAAGGGACGTCCACGCTGCCTGAGCCATTCGACGATCTTTGCATCCCCGGCTACAACCCCACCCATAATGCCAAAGGCTTTTGAAAAGGTGCCGACCTCCACATCAACCCGGCCGTGAAGGTGAAAGTGATCCACAATCCCGCGCCCGCCCTCGCCAAGGACGCCTTCGCCATGGGCATCATCCACCATCAACATCAGGTCATGGTCTTCAGCGATCTCTGCAATCTTATCGAGGGGTGGAAAGTCGCCATCCATCGAAAAGACGCCATCGGTAATGATCAAACCGCGCCGGTATTGGCCTTTATTCTGTTCAATTTGCTCTTGCAGTGAATCGGGGTCGGCGTGGCTGTAACGGACGATGGTCGCCCCTGAAAGCCGGCAGCCATCGATGATCGAAGCATGGTTCAGCTCATCGGAAAAGATCAAGTCCCCTTTCCCGACCAGAGCAGGTATGGTGGCAAGATTCGCGGTAAAGCCAGATTGAAAAGTGATCGCATCTTCCACTCTTTTAAATTGCGCCATGCGTTTTTCGAGTTCAAGATGGAGGTCCATCGTACCGGCAATGGTTCGGACTGCCCCAGGACCAACGCCGAACTTTTGCATAGCACGTTCTGCTGCTTTGACCAGACGCGGATGATTTGCCAGCCCCAGGTAATTGTTGGAGCAGAAATTGAGCACTCGTTTGCCATCGACCACCAACCATGCACCCTGCGGTGAACTCAAGGTACGGATGGTGTTGTAAAGCCCCGACTCCTTCAGGCTTTTCAATTCTTCATCGATCCAGTTAAGTTTGGTTGACATAGCTCTCCCTTATTTCTTTTGATTTGTCATAACATTCACATTATACCTGACGTTTTATCTGACCTATTCGGTTGATGCGTGGCATTGATAGGCTGTTCTCATTCGATGATCACTTCCCACAGGTGCACATGGGCAATCTCGCCATCATGGGTGTTTAAGACCTCGATTTCAAGCTGATCAGCAAGCGTAGGTGAGGAAAAGGTGAGCAAGATCTCCCTGTTAACCGCTGCCTGCCCCACCTGCTGCGCTTTTGATTCCAATACCTTTTCTTGATAATAAGAGGATGCAGTTCCTCTGGTCGGCGTGCCCCCCACGATCAATGTGATGGCGTTGATTTGGACGGGTTCTTCGAAGGTCAGGACCAGCCGCAATGGGTTGGCTTCCAGGGTACGGATGACGGTGTTTGGGTCACCATCAAACACGTGCTTGATCTCATTCATGTCCAGAGCGGGGTATGCAACCCGGACGCGTTGTCCCAGCAGGGTCAGGTTTTCAGTGCGCAAAGCCTGCCGCTCGGCGCGTTCTTCTGCCAGAATGGATTCGATATCCGGCACGTATTCCAGGCGGATAAAGGAAAATCCCACGCTTCCATCGGGGTACGGCAGGGTTTCCTCGATGGTCACATTCATGAATTTCCCGGATTCCCTGACATAATTCAGATCTTCTTCCGTCATCACAAACAGGTAACGGCGATCCAGCGATTGATACTGGTATCCGAAGGCATTGATGTTGCCCATACGCACGTTGGGCAGGTCGTCTGTGAAGTAGCGCATCAGCACATCAGAGGCATTTGCCCAGGTGGAGCTGACCAGGACGGTTGTCTCAGGTTCTTCCAGGGCAATTGCCTCAGCCCGTTCAAATACCTGCTTAGCACCGTACTGCATCCCACCTAACCCGTAATCGTCGTGCCAGGTGGGCCCGTTTTTGAGTGCATCCCCAAGCATCCAGAAACTGTAGGCGGTCAGGATCAGGAAAAGCCCAAGTGTGATAGGGGCATAGGTCAAATTACTGTATTTATTTCCCAGCCATTGATAGGCTGAATCCCAACCCAGCGTGATGATCAGGAGGGTTGGGATGATAAAGACCATCCCGCGCGTGATTCCCCAATCCACAATGGCTGCGCCGCTGGGTGCTGCCAGGCTCGCCAGGAGCAAGGTGCGGTGGGCGGGATCCTTGAACCGGCGGACACACCGGGCAAGCCCAGTGATCCAGAACGGAAAGGTAATTGGTAGGATGTGACCGTAACCTTTCATAATGTGACGGGAAAGATCGAGCTGGTTCGAAAACAACCAGGTGGGCAGCTGGATTTGAGGCCAAATCTTTTCCAAAAGGATGGGATTGGGGCAGAACCAGTATAAAGGGTTGAAGCCTTTCAGATAGCGCAGGAGATACATCCCAACTTTTTCAAGTAGTGGGATGGGCTTCACCCAGTAGGAATTGAGCAAAGCCAGGTGCTGGAGGGTCGCTTCACCGCCTATCAGCATAAAGCGCAGGTAGGGTACTGCCAGCAGAACCAGGAGCCCCAGCCCGATCAGCACGGTCTTGCGATGCTCCCAGTGGTAGCGGGCATCGGCGATCACAAGCAGAAACGCGGTGGCGACCATGATCACCTGCCCCGGGCTGTAGGCATAGAAGGCACACGCGCCAAACACAAGGCTGAGGTAGAGGTAACCAGGTTTACGGGTTCGATATTGCAAATAGAAATAGATGAACCCAGCGTACAGGGAGGTCATCATGACGGTTTCAAAGGCAGTCCGTGAGTGCAGGAACCAGGCGGGTGCGGCAGCCAGTAAGAGAGTGCCCAGCCACCAACTGCGACTGTGGAAGAAATCTTTCAAGATCAAGCCCAGGAAAACCGCCGCTAAAAGGCTCACCAGGGCGGAAACACCCCGGGTAATCCACACCGACTTACCAAACAGCAGGGTGGGCAGCACCTGGATGTACACCGATAAACCCAGGTTGTACTGTCCACCGTTTTCAAAAAACGTCGGCATTAAGATCCCCTCAGGGTTGCGGAAATCATTGGCGATTAAATCGGCGGCGTGTTGGGTTTGGATGGCTTCATCGGTGAAGAAGTAAATCGGGAAATCCGGCAGGCGGACCAGGCGGGTGAGCAGGTAGACGGCGAGGGACAGGCAGAACAAAAGTAGCGCCAAACGATCGCTGCTGGCCAAAGGTTTGTGCCTGAGTTGGTTTCGTTGTGGGATCTCCGACTGGGGCATACCTGCATTCCTGTGGTGATTGTGCTCAAATTATAGCATTGATGAGGGTTGTTATTGTTTTGGTGGCGTGGTGTCCGCTTGAATAATTTTTCCATATAACTACACTTACCCAACCTGGAAATAAGTTTTTAAAGATGAATCCTGCTCTTGTTAATTAATCCAAAATCATCTATTGGAAAATATTAATATTTACCAAAGTTTTAAGAAATATCGATATTCCTTTCAAGTTTTTCCTTTATTTCCTGAAAGAATACAAATAATTCTTCAAAGGAGTCAAAGAATTTCTGTTGACCTGTGTGAGGATTTTCAAGGGAAGTGCGCCATGAGAATTTTTCGTTTTGTTTTACAAGCCACAATCTGAGAAGAAAAGAATGGTAGATTGTTTTTTCCATGTAATCCTCCTCGAAAATGTCTCATCTTGTTTATAAAATCCATTGTTAACGGTGATGTCTGAGTCCGGTTGCTACAAATTCAGGGAATTAGGGAACAACAGCGGTATCAGGGATCTATGTTTTTTGTACATCAATCAAAATTGACAGGTTCTTTACTTTGCCCAGCCGCATTGCATGAGCGAATCGGGTTCGTAATACATGTCTTCCTGGATGATCTCCCCATCCAGAACTTGCAGCAGGACAACAGCCATGACTTCACAAGTCTCACCGGTAGGCGAAGTTATTTGGATTCCGTAGGAACTGCCGATAGTTTGAGGTGTACCCTCATATCGCCTCTCGCCAAACACGTCGTAGGAAGTCCACCGACTGTTGGGATGCCAGGAGAAAAACGATTGAGCAAAGGTTTGAATTTCGTTAAGACCTTGCTGGTTTTCTCCAAATAGACTATCGTTACGGACGGCGTCTACGGCGTAGATTTCAGCAATGGCTTCAGGATCCTTAGATGACCAGGCTGACGTATAGGCGGCGATCATTGCCTGGAGACCATTGGCGACAGTGTCATTAATAAAGTGTTTATCCAACATCTCGAAACCCTCAAATAGACGCCAGTATGAAATCAAATCGCCATGGGTTTCAAAGAGAAACACGTAAATATAAGGTTTTTCAGGTGTGTACCCTGTGAACGGATTCCACATATTCCAGTAATCATAAAATGCGACACCTTGGTCGACACCGATATAGTACCTCGTTGTCTTCCTTTGAAGATCGGGGGCTATATTACACATGAAGCGAGCCATGTCCATGACGTCCTCAATCCCTTTTATGTCATCACCAAATGAGACATCAATAAAATGGATGTCTTCAGTGAGAACAGCACGAATAGCATCAAGATCCTTCTCATTCCATGCTTCAGCATTTGCCGCTGTGACGGTTCTAAAAGCTTCAGCTCTTTGGGTTATCTCAGCAGAAGACAAGGGCATACGATGTTCCAAGATTGGTTCAGCGCATCCGCTGAGAAGAAATGCAAAGGTCAATAGTGCGAAACTGAGTGCGGAAAGGATTTTTCTCTGTTTATTACACATATCAGCCTTCTTTGTTTGATAGTTACAACTTGACAGCCTGATGATTTTAGTCTGTGGAAGCTAAACTTCTATGGACTAATCATTGTCTAGCAACCAAATTTTTTAGTCATCCAATTCCAATAAATAGATTGCCCGGGTATGACTGCTCCCCCACGCATCATTTTCATCGGTCTGCATGGCATAAACAATGATGGACTTGTTGTTCGGCGAAAGATCCATGTTGAAATGAATGTATTCTGCCTGGTTTTCCAAAGCCCAGGAATGCAGGATCTTCCCGCTCTCCAGGTCCACCAAAGAGATACCCTGATCCTTGGCGATCAATAATTGGTCCCTCTCCGGGATTGTCACAACCTTCGAATAGGGAGTATGCCCAGCGATTTGACACCTAATTTCCAGATCAAAGGGTTTTCTGTCCGTTTCTATCTGGATAACCTGGTAAGGATCCTTGCCCATGGGTTCTTCCCCAAGGGTGTCTGTAAAAGCAATGTCCCCGTTGGGAAAGACCAGCAGTTTGGGTGGGTCGAATGAATAGGTTTCTACCAACCCCGTTTCAGCACTGTACAGATGAAGCTGTCCGTCCGACGAAAGACCTATTCCAATTGAGAGATAATAATTTTCTCCACCTGTTGTATTAATTTCGCCAAAATGGGATAACCCAGAATCCAGGGATGGTGCTTCGATCCCAAATATATCAGTGAAAACATCAGTAACTTTTACTGGCTGCCAAATCAGATCAATTAATTTTTCTTGCTCGTGTTGGTTGTCTAAATAATGGAGAAGTAATTGATTTTTAGTTGTCCAGAAAAGGCCAGGGCTGACACTGTGGTACCAGCTGCCGCCTTCATTAACCACCGGGAATTCGGCAATCAAATCTGCTGTGCCAGTTATTGGATCAATACTTTCAACAACAATTCCAAAAAATCCTTCACGTTTTTCAACTCTGCTGGAGACAAGCTTTTGCTCCCAGGGGGACCAGATAAACCGGGTTTCTTCATCCGGATAGGATTCCGGGATTGCCACTTTGACACTCTGTCCCGATAATGGCGTAAACAACCAGGCGCTGGTTTCACCTTTGAGGAGCAGTTGGGAACGGTCATGGTTTTCACCGTAATGGAAAGCTGTAATTGATTCTGGTAGGGTATCTGTCCAATCCTCAACAGAATCATTGCAGGGTGTGATTGCCAGAAGGCTCCCATCCAGGGATAGATACAACAAGCGATTGTCGTTCATCCAAAAAGTCCGATTGTAATAATCTTGACCAGTGGGGATCTTTGCTTCAGCCCATACGTTATAGGAATAGGTCCATATCTCAACCATGCTGGCACAGGTCTCCCCGGTGTGTGTATCCAGGAAGGTGAGGGTGTTCGTGGCTTGATCCGGGCCGGGTTCATCCATCGGTCCCTGCTGGGTGTAATAATAGTAACGCCCATCCTGTGACCACATCCCAGACCGAAACTCTTCACCAAGGACTAAAGGCTGGATCGTGCTGATATCGCCTGCCAGGTTCTCTGGAAAAGCAGCAGCCGTCTCAGGCGTGCCCCATAATTGCAGGACATCCCGATACCCAGCTGTTACCAGCAGCGTCCCATCCGGGCTGAAGCCAACACTGGTTGCCCCCGGGATATCTATGGCAGCTAATTGTTCACAGGTGTGGGTATCCCACAATCGAACCGTGTTATCCCAGCTTGCTGAGGCTAACAGGCTGCCATCTGCATTGAAGGAAAGGCTTCTTACCAGTGATTGATGTCCTTCAAGCTGATGCACAATCTCCCCGGTTGCCACATCAAACAAGTAAAATTCTGCGGGTTCATAACCATAATTCTGCCCATAAGATGCAGCCCCACCCACAGCTAAAAGGCTGCTATCGGGGCTGAAGGCGACAGCACCGCCGTATCCACTGGTCCCGGTAATAGTCAGGACTTCGGTTCCTTCGAGAAAATTCCAAATGGTGACCTGGCCTTCTCCGTCGATTGTCGCCAGAAGATCACCTTCTTTATTAAAAGTGAGGTTATGACCTTTACCGAATTCTTGGATAACTGATCCTGATGATAGATCCCAAATCCTAATGGAACCTGGCAAGCCATAGCCGCCACCCGAACCTGTTGCAAGATAGCCCCCTTCAGGACTGAAAGCGACTTCGACTACAAATAAATTCCACTCATAATTTTCTGCTCCAAAATCATCCAAGGTAAACAATGCGTCTTGAGACTCAACATCGTAAACTTTCACTTCCTCACCGAAGGAAACAGCCAGCATTTTCCCATCTGGACTGAAGCTGATGACTTGGTCAAAGTAATTCTTTGCTTCAGAATCCAACTTGATTTCTTCGTGGGTGTTTACGTCTATCAGGCTGGCACCTGAAAGAGTCACCAGTGCAATGGTGTTTCCATCGGGTGACCAGGCAAAATCATCTGCTTGACCATTTCCAAAGCCTTCTTTTCCTGAGATATCCGGTTGATTGGTGATCGTGGCAATCTCCTGACCGCTTTCAACATCCCACAGCTTGACTTTATCAAGTGCCGCTGTTGCGATTTGAGCGCCATCCGGAGAGAATAAGATTCTGTAGTACCCACCCTCATCATCCAGTGTGTACAATCGTTCTCCGCTGATTGTATCCCACAGCTTCACGGTGGTATCCATCCCAATCTCTTGGGGCAAACTGGTGGTTGAAGCCAGGATCTTCCCATCCGGTGAATAAGCCAGGTCCCTAACGGGTTTTGGCTCTTCGTCCAATGTCAAGCGGACCTGGCCGTTGAAATCAACAATCCTCAGAGGATCATCATATCCCCCAACAGCGATGGTTTCGCTAACGGTGGAAACAGCTAAGGTACTGCCTGATATCTCAGAATCTATCGGGAGCGCTATCCCACTCTCTACATCCCACAAGGTGATCTGCTGATCATAAGCAACAGAAATCAATGTCTTTCCATCAGGTGAAAAGGCGACATAATCGACCCAAGTTCCAGTCCCTTTTAGTGACGTCAGTTCCGCTCCGGTATCCAGATCCCATAATTTGATCGTTTCATCCTGAGATGCCGTTGCAAGTAGATTCTGATTAGGCGAGAAAGCGATATGATAAACCTGATCAGCATGACCTTCTAAGACAAGGTGTTCGCTTCCTGTTTCTAAATCCCGCAGTATGACACGCGAGGCTTCTGCCGAAGCTATCAGGATACCATCATTTGAAAAAGCGATATCGCCCGAGTTTGGTTTGCTGAAATGCACTTCCTCATAAGTTTGTAAATCGATGAGGTAGATGCCAGTGGTAGTGCCAAGGGCTATGGGGCTGCCTGAAGGGGACCATGCCATAGCGTTGATATTGCCTTTTCCAAGGTAGTTAACCTGCGTTAGAGCATGTGCGTTTTGAGGTGTGATGATCGTTCCAAGTCCAGTTTCAGATGGCGAATCCTGGGTCAGCCCTTGTTCACCTTCTTCCTCCACCTCGGCAGATGACGGCAAGGCTTTTTCTTCGTCAATCTCAGATGCCTCCGTTGATGATATGTCAACTGGTTGGATAACACCGCAAGCTGAGATGAGGAATCCGATTAAGAGCAATACAATTATGAAATTTCTTTTTATTTTCATCTTTGCCTCCTTAAAGGAAAAATTTTTCGAAATTAGTTACATCTACATCGGTGGCATAAGCCAATTTTGGTAGATAAAGAGCCGTACTTAAATTTATTAGCATCAGGGCAGAAGGGGTGGTTTCTCATGAAGGTTCAGCTCCTGCAGAAGCTTAACGATTTCAGCGCTGCCCTCGTTATTGAAGTGGAAGCCATCACTCTGTAAAAGATTCTTATTGGTAGGTTGGCAATAATCCTGCCCGTTTAAGATTTTATTGACGTCGACCACATAGATCCCGCGTTCTATTGCGGTTTGTTCGATGAAGTCGGACCAATCAATCATGTAGGTTGTAAGGACATCACAACAATCGCTTCCCCAATCACATGTCGTTTGTACCAGCCCGATGCCGACCATGAATGTGATAATGGGTGCTTCCTCGGGGGACCGTAAGGCGATTAACTCATCCAGGAATGCCTCCCAATCTATTTCAGCCTGAGAAAATGCTTCCCTGAGACAATCCTGACCATCCTTTCCACCACAAATGCCATTCTTGTAGTTTTCGTTTGGGACCCGAAAACTATCTGAGCCAAAGTTTACAGTGATGAGTTTAGCCTGCATGAGATCCGCTCGAAGGGACTCATTCGTTCTAATATTTTCCAACATCTCATTAATTTTCACAGCGCCGATTGCCTTATCAATAAATTTAATTTTCACCGAGAGTTTTTCTTCGAGGAAACGGGCATACATTCTTGGCCAGTCAGAATAGTACGTGAGTGTGAAACTATCTCCCATACCTACATAAAGCCAAACCTCCTCTGTCGGTAATGGTGCTTGTCGGTCATCACTTTCGTCTTGGATTTTTTCTTCAACTTGCTCATCAACAGGCGTTACTTCTTCTAATGCTTCCGGCTCTGTGGGTAATACCGTTTCGATTGTCTCAACACCAGTACAAGCAGGGAGAAAATATAAAACCAATAACAATACAGTAACTGAAATCCTTCTTGCGTTCATCTTTAGCTCCTTACAATAAACATGGTTTAAAATCAGATGTCATTACTGAATTACCATATCCCAAATTTAGCATATATAATCAGCGTAGGGAAAACGTGGGGTACCTGCCAGGTTAATTTTGTTTTAACCCTCAACTTTTGTATAATACTAATAATTGAGCTTTTTTAACTCATCAGCAAGGCGAGGATGGACCTTCTGGATATTCGCTTGTTTGGGACGATGCAGCTCTTGCGGGGAGAATTACCATTGACAAAATTTGAATCAAACAAGGTGCGCGCCTTAATCGCCTACCTGGTTGTTGAATCGGAAAGGCCGCATCAACGTCGAAAGTTGGCCTCCTTCCTCTGGCCTGAAATCCCAGAAACCAACGCGCTTTCTAATTTACGCTACGCTTTATCTAATCTCAGGAAGGTGATCGGTGATCGCACTGCCCAACCTCCATGTCTTTTGATCACTCCCCAGACCCTTCAATTCAATCGCCAATGTAAATATCGTGTTGATGTTAATTTATTTGAACAGTATCGCAATATGGCTGGGGGAAATCCGCTGGATCTAGAAAGTTTGTTAAGGGCTGCAGATCTCTATCGCGGACGCTTTTTGGAAGGTTTTTCAATTCCTGACAGCATACCCTATGAAGAATGGATTGTGGTAAAGAGGGAGCGTTTAGACCGGATGGCTTACCAGGTTTTTCATCAGCTGGCAAATGATTTTGAAATCATGGGTGATTATGAGCGTGCCATCGCCTTTGATGAGCGACAAATCGCATTGGAGCCTTGGCGCGAGGAGGTGCATTGCCAGTTAATGCGTTGTTTGTACTTTTCTGGCCAACGGAGTGCCGCCATTGTGAAATATGAAACCTGTCGTCAAGCGCTAATGGAAAATCTAGCCATCGAACCCAGCTTGGAGACCCGGCAATTATATGAGCAGATCCGGGATGAAACCTTGCCGCTGCCGCAACCACTCCCATCATTTTTCCTGCCCCCAGATTCTTTTTCTGTGAAGCTTCCTGCATTTGTGAGTCGTGAAGAACCCTTATCTTGTTTACATAAGGCTTTACACCAGGTCATCGGGGGCAAGGGTCAGCTCATGCTTGTTTCGGGTAGTTCTGGGCAGGGGAAAACTGCCCTGATTAATGAATTCATCCACCAGGCATTGAAAGCCCATCCCAGCATAGCAGCAGCATTTGGTAACAGCTATGCCTACTTCGGTTCTGGTGATCCCTTCATGCCTTTCAGGGAGATATTAGAAATGTTGAGCGGGCAGGTGGAACATCGTTGGGAGGCTGGATCGATTACCCATGACCTGGCCCGCCGCTTGTGGCGTTTAGCTGCACCGTGTGCTCAAGCCCTGGTTGAATGTGGCCCAGCTCTCCTTGGCACCTTTGTACCAGGACATGCCTTATTACAACGGGTCTCCCATATTGTGCCGCGACAAGTTTCCTGGCTTATAAAATTACGAGAGATTGTTGGTCAGGAATATGCGGGAACTCCTACAGCTATGAATGATTTATTTCAGCAATATTCCTGTGTGTTGGATAAACTCTCTCAAAATGTACCCCTGATTTTGTTCGTTGATGACCTGCAATGGGCAGACCAAGCTTCGTTGGAGTTGTTTTTTTATCTTTCCAGGCAGCTGTCCGATAGGCCTATCCTCCTTCTTGGGGCTTTCCGCCCTGAAGAAGAGTGTAGGAGTGAGTATGTGGCTGCGCTATCATTGGCGGATCTGATCACTGAACTGCGCCTTCACAATGGCGACATCCTGATTGATCTTGATGAGATAACGGACCGAAAATTTATTGATGCATATCTTGATCTGGAACCCAATCAGTTAGACAAGACATTTAGAGAGAAGCTCTTCCAGTATACCTGCAGTCATCCGCTGTATACAGTTGAGATGCTGTATGATATGAAGCAGCGGGGAGATCTGAAGAAAAACGCTACAGATGAGTGGACAGCCTCCGAATCATTGGATTGGAATAGCCTTCCACCCAGGATTGAAGCTGCGATTGAAGAGCGTCTTTGTCATCTTCCTCAATATTTGCTGGATCTCTTGAAAACAGCCAGTATTGAGGGTGAACGATTTACCGCTGAAGTTGTTGCCAGTGTTTTGGGAGAAGGGGAAAAACATATATTGGAGCAACTACGCCAGGAACTTGACCAGCATTACAGGTTGGTCAAGGCAGATAGCAGCATGCGATTTGACGATCATCGGGTTTCGCGTTACCGTTTTTGCCATATCCTTTTTCAGAAATATCTTTACAGCCAGCTAGATGTACTCCAGCGCGCTGAGTTGCACGAAAAAATTGGCTACGCTCTGGAAGCGCACTATCAGGAGATTGTCGGAGAAATCTCCGCGCCGCTAGCGATTCATTTTGAGTTAGCAGGCCTGCCTACAAAGGCGATTAAATACCTCGAAATGGCTGGACAAAGATCAATCCGGTTTTCAAGCTTTGATATTGCAATCGCCCGTTTCAAAAAAGCGCTCTTGCTTTTAGAAGATCAACCGGAATCTGAAGAAAAGTACCAACAAGAATTTTCGCTTTTGATGGGCTTGAGCGTCCCCTTGATGTTTAAAAGTGGTTTTGCTTCGACAGAGTTACGGACAATCAGCAACAGGATGATGGCGCTATTAGAAATCCTTCCATTAAATGTCGAGATGTTTCCTGTATTGCATACACTCACCCAATATTATGGATTGCGCGCAGATTATGAAAAGACAGGGGAGGTTCTTCAGTTAGCAGAAAAACTGGCGCGGATGAGTGGCGATGAGTTTTATCTTTGCTTGAGTCAATGGGGGCTTGGATTTCTCATGCTGTGGTTAGGCAAATTTGAAGAGTCCTTGATGAGATTAGATGCTATGGTGAATTTCTATGATCCACAGAAGCATCATACGCTGCGTTTTACCTATGGAAATGATGCAGGTGTTGCCAGTCGAGTATGGAGCTCGTGGCCGCTGTGGCTGCTGGGTTACCCCGAGAAAGCGATTGTTCGATGTCAGGAAGCCATTGATTTGGCTAACTGGCTGGATGACGCACCTAACCAACTGCTCGCCCAGATCATGACAGCTTTATTGTTGCTGCTGATGAAAAGAACACAAAATGTTGACCAACTGTTTCAATCGTGTTGTTCTTTGCTGGAAATAAACAAAGGTGCGATTTATGCTGTGGATTTACAATTCTTGCAGGGTTTTTATGATTTTCAAATGGGAGGAAAAGAAACCGGTTTGGCGAAAATGTGCCAGAGTATGGATGCTTACCAGGAACTTGGCAACCGATCCATGCTTTCATTGTATTACACGCTTATTGCGGAGGGATATTTCGAATTAGGAGAGATATCTCAATCTGACAAAATGCTCCAAAAAGCCGAAAATTTCATTGAGGAGACACAGGAGTGCTTCTACAAGGCGGAAGTACTGCGGTTACAGGCGAGACTTCTAGAAGAGGCAGAAAACTTCCAGGCAGCTGAAAACCTTTTATTCCAAGCTTTACACATTGCCAGGGAGCAGAAGGCAAAATCGCTTGAACTGCGTGCGGCGATGAGCCTGGCAGAACTATGGGAAAAGCAGAACCGTACAGAGGAAGCCTATCAAGTGCTGGCTGAGGTCACCAATTGGTTCACAGAGGGTTTTGACATGGCTGATTTAAAGGAAGCACGTGCTTTGCTTGAAAGGTTAGGGTGAATGTTTTTCCAAATCCCTTCTACCTAGTACCTACTACCAAATCCCCACTCACCATTCACGAACCTCCTCAGATTAAGGTATCATATACCAATATTGATTTTCTGAAATGGATGACACCAATTATGACCGATGAAATCACCCCTGAATTATTTGAACACCTGGTTGATCTGGCAGCCTTTGCATTTGACCCCAAGGAAGAGGAATACCTCCGGCGGGAATTGAACAAGCAGCTCAATGCGATCCACCAGCTGGAAGCCGTTCCGATTGAACCGGATACGCCCCTGGCTTCTCACGGCGTGCCTTATCCTCCAGCTAACCGTCCCCCGTTGCGGGAGGACGAGTGGGAACCCTGCGAGAACCCGGAGGAGATCTTGGCGCAAGCCCCCCAGGTTGAGGATGGCTACATTATTGTTCCAGACATCCCCCACACGGAGTTGGACTGATGCCCAAGTCAATTTTAGATCATTCAGCATATACGATTGCTAAAAATGTTCGGGATGGCGAGCTTTCTGCCGTTGAGGTCCTGGAATCTGCCCTTGAACGGATCAAGACGGTCGATGGGCGCCCGGGCAGTTTGGATGGGGGCGACCTGACGGACGAGGACCGGGAAAAAGTGCATGCCTTTATCACCCTGACGGAAGACCGTGCCCGCAAGCAGGCATTGGCGATTGATGCGAAGGTCAGGGGAGGGGAACCGGTTGGCGCACTGGCAGGCGTACCCACCACGATCAAGGATATCTTTTGCGTCAAAGGGACACCTTCAACAGCTGGCTCACGCATGTTAGCCAATTTCACCGCGCCCTATACCGCCACAGCCGTCGAAAGGCTGGAAATAGCTGGGGCTGTAACACTCGGCAAGGTCAACCTGGATGAGTTCACCTACGGCTCTTCAACGGAATCATCTGCCTTCCAACCTGCCACGCGCAACCCCTGGGATCCTAACCGGGTACCGGGCGGATCGTCGGGCGGCTCAACAGCATCGGTTGCTGCGGGTGAAGCCTTGCTCTCCCTTGGCACGGATACCGCCGGTTCCATCCGGCAGCCAGCCGCCTACTGCGGCGTGGTGGGGCTCAAGCCGACCTACGGCAGGGTCTCCCGTTACGGACTGATTGCTTTTGGTTCATCGCTGGATTGCCCCGGACCGGTGGCACGCGATGTGCGGGATGCCGCCCTGATGCTCTCCGTCATGGCAGGTGCCGATCCCCGGGACAGCACGGCAGCGACGGTACCTGTGCCTGATTACCTGGAGAGGATTGAAGATGGCGTCAAGGGGATGCGAATCGGGCTGTCACCGGATTATTTGCAGATCACCTTCCCGGATCCTCGCACAGGAGAATTTGTGACCCAACCACTTCCCGACGAGATCCGCTCAGCAACCCTGCGTGCAGCTGAGGTGCTGGCTGTTCAGGGTGCAGAGATCATCGAAAGTGTCCCCATGCAGAATACGGTTTACGGCATCCCGGCTTATTTTGTCGTCAGCCGGGTGGAAGCGGCTTCGAACCTGCACCGTTTTGACGGCGTCAAGTATGGGTACCGCACCACCAGCAGCTTCAGGGATTTGAACGAGATGTACCGCAAGACCCGCGCTGAAGGGTTTGGGCTGCAGCCCAAACTGCGGATTTTGATGGGGATGTACGTCAGTGCAGCGCAGTACAGTGAGCAGTATTATCAGCGAGCATTGCGCGTACGGAGCATGATCCGTTCTGATTTTGAGACAATCTTTGACCCGGGCGGCACTTACCGCCTGGACGCGCTCCTGACGCCCACCACGCCCACCACTGCCTTCAAGATGGGTGATGTGTATGGCGATTCGGTCCTGATGCAGTATTCGGATCAGCTGACTGTGCCCGCCAACCATGCTGGCATCCCGGGTGTATCCATCCCTGCTGGCTTGGATAGCGCGGGCTTACCCATTGGGATCCAACTGCTCGCTCCTGATTTCATGGAAGAGACACTCTTCAGGGTTGGTTATGCCTTTGAACAGGGAACAGCTGATGCCAATTGGCGAAAAATCAGACCGCAGGTTCTTGAAAATGGAAAAGGATGGGCGTTATGACCGACTACGAAACCGTTATCGGGCTTGAAACCCACATTCAACTCAATACAATCACCAAGATTTTTTGCGCTTGTAAGGCCGATTCCTGGGAAGAACCGCCCAACACCAATATTTGCCCGGTGTGCTCCGGTTTGCCGGGTGTTTTGCCTGTATTAAATGAGGCCGCGGTGACTAAAGGAGCGCTTCTGGCTGGCGCAATGCACGCGGATATCCGACTGAAATCTTACTTTGATCGGAAGAATTATTTCTACCCGGATCTGCCCAAGGGATTCCAGATTTCACAATTTGATATGGCACTGGGCAAGGGCGGCTACCTGGACCTGCCCATGCCGGAGGGATACGTTCGGCGGGTGGGGATTGAAAAGCTGCACCTCGAGGAAGATGCCGGCAAGACCAAGTATGAAAACGGTCGACGCTACGTGGATTTCAATCGCTGCGGTGTGCCGTTGGTGGAGATGGTCACCTGCCCGGACTTACGCTCAGCAGATGAAGCCGCGCAATACCTGATTCGGCTGCGCCAGCTGCTGCGCTGGTTGGGTATCTCGGAGGCGGATATGGAAAAGGGGCATCTGCGCTGCGACGCTAATGTCTCGATCAGACCGGTCGGCAGCACGCATTTGAATACCAAAACGGAGATCAAGAACGTCAACTCGATTGAGGCTGTGCGGGCAGCCATCAATAAAGAAGTGGAGCGCCAAATTACGCTGGTTGAATCGGGCGGCAGGGTGGCAGCCTGGACGCTGGATTGGGATGATGCCCACAACCGCCTGACCATGATGCGCTCTAAAGAAACGGAAGCCGACTACCGCTACTTCCGTGAGCCCGATTTGCTGCCCTTGGAGCTGGATGAAGCCTGGCGGGATGATGTTTTGGCATCCTTGCCGGAGCTCCCGCTGGAACGACGGGCTCGATTTAAGGCGGATTACGGGCTGCCGGAATATGATGCGGATATCCTCACAGGGGATCGCCCGATCTCGGAGTATTTTGAAAAGGCTGTATTGGCCTATCAAGGGGATCCGAAAACGGTTTCCAACTGGATCATGAACGAAATTCTGAGGATGCTTAATGAGATGGGGATCAGTGCAGATCAACTGACCATCAAACCAGAGAACCTGGCAGAGGTGATCAAGCTGGTGGACACAGGTAAGGTCAACAACGCAACCGGTAAGATCCTGCTGAACAAGGTGCAGGAAAGCGGTAAGCCGCCGGCGGTGATCGTTGATCAAGAAGGGCTGGGACAGGTCAGCGACGATTCCGCGCTGCAGTCGGTGATTGATGCACTTCTGGCGGCGCATCCGGAGGAAGTCAGCAGTTACAGGGGCGGGAAGGAAGGGCTTTTCGGCTGGTTCATGGGACAGGTAATGCGTGAGACCCGCGGTAAGGCGGATCCGGCATTGACCCGGGATCTGTTGGCTAAGGCACTGAAGGGCGAGTAAATCATTGACCTAATGGGCTGATTCGCGTAAAATATAAAGGCTCAAACGTGCGGGCGTCGCCAAGTGGTAAGGCATCAGCCTTCCAAGCTGACATTCGCCGGTTCGAATCCGGTCGCCCGCTTGATAAAGACACTTCTTGAAATTAGGAAGTGTTTTTGTTTAAATCGTTATAGTCTGACCAATAATTATAAAATTAAGTTATGATTTGAAGGTGAATATTTTAAGTTTAAGGGTAATATAATATCCTTATCTATAAAAATTTGTAACTTTAATAATTGCTTTACCAAAAGAAGAGGAGTCAATAATGAAACAAACTGATGTATTAATCTTAGGAGGGCTTTCCGGAATTACAGCAGGCATTAGCTGCCGACGGCACTACCCCGATAAGAAGGTCACTCTTGTGCGCAAAGAAGGCACCATCCTGATCCCTTGCGGGATCCCATATATCTATGGGACCGTGGGCGGTGTTCAATACAATGTGATCCCGGATGGCTTGCTTGAAAACAACCAGATTGAACTTGTCAAAGGTGAAGCTGTCAAGGTGGATCGCGAGAACAAGGTTGTTACGCTTATGGATGGGGAAGAGATCTTCTATGATAAGTTGGTCTTTGCGACAGGATCCCTCCCGATCGTCCCCCCGATCCCGGGCGTTGATAAGAAGAATGTTTATCCCATCCGGAAGGATTATCATTACCTCAGTGATGTTTACGAGGACATGAAAGACGTCAAGGACCTGGTCATTATTGGCGGCGGATTTATTGGTGTTGAATTTGCAGATGAATGCCGTAAGGGACGCGACATTAATGTCACCGTTGTTGAAGCCCTTCAACAGTGTTTGCAGCTGGCAATGGATGATGAATTTTGCGCCGAAGCCCAGGCTAAACTGGCGGAGACGGGTGTAAAGATCATGGTGGACAGCAAAGTGACCGAGATCCTGGGCGATGATGCTGCCACAGGCGTCAAACTGGCAGACGGGACTGTGATCAAGGCGGATATGGTCGTGCTTGGCATCGGTGCCAAACCCAACACGGAACTTGCCAAGCAATCTGGTATCGAACTTGGGTTCAACAATACCATCCGGGTTGACAGTCACATGCAGACCTATACTGACCCGGATGTTTTCGCAGTCGGTGATTGTGCTGAAAAGCATTCTTTCTTCACCGGGCGACCTGTGAATACCATGCTGGCTTCTATCGCTACTGCTGAAGCAAGAATTGCTGGCGCCAACCTGTATTCAGCCGTGCATCAAAATGTGGGTGCGATCAGCGTGTTCTCAACGATCGTCAATGGGCGAGCCTTTGCTGTGGCAGGCCTAACTGAGCGTTTTGCCAAGGAATACGGTATGAACGTTGTGATCGGTACAGCAGAAGCCCCCGACACCCATCCCGGCGGCATGCCCAATTCATCACTGACCAGGGTGAAGCTGGTGTTTGCCAAAGAAACGGGCGTGCTCCTGGGTGGATCGCTGTCCGGCGGTCGGTCGGTGGGCGAGATGATCAACGTGGTCAGTGCTTGCATCATGCACAAGATGACGGCTGATGAGATCGTGATGTTCCAGATGGGCACACATCCCGCGCTGACTTCATCACCAATTGTCTACCCCTTCGTGAATGCAGCTTGCAAAGCTGTGTTAGCACTCAATAGCTAATAGCGTGATCCGTCCCCTGTGTGACGGTCAGAAAACTTACATATATATAATGAAACGCTCCAGACTTGGTTTGGAGCGTTTTGCGATCCAATTGCTTTCAACTGGTGATCGCGGTAACAAAGCCATTTGACGCGGCTCGGTCGATGCTGCTGATAGCAGGTTGATTGGATGTCCCCCGGATCGATCGTGGATCTCGTAAATTGAAATTGTGGTTTTACTGATGGTTGGGCACATAATCCAGCGGACAGACCTCCACATCAGCCATACGCAGGAATTCCACTGCGTTTTCGTCCATCCGATAGGCGACGTGGTACACCAGGCGGGTGACGCCGGCATTGATCAGGGCTTTGGTGCAGTTGATGCATGGGAAATGGGTGACATAGCAGGTGCAGTCCCGGGTGGATACACCGTGCAGGGCTGCCTGGATGATGGCGTTGGTTTCGGCGTGGATGGTGCGCACGCAGTGGCCGTCCACCAGCAGGTGCCCAACCTCATCACAGTGCGGCTGCCCCGTGGGTGAGCCGTTGAATCCGGTGGTCAGGATGCGCTTGTCGCGCACCAGAACGCACCCCACAAATGCCCGGTCGCAAGTGCTGCGCTCGGATACCGAGTAAGCAATCTTCATAAAATAAGAATCCCAGTCTGGACGCATGGTGTTCCTCCTCGGCACAATCATAGCATATTTTTCAGGGGTCAAGGAGATTAGGATTGAGAGTGTGTACTTCTGCCTGCCCTGAGACCAAAGGTCGTTAGGGTTGTGCGCACCAAAACATGATGGTGCGCCGGAAAAAATGATGATGCTGGTAGTGTGTGCACTTCCTTTGTGCGCACCAAAATTTGGTGGTGCGCGGAAAACCCCCGCGGCACCCTACGTTGCACACCATTAATACTGAATATCCGCATTCTATTTCTGCAAACCGTTGACCGATTGGGTATATTTAGACCTGCGTTTATAATGACGCATTTGACAAATACGGGAAGCAAACTGGATGAAAACCTTGATGGAATATGTTCCTTTGATGATCTATATCGCCCTGTTTACGGGCTTGAAGATCAGTGAACGGATTGTCCTGATCCGCCCTGAATCCCACATCCGTAAGGGTTGGGATGACTGGACCGTATGGCTGATCATGCTGCCCCTGTGGCTGGTCTTGATCGGCCCGGTTGTGGAATTTATCCTCCTTGGGAACCGCCCGCAGCTTTGGGAAATGGCCTTGGGGGGTGCGCTCTTTGTGGGTGCGGGTTTCTTTTCAGTCAAAGGCTATAAGGATTTGCAGCAGGGGTTCATCAAGGGATTGGAACAAGAGGAAACCAGTTTGGTGGTGACGGGGCTGTATCGTTCGATCCGGCATCCGATCTCACTGGGGAACATCCTGTTTTGTTTTGCCTGCCCGGTTTTCCTGGCAGCAGGCCCATCATGGATTCCGGCTCTGGTCGGTGTCTTGGGGGTTATGTTTCGTATATCCATTGAGGAAAGCTATCTGAAAACACATATTCCGGATTATCCAACTTATAAAAAGCGAACCTGGGCACTGATCCCTTATATTTATTAAGTGTTGTCCTGACAGGTGTGTAGTTCTGTTATGCACGACAAAAAATGATGGTGCACAGAAATAAATAATTATGCCCTGGTAGGTGTGCACCTCTGCCTGCCCTGAGACCAAAGGTCGTTAGGGTTGTGCGCACCAAAAATGATGACGAGGGATGATGGTGCGCGGAAATAAATGATGATGCTGGTAGGGTGTGCACTTCATTTGTGCGCACCAAAAACGATAACGAGGGATGATGGTGCGCGGGAATAAATGATGATGCTGGTAGGGTGTGCACTTCTGTTGTGCGCACCAAAAAAGATAACGAGGATGATGGTGCGCGGAAAGTCACCGCACACCCCTCGCTGGGATGGTGGTGCGCGGAAAACCCCCGCGGCACCCTACGATGGGATGGTGGTGCGCGGGAATAAATGATGATGCTGGTAGGGTGTGCACTTCATTTGTGCGCACCAAAAATGATGACGAGGGATGATGGTGCGCGGAAAGTCATCGCACACCCCTCGCTGGGATGATGGTGCGCGGAAAACCCCCGCGGCACCCTACGATGGGATGGTGGTGCGCGGGAATAAATGATGATGCTGGTAGGGTGTGCACCTCTGTTGTGCGCACCAATAAAACTTCCCGATTCTAAAGAGTCAATCGACAGCCAGCACCCGCAGGAGTACCTGCCTTCGATGGCCCATGTGGCGGTGCTCGGCGAGGTAAATCCCCTGCCATGTGCCCAAGCTCAATTTGCCGTTGTCGATGGGGACGGTCATGCTGGTGGTGGTGAGCATCGTACGTATGTGGGCGGGGGAGTCGTCCGCGCCTTCCATGGTGTGGATGTACCAATTTTCGCTTTCGGGAGCGATACGCCCCAAATATTGCTCCAGGTCACGTTGGGCGGAAGGGTCATAGTTTTCGTTGACCACCAGCGAGGCGCTTGTGTGCTGGACGAATAGGAACGCCATCCCGGTTTGCACCTGCCACTGGCGTACCTGGGCGTTGACCTGTTCGGTGAAATCATACAGCCCTTGTGTGTGGGTTTGGATGGGGAGGGTGGTGGAAAACCAGTTCATAGATGTTCGCCTTTTCTGAGTTGTTTGGTGTAAATTATAGACGATAAAAGGATGGTGGTGCGCGGAAAATCCCCGCACAGCACACGATGGGATGGCGGTGCGCGGAAAATCCCCGCACACCCTACAGTGCGCACCAAAAACGATAACGAGGGATGATGGTGCCCGGAAGGTCCCCGCACAGCACACGATGGGATGGCGGTGCGCGGAAAGTCACCGCACAGTATATATGATGTGGTGATGGTGCGCGGGCAAACACCGCACAGCATACGATGGGATGGTGGTGTGCGGAAAACCCCCGCACACTACGATGGGAAACAAGATTATTTTAAAAAATTATTCACCAAAATATTGATCTGGTTCTTTAATTTGATAATTTCCACCCCAATCCAAATCATAATATCCTAATTTGACAAAATCAGTAAAGGTAGATGCTTCCCAATCCCGTACCCGTTTGACCAGGCCGTGTTTTACGGGATTAAAATGAAGATAATTGAGGTGATGCTCAAGATCTTCCTCGTCGCGGATGAAATGCTCCCAAAACCGGCGCTGCCAGATGGTTGCCTCTCTTCGTTTGATCATCGATGATTTCTCTGGTGCGGAAATATGATAGCATTGGCGGTAATTGATCGAAAAACGGCGCTTTATCGCGCCGATTCGCTTTGAATATTCATAATCATCCTCCGGTAATTGCCAAATTAAGTGGATATGATCAGGCAAAAGGCAGTATGCGACAACGGTAAATGGGTGATATGAGCGTACATGGTTGACGGCATTTAGAAATAATGATTGAGCAAGGGGCGATGAAAAGATTTTCTTGCGTTGGTAGGTGACCAGTGTAAAAAAATATAAACCACCTGGCACATAGATTCGTCTGTATTCTGGCATGAGGAAATTATAATATTGAAAGGGAGAAAATTAATCACGGAAACATATGATAATTCTGGTAGGGTGTGCACCTTATTTGTGCGCACCAAAAATGATAACGAGGGATGGTGGTGCGCGGGAATAAATGATGATGCTGGTAGGGTGTGCACCTTATTTGTGCGCACCAAAAAAGATAACGGGGAATGGTGGTGCGCGGAAAAACACCGCGGCACCCTACGTGGTGTACCCAAAAACATAATAAGGTATGATGGTGCGCGGAAGGTCACCGCACACCCTACAGTGCGCACCAAAAACGATAACGAGGGATGATGGTGCACGGGAATAAATGATGATGCTGGTAGGGTGTGCACCTCTGTTGTGCGCACCAAAAACGATAACGAGGGATAATGGTGCGCGGAAATTAATGATGATGCTGGTAGGGTGTGCACCTCATTTGTGCGCACCAAAAACGATAACGAGGGATGATGGTGGTGCGCGGAAAATCCCCGCGGCACCCTACGTGGTGTACCCAAAAATATAATAAGGGATGATGGTGCGCGGAAATAAATGATGATGCTGGTAGGGTGTGCACCTTATTTGTGCGCACCAAAAATGATAACGAGGGATAATGGTGCGCGGAAAGTCACCGCACACCCTACAGTGCGCACCAAAAATGATAACGAGGGATGATGGTGCGGGGGAAAACACCGCACACCCTACAGTGCGCACCAAAAACGATAACGAGGATGATGGTGCGCGGAAGGTCACCGCACACCCTACAGTGCGCACCAAAAACGATAACGAGGATGATGGTGCGCGGGCAAACACCGCACACCCTACAGTGCGCACCAAAAACGATAACGAGGATGATGGTGCGCGGGCAAACACCGCACACCCTACAGTGCGCACCAAAAACGATAACGAGGGATGGTGGTGCGCGGAAAACCCCCGCGGCACCCTACGAGGGATGATCCATCACAAACGGATCCTGGATGTTAACCTTAAAATATGATGAAATTCCCTTGATTTATTTGGGAACCATCATTATAATGGTAAATGTCGCGAGAAAGGTATTTATTCAAGGGATTTGTGATTAATTTGTGACGCTTTGCACCGCAGCGATTATTTTCACCGTAGCGTAAACTCAATTTAACAAGGTAAATATTTAGGGAAGGGTAGGGTTTTGATTTGATCGTGCCAGGGGCAGAATCATTGTTCACTATTACTACAATTTGGATTGTTTTGAACGCTGGAGTTTGACAGCTGGCTTGATATGCGCCGGCTGTTTTGTTTATTTGGATAATATATGTCTAATTTATTCAGTTTTGCCGGGATGAAATCTTGTTTTGAGGGCGATGCGCCTGATGCAGGGGGAAACCCACCCTTGTCATTATTTACCTTCATCCCCGGCGAAGAAAGGAGGGCGTTATTGAGTTAGGCTGGAGAGAATTTCGGAGCCTTCTCGAGGGGTGAAAGGGGAACCTCGGGGGAATGCTGCATGTACGTGCAGAGAAAACACACAAGAAAATATTGGAGGAATATAAAGATGAAAGTTCATACGAAGTTTATTCAAGCCTTTGGCGCACTGCTGATCGCGGCACTGCTTTTTGCCGCGCTGCCGGCGGGCGAGGTGAAGGCGGACACGCTTGTTGTTGGGCCAGGCGAAACTTATACATCCATCCAGGCTGCAATCGATGCGGCCAACCCTTACGATACGATCGAGGTGGCAGCGGGAGAATATGTAGAAAACATTGTTATTGATAAACCGCTAACTTTGCTTGGTCCCAACCATGAAATCGCTGGTGATTCAGAAAATCGGGTTGATGAAGCGATAATTTTGAATTCTGTTGAATTAGGAACAAATATCATAATCGAGTCAACGGATGTAACCATAAAAGGGTTTTTCCTTGAAGGAAATGAAAAAGCCAGGAATGGGATTTGGTTTAATGAACAATTCGCAGAAAATACCGATTTGAACATCACCATTCAAAATAATATTATCCAAAAAATGGGTAATGATGGTTCCGTAAAAGAGGAAAGAGGTAGAGGCATATACTTTACGAATCCTCTAGAATCAAGCAATACAAATTTAAAAGGAAAACCATATGTATATGGGATAGACATCAGTTATAACTATGTCCAATTTGCAGAAGGCGGGATCATCTTAAGAGATAACGTCTATGCAAATATTGGATATAACAAAGTTGAAAATGCAAACGAAGGAATTTTGGTTGAATGGGTAATGTCTCCAATTGATCCCTCTTTGCTTGAGCAACATACAGTACACCATAATACTGTCATTATTCATGATGAGTATGGGTGGAATGAAAATACTGGTTTCGCAGAATATTACCCTGATGTCAAAGACACCTATGGTTGCAGTGGCATTCGTTTGAATGTCATTGGAGGCGGAGCGAAAGTAATCGCAAGAGAAAATAATGTTTCTGCATCAACGGCAAGTAATGATCATGCAGGCTTTAACGTTGCTTCCCTGAATAGCGGAAAAGTGCAACTGTTTGATAATGTTATCACCGATGTAAGAGATGGTATCCGGCTTTGGGGAACTCAAGAATCGGGAGGCACCGATGGAGATGATAATCCTTTAATAAGCCAAAACTTCCAGGTATTTGGTGGAACAATCACTGGTGGTCACTATGGTATCCATATTACAGATTGGTATTACAGAACCGGATATGATGAGACTATTCGAGGGTCTGTAGGACTTCAAAATCGAGTGTATCTGGATGGTAATCTTCAAATCTCTGGGCAGAGTGGACATAAGATTAGAATTTTCAATGACTATATAGATTATCGAGATGTAACGGTAAAACTTGGAATGAATCTTGTTACCAATGTTGATTTTGATAATCCCGACGATGTTGAGAAGGTTAATGTGTTTGTTGATTTGAATGGTGAAGATGTTCCTAATACAAGAAATGAGGACACCGCAGAAATCTTCATTATAAAACTTGTCGCCAAGATTGGTGATAATTACTACTCATCTATCCAAGAGGCGATTGATGCTGCCAGCGCTTATGACACAATCAACGTTGCTGCTGGCACCTATGCTGAGCTGCTCACAATCACTAAACCATTGACCCTGCTCGGTCCGAATGCTGACATTGATGGCACAACCGGGACGAGAACTGATGAAGCAATCATCACGTTTCCTGAAGGTGACAACTCAGGATGGTCGATAATTGATGCGGAATCGAATGATATCACTGTAAATGGGTTTACTTTCAAAAATGACCAAATAGTAAATTCTGCGAGTGGTGGTTGGGACCTGATCTTGATTGGAGAAAACATTGAGTTCGTCAATAACCGTGTCATCTCTCAGGCACAACAAAAAATACCGTTTAAGATACAAGGTCCATTCACTGATTCTAGCGACCCGAACAATGACTATGCCGGAGCTATCGTCAAATACAATTACTTTGAATCACCGAATACATACTGGAGTACGGTGATAATGCAGGGTATTGGGGCGACGGTTCAAAATAACACCATGGTTGGTGGGTCGAATGGTATACAAATCCAGCCTTATAGCAATACGGTTGGTGGTATAGTGAGCCACAATGATGTTTCAGGCTACATAATGTCCATTTGGCATAACTACCAAATTGGTGGAAATGGGTTGTGGATCTATGAATACAATAATGTAAGCGCTCCGATTCCTCCGACCACCTATTATCATTATGGAGTAGTCGGTACTTGGGGTGGTATAAGGGTGCAAACCCAAACGCCAAATATTGAGGTCAGATTTAACACTTTCAATGGTGAAAACGATGACTACACCCTTGATACTAGTGAATTGTTGGAAAGAAATTCATTAGGAGTGTTTTACTGGGATTCTTTGTACTCAGGATCACAAATTAATGTCCACGACAACATATTCGTCAATGTCGATCAAAATGTGGACAATCAAACGCTTGCATTAGGTGATTTGAATGGAGTATTTGCTAATAACACATTTGAAAGATCTGCCTATATAGAAAATGGTTACCTAATCTACACAAGCATCCAGGATGCAATCGATGCTGCAGCAGATGGGGATACAATTGAGGTTGGGCCTGGGACCTATAATGAAAAACTTGTCATTGATGTTCCTAACCTGACCATTAAATCCACAGATGGTGCAGCTGCAACGATCATAAATGTTCCAGATGAAGCAGAAGATGTGAAGAATACAGGTGTTCTTGTCAATGAGACTAACCTGGGCGTGATCACCTTTGATGGTTTTACTGTTCAGAACTTTACTGAAAACGGTATTGTTCAAGGTATGGCTGCTCATGAAGGCACGACCTTCCATGTGCTCAATAACATCGTTATGCCAAAGGCGGACTATCTCCGCAATGGTATCCAGGTTTCTGGCGATGGCTCTACTGTGATTGGTAACACAATTCAAGGAGCGCCCTTGACGGAAGATTGGGCTGGATCCGGTATTATGGTTGTTAATGCCTCGGATGTCACTGTTAAAAATAATACGGTTAGTGGTGGCGATATTGGCATAACAATTCAAAATTACAGCGGCATTGTTAATAACATCACTATAAATAATAACACTGTGGAAGAGGCGCGAATTGGGTTGGCATTGTATGGTAGAGAAGGATATCGGGGTATCTCCAATATCACGATGGATAATAATACCTTCACACGCGAGGAGTATGCCAGCCCCGCTTACGGTGTTAATATTCAAACAGCTGATGTAAGCGGTATAACCTTCACGAATAACTTGATAGAAAATGTTAGCTATGGTTTTCGTGTCTCAAATACTTCCGCAACAGTTGCTGGTCCTGTATCACTAAGGCATAACCAGTTTGTATATAACTATTATCCAATTCTTTACTACAATGATCCAGTGACTGTTACGATTGATGCAAAGGAAAACTGGTGGGATAGTATCGCGGGTCCTGCAGAAAGTGGTTTTGGATCCCTTTATCTTGGGACAACAGGTTTGGTTGACTACATTCCCTGGTGCGGTGACCCAGAATGCTCATTCCTGGTTTACCCATTGGAAGGCGAAATCACAGAAACAGTCGTGATAGACTCACCCATCGTGTACTTGCTCAAAGACGGCACGGTGATCAATCCTGCTAGCGGTCCATGCTTTGATATCACAGCCTCTTACGTCACCATCATGACCGAAAGCCCTGCTGGCGCAGTCTGCTACCCTGGTTCACCCGGTATTCAAGTGGCGGCTGGTGTAAAGAATATCACCATCGAAGGTTTGGAAATCGACGGCGAGGATACTGCTATTGGCAACGGTATTGACTTCCTGGGTGCTGTAACCGATGTGATCATCAGCGATACCTACATCCATGATATGGTTGGTGATGGTGTGCATTTTGCTGCACAGCCCGATGGCTTTGTTGAAATCAAGGGTAACCTGTTTATGGATAACACGGGTGAAGGTGTGGATAATTCTGCTGGCTCATCCGCCATTGATGCTACCTTCAATGCCTGGGGAGATTATTCAGGTCCTAAGGGAACCTATGGCGACGATGTCAGTGATTTCGTTACCTATGACCCCTGGACCCACGTTGATGTGTATGTTTCCGATGGTTTTGGTTCTCGCTATCTGAATGAGGTAGCATTAGGTGAGGTTCCCGCTGAGGGAATTACCTATAGTGTTTACGCTAACCTGCAAAAAGCGCACGGTGCACAATTCACCCTGACCTACGACCCGGTGAAATTACAGGTTTCATCCACCTCGACAGATGGCACGGTTTTCCCCTATGAGTGGACCGGTGACACTACTGAGACTGTCGCACCCGGTGTTGACACTTCCGTGCCTGGTAAGATCACATTCGCTGGCGGCGCAATTACTGCTGTGAGTGGGGAGGATCAATTCCTCTTCTCAGTGACTTTCACGGGTGCAGCAACAACGGATGAACTTAATCCTCTCTTCTTTGATGAATTAGATGAGGATTGGTATGGAATGAACCCGTTATACGGCTCCTCATTGAATATCTATGCTGCTGGCATGGTGGGTATCGCAGATGTGAACGTATACGACCTCCCGACCCTGAAGATTGTCCCGCTGGAGAACTTTGCTGTGGGCAACGCGAAGGAATTCACCCTGACGGTGACCAACCCGGCAACCGGCCGAGATTACACAGCCCTAAACGTTGATCTGGTTGTCCCGGATGGTGCAGTCCTGGAATACTGGGATGGTGATTCATGGGAACTTTACGAGCCCGGTGTTGACATTGGTGAATTGGACGCAGGTGCCACTGCTGATGTGTTGTTCCACATCACTTTTGCTACGGCTGGCGACATTAATATTCCAGTTACCTTGAACGATGGGACAACCTTCCTTGTGGATCAGACCTTCACATTTACCGTTCTGAACGCCTTCACGGTGACCGGCACGGTGCAGATGCAAGGTCGCACGGAGCGCGCTGGTGTTTTGATTGAACTGGCGCACAACGAGTTTGCTGAGTACATGTACGATACGCTATCCACAAACATCATCACGGACAACTACACCCTTTTGAATGTGGCAGATGGTCTGTACACACTCACCATCACCCATGATCGCTACCTGGACTTCGTTTATACATCCTACAGTACTGCAGACCTCGATCTGACCAGGCTCGAACTTAGAGGCGGGGATGTACAAAAGGATAATCTAATCGACATCTTTGATGCTTCGCTGGTCGGCCTTAATTACGGTGCTGCTGGCAATAATTCGGCGGATGCCAACTTCGACAGTACGGTCAACATTCAAGACCTGGCGATGATCGGCGGCAACTTTGATTTACAATCCACTGTTCCATCAGCAACAAATTATGCTTATGGAACATGGACGCCCTAATCCATAATTAGACTTCATGCAGGCTGGGAACATTCAGCCTACATGATTTGATCATGATATTTTGGGACTCTGCCGGTGCGAAAGTGCCGGCAGGGTTCCCTTGAAGGAAATCCATGAAACGATTCTTTCGTTTTTTGCTGTTTTTATTGGTGTTAGCGATGAGCATGGGTATTTCTCAACCCGTAGTCTCTCAAACGGAGACCGTTGTGCGCGTGAGCCCTGCCCTTGTTTATCTTGAAGGAGGTCAAACTACAACAATCGAAATTTGGGTCGATGAAGTAATTGATTTATTTGGTTTTGCTGTGGAAATCCATTTTGATCCCTCAAAAATTATAGCAGCATCTACCACTCTGGGTGGTTTTTTAGAACCGGGCATGACTGTAATTGATAAAATTGACAACATTAACGGAATTATTAAATATGAGATGAGTCAATTGGGACAGGAAACCCCATCAAAAACAGGTTCGGGCGTGCTGCTGACTTTCGAAATCACATTGATCGAAGAAACATATGAGACACCATTGGTAATCGATTCGATTTTACTGACTGATCGCAATGGTGTTGAAATTCCATGTGATGTTGAACATGGTAAGGTAAGGACGCCCGGTCTATCTCCTGAGTATGCAGTTTTTCTGCCACTAGTTTTGCACTAATTATTAGAAAGGTTTTGTTAAAAGTAGAGGATCCATTTTGGTAAACCATTTGAAAGTTTGGCATCATCTTTTGAAAATTTTCTTTATGACTTTACTTATTTACGCGGGCTTTTTGGGAAAGAATTTGGCACACGGTCAGACAGGAACAATATTGGCTGTTTCACCGCAGGTGACAAATTTATATTTTAACGGTGAACTCAGTACTCAAGTCCAGATCACAATTACAGATGTGGAATCATTGAACGCCTTTGACATTACGCTGCTTTATGATGGAACCATCACTTCTGTGACTTCACACTCGGAAGGAGGGTTTCTGATTAATCCTTATTGCCCGGTTAAGAATAATGATCCGGGATCGGGATATTTACGGTACTCCTGTACACAATTCGATCAACCGCCCGTTGGCGGCAGCGGTTCACTGATCAACCTGACCTTTACCGGGATTGTCCCAGGGATAACCTCGGTGATAATTGATGAACAATCCTTGAAATTGCCGGACGGCAACAATCAACCTGTACCAGTCACTGTACAAAACGGCACCATTAATGTTGGCTATGCCACCAGCGCAGTTGCTGGGAATATCTTCCTCCAGGGGCAGTCAGCCCGCGCTGGCGTCCCAATCTCATTGGGTACAGGTGAAACCTACGCACAGGGGCCCTTCACCGCCCTCAGCACGCCCACCCTGAGATTCAACCTGGATTTTGGGTCGGTGGTCAATAACGACAACTATACCTTCACCACTGCCCAACCCGGGTACCTGAACCTGAACCTGAGCCTGGTAGTGCCGCCCGGGAACGACCTGGCCCTGCCGCCCCTGCGTCTGCTGGCGGGGGATGCCATGGCGGATAACGCTATCACCACGGCGGACCTGGATGCCATCCGGGATGCCTTTGACGTGATAGGTTTGGGGAACGCCGCCGACCTGAACGATGACGGCATGGTGGACGTGCGCGACCTGGCGCTGGCGGCGGGCAACTACGGCTTATCTTCAGCGAATGCTTACGGCAGTTGGCTGCCGTGAGTGTGTTGAAAATTGGGATGCTGTTCTACTGGTAGAATTAACGGGATGATGCGATGGATCAAAGCACTTTTTGTGGGGATCGGGCTGGCAGCGCTGGTCTTGTGCGCTGCGGGGAGGGCGTCGGCGCAGGACGTCCCGCGCCTGGTCTTCGTCCCGACGGCTTCCGAGGTTCCCCTGGGTACGGATTTCACCATCGAGCTGGCGATCGAGGATGGTGTTGATTTGAACGCTTTTGACGTCACGGTGACCTTTGATGAGGCGGTTCTGGATTTGCTGAACTATTCCTTTGGGGACTATTTTGCCAACCTGGCGACGGTCAGCGTGGTGAACGTGGACGGATCGCTGCGCGTGGCAGCCACCCAGTTGGCAACGGACCCGGTTTCGGGGGATGGGACCTTGCTGGTGCTGTCTTTCAATGCCAGGGGGGCAGGTATGACCGCGCTGGACATCGAAAATGCTGAAATGGCAGGCCCGGGCGGGGAAAAAACCTTACCCGAGACGGTGTCCGGATCAGTTTTGGTGACGGTTGCGCCGACCTATTCCCCCACGGTGACGGTGACCCCTACGGCGACGGTGACCCCAACAGGGGCGTTCACACCGCTCCCAACGTGGACTTCAACCGGGATCGCCCAGGTCACAGCCACCCGGACCAGCACACCGATGGGCTTTGCGGCAAGCCCGACCGTGCCGAACGTGACGCCGTTGGTCACCGGTGCTGTTCCCACAACCCCGGCCAGCGGGACTTTGCCCACCCAGGCGCCGCCCAGTGAAGCGGCTTTGATGACCGAGACGGCGCTGGGGCTGCCGATGCCCAGCCCGGGATCAGACCAGCCGGACATCATTGCGGAGGCTCCCCAGGACGATGCCGCTGAGTCGACAGGGGTTGTGGAAGGCGAGGTTGTCCTGCCCGGGACAGCTGTACCAGCATCCACGTCAGCCGAAGGGCGGGATGCAAGGGCTGGGGCTGCTGGCTTGTGGGCGGTGTTGATTGGATCAGGGATTGCCCTGGTGGCGATGCTGATTGTGTTGATGGTTCGCAAAACACGGAAAGAAAAGGATTTATTGTTATGAATTTTTGTTTTTATCGGAAATCTGGAATGTTGATCGTGTTGCTCAGCCTTGTCCTGGTACCCTGGCGTGCCGTTTGGGCACAGGCGGAAGCCCCGGCTGAGGTGGGCGTGTTTGAGGATTATGCGGTCCCACCTGGAACACGGGTTGAGGTGCCGATTGCCATTCGGGGCGTTGAGGCGCTTTATGCAGTCGATATTGAGCTCCAGTTTGACCCGGCACTGCTGGCGGTGGAGGATGCCAACCCGAACATGGACGGCGTTCAGCCAGCCTTGGGAACCTTTCTGGATGCCGGGCTGACGCTTTTCAACGACGTGGACAACGATGCTGGGGTCCTGCGTTTTGCAATGACCCAGGCGAACCCCAGCGAGCCCAAGTCGGGTGAGGGGGTGCTGCTGGTGCTGTATTTCCAGGCGCTGGCGGAGGGTGAGAGTTCGCTGACGGTGAACATGGTGGAGCTTTCCGACCGATTGGGCGAAGCGATCCCCGTCACGGGCGTGGACGCGACCGTGACCGTCTCGGGCGGTGCCCAGGAGTCTGTGGCGACCGCCATCCCGGTGCAGGACCCAACGGGGATGGTGCCGGTGCCTACCATGGCGGCGACGGAGGTGCCTGAAGAGGTGCCTGAAGTCGCGGCTGAAGCCCCGGTGGATGCCCCTGCGGAAGACCCGGCAGAAGGTGAGACAGCAGGTTCAGAGGTTGGTGAGGAGACCACTGATGAGCAAGCTGAAGCGAACCCGGAGGAAATCTACGTGCCGATGGTGGAGTCGGGATCGGCTGAAGACGTTAATGAAGCACAAGGCAAGACCCTGCTGGATTACTGGTGGGTTGTGTTGATTGCGGTGGTCGCCGTGGTTGGGTTGGCGGCTTACCTGGTGGTGAGCAAGAAATGATCAAACCTGATCCGGCTCACCATATGATTTATCAAGCATTTAGGGGAAGGAGTTTTATTATATGAATAAAGCAAAACAGTTATTTATTGGGATCTTGCTCCTCACGCTCGTATTAGGCGGGATGATTTCGAACGAAGCTTTAGCCTCAGGTGACCAGCGGTTTGATGAGAAGGCGTTGGCAGCGGTGAATCCGGACACTCTAACACTAAGGGAGTCTGTGGATGGTAGTACAGGCTGGACAACAATCATTGGGAACCTGGCGGATGGTTATTCGATGGTACTTGATCCTGACAACGACTATGAATACCTGGATATTGAGACCCTTGAAGCTACCCCAGCTCTGGCAGAAGACGGTTTGCATGAGATTTATTTTGATGCCTTCAGAGCGCCGATTACCTTTTGGACGTATTGGGACGAAAGAGAGGTGAACGCCGATGCAACAGGTGATAATGCGACCATGTGGGAGATCATCAGCGGGGAAAGGCCGATGTTTTACATCAAAGCAGATAGTGGCAGTTACAGCCTGGTGGATGGGTATGTGTATGCGACTGAGTCGGGTAATGAAATCCCCTGGCGGGTGAACGGCGATTTGCCGCTGGACACCTATCATTTTGGCGGCTGGGTGAACGAAGGCCTGGATGGTGAGGAATACCTGAACATCCAGATGACCTTCACCAAGGTAGCCACGGTTTCGCTCGAAATTAAGGAAACAGACACCTGGACGATTGATGGCTGCGGTTATTTGGATGTGTACATCCACCTGGCGAACGTACACGACCTGTATGCGGTGGATGTGGCGCTGGATTTTAACGAGACCGTACTGGAAGTTGTGGATTTGGATGACACCGCAGAAGGTATCAACCTTGCGCCTGTGGACGGCTGGTTTACAGCAGGTTACTGGGCAAAGAACGAGGCAGATAATGAAGAAGGCACCATTCGTTACGCAGCAGTGCTTTTGAATACCGCCGAGCCGGTGAATGATGACGGAAGGATTGCAAAGATCCGCTTCCGGGCAAATGCGATTGTGGATGACACACCCATCACGATCACCAGTGCAGAGCTCTCGGATCGGGACGGCTTCCTGGTGGGTCGGGAAGAGATTCTAGGGGATGCGACGATCACCACGCAGTTTACTGAAGCCGGCGGGCTGGATTTGGGAATTGAGCGTATATCAGCCTCAACTGTGCAGCTGAGCTGGCCTGGTCAGAGTACGGATCTGGTGACCAGTTACAAATTGCATCACTCCCATATCCCCTATTTCGTCCCGGATTCAAGCACTGTTTATCAGACGATTACAAATGATGGTGTGACAAATCCAGTGACATTTGATGATGAGGTGCTGGGGGATGTTGTCGATAATGACTTCTACAGCCTGCAGGTGACCTGTTCGAATGGATTTGAAAGTCCACCCAGCTGGCAGGTGGGGAAGTTTGAGTTTGAGCTGTTTGAGAGTTTTGATGATACAGACTTTACCTGGGTTGGACTAGTGTTGGATACCCAAGAGGCTATTACAGATGCAAGTGGTCTTGCCGATCATATCCAATTGAACAGTAACAAAGACCTTTCTGTGATTACAGTTAGTGAATGGTCAGCAAGTGGGCAAAATTTTAATTTGTTTGATACTGCTGATCCCCTAAACACTTATGATTTTCCAGTAAATTTTAGGTTTCCTTACATGATTGAGGTTGATCTTACAGGTATAAGTACTGGAACTGCTATTTGGGCTCAGGTTGGAAAACTCCCTCCTATCGAAACGGATACTTATTCTTTATTTGAGTCCTTTGATGATACAGATTTTACTTGGGTCTTGCAACCACTCGACTTAATAGAGGTTGATTTGGGCAATCAGTTAGATTCTGTTGAAGAACTTGCCGCTCATGTATCGGCAAATGCTTCACCCTCTGTTTCAGTTATTACAATTTCAATGTGGAATCCAAGCTCGCAGCAATATGAGACGTATTATCCAGACGATCTTGGTTCAATTTTTTCAACAAGGTTTGGCTATCCTTATCAAATTGAAGTTAATGTTAATACTGGTTTGATAGCCACATGGCCATAAACCAGATTAATGGTAAGGAATAGTAAATTTTGAAAGGAATGAATAATATGAACAAAAAAATCTTAGTTTCGATGATATTAGCTTTTGTCTCAGGATTATTTCTAGTGAGTGTGGTACTCGCAGGCACAACACGTGATAGGGGTACTCTTGAGACTACCCCTCCGGATGGCACAATTAATTGGACCGCGTGGTTAAGCGTTTATGACTACACCGTTTATCCACCAACACTTATTTATCCACCGCAAGAGATTATGACAGAAGATAACTTTAATGCGTCACAAGGTGTGGATGGGGGTTACACTGATGCTGGTTGGCAAATTCAAGTTGTAAATTTCTCTGATGAAACAAATAACATGCCTGTAAATATGTCCTTCTGTGGGTTGAGTGACTACGCAGGAGATAATTGGGAGGATACATTCATATGGGATGGAAAAAACAACTCAACAACTGACCATGGAGAAGTACCCTTACGAACTGGAAATGGTTATTTTGTACCCTGGTTAAATTCGGTTGAAATAGTTGGAGAAACAAAGGTTGTTACATTTTTTGGTGTACCCGAAACTGATTACTTTGTATACAGAAGCACAAGTCCGGCTGCGGTAGGTGCTGATTGGAGTAATGGTCGTTACAAACTTCAGGGTCCTGCCACAACAGATGAAAATGGTGTAGGTATATTTGTTGATGATACCCCTGAGATTATCACGGTTCAAAGCTGGTATGTTGTGATGTACTTTGCTGATACTCCTACTGGGCCTCACGGCTGTCACAGTGAAGAGGTTGACCCTACTGGTATCAGGATGGGTGAATTTACCGCTGCTTACGATGCGAAAGAAAAAGTTGTTAACCTGGCTTGGGAGACTGTCAGTGAGCTTGATATACTGGGGTTTAATGTCCTGCGTGGTACAAGCGAGTTTGGCTTACCAGATCAATTAAACACGGATCTGATAATATCCAATAATCCTGGGCAGATTGAAGGCTCCAGCTATACCTATGAGGATTCTGATCTTCTTATGGGAGAAACCTATTATTACTGGATTCAAATCGTCGGGAATGATAATACTCGGGAGAGCATCGGTCCACGCGAGGTGCGCATAGATCTCCTGTTCTTTTTGCCTCTCATCCAAGATTAACATTGTTTGAATCAGCAGCAGGGAGTGTGTCTAATATGTGCACTCCCTGTTTTTTTATCCCATTTTTCCCAACGGTCCCTTGTTTTAAAGTGAGCTCATAGGTCATTCCCATCGTGTCCAGATGGACATTTGCCGGATGCTGAAGTAGGATAAAATAGTGATCAAGTAAGCAAGATAAATGAACTCGTGCTGCAAAGAAGATCGATTTGGAGAGTATTTACCCAATAACCCGTACAAAAATAATCATCCCGCGCCGACATGATGAAATCTTAACCCGTCAGCGGCTGTTGGAAATCCTGAATGATCTGCTTGATCAAAAGCTGATCATTGTTGCCGCACCAGCCGGGTATGGCAAGACGTCCCTGTTGATCGATTTTGCTGGCCATTCCGAATGGCCGATCTGCTGGCTGTCCTTGGACAGTCTGGACCAGGATCCTTTTCGATTCATCTCTCACTTCATCAGTGCCATTCATGCTCATTTTCCAAATTTTGGTCAAAATTCCATATCGATATTAAACCATACGCCCCAGGATAAACTGGAGATCTCTACTCTTGTCACAACGCTTATTAATGATATCTATGATCACATCACAGAGCATTTTATCCTGATCCTGGATGATTACCACCTTGTGGAAGAAAGCGAGAGCGTCAGGGGATTCGTCAACCAGTTCCTGCAAGATGTTGATGAAAACTGTCACCTGGTTATTTCATCCCGCCGATTGCTCACCTTACCTGATATGCCGCTGCTGGTTGCACGCAACCAGGTGGGCGGCATTTCTTATAAGGAAGTCTCTTTTCTTCCGGATGAACTTCAGGCATTACTGCTCAAGAATTATCACCTTTCAATTTCTGATCAATCAGCAGATTCGATCACGCAACAAACGGAAGGCTGGATCACAGGGTTGCTGCTTTCAACCCAACTGCTTGAAGAAGAAATCGGGGAGCGGATCCGGGTAGCCCGGGTTTCAGGTGTCGGTTTGTATCAATATTTAGCCCAGCAAGTGTTTGATGTACAGCCGCAAGATGTGCAGGAATTTTTGCTGCGGACCTCGCTTTTAGAAGAATTCGATCTCGAAAAGTGTGAACGGGTGATCGGGGGAGCATTGAACATCAGCTGTCCCTGGCAGGAGTTGATGAATGCGTTGATGGTGCGAAACCTGTTTGTCCTGCCGGTAGATGAGGGGCCCGGTTTGTGGCTTCGTTATCATCACCTTTTTTGTGATTTTCTGCAATCGCAAATGCTCCAAAAAAGGCCAGACGAAGCTTACAAGATCACCATTGCCCTGGGTGATGATTTTGCCTGCCAAAAGGATTGGGATCAATCGTTCAGCCTTTATAAACAGGTGAACGCCACAGAGAAATTAATCAGGCTGCTCGAGATGGCTGGTCCGGAAATGATCGCCAAAGGACAGCTCCTCACTTTACAGGGATGGTTAACTGGTTTGCCGCCTGAGGTCATGAACTCACGTTCTTCATTGATTTCATTGCAAGCAGCGATCATGATCGGGATGGGAGAGGTCAATGAAGGATTGAACCTTCTCGATCGGGTTATTGCTCGAATGCAAAAGGGTGAATTGGATAAGGAAACGCTGACCCTCAGCCTTATCCGACGCGCCTATGCTCACCGAGTCCTCGGCGATTATGATAGCTCGAAGGCAGACAGCCAAACAGCAATTGAAATACTCCAGGATACGCCAGAGCTTGCGATGATTAAAGCGGAGGCAATGCGAATTCTTGGTGGAACGTATTATTTGCAGGGTGATTTGAAGGTTGCATTGGTGACTTTGAAAGAATCCCTGCGAATTTTTGAAACCTATAATGACCAGCAGAACATCCCTAAGCTTTTGTTCAATATTGGCTTTATGAACTTTACATTGGGAGATTATGACCGCGCCGAGTTGATGTATCAGGATGCATTGGAATACTGGCAATCTGGCGGAAACCTGGCATGGGCTGCTGAACTCTTGAATAATCTTGGCGTCTTGCAGCAATTACGGGGCGATTATGAGCCTGCTGCAAAAAGCTTTGAAAAGGCGATTGAATATGCCAAGATCAGCAACTCAACCCAGGCGGAAGGATTGAGCCTGGCCAGTCTTGGTGATCTTTATCGAGACCTGGATGCGTTTCCAGAAGCAATGGATGTTTATAAACAAGCCCAGGTTATCGCCAAACAATTGAATGACCGATTCTTGATGTTTTACCTTGATCTGGCTGAATGTGTGGTCAGCCGTATGTCAGGCGATCTGGAGAAGGCAAGAATCCTGATGGAAGACCTGGAAATTAGATCGTCAGATGCAGACTCGGCATATCGATCCAGCCTGCTCGATCTTGAATGGGCAATGTACCACTTGAGGAAGGCTGAACACAAGCTTGCATGGGATTTTGCGCAGAAAGCTTTTGATTATTTTCAATCTGAAGGGCATCGCAATGAATCCTTAAAGGCTGCGTTTTGTTCAGCCATCGCTCTGGTAGGAATGGGTCGTTATGACCAGGCGAAGGAATATCTTGATAAAGTCATGAGTACGTTGGTTGTGAATGAGTATGCAACTCCGCTGATCATTCAAGGGCGAGAACTCCAGGAGCTGCTTATCAATGGGAAATCTAGCCAGGAAATTAAGAAGCAGTTCTCAAAACTTCTTCATCGGGTGGAGGATTACGAAGAAAAGCTGCCTGAAATGCGTCGAAATATTCGCCGTCAGGCAACAATTGTACCCTTTGCCCCTCCCCGAATGGTTATCCAAGCCTTTGGTAAAGCCCAAGTTTTTCTCAACAACAAACTTGTGACAAGCAACGACTGGCAGACCCAAACCTCAAGGGATATGTTCTACCTGATCCTTGCTCATCCTGAAGGTTTGACCAAGGAGCAGATCGGGGTTATCTTTTGGCCAGAGGCTACCTCAGATGAACTGAAGCTGCGATTTAAAAATTCGCTGTATCGTTTACGGAGAGCCATTGGCCGTGAAGCAATTATCCTGGAAGAAAATTATTACTTGTTCAACCGCTCACTTGATTACGAGTATGATGTGGAAACATTTAGGAAAAACATTCAACAAGCAGATGATACGGATAACGATCAGGAAAAAGTCGGTTTTTATAAGAAAGCGATCGATACTTTTAAAGGGCAGTTCCTTTCAGAGATTGATGGAATCTGGGCACTTCTTGAAGGGCAGCAATATTCCCGTCTTTACATGGATGCATTGATGTATTTGGCGAATTTCTATATGGGGCGTAAAGCTTATCAATCCGCCCTAGATTATTGTCACCAGGCAATTTGTGAAGATCCTTGCCTGGAAGATGCACACCGGATAGCTATGCGGATTTATGCGGCTCTTGGCAATCGGGCAGCCGTCGCTCGACAATACGAACATTGTTATTCTGTTTTAGCGAAGGAAATTGATACCTTACCATCCAAACAAACCAGAGACCTCTATGAGGCTCTGATTCAAAGTTAATCTCCCAACCTATTTTCACTATCCAAACCTTTTATAATGAGCCTGTTTTGCAGAGCTGCTTAAAGCCTGCATAGTGTATGATAATTATGTGAATTGAGAATGGATCTCATTTACAAGATTTTTACTAACCCGATTAATTTAGAAAGGATTTAGCATGAACAAGTTGTTTGGAAAGAAAACTGTATCCCCCACCCTCATTGGCAAGAACATCATTCGATTGACAATCACTCTGGCCATTTTGATTCTTTTTGTGCTTGCTGCAGGCGCTCCAGGTGGATTGGGTGGTATAGGAATGTAATCTTATGATCCTGATTTTTGCTGTTTTGTTTGGTGTTGTAGCTGGCTTATTGAAGGCGTATATTGAACGGGTGCCTTATGAAATTCCCGAATTGCGGTTTACCTGGCTTGTGCTTTTAGCAGCTTTACCACAATATCTGGTTTATTTTCTGCCAATTACTCGAGAAAGAATCGATGCGAGCTGGATACCGTTCATTCTTGTGGGCTCACAGATCGTTTTGTTGGTGTTTGTTTGGTTGAACCGACGTGCGCCACTATTTTGGCTTTTAGGTGCTGGGCTTTTGTTCAACTTTATCGTGATCAGTCTTAATGGTGGATGGATGCCTATCTCACCTGAGACGCTTGAAGCTCAGGCTGTTTCTTCAAGCCACTGGCAATTAGGCACAAGGTTGGGCTTTACCAAGGATATTGTCTTGGAAAAAGGGAATACAACCTTTTGGCTGCTTTCAGACATTCTTACACTGCCAAGTTGGCTCCCTTATCGTGTGGCTTTCAGCATAGGAGATGTCCTGATTGCAGTTGGTGTCATCGGGTTTTTCGCTCACAACACTCAAACCAGGCAAATGAAATTTGTGGATTTAAAAGAGGAACTTTTAAAATGAAAAAGAAATATCAAAATAATAATGAGTTTAGCCGTTTGTTAACTGCCGCAGTCATAAATGGCTCATTCTGCCAGGCTTTGTTAGAAAACCCTCAGGAGGCGGTTTCCAGTGGGTTTGGAGGAGAAGCCTTTAATTTGAGCTCAGATGTGATAAAAAATCTGTCCTCGATCCATGCATCTTCTTTGGCAGAATTTGCATCTCAATTGGCAAGCCTTTAACGATCAGATTTTATAAGAAGATCTTTCAAGGCAATTAGGTCAAGGTCGTTGTTGGAATCTTCTCATCCAACAGCGACCTTGACCCTCGGAAATTATTAAAAATAGCGAAGTGTATTTGCGTTTTTTCTTTCATGTAAGACTGGAAAATTGTGCATTAACAATTTATGATCGCGCCTAAATTGCTATGGTTAGATCGTTTATTGTTTCGAATTATTTCCGGAATACGCTATAATTAGTCTATAGGCTAAATTTGAAACGGTACGGAGGTAATGATGCGAAAATTCAGTCACTTTATTTTTGGTGCTGTGCTGGGAGGGTTGGTTGGGAGCAGCTTGATGATCCTACTTGCTCCGAATTCTGGCGAAAAGACCAGGACTGAGATTGAAAACTACTTTAAGAATCTTCACTTCGAGATCAAGCGCGCCGCTGATGAAAAGCGCGCAGAACTGGAAGCTCAACTGGAGAAGTTGCGATCAGGTGAAAATTTGACGATTGAATAATAATCGTCCATTTTTTAAATTCAAATTTCCGGATGAATGATTCGCCCATGCTTTTTGCTTGGGCGGATATGTTTAAACAATTGTCGGGATCAACTTGGGGAAAAGGATCAGGGGTAGGGATAACCCGGGTAGTAGGTCGGTTCTGGGTAGGGGTAGGGGTAGCCGTTTTCAGTTGGGGTGGGAGTCGGCGTAATCTGGGTTGGTTCGGGTTGCGTGGGCTCAATTATCTGAACTGTCGGCGTTGGCGATGGTGTAGAGGTCGCCGAGATTATATCAAGCTGAGGTGTGGCGGTAGGGGTGGGTGCCTCTGGCATATAGCTGATATCTTCAACATAATCAATGCTTGCCTGGCAGGGACCAGGTTCAAGGAACAATTTCACGCTCTCCCAATTAATCGGATAGTTGTTTTGGATCGCCCTTTGGATGGCATCTGTCAGGCAGCCCGGACCGGCGTTATAGTTAACGAGTGTGAATCGCCAAAGGTCTTCGTAAATGCTGACCTCACCAGCCAGAAGCCGGGTCTGGTTAAACATGATTTGTCCGACCTGTTCACAATTTGCAAGCAAACCCCGGGCAAAAATACTGATGCTGAAATTCGCCTGGCGCAGATCAATACCCTCAGGGCATTCAGGACAGGCTGCATTGACCTTTTGAACCAAAGCGCCCCGGAGCATTTCCTGTTCGGCAATATCAAGGTTGCCAAAACCTCGCTGGCAGACGGTTGAATCAAGGACCAGGGGGCAGAATTGACTGAAGAAATTTGGATTCCAAAGCAAGATGGTATCCGCTCCCATATCGCTCAGGTGACCCAATCCTGCTTCTTGGTAACTTGCTGAAAAGCCCGGCCAAAATTGGCTTTCTCGGCTGAAGATATTTTTCAATAGTTGAGATGGGATTCTGGTATCTTTTGCTACAGTGATGATTTCACTGTTAAATTGATTTTGCCAATCGTTGATCAATGGACGGGCAGCTTCAAGACCGCACTGGGTCGCATACCCCGACAGTTCCAAGCCGCCATAATCGCATCCGCCGACATCGACAAGACCTTCTCTGATCATGGTGCCTGCCAGGTAATAGTAGGGTTGTGTTGAGATGAGTGCTTCTGGGTGATCGGGTGATGAAAGCCAAAGCGGCGGGCCACCTATAGGTGGAAATGCAGACCAAATTTCTGAACAACTGGACGATATTTCACCAAGGTATTGCGAGCTGATAATATCCACATACCATTGTGGAGCATCTTCCGTTGGGACATCCGGCGCTGGGAAATCGCCATAAGGAACCGCGCGTACTTGTGCAGTGAATATTTCTGATGCGTCCCCATAGCTTGACTCAGCCCAGAAAACAATGGGAATGCCAAGTTCACCAGTTGCCGGGACTGGGACAGTACATTCATTTCCTTCACAATTGAAGGGTTCTGAACCAACATAACCTTGGATGTTGATGATTTCTTCATTGGGCAGCGGTTCTTCGCCCATAAAATGCAATTGTGGGAGGACACTGCATCGATTGTCAGGCGGCACAGGTTCACAACCTGTGATGTCCACGAAGACTTCGGGCGGGAGTAACTTGACCTCAATCTGCCGTTCGCCCGGCGTGACAGCGGCTAAATGGAAATATAACCCCGGACATTGAGAGATCTTTGTGATTTGACTTGAAAAGGTACAGGGAGGTGTATTAAGCCATTGATTTACAAGATAGGTTCCACAATAGTACTCAACCTCTTCCGTTTCAGGTAACCCTTCATGTTCAATGTAAACCTGGCAAACTGGCGTGGACGAGTTCCAGGAAAGCAACCACCATTCGTAAGTTGTGTAAGAGATCGAAATCAGGGCTTTTCGCTCCGGTCCATCAGCATGCAATCCATAGGCATCCACAGGATCAATTTTGGTGAAGGTCGCGCCCATCAAAAAGCCCACTGCAATCAGTGCAGTGAGGAAAACATATAAATTTGATTTGGGCGACTTTCTAAATAACATCGTATCTCTTCAGGTTAATGATAAGCCGGTTATGGATTCCATGGGTATGGATATCCCGGATAGGGGTACCCCTGCGGCGTCAGTGAAGGTGTTGGGCTAGGTGTTGATGTTCCTGTTTCGGTCTCAGGTGTTCCTGTGGGGGAAGGGACATCTGATGTCGTTGGGGTTGGTGTTGACGTCTGGATTGGCGGGGTTGGTGTGATCACAGCAGTTTGAGAAGAGAGAGTGGCTTGGTAGGCTGCCGTAATTTGAGCTTCCAGGGTCTGGACCAAATTTGTTTGCGGCTCGGGCACCATAATATCATCAATTGCCTGCTGAAGGAGTCCTATGATCGCTTCCTGATTTGGCAAGAAGACCTGTGCCTGGCTGTAACCGGGGATTTCCCAAAGCTGCAACTGTTCCCAACCAACCATATAGTAGCCAATTCTATCCTGATCTGCCAGACGCAAAGCCAGCGGCACTAAATCCATCAACTCCGTTAGCGATAAATCAGTTTTCACCCAGCCGTCATAGCTGGCATATAGAACAGGAAGTTGGATTAGGTTGCCATTGCTTGCCAACTTCTGGAAGATCAGCCTCAGCAGCTGCTGCTGCCGACGCATACGATCAACCTCATCCATACCCTCCTTGAAAGATGCATAGCATAAGGCTAATGATCCATCCATGTTCACCAGTCCGGCGTGAATGCCGCCGCATGCTTGCGGCATGGGATAAAAAACAGTTACGTCAATACCTCGAAGGTCATCGACCAACCATTGGAAATCACCGGGATGGGCGAGTACGAAACGACTGGGGCGCAAGCCAAAATTATATTCCAACGTCTCACGCAAGGTCTCAATCCCTCCCAGAGCATAGGCGGTATTAAGACGCTGCATCGTATAACCGGGAATGTAAACGTACAGGTCGCCCGGAATGGATACCAGGCTGGCTTTCGAAAACCGGGGATGGATAATGACCAGATGGATCGCTTCAGTCCTGCCTGTAAAGGGCGGCTCAGTATCCGTACCCAGCAGCACCCAAATCAGCACCTCCTCCGAAATACGTAGATCTCTGAGCGGTGGCGGTATGGCTGTAGCAGGATCAATACTGGGCGGTGGAAAATCTCCCCAAATGGATTGATCTCCAATGTCTGAAAGTTCTTCCCGGGTCGGTATCCATTCGTCCGGTGCATCTGTCGATGTCAAAGGAACCATGTCTGGTGCCTGGACTGTCAATGTCGGCTGAATGGGGCTGATTTCGCTGCCAGGTAAATAGGTTTGGCAGCCCTGTAATCCCCAGCCCAAAATTGCCACAAGCAGAAATATCAGATGACCCAGATTAAAATGCAGGTTTTCACCTTGATCATTATTCATATGATCCCAGAAGTAAATTATAGCATGATTCCTTTTGTAGGATAAAAAATAGATTAACAAAAATCTTAAAAATAACTTGAAATAAATTGAAAAGATTTAGTATACTAACAGCGGGGATAAAATTGGATAATAAATTTGGAGACCTCATTATGAAAAGTCCAAAAATAAACATTTTCTCGACCTTAATCGGTGGCATTTTATTAATTGCTTTTGGGGCGGTCATCTTATTGAGTAATCTTGGCATCATGACCCTGAACTGGGAACTGATCATTGGACCTTTGCTCGCGGCAGGTGGAGTGATTTTTCTTCTCGTTTTCATATTTGATAAAGGATCGTGGTGGGCGCTTTTCCCTGGATTCGTGTTGATTGGCATTGGGGTGATCATCAGCATGTCAACATACATGGAAGATGCACCGATGGATTGGGGAGGGATGATTTTCCTTGGGATGTTGAGCATGGCTTTTCTGCTCATTTACATTGTCCATCGTGAACATTGGTGGGCATTGATCCCTGGTGGTGTCCTGCTCACCCTAGCCGTGGTGACCTTGTTTCCCGGTGATGTAAAAATATCTGCATCCATCCTGTTTTTTGGATTAGCCCTGACATTCGTCATGGTTTATATCTTGCCAAACCCTGATGGAAAAATGACATGGGCTTTATATCCCGCGGGCATTCTTTCTCTGGTCGGAATTCTGGCATTGCTGGGTGCCACAGACTTAATGAATTACATTTGGCCGGTTGTGCTGCTGGCGGCTGGTGGGTATGTGCTCTTTCGTGCGATCAGAAAGTGATCGGCGTTACTTATAGGAATGCGGTAAAAGAAAGGATCATCTTTTCGCAAACGAAGGGGGATTTAATTGTTATGAAGGCTCTCACAAGGCGTCAATCATTTGCGCTTGAAGGGCGAGAATCTCACGGAGACCTTTTTTCGCCAGAGTGATCATCTGTGAAAGGTCATTCTCCGTGAAGGGCTTCCTTTCAGCCGTACCTTGAATTTCTACAAAACGTTCATCAAAGGTCATCACGATGTTCAGGTCAACATCTGCCTGGCTGTCCTCGACATAGTTCAGGTCCAGGATGGGCTGTCCATGAAGCATGCCGACGCTCACGGCAGCGATTTGTGTGTGAAGTGTCTCCGGTGGAATGACACCGGAATCGATCAGGGGTTTGAGGGCAAGTGCAAGCGCAACATAGCCACCAGTGACAGAAGCAACGCGTGTCCCGCCATCAGCCTGGATCACATCACAATCCAGCATCAGGGTGCGTTCCCCGAGTTTTGAAAGGTCGACGGCCATTCGCAGAGCTCGCCCAATCAATCGCTGGATTTCCTGTGTGCGTCCTTTGAGCCCGAGGATTTCCCGGGGTGTCCGGGTGAGTGTACTGCGGGGAAGTAATGCATATTCTGCTGTCATCCACCCGCGTCCCCGACCTGCCAACCAGCCAGGAACACCATCCTGGATGGTCAGGTTGCATAAGACGCGTGTTTCACCCCATGTCACCAAAACAGAACCTTCTGGATAAGCTACAAAATGGGGGGTAAAGGATATTGGGCGGATTTGATCATATTGGCGCCCATCGAGGCGGGAAAAAATTTGACTGGTCATAGCATCATTATAAACGAATTAGAATAGGATTCTTTTGATCTGATCCGTTGAATCAGAACTAGACAATTTCCTGACTTTGGCCTGGTATCGGTTTAGAATGTGATAAAATTCGAGGAGTTGTGGCATCAACTCATCGATTAAGGTGACGTATAAACCGGATAACAGTCACTTTTCAAGCAGGAAGGATGTAAATAATGAGTGATTTGCATAAAGATCTCTATCAGGCAATTTTGGAAGGGCAACGTGATGTTGCCGAAGCGAAGGTCATTGAAGCGTTGGATACTGGGATGGATCCGGGAGCAGTGCTTGATATTATGGTTGGTGCGATGAGCGAGGTTGGCAGGTTGTTCGAAGAAGGTGAATACTTTGTGCCTGAAATGTTAATTGCTGCCCGAGCCATGAAAACGGGTATGGAAATCCTCAAGCCGCACCTGGTGGATTCGGATATCCAACCATTGGGCAAGATTGTGGCCGGAACAGTCAAGGGAGATCTGCATGATATCGGTAAAAATCTGGTGTGTATGATGCTGGAAGGTGCAGGTTTCCAGATCATTGATCTTGGGGCGGATGTTTCTCCTGAAGCTTTTGTCTCAGCAGTGCAGGAGCACAATCCGGATTTTGTCGCATTGTCTGCCCTTTTGACAACGACCATGCCTTTTATGCAGACGACGATCGAGGCTTTAAAACAAGCTGGGGTGCGTGATGATGTCAAGGTGTTGATCGGTGGCGCACCGATAACCGATGCTTATGCTGAAAAGATTGGTGCAGACGGTTATTCACAAGATGCCAGCCGGGCGGTGAAGCTGGCAAAATCACTTTTATGATCTTTAAATTTTCTTATCAGAATTGAGCACCTGATACTCAGGTGCTTTTTTATTTTGGAGGGATGGTTTAAATTTAATGACTTTTGATCCTGCTTATAAACTTTTCAGGCTGCGTAATAATTAAATGAAAGAATTAGTCTTCTCCGGGAATACCCAAATGGCACGCTGTGCGAATCCTGGTTTTATCACCTGTCCCCCTGCGGGTATTGAAAGAGCCTTGTTTTTGGTGTTTTAAATAAAAACATGCCCCCACGGGAATTCGAATCCCGGTTTTGGCCTTGAGAGGGCCACGTCCTAGGCCGCTAGACGATGGGGGCGTGAAAGGAATTTTAGCATAACCGCAAAACAGCGTCAATGTCAAGACAGCTGTTTTGCGTACTAAAATCAAGTTGTGTTTTCAAGCAATTAGAATTAACATCCGCTGCAATCGCTGGATGAACAACCGCTGCACCCTCTTTCAAGGTGACCTTGAGCGATTTCCTGTTCCGTTCCCGGACGCAATTCCAAAACCTTTGTTTTGAAAAGGAGATCCTTGCCAGCCAAAGGGTGGTTCATATTCATTTTAACAAATTCATCGGTGATTGCCACTGCAACACCCGTAAATACATGCCCATTTTCATCTTGCATTCGCATCGGATGACCAAGCTTGATCTCAAAATCCTCTGGGAAACTGGAGAGAGATATTTCGAATTCCATATCAGGATCATAGTCACCGTATGCATTTTCTGCTTTGACCCAAATTTCTTTCTCGTCGCCGAGTTTCATGCCCTCAATTTCCTTCTCCAATCCTGAGATAATATTCCCATGCCCTTGGAGGAACTCGATGGGGCCGGAGTCGATTTCTTTGCCGTCAACTTCCAATTGGTAATCTAATGTCACAACGACATCTTTTTCAACTTGATTCATTTCTTTTTCAACCATTTTTACACTCCATAAATATCTGACACCGGTTATTAAGCGCCGGTCAATTTAATTTCTAAAAAGTTTGCATGATTATACTGTATAGCCTTTAATACTCCAATGCAATTAGGGATTTCTGATAAGGTTTTAATACTTCAAGAAAGTTTTCCCTCTAACTTCACGATTGTCAAAATTAACTCCCTATTTTTTTCTTTCTCTGTTTGATCTTTTGTGGAAAGAATACGGCTACCGTTCCCTGCGGTATAATGGGATTATTATCATTCATTATTGTATGGGAGAAAAGATGAAAAAGAGTCCTTTCGCCGGCAAACCTGCACCATCCGAATTATTGATTGATGTTCCCAAATTAATTTCAACTTATTACACAGAAAAACCTGATCTTCATGAGAGAAGTCAGCAAGTTGCCTTTGGTACCTCCGGTCACCGCGGTTCGTCCTTAGATTGTTCCTTTAATGAAGACCATATCCTGGCGATCAGCCAGGCAATTGCCGAATATAGAGCAAAACAAGGTATAACCGGTCCGCTTCTTATTGGCAGGGATACACACGCCCTTTCCGAACCGGCGCTGAGAACAGCGGTGGAAGTCTTCACGGCAAATGGCGTCCAAATTATGCTGCAGGCAGGGTTGGGATACACGCCGACACCGGTAATTTCCCGAGCGATCCTAACATATAACCTCGCCCGTGAGCACGGCTTGGCGGATGGAGTGGTCATCACACCTTCACATAATCCCCCTGGGGATGGTGGATTCAAATACAACCCACCTGATGGCGGTCCTGCTGGCACTGAAATCACAAAGGCCGTCGAACAGCGCGCCAACCAAATCTTGCGTGAGGATCCGAAGTCGATCAGGCGGATCCCATGGCCAAAAGCACTCAAAGCGGAGACGACCCAACAAATTGATTTTGTGCAGCCCTATGTTGATGACCTTAAAAACGTGATTAATATGGAAGCTATTTCAGCAGCGGGCATCAAGATCGGGGTAGATCCCCTGGGCGGCGCAGGGATTGACTATTGGGACCCGATCGCGGAGAGATATAAGCTGGATTTGGAAGTTGTCAATCGAGCAGTTGACCCAACCTTCCGCTTCATGACCGTTGATCATGATGGCAAGATTCGCATGGATTGTTCTTCTCAGTATGCCATGGCTGGTTTGATCGGGTTAAAGGATAAGTTTGAAATTGCCTTTGGTAATGACCCGGATTATGACCGTCACGGCATTGTCACACCGGAAGCTGGTTTGATGAACCCCAACCATTACCTGTCGGTCGTCGTCTGGTATTTGTTCACAAACAGGCTCGAATGGTTAGCAGATGTGTCGGTGGGCAAAACCGTGGTCACCAGCGCTATGATTGATCGTGTGGCAAAATCATTGGGTCGCAAGGTTTCAGAAGTACCCGTTGGTTTCAAATGGTTTGTGCCTGGCTTGCTGGATGGCAGCCTGGGATTTGGCGGTGAGGAAAGCGCCGGGGCTTCTTTCTTACGAAAAAATGGCACAACCTGGACCACGGACAAAGACGGGATCATCCTTGATCTGCTGGCGGCTGAAATGCTGGCAATCACCGGCAAGGATCCCTCTAGTCATTATGAAAATCTGGAAGCGAAATTTGGCAAAGCGTATTATGCGCGACTGGAGGCAAAAGCCACACTGGAACAAAAGGCGGTCTTCAAAAAGCTGACACCTGAAATGGTGAAGGCAGACCATTTAGCAGGGGAAAGAATTGAAGCAATCCTGACCAAAGCGCCCGCGAACGGCGCTGACATTGGCGGATTGAAAATCGTCACAGAGAACGGTTGGGTAGCGGTCAGGCCCTCAGGCACCGAGGACATTTACAAGGTTTATGCAGAAAGCTTCAAAGGGTATGATCATTTACAGGCGATCCAGGATGAAGGTCAGGCAATCGTCCAGCACCTGTTTGATGAAGCTCTGTGATAGCTTGATAAACAAATACAGCGCACATTCATAATCCGATCGCGTATGGGGTCCTTACGGGCACCATGACGCGTGTTTGGTTTGATGTTTGATTGGTTGAATATTGACTTTATAATTTCTATTTTTCATGGAGGATAACGAGATGTACCAGATCAATGCCATTGAGATCATTGTTAATCAGTTTTTGCAAGGTTTGGGTGGGTGGCTTCGAGCGCCCATGCTGGCTATCACCGCATTGGGTTACGAAGAATTTTTTGTTTTACTTCTTCCAACCCTCTACTGGTGTTTTGACCAGATGCTTGGGCTACGGGTTGGCCTGGTTTTATTGATGGGGAATATGTTTAACACCTTCTTCAAATTCCTCCTTCAGGGTCCCCGTCCTTACTGGATCAGTGACCAGGTACGAGCGTTGTCTCATGAGACCTCCTTCGGGATTCCATCGGGACATGCCCAAATCGCCGCATCGGTTTGGGGTTGGCTGGCTGTAGAAGTGAAGAAACGCTGGTTCCGGATTCTTGCACTCATTATAATTTTCATGATTGGTTTTTCCAGGCTCTACCTGGGCGTACATTTTCTGAGTGATGTGCTCCTGGGTTGGCTCCTGGGCGCTCTGCTGGTATGGGCGTTTGCTGCCTGGCATAAGCCAGTGGGTGCGTGGCTTGGCAAGCAATCCTTTTGGGCAAAATTTGGACTGGTTGCGGCAAGTGCAGCCTTATTGATCTTGCTTGTTCTGGGGGCAAAATGGATGGCCGGTCCTTGGGAAATGAATCCCGAATGGGCAGACAGAGCTGGCGAGGTGGATCCTTATAATTTGGATGGGATTTTTACCATTGGGGGAACCTGGTTCGGAATGTTGAGCGGGTTCTTAATCCTGACCCGAACCAAGGGACATTTCCTGGCATCGCAAGGTGGATGGCGGCGGTTAGTGCGGTTCATCGTTGGTTTGATAGGCATCCTGGTTTTGTATTTGGGCTTGGGGCAGGTCTTCCCACGCGATGCAAATTTTATCGGCTTTGGGCTGCGCTTTGTCCGCTACACCTTAATTGGCTGGTGGGTTTCCTGGTTAGGTCCGCTGGTATTTGAAAAGCTGCGCTTGCTGAACTTTGAAAAGAAATTGCAGGGCTGATAAGCTTTTCAGGCATATCAAAAAAAGAGGATTTGCATGATGAAATCATTACAATTAAGGCCTGATGGCCTTCAAGTCAGCGCGATTTGCCTGGGTTCTGCCTATTTTGGGACAAAGATCAGCCGGGAGATTGCTTTTGAGATCCTCGATACCTATTATGATCATGGGGGACGTTTCATTGATACTTCAAACAATTATGCCGGATGGCTCCCCGGGGCAGTGGGCGGTGAATCAGAGCGGGTGATCGGTGCCTGGATGAAAGCACGCAAGGTTCGTGATGAGATATTCCTTGCCACCAAGGTCGGTTTTGATTACCCTGGCATTGAGCAAGGGACATCACGGTCGCGGGTCCTGTCGGAGTGTAGAAAAAGCCTTCAAAATTTAGGTGTGGATCACATTGATCTTTATTTTGCCCATCTGGATGATCGCTCGACACCGCTTGAAGAGACTTTAGGTGCTTTTAACACTCTGATTCAGGAGGGTAAGGTGAGGTGGATTGGTGCCAGCAATTTCAGCGCCTGGCGAATGGAATCAGCTCGCCAGGTCAGCACAGCCAATGATTTTTCGGACTTTGTGGCACTTCAGAATCACTTCACCTATCTGAAACCGCGACCTGAAGTGGATTGGTCACCGAATGTGGTGATGAACAACGAGCATTTCGATTTCGCCCGTGAACATCGAATCCGTTTATTGGCGTATTACGCGCTTCAAAAAGGCGCCTACAGCCGGTCTGACCGTCCGCTTTGGGAATCTTACCAGACAGAGGAAAACCAACAGCGATTGGCACGCCTGAGGCTCGTGGCGGATGACCTAGGTGCAACTTTACATCAAACAGTGCTGGCCTGGATGCGCCATCTCGAACCAGCCGTATTGCCGATCACGACAGCCAGCCGAAAAGAACACTTACTGGAAAACCTGGGTGCACTCGAGGTTGAAATTTCACCAGAGCAAATGGACTTTTTAAATTTTTCGGATATTAAAATACGGTAACGACAGGCTTTGCCCCCTTTTTAGCGAAAATAAAATAACATATGCGGGTTTGTGAACGTCTCAATTGAAAACGACACAAACCCGCACTTTATCAGTTGGGGAACAATCCAAAGGCTTGAAGGTCAGGCACCTACAGCATTCTGACTGATCACATCACGGTACCAGTTATAGCTGGCTTTGGGTGTGCGTTTGCGTTTCGGGCTATCGAAGTCAACGTGGATCATTCCGAATCGGAGATCAAAGCCTTCTGCCCATTCGAAGTTGTCCATCAGGCTCCAGACGTAGTATCCGCGCAGGTCAACGCCCTTATCAATGGCTTTGTGTGCTGCTTGGAAATGTGCCCGCAGATAATTGATCCTGCCCTGGTCATCTACGAAACCGTCCGCGTCTGCAGGTTCGCCGATTGCTGTTCCATTTTCTGTAATGAATATGGGAGGATTGTTGTATTCCTGTTTGAGGTGTACGAGCAGTTCCGTGAGCTGAGAGGGACAGATACCCCATCCTTTTTTCGTCATACCCCATCCCGGGTCAATATTTGGCTCGGATGTGAGTTTTAAAAGACTATGGGGGCTGAAGTTGACAATTTGACCGAAGTAATAATTGACGCCAAGGAAATCGATCGGTTCTTTGATGGCAGCCATATCGCCATCTTTTATCTCCGGCGCCATTTTGCCAATCCATGTCATCAGGCTTTCTGGGTAGCGTCCTTTAAAAACGGGATCAAGGAAGAGGTTGTTGACCAGGTTTTCCAGCCGTTGGGCAGCCGAAGCATCAGCCGGGTCATCCGTTTTGGGGTGGTAGGTGGAGAGGTTAAGCACAATACCAATCTGACCCTTAAGACCCATCTGGCGGAAGAGCTGGACAGTTTTCCCATGTGAGAGGAGGAGATGATGCGTCGCCTGGAATGCCTGTGGGTAGCTTGCGATGCCGGGCGCAAAATGGCCATCGGCATAACCGAGGAAGGCAATCACATGCGGTTCATTATGGGTTGCCCACATGTGAACGCGATCCCCAAATTTTTTGAACACAACCTGGGCATATTCTAAAAACCAGTCTACACTATCCCGGTTCGGCCAGCCTCCCTTATCCTGCAAAACCTGGGGAAAATCCCAGTGGTTAAGGGTTGCCATCGGTGTAATTCCCGCTTCAAGCAAGTTATCCACCAAACGGTCATAGAAATCTAATCCACGCGGCTCAACCCGGCCAATACCCTCGGGGAGAATGCGAGGCCAGCTGATGGAGAAGCGATAAGATTGCAGCCCTAACGTCTTCATCAAGGTGATATCTTCTGGCATATGATGGTAATGGTCGCAGGCAACATCACCGGTGTCACGGTTATCAATGCGGTAAGGTTTGTGGGCGTAGTTGTCCCAGACACTTTCGCCTTTGCCGTCCTCATTCCAGGCACCTTCGATTTGATAGGAAGCTGTGGCAGCTCCCCATATAAATTCTTTTGGAAATTGATATTGGGTCATAAGAGGTCCTTTCCTTCCTGTTGGTTTCGATAATTATAATATTCATTGATCCTTGTGTGATCCGGTTTATAAGATTTGTATTTAAAAACGTCATTCTTTAAGCCAAATTGTTTCTACGTATGTTTGTGGAAAGTAATCTGATTTAAAAAATTCATTTTTAAATAAAAAACATAGCGGGAGAGTATTTAGAGATGGTGATCGGGATGAGGAGAATTTTTGGGTAGGTTTCCCTACTTTCGTATGAAAAACAATCTCTTGAAATTTATAGCAAGAATCGATCATAAAAGGTTTTGATTTTTGGCAGGGTGGCGTGTGATGATGCCCGGGTTTCGAGAATGGATCGATTATACCTGGCGGCATTCTGACGTAGATTGGGCTGTGTAAGCGCCTTCAATATAACATTGGCAAGGGCATCAGGATCACGCGGATCGACGAGGTGTCCATTTACGCCGTCGGTTACCCACTCCCTCAGTGATTCAATATCCCCCACCACCGGGAAACAGCCGCAGGCGATGGCTTCCAGGAATGTGTTCGGTGTGCCGTCATGGCTGCTGGGCGAAACGAACACAGCCGACTCTTTGAACAACGACCATAAATCCGGTTGTGAAAGTTGGGGTAAGAGATCAACAGCGTGCTGGATACCTGAAACCTCTATCCACTTTTCAGCGTCTCTGCTGCCGGCAAGGTTAGGACAGATAAAGCGCGTTTCCGGCTGCTTCTCAAGAACCTTCGGAATCGCTTTGAAAAAGACATCTTGGTGGACCGAACCCGGACGAAAGCCTCGCGGGTTGACGACCCATGTGCCACTCTTCGCTATCCCATAATGATCTGAATGAAATGCGGCAGCATTTTGGATTTTTTCCAGATCCAAGCCGCCGGAGCCGAGGACGACCAGCGTTGGGGCTGATCGGTTCAGCCCCCATTCCTGAGCCAGACGGATGTCTCTGTGGGTATCGGAGGTCATACCATCAGCACGCATCAGGCAGAGGCGAGTGAAGCGGCGCATCAGGATGGAACCCCTGGCGTGCAGGGTGAGGTCGTTTCCCCAGGTCGCCGCTAGGCATGGAATCCCCCTGGGCGTGTAGCTGGCGAGCATCCCTTCAAAGGGAATACGCAGCGCGTGAACCAGGTCTGGTTGGATCTCATTCACCCAATTCTGATAAGCCCTGGCGTGAAAGAGAAGGGTCAGCGGACCCAAACGGTACCGCAGAAACTGCAGAACTGGTGCAAATCGCTTTACCCAGTTTTTTGATCTTTTTTCCCGGGATGGAGTTTTATCAGAAGTGCTTTCTTTACTGAAGTGGCTGAATGCGATCGGGAGGATGTGAAAATGGTCCAATCCTGCAGGCGTTTCACAAGGAAAGGTGGAAAGCAGGCTGATGCAATATCCCAATGACTGCATATGCCTGATCCAGCTTAGTGCTGTCGGGCTGCGCCCATCCGCGACGATTAGGATATGGGGTGCCATTAGGTGCTCCTTTGTAGGGCATCCACAAAAACGGAGACCATCTTTTCAAGGTTGATCTCTTCTTTTACGATCTGGTAGCTCTTTTGACCCATGCGCCTCAGGGCAGGGACGTCTGATAAGGCATGCTCAAGGATTTGGATAAGGGCAGCGATGTCATCGGATGGGACCTTCCAGCCATTTTCTGGACGCACCAGGTCTGCCTGAGTGCCGTCAGCCTGTGCAGCAATCACCGGCAGCCCATAGCTCATGGCTTGCTGCAGAGCTAAGCCGCCTGTACCTGGCAAGATGAACAGATCCGCTGTAAGAAATTGTTCTTCCAGGGCTTCCCCGTAGAGTGCACCGGTAAAGTGGGCTTTGGGGTAGATCTGGTTAGCCATAGCCTCAAGCCTCAGGCGATCCGGTCCATCCCCGACAATGATCAGGTCTGGCTGGCGTGATGGCGATAATTTTGAACAGGTTGTGATCAGGTTGTCGAGTTTTTTGCGTTCCTGCAGCCGTCCAACAAATAAAAGTCTGGCTCTTTCTCCCAAAAGGCATTCTGAACGTTGGGGAAGGGACTGTTCTGGCGCTGGCGTCATAGCATTGAACGCAATGAAAACCTGGTCTTCCGGGAAACCCAAATCGATATATTCAGCAGCACCGGTTTGACTGTAGGTGATCAGGGCATCAAAGGACTGAACTAATTTTGTCCGCCGTCTTTGGCGAATCTCATTGAGCGGTCCGGAGAGGGGTGGCGCTCCCAACCCCCAGCCGATCACTTGTCGATTGTGCCGCCTCATCCAGCGAATCGCGGCAGGCGTGCGCACGTAGCGTGGATTAGCTTCAACGATCAATAAGTCCGGGTTGACTTCTTTCAACCATCTTTTCAAACCCACCTGGATGCAAAGATAGAAAGGTCCTTTAAAAAGGTGAAGGTTTCTTCCCCGTGTCAGGCGGGCATGTTCTAACTGCTGCACGGGTTTTATCATCTCATCTGCCCTGGGTTCACCAGCAAAGATCTCTAAACCGAGTTCGCAAGCTTTTCCAAGCGCGTTGAAAAACGCTTCACGATAATGGGGAACCACACGTTGGATCAGACCAACTTTGCCTTTGTACATCTTATAAAGCTCCCACCAGTACCTGGAGGTAGGCTTCCACCATGGCATCCAGGATGAAAGTTTCTTCTGCTCGGGCTCGCGCACGCAAACGGAAATCTGGGTTATTTTGGAGGATTTCAACGCATGCTTCTGCCAGAGGTGGAAGATCAGGATCTTCAAGTTGCCAGTGGTTTGATCCGTAATGGACCACCTTTCCGGCACCTTTTTGAACGATCTCAGCCAGGGCGCCTGTGTCATAAGCAGCAACTGGGCATCCACACGCCAGCGCTTCGATCACGCTGTTTGGGCAAGCGGCATTCAGGTCGGCGCTAAAGAGCAGGTGAGCGCTCCGATTGAGGCCTGGAATGCTTGCCTGCGGAACAACGCCCTGCCAGGTGATCCAGGCATCGGGGGCAAGGGTATGGCTGTAAGCAATCAGGTCGGCACTGACATCCCCCACAACCATTAATTCCACATTGCGATCAAATTCTTTTTCTAACGTCTGGACGAGTTTGACGGCGGTTTCCAACCCCCTGAAGTTGGCGCCGCCCAGGTGGCCTTCCACTAACAAGATGCGATCGTGATCAACGGGTGGTTTTTCAGGTCCGACGGGAGAATAGGTGTCTGTATCAACGCCGTTATAAATTACACGGTTTGGTCGGTTATTCGCGCCAAAAACGCGATCCCACCAAACATGGCTGAATTCACTCTGGTAAATGATCCGATCTGCCAACCTGCGGCGGATAAATGCCAGCAGGCGATTGTTCATCTCCGACCTCAGATAGGCTTTGGGCGGTGTCTTTTCAACCTTATGCATCCAGTTCATCCCGTTCAGGCGCTGGATGATAGGAACGCCATGCCGTTTTGCCCGCCACAGTGCCAAAAGCTGGCGTGTTCCGCCAATCACAAGAATAGCTGTGTTCTCGGGGTGTGAAAGGTCAAAAGTAAAGGGGATTTGCCGTTCTTGCAGTCCCTGGATGAATTTCCCTTGAAAGGAAACCATTCCCCCCAGACCTGATAATTGAGGCACCATACAGATTTGTGTTTTCATGTGTAATTTACTGACTGGGTGGACGCTTGCTGACACATCGCGCAGGCGACCCAGCCCAAATTTCATTTTCACTCGTGGACTGGAGCAGAACAGCATTCGCACCGACGACTGTGCCGTTATCCACTTTGAGGATACCCTCTTTGCAGAGCACCTTGCAGCCCGGTGCGAGGATGACATCATCCCCAATCTCGATGCCTTCAAATTTCGATTGTTCGCCAGGCAGGTAAATATCAGCTCGCCCCAGGGTCACGCCCTGGTAAATGTGAACCCGATCACCAATTTTGCTCTTGCTGTGAATCACCACGCCATGTCCGCCGTGTTCAAGGATGAAATCCTTACCAATCGACACTGAGAGGGGGATTTCAGATCCCAGAAGTTTGAGCAGGTAATAGAATAATTTGCCAAAAACGGGTAATTTACGGGCATAAACGAGGCGCGTATAAAAGTCTTTTTTGGGCATCAGACCGCTTCCCATCTTTCCAGCAAGGCATTCACAATCCGTTCGGCCGCATGGCCATCGCCATAGGGATTGACTGCGCCTGCCATGGCCGCGTGGGCTACAGGATCATCCAACAGGCGTTGGGCTTCCTGCACGATCTTTTCCGGATCCGTGCCGACCAGTTTGAGCGTGCCAGCGATCACACCTTCCTGCCGTTCGGTGCGTTCGCGCATCACCAACGTCGGGATTCCCAATGAAGGGGCTTCTTCCTGGATGCCGCCCGAATCCGTCAGGATGAGTGAAGCATGTTTCATAAGATGAACCAGGTCCAGGTAATCCAGCGGCGCAAGGAGCTTGATGTTGGGAACCTCTGAAAGACGCGCATGGACTGGTTTTTGGATGTTTGGATTCAAATGGACGGGATAGACAATGGTGACGGAATCTGCGTAGTGATCTGCCAGGTTTTTCAGAGCCTCGCAGATATTTTGGATGGGTTCACCAAAGTTCTCGCGCCGATGGGCAGTGACGAGGATCAAGCGGCGATCGCCTGAAGCGATGCCGTTCTGATGTAACAAAGTCTCTACCGCTGGCGGAGCGGGTTTTTGGGTGATCATTTTGAGTGCGTCAATGGCAGGGTTGCCCGTGATCTTAATGATCTCATCCGGGATGCCCTCTTGTAATAAGTTTTGGCGGTTATTTTCAGTGGGCGCAAAATGCAAATCAGCGAGGACGCCGGCAATCCGCCGGTTGATCTCTTCAGGGAAAGGCTGCCATTTATCAAAGGTGCGCAGTCCGGCTTCAACATGGCCAATTTTGACCCGGTTGTAATAGCTTAATATTGCGGTGACCATCACGGTGGTGGTATCCCCCTGGATGAGGATCCAATCGGGGTGTTCTTGTTTGACGATAGGATCAAGATCATTGAAGATGCGTGCCGTTAATTGCGAGAGACTTTGATCAGGCTGCATGATATCAAGGTCAATATCAGGCTTGATCGCAAAGACATCCAGCACCTGGTCCAGCATTTCACGGTGCTGCGCCGTGATGCAAACCCGGGTCTCGATCTTATCAGCATGCTTCTGACATTGTTTGATGACCGGGGCCAATTTCACGGCTTCTGGCCGGGTACCAAAGATCACCAAAACGCGCATTCGATGGTTCATATGCCCCCTATTATACTTTAAGCTGGTGCGGATAATTGCGACACATACAAAAGATATTCAATTTTATAAATTTTTATCCTTATGCTATACTTTTAATTATGGAAAAGATCTATTGGGCGAAATGGAAAAATGGACTTGATCTTCTCGGCATCAAACCGTTGGCCTGCAGCCTGTTTGATCATGCTAGCCCTCTGTTTCCATTGTTCAGTCAGGTCATGCTGATCGGTATGCCGCTCTTCCAGGGGATACCTTTTGGGAGACAGTACCGGGCGATGCTCACCTTGTTCAGTGATGAAGAAATCCTGGCTCAATTTAGCGATTTTCTTCAAGGGGTATAAGGATGAATTGGTTTTTGGTAGGTTGGATCTTTATCGGCATTTCTGCTGTTCTATTATTGCTGTTCAGGTTCATCTTTCGATCTGGTAAAGGTTACCTGTCCCGAAAGCTGGTTGCGGTGGATGCTTTCAAGGCATCGCAAGCTGCTTCGATCGAACAGGGGCGAACTCGACAGGTTTTGCTGGGGGATCGATTCTGGAATTCTGTTTATCCTGGTCTTGGATTGCAGGCTTTGTCCATCGTTCCTAAAATGCTTGATATAGAATCTACTGTGGATGGCGGATTGAGCCTTTCAGCCGGCGATGGTATCCTGGCGGTCTTTGCCCATCAAATTGTCGAAGGTCGTTACGCAGATGGTTTTTCCACGGCGCTGATTCCAAAGGGTGTGCACAGCATGCTGCCTGGCGTAACGCCCCTTTCGCTGACGGCCGGTTTGCTTTCAGAACTATCCATTCGTCCTCATGGCTCCCTGGGATTATTTGGTCACTTTGAGCCCAGTGCACTCCTTCTGGCAGAAACAGTCCAGCACAGTCGGGGACATGTTTTTGGTACAGCAGGAACGATGGCAGCCCAGGCAGCTCTTTTCCCGGCTGTTCAGGATTTGCTAATTGGCGAAATGGTTTATATGCTACCCGGTTCATTAAGCCCAGATGCGGGACATAAGGCGGGTTGGTTGACAGAAGACTTAGTGCGATTATTACTGATCCTTGGGTTGATCGCCGGAGCAATCTTAAAGATGATAGGTGTACTGTGAAAAGAGTTCTCATTTCCTTGGTTGCTTTGTTGGTTGGCCTGGTTGTTCTAGCGGGTTATTTCTTCCCATTTCAATTAGGACCTGCCCTGACCATCATCATTGATACCGGTATTCTATTGGTGGGCATCGTGGGACTTTTGGGTATTGGATACCTTTTGCATATGCATTTTATGAAGTTGACCCACAAAGAGCGAGGCAGCTTTTTCAGTATCATCCTGCTGATCGGCTTTTTATTTACCTTGGTGGCTGGGCTGGCACTCCCGACAGGGAATCCATTTTTTCGGGATCTAATTTTAGGTGTACAAATCCCAGTCGAGGCCGGTTTGCTGGGGGTGCTGGCTGTGGTGCTTTTGGTTGCCAGTTTAAAGTTGATCCGCACAAGGGGATGGACGCCCCTCTCAATTGGTTTTCTCAGCAGTGCTTTGTTATCCTTTATTTTTGATTTGGGAGTGTTGCGTGCCGAGCCTGGAACGCTTTCTGCTGAACTCCTCGATTTCCTACAGCGTTTGCCCTGGATTGGTGCAAGGGGCATTTTATTAGGTATGGCTTTAGGCGGCTTAATGGTCGGCTTGCGCGTTTTGCTCATGATTGATCGCCCCTATGGAGAAGAATAATGTCAACCCTGATTTGTCCTGAGTGTGGTGCTGAAAATCCCCTCGATTCAGAACGTTGCCATAATTGTAATGCGTTATTAAATGAAAGCTCTTTAGAGGAGCAGATTGAAGCGCAGGAGGAACTTGAGGAACCTATTGACCTGTTATCACAGACAGACCACGATCTTCCCGATCTGCTGCATGCCCTAAAGCAGGAAGACGGATTGCCTGATTTGGAGGGAGAGCAGGAAGGGCTATCCTCAGAGGATTTTGTTGAATCTTATACACTTTCAGGATCAGATGAGCTTCAGACCGATGGGGAGTTTGACGAACCCGAGAATCCCCCGGAAGAAACAGCCGATGAAATTCCAGAATGGCTTCGCCGTGTCCGTCAGCGGGCAAGTGAGGAGCCTGATTCCGTGGGGGAGATCACCCAAAAAATTCAAGCGGCAGAAGAGTCCCTGGGAGAGGAGAAAAGCATCGATCAGCATGGTCATTTCTCTTCGTGGTTGGGAAAGCTGCGTGAAGAACCTGAAGCGACCGCTTCTGAGGCACCCCCCATCGAAATACCTATGATTGATGCGTCTGGTGAGATTGAGCCAGATCGGGAACCAGATTGGTTAGAACGGATTCGGCTTGCGGAAGGTAAGTTTGACGGCGGGCAGGCAGGGGATGATATTGAAAACCGGGATGGTGACAGCCTGCTGCAGTGGCTTGTTTCCCTGGAAGATGGCACTCAAAAACGACCGTTGACTCCCCTTGATGAGGTTGAAGAAACCCCGCAGATCGAGGAGGGGATCACGGAAGAATCCGAATTTGGAGAATCCGCTTTTGGACAGAGCGAAACCCAGGAAATCAGGGTCATTGAACACGGATCGTCCGGGCAGTTATCCCTGGATATAAGTAAGGAGGAACAGTCACAGGCAGATCAACTCTCTGCCACGATTGTTGATGAAACGGCAGTAAGACCGGTGCATAGGCAGCATCGCATGAAGGCTCCCTGGCTGCTGCGATTGATTTTAGGACTGATCCTGATCGTTGTTTTAAGCCTGGGCTTGTTCATTGGGGCGCCAATCGAATCAAATCTTTTACTGAAGCCCCAAAATCAAGCCTTATTGACATGGGCAGAAACCCTGCAATCGGATGCTTCGGTGTTGATCCTCTTTGATTACCAGGCAGGTTATGCAGATGAGATCAATCTTGTTGCACAGCCTATTCTTAACCTGGTCCTCAAACCAGGACGTGATATTGCGGTTATGTCCTCCAGCCCCGCGGGTGTGCTCCTTGCAGATCAAGTGCTTAATGCAATGCTTGAAGGCAAAGAAATCGCTGTGCGGGATTTGGGTTTTGTTCCGTCCGGAATATTGATGGCTTATGGAATAGCGTCGCCTTCTATGGGAGGCACTTTACCATTAGGGCTGGAAGAAAGTGATTATGACGGCGTTCTCATCCTTTCCGATGCTTTCGAAGGTGCTGTCACCTGGATTGAGCAATTTAGTGCAAGGAGCCCCGATACACCTTTGAATTGTCTTGTTACTGCCCAGGCTGGTCCCTTGCTTGCCCCATACTGGGACTCAGGGCAGATCTCAGGTTTGATCTCAGGTATTTCTGAGGCGCATCGGGCAGAAGCGGTTTTGGATGAGACACTAATTGTGGCTTATCAATGGCGAGCTTATCGTTTTGGCATCGTGATGGCAATTGTGATGCTTGTCATTGGGGCAACGATTGCGGATGAAGGAAAAAACAAAGATGAAGGGCAGGGCGGCGCATGATCACGACTGATCTGATTTGGGGTGCGGTCGGTTTTTTACTCACCATCATGGTTTTGAGCTACCTGATCGGCGATAATGTTTTCTTCCGACTGGCAACACATATTTTCATCGGCTTGACTGCAGGTTACCTGGCTGTTCTGATGATCAGGTACATTCTCTTGCCCCACCTGATCCAACCCATCGTTGAAGGATCTTTGCAGTCACAATTATGGATGATCCTGCCGGTGGTTCTGATCTTACTTTTGCTCTTAGGCCAGGTGCCAAGATTTGCATGGCTTGGGCGCATTCCGCTTTCCTTTTTAGCCGGCGTTACGGCTGCATTGGTGATCGGGGGTGCTGTTTTTGGCACTTTGATCCCACAAGCTCAGGGGGTGATCTCAGCTTTTGACCCTGCCAGCTGGGTGCATATTTCCGGGCAGGCCTGGCCTGGCATTATAAATGCGGTTGTTATTTTAATTGGTGTCGTTGCAACCTTGAGTTATTTTCACTTTGGTCAGAAGCTAAAACTTGCTAGCGAACAGGACAAAGTTAAGCGGCCATTCGTTTTTGAAATTTTGAGCAAAATTGGACAGGTCTTTATTGGCATATCACTGGGTGCCCTTTTTGCAGGCGTTTTTTCCACAGCCCTCTTAGCCCTAATCAATCAGTTGATTCGCATCGGGGAATTTATAATGGGTTTGTTTGGAGGTTCATGATGTCCCAACCCATTTCCGCCATCCTGGGTCTTGATATCGGAAGGGTCAATACGCGAGCTTCGCTTTTTACCATTCAAAATGGACGCTACCGATTTCATGCTGGTGCCGCGTCACCAACAAGTCTTGGGCAGGAAGGACGGATCAGCCGAGGCGTTGTTGATGCTGTACGAGATTTGCAGCAAAAAACCAACCGGATACTATTGAAGCCAACAGGCAGCCCCTATACAATGGATCAGGATATCCGTTTAAGTGTGGATCGGATTGCCCTTACCAGTTCTGCTGGCACAAGCATCAAAACGGTTCTGCTGGGTTTGGCCGAAAAGGGATCATTAGATTCAGGCAAGCTTTTAACAGATTCTTTACCTATAAACCTGGTGGGGGCTTTTGGCTTGTCAGAATTGAGTCATGAAACCCAAATGGCAGATAAATTGATCGCGCTTCGACCCGAATTGATCATCCTGACAGGGGGCGAGGATGATGGGGCAAAAAAACCATTAGAACGTTGGGTGGAGGTTGTGAGATTGGCGTGCAAGGTGATGCCAGATGCTGCTAAGCCGACCGTTGTTTATGCCGGTAATCCGAAAATAGAAGAGGTTATCCGCCGGCGGATTGAACCGATTACAAGACTTGTGTTTGCCCCCAACCTACAACCGGGTTTTGGTCAACAAGATTTTGTCCCATCCCAGCGGATGATCGACCAGGAGGTTGTGCGGATTTGGCAGCGTCATCAACCAGATCTCTATGACTTGTCCATTATGGCTGATGACCTTGTTGGAACGAAAAGTTTTGCGATTAGCAGAATGGTACGCTACCTCAGCCGTGTTAAGAATGAAGGTGTTGAAACAGCATCGAAAAGTGGCGTTCTTGCGATTGACCTGGGTGGGGGTTCGATCGTTGTTTCTGCAGGCCTGAAAGGAAAGAATCGTACTGTCATGGTCCCGAACCCGACAGATCTTTCACCTGAATTCCTGGCACGAGATTGTGACGAGATCAATCAGTGGACATCTGAACCTTTAACAAAACAAGAGGCAAATCAATTTCTAACCAATGCCTTTTTTCAGCCTGGAAGGATTCCTGAAACGCTTCGCGAACTTTCACTAACCCAGGCGAGAGCCCGGATCATGTTGCGGCATGCACTCAAAGAATGCTCTCATAAGACTCCCTGGTTTGATTATGACCCGGAAAAGGGATTGACCGGGCACTTTGAACCGATCGTTGCTTCGGGTGCAGTGCTGACCCAGGTGACAAATCCTGCCCAGGCTTTATTGATCCTGCTGGACAGCCTTCAACCCTGGGGAACAGCCACATTTGTCCTTGACAGGTATCATATTCTGCCCATTCTTGGCCTTATTGGGCAAATCGAGCCGATCCTGCCAGTTCATGTTCTCAATTCTGAGGCATTTTTAAATCTTGGATGCGTTGTGAACGCTGTAAGCGAAGCTTCTGAAGGCGAGAGTGTCATCACTGTGAGCGTGAAACCTGAAACCGGGAAATCATACGCGGTCGATGTGCTTAAGGGAACGCTACGCCGCCTGGTTATTCCGCCAGGTCAGACTGTTGTATTGGATCTGGATCCAAAGCCGAAAACAGATGTTGGATTTGGCGGCAAGGGACAGGGCGGGCGGATAAGGGTGACCAGCGGTGCTGTTGGCGTGGTGATCGACGCCCGCGGCAGACCTTTGAAGCTAGCAGAGGATGATGAAGCAAGAATTGATCAACTTAACCGATGGATGTGGTCCGTTGGGAATTAATCCGGGAAAGTATGATGATCGTTGATGTAATCAGGCAAGCATCCTTTATCGAAATCCAGCGCAGTCGCAGGCTTCCTTTCCCGGGGCGTGTATTGGTGAAGATCGGTGACGCTGTTGAACCGGATGATGTGGTTGCTGAAGGCTCTATCCCGGATGATTTTGTTGTGATTGATCTTTGCGAAGCACTTGGTGTTCCCCTCGATGAAGTCTCATCCTGTCTGGTGCGCGATGAAGGTGAGCTGGTCCAGGAAGGTGATATTTTAGCGCAATCTGAAGGTGCCATTGAGCGTGTTGTGCGGGCACCGGGCGATGGAATAATTGTGGATTGCAGTCAGGGCGACGTCATCCTGGCTATGGGCGAACATAATGTTCAGGTTAGGGCGGGAATGGTGGGGGTTGTAGATGATGTTATCCCGGAGATAGGTGTTCTCATCAAAGCGCGCGGTACACTCCTGCAGGGTTTTTGGGGCAACGGGAAATTTGGTTCAGGACAGTTATTTATGGTTGAAGGTAACATCGATCAGCCGTTAGCATTGAGCCATCTTGACACGGTCAAGCCTGGTCAGGTGGTTGCTGCTGGCATATGCCTGGATGAGGAGGTGTTGAACGCTCTGGCAGGAAGAGATGTCAATGGGATCATCCTTGGTGTTTTATCACCAAGCCTGATTAATATCGCACAGGAGCTTTCGATACCGCTGATGGTTCTGCAAGGTTTTGGTGATTTTCCACCGGATCAGTCAGGATTTGAACTGATGAAGTCTCGTGAAGGATCAATTGCAAGTATCAATGCCTGCCATGTCGAGCGTGCCTCAGGGCAACGTCCAGAGGTGATCCTGATTTGGGAGGATGATAAGCTCGATGAAAATTTGGGATTCGGGTCGGAGTTGCTGCCGGGTCGACGCGTTCAGGTAAATTCAGGAGCGTACTGGGGAAAAATGGGCGTGATCATTGACCTGCCAAAGATGCTGGTAGATTATGAGAGCGGACTTCTGGCTTTTCCTGCGGTGGTTCAACTTGATGATGAGGAAGTGATCAGCGTACCGTCACAAAATCTGGTCATTATTAATTAATAAAGATCCAAAAGAGTAACATTTTTTACTAAATATTATTTTTATAAAAGGGGAATTCTTAATTTTGCAAAGGATCAATCCTCCAGTGGTTGAGGTGTCAGTGTGCTTACCAACACGCTTGCAAGCCAGCCTGTGTCACCGCCCTCTGTTCGTACCTGGTACCACAAGGTGCCATCATTGGATCTTGTTTCTTGCAATATTTCGACGAGGTTAAGGTAACTGGCATAGCTGATCACAGGAGAGCCGAATTCAGGCGTCTCGCGGATGACCACACCTTCTTGCGGATTGATATTTGCCCAGAAGGTTGTCGGTTCGGTAGTAGGGGTGAGTGTTAGCGGGGGGCTTGCAGTTTGAGATGGACGGGTTGTGATGGTGGGGGTCAGAGTTGAGGGGATGCGAGTTGCGGTTGATGTTTTTGAGGGAATTATTTCAGCCATGGCGGTTTGTGAAGGTGGCGTTTTGAACATAGAGTCCGGTCCAGGTTGCCCAACGGTGTCTTCCCATAGCGGGTGGACAGGCGCACTCAAGGCGTAAGCGACAATGGTGATTATGAAGGAGGCAGCAAACAAAAGTTTCCCTAGCCATCGTTTTGGTGGAAAACCCAGCCAAAGGAGGGTGATCATTGCCGCAGTCAGGGCTAAACCCAGGTGCACCATACTTACCAGCAGGGCAGAGGGGAAAAGCTGGGCTAAGCCCAGGGGAAAGCTGAAACCGGCTGAAGCGATAGGGATCAGAATTTCAAAGGCGAGCAGGACACTGATCAACTCAGGTAATTTTCCATTTTGAACAAGGATCAGGACGCCCAGAACCGTACTTGCTGCCACAACCGCAAGATCAAGCCAGTATGGTGTAGCAAATCTTTCAAGGATGACCATCAATGCAGGCGTTTTGTTGAGCCAACCTGCCAGTGTGCCCGATATGAAAGTTATGACGAAAAGGATGACCAAGCTTAGAAGAGCATTGAATCCATCTCGTATCTTATGGTCATTGGGAAAAAGCGCTAGTCTGAAAATCGGGCCTAGAAAAGGAAAGATCAAGATCGCTGCAATCAAAACCACAGGTTCTTCGAAGTAGAAGGCTGTACCTGTGACGATGGCGCCTAATAAGCTTCGGAAAAAGAAGGCAAGGGTGGGTCTGGTTAACCTCCCAAGTGATTCCAGCAGAATTTGCTTTTCTGCCTCAGACGCCGATCGAGGTTGGCGCCGAATGTGTCGCTGCCTTGCAGGCGGCAAATCGTTGATATCATCTGGAAGTGGTTCGTTACCTGGTGAATTCATCATAATCCATTCACAATTGGGTGGAAAAGATTGAAATGTCAGATCGGCACACATTAATTATAATACAGGCAGTTCTACTTACCTTTAAAGTGTTGTAAATTGGGTTAGTCAAATACTTTGTGTGACTAAGGTAAAATAGAGATAATGAAAAATCGATTCCTGTCTTTACTCAGCATATTGATCTTTGTTTTGCTGTCGGTGATTGGTTTAGCAGCCTGTTCTCCCGCCGCATCGACAGGCGCGGTGCCTGCCACAGAGACCCTTTCTGCCCCCCAGGAAACGCCGGAAAGTCCCATCGAGCCTTCCCCCACCCCTTCACCTGAGCTGCCCACAGTTTTATTTATGATTGGGACAGAGTCGGATCCTGAAATGGCTGCCCGGGTCGAGGAAGCGCTAAGGGAATTAGCAGCTGGCAGCCAGCATGACTTAAAAGTCCTCCAGGGACTTTCTGAGGATCAGATCACCCCGAATGTATCCATAGTCGTGAGCCTTGGGCAGGATCTTGATATTGGTGACGCGGCTGCACGTGCACCGGGAACAAACTTTGTGGTGATCGCTCAACCAGCTGCAGTTCCAGGTGCTAATCTAAGTGTGATTGGTGAGCCGGCTGCTGACCGTGAGCGGCAGGCATTTATGGCGGGTTACCTGGCAGCTTTACTCTCCGACGATTACAAGGTTGCGGCTTTGGTTCCGCCTGAAGGAGAATGGCGGTCCAGCCTATTGGATTCCTTCGTGGTAGGAGCAGAATTTTTCTGCGGCTCATGCAAACCGCTTTATCCACCCTATATGGATTTTCCGCAATGGTATGATCTCACAGAGGATCAGGCTGTGGATGGTTATCGCCCCACCGTTGATGCGATGGCAGCGAATGGCGTGGAAATTGTGTATGTGCCGGGACCGCTGGCTGCACCTGAGCTGCTCACCTATCTTGGTGAACTGGGGATAAGGGTGATCGGTGAAAAAAGCCCTGATCTGATCCGGAATAACTGGGTGGGAACTGTCGTGGCTGACCCTGTGCCAGTTCTGAGAAACAGGTGGTCAGATTGGCTTGCAGGCGTTGGCGGCGAACAGCTACTAGGGATCATCACCCTGATAGATACGGACGCAGGTTTGATATCGGAGGGAAGACTGCGTTTGTTTGATGAAATGAACGTTGATTTGGAGACTGGACTGATCTTTCCTAGGTCAGTTCCTTAATGTTTGCAGCATCCCGGTGTTGACTAATCGGGATTCGGAGGGTTACCTTTGAAGGGCTCGGCTGTCGCCTGGCCAGGCTGGGAAATCCCCTCCCTGTTTAGAACCTTAACAATCGTCAGAGCAATGATCTTGAGGTCCAACCAGAGAGACCAGTGATCGACATACCATACATCTAGTTCGAACTTCTTTTGCCAGGAGAGGATGTTGCGGCCGTTGATCTGGGCCCAGCCAGTGATTCCTGGGAGCATATCATGGCGACGGGCTTGTTCATCATTGTAAAGCGGCAAGTATTCGATCAACAAGGGTCTTGGTCCAACCAGGCTCATCTCGCCTTTGAGTACATTGATCAATTCCGGCAGTTCATCCAAACTGGTTGACCGAAGGAAACGACCTAATTTTGTCAGGCGTTTCTCATCGGGCAGGGGCTGATCATGTTCATCTCTGATATTTCGCATTGTGCGGAATTTATAAATTGTGAAGATTTCTCCCATCAGACCTGGGCGCTTCTGGCGGAACAGAATTGGAAAACCCTGCTGGCATGCAATCAGGAGGCTGAGAAGCAGCAAAACCGGTGAAAGGATCAATAAAGCTGGGATAGTGATCAGCAGATCAAAGATCCTTTTTTCAACCGGGATTGATTTTGGGAAAATTTTTATTGACATATAGGATTGATTGTACCAAAAAGCGCGATAAAATAGATTTAAGAAAGGGGTATCAGTAAAATGGATCAAAGTGAAAGGAAAAGGATGGACGAGCGAATTCTAATTATTGAGGATGATGAGGAAATACTGCGTCTGTTGAAACGTGCCCTCACATATCAGGGTTATATCGTCGATACAGCTTTGACAGGAAAGGCTGGTTTGAAGCTGGCAAATGATCAATGTCCTGATCTGGTGGTATTGGATTTGATGCTCCCCAATATGGATGGTATGGAAGTTTGCCAAAAGTTGCAGAAAATTGGCAACCAACCCATCCTGATGTTAACTGCCAAGGATACGACTCAGGATAGGGTTCAGGGATTGGATGCTGGAGCGGATGATTATGTCGTAAAACCTTTTGAAATGGATGAATTATTGGCGCGCATCCGGGCTTTGCTCCGGCGTACGGCTGCAGATCGGGTTAAGTTGCTTGATTTTGAGGACCTGAAACTGGATAGCGGTACCCGTAAAGCCTATCGTGGAGAGCGTGAAATTGTTCTTACGACAAAGGAATACGATCTTTTAGATTTGTTTTTACGTCATCCCCGGCAGGTAATGACCCGTGAAGTGATATTTGATCGGGTCTGGGATTATGATTTTGGTGGCGAGAGCAATGTGCTGGATGTTTATATTCGATATTTAAGGCAAAAGCTGGAAGAAAATGGTGAACCACGGCTGATCTATACAGTGCGTGGGGCAGGATATGTCTTAAGAGAACCAGAAGAGTAATTCACCAGATGCCGCTTCGTAATCAACTGACATGGCTCTATACGGGTTTGCTGAGCAGTGTAATTTTGCTGCTTGCGATCGTAATTTATGGCACATATAGTTTTATGATGACTCGATCTCTTGATCGTCGCCTTCAATGGGCAGCACAAAGAATTTTGGATGAATTTCCTGCGGTTTTATCCAGTTCTGACACAGATACGACGGTTAATTTACCAAATTCATACCATTTTCAGATATGGTCGAGGGATGGACAACTGATCACATATTCTGAGAATATGGACGAAGTTTCAGAGGCGTTGGATCCCTCAGCTTTGCTTGAGACTAAGCAAGTTAATAGATCAGTAAAAATTGAATACGAGCCGTATCGGATTTTGTCCTCACCAATAGCATTAAATGAACAAAACACGGTCATTTTGCAAGTCGGTTTGACAATGCAAACGCTGCAAGAATCCCAACGATTTTTGGTGCTTGCACTGGTGATTTCGGCACTTATTTTGGTCTTGCTTAGCTGGTATATCAGCTGGAACAGGCTTGGTAAATTTCTTGAACCTTTAAAACAAATGTCTGAAATTGCAGACACAATCACCAACACCAATGATCTTTCTAGGAGAATCCCACTCAATTCTAAGCGCAATGATGAAACAACTCATTTGGTTTTGATATTCAACAATACCCTGGCTAGGTTGGAGCGGCTTTTTAATTCTCAAAGAAGGTTTTTGGCTGATGTCACCCATGAGCTACGGACTCCATTGACGGTCATTAAGGGCAACGTGGGTTTGATGCGGATGATGAAAAAATATGACGACGAATCCCTTACCAGCATAGAAATTGAGGTTGATCGTTTGACGCGTTTGGTGGGAGATTTGCTTTTAATGACGCAAGCAGAAACTGGTAAACTGCCATTATTTTTTGGAATTGTCGAAGTTGATGGTCTTTTGTTTGATGTTTTTGAACAGATGAAGGTGCTTTCAAAAGGACAGCATGACATTCGAATTGGGAGTATTGAACCCGCAATTGTGACTGGAGATCGGGATCGACTCAAACAGGTATTGTTGAACCTTGGCAGTAATGCGATCAAGTATTCACCCGCTGGAACAAAAATCTTTTTAAGCTTGTCACTGAAGGACAAATGGGTTTTGGTAAACGTCAGTGATGAGGGAAGGGGTATTCCAAAAGAGGAGTTGAAATTCATCTTCGAGCGGTTTTATCGCGGCGACAAATCTCGTTCGCGCAGCAGAGAGTCTGGTGGATATGGTTTGGGACTGCCCATTGCTTACTGGATTATTCACAACCATGGCGGCAGAATCGAAGTGGAATCGGAGGTAGGAAAAGGGACAACCTTCACGGTATGGCTACCCATTTCACAGACAGATGTTCCCACACGCCCTTTACGTCCCATGAAAAAAGAATAAAAAGGTAGGCATTATTGTTCAATAATTTTCTAAGATAGCCAAAACTCGCCGGCAAATTTTGGCTTTCTATTTGATAATCGTAGAAAAATCGGGTAAGTTAATAGCATTATTTTTATAAGATTAAAACTGCTTCCTGGCAGCCTGCTGATAAACTCAATATATATAAACCAAATTTTTATCGGCACTGCTTACGATGAGGATAATATTTGAACAGCTTAAACAATGCAGATTAATTATTTGATTGTTGTTGCTCTGTTGTTGGTATTGAGTATCTTTGCCAGTAAGATTTCAGATCGATTTGGAATTCCGGTGCTGCTTTTGTTTCTGGTGATAGGAATGATTGCTGGCTCAGAGGGGATTGGGGGAATTTATTTTGACAATTCACGCATTGCCCAAACCGTCAGTATCATCGCCCTTGTGCTGATCCTATTCTCAGGCGGGCTTCAAACCCGGTGGGGACAGGTTCGCCCTGTTATGGTTCAAAGTTTTTCATTGGCAACAGTTGGTGTTGTGTTAACTGCGGTAATTGTGGGTGTTTTCGCCAGCCGTCTTCTGAATATTTCAACTATGGAAGGAATCCTGTTGGGTTCAATGATGTCCTCGACGGATGCTGCCGCAGTTTTTTCTGTCTTGCGATCAAAAGGGATTAGCCTGAAAGGGAAGTTAAAACCCTTGTTGGAACTGGAATCTGGGAGCAACGACCCAATGGCTGTTTTCCTGACGATTGGTATGATCCAGTTGATCCAGCAACCAGAGATTGCTTTATCACAGATCATTTTGCTGTTTTTCAAACAAATGATTATTGGTGGTTTGATGGGTTATATCATGGGTCGGTTTGTCGCATTTCTTATAAATCATATCAACCTGGGATATGAAGGCCTTTATCCGATTTTAAGTTTGAGCTTTGTTTTGCTGACCTATGGACTTACAGACATTTTGAGCGGTAGTGGTTTCTTAGCCGTTTATTTAATGGGTATTGTTCTAAATGATGTAGACATAATTCATAAACGTACGATCCAGAGATTTCATGATGGTTTTGCCTGGTTAATGCAAATCACGATGTTTTTGGTACTGGGATTGTTCATTTTTCCAAGTCAATTGTTGCCAGTGGCAGGTGAGGCTTTATTAATAGCTGCGATATTAATATTTGTTGCAAGGCCAATCAGTGTTTTTCTTACATTGATCCCCTGTTCTCTTAAATTTAATGAAAAAGTGTTCATTTCCTGGGTCGGATTGCGCGGTGCAGCCCCCATCATTTTAGCGACATTTCCTTTATTGGCAGGAATAGAACATTCTGAATTGTTCTTTAATGTCATATTTTTTATTGTCTTAATTTCTGTTTTGCTACAGGGAACGACTCTTGCCCCCGTTGCCAGATGGCTTAATTTGGATGCGCCTGCCAAAGACAAGACAGTCTATCCTATTGAATATCAATCTGTCATAGGTATGAGCAGTGATCTGGTAGAGATAACCATTCCTACAGATTCTACTATGATCAATAAGGCAATTGTTGAACTGCATTTACCGGAAGATCTGCTGGTCATTTTGATCAAACGAGATCATGAATTCGTCGTCCCAAATGGTGGGACGATCCTGCGCCAAAAGGATAAATTGCTGGTTCTTTCTGATGAAAAATCATTGAATGCAATCAAGGACCGTTTTCAGATTGATTGGGAACAAAACGAGCCATAGACGCTAAAATCAAATGTGTTGGAAAGACTAAATAATTAAGGTGTTTATTTTTTTGATTGTCTTACCCACTATTTTGGCTTCTTCTAAGCAGAAATATCCAACAGAATTTTCAGTCTGAATCATGAATTTTTCTCGCATCTCTCTTGACCTTTGCCCTCAAATCGGATAGACTCTTAATTTGCACGCCAAGTGAGTGTTACCTATTAAAGTCTTGCGTTAAGGTTGAGGCTTTGGTATAATCTTGCAGTCTTTAAGACGATTTGTATTTTAAAAAGACCAATAGCTTGCCGATGTAGCTCAACGGTAGAGCAATCGCCTTGTAAGTGATAGGTTATGGGTTCGATTCCCATCATCGGCTCAGGTTGCACATTTGCGATCGGGATGTGTTTTTTATAAAACGATCCCGATCTCGAGTGAGTAACAAACACTTGAACATGGACGGTTACCCAAGTGGACAAAGGGGGCTGACTGTAAATCAGCTGGCACAGGCCTTCGTTGGTTCGAATCCAACACCGTCCATTTCTGGCAGCCAAGGCTTCCAGTTGGATCGGCTGCCCTCATAGCTCAGTTGGCAGAGCGCATTCTTGGTAAGAATGAGGTCATGGGTTCAAATCCCATTGAGGGCTTTCTGCCGAAGGATAAGTAAGAGAATAATTAAGGTTGAGGCATTTTAGCTAAGGAGAAAGGTATATGGCCAAAGAGAAATTTGATCGATCGAAATCGCACCTGAACGTAGGTACGATGGGACATATTGACCATGGGAAGACGACGTTGACGGCGGCGATCACAAAGGTACAGGCATTGAGCGGGTTAGCGGAATATCAGGATTTTTATTCCATTGACAATGCGCCGGAAGAAAAAGAGCGCGGCATCACCATCAATATTTCGCATGTGGAATATCAAACAGAAAAACGCCACTATGCGCATGTGGATATGCCGGGACACCGTGACTACATCAAGAACATGATCACAGGTGCTGCACAGGTGGATGGTGCGATCCTGGTAGTGGCAGCGCCGGATGGTGCCATGCCGCAGACGAAAGAGCATGTGCTGTTGGCACGCCAGGTGGAAGTGCCGAGCATCGTGGTCTTTTTGAACAAAATTGACATGATGGACGACCCGGAGCTGCTGGAGCTGGTGGAGATGGAACTGCGCGAGATGCTGAGCGGGTACGGGTTCCCCGGGGATGATATTCCGATCATCCATGGGAGTGCGCTGCAAGCCCTGCAGAGCGAATCAACCGATCCAAATGCACCGGAATACCAGTGCATTCACGAGCTGATGAATGCAGTGGACAGCTACATTCCGCAGCCTGTGCGCGAAATAGACAAACCCTTCATGATGCCGATCGAAGACGTGTTCTCGATCAAAGGCCGCGGCACAGTAGTAACAGGCCGCATCGATCGTGGGACGATCCACACCGGAGACCCTGTAGAGATCGTTGGTCTGCAGGAAAAGAGCATGAACTCGGTGGTGACGGGCGTGGAGATGTTCCACAAACTGCTGGATGAAGGAATGGCAGGGGACAATGTAGGTCTGCTGCTGCGCGGGATTGGCCGCGAAGAGGTCGAGCGCGGTATGGTGGTGGCAAAACCGAACAGCATCACGCCCCACACCAAATTTGAGGGTGAGGTTTATGTGCTGACCCGAGAAGAGGGTGGACGGCACAGTGCGTTCTTCACCGGCTATCGCCCGCAATTCTTCATCCGGACGATGGATGTGACGGGCTCGGTGACGCTGCCTGAAGGTATTGAGATGGTCTTACCCGGCGACCGGGTGACAATCGAAGTGGAATTGATCGTACCAGTGGCGCTTGAGAATGGTTCGCAGTTCGCGATTCGCGAAGGCGGCCTGACAGTTGGCGCTGGTGTGATCTCAAAGATTATAGCGTAGGTAACTCTTAGGAAGGATAGCATGGTTGCTCTGTTAAAAGGGCAACCATGATGGAATACACATGGCAAAAAAGAAAGGTATCCGCCCGGTCATCACATTAGAATGTACGGTATGCCATGAGCGGAACTATACAACTGAAAAAAATAGACGCAACGATCCTGGCCGGATGGAGTTGAAAAAGTATTGTGCTCGATGTAAAGAGCATACAATACATCGAGAGGTAAAATAAGCCTTGTGAGGTAAACCTTCGCATTGAGGGCCAGCCTCACAAATGATAGAGGCCAGTAGCTCAATTGGCAGAGCACCGCTCTCCAAAAGCGGGGGTTGTGGGTTCAAGTCCTACCTGGCCTGCCTGGAATTTTTCAACGCCGTCTGTATTGGGCGGCGTTTTAAGCGTAAACAAGGAGTGACTTGTGGCAGCGAAAAAGAATAAGAAATTATCAATATTTCAAAAAATCCAGCGTTTCTGGCGTGAGACCCTTGGTGAGTTACGAAAAGTCACCTGGCCAACCCCGCAAGAAGCCTGGAAGATGACCCGTCTTGTATTGATTGTGATGGTCATCATGGCTTTGATCCTGGGCGTATTGGATATGGCATTTTCACGATTGGTTTCTTTCTTGGTTGCCTGACCCAGGGTCCTCAACTGATTAAGAAATAGGTAAGGTAATTATGACAGCAGATATAAATCCAGAAGAACAAGTTCCGGAAGAAGAACTGGAAAATCCCATTTCTGAAATGGACGAACTTGACGCGTCTGTGGAGAATGCTGCTGAACCTGATAAAGTGAATCCACTTGCTGTTAGTGACGCCGACGAGGAAGATGGGCGATCCTGGTATGTCATTCATTGCTACTCAGGTTATGAGAACAAAGTTCGCTATAACCTTGAGCAGCGGATCGAGTCCATGGGAATGAAGGATGAGATTTTTGATGTCGTCATCCCCACCCAGGAGGAAATTGAAGTCAAAGATGGAAAGCGACGTTCTATTGAACGTCATGTTTTCCCGGGTTATGTCCTTGTCAACATGAAAATGAGCGAGGAAAGCTGGTATGTTGTCCGCAACACACCCGGTGTGACGGGCTTTGTGGGTATGGGTAATGATCCCATTCCTTTGCGTCCTGAAGAGGTCTCACAGATCTTGAAACGCATGGAAGCAGAAGCGCCGACCATCAAGGTTACGTATCGACCCGGTGAAAAAGTCCGCATTATCGATGGACCTTTTAATGATTTTCATGGTACGGTTGATGAGATTGATATGGATCGTTCGAAAGTGCGCGTCATGGTCAATTTCTTTGGTCGGTCCACTCCGGTCGAATTGGACTTTTTGCAAGTCGAAAAATCATAGCAAGTTATTTTAGTGAATTGTGGGAGGGATCTATCCCGTTAGAACCACAGAGGAGTATTTAAGTGGCAAAGAAAGTAAAAGCAATTGTTACCCTTCAAATCCATGCAGGGAAAGCTAACCCGGCACCCCCCATTGGTCCGGCATTGGCGCAGCATGGTGTTAATATCATGGCCTTTTGTAAGGACTATAACGCACGGACCGCTTCTCGAGCTGGAGAAATTATCCCTGCCGAGATCACAATCTACCAGGATAGTTCCTTTCGATTTGTCCTGAAATCCCCCCCAGCGGCGGTATTGCTGTGTAAGGCAGCTGGCATTGAAAAAGGCTCGGGTCAACCGAATCGTGAGAAGGTTGGCAGTATTACCCGTTCTCAGCTGCGTGAAATTGCAGAGCAAAAGTACAACGATATGAATGCAAATGATATTGAAAGTGCGATGCGTCAGGTTGAAGGCACCGCCAAGAATATGGGCATTACAATCAAAGAAGGTTAAGAATGATGTGGGAGGGTGAATTAGCCCGTTAAAACCACAAAGGAGTATTTATGGCTAGTCATGGTAAGAAATATTTAGAAGCTCTTAAAAAAGTTGAGCGTGAAAAACTTTATGATCCGCAAGAAGCCCTCAAACTGATCAAAGAAATCAGTTTTGCCAAATTTGATGAGACGGTTGAGGTGCATGTGCGTACATCACTGGACCCCCGCCAGGCCGATCAGCAAATTCGAGACGTTGTTGTGATGCCAAATGGCTTGGGAAAAACTGTCAGAGTCCTCGTCTTTGCTCAGGGTGAAGCAGCCGAGCTTGCTCGCGATGCTGGTGCCGATTATGTTGCAGATTCTGATGAGATTGTGCAAAAGATCCAGGGTGGGTGGACTGAATTTGATGTGGCTATTTCAACCCCCGATATGATGGGAACAGTCGGTCGGTTGGGACGTATCCTTGGTCCTCGAAGCCTGATGCCCAACCCCAAAGCCGGCACTGTGGTGCCCGCCGATGCTATACCAAGTGCGATCAAAGAAGCAAAAGCAGGTCGGATTGAATTCCGTCTTGATAAGACCGCCAATATCCATGTCCCAATTGGCAAGACCTCTTTTGAGGTTGACGCGTTGCAAGAGAACCTGATCGCTTTTGTCAATGCTCTCAGGCAGGCACGCCCAGCTGGCGCCAGTGGTAACTTCATTCGACGGATCACTTTGACAGCGTCTATGAGCCCCGGGGTTAAAATTGACCCTTATGACTCATCAATTGCTTAAACATTGCGTTTAATTGTGATATAATACTTGGCGCAATATTAAAAACTGAATAAGACTTTGCTTAAGAAAGCAGGTGCGCATACAAGCGCTTAATACCCCGCCGAGGTGAAGGTAAGAAGAATTTACGAATTCCTGAAGGATACCCTTCTTGAAATAGAAATCTTTACCTCAGCGGAAATCTGAAGTAAAGATTTCTAAGTTTAAAAGACCTTTCCGGAAGGAGGTGAAGAAATTGGCGTTTACTCGAAAAGAAAAAGAAGCAATGGTTCAGCAGTATAAAGATTGGATTGATAACAGCAAAGCCTTCTTTATATTGTCTTATCAGAACATGAATATGATGGCGGTTGATGAAGCACGTGCTGGTTTGCGTGATTCAAATGCAGAGATCCATGTGGTAAAAAACAGGCTTTTCAGACTCGTTTTGGACGAAATGGACCTGCCCTATGATGAAAACTTCTGGGAACAGAATAATATGGTTGCCTTTGCATACCATGATGCACCCAGTGTGGCAAAAGCGGTAAGTGATCTTTCCAAGAGCAATATTTTTGATGTTCGACTTGGCTATATGGATCAAAAACAGCTGTCTGCGGCTCAGGTTAAAGCTTTGGCTGACCTGCCACCACAACCCGTTATGCGCGGTATCTTGTTGGGCACAATTATGGCTTCAGCTTCCAAACTTGTTCGCACTTTGGCAGAGCCAGCACGTTCAATGGCTGCAGTGGTCAAAGCCTTCTCTGAAGAAGGACAAGCAGCAAAGAGTGCTGCTTGAGATGATGTAAGGATAATTATTAAATAAATAACCGGTGCAAAAGCACCTAATTGATCAAAAGAAATTTTGTAAGGAGATATTTGAAATGGCAGATTTAGAAAAATTAATGGCTGATTTGAGTGAGCTTACCGTTTTGGAAGCTGCAGAACTCGTCAAGATGCTGGAAGAAAAATGGGGCGTTTCCGCAGCTGCCCCCGTTGCAGCTGTTGCTGGTCCCATGGGCGGTAATGGTGCTGCTGAAGAAGAAGTAGAAGAAAAGACCGAATTTGATGTGATCCTGAAAAATGCCGGTCCCAAGAAGATCGAAACCATTAAAGTCATTCGCCAGCTAACAAGCCTGGGTCTGGTTGATGCCAAGAATATGGCTGAGACCGCTGACACCAAGGTTCTCGAAGCCGTCGGAAAAGATGTTGCCCAGGATGCAAAAGAAAAACTCGAAGCTGCTGGTGCAGAAGTTGAATTGAAATAGTTTCACCGTCATCTAAGAAAACGAAAAAGGCTGTCATTAAATTTGGCAGCCTTTTTATGTTGGTTTAAATTATGGCGTTGTATCAGTGTCAGCTGGCTTCGACGCGCCGAATCACCAGTACAACCTTACCCTGAACCTGCACCTGGGCGGGATTGTCAATAATGATCGGTTTCATCAGGGGGTTTGCGGGCTGTAAACGAATTTTCCCATTCTCATTATAGAAGTATTTGAGGGTGGTTTCATCGCGGTCTGAAAGCCAAACAGCGACCATTTCGCCATTCTCAGCACGGTTGACCGGACGCATCACGACAATATCTCCGTCGTTGACCATAGCATCGATCATGGAATCCCCCTGAACTTCGAGGGCAAACAGTTCCTCTGCTTTTTCTTTCGGAGGGAGCAAGCTGCGGGCGATTTCAATCCCTGTTTCCTGGTCATAATAATTGAAGTCGGAAGATGGCACAGGGACTGGTTCACCAGCCACGATCCGTCCGATGACCGGAATACTGAAAAGGTCTGTGATCGTTTGGGCAGCTGTGACCAGATTGCCTTCCAGTGTACGCATCAGACGAATCCCGCGGGAGACATTATTCTCCCTTTCAATGAAATTCATTTCCTCAAGCTGGTTGAGGTAATAATTGACGACCGAAGTTGAACTGATGTTGGTGTTCTCACCGATCTGGCGGATCGATGGGGGATAACCGTTATCAGATTGGAATCGCTCAAGAAACTTGAGGATCTTTTTATGCCGTTCACCTAATCCTGATTTTTTTCTTGCCATCATGCAGACTCCTTTTTTGGACTGCTCATTTGTGCTAATTATCTTTAATAATACACGAACATGTGTTCGATGTCAAGCACTAAATGTCGTTTGTGGTGGTTTTGGATAAAATCCCAGAATCCAAGAGCGTCCATGCGATCAGATTGATCTGAGCCGAATGTTCAAGGGTATAATGCTGTGGCGATTATTCCGGGTTACCAGGATCTAAAAAAGTTGACCTTATGAAAAAATTAGTTGCGGATCTACGAGCGTTCTTTTCGGAAATTGAATTTACAAAACGTGCCTTATGGGACTATGTCTTGATTTTGGTCGGTGCCCTGGTTCAGGCTTTTGCCCTCCGGCTTTTCCTGATTCCAGCGGAACTTGTCAGCGGCGGAGTGAGTGGTTTGGCGCAGTTGGTTAACCATTACACTGCATTTCCGATTGGCTTGATGGTTCTTTTAGGCAATATACCCCTCTTTATCCTCGGCTGGCAATACCTTGGCGGTCCGCGCTTTGCCCTCCGTACCATTTTATCGATTTTGGCTTTTTCCATTCTTACAGACACCCTAATATTTTTCCTACCAGCCGAGGGCGTTACAAATGATATGGTTTTGAACACCATTTATGGGGGATTGCTGCTGGGGATTGGTCTCGGGATAGTGTATCGGGGAAGAGGAACCAGCGGGGGTTCTGATATTTTGGGGCGCATTTTAAACCGTCATTTTGGGATCACGATTTCGCAGGCTTATCTGATCACCGATTCGGTGGTGGTCTTGGGGGCTGGTTTTGTTTTTGGTTGGACGAAAGCTTTATATGGGCTTGTATTGATCTATGTAAGCGGATTGGCGGCAGAGGTGGCATTGGAGGGGACAAACATTATCAGAACAGCAATGATTGTGACGACCGAACCGGAGGAGATCGTGAAGGCGATCATTCGAGACCTTGAACGTGGGGTGACGATCCTTTCAGGTACAGGTGGGTACACGGGCGAACCACGGTCGGTGGTCTATTGCACTGTGGCACGGATGGAAATTAATCGCTTGAAGCTTTTGGTTCACGAAATTGACCCAAAGGCTTTTATGGTGATTGGCCAGGCCCAAGAAGCCCTGGGCGAAGGCTTTAAACCCTTAAAGGAAGATCATTAATGGGGATGGGTTGATCTTTATTCTTCTAAAATTTTAAAGTTAGTAATGATGTCTGCTTTTCCGCGCAGGGTGGCTGCCACTGAACAGTATTTTTCTTCCGAGAGGGCAATCGCTTGCTCAACGTTTTTCTCTGTCAAACCTTCACCCTTGAGGAAGAAGGTCATAAAAATTTTCCGGAAGGTCCAGGGTGGATCTGCGTCCTGTTCAGCGCTGACTTGCACTTCAAGAAAAGAGAGCGGCGTGCGTTTCTTTGCCAGGATGTCAACAACATCCACGGAAGCACAGCCAGCCAGGGCAGACAGGATCAATTCGGAAGGTTTCATTCCGAAATTTTCGCTGGGAGTCGAGAGGGTCACTGAATGACCGGTTGAATCTGTGGAAACGAAACGCTTTCCATCCGGAATCCATTTTAGAATTGTGTTTGAAGCCATATTTCTCCTTGTGATTCTCTGTTGATGGTCTATGCGGCAATTTTTCCCAGCAGCTGGATCAGATCCTGGATCTTTGCCTGCTGATTAGCTGATCCGGGCTGACCTTCAGGGTTCAGTAAGCATTCGTTTGTGACAGCCTGCAGAAAGCTGAGGCTGGCTGAATGGATGCCAGCTCGGATGGCGATCATTTGCTGGATGATTTCTTTGCAATCGCGCTCTTCATCGATCATCTTTTGCACCCCCCGTAATTGACCCTCAATGCGCGCCAACCTTCTTTTTACCTGATCTTTTATTTCGGGATCATTTGTATGGATCATTTTTGTTTTCCTCTGGTTCAGGCCGCCGGCCTGATGTGGGTTAGCCAGCTCAGCTGAAGCCGCCAGAACTTCCGCAGCTTGAGCTGGAGCTGTAGGTTGATCCGCTGCGGCTGAAGGAGGCTACAGTTGATAATCGTTTGTGTGTATTGATCGATTGGCATCCGGGGCATTCAGGTGAATTGATGTTGGGATCAGAGAATCCCATTAATTTTTCAAATTCATTACCGCAGTCATTGCAGTGATACTCATAAATTGGCATAAATCGGTTACAACCTCCATAAATGCTATACTTGGGTATAGTATAATACCTTCCTGAAAGCCTGTCAAGAAGGTGTTTTAGAATAATTATCTGATAATCAGCCCTTCAGGAAAGCTGCTTTATATCTAACAATCCATCGGGTCAAAACCGGTTAAAACATCGATTTTACTTGACATCGAGGCGAAAGTTAATCATAATAGGGTTAATCATCCATATATAGATCGGCGATGACGGAGGAAAGTAGGCTGGCGGAGGTTGACAGGGCGGTACGGGCATGACTGAGACCCGGACCCTGCTGAACCCAACTGAAGTTCCCTCTCGAGCTGCCCAGGTGAAGGCGCATATTGCGTTGGTAGTCTGAGCCGTGTTTACCCAACGTTACCCGGGTAACCAATCGTTTAGTATGCAGTTGGTGGTGAGTGGATCGTACAGTGTGCCTGTGCGGTCAAAAAAGGTGGTACCGCGGTCATCCCGTCCTTTGGTGAGGACGGGTGTTTTATTTAAAACACAGTCTTTGATGAAATCATACTGAGTTGGAGGTTTGAGATCGATGGAAGAAAAAGAGAAAGCCTTAGCCGAGCTGGAGAAGATCAAATCGGATGGGCTAACCAGGTTAGCAGAAGTTGCTGATGAAACAGGATTAGACGCCTGGCGTGTGGCGCACCTTGGACGCAGTTCAGCCGTGATGGGGATCTTCAGCAGCATGGCTCATTTGGATAAGGAAATCAGGCCTTTGATGGGGAAGGCAGGCAATGAGGTTCGACAAACCCTGGAAGATGCCTACAAGGAAAAGCAACAGGCACTCGAAGAAGCTGCGCTCAGACAAACCCTTGAAAATGAAAAGCTTGATGTGACGATGCCGGGGCGGCCTGTATCTCGCGGGCGCCTTCACCCACTCACCCAGGTACTGAGGCGGATCACGCGCATTTTCGGCGATATGGGTTTCCAGGTGTTTCCGTCACCTGAGGTGGAAACCGATGATTACAACTTTACCTATCTGAATATGCCGCCCTACCATCCCGCCCGAGATATGTGGGATACCTTCTACACCAAGAAGGATGGTGTGCTGCTGCGGACGCATACCTCTCCGGGGCAAATTCGAGCGATGCGTGCCTTTGCCCCGCAACCGATCCGGGTGATCCTGCCGGGTGTCACCATGCGCTATGAGCAGCTTTCTGCGCGGAGTGAAATCGAATTTGCCCAGGTCGAGGTGCTTGTCATCGGGAAGAATGTGACCTTTGCGGAATTAAAAGGTACGCTGGAGGATTTTGCCCGGAGGTTGTTTGGCGAGGAAGCGCGAACCCGTTTGCGTCCGTCGCACTTTCCCTTCACAGAACCCAGCGCCGAGATGGATGTGGAATGTTTTGTGTGCGGTGGCAAAGGTTGTGTGGTGTGCAAGGAAACCGGCTGGCTTGAAATATTAGGGTGCGGGATGGTGCACCCGGTGGTATTGGAATACGGCGGTTACGACCCCGAGATCTATTCTGGGTTTGCCGCCGGGATGGGCATCGACCGCAGCACCTTGATGCGCTACCGCATCGATGACATCCGGCACTTCCGGAACAATGACATCAGGTTTTTGAGGCAATTTTAGAGGATAGTGAGTAGAGAATAGTGAGTAGTGAATAGGTCAGGTTGGTGAATGGTATGGAAGGTTTAGATCGTTTACAGGTCTACAGGAAGGGTCAAGAACTGGCAAAGTTGATATATAAACATATTTTGCCAAAATTGCCCATTGAGGAGAAATATAACTTATCATCACAGATAAGACGGGCTGCCGTGAGTGTTCCTGCAAACATTGCGGAAGGTTTTGGACGGTATTATTACCAGGAAACAATTCGATTTTGTTACTTGGCACGTGGTTCGTTAATGGAACTTTCCAGTCACATTGATTTAGCAGCGGAACAAGGTTTTATATCTGATCAAGACAAGATGCAAATAGATCAGATACAACAAGATGTGCTTAGATTGATACATGGCTATATTAAATATCTTAAGAAAACAAAACGAGGACTGGATGAGCCAGGAGCTAAGTCAATTTCAGAGCCAGAACAAACTGATTTTAACGAAGATTCGGATGCCTTATGAAGATGATTATCGGTGAATTTATTTTTTTCATTCACCATTCACTATGCACTATTCACTATCTCAATGGGATATTGTAATTTGCCAGAAATTTTTACTTATGAGGATTAAATCATGAAAGTACCAATAACTTGGCTGAGAGATTATGTTGATATTAACGATTTGGGGCTTGAGGAGCTGGCCAAGGTGATGACCATGGTCGGGCTTGAGGTTGAGGAAATCCACCTGGTTGGGCTGCCGATGCCGGAAGGTGAGACCCATGAATTTAAATATACGGGGCTTTCCTGGCCGGAAGATAAGTTTGTGGTTGCCCGGGTGGATGAGGTCCTCCCACATCCCAACGCTGACCGGCTGGTGTTGTGCCGGATGAATGACGGGAACCAGGAACTCATTATCCTGACCGGTGCGCCGAATTTGTTTGCGTTCAAGGGGAAAGGTCCCCTGGATCAGCCTCTGAAAGTGGCTTATGCGCGGGAAGGCGCTGTGCTGTATGACGGACACCAACCCGGTCATCAGCTCACTAAACTCAAACGGATGAAGATCAGGGGTGTTGAATCCTTTTCGATGATTTGCTCAGAAAAGGAATTGGGGATCTCAGATGAACATGAGGGCATAATTGTTTTGGATGATGACGCCCCTGTTGGAATGCCCCTGGTGGACTATATGGGTGATGCTGTTTTTTCAGTGGATACACTGCCCAATATGGTGCGCGATGCGAGTGTCTTGGGGATGGCACGTGAGATCGCGGCGGTTACCGGTAAAGCGCTGCAAAATCCGGATGATAGTCTGGTAATGAACGGTCCAACTATTAAAGGACGGGCAACGATTAAGATCGAAGATCCCGAACTCAATCCGCGCTTTGTGCTCGGATTGGTTGAAGGGATTGAGATCCAACCCAGCCCCTATTGGGTTCGACGTCGGCTGAACCTGGTAGGGATGCGCCCGATCAATTGCATTGTGGATGCCACCAATTATGTGATGCTCGAAGTGGGTGAGCCGTTGCATGCCTTTGATTATGACATTTTGGTCAGTCGTGCTGGCGGTAAACCACCCACGATTATTACACGTACCGCCGCTGAAGGCGAGAAGTTGACCACGCTGGACGGCGTAGAACATAATTTGGGTTCGGAAATGGAGCTGGTCACCGACACAGCCGGTCCGCTTTCGTTGGCGGGCGTGATGGGCGGTGAGGAGAGCGAGGTCACACCTGACACACGGAATGTCCTGCTGGAAGGTGCTTCCTGGAATTTTATCAACGTCCGCAAAACCCTTAGCAAACTCAAGATCAACTCCGAGGCTGCATATCGTTTCAGCCGGGGTGTGCATCCTGCGCTGGCGGAGGTTGCTGTCCGCTTGTGTCTTAAGCGGATGGGCGAATGGGGCGGCGGCGTCATTGCTGAGGGATTGATTGATAACTATCCTAACCCGCCTGAAGACCCGATTGTGGAAATTTCTAAAAGATGGGTTAACGCCAGCCTTGGCACACAGATCTCAATGGAACAAATTGTCGAGATTTTACAGCGCCTTGATTTTGAATGTGCTGTCGATGGCGATCTGATCACGGCGAAAACGCCCCCACATCGGCTCGATATTCACTCGGGGATCATTGGGAAAGCAGATTTGCTGGAAGAGATCAGCCGGATCTATGGTTATGACAAAATTCCTACCAGGCCGCTTGATCAACCCCTTCCCGGACAGCAAATGGGTGAAGAAATGGTGATGGAGGAAAACCTGCGTGACCTGCTGGTCACATTGGGCTTGCAGGAGTTGGTGACCTACCGAATGACCTCGCCCGAAAGGGAAGCACGCCGATTTCCAGCCGGTTATGAAGCGCCTTTTGAAGATTACCTCGAGATCCAAAACCCGATTTCTGTGGATCGGCGGGTCATGCGCCGCAGCCTCCTGGCGACCATGTTGGAGGTTTTGGAGTACAACAGCGGGCTGGACGAGCGTTTGGCGCTGTTTGAGATGGGACCGGTTTTTCTACCTGTTGAAGGTCAGCAGTTACCAGAAGAAAAGATGATGCTCGCCATTGGATTGGCAGGAATGCAAGAAAAGCCTTACTGGAAGGCTGACGCACCCCGTATGATGGATTTCTATGATCTGAAGGGGATTGTGGAGGGGATGATGAAAGGGATGCATATTGCAGATGTGAGCTACCGACCGGGAGAACATCCCAGCCTGCACCCTGGCAAGACGTCTGAGGTCTTGATTGGTGATACGGTTGTGGGTGTGATGGGTGAACTGCATCCCCTGGTCAAGGCGAATTATGAATTTGAGGATGCGCCTGTGTATGCAGCCGTATTTGAGCTGGCTAAAATATTAGTATCCAGCCGGATCCTGTTTGATGTGGAAGCCGTCCCGACCTATCCGCCTGTGCTGGAAGACATGGCTGTGGTGGTGGATGAAGCGGTGACTGCAGCAGAGGTGGAAGCCGTGCTGTGGAAAGGTGGGGGTGACTACCTGGCAAAGGTGCAGTTGTTTGACATCTACCGGGGGAAACAGCTGGGTGATGGTAAAAAGAGCCTGGCTTTCAGCCTGACTTATATCGCCCCTGACCGCACCCTGACGGACAAAGAAGTCTTGAAGTTGCGTCAGAGGATCGTGACTCTCCTGGGTGAGGAATTAGGTGCGGAGTTGCGCAGTTAAATCACTGATCTTCTACGGAAGGGTGGGTTTTATGCCCACCCTTTTTTGACAATATATTAAGACGTAGGTTATGCAATGCGAAGCATGCATGACTTTTAAAAGGGGATTTGCGTGGTGTGACTGTCAAATAGCAGTTTTGATTGCCCGGATTAACGTAGAGACGCCCCAGCAGGGGGTCTCTACGCGTGAAAGTGTCATTTTGTAAAAAATTTGGTCGGTGATTGGATCCAAGTTGAACGTTGAGACGTTGCATGCAAAATCTTTATGAGCGGCTTATGCATATCAATCATGAAAATCATTGCTTTATAACATTGAGATGGTCACCACGCTTTACGAGTTTGAATCAATGACACAATCAATAGTTTGCTTTGCAACCAATGGAAACCTTTGCCCCGTGAAATAATGATTTTTTAAGATTGAATGGTTGACAAAAAAATAGAAGTTTAATTTATAATGAGCTTATAACTAAATTATTGCTTTTGGGGGAGATAACCACGTAAGGAATTTGCACTACCCTTTTAAGGAGTTGTTTGTCATCTTCCTATTTTAATTAATACTTATTTGAGAGGAGCCATAATGTTCCAAAGATTAATGATTAATCGTTTTATGGGTGGAATTAACAGGTGTTTGACAATATGCCTGATAATGGCTGTAATCTTAAGCGCTGTCCCGATGGGATTGGCGCAGGCAACCACAGTCGAAGATCAAGTCATCAGCGAAGTCCAGGAGGCATCAACACCGGTAGGATTGTCACCGGATCGTTTTGATGTGCCTGAGAAGCTTGTTGAATCGATGGGGCTGGCGAAGGACTCTCCCCAGGTCGCTCCTCCCCCGATGACTGAGCGGCAGCCTGTACGGACGGATTTTTCTCCCCTGTCATTTGATTCTTTTGACAGGACAGCAACCTATCAGCCAGATGCTGGCGTCTCGCTATCCTCCGATGGGGATTTTCTGGCCTCTTCCAGTGCTGGGGCGGGGAGCTTGCCCGGTGGAATCGAAGCGCGCAGCTTGCCTGTCGGGATGATCACGGTCGACCTGACCTATGATGTAGTGATGGGGTATGTAAACCCGGGTGAGTTGGTGACCGTTACCTATTTGGATGGCTACGGAGCAGCCGTTGCAGATGGGGTGGGCTTTTTCTGGACGCCCATCTGGCATAACACAGGCGGCTACCCGCTGGGCATTGATTGTAATACATCGATTGACATTGAAATAGTCGGTTTGGGGGTCACATCTTATTCTCTGCCCTGTATCACTGGCACTGTCGATGTCTTGACCGAACAGATAACAGGTACCTTGGTGGGTGATGCTGCCGGCGGGACATCAGTCACCGCAACTTACAGCATGTCAACATACTGGGGCGAACCACAGCCGCCTTCAACTGGTGCACCGAGTGCGACAAACACCACATCGCCGGGAGGGTCATTTACCATTTCCTTTGCTCCAACAGATCTGGGCGCTGAGAGCATGGCAGCCGTTGATGTTGTTTTATCTGGCATCAACCTTCGCACTTACTTGTACCCGCAAAATGTGTTCCTTGTGGAGCAATTTATTCGAGTTGGCGGATTTGCTGCGCCCGGTCAAATGGTGACTGCTACGGTCTACGAAGGGAATACATCAACTGTGCGATGGAGCAGTGTGTCCAATGGGAATTGGCCGCATGGGAATTATTCATTAGGTGGTGGAGCCATCGAAATTGGGGATAGGGTTGAGGTAGCTCTGGATGGGGGACCCACCATGGATACCATAGCCGTGGCATTTGGGAATTTCGCTTTTGATGGAGCTTTGGATTCACTTTCAGGCATTGCCCCTGATGGCGCAGATGTGCGTGCTTCCCTGTGGCAATGGTCTGGGGAGGATCGGCTTTATCAGGAAGCACATGCGACTGCAACCAGCGGTGATGTATTTGTGATGGGTTTTGCACCAATGGATTTACGTCCGCGTGATGAAGTTTTGGTGGTGGTCACGGATGCAGAAGGCGACCAGGTGCAGATCACCAGCGGTCCGCCTTATGTTAACGCGTATCGCAGTATTGATACAGATCTAGATTGTGTTTATGGTCGTCTGGATGGCCCCGGGCTGCCGATCGTTGCGACCCTGGATAAAGGCGCTGGTGAAGTTTACACGCGAGTTACGGGATCATTTTCAGATGTTGGTAATGGGTTAAATAACCTTTGTTACACGATCCGTGATGAATCGAACAATTATGTGAACATTGCCCCGGGCGACATTGTCACCATCAAGGATGACACACCTGGGGGATGGGCAGGATCAGTAACAGTGGTCGATTTCGCTTGGTCTGGCGATACAGTCAACGAAATCATCAGCGGGAATATGGCTGATGGTGATTTGGAAATGACTTTGTACCATTTCCAGGACACCCATTACCCGGTCAACGGTCGGGCGACCCAGCAGGTACCTGTCAGCGGCGGGGTTTATTCAGCCGGTTTCAGCAGCTTTGATGTGCGGGATGGCGTGATGGTTGAACTGACCCATTATGACCCGGTGACTGGTTTTGCAACCCAAACTAATAATTTCAGCTATTTACCGACCCTGCCATTTATCGGGGTCGTGCTGCCCAATGGGGTGGGCGGGATGGTCAGCAGCGCATTTGAGGGCGTTACAGCAGGGTTATATGACCTTGACGGTACCACACTTCTGGCAGAAACCAGTGAAAATAAATCAAGTCATCCTTACTGGTTCTGGCTGGATGATTTTTCGGGTGTACCGCTCCTCCCGGGCTTCACAGTAAAGGTTAGCATGGATGGTGGGTGGACGGGCGAGATAATCATCCCGGATCTGACGATAGCAGGGGATGTCAATGCGGATTTAGTGACCGCTAGCGGTCCAGTGGATCGTCTCTTTATGGAAGTTTATGATGATGAAAATTCTGTGAACCAGTTCGTACCGGGTTCAAATGTGCTCCTTGATACAGCAAATTTTGGATGGGATCTCCAATTAACGGATTACATCGCAGTGACCCACCAGGCTTTGGAAGGCAGCTGGGTAAAACGTGAAGCTTTTCTAAGCGAGTTAAGAAATATTGGTTTCTGGTTAAATCCTGATTCGGGTGATTGGATGTGGGGGGATGCCAAACCAGGCAGTACGGTCAGTGTTTATAAAAATGGCTCGCCTTTTTTTGAGGCTGTTGCAGACTCTTATAGTGGATATTGGACGCTAGAGAACTCGGTTGATATCAGCCAGGGGGATGTGATCTCGGTTGCCATTGTGGGCGGCTTGGATGCCCCGGTTGTAATCACTATCCCTGACCCCTTTACTGCGATTGTCGATACGGAGACAGATCAGTTGTGGGGTCAAATTGCTGGTCGGATTGAAGACTGGGTACAGGTGCATGGCGAATGGGAAGATGGCTATCGCGAAACAACGACAGATAGTGCTGGTAATTACGCTGTGGATTACGGTTCAACGGGTAGTGATATTCCAAAAGGTGCTCGCGGTAATATTTATTTTGCTTATCAAGAGGGTGCAACCGGGATCGATATGAACATGTATTTCCTGTCCCCTGAGCTCGTCATGAGTATCAACTATGGACATGATTGGATTGAAAGCTGGTACCCACCCGGTTATCCTGTAACTCTTACAGTCCTTGCAAGCGACAAAACCACGGTCAAAGCAACAGTTTCAATGACCACCAGTGAAATTCCCTGGTGGGATGGGGGAACAGGTTTTTCCACCAACCTTGAGGGAACGGAATGGGTACCAGAACAGCCGGACATCCAGGCTGGCGATTGGGTGATTGGCGAAGTGATCGTTGGTGAAGACACCTTCCGCTCAGAAGTGCAGCTTGGCGCGATCGATGGGAATTTGGATGTCGATTTAGATCGCTTTACGGGTACGCTTGATGCAGACTGGCTTGATCCATTAACGCCTGTTACCGTGCAGTGCCACCCCTGGGGGGCGCCCGAGGGGGTCAACGATATAGAGACCACTGTTTTTCCGGATGGTGTGGATACCTTCACCTGTGATTGGTCCGGTGAATGGGATGTTCCGCCGAACAATGATATTGGCGTTACCTACCAGGATCCGGGAACGCATTGGATCTATAACGTATTCCAGGGTTACTCAGATGAGCTGATGCTGCGGGTTCACTACGATCATAATTGGATTGAGGGCAATTACGAACCCGGGCACGAGGTTCACCTGACGGTTTATGACAGTGGGATGGTCGAAAAAGCCTCAATTACCGTACCCACCGGCCCGGTCGACGATTGGGGTGGAACATCCGGCTTTGCAACTTATTTTGAAGGAGCAGGGTGGATTCCTAGCGATCCGGATATCGAGACAGGAGATATTATTCATGGCGAGGTGGATGACGGCAGCCAGTTTACAACAGATGTGCAGGTTGGTTTAATAGCAGGTACGCTGGATATGGATTTGAACAGCATCAGTGGGACTGTAACAGCTGCCTGGTTGGGCACAGACCCGGTTTGGGTGGCGTGTTCGATCTGGGAAGAAAATGGCAGGGAAGTTTATGACACTGTTGTCCCAGATGGATTGGATACCTATGAATGCGTGTTTGAGGGTGATAACGATTATGATATCATCCCCGGAACAAACTTAATGGTGTCTTACTTCGACCCCGCCGGACATCAGATTTTCGGTGATTTTAGCCCGCCTGCCTCCTATCTTCAGATTCAAAAATGGCTGATTGGGGATGGCCTTGGTGAGGGCAGCAATGCGGCTTTCTGGGTGCAGTATCACAACCAGGGTAATGCGCCGGCTGAAAATGTGATGATTACAGAATCTATGGTTGGAATGACATACCTGAGAGATTCCTCGGGCTTTTCTACGGGTGCAGTGCCGGGCGATACAGAAGTGGTTTGGGATCTGGGCACTGTTGACCCTGGAGATTGGCTCGGGTTTGTGGTGTTTGCTGATGTGACCGCCACAGTAGGAGAACAGGTCAGCAATACAGCGGTGATTACCACCACCAGCCCTGATAAAGGAGATGAAGGGGAAAAGACCAGCACCTGGGTAGGAACGGTAGCCGTCAATAACACCCACCTGAATGTGGGCAAAGAAACCTGGACGTGGAATCCCGCACCGGGGGAGAATTTTGTCTACAAGATAAATGTGTGTAATAATGGTTCGACAAGCAGCTCTGAAGTCACCCTGACGGAAACATTACCGTCTACCACGACCTTTTTTGACTGGTGGGGTGGTGATCAGGGCTGGTCAGAAGTCGATCTCAGTGGAAATCCACTTATTTTTGAGCATACATGCATCTCATCCTATTCTTGCAGCGAATTGTATATCGTTACAACAGTTGATCCGCTGGCAAATCCGGGGGATGCATTGCATAACCACGTTGATATCTTCGCTGAAAATGACCTGGAACATGATGATGACACAACAGACTTAGATCACAATGTTGGCGAACCCTACACCGACCTGAACATTTGGCAGAATTGGCATGGGGGCAGCCTAACACCAGGCGGTTATTACCGTTATGGGATTTACGTAAAGAATGAAAGCAATCTGTCAGTCAGCGGACCGATCGAGATCACAGCAACTCTACCAGTTGGTACAAGCTTTGCCGGCTGGGACAGCTGGGATGCCGCTGATTCCATTCCAGATCCAGTGGTTGATGGCAATACGGTCACCTGGCAAATGGGCAACATGATTGCAGGTGGAGAGGGTGCGATCGAAGTCTGGGTGGATATTGACCCGGATACGGTACCGGGAACCATGCTTAACCACCTGGCTGAGGTTGAAATCCAACCAGACGAGGAAAATACCGACAATAACAGCAGTGTTTTTGCTGAATATGTGCGAGACCACGGTCCGAACCTGCGAGTGACAAAATGGGGTGATTGGCACGGTGGGCAGGAAGGGCAATCTGCCTGGTGGAACATCCAACTTGAAAACATAGGCGACCAGACAATGGATGACGTTGTTCTTATTGACTATTACCCGGATGGAATGGAGTTGGATGGCGGGCTCGGCGTAAATTATGGCGATTGGTGGGATTGGGCGGACAATGATCCGGAAGATAACGCCTTCAAGATACAATTCGATCGGCTTGAGCCTGGTTGGGGCGCCGGCATTAATTACAACACCTATGTCCGTGAAGAAGTGGTCCTTACGCCTGCAATGGAGTTTTCCAACACGGTTGATGTGACAATGCCGGATGATATTGAACCAATTAACAACATATATGAACATATACTTGTTTATATCGGGGATCGTCCTCACCTATGGATAGACAAACAATTCTTTGGGGATAATGTTGGTGAGGGCGGAAATGCCGCCTTCTGGGTGAAATATCAGAATCAGGGTGGCTTGGCTGCAGAAGGCGTCACGATCACGGATACACTGGAAGGGATGACCTATCTCAGTGATACTTCTGGCTTCCCGGCGACGATTGATGGGAACCAGGTCACATGGGACCTGGGGACGGTTGAACCAAGCGATAATTGGATTGGGTTTGTGGTGTTTGCCGAGGTGACGGAAACGGCAGGTGGGTCAGTGAGCAACACGGTGCATATCATCACCAGCACGCCTTATGACGAGGGGGATGAATGGGAGAAGACCAGCACCTGGGAAGGAACCGTGGCGACTAATAACACCCATATGAATGTGGGGAAGGAAACCTGGACGTGGAACCCCGCCCCAGGAGCGGACTTTGTTTATAAGATCAATGTATGCAATAATGGTTCGACGGGCAGCTCAGAAGTCACCCTGACGGAAACGCTGCCGCTCAATACAACCTATGTAACCTGGTGGAGTACGGATTTGGGGTGGGAGGAAGTCGATCAAATTGGGCAAACGCTCGAATTGGAACAAACTTGCGTTTCTTCCTACTCCTGCAGCGAAGTATATGTTGTGGTCACTGTCGATCCCGCTGCAAATCCGGGGGATGCATTGCATAACCATGTTGAGATCTTCGCTGAAAATGACCTCGAGCATGATGATGACACAGCAGACCTTTATCACAATGTAGGCGAACCTAACATCGACCTTGGAATCTGGCACGGCTGGCATGGGGGCAGCCTGACACCTGGCGGTCAATATCGTTATGGGCTTTATATTAAGAATGAAGGCAATGTTGGGGTCAGCGGACCAATCGAGGTCACTGCCACGTTGCCAACCGGCACAAGCTTTGCCGGCTGGGACAGCTGGGATGCAGCTGATTCCATTCCAGATCCAGTGGTTGATGGCAATACGGTCACCTGGCAAATAGGCGATATGATTGCTGGCGGACAGGGTGTGATCGAAGTCTGGGTGGATATTAACCCGGATACAATTCCAGGGACGGTCCTTGAACACCTGGCTGAGATTGAAACTCAACCAGGGGAAGGATATGTCGACAATAACTCCAGCACGATGACAGAAATGGTTTATGGGTCTGGTCCTAACCTGCGCATTCATAAACAAGGCGGCATCCACGGCTATGGGGATGGCCATTATATCGGGTACAGGTTAAATGTTGAAAACGTTGGTGATGTAACCATTGAAAATGTGCTCATTACAGACACTTACCCTGCAGGTATGACCTTAGATGGCGATTTAAATATAAATTTCTGGGAACCCTGGGAACGTGTTTTATATGCAGACCATTTTGATGTCACGCTCAGCAAACTGGAACCCGGTTGGTCGATGCAAATTGATTACAGTACTCATTTGGCAGACATCGTACCCGGTGTGATCTATGAGAATATTGCACAAGTGCAGCCGATGACAGGTGACATGAACCCGGATGACAACACGGCCAGTTTTTCTTTTGGAGCCGGACCGGATATGTATGTGGAGAAGGAACTGGATTCGGGTACTTTCTTACCCGGTGAGCATGTCACGTATCGGCTGACCTTTGGCAATCTGCATCACGATAATGATTGGTGGTGGGACATGACGGGCAATGCTGTCCTGACCGATACGCTACCGGTGGGCATGAGTTTTGTTTCAGCAACGATGCACTGGTGTGAAAGTTCAGAATGGTGTGATATTCCACCGAGCATTGTTGGGCAGGAGTTGACTTGGGAACTTTACCCCATTGGCAGGTCCTATTGGAATGAGATTTACCTGACAGTCCAAATTGCGGGTGAGATTGGCGAAACCAATCCACTGATTAACCAGGTGAGCATCACAAGTACGGATCCTGCCGCTGATGCAGATCCTTACCCGGACAACAACACCAGTCAGTACGATCCTGAGTTGGTCGCTGAAGCACCTGTCATAACGAGTGACGACCACACGACTTTTACAGTCGGCATTGCTGGAAATTTTGATGTAACAACGGCCGGCAATCCGGTTCCTGAGATCTTATTTACCGGGGCGCTGCCAACGGGTGTGACATTGGTAGATGATGGCGACGGCACAGCGACATTATCCGGAACGCCAGCTGTGGGTACCGGAGGCACTTATGCATTGGTGATCACTGCCAGCAACGGTGTATTACCCGATGCCACACAAAACTTCACATTGACCATCAACGAAGCACCAACAATCACCAGTACAGCTACGACAACGTTTAAAGTTGGAACCGCAGGCACCTTTACGATCACAACAGCGGGTTATCCTGATCCCGCACTGACCTATACGGGTACGCTGCCTGGCGGGGTGACATTGATAGATAACGGTGATGGGACAGCGACGCTCTCGGGGACACCCAACGTAGCGACAGGCGGCGTCTATAACCTGGTGATCACTGCCAACAATGGGGTAACACCCAATGCCACGCAGAACTTTACTTTAACCATCAACGAAGCACCAGCAATCACCAGTGCAAATGCGACGAGCTTCAAGGTTGGAACTGCAGGCACCTTCACGATCACGACGACGGGTTACCCGATACCTGCCATTACTTATGGCGGTTCGCAATCTGATGGCGTTTTCATGGACGATAATGGCGATGGTACAGCTACCCTTCAAGGAACACCAGGAGTGGGTACCGGTGGTATTTATGATTTGGTTATCACTGCCAGCAATGGGGTAACACCGAATGCTACGCAGAACTTTACTTTGACCGTCAACGAAGCACCAACGATCACCAGTACAGCTGCAACAACGTTCAAAGTGGGAACCGCGGGCACCTTTACGATCACAACAGCGGGTTACCCTGATCCCGCTTTGACCTATACGGGTTCGCTGCCTGGTGGGGTGACATTAATCGATAACGGTGGTGGCACAGCCACGCTCTCGGGGACACCTAACGCGGGGACAGGCGGCGTCTACAATTTGGTGATCACTGCCAATAACGGGGTGACGCCGAATGCCACACAGAACTTTACAATGACCGTCAACGAAGCACCGAAGATTATCAGTGATGACCACACAACCTTCATAGGAGGTGTATATAACAGCTTCACTATCGAAACAACAGGTTATCCAACACCAACGATTGTTTCTGGAGTCTTCTTAGGAGAATGGTTAACCCTGGTGGATCAAGGCGATGGCACGGCAATTCTTTCGGGTATCCCACCTGTATTTAACCAAGAGCAATACTTTGTAATTACTGCAATGAATGGTGTGGATCCCAATGCGGAGCAAAACTTCACATTGACAGTGGTAGAAAGCAGCGGATTTACAGTTTTCTTACCGTTGATCTTCCACTAAGCGAACGCTGACTCGTTAAGAGCGACAGGGGCTGCCCAAACCGGCAGCCCCTTTGTTGTTAAGCTGTAGGTCACGTATGGCGAAGCCTACGTGACAAAACATCAGCTTATGTGATTTTATCAATCGAACAGAGCATCCCTGAAAAAGAAGTCACGTAACTTGCCTCGCAAGTATACATGACCTACACTATCCGCCACTCTAAAGAAGGAATCTCAGTCAGCTGATGTATCCAGGTTGAGATTGCAACCTCGCCCTGCATGCTCGTCGCAATGACAAAATTTAGGTCACTGAGCAACTGGACTTGTGCAATCCACCTTGTTAACTTGGTTTTCGTGCCACGATCACCAGGGAAAGCCCCTTCCAGGGCAAAATAGGGTCGATCAGCTTGAAGATGGGCACCAAAATATTAAAGAGCTTCAATCCGAAGCGTCCGATAGCACCCTGTTTGGCAATTTTCCCCCGCCACCACCAACCCAGCACGCCGATCTTGTTCAGAGTGAAAAGTTCCTCAATTTCATATTCCAAATCTTCAAACAGGCTGCGCAGCTGGTCTTTGTCATAGCGACGATAGTGTCCGATAGCAGAATCAAGGGTGGAATAGAGATTTTGACCGCGCGGTACGATGATGATCATCCGACCGCCCGGTTTAAGGGCAAGGTCTGCATTTTGGATCACCTGTCTGTCATCCTCAATATGCTCCAGGACGTTGGAGCACAGGATGGTATCGGGTTGGGGCATATCGGGCGGCGGTGGCTGGTTGGCATCCCATACCTGGACATCCACACCCGGTGTATTCCCGTATGCGTTATTCAGGACTTCCAAATAAACTGGATCGACTTCGGTGGCAATCACATCGGTGTACTGCATCAAGATACGCACATTGTTACCAATTCCCGAGCCGATCTCCAAAAGCCTCTTTCCAACATAGGGCTTGGTCCTTTGCAGGGTCCACTCGGTATATTTTGGGGCGGCTTCCATATCGATCAGGTCCTTATGCCCGAAATCGCCTTCAAACATGTCATCAATCACCCAATACTTCAGAATGGTCCAGAGTGCTTCCCAACCGTCAGACCAGGTGATCTTTTTGCCTTCGTTATAGGTTCGCCCATGGTAGCTGATCGGCACCTCAAAAATCCTTAATTTCCTTTTGGCAAATTTCGCGGTCAATTCAGGCTCGATTCCAAAGCCCTTAGACCGGATCGGGATAGTCTTGGCGACCTGCAAACGAAAGGCTTTGTAGCAGGTCTCCATATCTGTCAGGTTGAGGTCGGTGAACCAGTTGCTGACGAAGGTCAGGAAGCGATTAGCGAGGGTATGGCGGAAGTAAAGCACGCGCCGCTGTTCCCGCTCTGCAAAACGGGAGCCGTAAACCACATCCGCCTCGCCGTTCAAGATTGGGCGCAGGACGATCTCGTAATCCTTGGGGTCATATTCCAGATCGGCATCCTGGATGATGGCAATATCACCGCTGGCTGCTTTAATCGCAGTATGGATGGCGTTACCCTTACCCTGGTTTTGTTCAAGCAAGATCGGGTGAATGATGTCGGGGTAATCCTGATGCAGTTCGTGGATGATCACACGGGAATCATCTGTGGATGCATCATCCACCACCACGATTTCAAGCGCGCTGATCCCGTCAATTTTTTGGCTCATGGCGCGCTGGATGATCTCTCTGAGGGTGCGTTGTTCATTAAAAACAGGAATCAGGACTGATAATTTCATAAAATTTCCCAAAAAAATATTGCCGGCATAGATTATAACATAGGGCATCCCTGTTCTGTTTTCATCCAGTACGGCATGCGCGTTCGTAGAAAGGAATTCAATTCGCATTGCGGGATCCATTCCAACAGTTTTTCCGGCTATAATGGGTTTTGAATCAGGATCCATCTCATACGAAAAGGTTGTTGATGCCGCGGATGATTGAAGTTGTGCCCTATGATCCAAACTGGGTGCGAAAATACGAAGTTGAAGCAAAAAAGCTGGTCGAGGTTTTTGGGGATGATTTGATGGAGATCCATCATATTGGCTCTACTGCGATCCCGGGAATGCATGCAAAACCGACGATCGATGTGTTGATTGTGGTGAAGGATATTGAAGCCGTTGACGCGCTGAATTGTTTTATGCGAGAAATGAGTTACAAACCCAAGGGTGAAAACGGAATTCCTGGCAGGCGATATTTTCAAAAGCTGGCGGGGGAAGTGCATCAATTCCATGTGCACACCTATGAAGATGGGCATCCAGAGATCCATCGACTTCTCATCTTCAGGGATTACCTTCGTACGCATTCGGAAGAGGCTCGGGCTTACAGGGCTTTGAACCAGGATCTGGCATCCAAATATCCCTTTGAACCCAACAAGTACACAGATGGTAAGCATACGTTAATTGGCGAGATTGATCAGCGTGCTGCCGCCTGGAGGGCATTAGAAAGGGAAGACACCTCAAATGCTGAATAGTATCAAAGAAATGCGCAGGTCACACCAGAGGTTGGAATGCCAACGTATATAATTCTATTGTTGGTTGTTTTAGCTCTAGGATTGATCTGGTTTGTTTACCTGCTCATCTGGGGTACACCGGCTTTCATCAATTGGGCTGTCGAGAAAATGATGTTTCGGCAGCTTTGGGCGGACCCGGAAGCGCTGACTGTGATGGGGGCAATTGAGAATAATCTTATAGATTTCCACAGTGATCGGCTGACTGATGCCTCACCTCGATATATGGCACATTTGCGCCAGCTTGATCGGGAAGGGCTGGCATTGATCCGGCGTTATGCGCAAAAACCTCTGGAAGGGCAGGATGCAATCACCCGCCGCCTGATGCGTTGGTATTATGAACAAAATCTGGAAGGTCATCGTTTTCCTTATCACTGGGTTTCCGATTCGGTTTTTATGGGACCTTATCCCGTCAACCATGTGTTTGGCATTCATATCGATCTAATCCAGTTTCTGAGCACTTACCACAAGATTGAAGGGCATCGCAGTGCCAGGCGGTATCTCAAACGGTTAAAACAAATTCCCTGGAAGCTGGCGGGATTGCTGGAGAGTCTGGCTGAAAGGGAGGAGGCGAACATTCTCCCCCCGCGCTTTGTGTTTGAAAAGTGTCTAGCTCAAATCGAAAAGATCCTTACGACCTCATCCGACGATAATCCACTTTATATCTCCTTTATGAAGAAGATTGCGGCTTCAGGGAGGTTCAGTGAGTCCAGCGCCCTTCGTTATTCAAATAAGGCGAAAGAAGTGATCGAACGGGATGTGATGCCCGCATACCGCACATTGGAATCTTACCTGCAAAATGCACTTGAAAAGGCACCTGAGCAGGATGGCGTCTGGCGGCTTCCTGACGGATTAGCTTATTATGATTTCCTTTTACGCACGCATACCACCACGGATTTGACAGCTGAGATGATCCATCAGTTGGGTCTTGAGGAGGTTGAGACCCTGACGGAATCCCTGCAAGAGGTATTACGGGGATTAGGGTTACCAGCGGTAGATCCGGGTCTCCAGCTAAAAGGATTGATGGAAGATCCCCAATTTCATTTTAGGGGAGAGGATGCCCGGGAATCGATCGTGAATGCTTACCAGGCAATTCTTGACGAAATTAACCAGCACATGCCGACAGTATTCAACCATGGCACACTGGAAAAGATCCTTGTGCAGCGGTTGGCGTCTTATAAAGAACCGGATTCGCCGATCGCCTATGCCCAGGCACCGTCCATGGATGGAAGCCGTCCGGGTATGATGTGGGTCAACCTGCGGGAACCCGATAATATTTACCACTGGGGGATGCGCACCCTTGCCTACCATGAGGGCATTCCAGGACATGTCTATCAAATGGCACAGGCTCAGAAGCTCCGCGGGCTGCCGACATTTCGACGTGTGCATGCTTTTAATGCTTATATTGAGGGGTGGGCATTGTATGCTGAAAGGCTGGGTTGGGAGCTGGGTCTGGAAGATGAATTCAGTAATTTGGGACGTTTGCAATCTCTGATCTGGCGAGCTGCACGGCTGGTGGTCGATACGGGCATCCACGCAAAGGGGTGGACAAGGCAGCAAGCGATCAATTACATGGTTGAAAAAACAGGATTACCAGAGCGGGATGTGACCACCGAAGTTGAGCGCTATATCGTGATGCCCGGGCAAGCTTGTGCCTATTACCTTGGCTACCTAAAGATCATTTCACTGCGGCATAAGGCAGAGGAAGCCCTGGGAGAATCCTTCGACCTTAAAGAATTTCATGATGTAATGATAAATAATGGGAGTCTGCCGCTTTCCTTGCTGGAAGGTCTTGTAGATGAATATGTGGATCGCAAAGCTGGATTCAAAACAGCCTGATAACGCGGGGGGACCATCAATTTAGTCTGTTAAACCACGCTGAATAATAGCATTATCATCAGTTTTATTGAGAAAGACGTTGAAAAACATTTTTTGTTCAAGAAAATGATCAACAGAACGATCCCCAGTAAGACCAACAAGCCGAGCGCGCCAAAGATCAATAAAATTTCTTACCATCCCATGACAGATAGTACTGATCACTTTCTTTGGAATTGAGACAGTCTAATCATTGTCTGCAGTTATGAATGGAGGTCAATCAATGCCGGTGGCTTTGCGCGCTGCTTCTAAATATGGCTTGCCGATCTGGCGTGCCTTTTCAGCACCTTCTAGCAGGACCTCGTCAAGGTAGGATTTGTCCTGTATCAAAGCTTCAAAGCGCGAGCGGGCATCGCCGAAATGAGACAGGATGGCATCTGCCAGTTCCTTTTTAAGTTCCCCATAAGCAGCACCCCCGTGGACGTAAAGTTGATGGATCTCTTCAAGCCGTTTGGGGCTTACAAAGAAACTCAGTAGGGTATACAGGGTATCTTCTTCTGGATTTTTTGGATCCTCCGGGCGTTTGCTGTCGGTCACAATCCGCATGACCTGTTTGCGCAAAGCCTTTTCCGTCGCAAAGATCGGGATGGTGTTGTCATAACTCTTGCTCATCTTGCGCCCGTCAATACCGGGAACTTTCATAACGGACTCCTGGATCAGACCTTCCGGGACCTTCAGGACATTGCCATAGGTTCGGTTGAAGGCTTCTGCGATATCCCGGGTGATCTCGATGTGCTGCTTTTGGTCCAGTCCCACCGGTACAACATCGGAGCCATACAGCAAGATGTCGGCTGCCATCAGGACGGGGTAATAGAATAAGCCGGCGTTGATCCCCTCATCGGGATCACGATCGACGGCAGTGTTTTCATCAACCGCTGCTTTGTAGGCATGTGCCCGGTTGAGAAGTCCCTTAGAGGTGAAGCAGGAAAGGATCCAGGTGAATTCCGGGATCTCGGGTATGTCGGATTGGCGGAAGAAGATAGCATCGTCCGGGTCAAGCCCCAGTGCCATCCAGCTGGCGGCAACCTCATAAACCAACTCTTTGAGGGTTTTGGCGTCATGCATGCTGGTGAGGGCATGATAATCGGCAACGAAGTACATGCCCTGATAGTCTTGCATCAGGCTGAGGGCGGGGCGGTACATGCCGAGGTAATTACCAATATGCGGTCTGCCAGTGGGTTTGATGCCGGTTAATGCGATTGGTTTCATGATTTTTCCTTCTACTTTCAACTTAATATAATCTTGTTTCAGGAATTCCTATTATAAATGATTAATTCTCGCTTGTTGGATGCTTTCCTTTATGATGTTACCATTCCTGTCAATTTTTTTACCAGAACAGTCAGTGATTTTAATGTTGGTGAGTGCTGGTTATTCTGAATGAATCGTTATCATGCAGCCCACAAAGGGTAAATCAGCGTTATTATTATTGATAAATGGTTGCAGCGTCATGGCATTAGATAAAGGATGAATCGTGGATGAGATCATTGCACAACTGAAAAAGATCCAGTGCTTCTTGATGGATATGGATGGGACGATCTACCTGGGTGATAAGCGGCTGCCGGGGGCTTGGGAATGGCTGAAGTTCCTGGAGGATCACCAAATTCGGTATTATTTCTTAACAAATAACTCTTCACGCTCACGGGTTGAATACGCCGAAAAACTGAATCACCTGGGTCTTGAGGTTTGCGAGGATAATATTTTTACCTCGGGTGAGGCTACCGCCATTTATCTGAAGGATGTATATCCCAATGCCAGCCTGTATGTCGTGGGGACGCCTGCTTTGGAAAATGAATTTGAGCGGCATGATTTCAGGTTTTCGGATGAAAGCCCGGATGTGGTTGTTCTGGGATTTGATACAACCCTGACCTACGAAAAGCTCTGGCGGCTGTGTGACTGGGTGGTCGCAGGGAAACCCTACATCGTCACGCACCCGGACATCAACTGCCCAACAGCGACCGGATATATGCCGGATGTTGGCTCAATGATCGCACTAGTGGAAGCTTCAACGGGACGAAAGCCGGATGTGATCATCGGAAAGCCAAACGAACCAATTGTCCGTGCCCTGGCTGAAAAGACAGGTTTGCCCATTGAAGCGCACTGTATGATTGGTGATCGTTTGTACACCGATATTGCCCTGGGTCAGTGGGGGATGATGACAGCCCTGGTGCTGAGTGGCGAGACAAAAGAAGCTAATCTGGTGGATTCGGTATTTGTCCCCGACCTGGTCGTGAAGGATATTGCCGAGATGTTAACCTTGTTGACCAGGGTTTATTCATAGCTTGTGGATTGTCAATGATGACGCTGGGAACAGAAAGCCTTTCAAGAATTTTAGATTCAATGGATCTGGATGCATGGCAATTCCATCCTGTAGCAGAATCGACCAATGACCTGGCGATGGCATGGGCACGGGAGGGGGCACCGGATGGGTCACTGGTGCTGGCAGACGCACAGACAGCTGGACGGGGGCGGGGCAATCGACATTGGGTCACTTCCCCCGGAACCGGGCTGGCGATGAGTCTTGTTTTTCGGCTGACATCAGAGGAAAAACCATTTGTGTCGCGTTTTACCGCCCTGTCAGCTCTGAGCCTGGTGAAGGCGCTGGAACCCTATAGCCTTGAGGCTGAGGTCAAATGGCCAAATGATATCCTCCTCTGCGGTAAAAAGGTGGGGGGCGTGCTGGTAGAAGCGGATTGGTTGGGTGATGAACCGGTCGGATTGGTGGTTGGGATGGGCGTCAATGTCAGCGCTGGATCGGTGCCTATAACGCCTCTGCGCTACCAGGCAGTTTCTATTGAGGACGCGCTTGGAAGACAAATTGACCGGTGGGAATTGTTGGCACTGATATTGAAGGAAATGAAGGTAACCCGTTCAATCCTCACCAGAGGAGCATTTATTGACCTGTGGAACGCGCACCTTGCTTTTCGCGATCAATGGATTCGGATAAAAATGGCTGGACAGGTCGAGCAACGGGTGAAATTACTGGGAGTTACCGAGGCGGGTTCACTTATAATTCAAACTGAAGAAGGTAAGAAAGAGACAGTCATCGACGGGGAGATCGTGATGACTGCCTTTGATGTTTGAGCTTTTCTTATTCAACAGGCGCAGATAATTCAGGAATTCTCGCCATAGCTGCCACGCTGTCGCCTTCCTCAAGGTTCATAATGGTGACGCCCCGGGTTGCACGTCCCTGGGATGATATTTTTGCAACAGCCATCCGGATGACGATCCCTTTGCTTGAAATGAGGGTGATTTCATCTTTTTCCTGAACGACACGTGCTTCGATGATCTTTCCAATGGTGTTGAGGGCACGTTTATCAATCGTTGCGATCCCCATGGTTGCACGCCCTTTGGGCGTGTACTCGGTGAGCTTTGTGCGTTTACCGAAGCCATTTTCTGTGATCACCAGAAGTTCACCCTCAGGCTCGACCACTTCCATCGAAGCAAGTTGGTCTCCTGGTCGTAAGCGGATGCCCATGACACCCATCGCCTGTCTGCCCATTGAACGAATTTCTGTCTCAGCAAAGCGGAGTGCTTGCCCGTTTTGGGTGATCAGCATGATCTCGTCTTCGCCACCCGTCAGGCATACCCACCCCAATTGATCATCTTCATCCAGTGAGATGGCTATCAGGCCTGAGGGTCGAACGGATGCAAACTCAGGCATTTCAACACGTTTGACACGACCTTTGAGGGTTGCCATCGTGCAGTAATCGACATCAGTAAAATCAGCGACTGGTACAATGGCTGTGATGTGTTCTTCAGGGGTAATATTGATGATATTGATGATTGAAATGCCGCGGCCGGTTCTCGATTCATCTGGGAGCTGCCAGACCTTCTCGGAATAAACCTTGCCCTTATCCGTGAAGAACAGCAGTGTGCTGAGTGTGTTGCATCGCAAGAAGAATCTAACCTCATCTTCATCACGCATCGATTGCCCAATCACACCTCGCCCACCCCTTCCCTGGGATCGGTAGGTTGATTCTGAAACCCGTTTCACATAACCTTTTTGAGTCAGGCTGACAAAGACATCTTCGTTTTTGACCAAAGATTCTTCTGAGAGGTCGCTGGTGGCATCAGGTGCAATTTGGGTTCTGCGTTCATCACCGTAGGCATCTGCGATTTCATTGAGGTCGATGCGGATGATTTCGAGGATCTTCTTGGGATTTGCCAGAAGATCTTTCAAGTATTCGATCTCGTCCATAAGCTGTTTGTGTTCATCGATGATCTTTTGACGCTCAAGAGCTGCCAAGCGCCGCAACTGCATATCCAGGATCGCCTGAGCCTGGATCTCTGTCAGCGCAAAGCGGGATATCAGGCGCTCTTTCGCAACATCTGCATCTTCCGATTCACGGATGGTCTGGATGACATCATCCAGATTGGCTAATGCGATCAGCAGTCCTTCTAAGATATGAGCCCGCCTTTTGGCCTGTTCAAGATCATATTCCGTCCGCCGGGTGATGACATCCTGGCGATGCTCAAGGTATGCCTGAAGGGCACGCTTGAGCGTGAGAAGCCGGGGTTCCCCATTTAAAAGGGCTAAGATCTGGGCACCAAAGGTTGATTGGAGCGGTGTGTATTTGTAAAGCTGGTTCAATACCTGTTTGGGCTGTGAACTGCGCTTCAATTCAATCACGATCCGAATACCGTTCCTATCGGACTCATCGCGCATATCGCTGATCGAATCCAGCCGCCCTTCACGTACAAGTTCAGCGATCCTTTCAATCAGCGTGGTTTTATTAAGCTGGTAAGGGATCTCGGTGATGATGATCACGAACCGACCATTGCTTCGTTCTTCAATGACGGCATTACCTCGTAAAATGATGCGCCCTCGCCCGGTGCTGTAGGCCTGGCGGATGCCTTCATCCCCCACGATCAGGCCGCCTGTGGGAAAATCTGGTCCGGGAAGGTAATCCATCAGGTTCTCAACGCTGACATCATCCATCTCGTCATAGCGGTCGATCAAGTAGTTGAGTGCGTCGATCAGTTCGCGCAAGTTGTGGGGCGGCACATTGGTTGCCATACCGACCGCAATCCCGGAGGAACCATTAAGTAACAGGTTTGGTAGCCGGGATGGTAGAACATCGGGCTCTTTGAGGGAACCATCAAAGTTATCTACAAAATCAACGGTTTCCTTATTCAGATCCACCAGCATTTCTTCTGCCATCTTCGAGAGCCGGGCTTCGGTATACCGCATGGCGGCTGGCGAATCGCCATCAATAGAGCCAAAGTTACCCTGTCCATCCACCAGCAAGTAACGCAGCGAGAAATCCTGCGCCATTCGAGCCATGGCATCATAGACCGCCATATCGCCATGGGGGTGGTATTTACCCAATACTTCACCCACGATCCTGGCAGACTTGCGATGCGGTCCAGACGCACGAATGCCCATATCACGCATCGCGTAAAGGATCCGGCGGTGAACAGGTTTGAGCCCATCCCGAACATCAGGTAATGCACGGGCGACGATCACGCTCATGGCGTAATCGAGATAGGCTTCACGCATCTCATTATCGATATCAACTTGCTGAACAATCCCAATTTCTGACATGAATCTTGGTCCTTATTGTGAAATGATCATTGTCTTTTTATCAAACAAACACCTCCGTTTTAGCATAAAAGGGAGGTGCAAGTTATGCTTATATAACCCTTTTATTATACCCCAGGAAGTGTTTTCTATGTTATTTTGATAGGTATGATTCAATTGTTTTAAATGAAGTAAATCTTGATTAGTGAGTAAGCTTGTTGGTGATGATAAGGATAATGATGTGCATTGATTTTGTGTAGATCTCCCTTATAAAATATGCCATAAACTGACATATATGCGTTCTATAATTAACCTGGAAGACAACTTAATCAGACCAGGTGAAATTAATATGTTATCGCCTATGCGCCCATTTCTTCTAAATTGAAGGCTTTTCAATTGGTTACATCCTGAAAGAATTTAGAACGAGTACCAGTTAACCTAAGGCGTACATTATGCCTCATTCCTGACCTGATCATGACATGAGCAAACTGTCAGCTGGATAATTTCGCACTCAATTAGTTTGTACTTTGATTTAAACGCATCATCATTTTCTTTTGAATAATTTTTATTAGGCTTCATGTTTATGGCAGAGTGAATTCTGATTGACCTTCAGGTCAAATTTTGCATTATTGCAATTCACTTAGCGCGAGCAGCTTTGTAGATTCCCCTAGGGACTGCTGGTTAGAGCGCACGGTTAACATACTGCCCCCTCTGCTTTGCTTCGGGGGTGCTTCGCGAAGGTCGATGGTTCGGGCCCACTGTCTCCAAACTGCCGTTGTCATACAGCACCCCGGGCGAAACATGCCCGCATAAGGCGATAATCATTTGTTTTATAGAAAATTGGGAAGTAAACCCTATTCTTCCGCATCAGAAAAATCCGGTACATGCCGTTGGTTCGCATCTTCAACCGAGGATGCAGAGCCATTTGTTTTGATATCCTCAATCAGCCACCGCATCTCTTTGATCTCCCTGACCTGAGCAGCAATGATCTCATCAGCCAGTTTGCTCACCCTCAGATCCTTGATTTGCGATCGTTAACTTGTCAGGATGGCGATGGAGTGATGGGGGATCATAGCTTCCATGTAATCAACCTCCGTGACTGTTGTTTGGCTTCTGACCAGGAATAAAGATGAACCAAACACAATAACCGCCCCGATCATAATCAGGATATTGGCTGTTGTGTTCCGATACATTTTCCACATAAAAACCAACATCACGATCGTCATCACGGATCCCATGAGAAGGCTCATAAATAACCGGGTTTCACTGAACCGGGCGTGGTCAAGGATGTCATAGGAGTTCAGGTAAGTTGTGAGATACATTAAAACCATCGAAACACCGATCATGATGAAAAAGCGCCCGTAATTTCCTTTTGAATGATTTGAATTCTTCATACTACCTCCGATGCATTCCATTTGTGCCTAACTAAATTGATTATACCTGTCCAAAAATGCCCCATCAAAAGAGGGAATAGGATCAGGTTTGGTCTATTTTCCAGGTTAAATGATCTGAAATTGTCTTATAATCTAATATATAAATGATTGTCATTTGTATACACAATTGCTAGTAATATAGCTACTTCGCACAGAAAAACAAAATGGATAAAAAATTCCAGCATGGAAGACCTACGATAGGGGTGCTAGCTGGTTGGCAGTTTTATAGAACATCAACCAATCTTAGTTACCTTGCGCCTGTATACAGAGGTATTTCCAAAGCTGCTGGGGAGGTGGGTTGCAATTTGCTGCTTGGATGCGGCATGGGACCTTCAGCAAGCCCAACCGATCCAATGAAAGCCGCATGGCCCGTTCCACTGCCTGATCAGGATTTTATTCCCATTGGTGAGTGGAATACCGATGGATTAATCATCGCGGTTCCACTTCACTCAAAAGAATATTCAAGCTATATTCAAAACCTTATCAGATCAGAACATCCTGTCTTATTTGTTGGCTCTGGGGAATCTGGACCAACAGCTTATGTTGACAATTCAGGGGAAGCCTAACAAGCGATGAATCACTTGTTTCAGCATGGACATAGACAAATCGCCTTTATCGCGGGTTCACAAAATGACATGCAAGGCGATACAGGAGAAAGACTAAGAGCTTATCAAGCTTTCTTGGAAAGCGATCACTTAGACCAGGATCCTCAATTGATTGCCTTCGGCCGGTACATTTATAGTGGAGGTTATCAGGCAAGTAAAAAAATAATTGCATCGGGATGTAAATTTACAGCGGTGAATTGGATGTTATGGAACGGTTTGTGAGCCAGATTGGATCAGCGGTGCGGTTCATAGCCCCAGGTACTCGGGAGAATCCGCATTGGTCAACAAAAAGTAATTTTTCCATCCAGAAAAGGATACTCAATGGCATATTTACGCCCTCGAATGGACCTATGATTGCCTTTGTTTCTTTGTGGATGATGAAATTATTTATCGGGTTACCCGACCGATGGTTGAATTTTTTGGTCCTTGGGTCTTTGATAGAGACCAGCATGTGATCATTAACCTTGCCTTAGGCGGACGATATCCGTATAAGACCAATGGTATCACTGAGCCATACTATGGCATGTCCGAAGCAGCGGTAAGAAAAATTGTCAATGATGAAGCAGCATTGCTTGTGGATTGGGTAAAGGTTATTCAGGATGAATAGTTTATCTTAAAGGAAAAACAAAATGAACAATGATGTTAAACCCATTTTCGTTGGTGAGACCCCATTAACACAGAGGGTATCTGAAATCTCGGGTGAATTCCTGGAGCTTTTTGGGGAACCTTATTACAGGATCCAGAACTATGATCAGATGCCCCCATTCTTTATGAGCCTTGTAAGCAGTTCTAACCACTGGTTTTTTATTTCTTCCACAGGTGGGCTGACTGCTGGCCGGGTGAACCCTGAACAAGCGCTTTTCCCTTATTACACCGAAGACAAAATCACGGAAAATTATGAGAATACCGGCAGTAAAACCATCTTTCTTGTGGAAAAAGGCCTGAGAACTTTTCTTTGGGAGCCGTTTTCAATCCGTCAGCAAGGGCAGTATGATATCCAGCGAAACATCTACAAAAATATTACTGGTACAGCTCTTATCTTTGAAGAAGAAAATGTTGACTTAGGGCTTGTTTATCGTTATGCCTGGCACACCAGCGAACAATTTGGTTTCATAAAAACCTCCTGGTTAAGGAATAATGGTGAACCGTGTCACGTAACATTGCTGGATGGAATCCAAAATATTCTGCCTGCCTACTCACAAGTCCAGGTTCAAAACACAACCAGCTGCCTGCTGGATGCATACAAACGGAGCGAACTGGATGCCGATTCTGGTCTGGCAATCTTTGCCCTGAACGCGACCCTGACCGATCTTCCTGAGCCCAGTGAATCCCTGCTGGCGACAACGGTCTTCCAGGTTGGTCTGGATGACGTGAGGGTCCTGCTTTCATCCGCGCAGCTGAATGATTTTAGAAAAGGGCAAATGATTTCACAGGAAACTGAAATGCGGGGTAAGCGTGGGGCGTTTTTTGCTCATATGAACGTAAAACTGTCTCCTGGCAAAGAGATTTCATGGCATATCGTGGCTGATGTGAGCCAGGATTGGGCTCAGATTGTAAACACTAAAAATCTACTGCAGAGGGAACGAGCTTCTCTACTGGAAGCTATAGAAAAAGACATTGGTGAGAATCAAAACAGTTTATATGGCATTGTTGCCCGGGCTGATGGCTTGCAGCTTTCAGCGGTTAAGCCCAGCACAACACACCATTTTGCTAATGTCATGTTCAACGTGATGCGCGGCGGAATCTTTTATGATCAGTATTGGGTCAATCAGAAGGATTTTGCAAACTATATCAACTGTCACAATAAGCGACTTCTTGAAGAACAGGCCGTTTTCTTTTCTTCACTTCCCGCTAAAATTCACATTTCAGATTTACATTCACGGGCTGAGCAGTGGGGAAACACTGATTTGGTTCGTCTTTCCTACACCTATTTGCCTTTGTTTTTCAGCCGCCGCCATGGTGATCCCAGCCGACCCTGGAACCAGTTTTCTATCAATATTAAAAACAGCAATGGTTCTGACCGCCTTGATTACCAGGGTAACTGGCGGGATATTTTCCAAAACTGGGAAGCTTTAGCCTGGTCTTACCCGGAATTTGTGGGAGGAATGATTTTTACCTTTTTAAATGCCACAACGGCTGATGGCTACAATCCTTATCGCATCACGCTTGAGGGCATCGATTGGGAAATCCCCGAGCCCAGCAATCCCTGGAGCAACATTGGTTATTGGAGTGACCACCAGATCATCTATCTGCTCAAGTTGATGGAGTTGAGTGCGAAGGTTGATCCGGAAAAACTTCAAAGCATCCTGGATAAACCCATTTTCAGCTATGCTAATGTTCCATACCGAATCAAGCCCTTCCAGGATCTATTGGATGATCCTTACCATACAATCCTGTTTGATAATGCACTTGAGGAAGAAATCGAAGCAGCCGTAGAGAGACTTGGTACAGATAAAAAACTCCTGTGCGACCCAAACGGAAATGTTCTGCATCGTACATTGGTGGAAAAACTGCTTTCACTTCTCCTGGCAAAATTAGTTAATTTTGTCCCTGAGGGAGGAATCTGGATGAACACCCAGCGTCCTGAATGGAATGATGCGAACAATGCCCTGGTTGGCAAAGGACTTTCGGTTGTCACATTGGGTTACCTGTACCGCTTTATTTCGTTTTTCAAGTCGCTGATTAGCGATGAGGTCTCTTCGAACTTAACAATCAGCGCCAAAGTGGAGTATCAATTTTCGAAAATTTCAAACATTTTAAGTCAATATGAGCACCATCTCCCTGATGGCTTCAATGACCGGCTCCGTTATCAAATATTGATTGAACTCAGTAAAGCTGGAAGTGATTTCCGTGAGGATTTTTACAGCCAGGGATTTTCTGGAGCATTCTCGGTGATTGAGCGACAGGAACTGCTTGATTTTCTCGAGATGGTTCAGGGTTACTTTGCTCATTCGCTAAAAGCGAATCGTCGTGAAGACCGGCTGTATCATGCTTATAACGTGATCCAATTTGATGAGGATAGCATTGGCATTCAACATTTAGATGTGATGCTTGAAGGCCAGGTATCGATTCTTTCTTCCGGGATTCTCTCGGCGAATGAGACGCTTGGCTTGCTTGAGAGCCTGGGACAAAGCCCTCTATACCTCCCGGAGCAAAATTCTTACATTCTATATCCAGACAAAACGCTACCAAGCTTCCTTGAGAAAAATAGCATCAGCCCAGAGCAGGTGGGCGATTTATCACTGCCCGCAATGCTGGCTGAGGAAAGGGATAAAAGTCTTTTTGTCCGGGACGATACGGGCACATTCCACTTCAGCGGCAGAATCCATAATGAAAGGGATGTGAAGCAAGCCCTTGATAAGCTTCAACAATTGCCCAAATTCCAGCGTGTTGTTGAGAAAGAACGGCAGGAGATTGCTGATCTATTTGAGTCGGTTTTTCAGCATTCAGAATTCACCGGACGCTCAAGCACATTTTTTGCCTATGAAGGTTTGGGCAGCATCTACTGGCACATGGTGTCCAAGCTGCTCCTGGCGGTCGCAGAAAATGTCCTCACCTGTGAAGACATGGATCTGAGAATTAAGCTGTTAGAAAAATACAGGGACATCCGAGCTGGGCTGGGGTTTAATAAAACGCCTGAGGAATTTGGCGCATTCCCGGCTGATCCTTATTCTCATACCCCAAAAGGGCAGGGCGCTCGGCAGCCGGGTATGACCGGCCTGGTCAAGGAAGAAATCATCACCCGCCTGTGGGAAATGGCGCTGACAATTGAAGATGGCTGCCTGGTTTTTGACCCAATTCTTTTTGATCCAGCCGAATTACTTCCAAGCCCCGCGACTTTTATTTTCATCAATGTTGAGTTGGAACACAAGCAAATGCATGTCCCCGAAAAAGCCATGGCTTATACCTATTGCCAGACACCAATTATCCTCCAGCTTGGGGAAGAAGATGAAATCACTGTTGATTTTAAGGATGGTCGGTGTATCAGGTTTGAAGGAAACCGACTTGATAAGCCGGTCAGCCGTCACATATTTGACCGGGATGGCCAAATTGAGAAGATTCGGGTTCAACTCAGAGCGGGATGATGGCTCAAGTTTTCTGAAAGAAAATATCCTCAGCGTTGGTTCTGATTGACCTTCGAGGTAATTTTTGCTATAATGCATTTCACTTAGTGCGCTTAGCTTTGCAGATCCTGTAAAGGACTGCGAGAGAGCGCACAGGTGTAGGAAGGGCGCGTAGCTCAGCTGGTTAGAGCGCACGGTTCACATCCGTGAGGTCGATGGTTCGAGTCCATTCGCGCCCACTGTCGTACGCGACGGTTACCCAAAATTACCCACCCGTGCGGTTGTCGGTACCAATTTCACCAGAAAGGAACGGCACCGATGACCTCACGGTTCTCACTCTCAAAATCGATTGACGGGTTTACCCTGAACTGCCAAGCCCGCCGCCTGTCCCCCTTTACGATCCGAGATTATACCAATACGCTCAACAAACTTACCGATTTTTTGAATGATAAATCGATCGATGAAGTCACCAGAGCGGATCTGCTCAATTTCCTATCCGTCCAAGAAGTCAGTAAGAAAACGCTCTACAACTATCACATCGGGTTGAGCGTCTTTTTCAAGTGGTGCCTGTCAGAAAAGCTGATCACCGAAAACCCGCTGGCTGGAATCCCCAGACCCAAACCCGAACAACGCACGATCCAGCCAATTCCCGAAAATCACATCCGAGCGATCCTGCAAGCGGTTGAACGGGTGACCTATGAACGGGACGGGAAAACCGTCACCGCATATTTACCCGATCGCTATCGCAACCGCGCTCTCATCCTTTTACTTCTGGACACGGGTATTCGAGCATCCGAGCTTTGCAAGATCCAGCGTAAAGATCTCGATCTCGCCAATCGGTCGGTCAAAGTGATCGGTAAGGGACGTAAAGAACGGATCCTATACTTCTCACCGACTACCGCGCAAGCGATCTGGAAATACGACATCGGTGAAAGCGAGTATTTATTTTCAAGTTCCCGTAACCGCCCGTTGGATCGTAACAATTTGCGTCACATCTTGGAGCGGATCTGTGACCGAGCTAACGTCCCGCGCTATTCCCCGCACGATTTTCGCCATACGTTTGCGGTCAACTTTTTACGCAACTATCCCAACATCTATGCCCTTCAACAAATGCTGGGACACTCCACGCTCGATATGGTCAAACGCTATTTAGCGATCTCTGAAAGTGATGTCGCTGATGCGCATCGCCACGCGTCCCCCGTTGAAAACTGGAATTTGTAAAATCAAAAATCGATCTCTAATTGTCCATCATCGTTTGATGATTTTTTCCCAGACCTGACCGATTCAAAACTCAATGGCAAATTCAATCGTTCCCGATCCTCGATAATATCCCGAATGGTTACAATCTTCACTCTGGGATAATCTCGACCCATTAACTCGTGATGATAATAACCGCTTCCAGCCGCTTCTTCAATCATCGGTTTACTGGGTTCTTCGAGTGTAAGCAGTACTGCCATCTCTGCTTTTTCTCGTTCCATGTCCCCGCGCAATTTTGCGATCGTTCCCCGATTTACGCCCCCCGACTTGACCTGAATAACCAAACGTTCGGTTTTATTGGGAGCGGTGGCAAAATACACCATTGCGTCAATCCCTTTATCGGCACCCTTTTTCTCGTTGATGACCGCCCGATTATTGGTATAGGTCAACGCCGCCCATTTCTCAAATTCTTTCCGCACATAATCATCTTCTCTTCTTGATAATGCGCGCGCCGCCTCAATATCTCTGGGAGCTCCATCGACGGTTATCTCGTTTAATATTTCATCACCAAATGTATCCGCTAATCTTTTCAAAATCAAACTGATACTTTGATACGTGATGTCAATACCCACCCAATTTCTATTCAGTCTTTCAGCAACCGCGACGGTTGTGCCGCAACCACAATAAGCGTCCAGCACCAAATCACCCTCGTTGCTACTAGCCTGGATTATTCGCTCTAACAACGATTCTGGTTTTTGTGTTGGATAACCCATTCTTTCTTTGGCGGCTGGGTTTAATGCTTGAATATCAGCCCACCAGTCATTAGGTAATACCCCCCGATCTAAGTAATATCGATACTCTTTACCATACTTGATATTTCTCTGGTATTTGCGTCCATCCTCGTCAACAAAAACAGGCTCGTGCATCGTGCTAAAATCTCGCGGCAACGCGACATTGTCATAATAAAACTCAACGTTCTTTGTTTTTCCGTATCTAAAAATTATGTCATGTTTACGTGGAAACGAACTGGTTGCTCTTCCGCCCGTCTCATAGCACCAAACAATTTCATTCAAAAACTCTCCCCCCTGCCCACAAAATACCGCGTCCAAAACCAGTTTCAAATAATGACTTGCTGTTGGATCACAATGCAAGTAAAAACTCCCCGTCGGTTTCAAAACTCGGTAAATCTCTGTTATCCGCAACGTCATACTCACCAAGTAAGCGAGTAGATCGCTCTTTCCTAAAATAATTTCAAGCCCTCTGATCAGCTCAATAACCTGTCGGGTAAAGCGTCCCTCATAATTACTGGTGATATGCGAGAAACCCAATTCCGCCACCCTATCCCAAGTCCAAGTATCCACAAACGCTTGCATTTGAGCTTGATCCTCTTTTCCACCGATATTATTGTAAATTTGAAAATAACTTCGTTTGGAATTAAACGGTGGATCGATGTAACAAAGATCGATGCTGTTTTCTGGAATTTCGTTTCGTAAGATTTCGAGATTATCCCCGTAATACAGAGTTCTTGTTTTCTCATTTTTACTCATTATTTTCCCGATCTAATTTTCCTATGGTTGCCAATCGATATGATCATTTATTTTGTGTTTATCATATAAACTCAAAATATCGAAACAAAATTTTGCCATTTCTTTGTCATCGTTTTCTTTTGCAAGCTCATATAGTCGTATAAACATTTTTTTACCAGATTCGGTTTGATTATAATTTTTTTTGCGAAAATTGTGCATTGCACATAATGTTTGGCCATTTCTTAGAGTTGCTTTTCCTCCAAGATCTTTAGGAATTATATGATCGGCGTGTATCTCCACTCCATCTTTAGGACCACGACCGCAAATAACACAACGGTAATTATCACGAGCAAATATTGCTTGTTTTTGTTCTTCTGTAAAATCTTCAAGTTCAGGGTTTTTTACATAATCAGGATCATACATATAAACACCCTTTTTGACTTTAATTAATTTTCCATTTTGGTGTAAACTTCTTATTGATCGCCAAGGATCGCGTGGGGGAGTATCGTGTGTTTTAAGATACTGTTCTGTTACCCAATCGACTACCGGCCCATGCGATAAGGGCTGTTTTGGATGATCAATGAAATATTCCATTATCAACTCACTTATTGATTTAGTCATTATTTCTCCTTTTATGCCATCTACCTATGCATAAGTCTTTTATTTTATCAAATTCTATAAGAGTAATGATATCTGGACGCCCCGGCCGGCTATAGAGAATATAACGGGCATTACTAGAAGAATTCGCAAAAGTGTTAAAATCGACCAATTGATTTACTCTCTTAATTAGATCAACCCGATTATAAAACTCAAAACAATTATCCCGTTCAAAGCATATGAGATCGGCTTTTCCGTTTAACAACCATCCAGTATCGTCTTGTTGAACGCTGTGTAATTCGATCCAAGTCCATTCGTCTTGAGTATTTGTGTCGGATCTTGAAATTTTTTTTGTTGATTTCAATTCTATTTTATAACTATGAAGAATCCCTTTTTCGGTTTTTTATATCTTATGATCCCAATGTTCGTGGATATCCTCATCTGTAGTAGCATCGGTAATATCCCACCCCCTCTCTCTGCCAATTTGATAAAATAGCGATGTTGATGATTTACTTCTGTGATAACACTGTCCTCCAGAATCAAGTTGATTTGGAGAATTAGAATTTGCCATATTATTTTCTCCCTGAAGTGATTAATTAGAGTAATTTTGGTTGGTTTATCATTCCCTCATTTTTGCATCTTGAAATAGCTAAATCACAATACTCTTTATCAATATCGACACCAATCCCATTTCTGTTTGTTTTTAGACTTGCTAATAATGTTGTGCCACTTCCCATAAATGGGTCCAATACTGTATCTCCAACGTACGAAAAAAGAGTAATGCATCTATACGGTAACTCAACTGGATAGGGTGCTGGATGCCCAATTTTCTTCTTACTCTCTCCCGGGAAAGTCCAAACTCCATTGGTCCACTCGAGAAATTCATCCCTTGTTACGCTAGATTCCCCTTTATTATTTTTCTTCCAATTCTCTTTATAAAGAACAACTATGACTTCAACTGGGGCAATAACATAAGGAGCTGATGCACTCATCCAACTGCCCCACGCTGTTCTTCGTGAAATATTCTGCTCATTCCAAATTATCGTTGAGTGGTATTTCCATCCTATTTCTTTGGCAATGGTCGTAAAATCAGCGCAAACACTTTGCTGACCTCCCTTATTTTTATCTAATGGGATATTGAGACAGAAACGACCATCGCTCTTTACAAGATTATAACATCGAGTTAACCATAATTTGGTGAAATCCAGATATTCCGCATAAGTTGCCGAATCATCATGTGAGTTGTAATTAATATCGACGTTGTAGGGGGGAGAAGTAACAATTAAATCAATAGACTCATCCTGGATGAAATCAGTCGTCAATATATCATCATTTAATATTGTAATTAAGTCACTCTCGAAATACGGTTTATTACTCATAAAGCATCCTATCCAGATAATTCTTTTATCCTTATTATATGGCATTCTTATTTTACCCGATATAACTTTAGCTTAGCGGATAAAGATACTGCGTCAAATTTCTAAAGATGAGTAAGCAAAAAGAGAGAACTCCTTGAAAATTGAAATGGTCACTGAGCAAAATTTCAAACGCAAGAAAAAATCATTGCTCTATTGGCTGACGATCGGCTGGATCGTTGAACCGCTTCTATGGCTTTTCCTGACCGTGCCAAAACTGATCTATGAACTTTTCAAACCCAGCCGCTACAAAGTGAAATCGAAAACTCGTAAGATCGCTGTTTGCCAAAATTGCGGACACACTTGGAAACCGTAAAATCCAACAAAAAGCCCCAGAAGCGATTTTTTAAGATTCGAAGCATAAACCCTACCGTTCCAAGTTTTTTTGGCTTAGAGTGGCGTTTTTTGGTCTTAGAAACGGGTTGCAGAGATGGTAACTGACTGAATTAGCCCTATTTACGTTGCTTTGTAAAGTAAACTTTGGTTAGAAACGCTTGAAATGGCTTACAGGGCAAAATAGAAATATAGGTCTTTTTATATCGATACCCCTCAAAAATTCGCTTAGAATGCGTTTAGGTGCGTGAGAATTCGAACGGCTTTTTCAAATTTCCTGTCGCCAGAAAAAAGCAGAGAGCGGCTCATCGCCGCTCTCGCATTTCGTCTCGAAAGATCGAAAGGGACGGGTTATAAAATCATCGATGATCGCAAAGTTTTATAAACGATTTTATAACCAATGGACGCGTCGGGAATTGAACCCGAGTAGGTCAGCAAATTCGCTCTAATAATTTATCACATCCGATAACTTGATAACCTCGAAACCATTCGCGCCCTGAGCTTTTATGGATGCAATTCTGGATGAGCGTCCCAAAGGATCGCAACTTTTTCTTCCAGCGTCAGCTCAATCGGATCGGATCCTTCTGGTTTCCACCGCTTATACAATCCGCTCCATTGTCGAAACTCATCCAGCGGCATTCGGCTGACATTGATGTCCAGATAGTCAACTCCAAATCCCAGCTCCAATCCCAAGCCCGTTTTCGATCCAACCTGCCACATCACGTAATCGGATCGGGATTTCGGCAAATTGGGTTTTTGGGATCCGCTGAAAATATCGGTGAGTGTCTGGTATAAACTCGGTAACAAATAATCCTCGACGTTATCCCAGCGTTCCCACGGGTATTGAGCGTGATGATAGTCGAACCCGTCAAAGTCGTAAAAACAATCGAACCAGCTCTCATAGGTATATTTATTCGAGTAGAACTTCACCCGCTTATCTGGGAAATCCTTTTGCAGTTGTTTCAGGAAATAATAAGCGTAACCTGCAAATTCTGCCGATCGCGTGTTATACGCTTTTTCCCCGTCCACCGTAAGGATCTCAAAATCCATCCCGTCAATCGCTTCCAAAAACTTGTCGTATTGAACCGTCCATTTTGAACCGCTCGATAGGTAATGGTAAGCGTCTCTGACGATATGTGGATGCTCATCCAGCTCTGCATAATTTTTGTCTAACATCGGATCGATCACGCCGCCTGATGCTGATCCGTAGGTTGCTCGAACCATCACATAATCCACCACGTCAAAAACGTGAAGATATTCTGCTTCGTCAAAGTCGGTTGAAATGTTCCACTTAGAAACATCAACCCCCGTTGCCAAGTGAGATCCCCGAATGATCTCTAAAATCTTTTTCGCTGTTTGGTTCATATTTTCCCTCGCTCTTATTCGATCTCATAAGTGATTTGTAAGAAAAACGTATCCCCGCTCGCCCAAGTGAATGGGATTGCATAACTCGCATAATATTGAGTTGTTACGCCCTCTCTGAAAAAACACGATAAACATGGATCAGTAAATGTCGTTCCAGGATAAACTATGGGTGCACCGTGCCTGTATTGGTTCGCACTCGAATCAATCGCAATTCCCTGCCCCACCATTCTGACGCCACTTTCGGTATAGACCGCTTTGACAGGCAATTCAAACTCCCACCGCCCTGAGCCGCCCGTTGTCGTACTCCCCCAATGCAACCCTAATGAGTAATGACAAGTCTTGCCAATAACCGTATAACGCCCGTAAATAGCCCCGTTTCCCAATGACGGGTTAGATGCACTCGAATTCCACGTTGGCGTGAAATTATTCCATAACCCTATGCTCCCAGCTTTATCATCCACGTATTTTTTCCTTGCTGCCTGATTGTCGCTGGTCGGATCGGACGCTGGTAAGATCGGGATCGATCCAAATGTTTTGATTCCATTGATCGTCTCGTCGCTCGTGTTCCTTACGTATTGCAAATGGTCGTGATCGCTCAACCCTTCCAGATCCCCGTGATCCGTGACACCCTGAGATCGATCCAATTTTTTCAATAATTGGATCTCGCGCTCCAGCCGCTTGATTTTCTCTAAAATCTCAATCTCATACATTCTTGACATTCACCTCAATCGCTTCGGATCCCTCGCTCTCAAATCCAGCGGTTATGCCCTCAACTTTGACTGTCAGAGATCCGCCAGTAAACGGATTGATCGCGGTTACCAGATCCCCAAGCCCATAATCAATCCCATACCTGCATCCTTCGGTTTGCAATACGTCGAATCCAAAAGATCGGATCGCTTTCAGCTCATTCAATTTCTGGTCACCCCGCGTTTGTAATCCCACCGTCGTATCCACGTCGGTAGCCGCCACAAATGTCTCAATATCGTTTCCTGAGCTGTAATTGGATCCCGTCCTGACGATCACTTCTCGCTCAGATTCCTCACCCTTGCCACCAACCGTCGCAACCGTTTTTTCCCCGCGCCGATCATCGATATAAACGGGATTTGCCATATTGCCGCGCTCCATCGCAAAGATGATGCTGTCGGTTTTATCGGACCCCAACTGGTTTTCATACCACCGCCATTGGTACGCGGTTGGACTTGTTTTTACCAGATCGAAATCCCCACCCCCAACCCGCACCAGATCTTGGAGCGTTTCCAGCAAATTGTCGTAGGCACAAAACCAGTCCAGCGTATTTCCCGCCTCACCGTTGGTTTCCACCGTCAAACCAGAGATCGCTCCCTCACGGATCCGCCCGTTGGCAACCGTCGCATCCGAAGTCGCATTGTATTTTACAAGCGTATTAGCAATCGTTTCGGCTGGTTTTGAGATAAATTTACTGCGGTCGGTAATCCCCGCTTTCCAGTTGACGATCCGCCACCCCAGCATTGAAACGATCCCATCGCAAATCAACGTCGCAATCGATCTGTCTGGATGTTCCCATTTGATATAACGATAGATTCCAACGATCTCTCGCGTCCAGCTCCCGCCGCTTGGTTTCCGCCAGACTTCAAATTGCCATTTGTCAGCGAGATCGGATAAAAGCGCGTGCGACCCAGATAACGATAACTCAACCGTCCCCAATTGGTTCACCCGTCTGGTGAACGCTAAATGAGTGAAATCGGTCAGGATTCCCTGCAAAGATCCGCTAGTATCGTAAACATCAACACGGTAATCAGCCATATCACGCGACCCTCATGATAAAAACCCGCTTTATATGCAATGGGTTATTGGAAACACTTTGCGTATTGGGTGTTGAGTGCGAGTGTCCACCCGCCGTTGAGATGTTGGTTACGGTAATCGTGTCATGCCCGTGAGATGCCGCCGCGTGCTGAGCACCAGTCCCCGCCGTTCCCGTTGTCGTGCCACCACCGCTTGCATCCAACGTTGCTGTCCCGCCGTGGTTATGAGATCCGCTCGTGCTGGTATTGGGTACGGTGTGATAATGCGTGGACGCCCCGCCCGTTGTCCTCAGTTGAGCGTCGGTTCCAGCCCCTCGCACAAAACGATCTACAAGATTGGGTGTTCCGTTGTTCCCGTTACAAACCGCCCAACCCTCTGGTATGGTTGCGTTATCCCAAGCAATAATTGTTCCGATTGGAAAATCCATCCTAACCCTTCCTCATAACGTAATACAAATACATAAATTGCGGTATATGGCTTGATGCCCCAGTATCGCCAATCCCATGGCTGTGGCTTGCCTGCGTGGTAAAATAGCCCGTTGCGCTATGTTCGTGCGGCTCAGCTATCGCACCCGTACCGCCGTAACCGCTTGCCTGTTGTTGCCCACCGCACGCCTGCACGCTTACGGTAATCAAGTGTTTATGCGATCCGCCAGAATCCGTATTGGAATTCGTGTGGGTGTGGGTTTCGCTACCGCCCTCGTTACCAACCTCGCCATCTGCCGTTGCGACGTAAACAAATTTATCCCGCATATCGGGTGTGCCGTTATTACCATTACAAATTGCAAATCCCTCTGGTGTATTTTCCTGCAAATCATTCCAAAGCACGATCCCGTTTACGGGACATTCGATTTCCTCGATTGCTTTGATCCAATACATCCGCTTGAAGGGTGGTAATGCCTCTGTTGTTCCCGTATCATTCATCGCGTGAGTATGAGATCCTGAACTGCTGGATGTAAACGGACCAGACTTTCCTTCATGGGTATGCCCGTCGGGTGCAACGGTATCATTTGCGGTTGGGTAATGGACAACGTGGGTTGTGGATGCGGTTTTGCCAGCCGTGGACGCTGTATGAGTGTGTCCACCTGCCGAACCCGTTGCGGATCCAAACGTGTGTTTGTGGCTGTTTGCTCCCGCCTGTGTGTCGGTTGCACCGCCCTGAGCCGCCCCCATCACAAATTTTCCACTTGCCGCCGATACGATCTGCCAGCCGCTCGGTAATGCCGTTGCCAACCCAAACCAAAGGATCTCCCCGCCCGCTGGAATCAAATAACTTCCAACGCCAACGCCCGCTTTTTTTCTCTGAATGACAATTACGCTCATGATTTATCAACTTTCACCTGAACATCCAAGCCCTTCGCACCCGTCCCAGCCCACGTTACGTCAATCCGTAAAATATCATCGCTTGCCAAGCTGGGATTGGTGATTGTCGTCGTATATCCAATCCGAGATCCTTGCGAGATTGCGATTTGCCCGACTTCCTGCGACTTGGTGGAGTTGTAAACCCGCACGGTTACAGCACCGCTCGAACTTGCTGCTCCCGTCAAACGCGCCCACAATCGGACAACGGATTTTCCGTTCCAAATGTCGGGAACGGGTAACGTTTCGAGATCATCGGCAACCGTCAATTCCGTCTCTTTATCAACCGCTTTTATGATCGCCACGTCGTAGGGATCTGCCAGCTTTGCATTGGTCACCGCGTCATTAAGTATTTTTGTGGTCGTCACCGCGTTGCTGGCAAGTTTATCCTCGCTAACCCCACCATCCTTTACACTCAACTTCCCGCTCGCAACCTCGATCGTCGAATCGTCAACCTCTGGTGCCGATGCCGCCATTTCCCGCTCGTCGGTCAGCGTGACCTGACCGCCCGTATCCACCAATGCCTGATAGAGCATGATGTCGTAGGTCGTACCGCTGTTTTTCGTGACTGCTGGTGGCGATGGCTCAGCCGCGTCAGTCCCCGCAATTCTGGTGATCAATACAGAAAAATCCGCCATACTGCATCGTAAAACGATCCGATCGATCCTTGTATTTCCCGACCCGACCGCGCTTGGAATACTGACGCTCTTAGCCGAATCGTTGATATACCAACGTCCATCGACCATCGCGCCGCCCGTGTTGATCTGAACGGTATTCGCGCTGGGAACAGATCCCGCCAGCTTATTGAGAAAATTCGGTGCGACGCCCTCAAAACCAAAACAACCCGCGTAAATCTTACTGGCAATTCCCACTTGCGCTTGCGTGTAGCTGGCTTGCTGGTGTCCCGTCGATCCGCCCGTAGTCCAATATCCTGAAAATTCTGCCATTTTTCACTCCCTAAATCCCAATATATTTTTCGTAATACTGTAAAGTAATCTCGGTACTCGCTGTGATGTTTGTCCCAGAAACGTGAATCGAGTTCGCTCCACCCGACACTATGGGATCCGTTTCCAGTCGAAACGTTGCGAGATCGCTGGCGTCGGTGAGCTTATGCACCTGACTATCCCCGTTCTGGTCGGTAACCGTCTTATGCCCGTATCTCAAATCGATCGTGTAAACCGTATCCTCTGAGATCGTATAACCCGTAAAATCGAGCTTGTCACCTGTTTCCGAATGCGTGATTACGCAATTCGTGATCGGTCCTCTGATTGTGATAATCGGATAGGTCGGTAACGATCCGTTGTATTGAATTTGCTGAGACATATTGAGCGATGATGCTCCAACGGTCAACGGGATCGTCAAAGGGATCGTAAGCGTATCACCACCACCCCCGATCCCAAACCCGATCGCTTTCCCTTCGGGATCGTACCAGGCTGGATCAGGACATTTGATAGTGATTGGTGCTTTTTGGAAAAGATACTCCCTATCGCTATCCGAGAAATTCAAGCCCTCGATGAGATGCCCTTCGATTTGCCTCACCACGCTCCCTTCTTGCCATCGCAAAGTGCCGCCCGTATCGTCGGGTTTGAACGCTTTCAGCAACGTCTCTCGTTTCTGGTAAAAGTCGGTTTGGGAAATTCCCCGAATACCGATTATCAACGTAATCAGTCTCGGATCCAGCCGATAGCCCCGATCGGTAACCCCGTGCTGTAACGGTCCGCGTTCTTCGAAACGATGAAACGCTGGCATCCCGAACCCGTCTTTTGCCAAAACGTATTTACCGTTATCCCTGTCGTCTAATACGATCTCGTCACCCGTTTTTATCCAGCTGATCATGCCACGCTCCCAAGTAAATTCAAGATCCTGACTCGCTCGGTCAGCGTCAGCTCGCTTTCGTGTTTATAATTAGCGGTCAGATAATAAGTGTTAGTAATTTGCGATCCACCCGCCGCCTGTCCCTCTGGAATCAAGCGCGATGTCATTTCATCCAGCTCCTTGATCGGCAAATCCATTGTGGATTGGATACCAATCATCATTCCCTTCGGGATATTTCTACCGATCTCAGCAAACACTTTCGACGGTGAACCGATTCCCAAAAGCTCTTTGACGTTACCCAGCAAGCCCTTGAACAATTCCTTGACCGATTCCTTCAAGCTACTCCAAGCGTTTTTGATTCCCGTCTTCAATCCCTCGATGATCTGCTTGCCTGCTTCCAGAAATTCGGGACCGTGATCCTTGAACGCCTGAATTACCGCTGAGATGATTTCTGGAACCGATCCAACGAGATCAGGTAACGCTTGGAATATCCCGTTGATCAACGCTAAAATGATCTCAACCCCTGATGTCAGGATCTCTGGCAAATTTTCGATGACCGTTGTTACAAAAGCGATAATAATCTCGGGAACCGCCGCCACGAGATCTGGCAACGCTTTCAGGATTCCATCGATCAATGCAAATAGAACATCAATCCCCGTTTGGATGATCTCGGGTAGTTTATCGATCAACGCCATAATCAACGTAATCACGATGTTCAAAGCGGTCGGTATCAATTCGGGCAATGTTGATGCGATTCCTTCAACCAATGTCAATAAAATGTCGATACCCATGATCATGATCTCAGGTAAAAGCGTCGTAAGTGTTTCTACCAAAGACATCGCGATCTGAAAACCTGCTTCGATCAGCGACGGGATTGCCCCGATGATGCCCTCGACAATCGCAAAGAGAATGTCCATCCCGAAAGTCACCATTTCGGGTAGGATCTCGGATACGCTCGTCACCAATTCCTTGATCGCTTCACCGAAATTGTAGAGCGCACCGACTTCCCAGCCACCCATAAATAATTCGAGCGCATAACCGAGATGCTCTGCAAATTCGGTAATAATCGGGATAAGCGGTTCCAGAACGCTCATTACCTGTAAAATCCCGTTAGCAAAATCCTCAACCAACGGGACAATGATAGGCAAAAGCGTATTGGCAAGCTCGGTGAGCTTTTCCATAACCGTTGTAAGAACTGGCATAAACGCCGCTCCCATCGCATCTTTAGCATCTTGAAACGCCGCCTGTTGTCGCTGTAACTTAGCCGCCGCCGTATCGTAAACCCCTTCCATCGCGCCGTATTTCTCTTCGAGTTTTTCCATCGTCAGCAATCGAACCGCTTCTTGTTGTTCTGCTTTGGATAACTCGCTTGCCGCTTTCCCCGTCTCTTTCGCATATCGTTCAACCGCATCGGTCAAAGAAACCTGAATACCGAGATTGTCCAAGATCATCGGACTGACCCGACCAACGCCCGTAACGAGTGAATCCATCAGGAATCCCATATCCTGACCCGTTGCCGCCGCCGCCGCCGCCACCAGTTTCATCGAGTTGGGTAGATCCTGAGCAAATTGCAAGCTGACCAGTGATGCCGCTTTGTTATAGCTTTGCATCAAGTCTCGCGCCGCGATCGTGCCACCCGATCCCTCTTGCATCGCTTTGAGCATCGCATCACCCGATGACCCCGCCTGTTTGGTCAGAGTTTCAAAAGCGTTACGCAATCCCTCAACCTGAGCTGAGTTCTTTGCCATATTTCCCAAAGCTATCCCAACGCCAGCGATTGCACCAACCGCCGTTGTTGCCGCTGCCCCAAACGCCCCAAATCCAGATGCGCCAATATTACCCAGCGTTTGGGTAATACCGTTCATCACGGATCCGATTTTGGATTTCGCCGCGTTCAAATCCCCGTCTAATTTTTCCATCGTCGCGCGGATTGCGACAACTGCCTCACCTAACGCCGCTTGTTCTGCCATTTTTCATCCATCCGTTTTACGATCTCTTCAAACTCTGCTTTCCTGCGTCTCTTTTCCTCTTTGGTCAATTCTTGCGGTTGTCTCGGTAACAGCTCTTGATACTTCGGGATCCGTTTTGCCCTCGATAGAACCGCCGTATGCCAAGATTGCAAGATCCGCAACCGATAGTCACGGTCTTGTCGCCACGCAAAAGCTTCGATGAGCTGGTAAGTTTCTTTGGGTGTCATGTCCCAAAATTCCTGAACAGAACACCCCGCTTTGAGTGCTTCGGTCAGGAAACCGTCCCAAGTAAATGGTTCGGTTTCCTGATTCAGTTTTTTTCCTGATCCTGCTTATAACTGAGCACTTCCGAGATCGCTGTCATTACTGCGATTGCAACGTCAGTAAATCCGACCTCATCCAGAACCCGATAAGCGTCATCGAGTGAGATAGGATTACCGCCCAGACGATCTTCACGCCGCGCCGCTTCCATCCCTGCGCGTAACAGGATCGCAATTTCGCTCACGCCCGTTCCGCCCTTGTCAAATTCGGTTGCCAGCTGGATAACCGATTTTCCCAGCCGCCCTTCCGCTTCTGCAATCGCTCGATTGGTGAATAGGATCCTGACCTCGCGATCACCCGCATTGATGAATTTTTCACTTCTCGCACTCATCTCATTTCCTCACCGATTAGATTGGTGTCGCCCACTCGCCATCGACCACCAAAGATACCGAACAGGTTGCCCCTTCCTGATCTGGGTACGCTTCCGATAAATTGGTAACGATCGCGTTTGCATGTTCGACTTCTGTCCCGTCTTTGTAACGAGCGATCGTCACGGTCGTACCATCACGCATGGCTGATTGCAACGCCGTATAAGCAATATCGTTTGGGACAAACAACGCTTCCAGCGTCACCGATGAGCTGTAACGACCTGCCAGAACCCGCTTGGCTCGTTCCTCTTTGGAGCTGACATCGATTTCCTCTGTCACTTCCTCAAATGACACGTCCCTCTGGTATCCAACGGGATTGGATCCCACATAAAGCAATACATCCGATCCTGAAATAGGTAAACTCATTTTTAACCTCCATCTTTTTAATTAAGTTGCTATTGTTCAACAACCGTTATTTTCAAAGTTACAATCCGACCGTAGCTCTCACCGTCATCCGCAACGGTCGGTCCCTCGCATTCAGCCCAAATCGTGCTGAACGCGGTATCCGATAAATTCTGCCGATGCAAAAGCTCTCTAACCCGCTCGGCAATACTTTCGACGGTTGCCGCGCTTCCGCTTTTATCTGTATAGCATCGGACGTCCCGCCAGATTTGACGCCCCTGCGACGTCTTTGTGTCGTATGGTGTCTGGACGGGTGAACCCGCCGTAACAATATACGGGAATTCGGCATCCTCTGGTGCTGGATCCACCGTAAAGATCGCTGGTTTCGTTTTATACGTCGATAGCATCCCAGTCAGCGTCGCATCACCCGCTAACCTCTGGTAAATCGCTTTTGTAATCATTCTGTCAAAATCCTCATTATTTCCCTCGCATTTTGGATCAACGCTGGTCTCAAATAGGGTTGAGCTGGTGCGGTTGACGATCCCGTCTCAATGTAAAAACCGTGATGCCTCTGACCCTCTTTACCGATCTTCATCCCGATCAATCCACTTACTTTTTTTCCATCGTTTTCGACCTGATGCGTCAGGATCCAGCCAGCCAAGTAATTGCGATAATTGACGTCGCGTTTCGTGTCGGGCTTCTTGATTGCCAACAACCGCCGCCGTGCGTCATCCTCAACAAACTTTGCCGCCGCATCCATTCGGTTCTCGATAATATCGGCAATCCAGGCTTTTACGACTTTCGGATCCCATTTGGTAATGAATACTTCGGTTGCCATCAGAAAATTTCCCCGCCACCTATGAACCAGTAAGCGATGTTCCCGCTTGGATCTCTTTACAATCGATCTCGTAGTGATGACCCATGAGAGACGGATTGCGGACTGCAATCACTTCCAGCGTCAAATCGTCAATCACCAAGCGATTGCCGCGTTTCGGTGGAGAAAGCGTGTAAACCACGTGGCTGATCTCTGAATACTCGGATCCAGCCATTTCCCGCTCCGATGCAGATCTCGGTCGAACCCGACCCGATAGAATGACGCCCGAATCTTGATAGGATTCCGTCCATCCGCCCTGACCGTCATCGGTTCGCACCAATGAGTGAACCTCGATTCGTTTATTTAGCAAAGTCTCGATCATTGGCTCACCAACCTGTATCGGTTCAAAATATCTTTTTCGCTCATCAATAGCAGTCGAACGCCGCTGACCCCAGCGTAGCCCTCACCGATGTTTTCCTGACCGTAGGTAACCGAGTAGTCACCCAACCCCAGCGATTGAACCGCGATCCCGTTCATTGCTTCGGATTTCAATCCCGCCTGATAGACACGGGATGCCGCTCTCGCACAAACTGAAACGATGTCATCTGGGATCGGATCGTAACCGTGAGAATAAACGATCTTGATGTTTTGGATCCCTTCCGTCCAAACGTTTCCACCCAAACGGTAAAGCACGCCGTATTGACCCAGCTTATAGTCGTCATCCGCTGTAAGCGTCTCTAAGCCATCTGCAACGCTTGTAATGCCCGTAACGGGTAATTCGGGTAGAAATAGCCGTGTCTTTCCGTTACCGTCAATGTAAAGCGTCTCATTGGTTTTTGCGCTAATATACTGATGACAGTAATTGCGGATCGCTTCGGTTGCCGATTTGATTGCCGCTTCTGCGCTCGTGGTCTTTTCGGTTGGGATATCAACCTGCAATAGATTTTCCAGATCTTGAACCGTGCAGAACATACTCACCGCCTATCCCGTTTCCGCATTTTGTGTCCCTGCGGATCCCGTCTTTTATCCTCAATCGGTTTTTCCGTCGCTTCGATCAATCCAGCGTCGATAGCATCCTGTAATTTCATCCAGACTATCTTGCCACTATCCAACACGACCCGAATGATCGGATTGTCTTTTTCTATCATCACCGTTCCTCTCGCTGGGACGGTTCCAAAACCGTCCCAGCTTTTTCAATCAAATTAGACTGCGGTCAAATCGACTTTCACAAATGACGCTGGTCGGGTGATCGCAAATGCCGCACGCAATTCCGCCAGAATTGCCACAAGATTCTTGATGAAGAAATCTGAGTGGCTATCCGAGATCGAAATCGATGCCGCCTGACGATCAAACAATCGTGCCCGCTTCCAGTTAGCCAGATAGGCAAAACCATCCGCCACGTGATAGGAAACCACAACGGGAATTCCCCATAGCCGATCCTGAGCGGCTGACAACGGACCCCCGAAGTAATAGCGATTATCCCCGTCCTGCAACAGGCAGAAGCTTTCCCAATCGGCTGGACTCATAACCCACGCCGTTGGTCGATCCTTGCCGTTTTTCAGCAGGTTGGTAACTGCTTTGCGAGTGGTCGTGAGCAGATCGGTTGCGTAGGCTTGCTCTAACAGACCGTCGGATGCATTGGTGTAGGTTGCAATTCCCTTCAAGTTTGGTGAGCTACCATCGCCGTTGAAGATCTGGTTTTCAAGCTCATCCGCCAGATCCCCAAGCAAATCCTGATTGATGATTTCCCGTACCTGCGGTGCGTCGGACAACGCCCGTTTGGTGATCGGGATCCAGACTGCGATTGTTTCGACGGGTGTCGTCTTTTTAGCGAGTGCCATCGCCCCTTCGGGTTTCGCGCCATCCGACAGCGATGTCGCTTCCGCCGTTGGTGCCGCCTGACTGACCTGAGCGGTTTGCTGGACATACTCAACGGTATCCGAGCTGGTCGGTAAGACCGAGATCAAATCCCGTGCCACTCTCGGGTAATGCCCGATCGTTTCGATGATCCCGCTGACATCGTTTTGAATCAATGCCCCAGCTGATGTGTCGCTGGCTCCCGTCACGAGCGTTTTGGTAAATAGCCCGAAGTCCTTGACCTCGATCGGTGGTGAAACGATGCCCTTCATACTGTCGGGAATCCGACCGTTGGGAGCAATCGCTTTCATCCAGTTCTTGAAAACCAAACTCTCGATCACTTGATGACCAAGCGTATTGCCCTTGCGCTCTGGCTGATACTCTTTAGCATCCAAGCCCATGATCGCGGCTTTCAATTCGGCATCGGCATTCTTTTCGAGAATCCGTTGCTGGATTTCTTTGCCCTCGTCATAGAGCTTTTTGAGCTGATCGCGTTCCTCATCAGTCGGTTCGCGATCCTCTACGATGCAAGCGTCATAAATTGCCTGCGCCGATTTCTTAATTTGCAGTAATTTCTCATTCATTTTGACCTCCCGAATCAAATAGATTTTCGAATAGTTGTTTGTAATCGTTAGCAGACAACCCGCCGCCGCTCGTCTTATCATCGCTGACCTCGACTTCGGTAATATGCGATTCGTCTGGAATTACCTCATCCTCTTTTTTGTTTTTGATCATCTCGGTAAACGTGCCAATTCCAGCTCCCAGTAGAACGGGACTGACCTCAATCACGTCCAGCTCTTTCAGGAATCGGACGCCCTGACCCTCAAATTTCCCTTCATCGCTCTCGATGATCTCAAAACCATAAGACCATTGTTGTAGGTCACCCAGATTTTTGACGGTCTTATAGGTTTCCAAACCCGCGTGGGTGTCCAAGAAAAAGCGACCATCAACCCACGCTTTTTCATCATCCGAGTGGATCTCACCAACCCCAACGGGTAGATCTTCCCAGCGGTGACCCCAATAAGAGATCCTGACTTTTTGACCGTCTTTGAATGCCCCAGCAAGCGTGACATCCCCGTCCAAGTCGATCACGTTGAACGTCGAAAAGACCGCCCGAAATTCACCCTCTTTTCCATCCGCTTTTAGCTCAATTTGCGATTGAAACGTTTTTGTTTTCATTTTGTCAACTCCCGTATCTCAAATAACATCCACAATTTACCGTTTCCTCTGCCGATCCCTGATAGTCGCCAGGGTAACGCAACCCGTTACTGAAACGATCCCGAATACCGACGGTCTCACCCGCCACCGCGATATGCGAGTGCCGATGATTGCCGCCTGCGCCCAGCATCCACGTCTTTGTCATCGCACCACCGTCCCGTGCCGCCATCCAAGTCCCGACGTTCATTAGCTGATTGACTTTCGAGATAGCGATCATCCCCGCTCGAACTGCGACCGCATAAGCAAAATACTTTTTGACTTCATCCAGCGGATTTTCCGACCGCAACGCTTCTTCCAATCCGTAAGCGGTTGACTGGTTTAGCTTTTCGGCAAAGATCCTCGCATTGTTGTAAATCCAGTCCTCGTAATCGGTTTCTGCCAGCTTATATCCCAGCTCAGTTGCCATCGCATCAGCCCACGTATAAAACGTTTCGGATCCGAGCTTTGTAAAATCAGCGGTTGCTTCCTGATTCCATCGCTCCCCGTCCCAAAGCGTATTGATGTCGGGTGCCATTTTAAGCTTGCTCGAAATGGACGCTTGCTGGCGATTGAAAAGACGTGTAAGCGTCTTTTTCCACTCTTGGGTATATTTTTCCTTTTGTTCGGGTAGAAGGATCTCTATACCCCGATTTTTCGCTTTGGCTTTCGGTTCTTGGCTTTCCACCTCGTTTTCCTCACCTGATCCCAAAGCTCCCAGCGTCGGATCCCCCACCAAAACGTTGAGCGGTGTCACCAGATCATCCCCAAACTCGACGCGTGGCAAATTCATTCTTGCCCTTGCCTCGTTAGCGGTCATCCACGGACGCCCGACCGCGCTGAACAAACTCGCAGTTTGTTCGCTGAAATCACCCTGTAATTTTTCAGCGATATTGAACTCGACATAAACCCCGTCGCTATCCTCAAATTCAGTCAGTAATTGCAACTCGAAATCCTCTTCAATCTGAGCTAACCACGGACCGAGTGTATCGGTATAAAGAGACTTATGTTGCTCTTTGATGTTAGAAAACGTCGCGTGGTCTAAGATCCCGACAAGTGGTGGTGGAATATGGTAAGCCCGTGCGCATTCCTCTCGGGTAAGCTTCCGACCGCTCAAATACTCCGATTCCTCTGCGCTAAACGATGCCTGCTTCCAGACCATTCCATCTTCCAAAATTGCAGTTTTCCCCGATCCTTCGGATCCCGAATACAACGCTTCGAATTCCTGTTTGAATCGTTGACGCGCCGCTTCACCCCACTCAGGTGCATCCGCAGGTCTCTCGATAATTCCACTCATCCGTGCCGCGTTTTTCCAGAAATGCTCCCGATAGTCACCCATCGCGTGCTCTTCTGCCAATACCCGCCTCAACGTTTCCAGCGGTGATAATCCCAGCGTCGAACTCTCTGGGTTGTATCCGTGCAGGTGAACAATCTCTTTGGGATCCAGCTCAACAGATCCGCTCGCAAAGTCGATATAGTATTGCACGGGATATAATCCGCCCTCGATCCTAACGAGATAGGGTGGAACTCGCAACAATCCAGAGATTTGACCGTTGATGCGGATTTTCAGCAGGTAAGCGTTATGATAAATCCCCAAGTCACCCATCAAATTTGAGATAAGCTGGTATCGGGTAACTTTGTATTCGGGTGGCAACGGTCTTTCGATCAATTTCGCAAACGGATGATCTCTCAACCGCTCCCGATCGTTATTTTCCAATCGACGGTAAACGTGCAATCCAAGCTGAGCAACGTTTCGCGCCAGAAAATCAACACAAACTCGGACATTTGGTTGAGTGCGGTAGATCGTTGCGTAATCGTACGCATAACCGTCGTAAAACGTCGAACCCGATGCTGAAAATAACGGACGCGTCCACTCTAAATTCGTATATTCGACGATGCTGGATTTCGATTGAACAATCATGATAGCACCTGCATAAAATCAATATCGGTTTTATAAATCACTATTTCACCATCCATCCCCACAACCTCACTTCCGCTTCTCAATAATTCCGCCTGTTTCAACACGATGAAGTCCAGCGTTTCTTTCCACAAAATTCCTCGAAACGCTTTACCCGATTTCGTATTGACGATCACCCGCCGCTTGACTGGATACCCAAACCTCATACGACCTCTAACCCTCGCTTTTCGTAAACCGAGATTTTCGGTTGCTCGTGTCTCATAGCCCGATCCAGCGACATCAGCCCAGCGGTGATCCCATCGATCTTTTCCCGCGACTTTGCTTTGTTCGGTTTGACGTTCCCCGCTGGATCCGTCGATACCACGAGATTGTCAGCCATCCAGCGTAATACGGGATTCCCGCCGTGACGCAATTTCCCGTCCAAAACGATCCGCATCAGCTCGACCATTGGTGGTGACATATCCTTGTAACCCTGACCAAATCCGACCATCATAAAGCCCATATCTTCAAGCGTCTGGCTGATCTGAACCGCTCCCCAGCGGTCGAATGCGATCTCTCGAATATTGAACCGCTCCCCTAACCGCTCGATGTCCCGCAGAATATAACCGTAATCAATGACATTCCCTTCGGTTGCGGTGACAAACCCGTCTCTCACCCAAGCATCGTAGGGAACCCGATCTTTTCGAACTCGCTCCATCAAGTTTTCCTTCGGGATCCAAAAGAACGGTAACCAGATGTACTGCTCTGGCTCCCCCGACTGATTGGGAAAACAGAGATTGAACGCCGCGATATCGCTCGAACTCGCCAGATCCAACCCGCCGTAACAAATCGATCCCTCTAAAAGTTTTTCGTGGATCGGTTCCCCGCAAGCATCCCAATAAGTCATATCCAGCCAGCGCGTTTCTTGTTGTGTCCATTGGTTCAGATGCAACCGTCGAAAAGTATTTTGGTAAGCTGGGATGTTCTGAGCTTTTTTCGCTTCGTTTCTCAAATACTCGCGCTTGATTGTCACATCTAAACTCGGGTTTGCTTTTTCCCAAACTTTTTCATCCAGCCAGTCGTCATCCTCATCCGCCGCATAAACAACCGACAAAAACGTCGGATCGTCAACGATCCTTTCCCTGACCTGACGCGCGTACTCGTGAATTTCCCAGCATATACTTTCCCGATCGTAACCCGCCGTTGTCATCGCAAAGATAATCGGTTGCCGACGGGATCCCGTGCTGGTTACCAATACGTCCCAGAGATCCCGATTGGGTTGAGCGTGTAACTCATCAAAGATAACGCCGTGAGCATTCAACCCGTGTTTTGTTGGAGCATCAGCCGATAGCACTCGGTAATAGGATCTCGTTTTCGGGACGGTGATCGTATTGCTGTAAATCTCGGTTCGCTTTTTCAGTTCGGGTGAGTTTTCGATCATCGCTTTAGCTTGATTGAATACAATCCTTGCCTGATCCCGATCCGCCGCCGCTGAGTAAATTTCTGCACCTGGCTCATTGTCCATTAGCAAAAGCAACGCCGCCAATCCAGCCGCGATCGATGATTTCCCATTTTTTCGAGCGACCTCGACGTAAACCGTGCGGTAACGTCGCAACCCGTTATCCTTACGTTTCCAGCCGAATAGCGGTTTGATGATCTCATCCTTTTGCCAGTCCAAAAGCTCGAACGGTTGCCCTGCAAACTCCCCTTTGGTGTGCCTGAGCAACTTCTCGAAAAAATTGACCGCTAACGCCGCGTGTTTTTCGTCAAAGTAGTAATCGTTTTCGCTCATCCATCGATCCCGCTAAACAACAATGCCGCCAAATCTTCTTCACTCTCACCAGCCATCGCCGCCACTCGGGTTCTCTCGGCTGGTGTCAAACCAAACTCAGCCAGCATCCGCTTGACCTGATCCCAGCTTTTATTCGCAACCGCCAGATAGGGATTTTGGTAGAAATTCCCTCTGTCAGACGTCAGGACAGTCCCCGTCAAAGCCACGTTTCGCTCTGCTTCGATCCACCGCCCGTATGCTTGACAGAGCAACTCCAACGCCATCCGATCTGCTTCGGTAAGCAACCCAGCATCGAGTAATAATTTCCCGTAATACCGCCACGCTTTTTCCCCCCACTCGTTCAAAGTGTCGGGTGGTGAGAACATTCGGGACGGGACGGGAAATTGAGCTTCGTTTTCGACCATTCGATCTGGTCGGGTGGTTCCTCTTTGCTCTTTGATGACCGTTGGGACGGGTTTTCTACCTCTCATTCTTGCCTACCCCCCCCTTACTCTAATTTCGACGGTGTATGCGCAAGATTGCCGCCCGCTCGCCAGCGATCGTCAGCCACAGAGATTTTGCCCCCCTTATCCCCGTAACCACCCCGATAGACCCGCTCTCGTTTGTTATGGATCGCTGTATGACAAGCCCGACAAAGTGCCATTAGATTGTCGTAATCATCCGTTCCACCATCAGCTCGCTCGATGATATGATGCACAACCTCTGACGGTCTGCCGCATCGCTCGCAGTAGGGATGATCCCGTAAATACCGCTTAGAGATCTTTTCCCATCGCTGACCGTAGTGAGCATCTGTTCCGCGTTCCTTGCGTCGCTCCCGTTCGGATCTTTGCATCTGAGTTGCGTGTATAACGCAATAGATCTGGTTAGGATCGGTAACCAGATTGGGACATCCATTGATAGCACACGGTCTTGGTGATCGTCTTGGCATAATTATTCCTGACCCAGCTCCCTCAATCTCGATTCGAGTTCTGAGATCCGCTTTCGTAAATCGGCAATCACTTTATCTCGATATTTCAAGCGATCTTCCAAGTTCGATAATTCCTTGCGTAATTCGCTGTTTTCCCGTTGCAGGGTTTCGATAATGGTGTCTTTTCGTAATGATTCGTCTTTCATTTTTTCGATTTCCGCCTCTAACCCGCTGACCCGATCGCTCAACGCTTTGATTTCGAGATTGGCTATGTCCAACGCTTTTCCGTACATTTCCAAAGTTCGGTCGGATGCCTGAACAATTTTGTCAGCCGCTTCCGTAAATGAAGACAGCGATCCGCTAACCGCGTCAGCTTTCAGCGCATCAATTTCCGCTTTGGTCTTGTTGCGGTTGAAAAGCACCTGAATAAGCGTCGTCAAACCGCTTCCACCAATGAACGCCACGATTATTGCAACAATGCTCTCGCTGGACATAGCAATCCCCACCCGTTACTCTAATTTTTGTGTAAACCGCTTTGTCAGGTCGTAAAGACCGCTTGCACCCAAACCAAAAGCCAGACCGAAATAAGCCAATTCGATCCATTGCTGGGTTACTGGGAACATCTCGTAAACCCTGAATACGACCCCGAAAACCATCCCGATCCCGACCGAGACCAAAATCAGGATATTTCCTTGTAACCCCAGTTTTTTGATCAGCTCGACAATTCCAGCGATCAATAATACAGTCGAAAATCCAGCTATTTCAAACATCTTTTTTCCTCCAAATTCTGATCGTATGTTTCTTCAAATCAACTTTGGTAATGCGGATCCGCTTCCAAATCAGATCCGTTTTTCTCATCAGCCGTTTCCACCGCCATAGTACAGGAGCGTTATCCCGTCGCTCTGGCTCAATCATTTTCCATCTCTCGCTTTATTTCCCGATAAACTCCATCGATCCGCTTATATCCTTTTCGGTTATAAGATGACCGTAACAAGACCTCGTGAAACTCTTTGACCCCAGCGATAAAATACTGGTTTCCCCGCTTCGGCTGAAATTTTTCTGGTAGGTCATTCAGTTCTGGGTAATCTTTTATCAGCAATCCTTTTCGGATCGGCTTGTTGATCTCTTCCCAGCTAAACCGCAACGCATAATCCAGAATATCCTGACTGGTAAACGGTAAAAGAACTTCCCTGCCAGTAAAAATTTTCCTTAGCGAGATCCGACTGGCAAAGTCGGGTTCGGAAAATTTTTTCCGTCTAAAAGCGTCGAATATCGCTTTGTTTTGTGACGACCCGTTGAGCATAAAATCCTTGTAAGATCCCAGAAACTCATCGGGACCGCCGCCATTCAATACCAATGGCTCGGTAATCGTTTCCGACGTATAAAGATGACCGTGATTGACCTGAATTGCGACAATCCCGAAAATCCCCAGACGGATCAACCGCTTGATGTCTTTGACCAAAATCTCGTAATCATACGGGATCTCGCAGACGGTCAGATCCAACCCGTAACGATCCGCAATATACTCAGCCCGTAAAAGATCCTCGCTATCGATCCCTTCCAATCTGTAAGTGTATAAATTCGGTCGATAACCCAAAGCCAGCAAACTGAATAGTAAGCAAGTGCTATCCGTCCCGCCGCTGAACTCCAACGCCATATTGGGATAGAGATCCATCAAATGATTTTCCAACAAAGATCTTATGCTCATATCGTAACTAAGTAAACTTTGGTTACATTATAACATATATTTTCCCAAAAATGCAAAAAGTCAATAAATATTTCAGAAACTTTTGAGAAAATCTTTCGGGATCGAGTGTTTGATCCTATCCCTCATCAGCTCGTCAAAACCCCAGCTCGGGATTTCAGATATCACGACATAATCGGTAATCGGGATCTCAACCCTGAAACCGATTCCCTTATCAAGCAAGATCCCGATCAACCGCTTCGCTTCGTCTTTCGGACCGCTAAAAGAGTGGGTGTCTCGATAGCATTGATCTTTGATAATTGAGTGTTTCATCGCTCTCAGCAGTTATGCATCATCGCATCGATCACGATCAAAAATAGCAACGCAACCGCTCCCCACATCAGAATTTCAAGCCAAATCATATTCTCGCTCCAAATTTGAGTAAATAATCGATCGCTTCGTCGTGGGTTTCCCAAACGATGTCAGCCGCTTCCAGAACAAACGCGTGACGGTGGACGTTATCAGATTGCATCGCCACTACCGTGTGTTTTCCCAGCAAGCTCCCCCAAGCCAACTCCATCATCGACCCAATCGAAACGATCTTTGCCATCGTCAAATTGCAGTACAGAACGTCGCATTGAGATACCATCCAGCGATCCCGCTCAAAGATCGCATGGTTGGTTGACGGTGGAAACTTGTATCCCTCAGCTTTGAATTTGATGTCGTTTCGAAAATAGTCTTTTGCGGTCATCGGGTTCAAGACCATAAACCCAGCCCGCTCCAATAACGCTTTCGTGCTATTGAAATAGTCGATTACGTTTTCCGCTTTTTGCCCGCTGATCGACCCAGCGAGATAAACCACCATCTCTACCTCACTTTCCTTTTTTTCGCTTCCTATCGGATAGTATTTATTCTCAAATTGCTCAATACGATCGACCAAAAATACCAGCCGTTTTTCCTCACCGCTCCCCTCTGGAGCGTCCATCAGTTTTTCCACTTCCGCCAGATCCCGCTTGTATTGATCCTGCTCCAACGCTTTTCTCTTTCGATCTAACCAATAACTTGCCATTTTTCGGCTCCAATTTTCACAAGCCACTCGTAACCGCTTAGCTCATCCAGAACCACGACGGGAATGCCAAATAAGAATTCGATCCCGCTCCGATTTTTCTCATCGACCGAAAACCCATCCATTTCCTTGATTGCATTGTAAAATTCGGGTGAAAGATAGATTTTTTCCACGTTATCGTGATATGCTCTGATTTTTTCGATCGATCGGTAAATCTTGATAATCTCTTCCAATACGTTTTTGTTTTTCATTTTTCACCTCGTTTCTGATTGTTGATTAATTAAGCTACATTTGGAAATTCAATCGGCATTTGCTTGACTGCCGATACTCCCTTATCTCGAATATCACGCAAAAAGATCCGCCCGCTTACGGACGGTTGATTGATCTCGTTTTCCAACGCGATTATTTCGTCGTAAATATGTGGGTAAACTTCCAAGATCTTTTCATAGATCAACACTTGGTAAAACGGGCACCAGTAACATCCCGATACCCCAAACTGAGAATAGCCCTTGTGAACTGTAAAATTGTTGTCTGCTAAAAATCGCTTTACGTCTTTTCCTGACCAATCCCTGATCGGCTCCACCAAATAAGATCCCGCCATTTCACCATCTGGTCTGATATAGGGTTTTTCCCGATAGATCCGCATCCTGCGATCGCTTTCCGCTTTTCTCACGCCCGACAACTTATAAAGCGGTTTATTTCCAAAGATCTTGCGAAAATAAGCTCTCGCTGGTCTGACTTTCAAGCGGCTGTTACACCACGCAAAATCGCAATATGGGAAATAGCCGAACCGCCGCACCCAGTAAGCCAAATCACCTCTGTAATCCCTGACGGGATCCGAGATATGCAACCTCACCCCCAATCGATTTGCTTCCCGTTTGACAAAATCAACCGTATTCGGCAATTCGATTCCAGACGACATATACAACGCTTCGTAATCCGCTCCAACTTTTTGCGCTAAAAGCATTAGGCACGAGCTATCCTTGCCGCCCGAGAAATTGATAATCAGCGGTGTTCCCGCTTCCTTCGCTCGATCGCTCGCGACTTTGGTGATCTCTAACGCTTTTTGGATCTTTTCTCGGTATAACTTTTCTTTGAATTCCTCTAAGGATCTCATCGCATTACCCATCGGTTTTTGATTAACTCTCGATAGGGAACCAGCTCTATGACCTCAACGGGTTCCAGATGATCTCTCACAAACCGATCCATCCACCTAGCCCGCAACCGACCTGCTGGATCGTCAGAAAACTGATCCAAAGCCCAATTCATAAACCAATCGGCAAAATCCTCTTTATATGTGTTGTAATCGGGTGATAATGGACCGTGCTGTTCATACGGTCGGTCAGCGGCTGGATAACCTCTTGCCGTTCTCTCAAATTTTCCCGTTATAGGATTGATTCCCGCGATATGAACGTAAATCCCGTTATCGTAATAACCGAGATCCATTTTCAGCTCGTCATATCTCAACCCCAGACCATTCAAGAACCGATGCCCCAGCTCGTGAACCAATAACCCTTTCCCTCTCGGATCCGCTAAGGGATTGACGCCGCCGTAACAATGCAACGTTGACCAACACGAGTAACTAATCGTATCTGTCTGGTGAAAATAAAATTCAAGTTCACCAAAGACCTCGAACAACACATCCTTTTTTTCGATCCCCGTTATTTCGGATAACTTCTCTGCCAAAGGATCTAATTCAGCATTCAGCAACTCAGAATCGAAACCGACGCTGGTCAATCCCGTAAAAATCAAACTGGCACCGATCAAAAAATTTACCGCAACCACAAAACCTCAACTACTTTCATGTGTGTTACTCGTTATTAATATTTTACTCCGTTCTTATTGGTTACCAAAGATCCAACAAAAAACATCGTTACGCCATCTTTTTCAGCCGATCCCATTGGGTTTCCTCATGCAGTAAATACGGGTAACCGTCTCTGACGATAACCGCTCCGAGTTTGTGAAAATCCCGTCTGGCGTCCCGTTGAGCGGCATAAGCCAGCCGCATCTCATCGACACAATGCCCCATATGGATCGCGTAAAATGCCCCGCTTGGATCCCACTCCCATAAAAGCTTGTGAGAGTGACCCATCAAAATATCTTGCAGGTATAAACTCGCTAACGCCCGTGCCGCATTGTTAGCCGCTGATTTCGGGTGGGTAATCCGAATGACCCGCCCGCCACTTTTCAGGATGCAGTAGTAATACGGTGCAATAACCCAGCGACCGCTGTCCAACTGCATCATGTGTAAAAGCTCACTCGGTTCGGTCGGTGCATTGATCGTTCTCAGGAAACGTCCTTCGTGGTTTCCCAGAACGTAAACGATCGGATCAAAAAGATCGTTGAGAGATCTCAAAACGTGTCGCGCTTCCTGCATCTCGGTGGAATAGCCCCGACCCTCAACCCTCGCACTATCCATAATCAACTCGATGAGATCCGCCTGTTTCCGCTTGGGTAATGTCATCGCAAAATCCATCAGTTTGGCTTCCGCTTTTTCCGATAAACTCGATGACGACGCGTACCAGCTCGGTTCCCAGCCGCTCAGACTGTCCATATGTAAGAGATCCCCAGCCGCGATCATCTGAGTAATTCCCCAAGCATCAGCGAGATCCAGAACCCGATTGATAAAATCGGCATGATGAAACGGGATCTCGGCATCAGGGAGAATCAGCGCATCACCCTCGATCTCGGGTGGTTCGTCGTATTTTACATAGCGACTTTCCCTGATCGGACCGCTGACCTGCCCCACCGTCAGGTAATAATGTGTTTTGACGGTTCCTTCTGCCATCCCCAATTCCTCAGCAATCTCTCTAAACGTTTTCCCTTGATTTTTTAGCTCAACAATCTTTTTCTTTTTCGCTGTTTGTATCTTCATACCGCCGCCATCCTTTCGTATGATTGATCAAAACAACGGGTATCCCCGCTTTTGCCATTGCCCTTGCGATTTTGGGATCATCCTCAAAATACAGAACCGCTCCCGACTTCCGAAAACTCTCGATTTTGTGAGTGATCATATTTTTTCTGGTTCTTGGAGCGGTGAGCATATAAACCCGCTCGGGTTTCAAATTGTTTTTATCCAGCCAGTAATCCAAGTGATCTCGGTATTTGAGAGATCGACCCGTGATAATCACAAACGGCTCTTTCGGTCTCATCAATAATTTTGCGTTTCGATGATGATCCCGCCTGATTTTTTCGTATTCCCGACGCTCGGATCCCGATTGCTTGAAATAGGGTTTGTTGCGTGGCGGTGCAGGATCGCAAAGCGTCCCATCCAGATCGTAAGCGTATAAATCAGAACTCATACCAATCCTCTTTCACTTGTAAAAACTTGTCCTCAATCCCACCCGATCTCTCAGGTTGGTAAAGATCTAAAATGTTCCGCTCGGGAACATAACCGATCTCTTTTCGACCCTCTTTTCCTTTGATGACATAATCCTTTTCGTATTGCGGTGGAACGTAAGCGAGTAAATCTGGAATCGGGTTACCAATCCGATCGACAACCCGATAGATCCGTTTGACCGTTGACATGAAGGATTGAGCACGCCCCCCTGACCACATCGCTGATTTGATCCAGTCGTAACCGTCGATCGTTTTGATGCCTGGTGACGCCATTGTTGTTCCGACACAACCCAAGCAACCCATCGACAGATATTTCGCTTCCAAATTTCCGCTGATGTAAACCGTTCTGGGTGTGTTGATCGCTCCCCGCTTGTAACCGATTTTGTTCCAGTCCAGCAACTGCGGCTCATTCAGCCGCTCTCGGATCTTGCGCATAATCGGGATCGCAGTAAACTCGATGATCCCATCTTTGAACCGTTGTGGTAAGTTGTCCAACGGGATCCGCCCGTGATACGGTTCAAGTTCGAACCAGTCGGACTTCAACCCGACTACTTTGAATCTCGGATCGATCCTTCGAGCGATTTCCTGCATCCGAAAATAGACCTCTTTGAGATGAGCATTAGAAAATTGCCTGACCTGACCCTTGCGTGTCATAATCTCTTTGTTATCGTCGATGTACCGTTTCCACTTGGGATTCGCTAAAAATTTTCCCGTCAAATAAAGATTTCGCAAATGGAGCGCGACCGCTCCCGCATTGATGACCGCCCCGATATATCCCTCTAAATCAACGTCGGTTACCCCATGCAGATAGGGACCGCAATAGATCGCAGTAGGAATCCCGACTTCTCGCAACCGTCGAATAAGATCCAGCCGCTCCGATGCAGTTGGAGCGTAAAGATCGTAAGATCTTAGCAATTTATCATCGTGCGAGATCAAACTCATATTGTTGATGATCGGTGCTGGGTGATCCGCCAAAAGTCGAAAATATCTTTCGTCTTGAACCAGCAAATTTCCCTTTGTGTTGATCATCAACGGGATCTGAAACGCCGCCGCTAATTTGATAAAATCCCAAGTTGATCTGACCTCTAAATCCGATTCTTGAAACATCTCAGCGATGGTTCCCGCTTCGATGAAATAACGGTTTCGTAAAGCCCAGCCCATAAACCCGTCTGGATTGTTGACGTTCTCGAAAAGCTTGATGATGTCATTTTTCGGTGCGTACCGTAATACTCTCGGATCGTATTTGACGCCCTGAATTTCAGTCATTCCAGCCGATAGCGTTCGAGCGTAACAATAGGTGCATCGGTTAGAGCAACTTTTATAGGTATCGACTTTGATCGGGACGCCGTTTGTCCAGATTTTCAAGCCAGGTGTGTAATTATCACCAACTGGTTTTTTCCCTCGATAATAGGGTTTCGTATTTCTCGGCATCACTCACCTCGCAAAATCTTTACCAATGACTTTCCCAGATCCCTTCCGACGCTTTCCAGCTTTCCGATCACAAATTCGTAATCCTCAACCGATAGTTTGATCATCAGGATCCGCTCGTTATCTTCCCAGACCTCTTCGATGTCGTCGTAATCTTTGTAATCTCGCTCAACCGTCCCATCCTCATGCTCTTTGACCCCGTAATTGCACGCGTGTTTGTAAGCGTCCAGCCGTTGCTTCGAGATCCCAGCCGATTTTTCAAGCGTCTCTTCATCACCAACCTCTTCAACCGCTTTGGTAAGCAGGGATGAAATCGGTTTTCCCCCGATCTCGTCAGTCGCTAACCTCGCGACAATCGCTTCTTGACGACTTAAATTTTTGATCGTGACGGGAACCCGCCCGAGTTTCAGTTCCCGTGCCGCCCGTAATCGCTGGTTACCGTCCACAACCTCGAATTTCCCGTTGGCAATCGGTCTGACCAAAAGCGGTTGCAGGATCCCGACTTCTCGGATCGAATTTTTCAACGTCCCAAACTCTTTTTCGGTCATCGCGGTATGCGCATAATCGCACGGGTAAAGAACGTCGGTAGTCAAATACGGTGTCGTTTTTTCGTAAACCATCGCAGTTGATTTTTCGATCCCATCGACTTTTGCCATATCGTGAATATTGGCAATATGCTCTTTGATGTCAGATTGGGATTTAGCCACAACCCGCATCAGATCCTCAAATTTCTGGGTATCCTTTTTCGCCATCATCCCGATCGGATCGTAGGTTGCCAGAACCAGTTCCTCTTCCTCTTCCGACAGATCCACGTATTTGACAGGAATCTCGCTCTCGCCCTCACGCGACGCTAACTGGCACCGCAAATGACCGTCCACGAGATTTCCCGTTCGCTGATTGATAATTACTTCCTGAACCCACCCCACTTTTTTCAGGATTTCCAGCATCGCATCTTGCTGGATTTTGGGATGAACCCGCCAGTTCTTGGGATTGAACAGGATGTTATCTAATTTTTCCATTCCACTTCCGATAATCCGATTTTCAAACAAAGTGTTCATATTTTTCCTCCGAAATCATAAGTTTTTTAGAAATTCCCTCATCGGTCGTAACTGATCCTTCGAGACCAATACCATCGGTGTTCCACTTCCCTTCTCGGATCCTTCCTTCGGGATTACCCAGAGATCCTCAACCCAGCTCGCGTGGAGCGATCCGTCCCCGAACATCCAGACCATCAAAACGGGTATCCCGTAATCGTGGATCCGCATCGATGCATCATAACAATCAGCTTCCAAGACCACGTTGGAATACCCGCTCTCGTGTGGTGCGTTTTTAACTTGAATCAAAGCTCGATCGGTTGCGAGATCTGGGAAATGCCTGAACGTCAAAAGAAATTCATCCTGAACATCTGTAAACTTCAACCCGTTATGCAACCACTCGGGTAGGATAAACTCCAACCCGACCTCGTGGACGGGTTTACCGTTCCAGAGTAACAAGCCCTTCACCCGACGCTCAGCATCTTTGGCAACCGTGACCCGATCTCGAAACGTGGTTACCGATATGCTTTTTCTTTGATCCTGTAAGGAACCCGAGAATGCCACTCGGTCATTACATCCCTTCCATACCGCTTGCATTGGTCACTCCAAAACTTCACCCGATTTTCGTATGAATCAGCCAAGCCCGTTTTGTGATGACACTCTCGGCAAACCAGTTGTAAATTGAATTTTTCTTCCAGCACGCCGCTTGTAACCCGTCTATCCCGACGGTATAAGCAATGATGCGCTTCTTCCCCTTTTCGGATCCCGCAACACTCGCAAAGATCACCGCGCTCTTTTGCTAATAGTTTTGCCGAATACGTCATCGCCATTACGGTTACTATATCATAAAAAAGTAATTATGTAAAATATGGTTACTCAGCAATCAACAAAACCGATCGCAAATTGACCCGATTTCATCCTCATAATTGGGATCTTGGTGAGATCCTTGACCGCTTCGTCAAAGCTCAGCAAATGATGCTGGTCAGACGCCACAACAAAGATCTCTCTATCTCGCTCCAAGATCATCCCGCTTGGCAAGCCATCGTCGGATTGCAGCCGTTCGTATAATTCAGAAAACGAGATTTTTTGGAATCGGTTCTCACCATAGACATGGGGTTTCAGGATCCGCTGACCGTAAAGAAAACCGATGATCCTGAATTTACTTGTCTTGTTTCGCTGGTAGTATTCCCGATTGTAGATACTTTTACAATCCTTGCAGATCGAGAAATATCCGTCAACGCTTTTTTTTGATCTGGTAAACTCCGTGATCGGTTTGACTTTTTTGCATTTTGAGCACATTTTATTTTCCATCGCTAAACTCCTTTCGCAATAGTTCAATCGCACTTCCGTCCATCACCATATCAGACGTAAACCGATAGACTTTCCACCCCATCAACGTCGCCAGATTGTATTTTTCGCAATCGGATCTAAACCCCGACCCCCTGACGTGCCTGCCGCCGCTCCAAGTTCCCCCCTCGACTTCAGCCGCGATCCGATAATTCACCCACGCAAAATCGAATCTGAATCGCCGTTTGGTCAGGAATCGGTATTCCCTCACTGGTTGTGGTAACCCGTAAGCTTTTATTTGAAACAAAAACTCTTTTTCGATTTCGCTCTTACTCATCATCAACCTCGATAAACGTTTACATAATCTTTGCCCTCACTTTTTTCCTCTCTCTGGTAATTACCGAACGCTGGAAATCCTTTGAGTTTGGTCAGGATTATTCCGTCGTTGGTGGCTTCGCCATCTCGGACTTTGTTCCATTTCAGGTAAACCAGATTGGGATTGGTTTTATCCTTGACCATAATCACGATCTGGTCAGCGGTATGCATTACTTTGGTCGATCCCGATAGGTTTTCCATTGTTGGATCGCTGTAACCCCGTTTGTTCAGCGACTGAATGACCAACCCCGCCAAATCGAGATCTTTACAAATCATGTGAAGTTGCTGGGATAAATACGCGCTCTTTTCGATCGCATCCCGCCCGTAGTGATCCGCTAATAAATCGTGATAATCCACCAGAAACCACTCGATCCCGAATTGCTGTTTTAGACGGGACAGATCCGCCCGCATCTGGATCGTAGTCCAGTTCGACGCGTCAGAGATATAAATAGGCAAGCGATCAATTTTTTCGGTTGCCTGATAAAAATCGCTCCAACGCTCATTCATCCCAACGCCCGAGTTGAGATTGTAGGTTGGAATTTTAGAGATTGCTGAGATCTGCCGCTTCACCATTGCAACCCCCGACATTTCCAGCGAGTAAACCGCCCCCGCGTGACCCCGCTCCGCCATCCCGCAACCCATCTGAAACGCTAAAAGGGATTTTCCCGTGCCTGGCTGACCTGCCAATATCAGTTCCTCACCTCGCTGTAATCCGTGAGTAATTTTGTCAAAATCAACCAAGCCTGTTTCAAGCCCGTAAACCTCTCTGGGATTTTCGGCTCTTGTCTCGACTATATCATTGAGCTTTTTTAGATAACCGCTGACGTGAGTAGCACCGCCCTTTGGACGCGCTGACATCACCAGCTCGGATACGGCTCCCCCGATCGCATCATCTATATTTTTCCCTTCATCGAACGCGGATTTCGCAAGACTTTCACAAACCCCGATGATTTTCCGCCTGACCGCCGTATCCTGAATAGCCCGCTCATAAACGTCGAAATTATAAGCAGAAGGGCAATCCTTCACAGCTCCGACAAGATATTCCTGACCCCCAACCTGAGCGAGTTTTCCCTTGCGCTCCAACATCTCAGCCAAAACCACGAGATCGAGATCCCGACTTCCAATGGATCGCATCGCGCTATAAATGATCTGATGACCGACATCGTAAAACGTTTCTGGTTCGATCCCGACCCGATCGATAATGGTCGGATCTATAAGGATCGCACCCAGCAACGCCCGTTCGCTTTCCCGTGCCTCTGGTAACTCGGTCATAATTCCACCTCAACCACGTTTCCATAAGGATCGGTAAATGACATCACGTTGCGGTCATCTGATTGTTTAGAATTACCACCCCGTTTCTGGTAAGCCAACTCTGATTTCATAACGTTGGTGATACTTGCTGGTCTGACGATCGTAAGCTCTTTTTCGTCGCAAATTTCGACCGCTCTCTCTATGTCTTCCCGCGTGATCCCCAAATCGATCCATTCCCCAACTTGCTGTAACCACTTCACATAAGTGCTGGGATTGAAGGGTAAATTGACCTGAGCGATCTCGGTAAACCATTCGATATATTGCTGTTCGAGTTCCTCTTGATTGGTTTCAGCTTTTCCCCCTTTGTTACCAGAAGTAACGCCGCTCTTATCTCTTATCTCATCTAATCTTATCTTATCTAATCTTATCTTATCTGCGTTACCAAAAGTAACGGATTGGTAACTGTTTGGTAACGGATTAGTAACGGGATCGGTAACAGTCTTAGATTTTGGTTCGTATTTCCTTTTGTGATTGCCATATTGTAAAGCGTAATATTCGTCTTTACGGCTCTGCTCTCGTGATCGCCGCATATATTCTGCTTTACTCATCGGACCCTGACGTTCGTCAAAATTCGTGACATAATAGGATCCGTCTTCCCTCTGGGAAATAATTTTGTCCTTGATGAGATGATTGATGTCGTCAATTAATTCATCGTCAGTCAATCGTAATCGGTAAGCCATATCACCGACAGTCGGTAGTGATCCGTCACCGTCGCACTCACCCGCGATCAAAAATAACTCGATCGCTCGACGCCATAGTCGATCTGGCATTCTTCCCATTTTTGAGTCGTCTAAAATATCGTGGTAAAGTTTGATCCAGTATTTACTCGCCATTATTCGCTCCGTCTTTGTAACAATTTGACAAATCAGAAACTCTATGTTACAATGTGAATGATCGTATCGGTCGATCTGTTTCCTTTCCCTTGATGGATCGCGTTGTCATTTATCCGACGCGATCCATCATTTTTTTACAGAAAACTTTCCTGACCGCTTGCTCTCATATATTCATCCAGTATTTTCCCGAGTTCCTTTTTAGCCATTGGATCGATCTCATAGGATCCATCCCGAGATAAATTCAACCAGTCCAGCGCGGCTGTTATCAGCTTCCGATCTGCATCGCTGAGATGCGGTGATCCGAATAAGTAACGCTTTGCGTCGGAAACTTTGTTCGCATCCCCGTAATACTCGCTGAGCTTAGATGCCAGAAGTTTTATCTGTGCATCGCTGGCTGGTCTTTTGTCTTTTGCAGATCGGATCAACGCTTCCCTTAGCGTCTCGGGATCGTAGGGACGGGTTTTGAAATCGTATTTTTTCGGCTGATCGCTTTCCCAAGCCTGAGCTTCGTATTCTGGTAATAGCTCTTCTGCCGCCTGTTTCAATCTTGATTGTGGCATGACCACTTTTTCTCTTGGAGCGATCGGCTGACCCTGATAGGCAACGGGTTGACGCTCTGGCTCCGCTTTGATCTTGGTCATTATCTCGTAGGACCCTTCGACAAAATCCAGATCCTCAATATCCTGTGTAAAATACTCGGACGCGTTACAGGCAACCAAAGCCACCGCCACCAACGCCCGTTTCTGAGCCATTTTATCGACGGTATTGACGACATCCGCTGGGTTGGGATTGACGACCGTTCCGACATCCTGACCCGTTATTTTCGGATCGTTGGCATCAAACGTCGCACCGCATCCGCCCGTCTTCACCCAGCAATAGTATTCCTCTTTATGCTTGGATTTCCGCAATTCCTGACCGCACTCGGGACAAACCAGATGACCCGTGCGGTATCGGTATTTCTTTTCCCAGCTGTTGCAGGATCCGATTCCCTCAGCGACCACTTCACCGTCTCGGATTGCTTTGGCTTTGTAGCGGTAAAAGAAAAACGGTTCCCCGCCGTGATTTTGACCCGTCCAGTCCTCAATTTTTTCCTGCAACTCCATTTGGGAGTACATTCCGAAAAAGCGCAATAATTTTTCTGCACCTGGCTTGAGCAACGTTGGTTTGGTAACGCCACCGACGGTCCCGAAATCCACGTTCTCACGCAAAACGGATCGGACAAAATCCGCCATCATCTGGTAGGTGGTAACCGCTGTTTCGAGATCCGCCGCTGGTTCCACAAATCCACTTTTTTTGATTACCATATCTCGCATTTTTTCACCTCGCGTTTCGTCTAATTCGTAAGATCCTGAAACTTCGCATTCCTGTTCTCGCGTAAGATCTGTCATTTTTCACCCCCTGCGACAATTCGCATTATCGCAACCCTTTTTTTCTTATCGACAAACTCGACTTTCCCCAGAGCGTCAACGGTCTGTGATCCAAACCTCGATAGCTCTCGGATCTCGCCAGTCTTGGGTAGTTTTACGGATCTGGGATAGTAATTCCAAAGTTTTTTCATCCTTTCCTCTCTTTCGTCTAATTCCAAACTTCCGAAACCGAACATCTCTTCATACTCGGCAATCTCTTCGATCCATTTGCGAACAATCGGATCGGGTTGCGATCTCTCGGCAACCCAGCGATCGTCAAGCGTTCGAACCTCTTCGTTGTCGGTCATCTTTTTTCTCTCTTTCCGCTTTCCTTTCCTTGTCATCGCTTTTCTGTTTGATATAATCGAATAACTCGGATGCCTCTTGGTGATTCAGGGATAATCCAACGCCGTATTCTTTGGCAATTTGAATTGCTCTCAGGATTCTCTCAATCATTGTTCCCTCGCTTTACGTCCAACGTTCATCGATCATCCCGTTGTAAGCGATCATCGCCAGCGCGGTCAGTGCGTTCGCAATCGACCAATCATTACTGGCATTGAACCAGTTGAATTGGTCTGCCGCCGCATCGATCCGCTCTTTGATCTCTGTATCGCTGTATTTGGTTTTCTTCTGACGCTTTTTGCTCTCGTATTCGATTTTTGCCGCTGTCTTATAATCCAAAGTTTTTTCCATCTCTGTTTCCTTTCCTAAAATGGTATTTCCAGCTCGACACTCCAAGCCAATCCGCACTCGGGACATCGTAAATCGTTTTCGTCGGCAATCAGATCCACCCCGCAGTAGGGACATCGCTTGGGTGCTTCGTCGTATATCATCGCGATCCTGTCGAAATCTCGCTTTGCTAAATCCATCCTGTCCCCAATCTCGATGATATCGATCGGGACGGGAATCATTTTGCTGAGCATTTCGTAAAGATCCGCTAATTCCTGATAATCCGACCTCGCTTTACTGTAATTTTTGGGTAAATTGTTATCGCTCATCGGTTCAAAAATAGGATCCTTTTACTGAACTCGGGATAGACCTCTTTCAACACTTCCAAAGCAAAATCCCGCCGCCAATCCGATGTCTGGGTAATCAGCGTCATCAAATTAGAAATCGACGGTTTATAAACCCCGTGGATCCAGTAATGAACCGCCTGCCCCGTGATACCCAAACCCCCGACGCCATCGGTCAATTTGCTTGCAAAGTCTCTTAGGGTTCGCTTACCCATATACTTTTTGACGATCTCAGCAACTCGCTCATTTTTGTCCATTTATACCTCTCAATCCGTTACTATATCTCGGAAATATTACCGAGAGAATAATGGTTACACCGTAAACATTGTAACATAACGGTAAGGATTTTGTCAAGCCCCGTTGATACGGTGTAACCATTCTCATCGCTTTACTCCGATAGCCGCATGATCATCATCTTTGCCAACCGCTCAATCAACGGATCATCGTTTTTCGGGTAAGTGAAAACTGGCTCCCCGTCGGATCCAATTTTGACCGTCGGTTCTTTCCCAAAGAAAATCCCTGCAATCTTCGCAACCGTTTCCATCGGTATTATCCTGATTCGGTTGAGTAGCAAACTGACCATAACGCGTTTTCCGTACTCGTTTTCTTTTTCCTGATCGATAAAGGGATAATCGGGTTTCATCACTCAACTCCCTTCTCACCGACGCTCGACGTATTGCGAGCGGTTAGCGTAAAGCAAATCGCCAGCCATCGTTTCGAACGCTTCCATTTCCTCACGGTTTTTCCGAGTGCCGCCGAAGTCAGCGGTTGCCATCACGAGATCCCCCCAAGTCTCGATGCGAGATGTAAATCCCTTCCACTCCGTAGTGGTCTCGACTGCGATGTTGTATTTGTTAGCCCACTCATCGAAAACCTCATCAATCGCTCCCGTGATATACTCGTTGGTGGCATCGATGTATTTATCGATCCCCAACCCAGCGACGTGAGCGGTTTCGGCAATCGCGATCCGAATATTTGCGGATACGAGCTTGATCTGGCTCCCTGCGTGAATTTGCTCAATTTTGGTTTCCGAGTTGAAACCGAAAATCACGCCGTTGTCACAATAAGATCGGTAAAGACCCCCGAATAGTTTGACTTTACCCGTCCCGTCCTCACTATTTGAGATCTTGATCGCTGGCTTCAAACCGCCCGATCCGCCACCGTCGTAGGATCGGACTGGCTTGTCAGGATCCGCCTGAACGCCCTCGAATAAGATCCAAACGCTCATCGTGTCATCGAGATAGGGTTTCCAAACGATCGGATGCAACTGGCTGAGCTTGCTTTTTTCGATCCCGTCCTTGACCGCATCCCAAACGTCCAGATGGTTGAACGGCATGTAGCGATCCGACAAAACCGCCCGACAGAGCTTGACCCCGTTCTCACGATATCGAAATAGGCAATCCTTCTCGTAATCCCGCATCAAGCGGTCAAAAATGGTCTTTTTCAGATCGCTGGGACATTTATCTCGTAGCCAGACGTGCGGTGCGTCAAGTTTGTAACAAAGCGTCCTGAACCCGTTTTCGGTTAGATGACCCTCGACCCTCGATTGTCCAAAGATCGTTTGCTCGGTCGTCACCAATTTTCCATCGACGTATTCCGTTTCGTTCATCGGTGCGGTTACGTCGGTTAGACTGGCATCCCAGTCTCTTACCTGCTCATCAAATTCATCTATTGTCAATTTTGAGTATCTCATCTCTGTTTCCTTTCGTAAAAATCAACTGAGCTTTACTGAACTGTTTCCAGCAATTTTCGCAATACCAGTATTCTTTGGATCCCGCCAGTATGCGACGCAACGCTGGTTTTTTACAACACGGGATTTTCGGTTCAACTCTTTCTGTCAATAGGCACTCCCTTCTCTCTAAGCTTGTTTTCTGATCTCTTGAATTTTTGCCCTGACGCTATTTAGCGCGTTTCCTATCTCGTCAGCTCCAACCTCGATATAAATCGGGATTTGGCTGGTATCGACCCGTTTATTGGGATCGAAATACGTTACGTGAACGTTTTCGATATGCTCCAAGACCTCGATGAGATCGTTTTCCAACTCTTTCAACTCTTCGATCGTCCATTCCTCTTTCATTTCCGTTTCCTTTCTTATGAGAAATATTCGTCTGATAGATCTGGGATGTAAGATTCAAATCCGAACGCGTCCTGGTCAGGATGATCGTCAATGCAAAGATTGAGAACGCTGAAAAAATTGTGGTAAACCCAGCGATCGCTCGTGCGCTCCGTGAGTTCATCGATGAATCGTTTCGCTGTATAGCCGTATTTCGCTAAAATCTCTCGGATCTCTTTTTCCTCTGATCGAGCGACATCACCGTAAAGCTCTGGCATAACGCCGTAAGCGTCAATATCTTCCCAGACCTCTGCGCTCCGTTTACCAAAATTCCAGATCTCACTCGTCAGCCGCGAGAGCGTGTCGTTGGCGGTGAGTAGCTTTGAGCGACCCTTGCCACCCAGCGACATTAGCAATTTGTATCTGATCGCACACTTCTCGCAAAATTCCTGCGTGGAATGAGCGAGATGATTGGCTTGGTTTTGGTTCCTTGCGTAAGTTTGCTCCCCGTGTTCGCAAGTCACCAAATATCGACATTTTCCTGCTTTTTTCGTATCCTGATACGTACCGTGTTTCATTTCCGTTTCCTTTCCGTAAAATCGTTTCTCAGTAACATCTATGATTATATGGATTACGTTACTGTTTGTCAAGTCCCATTTATAAGTTATTGTGATAATAATCGTTACCATAAATCCAAAAATGATGACGGGATTTTGGCACCGCTCCCGTCAGGCGGTCTTGGTTAGATCAACGGGTTATAGTCTAAATCCATTTTTCGGATCGCTGAGCAAGTTTCAGCAATCGTTTTGTTTCGTGGATCCGTGAGATTGGTCTCACCGACCTGCTGCCCGTATTCCTTGACGACTGCTAAAAAGAAATTCATCACGCCCGCTTGGAGCGTCCTGTGATCGTGCTTCAGCGTTTTGACAAATGTCTCTGCGTCGCTGATCCTCAGCATTCCCCGATTGACCGCTTGGCTCATCGCAACTGCGAGATCCGCTGGTAATTCCTCTTTCGGTCTCGGGTTTCCGTAACCGTAGTGATCTCTAAAATCGATTGGGTTTTCCATTTCTAAATCCTTTCCTAATTCCTTTTTTCGTGACTGAACCAAAGCATCGAGTGCTTGGTGACGTGAAACCGTCGCTTGGTTCCCGTTTCCTGATGATCGATTTTGTTCCATCCAAGATCGTAAACATACCAATCGACGGGTTTGGGATAAATGCGGATCTGGAATTCCAGCCAGTTGTAGAGCTTGCCGACGTTGATTGCAAAATAGTATTTTCCAATATCGATCCGCACCCCGTGATTTTTTCCAATCAAAAACCGCTTATGCATCTCTCACCAATCCTCATCGTCATCGTAGTCGTCGTAGTAATCAGCGGTGTTGGCTGGATCCTCAACCAGCGTGTCCAGCTCATCCTCATCGGTCTCGGTCTCGTAAAGCCGCTCTTCCAAGTGTTCAATCCATTGTGGCAACGTCATATCCCGACTGAGCCAGCCGCCCTGTTCAACGACAATTTCGAGATGCGCTACCAGATACCGTCGAGCATTTTCATCACCGATCTCGTCACAGATCCGTGAGATCTCGCTTACGATCTCTGCAAGCTCATCATTGAGATCCCGTAACCGATCGATTTTTTCCTCTAATTGTTCCTGCGACAGATTTCTCATTTCTGTTTCCTTCCCGCTTGGTGGTGGGTTGATTACTCAACCCACCGAAACTTTGACAATCCGAGATCCGAGAAGCCAACGTGTTTGACCATCCCGTATCCCTCTAACATACAAAGCAAATCCGAGAATTCGTGCCAGTCCTTCGTCTCGTGATTGCTCTTCCACTCCATAATTGCTAACTGCAATTTCCGAGCGTCCCAGTCCCCGCCCTCTTTTACGAGCGAGATCGCTTTGACCGTTTCCAATTTTGATAACTCGACCATTTCCGTTTCCTTTCCGTTTCCAATAACTCTTTCCGTAACTCAGTAACCATATTATATGGAATCCATACCCATTTGTCAAGTCCCTTTTATGATCAATTTTCTTTTGTTGCTGACTGGAAAAATTTTGGGAGCGTTACCCAAGAAATTGGGTATTGCTATTTTCCGTAAAGTCCCCTATAATAATAGAAACGTTAGGTTACAACCAATCATTTTTTGAATGATTGGTAGAAAGAGGAAAGATGACTACGTTAAGTAAATGGATGGAAAAGAAATATCTGGAATACCAAATGGATCACGGCTTGATGTCGCTGAAAGAGTTTTCTGAATTGCTTGGGATTTCCCGCCCTTATTTATCCCTAATATTGAGTGGCGACCGAGCTGAGCTATCACAAAACGTTGCGCTCAATATCGCAGAAACGCTTGATGATTATTCGGTTTTGAACATTCTCGGTTACGATCGACCCGCTGTGTCAAAACTTCCGCCATCTTTGAAATCGGATTTTGATGCCGCCGTTGATGAGATTTCTCGAAAATATTCTGAACTTGGAATTACCGATTTCGCCAGCGATGATGCGGTGCAAATCGCAAAAGAGATTTTTGAGTCGCATGGTATCATATACACCGAATAATCAGGATGGTCTCGGTGGCAAAAGCAATATAACCCGTTCACGTTATTCCTCCAAAATTCAAAATTGGCATTAATCTAATATCACGCTTCTGTAAAAATTTCGTTAGAAAAAATGTTAATAAGTTACCGTAATCCACGCTCATTTTCCCGTCGGGATCCTTTTAGAATTCCCACCGACCGCCTCACGGTTTTTACCGACAACCGCACGGTTTTGATTACCGACAACCGCACGGGTACCCGAAATTGGCAACCGTCAGCGCATCGGTCGTCAGACCGATCACCACGGTTCACATCCGTGAGGTCGATGGTTCGAGTCCATTCGCGCCCATTTTGTATTTAAATTACCAGTCATTAATGGTTCACATCCAGCCCCCTTCGCTTTGCTCTGGGGGTGCTGCGCGAAGGCGATGGTTCGAGCGCTATGCAGTTTGCGCCCATTTTGTTTTATTTTGTCATTGCGATGAACCGCCCCCAGGCGGGAGGAAGCAATCTCAGCACAAGGTTTTAAATCATACAATTTTTTGGCAAAGCAATGCTTATTAGTCTTCTAGATCGCTTCGGGGATGCTGCGCAGTATCCCCGCGATTACCAACAGATTGGTCATTGCGAATCCCCGATAGGGGTGAGGCAATCTCTCTTTTTCCATCGAGTTCGCACCGCCGCTTTTGACGACTCGTAATGATAGGATCAAGAATAACAAAAACTGGTGCGCAAGAAAGAATTGCGCATCCTAACGATTGTCATTGCGAAGGAGCGCAGCGACTGCGGTAATCTCTTGTGGTGTAGTTAATGGGGCATCGTAAATGGTGAATGTTTCGTCTTTAAAGGAATAAATCGACCGCTGTAATTTTATTTATTCTATGATTGCATTGCTAACCGATTCCCTTTCCGCTTAATCTCGTAACTTTCCATCAAAAGTCAAGAGTTGCTATCCATATTATTTTTATAAGATCCATGGGGGATTTTAATGTGATTTTCACAACTGGTACAAAACTTGCAATTTCTGAATTGATTCAAATTATTATTGGTTTTTCTTATCCAGTGGTTTATCAAGGTGCTCAACTAATCAAACGCTGAAGAAGAGAGAAAATCTTTGTTTGCCAGATTCTTAGGAAGAGAAATGAATTGGAGGATAGCAAAATGATCAAGGAAAAAATTAAGAAAATATTCAATCACATCAAGGCGGATTGGACGAATAGTTCCACAATCTACAAAAGGCTGTTTGCGATTTTTCTCATTTTCATTGGCGTATCCTTCCTCTCCGGTGTTATTGCAACCGATCCGGGTACAGCACAAAACATGTTTGAGGAACTATTGAAGACGGATACACCTCAAAATGGGAGAGCTGTAACTGGCGTGAAGAAATTATTTGGTTCCGACCAGGAGGTCACACTCCCTGGGGATGCTGATACTGAGGGATTCGACCGTTCAATCTCTGGAAGCTTTGTGGTTTTTGACCCCTCCAAAGGCGGGGATGGATGTTTTGAGGCACGCACTGAAAAGACTTTTTGCTTTCGCTCTGAAACCTTTTCTGCTGATGAGGAGTGGGTTGAAAACAATTCTTTGCGGTTTCCATCCGATTGGGTGATCACGGATGTGCGTATCCAGGGCACGCCAACCTGCGATAATGGTTCATTTGGATCCTTTTCGTGGAATCATGTCGGATCGTCCTCCAATGAGATTAAAATTTATCACTTGCGGGAACAAGGCGTGAACGATCATTGTGTTGCAACCTATTGTGTGGATGCAACACAGGTTGTTCGGGAGACACCCGCCCAGGTTGCGTGGTATTTTGAAGGGGATGCATATGGCGGCGACCCGCATTCAGCTTGCAGCTTTGATGGCTATTACTCCTGCAGTGAGGCTGTGCTGCCGCCGGCTGAAATTGGGCTGTGCCGCTGGCAAGAAATTGCTGAAGATCCCCACAGCCGGATGGATAACATTCTGGCTGCCCACAATCACCGGGTTTGGTCCATTACGGGATTCGGCAGCAGTGGTGTAAGTATGTATAACCCTGTGACCCGCAGCTGGTCTGAGATTCCAAGCTCCCAGCCGCCTTTTGGTGCGAATTTTGCCCATTCAGGCTGCCAGATTGGTGGTAAAGTCTTTGTTTATGGTGATTCCTACACGCCTGGGTTTGAACGTTTATGGAGCTATAACATCGATACCAATACCTGGACCCATGAGACGCCCGCCGGCATTCCTCCTGCTGAAGAGGGCATCTATGCACCCGCCTGGACAGTTGATGCGGATGCTGGTCGCTGCTATTTGACGGGCGGCGCGACGGAACCTGATCCGGATGGTGATGTACTAAACAAAGTCTATGTTTATGATGCAACTGCCAACGCCTGGCTTGCGCCAATCGGTGGTTTTACCAACGCACGAAATTTCCACGCTGCATTCTTATTTGAAAAACCCAGTGATGAACATAAATTGCTGTGTGTGGCAGGCGGCGTGGGTGATGGTTCTGTTGCCCTCAAATCAACCCAGTGCTACGATCTCAACACGAAAACCTGGGGCTCTGAGAACGCTGATCTCCGAAAGCTGCCGGATTACTGGTGGGGAATGGGCTACACCCAAATTACATCCTTCTTAGGTGAGCAGCTCTGGATGGTCGGCGGAGTGAAGGGGAGCAGCATCACCGATCAAACCTTGTTCTATGATGTCATGTCAAGTGAATGGCGAAGTGCGGGTTCATTGGTGACAGGACCGGTTTATCGGACTGCAGCCGTTTCATTGGATGGACTCATCTATCATGTCGGTGGCTCGGTAAACGAGTTCGACCATACAGGTGCGGCCGACAGATCTTATGTAGATTATCTCTATTTATTCCCCTTGATCTACCACTAACCCATCTATAACAACAGAAAAAACAAGCGAGTTGTTGTTTCACCAGCAACTCGCTTATGTTTTGAATCATGATTGGGGAAACTGTGGTAGAAAGAAGCCTACTTCATCCAGCCTTTTCTCCTGAAGTAAAGCAGCATTCCAATTGGAAACAGGATGCTCCCGATGACGGTGATAATGAATACTGGTGTGCTTGTCCAGGTATCCAGGTTTTCAACAGGTTTGAAGAAGTTCATACCGAAAAATCCCGCCAGGAAGGAGATGGGCATGAACAGGGTTGTGATGACCGTGAGGGTTTTCATGATCCCGTTCATACGGTTATTGATCACAGATAAATAGATTTCCAGGGCATTGCCAGTCAGGTCACGTAAATTCTCAATGATTTCAAACAGTCTCATGAAATGATCATAAACATCTCTGAAATAGATGCTTGATTGGTTCCCTATGACCGGGTAATCGCCGCGAGATAATTTATTCAGCACTTCACGTTGGGGAACAATGCTTTTATGAAGCTGTAAAATGCTTCTTTTTAGCGTAAAAATTTCCTCCAGAACCACCGGGGAAGGATTATTGAAAAGCTGATCCTCGAGATCGTTCAGGGTTAACTCCATCCGATCCGTGCTGACGATAAAATCGGTCGCGGTCTCATCCAATAACAGATACAGGATATTGGCTGGATGGTGAGCATGATAACCGTTGTTCACCTGGTATTTTCTCCAAACCTTGTCAACCGTTTCGCTTTCTTCCAGATGATAAGTGAGGATATAATTTCTACCGATAAAGATGTCAATTTCTTGTGTGATCAGCTCTGATTCCATCTCGTGCCCGGGATTGATCATCTGGCTCACAAGACAAAGATAATCCCCCCAATCATCGATTTTGGGGACATGGGTCTCTTCCAACGCATCATCAATTGCAAGGGGATGAAACTTGAAGATATCCCGTAATACGGTCTGGCTGGTCTCATTGGATGATTGATAGATATCCATCCACAAAGTCTGCTGTGGCGTGGCTAAAATTTGAGCGCACGTCTCAAGGGGTGGATTTTCTTCAAGATTGCCCTGTTGATCCCAACTTAAAATCCGGATCATAATACTCGTCCTATCAGATAGAATCGAAGCCGTTTATTGAGTAATATTATATCTTTATTGCGAAATGCAGATTAAGAATCAATTTTTATTCAACCGGAAACGTTTTGGTGATAAACTGGAAGTTGCTAACAAACCATGATGGGATGAAGCTATGAACTCGTTATCAACATTGATTAATTCTGATGGACGGCTTGATCTGGCAATGCTGGAAAGCCTGCAAAGGAAACCTGAGCCTTTCACGCCAAGCGGTGCTGTGTTCTGGGATGACCCACACATCTCGTCATTTCTGCTTGAAACTCACCTGGATCCAACTATTGACCGAGCCAGCCGGCGACCTGAAATCGTGGATGCCTCTGTTGCATGGATTGTGGATACTTTGAGCCTTCAGACAGGGGATACGATCCTCGATTTGGGATGCGGCCCGGGGTTGTATGCGACTCGCCTTGCACTGCACGGACTTTCCGTAACCGGGGTTGATTATTCAAGGCGTTCGATTGCTTATGCCAGTGGCTTTGCGGAGGAGTTCGGTCTGGATATCACATACCGCTGTGAAAATTACCTCCAGCTTACGGATGATGCCCAATACGATGCAGTGCTGTTGATCTTTGGGGATTACTGCACGTTTAACCCGGACCAGCGCCGGCAGATATTGTCAAATGTGCATCGTGCCCTCAAACCCGGCGGGCATTTTGTCGTGGATGTTTCCACAAGACTGCATCGTGAAAAGTATGGGGCGAAAAAGAGTTGGACTATCTCCCAGGAAGGGTTTTGGCGGCCAGGTCCGCATCTTGTGTTGGAACAGGGGTTTGATTATCCCGAATCTAAGATCTACCTCGACCAGTATGCCGTCATCGAGGAGGACGGCAAGGTAACAGTTTATCGGAACTGGTTCCAGGATTATGATCGTGAGATGATAGAGCGAGAACTGACGATGGGGGGCTTTAATGTCCAGGGAGTATGGCGCGATCTGATCGGAACAGCCTATTCCGATGACAGTGAGTGGATCGGGATTGTCGTGGAGAAAGTAAAGGAGATGGATTAATACATATCCATCTTTGCCCAGTCGCCCTCAAAATTAGCTGCTGCCTCATCCGCTAAACCCTGGGTCAGGTAGGTTTCAACGTCCTTTTCCCAGATGAAGGCTGATTTGATCCCGGCGCCAGCATAAATGGCGATCTCTGTGGCATCATAAATTCCAGTGCAAATTTCCACATCATACCCCTGCCGGTCAATGATGTCCTGCATGGCGAAGACACCCTCCATCTTTGAGATGATACTCCGCTTTTGGAGCATGCCGCTGTAGGGTGCGATGGCGATCGCACCAGCGGAAACCGCAAATACCATCCAGGTGCTGGTGGGTACCGCGGTTGCCATCACGCGGATGCCCTGGTCGGTCATCTTCCGGATGACAGCCAACCCGTTGCGTGTAGCCGGTACTTTGATCCGCATTTTAGCGGGATCAATTGCGAGCATCTCATCTGCTTCCCGCAGCATTTGTTCAATCTCTCCAGCGCGCAGCTGGTAATAGGCATGGGGTGCAATCTTACAAAGGTCTCTGAAAATATCCTTAGCATTGCGCCCTTCTTGCGCCACGACATGCGGGTTGGTGATGATGCCTTCAAAGATGCCATAAGCCAGGCACTGTTCAGCTCTTTCAATATTGGCGGTTGCTAACCAGAATTTCATCTCATCCTCCTATAGTTTTGCGATCAATTGTTTATATGTCTGGAACATCTCCTTCTCAATCCGATGAACCTCTTCCACATTTTGGCTGACATTGTGGCTTGGATAGATGTGAAAAGGAACGCCGCGCTGATGCAGAAACCGCACGGTTTCGACCACGATGCTGTTCATAATGATCATCCCCGCAATGGTAGAGCCGCCGCCGGTGCGGACGTCTTCATCGATGGTCACCAACGTATCTCCTTCCGGAACATGGGTGTCAATGTGAATATCTGCAATCTCCATCAAGCGCTTTCCGAGGGGATTTTTAGGTTGGTTTGCCAGGCTGTGGGCAGTGGAGCTGACGCTGATTGTTGTGAGCGAGCTCTGGTTTGCCAGATCGCAAATCTCAACGGGTAATGCGTTGATGCCGGAGTGGGAAAAAACGATCAGGGTGTCCTGAGGTGTGAGGTCATAATTGGAAAGGATTACCTCAGCGAACCCCGAGGTCTGCTCCAGGAAGGACATCTGTTTTTGTCCGCCTTTGCCGGTTACAAATCCGTTGAATCCGAGTTCGGGTTCCGTGATCTGGACGAAACCGACGATGGACCCGATCCGGGGAAAGGCTTCTTGCGGAGGGAGGGCACTGTGCCCTGCGCCAAACATCAGCACAGCGCGTCCGGCAGCGATGGAATTTGCACAGGCTTCTGCAGCCTTTATGATGGTCTCCGTTTCATGCTGCCTGATCAGGTCGATCACCTTTTGCATTTCAAGAATAAAGTCCATTTTTCATTCCTTGCTGAATGTTTTTCCTGTTGAATTTTACCGCATCTCATCGCGCCAAAGCGGATGAGTTTTTCGAAATGTTATTTACCTGATCATTATCAGACCCCTTCTGGTTCAGAACAATTATTAACGCATCTAATTTTACACATATCTCAATCCTCACCCTCACCGAAAGAAAGGAAGATAGAAAAGAACGTAAAACTAAAAATTTTTGTGAAATCTCAAGAGATAATGACCGGTATTGTTTTTACACTGATCAATTAACATGTATGAATCACATTCTCAGCAAGGGAGATGACATTAGGAAATGAACTGCCTATGGATGCTTCCAATCAATGATGGATTGATCCGCAAATTACAAATGATTAAAAGGGTGTTACACTAATTTGGATTCTAAAAACCAGGAGCAGTCAATTGAACAGAAATACTTCACCTTCAAACACCCATCAATCATCTTCAATATTCGCTAAAATTGGCAGAGAGGTGCATGAATTTGTCGACGCGTTACGCAACACGCCTTATGCCTTCAAGCTTGTTTGGGCATCGAGCCGACCAGCAGCTTTGATCGGCGTCTTCCTGACGCTTGTTGCTGCTATCTTGCCGGCTGGGGAAGCATGGGTAGGAAAACTCATTATCGATTCCATTGTTGAGGCTGTTGATTTGAAGATGGGTATCGCGGAGGGCATCCGTTTTGTGATGCCTTATCTGCTGCTTGAATTTGCGCTTGTTTTTATCCGGGCGATCACCGGTCAGGTACGTTCGCTTTCAGATCGTGTTCTGCAGTCAAAACTGACCAACCACATCAACAGCCTGATCATGCGCAAGGCAATCAACCTTGATTTGCAGTTCTTTGAAAATCCGGTTTTTTATGACACCTTGCAAAATGCGCGCAGACGGGCGGATACCAGTGCACTCAGCATCGTCAGATCAACGCTCCAAATGGTGCAGCAGGTCATCACACTGGTTTCTTTAATTGTCTTACTGCTCAGGTTCAGCGTCTGGTTAGCCGTCATCGTTTTCATCACAGCGATCCCATCTTTCCTTTCGCAGTCTCAATATGCAGAGCGTGCATTTCGCGCAATCAGCCGAAGGGCACCAGAATCCCGCTTGCTGAATTATCTTGAGATGCTGCTGACAGGCAATGAATTCGTGAAGGAAGTCAAACTGTTTGGATTAGGTGAGAATTTTCTAAAACAATATCAAACCTTATTCACCCAGTTTTATCTGGAGGATAAGGCGATTGCTGAGAAGCGGACGGTGGCAGGCTTGGGTTGGGGGTTGTTGTCAAGCTTAGCCTATTACGGCAGCTATGCCTGGATCGTCATCCGAACAATCACAGGATTGATCACACTGGGTGATATGAGTATGTTCCTGTCGATCTTCCGGCAATCTCAGCGATCGATCCAATCCTTGTTGGATAACTTGAATTCACTGTATGAGAACAATCTCTTTCTTGATAATTTGCTGACCTATTTGGAGTTGGAACCCCTTTTGGCTGCCACAGAAAATGGCTTGATCGCGCCATCACCCATTACCCAGGGAATTGAATTCAGGAATGTGTCCTTTACCTATCCTGGTTCGGATCACCTGGTGCTTAAAGATATCAGTTTTTCCATTCAACCGGGCGAGCGGATTGCCCTGGTCGGTTTGAATGGGGCAGGGAAGACGACATTGATCAAATTGCTGACCCGGTTGTATGACCCCACAGAAGGACAGATCCTTTTGGACGGCGTTGACTTGAGGAATTATGACCTGGGAAGCCTGCATCAACGATTTGGTGTCATTTTTCAGGACTTTGTCAGGTACCAATTCACGGTCAGGGAAAACATCGGATTTGGTCAGATCGATGAGCTGGAAAATGTTGATCGGATCAAGCAAGCAGCTGATCGCGGCGGTGCATCGGAGGTCATTGAGGATTTGCCCGAGGGCTACGAAACAATGTTGGGACGCCGCTGGGAACGCGGGCAGGAGCTTTCAGGGGGTGAGTGGCAAAAAATCGCCCTGGCGCGGGCGTTTATGCGCAAAGCGGAGGTGCTGGTTCTGGATGAACCCACGTCATCATTGGATGCTGAAGCGGAATATGAGGTGTTCAAACGTTTTGATGAGCTGATGGGGGATCGGATTGGCGTATTGATCTCCCATCGGTTTTCAACAGTGCGTATGGCACATCGGATCGTGATGCTGCAGGAAGGGAGAATTCATGAGTTGGGGAGCCATGAAGAGCTGATCGCCCTGAATGGTGCGTATGCGCACCTGTTCAACTTGCAGGCTGAAGGGTATCGGTAAAAGGCATATTTTTCCGAGTTTAAGAAAATTTATTGGGTTATCCTATGATGCAACTATTCTGAATACAAAATTATTGCATTCTCTACAATGTTTTCTCTGAAATTGATTGTCCAAAATGCTTTTTGTGTTATATCAACTTTTTGTTTAAGCATCATAAAAAAATTTACACTAACGGATCTGATCTGTTACAGGATTTTCTTATAATAAATCGTATTGGATGGATACAGAGAAAAAACATCTTAAAACAGAATTGAAATTTTTGCTAAAAGGTATTCTTTTTAATTGAGAAAAAGTTGGGAATGGAAATCACTGAAAATTAGAAAATTTGATTTCACCATCTGCTTTAATGTATAATATAGAAAATCTCACTCTTGCCTAACAATTTAGCTCCTTCCTTAATAATTTATCCCTTTTAGTCTTTTCAATAGCTCAAAGGGAGAATTACTTCATCCCCCACTTATGTGAAAATTAATTAATACTTGAAATGAGGTTGAGGATATGGTCAATTCTAGTTTCTTCCGAAATAAAGGCTTTGTGATTTTCTTTGGTTTTCTTATTTTGTTGAGTTTGACGAGTTATGACGCCATGCCGCAGGCAACCTGTCCGGGTTGCGGTTGCGGTGATTCACCTCTCGATGAAGAAACCTACCAACAGTTTCTTAAACCAGTCTACGAAGATGATGGTCTGGAAAGAGATAGCCTGCCAACAGCATATGATGCCAGGGATGATAACATTGTCACACCTGCTAAGAACCAGCAGAGTTGTGGTGGTTGCTGGGCTTTTGCCAGTGCAGGAGCGATGGAATCGCATCTCCTTAAAGCGGATTTACCTTTCAGTCCCACAGACATTTCCGAACAGCAGCAGCTTTCGTGCAACTCGGATATGTTAGGTTGCTGCGGGGGAAGCAGCACAGCCCTCCGGTTTTGGGAAACGATTGGTCCAGTATATGATCCATGTTATCCCTTTGGTGACGGGGCAGGTGTTCCAAATTGTCCGAATGAACCCTATAGTAATATAAGCTGCACGTCAAGCTGTCCTCAGTTGGAGTATCGGGTGACGGGTTATTACACTGTACTATCAAGCCAGTACAAGGATTCCCTTTATGAGGATGGACCAAGTTACTGGCGATTTGATGTGTACGAAGATTTTATGGATTTTTATTCTGATGCCGCCTCAGGAAGTGTTTACACGCAGACAACGGGCAGCAAATTGGGAGGACATGCCGTGCTGATAATAGGCTGGGATGATGCTAAAGGTGCATATCTGTGTAAGAACAGCTGGGGATCAACCAGTGGCCCCCAAGATGATGGCACCTTTTGGATATCCTATAGCGGCCATGCACATAACCTGAACATCCAGATGGCGAATTTTGAAATTCTTCCCCTCAATCAGGCTCCCATCGCCAATGCTGGACCTGATCAAGCGGTGACCCCGGGCGAGCTCGTCACACTGAACGGCAGCGGCAGCTATGACCCTGATGGCGATACCCCGATAACCTATCAATGGACGCAAACATTGGGGACGACGGTCACACTGAGCAGTGCAACATCATCCACGCCAACCTTTACCTCTCCGGCATCACCAGGAAAGTTAACGTTTCGATTGGTGGTCACCGACAGCGAAGGTTTACCCTCCTCTCCCGATTATGTGAATATTTATAATGGCGTTGATCCTGTAGAGGTGGTTTACTTGCCGCTTATCATGGGTAGTGCAAACCCAATTATTAACGGCAATTTTGAACAAGGGCGCGTAGGATGGGCAGAGTATTCCAGTGGAGGATATATCCTGCTTTATGGCGATCAATCTTGGGCACAGAGTGGTTCTTGGCTTGCTTACCTGGGCGGATATAATAATGCGCTTGATTATATATCCCAATCGTTCACTGTACCTGCATCACAACCATATTTACATTTCTATTATTACATCGATTCAGAGGATTATTGTATTGATCCCGTCACAGCATATGATTATGGCTTCATTGTTGTCAATGAAACTACCCTGGCTTATGCCCCTCTTTGTGAAACCTATAATTCAACAGACTGGAGCCATTATGCCTTGAACCTTTCAGCATATGCCGGGAAAAAAGTGTCCCTGAGATTTCAGGCTGAAACGGATGTGTCTTTGCCATCAGATTTTTATGTTGATACCGTTTTTATGTCAGCCAGTTCATCCTACACGGCGGACACAGGCGCGTTTTTGCAGGGGGCACCGATTGGCGTTGAGATCCAGACGTTATCAGAAGGGACTGGGTTCAGAACAAAAGATATCAATAAATAGGGCTTTGTCGTGTAACTGGCTTTTTGCTTGCATTTGTTTTGCTAGAAAGTCGATTTGTTTTATCAGAATATACTTATATTGGATTAAATCACAAGGAAAAAGGAATCTTTTGCAGAAAAATCGATTCCTTTTTTTATTGGATAATTATCAACGGTCTTTTCTGGTAAAATCCAGTCGTACGTAAAAACATCATTGCAAGACAATTCACTTCTTTTTGGGAGAGTATCAGGCATGCCATTTGAACTGCACGCACCCTATGAACCCACCGGTGACCAGCCCCAGGCAATCGCCGAGCTGGTGGAAGGCATACAAAAGGGTTATCAGCACCAGGTCTTGCTGGGTGCCACGGGCACGGGCAAAACCTTCACGATCGCCAATGTGATCCAGAAAGTCCAGCTGCCCACGCTGGTGATGGCGCATAATAAGACCCTGGCTGCTCAGCTCTACGCAGAATTCAAGGAGTTTTTTCCTGATAACGCCGTTGAATTCTTTGTGTCCTATTATGACTACTACCAGCCGGAAGCCTACGTTCCCCAACGCGACCTATATATTGAAAAAGAGACGGATATCAATGAAGAAATTGATCGGCTGAGACTGGCTGCCACCACAGCATTGATGTCCCGTAAAGATGTGATCATCGTGGCATCGGTTTCCGCCATTTACGGCTTGGGCGATCCAGAGGCTTACCGGGATACGGTTGTGCACTTGAGGGTGGGTGATATCTACCGGCGGAACGCGCTCCTGCGGCGCTTGGTGGAAAGCCAGTACACGCGCAATGATTTCGAACTCAAGCCCGGTGTGTTCCGGGTGCGTGGGGATACTTTGGAAGTGCTTCCGGCTTATGATGATACGAAGGCATTCCGGATCAGTTTCTTTGGTGACGAGGTGGAACAGATCATCTCGCTGAATCCATTGACAGGTGAGGTCTTCAAGGTTCATGATTCAATCGAGATTTTCCCTGCCAAGCACTACATTACGGAAGATGAACGGATGAAGCACGCCATTGACAATATCGAGGCTGAGCTGGAAGAACAACTGCGTGAACTACGAATGAATGAGCGTTTGCTTGAGGCACAGCGCCTTGAACAGCGCACCCGCTATGACCTGGAAATGCTGCGTGAGGTCGGCTATTGCTCTGGGATTGAAAACTACTCCCGGCATATTGACGGCCGTCCGGCAGGCTCAGCACCCTGGACTTTGATTGATTTTTTGCCCAAGGATTATTTACTGGTGATTGATGAATCCCATATGATGATCCCCCAGATCCGAGGGATGTACAATGGTGACCAATCCCGAAAGCGGGTGCTGGTGGATTATGGCTTCAGGCTGCCCTCAGCCATGGATAACCGCCCCCTCAAATTTGATGAATTCGAACAGCAAATGGGGATCACGCTTTACACTTCGGCGACGCCAGCAGAATATGAAATGAAAAAGGCAAACCAGGTGGTCGAGCAGATCATCCGCCCAACGGGCTTGATCGATCCCAAGGTTGACGTTCGCCCCACAGAAGGGCAAATTGATGACCTGGTGGGTGAGATCAATCGCCGGGTTGAAAACGGCGAGCGGATCCTGGTGACAACCCTTACCAAGCGGATGGCTGAAGACCTCTCAGATTACTTGATGGAGCTGGGGATGAGGGTGCATTACCTGCATTCTGAGATCGATACACTCGAACGGGTCGGGATCCTGCGGGATTTGCGGCTGGGCGTGTTTGACGTGGTGGTTGGGATCAACTTGCTGCGTGAGGGGCTGGACCTACCGGAAGTATCATTGGTGGCGATTTTGGACGCGGATAAACAAGGTTTTTTGCGCTCGGGTACAGCCCTGATCCAGACGATTGGGCGTGCTGCACGGCACTTGCACGGCAAGGTGATCATGTATGCTGACCAGGTGACCGATGCGATGAACCTGGCGATCACGGAGACCAACCGCCGGCGTGAGATTCAGACGGCGTATAACCGGGAGCACCACATTGAGCCTGCGAGCGTGATTAAATCGGTACATGACCTGACCGACCGGCTGGCGCGGGATGCGGGTATGGAAGAAACCGGTGAACTGCGTGGAAAGGCAAGCAAGCTGGAGCAGAAGGAGCTGCAGCGGATGATCTCCGAGCTTGAAAAGCAGATGAAGGCGGCTGCCAAGGAGCTGGAATTTGAACGGGCGGCGATGCTGCGCGATCAGGTTTATGAACTGCGCGCCATACTGGCAGATGAATCAGATCTGCCGCCGTGGAAAAAGGTCCAGCTGCTGATGGGCGGGAATGATTAATGATTGTAATGGCGTCAGATATGAAATGATCTGTTAAAGGTTGTAGGTCACGCACGGTTGCGGAAACAACCTGCGTGATAACGATGAGATTACCGCCTCGCCCTGCGGGCTCGTCGCAATGACCCGGATTATCGTCATGCAAGCATCGCAAGTCAAATTCTGATGGTTTTACCCATTTGGGCGAACCCGAAATTCGTTAAATTTTCCCGAAGCATCTGTGAACTTATAATCGACATCTCTGACGACTGCACTCGAAGGACCTTTGCGCAGCCACCTGAGGAACGAGTTGAGGTTATCAAGTTCTCCCTCAGCCAAGATCTCTACCCTCCCATCCCACAGGTTACGAACCCAACCGGTGAGGTGAAGGTTTTGCGCGGTTTGAAAGGTGTAATATCTAAAGCTCACCCCCTGAACGCGTCCTCTGATATAAGCATGCAATTGGAAGTTCTGATTCTCACTCATAAGCCAGCATCTTGGGTCGACATCTTAATCACATTTTACCTAAAATATGGAATCCAATGCAAATAAAAAGCAACGCCCAAGAATTTTCTCAAGCGTTGGTGTGATTTCAAACTTTAACTTGTGATAATGTCTTAATCCTCTTCCCAATCATCATCGTCTTCCAATTCGTCAAGATCATCTTCTTCGACATACATCATATCGAAAAGGTTGACCTGTTCGGTGAAATCGAGGTTTTCGAGGGCTTCCTCTAATATTTGGATTTCCTCTTCATCGTCGGTTTCATCAATGCTGGACTCGATCAGTGAACGGACGCCTTCCCCGCCGATTTTGGAGAGGGACCAGATGACAGCATAATACAATTCGTCATCATCCGTGCCTTCTTCCAGGATGTCGAACAGGAGATCACGCGCATCCTGGATCTCAAGTTCACCAGCTGCACGGATCGCTTCGAATCGTACGGTGGGGTCGGGATGATCGATCATTTGCAGGACAGAGGATGCCCAGCGTTGATCGCATGACCGTCCCATGGCAAATAAAGCACTTTGCAGCCATTCTTCATCATTTGAGTCATAGGCTTTTTGAATAAATTGCTGGATATCGGGTTGGCTGGCAAATCCGAGGGCTTCAAGCGCACGTCGGCGAACCAGAACCTCGTCAGTACCGAGGTGGGTGTCCATCAAGCATTTCAACAGGTGATTGTAGGTTTGCTCTTTGATCTCTTCCAGCTCCCCCAGGTAGACAAATCCGCCAAGCCCGGATGCTGCTGCTGCACGCACAGTTGATACGGGATCTTCCTCCAACATTTTCAGAAAAACCGGGATCAAATCCTCCTGCTGAGACTGCCAGAGCAAGCGGATGGCGGTTGCCCGAGCAACCGGGTCGTCATCCTGAAGGCACATCCTGGCAAATGTGTCAAAAAACAGGATGGTGTCGCTTTCAGCCATGCTCTCCATATCTTCCAACAAGCCGCGTCGGCGCAAGGTTTCCACTTGCGGCCAAACCACGGTCAGCTTTTCAAGATCTTCTGGCGTGATATCAGAAAAGAAGTACAGGAGGGAAGGAGGGAAAGGCTTCTCCTTGTCAAGGAGTGCGGTTTCAATCTCTGAAAAATTATATTCTTTTTGGTAAGGAAATTCCTTCATACTAACCTCTAATTTAATATCGTCAGGGGATGACAACAGGATTTGTGAAGTCGAGGACCGTGATAAAGATCATCAATCCAATCAGCAGGAGGAAAAAGACCGAATTGACTACATTTTCCCATTTCTGCGGAATGCGTTTTTTGAAGAGCAATTCGGGCAGGGTAAATAAGATCCGTCCGCCATCCAAAGCAGGGATTGGCAAAAGGTTGGTGATCCCCAGGGCTATCGAGATGTTGGCGATGATCGAAAGGGTGAAAACGGGAAGGGGCTCGGCAGTGACTAAATCCGATTCCTGGTCCATGGAGACTGCTTGGCTGTAAATGTCATAGATCCCCTTATAGCCAACGGGTCTGGCTAAGGCTGGGTCAACGGACCCCTGGATCAACCTGACAGGTAACAAAAAGGTCTCCTTGATAATGTAACCGGTGGCTTTAAAGGCGTAGCCGACAGATTGGAAGAAAGGTGTGGGTTTGAGCGGGTTGCTCAAACCAATTCCCATCGCGCCTTCCCCTTCTGGAGGATCTTTGCGAGGCGTGATTTGGACGGTCGAGGTTTGACCATCACGTTCGATGGACAGGGTTATTTCTGTTCCTGCTTTTTGGTTGATGGTTTCAATCAAGGTTTCGATGTTTGCTACTTTTTCACCATCAATTGAGAGGATGATATCGCCGGATTCCAGCCCGGCTTGCATCGCGGGCGAATCAGGCACAACCTGTGAGACCATAGCCTGATCGGAAGCAGGGATGCCAACTGCACCGTAGATCACCACGAGGAGGATGATCCCGATGATGAAGTTCATAACTGGACCCGACAGCGCTATGACCAGTCGCTTCCAGGCTGGTGCTGATGCCATGCCGCCTTCAACCGTTTCATCTGCCTCACCCTTGGGCCGGACAAACCCACCAAAGGGGATCCAGTTCAGGGTGATCTCTGTCCCCTTCCATTCGGCAATCTTTGCCAACCTTGGCGGATAGCCAAAACCAAATTCCTCTATGGGAACGCCCACGGACCGCGCGGATAAGAAATGCCCCAGTTCGTGGAAGAAAATCAGCAGGCCAATGACAAATACAACCTGTAAGATCAATAAGAATATGTTCATTATTTTTCCTCGAGTCCTGCCTGTTTAATTGATAGCAGGATAGGTTCATAGAAAATGTTCAAATTATTATACCCCTTCGCTTGTGCAATGTCTTTTATGGCGCACAGAAGGAATTATTTAGAGCGAAATCCAGAAAACTTTTTTAGAATAGTTGACGAGAAGGTATAATCATCCTATCCACCCATGCACACATCGCCAGGGGGATGAAAAAGTGAAACATGACGAGACCATATCTTGGAAAAATTTTATGGGTGGACCTAACCACGCAGCAGTGGTACGAAGAATCCATTGATGAAGAAATTTATGCCCAGTACCTTTCTGGTGTTGGGTTAGCCGCATATCTTTTATTTAATCGCATTCCTGCCAGCGCTGACCCGCTTGGTCCGGAAAATGTCCTGGGTTTTGTTTCTGGCTTGCTTACGGGCACTCCTTCATCTTATACCGGGCGCTGGTTGGTGACGGGTAAATCTCCCCTGACCGGTACCTGGGGTGAGGCAAATTGCGGCGGTTATTTTTCAATGGCGATCAAGCAGTGCGGCTATGATGGGATCTTCTTCAGCGGGATCAGTGCAAAGCCGGTTTACCTGTATATCGGTTCAGGTGAGCCTGAAATCCGGGATGCCTCGATGCTGTGGGGGTTGGATGCCGCCGAGACGGAAGATGCGCTCAACGAGATTCACGAGGACAAAAAACGAATTGCTGTGGCTTGCATCGGGGAAGCAGGTGAGAATCTCTCCTTGATTTCAGGCATCAGTCATGATAAGGGTCGGATGGCAGCCAGGTCTGGCCTTGGTGCGGTAATGGGTTCCAAGCGGCTCAAGGGCGTTGCTCTGCAGCGCTCTGGCAAGGTCAGCGTTCATGACCGTCAACGCATGCGGGAAATCAATGCTCAAACCCGGAAATATGCTCGGGTGCTACTGCCTCTTCCGGGGTGGATCATGCCGATATTTGGAAAGATTTTACGCAATCCGTGGTTTAAAATGCGTATGGATGGTTTGCTGACCAACAGCGTCCTGAAAAAGTGGGGTTCGGCAGGTTTTTTCCAGACCTTTGTGGAATGGGATGATGCGCCTATCAAGAACTGGTTAGGCTCTCACAAAGACTATCCCGGGCAAAAATCAAAGCAATTTTCCGCAGACCGTATTCAAGGCGCGGAGACGGAGAAATATCATTGCTATGCATGCCCAACGGGCTGTGGTGGAAAATTTATAATGGCTGGGACGGGTCAGGAAACCCATAAGCCAGAATATGAAACGATCAATGCCTTCAGTGCCTTGCTTTTGATGGATGATTTTGACAGCGTCGTTAAGATCAATGACATACTTAACAGGGCTGGCATGGATTCGATCAGTGCAGGAGGGACAATTGCCGCAGCGATTGAATGGTTTCAGGAAGGTCGGATCACCCAGGAACAAACAGGCGGGTTACAACTTCAATGGGGTGATGCGGATGCTGTGATGCAGTTGGTTGACCTGATGGTCCGGCGAGAAGGTTTTGGAGCTTACCTGGCGGACGGCGTTGAGGCTGCTAGGAAAAATCTGGGCATAACCGGAAGCGACGCAGCTGTTCATGCTGGGGGGCAGGAGCTTGCCATGCATGATACCCGCCTGGATGCGGGTTATGCCCTGCACGCCAGTGTGGAACCCAACCCTGGGCGGCACACCACCGGTGCCTTTCTGTATTATGACCTTCATCGTCTGTGGACAGCCATACCAGAATTACCGAAAACGCCCTGGCTGTCCTTCAAAAGACGAAATCGAGAATTTGATCGGCTTGATGGCATCCGTTCTGCTGCCAATGCCTGCTTGATTAACTTTTATAACGGCTTGGGACTGTGTTATTACGGCGCTCACCTGGGTGTGGACCGGCTTTCGCTCTTTGAGATGGTCAACGCTGCCTGCGGTTGGGAGCATACGGCGCGTGAATACATGCAAATTGGGCAGCGCATTCTGACGATCAAACAGCTATTCAATATCAAGCAGGGGATTGATCCTTCAACGATCATGCCAAGCAAAAGAGCATTGGGTCAGCCCCCTCTAGAGAAGGGTGGGAATAAAGGTGTCAGCGTTGATTTGGAATCATTGCGAAAATTTTATTGGAAAATCATCGGGTTTGACCCTAACAGTGGTATTCCAACCTATGAGCTTTTGGAAGATTTGAACCTGGTCTCTTTGGCTGAGGTTTTGAACCTGCCTTCACTTGTGATGGAAGAGGAAGTGGTTGAAGAGATGGTAGAAATTGAACTTCGAAAACCACCTGCCCCATAAATTAATTACCTAAATCACCGAATAAAATGCAAAAATTACATACCCCTATCGACCAGCCTGGCAGGACCGGCTGGAGTGCCTCGTAATACCTGCAGTACGCCAGAAATTGACTGCAATCGCGATTGTATTTCTTGCTCGACCTCTTGTGTGCAGATCACATGCACATTGGGACCTGCATCCAGCGTGTATGTGACAGGAAATCCTTCAGCCTGCCACGCTTTGATTGCCTTCATAATTACCAGCGATTGGGGTTCCCAGTAGAAAAGGGCTGGGCTCTGGGTCATCATCACCGCATGCATCAGGTTACTGTCGAGTTCGGTGACCTCTGCCAGAGCTGAAAAATCCTTGTTGAGGATGGCAGCACGGCAGAGATCCATTCTGCGTTCAGCGTCGTTGACACGGGCTTCCTGGAGTGGGCTTGTCCAGGCGCCCAGCATCCCGGATTCCGAGCCGACCGGTTTGTGCTGATCGCTCAGGATCGTGATCAGGTCAATCAGATCCCAATGCTCTTTTGGGGCAATCGAAAAAGCAAAGGACTCACCTGTGAGCGGGTCCGTGCGCCACTCCACAAACCCACCAGGAATAGACCGGCATGCAGACCCGGATCCAAACCTTGCCAGGCTGGAGCGTTCTTTTTCGGAAAGGTTCAAGCCAAGGGCAGCGCTGCCTGCCAGGGCAAGGGCAGCAAAGGCTGATGCGGAGGACGCCAGCCCTGCACCGGTGGGGAAGTTGTTCTCACTGGTCACGCGGGCAAAATAGGATTTTCCTGCATGCTGCCGGATGATATCAAGAAATCTGCTTACCCGCGCCAAAACCTCACCAGATTGGGATTGACCATTCAGGATCAGATGATCCTTGCTCAGTTGGGAGTCAAACTGGACCTTCGTCCGCGTGGATAGGCATCCCAGATTCATAGAAAGTGAGTCATTGGCAGGGAGCTTCCGGGTTTCATCTTCAAATCCCCAGTACTTGATGAACGCGATATTGGGATGAGCGATAGCTGTTGCTTGCATCTCCATGCTGAAAAGGATACTCTATTCGCTGGTCGCGGTCAATGATGCTTGGATTGGGGCGTATGGGGGAAGGACCAGGTCAAATCCAAACGATTTGGTCAACGTAAGAGGAGGTTTGCTGCTGTTTTGCTCTCATTAAATCTGGTGTGAGAAGATTTTTCAGCATATTTTCGATGCGGATTATATGATGAACGAGCAGCACGAATGGATTGTTGAACTGGGATCTTAAAGAAAGAGAGTTGGCAGAAAATTTTAAGGTTACTGGGTGGAAATTGGGTCGGGAAATAGTCGGAATTGGTGTAAAATTTGAGTGGATAGACTTATCCGGGTTGGCAAAAAAATTATCTCACCAATGAAGTCTGTAACGGGAATAAGAGGTTTGTTGTTCGTAGGTTTAACTTGTTTTGCCCTGTGTGAGATTGGAGGTATGCAACTTCAGATTCATTATCATAATCCGCCTTTGATTAACTCAAAAAAAAGAAATAGTTTAGGAGAATAACATGAATAAGAAATTTGCTCTCATTATTTTCACCCTTGTGATGATGCTCGCACTCATCCTGACGGCGTGTGTACCGGTTGCTGAGGAAGCACCAGTTGTGGAGGAACCCGAACCAGTGGAAGAAGAATTTGTCTTCGGGATTTTGATGGTCGGTCCCTACAATGATAAGGGGTGGAGTCAGGCGCACTATGATGCCGGTTTGTATGTTGAAGAAAAAATTCCAGGAACACGGATGATCTATCTCGATTCAGTGAATACGGCTGACCGTCCGGGAACGACAGGCAGCCAGCTGGCGGAAGAACTGGTGCAGCAGGGCGCAAAATTAATCATCTTCAACTCGGATGATATGAAGGATGATGCCATTGAATTTACCAGGAACAATCCCGATATCTTTGTGATCCATTCTTCCGGCGATTCGGTCTGGGCTGAAGGTGAAAATTACAAAGAATTTGACAATATGGTCAATGTGATGGGACAGATGGAATATGGCAAGATGATCGCAGGTTGCGATGCTGCGCTGCATACGAAGAGCGGCTCAATCGGCTATTTGGGTCCATTAATCAACGAGGAGACTCGCCGTTTGGTTGCTGCTGCGCAATTGGGTGCCAATTACTGCTGGGAAAACTACCTTGGAAAAGACCCTGCGGACTTGAGCTTCCGGGTTACCTGGATCGGGTTCTGGTTCAATATTCCAGGCTTCACCGAGGATCCCACACAGGTCGCCAATGAGTTCATCGATTCGGGCGTGGATGTGATCATTTCGGGTATCGATACGACAGAAGCCCTTGTCGAAGCACGAAAAGCAACCAGCGAAGGAACGCCCGTTTTTGCGATTCCTTACGATTTCAATGGTGCTTGTGAAGAAGCTCCCGAGGTATGTCTCGGTGTTCCTTATTTCAACTGGGGCCCCTCTTACGTACGCCATATTGGCAAGGCGATTGATGGCACTTGGGAATCAACGTTTGAGTGGCTGCCCCCGAACTGGGAAGCGATTAACGACCTGGATGTGACAGCCGTAGGTTATGTCAGTGGACCGGGGATGGCACCTGAAAATGAGCCTCTCCTGCAGCAATTCATTGATGAGCTGGCAGGCGGTTTGAACCTGTGGACGGGTCCATTGAATTTCCAGGATGGAACCCCGTTTTTGGCCGAAGGTGAAACGGCAACCGATGTTCAGATTTGGTACCTGCCGCAGCTGTTAAAGGGTATTGAAGGCCGTTCGGAGTAAGGATCATTGCGTTTATTAAGTGGGGAAGGTCATTTGCTCTTCCCCATTTATTTGAACTTCATCAACCCATGGACGTTGGATTTAAACAAATCAACAAACACTTTGGCGAAGTTCACGCCAATGTGGATATAACTTTTACGATCCCTGGGGGGAAGATATTTGGTATTCTGGGTGAAAACGGGGCTGGGAAGAGCACCTTAATGAAAATCCTCTCCGGTTTCATCCAGCCAGATTCAGGTGCGATACTCTTGGATGGTCATCCGGTTTCAATCGGCTCACCTGCGGACGCGATAAAAAATGGGATTGGCATGCTGCATCAAGACCCATTGGACTTTCCGCCCATGCAGATCATTGATAATTTTATCTTGGGTCAGGCCGGCAGCCTGGTTTTATCACATAAAGAGAAAATTAAAGAATTCCAGGAATTGCAAGCTCAATTTGGATTTTCCTTAGACCCGAACGCACATGTGGACACGTTGACGGTGGGGGAACGGCAGCAGATGGAAATCCTGCGATTATTGTGGTTGGGTGCCAGAGTTTTGATCCTGGATGAGCCAACAACCGGGATCAGCGCACAACAAAAGGATAAATTGTTTGCTGCCTTACATTTGCTGGCAGAAGAGGGAAAGACGATCATCTTTGTTTCACATAAGCTGGAAGATGTTGAAAGTTTATGCGGTCAGCTTGTGATCCTGCGGAAAGGAGCTTTGGTCGGAGAAGTTGAATCGCCTTGTGATACAGATCAGCTGGTTGAGATGATGTTTGGAAAGCAAATTTCCATAAGCAATCCCCAACCCATGGCACAGGAAGGTGTGGTTTTTAAATTAGATCAATTAATGGTTGAAAAATATCCTTTAAAGATCGGTCCGGTGGATTTTCAGTTACACGCTGGAGAAGTTGTCGGTTTAGCCGGTATGGAAGGAAGCGGTCAAGATTTGTTACTTCAAGCAAGTGTTGGGCTGCTCAGGCCAATCGCTGGACGGGTCATTGTGAATGGTAAAGATTTGACCAACAAGAATTATTTGGAATTCAAAGATAATGGCGTATCATACCTGCCTGCATCAAGACTGGAAGAAGGTCTGGTGCCAGGTCTAACCCTGGCTGAACACTTTACCATTACCTCAGGCGACAAAAAGAAATTATTCATTGATAAAGCACATTTTCGGCAAAAAGCTGAAGAAATGATTGAGGAATATCACATTATCGGTCGACCAGAGACAGCAGTTGAAGCTTTATCAGGTGGTAACCAGCAAAGAGCAGCCCTGTCATTATTGCAGGAGTCCTTATCGATTATTCTATTGGAGCATCCCACCAGAGGGTTGGATATGGAATCAGCCATTTATATGTGGGAAAAACTTAAGGAGAGATGTGCTCAAGGGGCATCGATCTTCTTTATTTCTGCAGATTTGGAAGAGATCCTGCTTTATAGCGATCGGATCCTGATCTTCTTCAGTGGGCAGGTTTCTCCACCTCTTGATGCGGTAACCACGAACCTGGACCAATTGGGTCATCTCATTGGTGGTAAGGGTTGGGATTTCGAGATGGATGTTGAGGACATCGATGAATCAAACGCGTAATCGCAGCCTTTCCATTCTCTTCCAGTTGGGTGGTTTGATCCTGGCTGTTTTATTCATTACTCTCATCCTGTTCCTGGTCGGGGCAAATCCCCTGGAAGTGTTCAAACTAATTTGGGTAGGTGCAACGGGAAGCTCAACCCGGATTGCCAGTGTGTTTGTTGTTTGGATTCCACTTGTGCTGGTCACCTGCGGTCTGCTGGTTACATTTACCGCAGGTTTGTGGAACATCGGCATTGAAGGACAGATCACGCTTGGGGCGATATTTACAACAGGCGTCATTCGTTTATTCCTGGACACATCCACCTCTCCAATTTTTGTGATCATTCTTTCGATCCTCGCAGGGATGGTGGGAGGTGCGATTTGGGCGGCTTTGGCTGGCATTCTTAAAACGTATGGGGGTGTCAATGAAATTTTTGGCGGCTTGGGATTAAATTTTATCGCAACTGCACTCAATATCGGTTTGATTTTTGGCGCATGGAGCCGCACAGGTGTCGCTTCGATGAGTGGAACAGAACCATTCCCTGATGTTTATTGGCTGCCCACCATAAAATCATTCGGTTTGAGCTGGTATTCGGTTGCTTTTTCTGTGTTCGGTTTGGTTATCATTTTCTTCTTATTACAGGGAACTCATTTTGGGCTGCGCCTTAAAGCGGTTGGTAAAGGAATTAAGTCGGCTTTTCGACTGGGCATCCCAACCCGCCGGCATATGATGCTTGCCTTTGTTATCTGCGGATTGTTTGCGGGTTTAACGGGTGCTTTGCAGGTTGTCGCAGTCTATCACCGGTTGATCCCATCCATATCCAGCGGATATGGTTTTTTGGCTTTGATGGTTGCAATGTTGATCAATTACCAGGCGATTTGGATTGCGCCAGTTGCCCTGTTTTTTGCGGCCTTGAACATTGGCGGCATTCAATTACCGATCGTGTTGAAGCTTGATTCCTCATTGACAGGTGTGCTGCAGGGTAGTCTGGTTTTGTTTATTTTACTTATGCAAGGCGTCAGGCAGCGAATTTTGGGAAAGAAACAGGTGATTGAATGACGTTTGAGATCATTCTTCTTGGTTTAGCAGGCGTGATTGAGGCCGGTGCACCGATCGTCATCGCTGTGATCGGTGAGACCCTGACGGAACGGAGCGGTGTGATCAATCTTTCCCTGAATGGGTTGATCATCTTATCTGGGATGATGGGCTTTTGGGTGGCATTGGAAACCGAAAGCATTTTCTTGGGCTTTTTAGCCGGGATGCTGGTTGGTGCGCTTGTTTCAGCGATTGTTGCCTTCAGCAGCATCACCCTCAAACAATCCCAGGTTGCGGTGGGCTTTATCCTGGCCGTTACCTGTGAAAACCTGGCGTATTTCCTAGGGAATCCCATCATGGGTTCACAGGCACCAATCATGTATGCCACGCCAATTCCTTTCCTTAAGGATCTTCCCATTCTCGGTCGTCTCTTTTTTCAGCAATCCATTGTCACATATTTGAGCTTTGGATTGATCTTTTTTGCATGGTTCTGGATCTCAAAAACCCGCCCGGGGTTGATGCTGAAGGGGATAGGAGAAAAACCTGCGGCTGCTTATGTGCGCGGTGCCAATGTGGTTCGCTTGCGTTATATCTACACGATTCTTGGCGGTGCGCTGGTTGGATTGGCGGGGCCCTTGTACACACTGAGTGTCAAAGCCGGGTGGAAAGGGACCATCTCGGGACTTGATGGGATTGGATGGATTGTGTTAGCCATCACGATATTTGGCGGATGGGCACCTCTTCGAGGGGCATTTGGAGCTTACTTGTTTGCCTTCCTTCAGTGGTTGGGATTGGTTCTACAATCGTCGCTGACATTTATTCCATCGCAGGTACTGCAAGTTGCACCTTTCCCAGTAATGATCCTCGCGCTGTTATTGGTCAACCTTGGGAATACGGAATGGATGGAAAGAATGCTTGCCACGATGCCAGACCCAATCCGGATCCGGTTGAAGAAGTTAATCCGAGCCACACAGTCCCAGGCGCCAGGTGCCCTTGGGACACCTTTTGAGCGGGAATAGATTTTCCTTGATCAGGCTTTTCCCCAATTTTCAGCTTTCTTAATGCGAGCGTTCAATGGTGGGTGGTTGTAGAACAGAAACACCACCCAGGGCTCAGGATCGACCTCGCCCAGATTCTGGTTGGCAAGGCGGGTGAAGGCGGCGGCAAAAGCCTGGGTTTTTCCGGTGGTTTCAAGCGCATAATCATCTGCAAGCCCTTCGCGCCAGCGGGAAAAAGCATTGTCGATGGGCATAACAACTAATTCATACAGCGAGAGCAAGATCATCAGCACGGGCAGGTTGGCTGGGTCAGAAACGCCGGATAAACCAAAGGTGCTGATTGCCCAATTCATCGCAAGGAAAACCAGGTAAAACCCGAGGGCGGTCAGCAGGGTGCCAAAGCCGATCAGCCAGGCCATATCCTTGTGCACATGATGACCCAGCTCGTGGGCAAGGACCGTTTCGATCTCATCGTTCGAGAAATTTTCAATCAGCGTGTCACCCACCACGATTCGGCGCGTGTTTCCAATACCCGTCAGGAAGGCATTTGCCTGGCGGGAACGCCGGGACATATCCATTTTAAAGACGCCCTTGACCCTGGTGTTCGCTTTTTCAGCTAACCGAAGCAATCTTTCCGCCAGATCGGCATGTTCTTCACTGAGAGGGGTGAATTTATTAAAAATGGGCATGATCAGGATGGGGGAAAGGTTCGTTAGAAGCACACTAAACAGTAGCATGCCGCCTGTCAGCCACAACCACCAGGTATCTTCCTGGGTTCTGAAAAGCCAGTAAACCAATTCGATGATGAACAAGCCAAAGACAATGCTGATCGCCAGATTTTTTAACTGGTCGGCAACCCAATCCTTGTGTTCCTGGGTGGAAAGATCAAACCGATGCGGCAGGACAAACCCTGTATAATATCCAAGCGGGATGTTTATCACGGCGTAGATCCCGGTAAAGATCGCAGAAAACGCGGCAACCAGCAGCCAGGGACTGGTGATGAATCCGCTCAACCAGTCGCGCAGCCCTGTCCCCCAGCCAGTGAACAGCCACAACAAGGCATAAACCGTGCTGAAGCCCTGACTGAACGCCCAAAGGCGGCGCTTGATGCGGGCATATTCTTTAGCCTGTTTTTGGCGTTCTAAATCGAGTTCTGGCATAGGGGATTTCCTTCTTTGCTTTTGTGATTGGTCATATTGCTGATCGATTATCCCAGGGTTGGTAAAGCTGATTTTCGATGCCGATTCGGCCAAGCATACGTCCAACGGTGGCATTGACCAGGTCATCAATGGTCTGGGGTTGGTTATAAAAGGTAGGATTTGGTGGGAAGATAATTGCACCGGCAGCAGCAGCTTCAGACATCAGACGGAGGTGACCGCTGTGAAGTGGTGTTTCACGCACAGCCAACAGGAGTGGGCGACCTTCTTTCAAACACACATCGGCGGCACGCTGGATCAGGTTTTCCGCATAAGCATTGGCAACCCCGGAAAGGGTCTTGATCGAACACGGGACGATGAGCATGCCATGGGTCTGAAAAGAGCCTGAAGCGATGCAGGCGCTGAGGTCATCAGGCTGGTAGGCGTGATCCGCCATGGCGATGACCTCTTCAGGCGAAAATGAAGTTTCTTCTGCGATGATCTGCGCCCCGGTCGGGCTGAGGATCAGGTGGACTTCATAACGGAGCGCTTTGAGTGCCTGGAGGGTTCTCAAACCGTAGATGGCGCCGCTGGCGCCTGTGATAGCAAGGATAATGCGTTTGTTTTGATCCATGCTGAAATTATACTGGTTTTTCAATGCACAGATTGAATTACCAGCCCCTTTTCGGCATCCACGGATAGCCTTTCACCCGATTGGAACGACATGAGGTCGATCTGATCCACACAGGGGATCTCTGAGATGATGCATCCTACAGCAGTGATCGTTTCACTGACCGCATTGATGATGGCGGCAGGCGCATGACCATTCTTTTTCAACCGATAAAGGATATAGGAACCGACTGTGGAGCCCTTGCCAGTGGGGAAAATCAGGATTTTCCCGGCAATGGATTGTCCTTCCAAATCATGCCCGGCTTCCACAATCACGCCTGTTTCGGGGTCAACGCCGCCGTAAAAGGAGATGCCCATACGGCTGATCAGCGCTTCAGCGCTTGCTTGCCCCGGAAAAATCGTTCGACCGGTCTGAGTGATCTCGTTGGTCATTGGAGCGCCTCCTTAATGACTTCATCGAAGGGCAGCAGTCGGGTTTTGAATTTGTTCTTGGCGAAGGCGTAATAACAGGCTTTGGCTGAATCAGTTGCCATCACATGAAAGCGACATTTGATGGGTGACACTACACAGCAGGTATCCGTGGCAAATTTTGCCCCCGATGCTTCAATCACCTCGGTGTAGCCCATGCGATCTGCCATACCCTTCACAGGTCGCGAGGTCGTGATCCAAAATTCCTTTCTGACACGTTTGCCTTCCAACAATTGTGCGATACGCTGGATCTCACGCAGTGAGAGGTGCGGGCAGCCCAGTGTGACAAAATCCACCTCATCTGCCGATGCCCCGATCAGGTCAGATTTTGCCCGGTCAAGATTGGACTGGTTGATCACTAGGGTTTCTGCCGGGGGGTTGTACGCGAAGGCTTCCGGTGTGATTCCAGGGATATGGAAGAGCGCCACGCCGCCAAAGGTGGCAATGCTAGCGCAGAAGGATTTCAGGTTTTCGAGATTCGCTTCTGTAATGCCGCTGATCAGGGGCACACGGTTGGTCGAGAGGGATTGCATCCGGTCGCCGATGGCTTTACCCAGGGCACCAAAATCGGGATTCTCTTTGAGGGTTGCATTCACGATGACATGCAAGGTCGGTTGGCGGTTTTCGTCCAAGTGGTAGCCGTAGGATGGGGTGACTCCGGTCAGGGAGGTTGCCAGTGCGGATGGGCCACCTTCACGGTTGGTACGGGCACCCTGGACGGCATTGGCATAACAGACGGCGCTGCTCTCTGCCCAGGCGATGTGTTCACCAAAACGGGGCAGGTTGCCGAACAGGTAAGGCGTGCATGAACAGGTGGTCACAACGCCCATCGTTTCAAAGGCGTCTAAAACGCGGCGTTGGTTGACTGTGAATGCCTCTGAAATCCCCAGCGCCTGGTAATTCTCGACATCCATCCCGGCTGGATTGAGGGTTGTAAAAACTCGGACTTTCCCGCTGCCCGCCGCCATCTCGGCAAGCCATTCAAGACCTGCTTCGCCAAGGTTGTCATAACTGACACCTGAAATCTGCACCGAGGTGACGGGGATCATCCGGTCAGCACCGTAGATCCGTCCGAGGGCTTCCAGGATTTGCATCGCCTTTTGGGCAGCAGGTCCGGCTTTGCCTTCAAGAAGGGCTTTTTCTTCAGAGGTTAGATACATCATTACATTATATTAAAAGATAACAGTAAAAATGAATTGGCATCCTCATCATGATTGATCCAGAAATTCGCTTAAATCAACCTTGGGGAAATCAACTTTTGCGAAATGCTTGCCGGCTGTTTCCAGAGGTGCTGTAAGGTCAAAGCCGACCTTACAGGTTTCATATGTGCCTGCTTCTGCGCTTGGGTCAAGTGAGGAGCCGCGTTTACGCCCAAGCATGACCATGTCCCGATCTGCCTGGAAGCGGGTTGCCATCGCCCATTCCACCGAAAGGGGGTCATAGATATCGATATCTTCATCGACCACAAAGATGTGTTTACACGAACTGTGTCCTCTGGCAGCCGCATCAATGGCTTTACGACCGTCATCTTCATGTTCTTTTTTAATCTGGACGATGGCATGCAGCCATGAACATCCACCCGGGTTGATGTTGACATCAAGGCATTTCACGACCTTATTTACTTCACGAAAAATGGTGGGTTCACGCGGCATGCCCATCAGGAGTCTGTGTTCCAAAGCACCAGGGAGCAGGGCATGCCAGATGGCATCCTTGCGGTGGGTGATGCATTTCACTTCAAGGACGGGTTCCAGACGGATGATATCCTGTGTTTCTGTCAGATCCACAAAGGGACCTTCAGCGTGTTTTAGATCCCTGAAGATTGTGCCTTCAATCACAAATTCTGATTCAGCCGGGATCATCAAATTGGATGTATGAGCTTTGACGACGCGTAAGGGCTGCAAGGAATTGGCAATTTCAAGCTCATCCTGCCCGATCTCAACGGAGGTGGCCGCTGCAACGAGGATATTGGGAGCAACGCCGACGCAGATGGCAACGTCGACTGCCCCCATCTCCTGTAGGAAGGCATCAAAGTTGCGCGTCTTCACGACGCGGACAGCCATTTCTGTTGTTGAAAACTGCATACAGCGGTGGAAATCCATATTCTGCCCATACCTCGGGTGACGGGCGATCATGATGCCTGAACTGATGTAATTGCCGCCGTCTCCGCCGCAATGGAACAGGATCGGCAAATCATCTAAGCTCGGCTGATCGATGATCACTTCCTGGCAGGGTGCCCGCCCAATCGCCTGGGGCGGGGTGGGTTTATCGATTGCCCTGGTGAGTGTTGGGATGATTTCAGGGACAGTGATCCCAAGATAGCTGGCAAAGACTTCCTTTGTGCATAAAAGATTGCCAATGACCGGGAATTTTGATTCGGCGATGTTGTGGCAAAAAACGGGTTGGGGTTCCAGCGCTTTGAGGATCCCTGCCAGTTGGAGATGTTTGGAGACCGGTTTATGGATGTGTTGAACCGCGCCGTTTTGCTCGAGTTGTTGAATGAATTTTCTAAAGGACATTGGGTCACCTTTGTGCAGATCTTGGTTACATTATAGCAGGAAACCCTTCTGCCACGAGCTGACCCGCGCATATATGGCGATGTTTTCAGCTTTCATCGGTATAATCAAACTGATGTGGTCCGATAAACTTTATTCTGTAGTTACGCTATATGAGTGCATGCAAGACCCGGCAACCGTTGCTTGGCTGATGCAAATGGATATACCGCTTCCGGGAACGATCCCACCTGGGCGGTATCCGGCACCGAACAAGGTCAAGCGGATCCTGAATGCACTTTCCGGAGTTCGCATAGATTATCTCATTGGGAAAACCACCTGGCAGGTGACAGTGAGGAGCCGGAAGGATGTATCCTGGGCAACCTTAGCGGTTAGAGATTACTCGGGCGATCCCACGGCATCCCACAAGTTCATTTTTACAGGTGGATGGGATGAGATGATCCTTCAGGTGACTGCAGCACTGGTGAAGTTTTGTGGTCCGCTGGTGCTGTTGCATGAATCAGGTGCACCGCCACAGATCGTAATGTAAAACAGGGGGGATGTGGGGATATTTTCGAATAATTTCTGCAGAAAGCCGAAATTCTTACAAGTTTCGAGCAAATTGATAGGCATCCAGCGTGCGTTGGCGGGCAAAGTCGTGGTCCACAATACGCTGGGGATAGGTTTCACCCAATCGAAAGCCGTATTCATGCGCATCTGCGTTGCTTAGGAGCCACGGTTCATGGCGGAATTCAACGGGCAGTTGACTCAGTTCTGGTACCCATTGGGCAATATAAGCGCCCTCAGGATCGAACTTTTTACCCTGCAAGACCGGATTGAAGATCCGGAAGTAAGGTGCTGCATCGGTGCCGGTGCCGGCAGACCACTGCCAGCCGCCGTTGTTAGCAGCCGGGTCGCCATCGACCAGGTTATTCATGAACCAATCCTCACCCAGTTGCCAGTTGATCAGCAGGTCTTTGGTGAGGAAGGAGGCGGCAATCATCCGTCCGCGGTTGTGCATCCACCCAGTCTCTTTGAGCTGGCGCATACAGGCGTCGACGATCGGATATCCTGTTTGCCCTTCCTGCCACGCGTGAAGGTCCTCGGTTGATTCGCGCCAGGGAATGTTTTGATAATCCTCGCGAAAAGGACCACCCATGACTTTCGGGAAATGATAAAGGATGGCGGTGTAGAACTCACGCCAGACCAATTCATCCATCCAGGTGCGGATCTCGGCGCGTTCCTGGCTGTTTTTAGATTGGAGCCATACTATTTGAGCCTGTGTGAATGCTTCGCGAGCGGAGAGCAATCCAAATCTGAAATATGGGGAAAGACGTGAGGTGCCGTCAAGGTCCATTCGATCCCGCTGACTTTTATAATAGCGGAGGGCGTCGCTTAAAAATTCATCAAGGCGAGTTTGGGCTTCTTGCTCAGATGCCGGGAATCCAGTAACCTGGGGCGAATTTGGAAGCGTAATGCTTTCGATGGAATCTGGCAGGGGGGGTAGTTTTTCTGGTATGGGGAGGATATCACCTGGCGTGGGAATGGGTTCGATGTACCATTTGTTTTTATAAGGCGAGTACACCACGTATGGGTCCCCGTCCCCTTTGAGGATCTCGTTAGGGTCCCTGATGGTGAGACCAGAGAAAGATTTGAAGGGCAAGACCGACTTGATTTGGGCATCGCGTTGGCGGGCAAAGGGACTGAAATCCTTGTGTGCATAGACAGAGACCTCGGGTAAGGTTTCTTTGATCGCTTGCATAGCGGCTTGCGCTGGACCCTGGCGCACGACCAGACGGCTGCCCAGCTTATTCAACTGTTGATCAAGGTCAGCCAGCGCATTCAGGAGGAAAGATCGCCGCTTGGGCGCTGCGTTTTCCATCAGTTCCGGTTCAAGGATGAACAGGGGAATGAGTTGGTCCGCATTTTCAGCGGCTGCAGTCAATGCCGGATTGTCACTCAGGCGGATATCACGCCGGATCCACCAGATCGCTGTCTTACCCATAAGACCTCCATCACAGAATTGTTTCCATGATTTGCTCTAATTTACAAAGAAAGCCGCCCGGGTTACGAGCGGCTGTCTTTCTTTGGCTGTAGCACCCTTATCGAACGAGCCTAAGGAGGGGTGCCACAGCCGTTGTTAAGTAACTACTACTGTCTATCATGTACACCACCTCCTCTTTTCGTGGGATTGCGAAGGAAGAGGAATCTTGCATTTCTTCTTTATAAATCAAGTATCACATATCCAGGATGGAATGTCAATATATCTTGTATAAGGTAAATATCCCTCCGAAAATTTTAAAGCGATCGCCTTTTTCTTGAAACCAATTATCTGTGGGTAATAATCCGATAAAACCTTTGATCAACTTGGTTAAGGAGTAAACCAAAATTGTTTTAAATTGTTGACTCAATGCCTCAATGCGGCACAACAACGCACAGAAAACCTAAAGGTTCATCTCCCAGGGCTGTAAACTGATGTAAGTCATTAGAGGAAATGAATACAGCATCCTTTGGGTTGAGTTCATAGAAATCCTGATTTATTTGGACACGTGCTCGCCCGTGCATAATAATGACGCCATGTTCATGAGGATGTGCTTCTTTATTGCTTTTCTTACTTGGCTCCACTCGAAAATAGCGGATATAAAAATGGTTCGAATTTTCTTCTGGGCCAATCGGGATTTGTTTTGTAACACCTTCAACCGGTCCTTCATAGGTTTTGATCGCTACGTTTTCCCATGTGTAGTTGGTTTCTGAACCATTGAAACGATGAATGACACTCATTAAGTCCTCCAGGAAACTTCTAATTTAATAATATCGGAATTATAGAACAAAGATTATGAAAACAGAGGTAAATGATCAATTGACCGTACACATTTGCCTGAATCAAATTTTTTTGGTTGAACAAATCAAGTGGACTCGATGGTCAGTTTGATTAAAAAATGATCCGGGTATAATTACTCGAGATCTTTTAAGTTGAGCAGGAGGAATGCATGCAATATCGAAAATTTGGATCTTTAGATTGGGAAGTTTCAGCTTTGGGTTTTGGCGCGATGCGGCTGCCAGTTCTCGATGGCGACAGCAGCAAGATCGATGAAGAACTGGCTTTTGCCATGATACGTACGGCGATTGATGCTGGCGTGAATTACGTGGATACGGCCTACCCTTATCATCATGGGCAGAGTGAGCCTTTTATCGGGAGAGTGCTCAAAGAGGGGTATCGAGAGAAAGTCCGATTGGCAACCAAAATGCCCTGTTGGTTAATCGAAAAAGAAGCTGATTTTGACCATTATCTGGAAGAGCAATTGAAGCGGCTTGATGTGGACAAGATCGATTTTTACCTTTTACACGCTTTAGACAGTCGCAGTTGGGATAAGGTGAAAGACCTGGGTGTTCTTGATTGGGCGGAGAGAAAAATGGCGGAAGGTCTTTTTGATTACTTTGGTTTTTCGTTTCATGATGCATACACGGTGTTTGAAAGGATCATTAATGCCTACGATAACTGGACCTTCGCTCAAATCCAATACAATTTTATGGATATTGACTACCAGGCCGGCACCAAGGGATTGAAATTGGCTGCTGATAAAGGCCTGGCTGTGGTTGTGATGGAACCCTTGCGGGGCGGCATGATCGCCAAGAATCCCCCGCCAAAACCTGTTGCGGACGTTTGGGCGGAAAGCGGCCGCAATTGGACACCCGCGCAGTGGGCGCTGCATTGGGTCTGGAACCAACCCGAAGTCTCTGTGGCGTTGAGCGGTATGTCATTGATGCCTCAGGTGGAAGAGAACCTGGTGACAGCATCTGAATCAGGTGTTGGAAAATTACAGGATGAAGATCAGACCATAGTTGAGCGGGTTCGCCAGGCTTATGCTACATTGGAGCCGATCCCGTGTACAGCGTGTGAGTACTGCCTGCCGTGCCCGAATGGCGTGGCCATCCCCAGAATATTTGAAATTTATAATGAAGCTGCAGCATATGACGCATGGGGCCATGGGCGTTGGGCATACAAAAACAACATTGATGCTGACGCCCGTGCTGATTGCTGCATTGAATGCGGTGAATGCGAAGCGGTTTGCCCCCAGCATATCGAGATCATTGATTGGTTAGCCCGGGTACATGAAGTATTAGCTCCGTCTGATCACTAAACCACACGCTCAAGGAAATTTAAAAGGCTGTCTCTCTGAATATTGAGACAGCCTTTTTCATGAATTGGCTCATTTATCTTGAAATTGCTTCTTCTAATAAGCCTACTTACCAGATGTCAGGGTTCTTAATATCTGCAACTTATCTGTGCTAATACCGTATATTAAGGAAGAGGGTAAATGCCTTGCGCCATAATCGTGAACCTTCTATAATCAAATGAACATGGAAACACTCCCCGAAACATCATCAAAAAAGCCCATATGGGTTTGGATTCTATTGGGATTTGCCCTGATCATCACGATTGTTTGGCTTGTTCTGACGCCTTCGGGTTTGCTGGGCAGAGCCAATGCCGTTGGTTACGCGGTCTGCCACCAAATTGAGGAGCGATCCTTCAAGATCGGAGAGCGGACTTTCCCGATGTGTGTGCGCTGTTCGGGTTTGTTTCTGGGCGCCATGCTTGGATTAGCCTACCAGGTTTTTTCTGGGCGGAAGGGCAAAATGCCCCCGCTTGCCGCAATGATTATTTTTGGATTGCTGGCACTGGCATGGGTTTTGGATGGCCTTAATTCCTTTTTGATGATGGTTCCGGGGTTTCCCTCGCCATATGCTACCCAGAACTGGACACGGCTTGTCACAGGCACCGGGATGGGACTGGCTGTCTCTGCGATTTTGCTGCCTTCATTTATCCAAACAATGTTTCGAACATGGGAGGATATTTCTGTATTCAAGATCTGGTGGCGTCTTCCACTCCTTTTAATCCTCGCCGCTGGGTTGGATTTTTTGCTTTTACTTGAGATTCCCTGGCTTATGTATGTACTGGCAGTTTTCAGCGCCTTGGGTGTTCTGGCTCTCTTGACCATGGTTTACAGCATGGTGTTTGTGATGATTACTAAAAAGGAGAACACCTATGACCGCTTCAGGCAATTGTGGGTACCATTAATTGCCGGTTATACGGTTGCGCTTTTACAAATTGGCATTATTGACCTTCTGAGGTATCTCTGGACGGGTACCTGGGGTGGATTTAATTTACTTTAGTTTTCCGATATAATTATTGAAAAAGGAATTGAAAGGAAGAAATGGATATTTTAGCGGCTTTTGGATTATCTGCCAGTGCGGGATTGAATGCTTATATTCCGCTCTTGATCGTATCCATTGTAGCGAAATTTACAGATTTAATTACACTCTCTGAGCCATGGTCGGCTTTGGAGAGCTGGTGGATCATTGGATTGTTGGCTGTCTTATCGGTTGTGGAATTTTTTGCCGATAAGGTTCCAGCGGTCAATCATGTCAATGATGCCATCCAGACCTTCATCCGGCCAGCTGCGGGAGCGATTTTATTTGCGGCGAGTGCCAAGGTGATCACTGATATTCATCCGATCATCTCAATCGCGGCAGGATTATTGGTGGCAGGAACCGTTCACGTGATCAAAGCTGCAGCCGTTAGGCCAGCCATTACCGCAACAACGGCAGGATTGGGTGATGTGCCGGTAAGTATTGCCGAGGATGTGGTTTCGACCGCGCTTTCGATCCTTTCGGTCTTGCTGCCGGTTTTGGTAGGGATTGTTTTGATCCTGCTGGCTGTTTGGATCATCTGGTGGTTGTCACGGCGCAGTATGAAGCCGAATACCCGAACATAATCGGTTCAGGAAATCCACGAATAAATTCAGTGTTAAGGAGTTTCAATGTCAGACCAATCTTACCCAAAAATTCCCCCACCGAGCTACGGTCAGCAAACATCTTCATTGGCAGTCATCAGCCTGATCTCGGGAATTGCAAGTTATTTTATAGTCCCACTCCTAGGCGCCATTGCCGCGATTATCACTGGCAATATGGCTAAGAAAGAAATTCACGAAAATCCCGGTGTGTATACAGGCCTTGGTATGGCGAATTGGGGCGTCATCCTGGGATGGGTGAATATTGCCTTCAGCGTGATTGGCTTATGCTTTCTTGCTCTCGCCATTTCGGGTGTCATTGCAATCCCCCTCTGCCTCATTCCCTTTTCAAGCGGCGAACTGCAACTGCCCTAAACGCTACTGCAACAGGCTGATCCATGATCGTTTGATCAACAAAGAACCTGTGAGGGATTTGATTTAATTTCAATAAATCAATTCCAGGTGGTTGATAATTATTTTAAAAGGCCGCAGTTTATATTTTCTGCGTCCCTTTTTAATGCCATCTCTATTTAGATAAGTTCACCCGCCAATTCCCCGTGATCGATCAATTCGATCAGGGATTGCAATGCTTGCAGAGCGTTCTTGCGCGTATGTCGATCGAGTTCCAGGTTTTCGAATTCATCCTCATCCAGGACGAGGTATTTCCCATCAGGATAAACCAGCACATCTAATGCCAGATCCCGATAGGTGATCCTATCGGTTGTAAAATCTGCGGGATAGGTGACATTGCAGTACCAGGCTTTCAACCGATCATCATCGCGATCATAGATTTCAAAAATGTTGTACCAACGATCGGTGTAATAGCGTTCGATCGATCGGTCATTTGTACGGAGTGTAATGCCGTGGAAGGGACGATCGCTGATGTTGAAATAGGCTTCCACCAGCACGCCTTTTTCATCTTTTTTGATGATCTCCCCTGGATAGCGCCAAACTTCCTGTCCTTGATGATCTAATTTGATGATATCAACACGATGATTAAGCACTGTCATAGTCTGTCCGTTCCATTTTCAAGGCAAAGAACATCTTCAGGGTGGTAGCCAATCGTCAGGGATTGTCCAATTTCGAAGGGTTCTGAAAGTAATATTTCGAAGGATGGCACTGCCTGGTTACAGGAAAGCGTCAATCTAAAGTTTTCTCCCTGGAATACCTGGTCAGATACGGTCCCTGTGATCCGATTGGTATGGTCCGTTCCTCTTGCAATTGCCTGTGAAGGGCGGAACAGCAATGTGGTAGGTTGACCAACGGCGGGGGGTTCGCGGTCACACCTGGCTTGAGTGATCCCCAGCGGTGTTCTCACCTTGAGCGGGAACCGTTCGATTACTTCCCCAGGGATCAAATTCCCCAGGCCGAAGAAATTTGCTACCCACACGTTGCGGGGGTGATGGTAAAATTCTTCCGGTTTTCCACTTTGCAGGATGACCCCATCATGCAGCAGCAACAGGCGGTCAGCGATGGCGTAAGCCTCTTCCTGGTCATGGGTGACGTAGATCGCCGGCACTTTGGTTTCACGCAGGATCCGGCGCAATTCATGGCTAAGCTGTTCACGCAGGGAGCGGTCGAGGGCGCCGAGGGGTTCATCGAGCATTAGGAGGCGCGGTTGGGGCGCCAGTGCCCGTGCCAGGGCGACGCGCTGCTGTTCGCCGCCGGAAAGTTCTGTCACTTTTCGGTTGGCAAAGCCGGGCATATTGATGGTCTCCAAAGCAGCCTGGACACGGCCTTGTATCTCCTCTTTGGGTTGATTTTGCATACGCAATCCAAAGGCAATATTTTCAGCAACGTTCCGATGTGGAAAGAGGGCATAATCCTGGAACATTAACCCGAAATGGCGTTCATGGGTGGGGATATTGGCAAGCGATTCCCCATCCCAGAGCACATCACCGCCCTCCGGTTCTTCAAGACCGGCAATGATGCGGAGTAGGGTGCTTTTCCCGCTGCCGGATGCCCCCAAAAGGCAGACTGTTTCATCCTTATCAACGCTGAAGGAAACACCTCGCAGTAAGGGTTCACCTTCATAAGACATATCAATGTTCTTCACTGTCAGCATCAAACAATATCCTTGTTCTTCCTTTGAATGCGCTCAATAATAAAGATACCACTGGCACATACCACCATCAACAGGGTGGACATGGCCAAAGCTTGGCCGTAATTAAGTGCGCCCGGTTGGGAAATATAGCGATAAATTGCGACCGGCAGCGTGGGGTAGGCTGGACGAGATAAAAATGTGCTGGCCCCAAATTCACCCAATGAGATTGTCAAGGCGAAGATCGTGCTGACAATCAGGGCGGGAAGTAATAGGGGAATATCAACTTCCAGCCAAACCCGGAAGGGACTGGCACCCAAAGCCCTAGCCGCACTTCTCAGAGAAGCGGGAATGCTTTGCAATGTGGGGCTGAGTGTTCTGACAACGAACGGAAGCGCGACAAGGCTGTGTGCAATCGGTAAAAGAATGGGGAAGGTGAGGTTGCTGAAGGGCGGGCGATTGAAGACGATGATAAAGCCCAATCCCAGGGTGATGGCAGAGGCACCTAAAGGCAGCATGAGCAGGGGATCCAGGATCGCGTTGATTGGGGTGCGCTTTTGAAGGGCATAGGCCACCAGGATGCCCAAGCTGGAGGTGATCAGGATCGTGATCAGGGCGAAAATGAAGGAATTCCGGGCAGCCTCAATCGGTGGGACATAAAACAGCGAGCCCTGCCGATTAATCCCCAGTTCGCGATAAAACTGCAGCGTGAATCCTTGCTGAATGTCGCCGCGTTCCCCTCGGCTGGGTTCCAGCTTGACAAACGATCTCAGGGCAAGCGACGCAAGCGGTGCGACCAGCAGGGTGAAGAGTGAGATGATCAGAATCCACACGATGATCGTTTCCAAGCCTTTGCGTGGCTTGTGGACAGCGATCGTTTGCGAGCGGGGAGAGATGACCATTTCCTGCTGTCCCGCCAGCCGGTTATGACTGATGGTGATCAAAAGGGTGCAGAACAGTTGCAGGATGGAGAGCACGCTTGCCAGTGGCAAGTTGAGAAGGTGGAGTGCCTGGATGTAGATCTCGACTTCAAGAGTTGGAAATTGCGGTCCGCCCAGCATCAGCACCACGCCGAAGCTGGTGAAATTAAACAGGAACACCAGCAGCGTCGCCGCCAATATAGAGGGACGCAGTAAGGGCAGCGTGACTTCACGGAAAGTGCGCCAGGGGTTTGCCCCCAGGACTCGGGCAGCATGCTGAAGGCGGATATTCTGCTGTGACCAGGCGTTGCTGACCACCCGGATGATGATGGTGGTGTTGTAGAAGATATGGGCGGTCAGGATGGCACCAAAAGTATTCAGAAACTGGACCGGCGGGGTATCGAGGTTAAGAAGTGCTTGTAGGCCAAGATTTAACCAGCCGCGTGGTCCTAAAAGGGCGTTGAAGCCTGCAGCAACTACAACAGTAGGCAGGATGAAGGGCAGGGTGGTCAGAACGCGCAGGATTTTCTTGCCAGGAAAGGTGAATTTAGCGAACAGCCAAGCGCCAGGAAGGCCAAGGATCAAGGTAAGCAGGGTTGAAAGCGCCGCCTGGGCGATAGTGAACCCAAGGGTATCCCAGATTTGACTGATATTGAGATCGGCCAGGCTGAACCCCCATTTTGGTGAGATCATCAGCTCAAACAGCGCCAGCAAAGGTTGATAAAAGAAGAAACCCAGGAAAGCTGCCGGCACAAGCCATAAAAGCAGGGCGCGAAAGGTGGGATTTTTAGCCCATTTCCGGAAAGTTGTTGCAGTGTTCAATCTTGCACAGTCTCCAGCCATGCCCTGATCCAGGCTTCACGATACTGGTGGATCAGGTCCGAGGGTAAGGTGGCAGGCTGATCAGGGATCTGGACGTGTTCAACGAATGCCTCAGGCAGGTTGGCATTTTGGTTGACGGGGAAGACAAACATTTGCAAAGGAATGTCTTCCTGGAAGGGCACGCTGAGCATGTAATCAACGAATGCCTCTGCCAAATCCCGGTTGGGGGTTCCACTCAGGATGCCAACGAATTCAATTTGGCGGTAGCAGGTGTTGGGACCAATGATAGATGCGGTTGGGGCTTCTGCCAGTTCGGTTTCCGCATAGATAACCTCAGCTGCAGGACTGGATCCGTAAGAAACAACCATTGGCTGTGACCCCTGTCCGGTTGAACCGCTGAAGTTCGAATAGTAAGCTGTTTCCCAGTCACTGACCACCACCAGGCCGTTGGCAGCCAAAGCTTGCCAATAAGCTAGGAAGTCTTCTTCACCAAAGTTGGCGATGGTCGCCATCATGAATGCCAACCCGGGGGAAGATGTGGCTGGGCTTTCTGTGACCAGCAGACCCTGGTACTCCGGTTTGACTAGATCCTCGAGGGATGCGGGTACTGCGAGATCCTTATCTTCAAAATAGGATTTATCGTAGTTGATGCACACATCCCCATAATCTACTGGCAGGGCATAATTGTCAGGATCCAACTTAAACGCATCAGGGATCTCTTCAAGTAAAGCCGATGGATAAGGTTCGAAGATGCCCTCTTCCAATGCCCTTGTCAGAAAGGTGCTGTCCACACCATAGAAGACATCCGCCAGGGGGTTTTCTTTGGACAGCACCGCCTGGTTCAGCGCAGACCCCGTATCACCCGAGCGGATGAAACTGACCTTGACTTGATGCTCATTTTCAAAGGACCTGATGATCTCTTCGCTGATCGCGAAGGAATCGTGGGTCATCACGGTCAGAGTGCGGGTGCCTGCCGGGGAAGGCACAGCTGTGCAGGCAGCGGTCAGGCTTGCTAAAATTAACAAGACCATAAGAAACATCAATATGGATGAACTTTTCTTATCAAACATCATGTTCAATCCTTTCGATTGACTTTAGTGTTTCATGAATACATAATAGCTTCCCCGAATGAAGGGTAACATGTGCTGAGTAAGCCGTCATTTCATTGCTGACCCCACGCGTCTGTTCGGGATAGAGTGTTTCGTTTTTTAATGGATATTTCAAACCTTCAGTCCAGATGCCTTCTACCGGACCATTAAGTGGAAGCAGTGAAATGCGCTGACCTGTCTCACCGGAGATTTTCTTTGAGCCATGGATCAGGAAGACTTCACGTTCTCCATCGACCAGGCGGATATCAACAGTTTCAAGTTGGGATTTGGTGAGAAGGAAGATATTTGCCAGGGTCTGATCCAAACGATTTCCGAGCGCGGCAACAACCCAGATAGGTTCGATTTGTTTTTCAAGCGCAAAATCTAAGGCGATTTCAAGATCGGTCTGGTCTTTTTCTCGGGGAAATTGGTATACAGCTACTCCCTGGGATTGAAGAATGTGAAGTGCTTCCTCGTTGATCGAATCAAGGTCGCCAATGATCATTGTTGGCGTTAGCCCAAGGCGCGTAATGTGATGTAGTCCGCCATCCACAGCGATCAGGATGTCTTCGGGATTGATGCGTGGGATCAGGAATTCTGGCTCAGGCAGTTCGCCATTTGCAAAAAGGATGATTTTTTGTTTGTTTGTTGACATATCAAAACACCCTTCCTTTGTCGGGGAGGGTGTTGGTTTCCAATCAATCTCATCCCTCCGCCGGCATTACCCGGATCAGGTCTTGCGGGTCGAGGACAGTGTCCTCCTCTCAGCCTGTGGGACAGGCTCCCCGTTCAACTGTTTTATTTATTTTCGCCAACTAAATGATACCATAATCGATCGGTTAAGGTCAATTGGAACGCCGTAATTTTGGAATCGCCGGATATAACATTGAAGATATTAAGAACGGCAGAAAGAATTTTATGATTTGCTTTACCTTAAAGTAGGGATATAATTAGAAGGACAACAGGCTTAGGGATTGAGAAAATTCATTTTTAGGTCGAAAAAACTTGACTCTTCACCTCCAAATTGATATAATTACAATTTGCGCTTTTCGCGTGAAAATGTATTTAATAGAGAATAATTTTAATATATCCCGGCAAATTCAGCTTTCCAGGAGTGATTAATGGCAGATTTAATGCCCATCAAATCTTACCGACGTATTCCCGTGGGACTAGAACTCCCCAAATTAATTCAAGTCCAAATTGATTCCTTTGAGCGGCTCAAGCGAGAAGGATTTTATGGTTTATTTGCAGAAATTTCCCCCATTGAATCGTACAACAAGGGTATGCAGCTTTACTTCCCGACCGGTGATGCTTTATCAGAGGAATGGGATTTGAAGTATTGGTATGAAGAGCCAAAAAACTCGATCGAGGAATGCCTTGAACGTGATTTGACTTATGCTTCATCTCTCTATGTGCGGGTGCTGCTTCAGGGTAAAGAAGTTCCAGAACCGATCACCCAGGATCTGTTCATGGGTGATTTTCCAGAGATGACGCCTAAAGGGACGTTTATCATCAATGGGACTGAGCGGGTGGTTGTTAACCAGCTGATCCGTTCCCCTGGTGTTTATTTTGAGCGAGAACTTGACCGGGCAACGGGAAGGTACCTGTCCACAGCAAAGATGATCCCTGATCGCGGTGCATGGATGGAATTTGAGACTCGTAAGCATGACTATATCATCATTAAATTCAACCGAAAGCGAACAACGCCAATCACAGTCTTCCTTCGTGCGTTAGCCGAAGTCGATGATGGAATGGATGAAGAGTCAAGCCCGATCAAGACAGGATCGGATCAAGAATTAATGGAGCTCTTTAAAGATGTGGATACGAATCCTGACCGCCTGTTCATCCCCACCTCCATCAGCCAGGAACCCAATTGGGAGTTGAAAGAAGGCGAATCTGTTGCTCAGGCGGCTTTGATTGAATTCTTCAAACGTCTCCGCCCCGGTGATCCACCCACATTGGATAACGCCAAGGCTTTCCTTGAAGAACAGCTTTTTGATATGCGACGTTATGACCTTGAGAAGGTTGGACGTTATAAGCTGAATCAGAAACTTGATCAGGAAATTTCCATTAACCATCGTACGATCACAAAGTCTGATATTGTGCTCATCATCAAACGCATGATCCAGATCAATAATGGGGTAGAACCTGGTGATGATATTGACCATCTCGGTAACCGCAGGGTGAAAACGGTTGGCGAACTGATCCAGAACAAACTCCGTGTCGGTCTGCGCCGGATGGAGCGGGTGATCCGTGAGAGAATGTCGATCCGTGACCAGGAACAAATTTCCCCCACGAATCTTGTCAACATTCGGCCGGTAGTGGCTTCTTTACGAGAATTCTTTGGCTCAAGCCAGTTATCACAATTTATGGAAGAAACCAACCCGCTAGCCGAGCTGCGCCATAAACGCACCTTGTCTGCGTTGGGTCCGGGCGGCTTGCGACGCGAGCGTGCAGGCTTTGATGTGCGTGATGTTCATCACACACATTACGGCCGGATTTGCCCGATTGAAACCCCTGAAGGTCCAAACATCGGTCTAATCGGGCGAATGGCAACCTATGCCTCGGTCAATGAATACGGTTTCATTGAGACACCCTATCGAAAGGTGATCAAGACCTTGAAACCGACAGATGACCTGGTTGATCGTCAGCTGCGCGAGGATATCAAAGATCCAAAGACCGATGAATTGATTGCGACGAGCGGCGAGCGGATCACAAAGGAACTTGCCAAGAAATTGGCCAAACTCGATCGTGATGTGATCCTGGTCAAGCCCTTTGTTTCAGAAAATTATGATTACCTTTCGGCTGATCGGGAAGACAAATTTGTGATCGCCCAGGCAAATGCACCTTTAAATGAATACAACGAATTCACTCGGCGTGTGTCTTGTCGCTACCATTCCGGCTTTATCACCAGCACCGAAGAGCAAATTGATTATATGGATGTTGCACCCCAACAAATTGTGGGTGTCAGCGCGGCATTGATCCCCTTCCTAGAGCACGATGATGCCAACCGTGCCCTGATGGGTTCAAATATGATGGCGCAAGCTGTGCCGTTGGTTCGTCCTGAGATCCCAATTGTCTCCACAGGGATGGAACCTTATTCTGCCATCGACTCCGGTCAACTGGTCGTTGCTGAAGAGGATGGTGAAGTCATCTCCGTTACTGGACGAATGATCCAGGTACGTGAAAAGAATGGAAACATTCGTACTTATCTTCTGCACAAGTATCGCCGTTCCAACCAATCGACCTGTATTGATCAGCGACCTGCTGTGATCAAGGGTCAGCAAATTACCAAAGGCCAGATCATTGGTGATTCCTCATCTTCTGTGGATGGACATCTCGCGCTGGGTCAGAATGTATTGATCGCTTTCCTCTCCTGGGAAGGCGGTAATTTTGAAGACGCGATCTTGATCTCAGAAAAATTGGTTCAGGAAGATCGCTATACCTCTGTCCATATTGAAAAACACGAGGTAGAAGCCAGGGACACCAAGCTTGGTCCTGAAGAAATCACGCGGGATATCCCCAATGTCGGTGAAGACGCAATCCGCAATCTTGATGAGCACGGAATCGTGCGCATCGGGGCTGAAGTTGGTCCGAATGACATCCTGGTTGGGAAAATCACACCCAAGGGTGAAAAAGAACTGACCCCTGAAGAACGTTTACTGCGTGCCATTTTTGGTGAAAAATCACGCGATGTCAAAGATACTTCCCTAAGAATGCCGCATGGTGAAAAGGGTACTGTCGTTGATGTCAAGGTTTTCACACGTGAGGAGAATTCAGACCTGAAGGCTGGTGTGGATGTGATGGTGCGAATTGCTGTTGCGCAGCGTCGGAAGGTCACTGAAGGTGACAAGATGGCAGGGCGTCACGGTAATAAGGGTGTGATCTCGATGGTTGTTCCTGTTGAGGATATGCCTTTCCTCGATAATGGGCGTTCGATCGAAATCATTTTAAATCCGTTGAGCGTACCCGGGCGTATGAACCTCGGGCAGTTATTGGAGGTTCACCTCGGTTGGGCAGCTGAACGTTTGGGCTTCAGGGCACTGACGCCTGTTTTTGACGGCGCCACAGAATATGAGATTGAAGCCGAATTGGCACGTGCCTGGATGATCGATCGGGCATGGGATGAAGCGGTAAAACGATCCTGGGAATGGGCGAAAGACCAGGATTTTGATCCTGAAATGATTCGGGATGATGACGATATCCGCCTGCTTTATTTGGAAAATTGGCTTGGCGAGCGAGGTTATGATGTTTATGAACTAACATCAGATCAGTACTATGCCAGGCGTTCAACACTGAAGGAATGGCTGCGTGATGAGGGCTATGATCCTGAACAAATCACCTTCTTCGCATCGGATGAGGTCTCCATCGTTGAACGTGATGACCAGGATGCTGCTGCGATTGACGCCTGTCTTCGCTTATGGATGCGCGATATGGGAAGTCCTGTTAAGATGAGCCAGAAAGGTAAAGAACTGCATGAAAAAGCCCGCCAGGTGATGAATGAAGTGGATAAGCCCATGCCCACACTCGGTAAGCAAAAGCTCCGGGATGGAAAGACGGGTGAATATTATGATCATCCTGTCACAGTTGGCTTGATGACCGTATTAAAACTGCATCACCTTGTTGAGGACAAGGTACATGCACGCTCTACCGGCCCTTACAGCCTGGTGACCCAACAACCATTGGGCGGTAAAGCCCAATTTGGTGGACAGCGCTTTGGAGAAATGGAAGTTTGGGCACTGGAAGCCTACGGTGCGGCATTTACATTGCAGGAAATGCTGACGGTGAAATCGGATGATGTGGCAGGACGCGTCAGCACCTATGAGTCAATTGTAAAAGGTGAACAAATTGAGGATCCTGGCATTCCTGCTGCTTTCAAAGTCCTGGTGAAGGAAATGCAGAGCCTTGGCCTGGCGATCGAGGCAGTTATGGAAAATGGTGAGGTCAACACCTTTGGTAAGGATGAAGATAAAGCAAAAATTCCCAACACGCCGACTGGCTTGATCAGCATCGGCAGGGATATATAAAAGGTGTTGTAAGAGCAATCATTTATCTTGACGCACCTATTTACACGTGGTAGAATCATCCCTCGTTACCTTCAAGCCAGCCCTATAATCCCGGTTGGTTTTCGGAGGAAAAATTGGATAGTCGCGAGGCCATCTTGAAAGATGATGATGGCCTCCATTATTGGAATAAGACATTATTTTAGTTAAGGATTTGGAGGCAAATGTGCCAACGATCAATCAATTGATACGCAAAGGTCGTTCATCAAGACGGAATAAGAGCAAGTCACCTGCGCTGCAGTATACGTATAATTCCCAAAAGCAAAAACGTGTCAGGCAGCCCAAAGGTGCCCCGCAAAAACGTGGCGTTTGCACGGCTGTGCGTACAATGACCCCTAAAAAACCGAACTCTGCGTTGCGGAAGATCGCCCGTGTGCGTCTGACGAATCACATGGAAGTGACGGCATACATCCCTGGTGAAGGTCACCAACTGCAGGAGCACTCCGTTGTGCTGGTGCGCGGTGGTCGTGTTAAAGATTTGCCAGGCGTCCGTTATCATGTTGTTCGCGGCACATTGGATTCGACCGGCGTTGAAGACCGGGCACGCGGACGTTCAAAATACGGTGCCAAAAAGCCTAAATAACAATCATTTAGATTAGCATTTAAGTTAGGGCGAAGTATTTTAATCGGTCTTTTAGGGAAGATTTAGATACTTTGCCCTATTTTAATTTTTGAAGTTTTTGTAAGGAGAAAGCATGGCGCGAAGATATACACCCGAAGAACGAGAGATCACACCTGACATTCGATATCAAAGGATTGATGTTCAGGAAATGATCAATCGAATCATGATCAAGGGCAAGAAAAGTACAGCTGCAAGTTTGATGTATGATGCCCTCGATTTGATCGAGGAAAGAACCGGTAAGGATCCCATTGAAACATTTGAGGCCGCGTTGAAGAACGTTTCACCGATGATGGAAGTTCGCCCACGCCGTGTGGGCGGTGCGACCTATCAGGTGCCAATGGAAGTGGATCCGAGGCGCAGGAAGACTCTTGCAATGCGCTGGATCATCACCGCTTCACGTGCACGACCCGGAAAATCCTTTGCCGAGAAATTAGCCAATGAATTGATGGATGCTGCAACATTTGCTGGCGCAGCTTTCCGACGTCGTGAGGAAGCCCACCGTATGGCAGAAGCCAACCGCGCTTTCTCACATTTCCGGCTTTAAGAATCCCTTTTTAGTCAGGCGACCGGTAAAGATTACTCATGGCTGAACAAGAATTCCCTCTAGAGCGATACCGCAATATTGGTATTATCGCGCATATTGATGCCGGTAAAACCACGACAACGGAGCGGATTCTGTTCTATACCGGTCGAACATACCGTCTTGGCTCGGTTGATGATGGTACGACAGTCACAGATTGGATGGAACAGGAGCGTGAGCGGGGGATCACGATCATGTCCGCTGCGGTGACCACCCAATGGCATGATCACAAAATTAACATCATTGACACGCCCGGGCATATCGACTTCACCGCAGAAGTCCAGCGATCCTTACGAGTGCTGGATGGCGGCGTAGTTGTTTTTGATGCTGTACAGGGTGTGGAACCGCAAAGTGAGACTGTCTGGCGACAAGCCAACCGTTTTTCAGTTCCCAGAATTTGCTTTGCCAATAAAATGGACCGGGTTGGTGCTTCCTATGAAGCAACCATTGAATCGATCCGAGAGCGTTTGGGTGCAAATCCTTTGGCGATGCAAGTCCCGATCGGGCAGGAAGAAAAATTCACTGGTGTTGTTGACCTTTTAACTGAGCAGGCGATTTACTTCGAAGATGAAATTGGCAGCGCACCGCGTTATGCGGAGGTTCCTGCTAATTTGAGTGAAAAGGTTCGCGAGCAGCGCGAATTTTTAATTGAGCGGATCGCGGAACTGGACGATGAGCTGACCATTAAATACCTTGAAGGTGAATCGATATCCCTGGATGAATTGAAAACAGCCCTCAGGCATGGTGTCCTGAATAATCGAGTCACGCCTATTTTTTGTGGTTCATCATTAAAGAATAAAGGTGTCCAGCCGCTACTTGATGCGGTGATAGATTATTTACCCTCACCCTTGGATGTGCCAGATGTTGTTGGAACACATCCTAAAACAGGTGAAGAGGTCTTGCGCCCGCCTGATGACCAGGCACCTATGTCAGCTCTAGTCTTTAAGATCGTCTCCGATCCTTACATGGGACGTTTAGCCTATATCCGGGTTTATTCCGGTAAGGTTAAAAAAGGTTCCACCTATCAAAATGTTTCAAAAAACCAGAAGGAGAGGATCGGGCGATTGCTGCGAATGTATGCCGATCACCGGGAAGATATTGATGAGATTGGTCCGGGAGACATTGGGGCGATCCTTGGATTAAAATCCAGTTATACCGGCGATACCCTCAGCGATATTTCCCATCCAGTTGAACTTGAGACCATCTCTTTCCCTGATCCTGTCATTTCTGTGGCTATTGAGCCCAAGACAGTGGCAGACCAGGATAAAATGGGGATTGCCTTACAGAAACTGGCTGAGGAAGATCCTACCTTTAAGGTGCGCCAGGATGAGGATACCGGGCAGACGATCATTTCTGGTATGGGTGAACTCCACCTGGATATTTTGGTGGATCGGATGCTGAGGGAATTTAAGGTTGAAGCCAATGTTGGCAACCCGCGAGTTGCTTACCATGAAACCATTGCCACAGCCATTCCCGAATCAGAATATAAATTTGTCAAACAAACCGGTGGGCATGGACAATATGGCCATGTGGTTTTGCGGATTGAACCTCTCGAAAGCGGCTCGGGTTTTGTTTTTGAAGACAAAATTCGAGGGGGAGCTATCCCCCAGGAATATATTCCTGCTGTTGAGAAAGGTGTTCGGGAGGCTGTCGAGAGCGGTGTCCTTTCTGGTTATCCGATGACAGACCTGAAGGTCACATTGCTTGACGGTTCTTTCCACGAAGTGGATTCAAGTGAAATTGCTTTTCGGATGGCGGCAATCTTTGCATTCCGTGAAGGTGCATCCAGAGCAAAACCTATATTGCTTGAGCCGATTATGAAAGTTGAAATAATTGTACCTGAAGTCAACACCGGTGATATTCTCGGACATATTAATTCCCGACACGGGATTGTGCTGGGGATGGATCCTAGGCCGGGAAGTGCTCAGGCAATTCATGCAGAAGTACCCCTTTCAGAAATGTTTGGGTATGCTACTGAATTACGATCATCGACCAAAGGACGCGGCGTTTTCACAATGGAATTTGAACGTTATGCACCGGTCTCTGAGTCGGTAATGAAAAAAATTACAGGAATATAAATTACAAGATATTTTCTATTAGAATGAGGAGTTATTAGCAAGATGGCCAAAGAGAAATTTGATCGATCGAAACCGCACCTGAACGTAGGTACGATGGGACATATTGACCATGGGAAGACGACGTTGACGGCGGCGATCACAAAGGTACAGGCATTGAGCGGGTTAGCGGAATATCAGGATTTTTATTCCATTGACAATGCGCCGGAAGAAAAAGAGCGCGGCATCACCATCAATATTTCGCATGTGGAATATCAAACAGAAAAACGCCACTATGCGCATGTGGATATGCCGGGACACCGTGACTACATCAAGAACATGATCACAGGTGCTGCACAGGTGGATGGTGCGATCCTGGTAGTGGCAGCGCCGGATGGTGCCATGCCGCAGACGAAAGAGCATGTGCTGTTGGCACGCCAGGTGGAAGTGCCGAGCATCGTGGTCTTTTTGAACAAAATTGACATGATGGACGACCCGGAGCTGCTGGAGCTGGTGGAGATGGAACTGCGCGAGATGCTGAGCGGGTACGGGTTCCCCGGGGATGATATTCCGATCATCCATGGGAGTGCGCTGCAAGCCCTGCAGAGCGAATCAACCGATCCAAATGCACCGGAATACCAGTGCATTCACGAGCTGATGAATGCAGTGGACAGCTACATTCCGCAGCCTGTGCGCGAAATAGACAAACCCTTCATGATGCCGATCGAAGACGTGTTCTCGATCAAAGGCCGCGGCACAGTAGTAACAGGCCGCATCGATCGTGGGACGATCCACACCGGAGACCCTGTAGAGATCGTTGGTCTGCAGGAAAAGAGCATGAACTCGGTGGTGACGGGCGTGGAGATGTTCCACAAACTGCTGGATGAAGGAATGGCAGGGGACAATGTAGGTCTGCTGCTGCGCGGGATTGGCCGCGAAGAGGTCGAGCGCGGTATGGTGGTGGCAAAACCGAACAGCATCACGCCCCACACCAAATTTGAGGGTGAGGTTTATGTGCTGACCCGAGAAGAGGGTGGACGGCACAGTGCGTTCTTCACCGGCTATCGCCCGCAATTCTTCATCCGGACGATGGATGTGACGGGCTCGGTGACGCTGCCCGAAGGTATTGAGATGGTCTTACCCGGCGACCGGGTGACAATCGAAGTGGAATTGATCGTACCAGTGGCGCTTGAGAATGGTTCGCAGTTCGCGATTCGCGAAGGCGGCCTGACAGTCGGCGCTGGTGTGATCTCAAAGATTATAGCGTAAGACTTAGGAAAAATTATGGCAAAACAAAAAATTCGTATCCGTCTGAAGGCATATGACCATCGTGTCATCGATCAATCTGCCAAGCGCATTGTGGAAACAGCCGAACGAAGTGGTGCACAGGTTGCCGGACCGGTACCTTTGCCCACCAAGATCGAACGATTCACAGTGCGACGCTCTCCTTTCATTGATAAGGATTCACAGGAGCATTTCGAAGTCCGCACACATAATCGCTTGATTGATGTGATGGACCCAGATTCGAAGACAATTGATATGCTGATGCGGCTGAACCTGCCTGCAGGCGTTGATATTGAAATAAAAATTTAGTAAGTCATAAGGTTGCCTGCCATAAGGCAAAGTACTACTTTGTTCGTGGTTTATTCTATCGAACTTAAGATGCCTAAAGCAGGGAATCAATAAAAATTGATACTTGGCAATATTGTCGCAGAGTGGTAAAATGGATAAGTTCGGCTTAAAAACCGAGCTTTGAAGGCAGCACAAGAACATTTTTATTCGTAGTCCCGAAAAATGAGAGGGTCGCGGAAGAAAGGTTGACTATGCTGCGTTCGGAGATGATGCAGCCTTGCCCAGGCTGACAGTCTCGCCAAATAACTTCAACAGGAGAATATGGATTATGTTTAAAGGGCTAATTGGACGAAAAGTTGGTATGACCCAGGTTTTCGATGACGATGGGATCGCGATCCCTGTAACAGTCATTGAGGCTGGGCCTTGTTATGTAACCCAAGTGAAGACGGTCGAGAATGACGGTTATGATTCTGTCCAAATTGGGTATGACGAGGTGAACCCTAAACGTTTGACGAAGGGGCAGCTTGGGCACCTCAAGCGCAATAATTTGCCACCATTGAAAGTTACTCGAGAATTTAATATTAAAAAGAACGATACTGTCTCAGAGGGTGATCTTCTACAAGTGGATATCTTCGAGAAGGGTGAACGGGTCGACGTTGTTGGAAACAGCAAAGGACGTGGTTTTGCTGGTGTGATGAAGCGCCACGGCTTTGGCGGCGGACCGATCACACACGGTCAATCAGATCGACAGCGGTCACCAGGTTCTTTAGGATCAGGCACCACTCCGGGTCGTGTATTTAAAGGTAAGCGCGGTCCTGGTCGAATGGGCAACCAGAGTGTGACCTCATCCAATATTTCTGTGGTTCTAGTGGATCCGGAACGCAATTTGATTGCCGTTGATGGTTCCGTACCTGGGCCAAAAGGTGGCCTGGTTGTGATCAAACCAGCCAGGAAACAATAGTTTGCCCGGTAGGGCATGAGCATTTATGGGAGTTGAGTAATCATGGAAGTTGATGTCTTCAACATGAAGGGTAAAAAAGTCAGGACGGTAGAACTGCCGGCCAAGATTTTTGAGGCCCCTGTTAAAGTTGATTTGATGCATCAGGCATTTGTCAGGCAAATGGCCAACAGCCGTTTGGGAACGCATTCGACAAAAGGTCGAAGTGACGTTTCCGGTGGCGGTCGTAAACCATGGCGCCAAAAGGGAACCGGTCGGGCACGTCAGGGTTCTATCCGAGCTGCCCAATGGGTTGGTGGTGGAAAAATCTTCACACCCAAACCCCGTTCCTATGACAAATCAATGCCTAAGAAGATGCGCAGAGCGGCATTACGTTCCGCACTGACGGTGAAGGCTTCGGAAGGTGAGATCGTCCTGGTGGATGAGCTCAAGGTAGATGAAGCAAAAACACGGGTAATGGCAGACGCCTTAAAGGCAGTTGTTGGTGATGTGAGTGTTTTGCTCTTGATCCCCGATAACAGCGCTGAGTTTTCAGATGTAAAACAGGCATGCGATAACCTGACCAACGTCAAGACCTTGTTGGCAAGTTATCTTAATATCCGAGATTTGCTGAATTTTGAGAAAATCATCCTTCCCGTTGCAGCATTAGATAAGATTGAAAGTTATCTCGGCTAGGAAGGAATGAAATCATGAAAAAATCAGTATATGACATCATCCGCCGACCGATCATTACCGAAAAAACGAATTATCTGTCTTCAGCGCTAAACCAGTACGTCTTTGAGGTGGATTATTCCGCCACAAGGACCACGATAAAAGATGCGATTGAGAAGATCTTCGATGTAAAAGTAGACCGTGTTAATGTTATGATCGTGCCCGCCAAGCAATCACGTAATTTGCGTAATCGCCGGATGCGAACCCGCACCAGCGCTTATAAGAAAGCAATTGTGACGCTTGCTGAAGGCGAGCGCATCCCGATTTTTGAAGGGGTGGAGTAATGGCAGTAAAAGTATACAAACCAAAAACGCCTGGTACTCGGCATAAGACCAGCTACACATTTGAAGAGATTACCAAGGCAAAACCTGAACGAGCGTTAACGGTACCCAAGAAAAAACGAGCTGGTCGAAACGCCTACGGTCGTGTCACTGTACGTCATCGTGGCGGCGGGCACAAACGCCAGATCCGTCTGGTGGATTACAAGCGCGATAAGCTTGAAATCCCAGCCACCGTTGCAGCGATTGAGTACGATCCAAATCGGACTGCTCGGTTAGCTCTTTTGACCTATGCCGATGGTGAGAAACGTTACATCGTAGCGCCTGTTGGATTGATGGTTGGTGATCAGGTTGTTTCTGGTCGTGAAATTGATATCCGCGTAGGCAACAGTATGCCGCTTTCAAACATTCCGGTCGGAACAACGATTCACAATGTTGAGCTGCAGCCAGGCAAAGGCGGCCAGATGGTGCGTTCTGCAGGTACATCTGCACAGCTGCTCGCCAAAGAAGGCAAATATGCTCACGTGCGTCTGCCTTCGGGTGAGGTACGACTTGTGCTGCAGACCTGCCGGGCATCAATTGGCCAGGTTGGTAATGTTGAGCACGCCAATATTAAATTGGGTAAAGCTGGACGCAAACGCCATATGGGATGGCGGCCTTCGGTTCGTGGTGTTGCAATGAACCCGAATGATCACCCCCATGGTGGTGGTGAAGGTCGTTCACCGATTGGTATGCCCGGTCCAAAAAGTCCTTGGGGTCAACCCACATTGGGCAAGAAGACACGGCATAACAAACGCACTGATAAATATATCTTACGCCATCGCAGTAAAGCGAAACGGCGTCGTAAGTAATCGATTATTTTAGCGAGAAAGAGGACGCAATCATGTCGCGATCGCTCAAAAAAGGGCCGTTCATCGACCCGAAATTATTGAAAAAAATTGAAGAAATGAATGCTAAAGGCGAAAAGAAAGTACTTCGGACCTGGAGTAGGGCGAGTACGATCTTTCCACAGATGGTAGGTCATACCATTGCAGTGCATGATGGTCGCCGCCATGTGCCGATTTATATTACTGAGAATATGGTTGGCCATCGCCTGGGTGAATTTGCACCCACACGGTTCTTCCGTGGTCATGTGGCCTCTGCTAAAAGCGACAAGCGCTAACGCTAAGAAAGTGAAAAGGCAGGTTATCAATGGCAACTGATATTCAAGCGAAATTAAGCAATCTTAACACCTCGGCACAAAAAGCACGGCTTGTTGTGGATCTGGTTCGTGGTAAACCGGTTTTAGAGGCGCTGAACATTTTAAAGTTCACACCGAATAAAGCGGCAGAACCTGTTCGTAAACTTGTTGCGTCAGCGATGGCGAATGGTGAAGAGAACTATGGTATTTCTCGTGAGGATCTTTATGTTCACCAGATCTTTGCAGATGAAGCCCCAACCCGTAAATGGCGGCGATTTGGTGCCCGCGGTCGGTTCAAGCCGATATTACGCAGGCGGTCACATATTACAGTGATCTTAAGAGAGGTCGAGTGATAGGATGTTAGAAATCGGAAACAATGATAGGAACCAGGAGTAATTATGGGTCGTAAAGTACATCCAATAGGATTTCGGCTAAAAATCAACAAACCTTGGTTAGCACGTTGGTACGCAGAAGGCCAGGATTATCAAGATCAATTGCATCAAGATCTCGCCATTCGCGAGAAAATCCGCAAAGATAATGATCGCGCTGGTGTTTCCAATGTTGAAATTGAGCGTTTCCCTGGCAAGATCAAGATATATGTTCACACTGCGAAGCCCGGGATCCTGATCGGTCGCGGCGGAGAAAATGTGAAAATCATCCGCACCAATTTAGAAGAGATGACAGGTGAGAAAATTGATCTTGAAGTAAAAGAGATCAAATCGCCTGATATTGATGCTCAACTGGTTGCAGAAAATATTGCCAGCCAGCTGGAACGTCGGATCAGTTATCGACGCGCCATGCAGCGTGCCATTCAGCAAGGAATGCGGCAGGGTGCAGAAGGTGTGAAGGTCATGGTATCTGGACGTCTCGGCGGCGCTGAAATGTCACGCAGTGTTTGGTTACGTGAAGGCCGTGTTCCACTGCAAACTTTGCGAGCGGATATTGATTATGCCAAAACACAAGCCCTGACGACATACGGTCTGATCGGTATTAAAGTTTGGATTTATAAAGGTGAAGTTTTACCTGAGGTGGAAGAAGAAACTGCTGGAACCACCGAAGGTGTTTATGTCAGTGAGTGAGAACTTAGCCGGCATGTTTTCCGGTGGTAAGTGAGGTAGTCATTATGTTAATGCCAAAACGAGTTAAGTATCGCAAGCAAATGCGCGGACGGATGAGAGGTAAGGCTTATCGCGGGTCTGATGTCTCCTTCGGTGAATTTGGATTGCAAGCTTTAGAACCTGGCTGGGTAAGTGCTCGGCAGATTGAAGCAGCCCGCCGTGCAATCGTGCACGAAATGAAGCGCCGTGGCAAAGTCTGGATTCGTATATTTCCGGACAAGCCCTACACAAAGCGCGCTGCGGAAACCCGCATGGGCAAAGGCAAGGGACCCGTTGAGTATTGGGTTTCTGTTGTCAAGCCTGGCAGGATCATGTTTGAAGTAGGTGGCACGGATGAGGAAACCGCCAAGCAGGCACTTCTTCGTGCAAAGTTTAAATTATCAGTGAAGTCAAAGATCGTCTCACGTGATGTGGCAGGAGAAGCGTAATCATGAAAGCAGCAGAAATTAGAAAATTAAGCGTTGCTGAAATTGGAAAAGAGCTTGATGAAGCCCGCCACGAATTGATGAACCTCAGATTTCAATCGATTACGGGTCAGTTAACGGATACCAGTCGTGTGCGTCTCATTCGCCGGGATATTTCCCGGATGGAGACCATCCTGAGAGAGCGACAATTGCAAGAGGCGGCTGAGGAGAGTGAAGCATGAACAAACGAAGACGTTTGGTTGGGACGGTTGTCAGCAATCTTATGCAGAAAACAGCGGTTGTTGAAGTCGAACGTGTTTACCGGCACCCTCTTTATCACAAGGTCGTGCGCTCGGTTAAGTCATATAAGGCACATGATGAACTGGGAACCAGCCCGGGTGATAAGGTGCGGATCGTTGAAAGCAAGCCGATTTCAAAAACAAAACAATGGGTCGTAGAAGAGATCATTAAAATTGAAGAGCGATCTCAGGACGATGCAGTTGAAGAATTGGGAGTTTAGGCCATGATTCAACAAGAAACCCGAATGAAAGTCGCCGATAACACCGGCGCAAAAGAATTTTTGGTGATACATGTCATCGGTGGATCGCGGCAGCGATATGGTTTTGTGGGAGATATTGTGATTGGTACAATAAAAACCGCAACCCCGCAGGCGACCATTAAAAAGAGTGAGATTGTTAAAGCCGTTATAGTCCGGGCAGCCAAAGAATGGCGACGGACGGATGGTTCGAGCATCCGCTTTGATGATAATGCTGTTGTTATTCTTGATAATGATGGTGTCAATCCCCGTGGTTCCCGCATCTTCGGCCCTGTTGCACGTGAGCTTCGCGATAAAGGCTTCACAAAGATCGTTTCACTGGCTCCGGAAGTTCTGTAGCCAGGTTAATAGGAGTTGAGTGATGAATAGTAAGATACGAAAAGGCGACCGTGTGATGGTGATCAGCGGAAATGATAAAGGTAAAGTCGGTGAGGTGATCCGAGTATTGCCTAAGGAAAACCGTCTTGTTGTGCAAGGGGTCAACCTTCGCATTAAGCATCAGGCGCAAACCCAGTCAAGAGGTAAAACCATTCCAGCTGGCAAGATTGAATTTGAGGGACCCATTGATATTTCAAATGTGATGTTGGTGGATCCGAAGGATAGCAAGCCGACTCGCGTTCGCATGGAAAGAAAAGATGGCAAGGCTATTCGGGTATCCAAACGAACTGGAACGCGGATCGATAAATAGGCAGCCAGTGGAGCAAGATTATGAATAGATTGAAAGAACAGTATAAAGAAGAGATCGCCCCAGCCTTATTCAAGGAATTGTCTTACGACAATGTGATGCAGATTCCAAAAATTGTAAAGGTTGTGGTCAACATTGGTGTTGGCGATGCTTTGGACAATCCAAAAGCTCTTGATGCGGCAGTTCGTGACCTTACCAAGATTACGGGTCAACGTCCCGTTGTGACCAAAGCCAAAAAGTCGATCGCAAATTTTAAATTGCGCGAAGGTCGCACAATTGGCACCAAAGTAACCCTGCGCGGTGATCGGATGTGGGCTTTCCTTGATCGTTTGATCAATGTTGCCCTGCCACGTGTGCGAGACTTCCGTGGTATTTCCGCTGACGCATTTGACGGGCGTGGAAACTACACATTAGGTTTAAGTGAGCAATTGATCTTTCCAGAGATCAACTATGATGAAGTGGAAACCGTTCGAGGTATGGAGATCACGATTGTGACCACTGCTGAGAATGATGATCAGGCTCGAGCATTACTGAGTAAAGTCGGAATGCCGTTCAGGAAAGGATAGTATGGCTAAAAAGTGTATGATATATCGCGAGAAGCGGCGAAAATATCCAAACCAGGTCGTTAACCGCTGTCGACGCTGTGGGCGTCCGAGAGGTTATATCCGAAAGTTCGGATTATGCCGTATTTGTTTCCGGGAATTAGCCTTGGAAGGCAAGATTCCTGGTGTAACCAAATCTTCGTGGTAGATCGGCGGAGGAATTATATATGAGTGTAACAGATCCTATTGCTGATATGCTGACTCGAATCCGTAACGTTGCGATTAGTAACGGTACATTGGTGAGCATGCCCAGCTCGAAGATAAAAGCTGAAATAGCTCGCATTCTGACCGAAGAGGGCTATGCTGAGAGTTATGATATTGTTGAGGGAGAGCAGCCCCAACGAAAAGTCTTGAGAATCCGTTTGAAATACATTGGCGAAAGACGGCAACGTCGGCCTCTGATCACTGGGCTCGAACGTGTCAGCCGGCCTGGACGCCGGGTGTATTCAAAGACCACGGATATCCCATGGGTGCTTTCGGGGATTGGGGTTGCGATCTTGTCCACACCTAAAGGTGTGATGACCGACCAGCGCGCTCGCAAAATGGGCGTTGGTGGCGAGATTTTGTGTAAAATTTGGTAGCGCCAGGCGCTAAAGGAGGTACGAGAGGTGTCTCGAGTTGGAAGATTACCGATAGAAGTGCCAGCGGGCGTTGACGTTAAGATAGATGGTTCTTATGTGAAGGTCAAAGGTCCGAAGGGTGAATTGGACTTTACATTCACACCTGACATGATCATCAAAAAAGAAGACGGAACCATTGTTGTTGAACGACCTACTGATCAACCGCAGCATCGTTCCTTGCATGGAACGACCCGAGCGGTCTTGAATAATATGATTGTGGGTGTCAGCAAGGGCTTTGAACGTGTGCTGGAAATTGAAGGTGTGGGTTACCGCGCTGAAATGGATGGTAAAAACCTTATTATCAATGTAGGTTTTTCTCACCCAGTTGTGGTTGAACCCCTCGAGGGGATTAGTTTTGAAGTTGATATGAAAGCCCGCCAGATCAAGGTGCTTGGTTACAGCAAAGAGGTTGTTGGCCAAGTAGCAGCGGACATTCGTAAACTGCGTCCACCAGAACCCTACCATGGCAAAGGTATCCGCTATCAGGGTGAATATGTTCGCAGAAAGCCTGGTAAGGCTGGTAAGACAGTATAGTAAAAATTGAAGGTGTAATCATATGGCAGATAAATCACGGAATGAGGCTCGTTTACGTCGGCATCTTCGAGTGCGAAAAAAGATTTTTGGTACACCCGAACGACCGCGTATGAATGTGTTTCGAAGTTCGACCCAAATCTACGTTCAGATCATCGATGATTTCCAGGGTAATACATTGGCTTCGGCTTCTAGTATCGACTCGGAATTGCGATCTGGATTGGACGGCTTGTCGAATATTGAAAAAGCGCAAAAAGTTGGTCAGGCGATCGCTGAACGCGCCAAGAAAGTTGGAATCAGCCAGGTAGTATTTGACCGTGGCGGATATAAGTATATTGGCCGTGTTAAAGCCATGGCTGACGCTGCCCGTGAAGGCGGCTTGGAATTCTAGGAAAGAGGCGTTTATGACGGACTACAGAACCGAAAGTCAATTTGATGAACGAGTGATTGATATTGCACGCGTTGCCAAAGTTGTGAAGGGCGGCCGCAGGTTTTCTTTCCGTGCAGTTATGGTGATAGGTGATAATGCCGGAAAGGTTGGTCTGGGTATTGGTAAGGCAAATGCAGTTCCAGATGCAATCCGAAAAGCCAGTGAACGGGCTCGAAAAGATATGCGACCAGTCAACTTGAGCGGCACATCCATTGCTCATAAAGTTATTGGAAAACAAAGCGGCGCGATTGTTCTGTTGCGTCCTGCAGGCCCCGGCACTGGTGTTATTGCTGGTGGCGGCGTGCGTGCTGTGTTGGAAGCTGCTGGCGTGCGTGATATTTTGACTAAATCTTTGGGCAGCAACAACATTCTAAATGTTGTTCGCGCAACCTTCAAAGCACTTGATCAGCTGAAATCACCTAAGGATCAGGCTGCATATCGAGGGAAACCCCTAGATCAGGTTAAACCTTATTGGGAGCGCGAGACGAATGGCTAAGAAAAAACAACCAAAATTGCAAATTACTTTAGTTAGAAGCCCCATTGGTTATACGAAGCGCCAAAAAGCGACCTTGAAGGCAATGGGTCTCCGAAAGATGAACCAGGTTGTGATACAGGATGATACTGAAGTCATGCGCGGCATGATTGATAAGGTCTCCCACCTGGTCACCGTGGATGAAGCGTAGGTAAATGATGGAATTACATGATTTAAAACCAAACAAAGGTGCAAATAGAGACCGCAATCGTGTTGGACGTGGTACTGCTGCCGGTCAGGGAAAAACCGCTGGTCGTGGAACAAAAGGACAAAATTCGCGAGCAGGCGGCGGCGTTGCCCTGTATCACCAAGGCGGAAACCTTCCAATGTTCAGGAAGCTTCCGTTTAAACGTGGTGAGGGATTTAGCGTCCTCAATCGTGTACGTTATTCAGAGGTAAATCTGGAAAAATTGAGTGAATTGAAAGCAGGTACGGAAATCACACCTGAGTTTTTGATGGAATCCGAGATTATCAAAGGTCTGGAAAAGCCTGTAAAAATCCTGGGTCGAGGTGATGTATCCGTTGCGCTGAAAGTTAAAGTCCATAAAGTTACCAAAGGCGCACGTGAAAAGATTGAAAATGCTGGCGGTAATGTGGAATTGATTGAGGCATAAAAATAGAGCTCGTATTGGAATAAAAGGAGACGACAAATGAAGCGGTCCTCTTGGCGCTACCTTTGGAAATCTAAAGACATTCGAAAAAAGCTGCTGATCTCACTGGCATTACTTGCCGTTTATCGGCTGGCATCCAATATTCCTGTTCCAGGAATTGATCGGGAGCTGGTCGCCCAATTAACCCAGACATCAGGCGCTGCAGGTGGTTTGATCAACATGCTTGACATGCTCTCGGGTGGTGCGGTATCGAATTTCTCAGTGCTGGCAATGGGTGTTTATCCCTATATCACCGCTCAAATCATCCTCCAGCTTCTCATTCCGATCATACCAGCTCTTGAACGTAAGATGCAGGAAAATCCTAGTGAAGGCCGTACATGGATGGAGAAGTGGACCATTATCCTGACAGTTCCAATGGCGGCATTGTCAGCGATCGGGCAGATCAACATCTTTAATGCGATTTTAGGTCAGTCTGTGGCTGCACAATTTGGCTTTGCAGGTGAAGTATTGATCCCAACCCTGGCAACCATTATCTCGATGATCGCCGGGACCATGTTTGGCGTCTGGCTGGGTGAATTGATCTCGGAATTCGGCATTCGTGGACAGGGTCTATCCCTGATCATCTTTGCCGGTATCGTCTCAAATATCCCACAAAACCTGTATCAGCTGTTAACAGATGAAAAATACTGGTGGCTGATATTTATCATGGTCGCACTGTTGATTGTGACGATTTTTGCTGTGGTGTATGTGCAGCAGGGTCGCCGGCATGTGCCGGTGATGTTCCCCGGACGTCGGGTGGGCAGCCGAATGTCAATGCCGGTTAAGAGCTCCGTGCCATTGATGGTGAATATGGCTGGTATGATCCCGATCATCTTTGCGCAATCGATTATGACTTTCCCAACAATTCTGGCGAGCTTTTTCAACAATGCAAAGGCAGAATGGTTGCGAAATTTTGCTGCATGGATCCAGAATACACTTTCGGGAGAAGGTGCGATCTACCCGATCCTATTCTTTGTGATGGTTGTCCTGTTTACCTTTTTCTATACAGACATCCTTTTCACACAGCAGAATTATGGCGATAACCTGAAGAAACAGGGTGCGCAGATCCCGGGCGTCACTCGCGGTGCCCCCACGCAGCGTTACCTGACAAAGGTTCAGCGGCGGATCACTCTCCCTGGTGCTTTGTTCCTTGGCGTTGTAGCAGCGCTTCCGTATTTATTAGGTTTGTTCCTGCCAGAAGGGCTATCACAGACGAGTATCTTCCTTGTCTCTTCGACAGGTTTGTTGATCGTGGTTGGCGTTGTCCGTGATACATTCCAGATCATCGAAACGGATCTGAAACTTCACGGTTACGATGATCGTCTGATCAGCTGATTTAGGAGCACTGAATGGCACCGATGTATATTGTCTTGCTAGGACCCCCGGGCGCTGGAAAAGGTACCCAGGCGAAGCGAATTGCCCAGGCGTTTGATCTCATTCATGTTTCAACTGGAGATTTATTCCGGGAGAATCTTAAAAATGAGACTGAACTGGGAATATTGGCGCAGACATATATGAACAAGGGTGAACTGGTGCCGGATGATGTGACTGTTCGGATGGTGGAAGAAAGGCTATCCCGACCTGACAGCACCAAGGGTGCAGTACTGGATGGTTTTCCGCGTACGGCAATGCAAGCCAGGGCATTTGATGAAATTTTGGAAAAACATGGGCAAGAAGTTAAAGTTGTTCCATACATCAAAGTTCCTGATGACGTACTGGTGGAAAGATTGAGTGGTCGTTGGATGAGTTCCTCAGGCCGTGTGTACCATGAAAAATTCAATCCGCCGGTTGTAAAGTGGATTGATGATATTGATGGGTCGCAGCTTTATCAACGAGAAGATGATAAACCAGAGACTGTGCGGCATCGGATTGATGTTTATAACGAACAAACTGCACCGTTGATCGCCTATTATCAAGATAAAGGCATCCTGGTTGAGATTGACGGCACACTTGCAATCGAGGATGTTTTCGATGCAATCAAGCAAGCTGTTATGGAGACATCGAATTGATTTCTTTGGAAAGATCTGTCAATATTAAGTCTCCGATGGAGCTTCAGATCATGCGTGAAGCCGGGCGGATCAATGCAGAAGCCCTGGCGGCTGCTGTAGCCTTGATTGAGCCGGGTGTGACAACCGCCGCTTTGAATGAAGCTTTTGAAGCAGTTCATAAGAAGTATGATGTTTATTCGCCCTTTAAAAATTATCCGGGACCCTATCCCTACCCCGCCAGCATTTGTACCAGTATCAATGATGAACTCGTGCATGGCATTCCCGGAAAACGCAAGCTGACGGATGGTGACATCATCAGCATCGATTGCGGGACGGTTTACCAGGGGTTTGTGGGAGATATGGCTGTAACGGTAGCTGTGGGTGAGGTATCTGATCAGGTCAAGCGTTTGATCCAGGTGACTAAACAGGCGCTGGACATTGCCATCTCAAAGATGGTTCCGGGCAATACCATTGGTGATATTGGTTATGCTGTTCAGACGTATGTGGAAGAGCAGGATTTCTTTATCACCCGCACCTACACCGGGCATGGCGTCGGTCGGAAGATGCATGAAGCCCCCCAGGTTCCTAATTATGGAAAACCGGGACGTGGTTTGCGGCTTCGTGAGGGTATGACCATTGCGCTTGAACCGATGGTTCTGGCAGGTACGCCCAGCACGATCGTAAAGGACGATGAATGGACCGTGACTTCTGCGGATGGCTCCTATACGGCGCATTTTGAACATACCGTGGCTATCACTGCTGATGGGCCACAAATATTAACGGTATTATAAAAGTAATTAACTAGACGAAGGACTTGAGTGCAGGTATAATCATTGCTTTGCATCAGGACAATGCAGGATAAAGGAGTTTGATTGTGAAAGTTACAGCATCGATTAAAAAACGCTGTGCAAAATGCAAAATTGTAAAACGCAATGGTCGTTTGTATGTGATTTGTGAAAACCCTAAACATAAACAGCGACAAGGATAAGGAATAATACTTATGGCACGTATTGAAGGTATTGACCTCCCACGCGATAAGCGCGTTGAGATTGGTCTGAGATATATTTATGGTATTGGTCCCACCCGGGCGAATGAAATTCTTGCAGCGACGGGTGTCGATCCTGATACACGCGTCAAGGATTTATCGGATAACGATGTTTCCAAATTGCGTGATTATATCGGTGAAAAATTGACGGTTGAAGGTGACTTGCGACGTCAGGTACAGATGAATATCAAACGCCTGATTGAAATTGGCACCTATCGTGGTTTACGCCACCGGCGTGGGTTACCCGTTCGCGGGCAGCGCACCAAGACAAATGCTCGCACCCGCAAAGGTCCGAAGAGGACGGTTGCAGGACGCGGACGCCGCCGGGGTGTTGGTAAGAAATAATTTATTGAGTTATTTGCCAAACTGGGTATCCATCTGGGTTTCCTTCCTTTCTACCCGCGGCGAGATGGACGATGTTTGGAACAAAGATTGAATTTGTGAGGAACTATGGCTAAAAATCCACAAAGAACGCGGCGAACAACTGGTTCGCGCAAAGTTAAACGCCAGATGTCATCAGCTCAGGTGCATGTGATGGCTTCTTTCAACAATACCATTATTACGGTAACAGATATGCAGGGGAATGCTGTATGTTGGGGAAGTGCCGGATCAGCCGGTTTCAAAGGCTCCCGGAAGAGCACGCCATTCGCCGCGCGATTGGCAACCGAGCAGGTGATGAAAACCGCTCAGGGTTTTGGCATCCAGGAAGTCGACATTATCATCAAGGGCCCCGGTCCGGGTCGTGAAGCTTCCATCCGTGCAGTACAGGGTTTGGGCATTACGGTTCGTTCAATTGATGATGTAACCCCCGTACCCCATAACGGCTGCCGACCTCCCAAGAGACGCCGCGTCTAGTAGAGAAGGTAAGAAAGGAACTAAATGGCAAAATATACTGGTCCGGCATGTAAATTATGCCGACGTGAAGGTGAAAAATTATTCTTGAAGGGTGAACGATGTTTTACCCCCAAGTGTGCCGTGGAAAAACGCGCTTATGCACCTGGTGAACATGGTCGTATCACCAGCCGCCGCAGTCGAGAATCAGAATATCTGCTGCAATTACGCGCAAAACAGAAGACAAAACGGATTTACGGTGTACTGGAACGTCAATTCGTTCGTTATTTCCGTGAAGCGCAAAGAAGGTCAGGTCTGACAGGTTTGAATCTGCTTCAAATCCTTGAATCTCGTCTGGATAATGTGGTTTACAGGATGGGATTTGCGGATAGCAGGAACCAGGCGCGTCAACTGGTTGCGCATGGGCATTTCATGATCAATGGAAGAAAGAACGATGTTGCTTCGACGCTCGTCAAACCAGGTGATGTGGTTGCCGTAAAAGAAAATTCCACGCAGCGCGAATATTTTAAAATCCTCAGACAGGCTGAAGACGCTCGAACACCGACCACTTGGGTTGAGCGTGATCTAAACAACCTTTCCGGCCGGATGATCCGTTTACCTGAGCGTGCTGAAATTGACGGTAATTTGAATGAACAGCTAATCGTTGAGTTTTACTCTCGATAGCGCTGATCTATGGTAGTGTATTAGGATGCACTGGTAAGGGGTATGACGTGATAGGAACAATAAGTATGGTCAAACCAAAAGTAGAACGGATTGCTGATTCCCGTGACTATGGTAAGTTCGCGATCAGCCCGCTAGAACGCGGTTTCGGTATGACGCTTGGAAATGCATTGCGCCGAGTGCTGCTTTCTTCGTTGCAAGGTGTTGCAGTCACATCTGTCAGAATAACGGATATATTGCATGAGTTCAGCGATATTGAAGGCGTTCGCGAGGATGTGATCCAGGTCATTCTTCAATTAAAACAGCTGCGAATGATTTTGTATGATGTCGATGTTGCACATCTTCATTTGGAAGTCAACGGTGAAGGGACAATGACTGCGGCAGATATCATTTGCCCACCCGAAGTGGAAATCGTTAATCCTGATTTGTACTTGTTCACGGTGGACAGCAAGAAGGTCAATCTTGATCTCGATATCACCGTCGAATTGGGGCGAGGTTATTCTCCTGCCAATGAACGCAGCGATAATTTGCCAATTGGCGAACTGCCTGTTGATGCGATCTTTACACCAATCCGCAAGGTGAACTGGACAGTTGGTTCAGCCCGAGTTGGTCAGAGCACCAACTATGATCGCCTAATATTGGAGATTTGGAGCGATGGGACAATCACTCCTGAGAAGGCATTGATCGAATCATCAAGAATCCTGATTGATCACCTGCGATATGTTGCAGGAATCAGTGAGGAAATCACAGCGCTTCCTTCAGAAGAAGTTGAGCCTGTGACCACGGTCAATAGCGAAGCAGCAGAGATGCCCATTGAGAACCTTGACCTGACGGTGAGGGTGTTCAATTCCTTGAAACGCACAGGTATTACAACTGTGGGTGATGTGCTGGAACTCCTGGATAAAGGCGAGGAAGCAATTTTAGCCATTCGGAATTTCGGTGAAAAAAGCTTGGTCGAGCTGAAAGAAAAAATGGTCGAAAAAGGCTTCTTGGAAGAAGAAGAAATAACGGAGAGTTAATGTTATGCGACATAAAGTAGATGGATATCGTCTCAATCGCTCAGGCGGTCACCGAACTGCCATGCGACGAACGATGATTAAGCAACTTTTTGAACATGAGCGAATCAAAACAACTTTGCCCAAGGCAAAATTTATTCAGTCTGATGCTGAAAAGCTGATTACCCTGGCTCGGAACAATCAGGATGCTGATGAAGCCGTGATGATCCATGCTCGCCGCAAAGCTGTAGCAGAATTGGGTGGTGGAAGCCGACCGGTTGTTCAGAAATTATTTGATGAAATTGCGCCGCGTTACACCAGCCGCAAAGGCGGTTATACAAGGATCTTGAAATTAGGTCCACGCCGCAGCGATGGTGCTGAGATGGCGTTAATTGAATTGGTTGAAGAGTAGTCCTTCCGGAAAGCCGGGATGGGCTTAGCACATTACAAAGTTATTCTTTCATACAACGGCTCGGAATTCGCAGGTTTTCAGCGCCAGAAAGGCGCACGAACAATCCAAGGCGAATTTGAGACAGGTTTGCGCAAGTTGGGATGGCGCGAGAAGAGCATTCGGAGTGCTGGACGTACGGACACTGGTGTACATGCTAAAGGGCAAGTAGCCAGTTTTAACCTCGATTGGTCCCATAACTTAGAAGATTTGCGCAACGCTCTCAATTACTACCTGCCAAAAGACATTGCTGTTCAATCGGCGGAGGAAGTGGAACCAGGATTTCATCCCCGATTTGACGCCAAAACCCGTCATTACAGCTATGCGATTTTCTGCCAGCCCGTCCGAGATCCTCTGCAAGAGGTCTTTGCCTGGCGGGTTTGGCCGACGGTCTTGCTTGAGCCTATGGAAAAAGCCGCCCGCGATTTGATCGGAACATATGATTTCAGAGCTTTCGGCAGCGCAGTAACGAAGAACGGCTCAACGATACGGGAAATCTTTGCGGCAGGCTGGCGGCAGACAGGTGATGCCTTTCGGTTTGATATTACTGCCAATGCCTTTTTATACCATATGGTTCGGCGGATCACCTTTGTGATGGTGATGATTGGACAGGGGCAGATCCCAGAAGAAACTCTGGCAAAAGGGCTTGAAACGGGAAGCCTGGAGGTGACAGGAATGGCACCGCCTCAGGGTCTTGTATTGGAAGAAGTTGTTTATTAGTTAGAATTATTATGGATTTCATTTCTGGCGCAGAATGGCTGGCGGTGGATATCTTTGAATGATGGAGAGTTTGACAGTGACAAAAACATTTGTACCAAAAGGACAAGTTGAACGTGAATGGCTGTTGATTGATGCAGAAGGTAAAAATCTTGGGCGTCTTTCAACCTGGATCGCTACATTGCTCCTGGGAAAACACAAACCCAATTACACGCCTGGCGTGATGACAGGCGCCAACGTTATCGTGGTAAACGCTGAGAAGGTCGCTTTTTACCCCTCACGAATGGATGAGAAGATTTATTATCGCCATTCGAATTATCCCAGTGGTTTAACGGAAATCAAATTAAAACGACAATTGGAACTGTTTCCTGAGCGAGTGATTGAAATAGCAGTGAAGGGCATGCTGCCTCATAATAAATTGAGCCGCAGGATCCTAAAAAACCTGCATGTCTACGCTGGGACTGAACATCCACACCAGGCGCAGGAACCGGCTTTAGTCGAGCAAGAGGAGTAATCAGGACTTATGGATAAGAAATATCACGAAGGCGTTGGACGCCGTAAAGAAAGTACTGCCCGTGTAAGGATCATGGAGGGCTCGGGTAACTTCATTGTCAACGAAAAAAACATTGAAGATTATTTCACCCGCCTGGGCGATGCGCCGGAGATCGTTAAAGCTTTTGATATTGCTGAACACAATGCCCAAAAATTTGATGTCTCAGTGTTTGTCAACGGCGGCGGCGTGACAGGACAGCGTGATGCAGTCAAGCTGGGACTGGCACGTGCACTGGTCGATATGGATGAGGAATTGCGCTCTGCTCTGCGTCGCAGTGGTTATCTAACACGCGACCCGCGCGTCAAGGAACGCAAGAAGCCAGGTCTCAAACGCGCACGCAAGGCGCCAACCTACACCAAGCGTTAATCAACACCATGTCGGGCATCGTTACAGGTGCCTGCATGATGTGAAAAAGGTGAGGTTATGCCTGTTTTTGATGGCGTTTCCAATTTAAGATAAGATAATAGAGACGTTAAACAACGTCTCTATTTATTATCGCGATATCTGCATGCATAACAGGTAAGCTATGAAACAAAATCGAAATGAACATGGGATCACATTGCTCGGCTTGGGACCAGGTGATCCCGGGATGCTGACGCAAGATGCAATCCAATGGTTAAATAGAATTTCTAGCCTCTATTTGCGGACGAAAAACCATCCCGTTGTGCATTCCCTGCCAAGCACACTTCACATTTCAAGTTTTGATGGAATTATTGAACAATCATCTTCGATAGATGATGCTTGTGAAATGATCATCGAGGAGATCCTGACACTGGGTGCCAAACCTGAAGGTGTCACCTATGCCGTCTACGGCGATCCTTTTATCGGGGAGGCAACATGCACTGAAATAAAACGCCGTGCCGATGCTGTGCATATCCCGGTGGCTATCATTCACGGCGTAAGTATCTTAGAACCTACCCTGTCTGCATTGAATCTCAGCTCTACCTCGGATATTGTCATTGTCGATGCACTTCGTCTTTCAAAACGGCAAACACCGGGTTTTCCTCCCTCAACGCCGGCTTTAATTACACAGCTCTCATCACGTAAGGTGGTTGAAGCTGTCAAATTATCGCTGATGGCTGCTTACCCAAATGATCATCCAATTCGTCTGGTGTACGCTGCGGGGACAAAGGATGAATGGGTTGAAGACCTGCCACTAAACGCTATTGATCAAAGCGAATACCTTGGAGCGACACTTTCTTGCTTTGTTCCGCCACTTTCCGACTATGCATCCTTTGAATCCTTCCAAGAGATCATTGCCCGTCTGCGCGCCCCGGATGGCTGCCCTTGGGATCGAAAACAAACTCACACCAGCTTGCGACCCTTCCTCCTGGAGGAGACTTACGAAACTCTGGATGCGCTTGACCGCCAGGATAAGGTGGATCTACAAGAAGAATTGGGTGATCTGCTTCTCCAAATCTTGCTGCATGCTCAAATTGCCTCTGAAGCGGGCGATTTCAATATCCACCATGTCATTGAGGGCATCGGGTTGAAGCTTGTCAGACGGCACCCGCATGTTTTCGGTGATGTAACCGTGGATGGTGTATCCGGTGTGATCCATAACTGGGAGGCGATCAAAGCTGAAGAACGCCTGGAAAATGGAAATGCATTGAAAAAGGGTCTGCTGGATGGTGTACCGCAGGCACTTCCAGCCCTTTCTCAAGCCCAGGCAGTAATCGAACGTGTGGGGAGGGTGGCGTTTGACCGTTTAATTGAGCGGGCAAATCTGGAGGAGATCCAAACATCATTACAGGCATTTACGCATGCACAAAGTGATGAAAAACAGATGCTGTTGGGTGAACTTTTGCTGAATGTGGCAGCACTGGGCTATCGGAATGGGATTGATGCGGAGAGCGTTTTGAGGGAGGGTATATCCCGATTTAAACATCATTTTTCACAGATGGAGGCGTTAGCATTAGAAACAGGCCGGTCTTTAGGCGAACTGACCGCTGATGAAAAACAGGATTTGTGGGAAAAATCCACACCGCAACAAGACCACCAGGCAGCATCATTATGACCGAACCCATGCCATCCACAGCCAACCAGCAAATCGCACGTGCCGCCGGGACGGTGATGATCGCTTTCATCATCAGCAACCTGGTGGGTGTCGTTCGGGGGATGGTGATCACACGGGCTTTTGGCACTTCTGCGGACCTGGATTCTTTTAATGCTGCCAATCGGATTGTGGAAGTTCTTTTCAACCTGGTCGCAGGCGGCGCTCTTGGTTCGGCATTTATCCCGACTTTTACCGGTTTTTTGACCCGAAAAGATCGTCCAGGCGCATGGCGGCTGGCATCGGGTGTGATCAACCTTGTTTTCCTGGTTTTGATATTTGTCACCTGTCTGGCTTGGATTTTCGCGCCTGCCATAGTTCAGGATGGCCTGTTCCTGCTGGTTCCGGGTTCGGACCCCGTACAGGAGGTTCTGACCATCCAGCTATTGCGAATGATGCTTCCTGCGGTGGTGATCTTTGGGTTGAGCGGTTTGGTGATGGGGATATTAAATGCACACCAAATTTTCCTGATCCCGGCGATCGCACCCGCCATGTATTCGTTGGGGATGATCCTTGGGACGGTATTGATCCCGGAAAACCTGGGCATTCAAAGGCTCGCAATTGGTGTTGTAGCTGGCGCCCTGATGCACTTCTTGGTACAGGTGCCGCGCTTATTTCAGCTGAAAGAAAGAGCCTATCACTTCTACTTAGGTTTGCGTGATAAAGCTGTTTTGGAGGTATTTCGCTTGATGGGACCGCGACTTTTGGGAGTTGCGGTGGTTCAAATGAATTTTATCGTGAACACGATCATTGCCCTCAGCCAACCAGAAGGAAGCGTGACCGCGATCACATTGGCATTCAGCTTGATGCTCATGCCCCAAATGGCGGTTGCACAATCAGCAGCAATTGCATCTTTGCCCACCTTTTCTGCCCAGGTTGCTCTGGGAAAATTTGATGAGATGAGGCAGTCCTTGGCATCAACTTTGCGCGCGGTTCTGCTGCTGGCTATTCCAGCAATGGTCGGGTTAATCCTGCTGCGAAGGCCACTGGTTGCCCTTCTCTATCAGCGCGGTGCTTTTTCCGAACAGTCGACAGCGCTGGTGGCATGGGCATTACTGTGGTATGCGCTCGGTTTGGTGGGGCATTCTCTTGTGGAAATCCTCAGTCGTGCTTTTTATGCCCTTCATGACACGCGTACGCCCGTTATAGTGGGTGTAGGAGCAATGGGGCTGAATGTCGTCTTCAGCCTGCTGTTTTCATCCTTATTCGATCGGATTAGCCTGATGCCGCACGGCGGACTGGCATTAGCGAATTCCCTGGCAACTGGGCTTGAAAGCATTGTTTTGTTGATCTTAATGAGAAAAAGATTACGAGGATTAGAAGGCGGATCGATCTGGAAGGGGGTAGGCTTGTCATTTTTGGGGACCGGGTTGATGGCTGCGGTTGTTTTTGTCTGGCAGATGGTTGTGGGCGGAAGATCAAATTTGCTGACCGTCCTTGGCGGGTTGGGATTGGGGCTGGGGGTCTATATTGGTTTACTATGGCTATTGAAGGTGCCAGAGCTGCGGGGAATGATTCGTACGCTGAAAAAAAGGTTCAGAAAAGCATAGAACCTGTTGTTTGTGTATTTGTTTGAAATCGATGGCTAAATTTATGGCTCTCTCTTGAGGGTGGTTTTGAGACTATCGGTAAATCGATACCAGTGATTGTAAGTAATGGGATTATAATATCACGGTGTTGCAGATTTATCTGACCGAAAGGTTATGAAATCTAAACATTTTCGCTCCTTCCCTTCAATTGAACAGGAACGACAGACTTTTTATGTAAAAAATTCGAGATAAGCATGGCTAAACGCAAACTTTTACGACAACTCAACTTACTCCAGGTGATCATGCTGGGAACGGCGGGGACGATTGCAGCTGAAATCTTTGTGCTCACAGGTCACGCAGCCGGCATTGCCGGTCCAGATGCTGTGCTGGCTATCATCATTGGTGGTGTTCTCACGCTGAGTATCGCCCTCAATTATTGTGAGCTGGCAACCACTTATCCCGTGACAGGTGGTGCGATGACTTATGTCAAAGAAGGCTTCGGCAACAACCTTTTGATGTTTCTGGTTGGTTCGCTGGATGCGCTTTCCAGCACCTTTTATGCCGCTCTTTCTGCTGTTGGTTTTGCTTATTCACTGAAGATCTTCTTTCCGGTTATGCCGATCATCCCTGTGGCGCTGGCAGTTGTCATCATCGTTGGCGTTTTACATATTCGAGGGATTAACCAGGTTGGCAACCTACAAATTGTTTTGGGTGTTTTCTTGTTGCTTGTTTTTGTCCTTTATGTTGTCCTGGGGTTGACCCGGCCTGAAGGCTTTAACCGGGAAATATTTCTCTCCGGCCGTGCCTTATTTGAAAATCAATCTATCTGGGCAAACCTGGGACGAATGTTGACTACGATCGCCTTGATTTATAATGCTTACGTTGGCTTTGAAGTGATCGCAGATGATGCAGAGGAAATTCAAAAACCTAACCGTAATATTCCTGTTGGGATTTTGGTAAGCCTTGGACTGACGACAATCATTTACACACTGGTGTCTTTTGTTACGATTGGTGTGATCCCATACCAGGCGCTGGCAGGGTCTGAAACGGCGCTTACCGATGCAGCAGCGGTATTTTGGCCGCGTGTGGGTGTGCCGCTGATGGGCGCGGCAGGCATTGTGGCTACATTGACTTCGGTTAATTCCGCGATGTTATCTGCTACACGAGAAACCTTTACGCTCAGCCGGGAACAGGTATGGCCGAACGGTTTTTCACGTTTGAGCCGATGGCGAACGCCTTATGTTGCGATCCTGTTTGTTGTCCTGGTCAGTGCGCTGATCACGATCATCGGGGTTGTTGATTTTCTGAGCTTCATTTCAAGTGCCGGTTATATGTTCGTTTTATTTTGGGCGTCATTGTCGATGATCCGGTTGAGGAAAAAGTATCCAGACATTGAGCGACCTTTCAAAACACCCTTTTTCCCCTTGACGCCAATTATTGCCGCAGCCAGCGGTGCTTTGGTTGTGAGCTTTGCCAATCCAACGGCTTTGTTGTTTTTAGGTGCGGTTCTCGTTGTTTTATCTGCTGTATACTTTATCTCGAAATATTTCAGACATAAAGCCTATGTCCAATCACAGTTAGAGGAAGAAATTGGCGGCGGTCGGATCCTGATTGCAGCTATCAACCCGAAAACGGCTGTCAGCCTGGTAACCCTGGCATCCCGCCTGGCCGAACACCAGGAGGATACGAACCTCAGTTTGCTTTCCGTCGTCAAGGTGCCCACGCTGCCATCCGACCGGGAAGTCAGGGAGTTGGTTGAAATGAGTAAGGCAAATCGGAATGCGCTTCTTTCTGCCACTGCTCCGATTGCACAGAAGCGGAATGTGGCGATTGCGACAAAGACAAAGATTGCAAATAATGTGGAATCGGCGATTTATCAGGAGCTGAAGTCACCCAATCCTGTTCGATTGGTAATGTTAGGCTGGCCAAGCCTGGATACGAAGTTGAAAATCCCCCATAACATTATCAAAGAAGTGCTCGTTAATGCTCGAAAAGATGTAGTTATATTTCGAGATCGGGGGATCAATGGTTTGAACAACGTTCTGTTACCTTTGGCTGGCGGGCCAAGCGCCCGGCTGGCACTGCGTTTATCGATGGCTCTGGCTTATCAACCGGATGTGCATGTTACCGGCTTGCATCTGACGCCTGAGGGGTTGGATGATGAGAAAATGGAAGATGAATACCTTTATATCCAGGAGATCATTGAGAGCGAATTAGGCGAGATCCCCGATTGGCTGGAAATAAAGAACAAACCTGCACCATCGATCAGTACAGGGATTTTCCAGGAATTGAAAGAAGTCAATTATGACTTGATGATCATTGGTGCCGGCAGCGAGGTTTTTGCACATCGTTATCTATTTGGTGCCTTGAATGATGTGATCATTGAAAATGTGGATTGTTCGATCTTGATAGTGAGGCGTTATCAACCTGAGGCAGCTATCTGGTTAAGGCGCCAAATTCGCCAGCTGGAAGTCTAATACTTCAGGATTTAGTAATTCTTTTAGAAAGAAAAATGGAATTGATTTACTTTGTCAATTGGTAAATCTTACCAAATTTGCCACACGATCAAATTGACGAGAATGCCAAGGATAATCCCTCCCAAAGCTTCTGCCGGAGAGTGTCCTAAGACCTCACGCAGTTCCTCAAATTCATCCACAGGTTTTACCCTTTCAATAAACACCTCTTTGATGATGCGATTGATCTGTTGGGCGTGGAAACCCGCCTGGCGGCGGATGTTGGTGGCATCATATACGACAACCGTGGCGATTGCAAACGCAAGCCCAAACAAGGGTGTATCAAAACCAACATAATGCCCAATACCAATCGCAGCAGCTGTGACCACCGCAGAGTGGGAGCTGGGCATCCCGCCTGTACTGATCAGCAAGGACCAATCCCATTCTTTGGAGCGCAAGTATTCGAGGGGGAGTTTCAGGATTTGCGCCATTACTGAAGCAATCAAGCAGGCGATAAACACCGGATTTTGAAAAATCCCAACAAGTGGCATGTTAATCCTCTTCAGGTTCAGGTGTTTGTGGTGATTCCGCTGATAACTGGCGAACTTTTAATTCCGCTTTATCTAAAAGGTTAGCGCAGCGTTTCGCAAGAGCTTGTCCGCGTTCAAAAAGGGAAAGTGCTTCCTGTAAAGGCAGGTTTTCACTTTCCAGTTGAGTTAAATTTTCTTGCAACGCGTTAAATGCTGATTCAAAATCCATTTCCTGGATGGCTTTTTGATCTGTTTCTTTCATTGTCGTTCTCCTGGGTTGATTTGGGTGATGCGAGCGCTCAAATTCCCCTGGCTGACTCGGATGAAGATATCCTCATCGGTTTCAACTTGCGCGGCGTTTCTGATCACACCACCGTCTTTTGCTCGGGTAACGATGGCGTATCCGCGGTTGAGAATCGCCTGGGGGTTCAAATCTCGCAAGGATTTTTGTAAATTTTCAAGTTGGAGTGCTTTTCGTTCCATTTGATGGTGGATTGTTCGTTCAAAACGCAGGATGATCTCATCGAGTCTCTGGCGGTATATATCAATCCTATGGGCTGGTGAAAGCAGCACAAGTTTATTTGTAGATTGACCATGCTCCCATCGTAATGATGAGAGGTAGTCCTTGAAAATGGAAGTGTGCAGATTGGCAGTTTCAGAGATTGAGGCAAGCAATTCCAAGCGATCTGGTGTGGCAACTTCTGCAGCTGCTGTTGGTGTTGGGGCACGCAGATCGGCTGCAAAATCAGTGAGGGTAAAATCGGTTTCATGCCCTACGCCTGAAATGATCGGTGCTTCTGATGCAGCTACGGCACGCACCACGTTTTCGTCATTGAACGCCCAAAGATCCTCAATGGAACCGCCCCCGCGGCCGATCAGGATGACATTTGGGTGGATCTCATCATTCAATCTTTTCAGAGCAGCAACAATTCCGGGAGGCGCGTCTATGCCCTGCACAGGGGTAGGTGAGACAACAACCTCTGCAATTGGGAAGCGCCGGCGGATGGTGTTGAGCATATCCTGCAAGGCAGCACCTGTTGATGAGGTGACGATTCCAATGATCCGGGGACGTTCAGGAATGGGGCGTTTGCGATCTGGGTCAAATAACCCCTGGGCTTCAAGCTCTGATTTCAGGCGGAGAAATTCCTGATACAGGGCACCTTCACCCGCCGGACGGATTGTATCGACATAAAGCTGTACCTGTCCAGCGACCTCATACACACCCATACTGCCGTGAACCTCAACTGCCATGCCTTCACGCGGTGAAAAATTCATCCGGGCAGCGGCATTGCGCCACATCACACAGCGGATGGATGCCATGCTGTCTTTCAGTGTGAAATAGAGGTGCCCTGATGCGGGGGTTGAAAAGTTGGAAATTTCACCTTCAACCCACAAATCCTGCAAAACTTCGTCGCTTTCTAAAAGTTGACGCAGATAGCCGTTAAGCTGGCTTACACTGATCACATTTTTGGGCTGGAAAAATGAATATTGTGTCATAAATTCAGTCACCTTCAAGTTATTCATCTAAGTATAACTTTAAATCAATGAAATGATTAATCTGATACAATTACCCAAGGTAAAGTTCTTAAGGTTAAGGAGCGAGATTTTGGATCACATCTGGACGCCCTGGCGGATGGAATACATTCAAGAGAAGAAAGACGGGACTGGTTGTATCTTTTGCTTGGCGTGTGAAGCTGAGGACGATGAAAACAATCTCGTTTTTTCACGCGGTAAACATGTCTATATGATCCTCAATCGTTATCCCTACACCTCGGGACATGTGATGTGTGTACCCTATGTTCACGTTGATCGGCTGGATGCTCTCTCACAGGCTGCCCGGGTTGAGATGATTGAGTTTACGAACCGGGCATGCGAGGTGCTTCAGAAAGTTTATCATCCTGATGGTTTTAATGTCGGTTTGAACCTGGGAAAGATGGCTGGCGCGGGGGTTGAAAGTCATTTGCATATGCATATTGTGCCGCGTTGGGTTGGGGACACTAACTTTATGGCCAGTTTGGGGAATACACGCATTTTACCGGAGTCCTTGCCCGAAACTTATATCCGTGTTAAAAGTGCCTGGGAGCAGCCCGGATAATTTTGCCTGTTCCACACAGGGGCATTGATGAATGAAATCAAAATCCGTAACGAAGGATTTGCCTATCGTTACGGATTTTCCAGATTAAAGTATGAACAATATCGGATGTCTATGGTTTAAGGCGTTTTCTTCCCTTTGATCAACGCGCGGATCACAGATGCCAGGCCTAAAATGATCAGCAATACAGGCCAATAACGCGAAAGCTCGGTGCTCAAACCGGAAGCTGTCCCAAAAATAAAGAAAAGGATGGCACTGATCACGATCAACACAAGCCCGGATGAAAGATCCTGTTTAAATCGGCGATTAATGATCCCGCTGAGTATGATCCCTACACCCACAAAACCCGGGATGAGTGACCAGATATATGACCAACTTTCCCAATCACCGGTCAGGTTCTGATAGTAGAAGATTCCACCCAATCCAGCGAGGATCGCTCCGGGTATTGCAAGCCCCCCCGCGCCGCTTAAGATTGCCCAAAGCAAAAAGATTGCTCCTAATCCAATGATAATGAACGGCCAATCCAAAAATTGGAAAAACTCGGGAAAGAGTTCACGCACCAGGAAAAATGCACCAAGAAGAACTAAAATAACGCCGCTTGTAATGCTTGATTTTCGATTCATATTTATCTCCTCATTCAAATACTTACTTATTCGACACTATTCTATCCGTAATGTTGATGATAGCTATTTTTCACCCAGATTGTCAATATTTCCCAATCCGCGTATTTCCTGTGTGACGGAAGGTGAGCCATAAAACCTGACTGAACCACCACCATCGATCATCACATTTAGCTTTTCAGTTGCCCACACTGTGCCATTGCCAAGACCGTCAATGTCGATTTCGGTGGACTCAGTTAGCAGGTCGCCTGCCTGGTAATTTCCAGCACCATCCACGGATATCTTTTGAGAAATCACCTGTCCGCTGAGGGATAGGGTGCCTGTACCTGAAATATTTACAGAAAGCGCATTCGCGGAAAGGTTGGCGATTTTGATCTGGCTGGCGCCATTGATCAGGAGGTAAAGCTTATCTGCTTCAAAGGGATCGATTTCAAGAACACCTGCGCCGTTCAGCGTGATTTCTGAAAGATTAACAACTGTCAGGTTATAAGTGATTCCTTCCGTGGGAATTAGCGTCTTGCGCCAGGGTTGTTCTTTGAAGCCAAGCACAAGGGTATCTCCGAGCACTTCTGAAGTCAGCTCGTCCAAAATATTTTCCTCTGCCACGATCTCGAGTGCTTCTGCCTCTCCCTGGGTAATCATCAGGCGACCAGCGCCATCCAGCCTGACCGCATGGAAGTCTGCGACTGGACGACTTTCGGTGACCAAATTTCCTGAGCCGCGTTCAATATTAACAAACGGACCTTGGCATGCACCAAGTACAAAAATGATCAATATTAACATTAACGAAACAAAGATGTGTTTGTTTTTCATCGTATGATGTCCTTTCAATTAAATATCTTCCACTTCAATATACGAGTAGACGGGGTTAAGGTTGCAAGAAGTCTGCCGATTAAATACCTGAGAGGAAAAAATGAATTCGGAAAATGACAGGGGAATGAGGTCTATTAGGATTGGATCAGTTTTGCCTCAAAGCAAATGCGGTCGAATTTCCCAGCCTAAAGCCAATATTTTTTCAGTGATTGATAAATTGAGTCACAGCCAACCACGCAGACCAGTGACATTCGCCCTCAAAAAGCTGATGTTGTGAAGTTGGTTGACGCAGGTGTGTTCATTCCCCGCTAAGAATGGTTTTAAAATCCTCAACCGTGAACCATCCGTAGATTTCAATGCGGTTCAGATAAAAGAGTGTATTCCAGGTGTGTGATTTTGATGTGCCCAAGCCCATCCCTGCTTTATACCCAGAGTTACTCACCATTTGGGCCGTGAAGGGGTCAATTGTGCCAAAGGGGTAAGCAAAGGTTTGGATGTTGGTAGAAAGTGCTTGTTGAAGGTCCAATTTAGATTGTCTGATTTCATAATCTGCCAGGCCGTGATTGAGGGTCATATCCAGGTGGCTGTAACCGTGACTCCCGATCTCCCATCCTGCGGAAACCATCTCTTGAAGTTGATCAATGTTCACAAAGTCAGGTGAACCATTGATCCGGTTGGCAACAATATAGAAAACACCCGGGAATCCAAGTTCTTGCATGATCGGAAAGGCATGCTCATAAATACTCTGATGACCGTCATCAAAGGTGATCACAACTGGTTTCTCTGGCAGGTCACCGCCATCGAGCAGTGCTTGCAAGAGAACGGATATGGGAATGGCTGTGTATCCCATGTCTTTTAATGCAAACATTTGAGCCTGGAAGTCAGGTATGGATACCTCGTACCGGTTGGCGGCAGATTCGCCCTGAACGTGGTGGTACAGCAGGATTGGTGCCTGAACTGACCCAGGCTCGTTGTAGACCATCCTGGGTGTGGGCGTATGCGTGATGGTTGGCGTGGGGGTGGGTGGTTCTGGCGTCGGTGTTAGAGTGACTGTGGGTGAGTGGGATGCAGTAGTGGTTGGCAGGGTTGGGGTGGGCTCCAGGGTTGGTGATTCAAGTGGTCTTGCTGAAATCACCTGTGAAGATAGGTCATTTATCAGCGTACAACCTGTCAGAAGAATTGTGCCGATCAGGACTACGGTTATGATTTTCTTCAGTGATAGGTTGCACATATTCGATATCCTTGATCACGAAAAAGAGGGTGTGCTTCAAGGATCTAATTATAGCACGCCCAATCTAAAGAGGATATCATCATCAATTTTACTGAGCTGAAAAATTATTTAAGTTTATACAAAGCATTCGATGAAAATTTTTATAGAGTATAATATTTATTATAAAACATAACTAAATTGGAGGAAAAATGAAAAGAAACCGAATAATTATGATAATTAGCCTGGTGGTTGTGTTGGTGGTGAACTTCCTGGCTAATGCCCTTCCTATCAACGGCGTGACGACGGGTGAGGTGTCCGATGAGTTTCCGATTTTGTTCGTGCCTGCCGGGTATGTGTTCTCGATTTGGGGCTTGATCTATGCGGCATTGATTGCTTTTGTGATTTACGCAATGACACCCAAAGGTCTTGCTGATGAGAAAATCGACAGCATCACTTGGTGGTTTGTCGCAGCAAACCTGTTCAATGCAACATGGATCTTCCTGTGGCATTATATGCAGTTCACTTTGACCGTATTTGCCATTTTAGGCTTGCTGGTCAGCTTGCTCGCCATCTATTTGAAGCTTCGGATTGGTCTTTTGAAACGATCTCTAACTGAGACGCTGTTGGTAGCCGCTCCCTTTGGCATTTATCTGGGTTGGGCAACTGTGGCAACCGTTGCTAACATTTCCCAAGCCCTTTACTCAGCTGGCTGGAACGGCGGTCCGCTATCTCCGGCAGTCTGGACAGTGATCATGCTGGCAGTTGCTTCCCTGTTGGGAGTCTTGATGATCTTTACCCGTAAAGAAGTAGCTTATCCATTGGTATTGGTATGGGCTTTCGTCGGCATTTGGGTCAAGCACAGCGGCACGCCGCTGGTTGCAACCACAGCCTTGCTATTGGCCATTATCCTGGCTGTTCTAACCTTTGGGCGGCTGCTTTTCAAAGCACTTAGAAAAGCTTAAGACATTTTATTATTAAAACAGAAAAGGCTGATCTGCAAATTAAGGTCAGCCTCTTTTTTTACCTATGAATGAGAATTAGAAGGATTACCGGGTGAGTTGATCCATAAGATTATCGATCCATTTACGGCACCATCATTCACGACTCCATTAAAATCAAAGACCTGGTTTATTATTAATAAAAGTAAAAGAACAGGGCAGCTTTCTACTGCCCTGTTTAATACCTAATTTCGGCGGCGTCCTATGCCGCCAACCATCGAACCAAAGTATAAAAGCTGCAAGACCGAGGAGGCAATCGCTGCCACGTAGGTCATTGCTGCTGCGTTCAACACCTGGTTGACGCCCTTTTGTTCTTCTTCACTCGTGATCAACTCATTCGATCTGAGCAGTGCTCGAGCCCGCCTGGATGCATTCAATTCCACAGGTAAGGTGGCAATAGAGAAGATGGCTCCAGCAGAAAACGCAAACACACCCAGCCAGGCAAGGTTGCTGATCTGTAGGAGCAAACCGATCAGGATAAAGATCCATCCAACCGTGGTTCCAATATTCACGATGGGAACCATGGCTGAACGGAGGCGCATCAATCCATAATTCTGCTGATCCTGTTGTGCATGACCCAATTCATGGGCTGTAATTGCCATGGCTGCCACGCTTGTCCCCTGGGCAACATCCCGTGACATGCTTAGAACATTGTTACGGGGGTCATAATGGTCTGTTAGCTGCCCGGGTGTGCCCTGAAGCTTTAGATCATACATACCCATATGATCAGCCAACCTTTGTGCGACCTGGGCACCAGTCATTCCCGTTCGGTTGCGGATCTGACTCCAGCGAGAATAGCTCGCGTTGACATAGAGTTGAATAATCAAGCTCAGCAAGAACGCTGGCAGCATAAACATGAGATATCTGATGTTAAATGTAGGGAGGAAAAACATTTCTATCCTTTCTTATTGATTTTCCTGAATGATCTCTTTGAGGACTTCTATGGCTTTTTCAAGTTGGGGATCGTTGCCGCTTGTATAATCCTCTTCGGTCATTTCAACGACATATTCAGGCGTCAGACCTTGTTCTGCGATCTGGCGTCCATTGGGTGTGAGCCAGCGTGCAACGGTTACACGTACACCGCCGGCTTCATTTTCTAATGGGATCCAGTTTTGTACAGAACCTTTGCCATACGTGGTCACACCCACCAGGGGGGCACGCTCCAGGTCCTGAATCGCGCCGGCTGTGATTTCTGACGCAGATGCGGTCCCCTCATTGACCAGGACGACCAGTGGAATTTTTGTGGCCAGTCCGCCCTGGATGGCGTTATAGGTAAAGGTTTCGCCGTCACCATATTGTTCAAACATAACCACACCACTGGGGATAAATTCCGAAACCACCTGGATGGCAGTATTAAGGTAGCCGCCGCCATTATTTCGCAGATCGAAAATCAATCCGTCAGGATCATCTTTGAACAAGTCTCTGAAGGTATTCCGTAATTGTTCGGTGGAGTTTTCACCATAATTGAGGAGTGCCACATAGGCAATATTATCCTCGAGCATCTCGTATTCAACAGTTGGGACAATGATGTTTGCCCTGGTGATCGTAACCTCGAAGGTTTCAACATCCCTCTGGATGGTGAGGTTCACATCCGTGCCGGCAGGGCCAAGGATGCGTTGTAATACCAGATCGCCCGGAATCCCGGTCATACTCTCGCCATCAATGGCGATGATCTTGTCATTGGGTTGAAGACCAGCCTTTGCAGCCGGAGAATCCTTCATTGGGCTGATGATCTCGACATAATCGCCGGTGACATCGACCCAGGCGCCAATTCCCTCATATTCGCCTTCCAGAGATTCACTTGCCTGTGTGAATTCTTCAGGATCCATATAAGATGTATGTTTATCACCCAATGCACCCAACATGCCTTCGATTGCACCACGCATCAATTCAATATCATCAACAGGCTGATCGACAAACTCTTCATGGACGATATTCCAGGTTTCCCAAAAGGGGGCAAATATTTCCGTATATTCTTCTGGCGTTTCGCCCGAAGGATCAATATAGGGACATTCCGGACACTGGAGAACCTCACCTAAACTATCGGTCTGAGGTGTGATCAGGTTTGTCTCTGGGCATGGGGGGCAATTGACGGGACCGGTGGGTGTGCTAATTTGAAATAATCGTGGGATAAAATAACCCGCACCCGCACCTGCCAGAAACACCGCCGCCAGGACAATGACGCTGATCCCGATTGTTAAACAGGTTCGAAAGCCTTTATTTTCCATGGTAACTCCTAACAATAAACATAAAAAACTGAATCACAGGTGAATCATACCCTTTTGCTTGACATTTTACCTGAGAAAATATAATGTTTTTAATATTTTATGAAGGTTACCACAAATTTATTAACAATTGATTGGAAATATAGCCGGATTTACGGCATTGTGTAATCGGGGAAATTTTTTGGTGCAGGTAAAAACAGCTTCAACTGTGTATTCTTGAAGCTGGGTTGGGATTATGATCAATTGGTTTCAGTAAATCTCGGGCACGAAGGTCTGATCTTCAAATGGTGGGCGAACATAACCTTCATCTGCCTGCCGTGGGGGCAATTCAATTCTTTCAGGTGTCAGATCTTTATAGGGTACCATACTCAAAAAATGGGAGATGCAGTTCAGACGGGCTTTTTTCTTGTCGTCTGCATTGACAACATACCAGGGTGCTTGCTTGATGTCTGTATACTTCATCATCACATCTTTGGCTTTGGAATATTCAACCCATCGGCTGCGCGCTTCCACATCCATTGGGCTGAGCTTCCAACGCTTGGTACGATCATCGAGCCTCGCTAGGAATCTCTTTTCCTGTTCTTCATCGCTGACAGAAAACCAATACTTGATCAAAATGATGCCAGATCGAACCAAAATCCGTTCAAATTCTGGGCAAGTCCGCATGAATTCCCAATATTCCTCATCTGTGCAGAACCCCATGACACGTTCGACGCCCGCCCGGTTGTACCAGCTGCGGTCGAAAAGCACCATTTCCCCTGCTGCAGGCAGGTGGGGAATATAACGCTGGAAATACCATTGGGTTTTTTCACGTTCCGTTGGGACGCCCAGGGCAACCACACGCGCACTGCGTGGGTTGAGGCATTGCATGATCCGTTTAATAACACCTCCCTTGCCAGCAGCATCACGCCCTTCAAAGATAACCACGACCTTGAGCTTTTCTTGTTTGACCCATTCCTGGAGCTTAACAAGCTCGACTTGTAAACGGCTTAACTCTTTTTCGTAAAACTTTTTGGAAAGTTCCTTTTCTTTGTCTGGCTTAATATCCGCTGGTTCTTTGATGGATGTTTTGTTTTGGGAGGTGTCAGATTCTATGGAGTCCGGTGGCGTTTCATCCTGGTTTGATTCTGATATCGAGACCTCATCCTTCTTAGGCTTCTTGTCTTTCTTTTTCTTCTTGTCCTTCTTCTGTTTCTTGTCTTTCTTTTTCTTCTTGTCCTTCTTCTGTTTCTTATCTTTCTTTTCTACCTTGTTCTTTTTTTCCGCCTTTTTCTTTGCCATAACATACCTCCGATTCATGTATTGGATGGATAAAACAGCATAATATCAATTGTAAATGAAAAACGTGGAGAATCAAAATGAATTTAACCGTTTTGAATATAAAAATCTTAAAGGCGTTCAGGAATTGGCTATCAGATTTTAATTCTCTTATACGCTATGATTAGTTTTTGTTGAATTGGCTGAAGTGTTTATCTAAAAAATGTGGTTAAAGCACACTTAGAAGGTCTTTAATCGAATTGATGTGGGGGCTGCTGTCGTGATGGTGTATCCCGACCGAGATGGTGCCCATGCCAAAGGCTTGTGCCGTTTCAAGATTTCTGGGAGAATCGTCAATTAAGACACAATTCTCAGGAGATATGGCGAGAAAATCCAATGCTTTTTGGTATGCCTCATATTGAGGTTTGCAGTAGGGTGTCATGATGTAAACATCGATAATTGCATCAAAGTGGTGCCTAATTCCGAGGATATCAATCACGCCCAGGGCATGTTTGGCACAAGCGTTGGTAAAGATCACCTTGCGTTGTGGGATTCTCGTTAAGAGTAGATCGAGTTCCGCATTGGGAGATAAGACTGTTTCGAGGGGGATATCGTGAACGAAATCAAGATAAGCGGCTGTATCCACGGAAAATTCTTCCTGTAAACCTCGCAGGGTTGTTCCATACTTCTCCCAAAGCTGGTGTCTGAGCGAGGGCACATCATCAGGTGAAAAGTGCATTTGTTCGACAAGGAATTGGTTGATACGGTTGCCAATCATTTCCCATATCCCGTTGTCTTGTGGGTAAAGGGTGTCATCGAGGTCAAAAAGGAGGCAAGTGATGTCGGATATATTCATTGTGATAAGCTCATCCATCCTTGTTTATCGGTTATTGAGGATCAGTTTTGATGATCTGGAAGAATAAGAACACTGTTGGTGCGAACAGGAGAGCCATGATCCAATAAGCACAGGGATGTGTTCCCCATGCACCGCTGGGAATGGTTCCAGCAGCAAATACGATTGCCCCGGTGATGAAGATTGTCAGAGAGACCAACCCAAGGGTTCGTTTGCAATTTCCTTTGAATAACATTTGGTACGCAAAGAGCATCCCAAGGATAATACCAACAAAATCTGTTGCTGCCAATCCGAACATGAAGGACATGGTTTGTGCGTCCCAGCCACCCGGTGGGGGAAGGATTGGAAAAGGGGAGGGATTGCCTGAAAGGATCTGGATTCCAGCCCACGCCAGTGTGAGGAGGTGAAGAGTTTGGAGAATGCCGTAATAGGCCGTCATTCCAACCAGATTTTTGTTGAGGTTTTGTTTCAAAGTAGTTTTCCAGTATCGATTTTGGTTTGATCTATAATGATTATAACCTGTTGAAATTATGTGCGTTATGGGTTGTGCAATTTGGTAAACAAGATTTATTACGCGTAGAGACATTGCACGCAACGTGTCTACGATCACCCAATGACACAAACGAATTTAAATGTAGGTCATGCACAATGAATGAAGTATTGCGATAAACCTCAATCAAATATTTTAATTAGCAATATAATAGGGTTATATTGACAAGCAAATTTATTAATCAGAAGATCTTCTGTAAATGAAGGATGGGGAAAAATGATTGATTATCTCACTTATTATTATAGTGTTGATAAAGAGCCATTTCAAAGCTTGTCTGAATTATCAGATGAAGAAGCTATAAGAATCATGGAAAACCTTGCGGATGATACGCATTATGGTGAAAGGTTTAAGAACCCCGCTCAATATCTTAAAAATAGGAGAGAAACTGAAGGTTGGGTCAGAATGGAATTCATCGAGAAAGGTGGAAGGCCAAAGGATGATTTTCCGATCTCAATGGTTCTGGGATCATCGAAGTGGTTAGTCAACGCCACACCGGACAAACAGAAGCATGGGGAAATCCGCATTCCGCTCTCCCTGTTTTCCGAATATGACATCAGCTTTACTTATCCTGATAGCATGATCTCTCGATGGCTCGGTCTAGAAAAACCAGTCGAATATTACCAGGCTGGACTGAATGGGAAAGTCTTTACTCTATCCGAGATCCAAGCAATCATAGAGAAAAAAGGTATGCCGGAGGAAGATTGGGGGCAAAAACTACCTGAGAGCTTTGCGCCATATATCGAAGCGCAGGTATGGAATCGTGAATTACTGTATGATTTTTGGCGTTTGTCTGACACCCGGTGAGCTAATTAAACGAAAACAGATGTGCACGCAACATCTCTATAATCAATACAATGACATACAGTCATTGAGGTATAGAACAGGCAGTGTTAAACCAGTCTTACTTATTTATTTTTCCTCATCGCCAGACTGACCCAATCCCCCTGCGTCTCACGGTCGATCACCGTCAGACCATGATCCAATCCTTTTTGGATGATTTCACCTGTTTGATCTTCGAGGATCCCCGAGAGGAGCAAAATGCCGCCCTTACTGACAAGCTCACTGAGCCCCTGGTCAAATAAACGCAGGATGATGGATGCTAAAATGTTCACGAGAACCAGGGGTGCTTGCCTGAATGAGAATTCATCAGATAAAATTTCCCCAACAGAACCCTTGCCAACCTCCAGAGCGGATGCGGGGATCTTATTCAGATCTGCATTTTCAGAGGTGGCGGTCACCGCCTGGCTGTCTGTGTCCACCGCCAGGGCATAAGATGCACCCAGCTTCAACGCAGCGATCGACAGGATACCTGAGCCGCAGCCAACATCAATCAGCTTTTCACCCGGAATAATATATCGCTCCAATAATTGCAGGCAGAGCTGGGTGGTAGGGTGAGTCCCGGTGCCGAATGCCATGGCAGGGTTGATCCGGATGACTGTACGGTCACTTTTTTGTTTACCCGTATGCCATGCAGGGACGATCAGGATTTTCTTTCCTATGGGGATGGGGTGATAATGTTTCTTCCAGGATTCCATCCAATTTTCATCCATAATGGGTTGATAGGCAGGTTCAGGTATGGGTGAAATCTGGCTGAGGTGCCATAGGGCTTCTTCGAGTTTGTGCTGCTTTTGCTCAAGTTCATCATCCACAGCCAGGTAACCTACCACATTCACTTTGTCTGTGGGTTCATTTTCCTGAGTGCGAGGGTTGAATTGGGTGACACTTTCAACGACCACACCATTAGAAACAAAACGCCCTAACACTTCTGCCAGGGCTTCGGCGAGTTCGCCGTCACATTCAATCTTGACTTCAATCCAATGGATTTTTTGATTATGCTCAACCACCAAAAACATCCCTTAATTTTTCAAAAAAACTTTGTTGCTGAATTTTGATATCTGGATCCATCGTTTTAGCCAGTTGTTCAAACAAATCCCGCTGCTCAGATGTCAACTTGTTTGGAACCTGAACGGAAACGGTGACCAATTCATCACCCCTGCCGGAGCCGCGCAGATGGGGAATCCCTCGTTCGCGTAGCCGGAAGACTTTTCCGGGCTGTGTGCCTGGTGGGATGCGCAATTCAACATCTCCATTGAGTGTGGGGACTTTAATTTCATCACCAAGGACAGCCTGGGCGATGTTGATGTCCAGATCTAGGAGGATATCATCCGCCTGTCTCCGAAAATATTCGTGTTTTTCCACGTCAACTTCAAGGTAAAAATTCCCGTTCGGACCGCCGTTGATGCCAGGTTGACCCTCACCTGCCAGGCGAATCTGAACCCCAGGTGCAACACCCGCTGGGATGGTAACCATTTTGGTGATTGTTTTACGTTCCAGCCTGCGACCGTTACACGTGGGGCAGGGCGTCTCGATGACTTCCCCGCGACCCTGGCAAACGGGACATGTGACGACCTGCACCATGGAGCCCAATAAGGTTTGATGAACCTGGCGGACTTCACCCTGCCCATTGCAATTCGAACAGATTTTTGGTGAAGTACCGGGTTTGGCACCCGTCCCATGGCAGGTATGACACGCTTCATCGCGAGTGATCTTAATTTCTTTTTCAATGCCAAAGGCGGCTTCCTCAAAGGTTAATTTGATCTGGCTGGAAAGATCTGCGCCACGGCGGGGCGTGTTCCGGCTGGCGCGTCTAGTTCCCATCCCGCCAAAACCGCCAAAGCCGAAAATACCTTCCAGGATATCGGATAGGTCAATATTGGTGAAATCGGGCATGCCCTGCGTGTTGACGCCAGCATGGCCATACCGGTCATATGCCGCGCGTTTATCATTGTCTGAAAGGATAGCGTAGGCTTCATTTATTTCTTTGAACTTTTCCTCAGCATCAGAGTCATTGCTCACATCCGGATGGTATTTGCGAGCGAGACTGCGAAAGGCAGATTTAAGTTCATCAGCGCTGGCAGTCCGAGGAACGCCCAGCACTTCATAATAATCACGTTTTGCCATTATTTTTTCAACACAATGCGTTTGTTAACAGGTTATCATTTCGTCTCGACCTGGATAAGTTTACTCATCACAGGGTTTGCTGTCAAATTTTAAGCGAAGTAAATGGTGTCCCCAGGTGCCCGGGAAACCGGGCACCTGGATTTGTTCATCTGACAGGTCTTGCTTAGACCTGTTTAAATTCTCCGTCAACGACATCCTCATCACCGCTTCCACTGTCTTCAGGTGCTGCTTTACCACCTTCTTGCTCTGTGGGTGAGGGTTCAGATTGCGCCTGCTGTTGTTGGTAGACTGCACTGCCCAATTGCTGCAAGACTTCTCCCAGGTGATCCGTTGCTGTTTTGATTGCCTGGAGATCATCACCTTCTTTGACCTCGCGCACCTTGCTGGCAGCATCTTCCACCTGCTGTTTAAGATCTGCAGGGACCTTATCGCCCAGGTCTTTGAGTGTTTTCTCGGCAGAATAGACCAAATTATCTGCGTGGTTTTTTGTTTCGATCAATTCGCGGCGTTTGCGGTCCTCATCGGCATGCATTTCTGCTTCATGCCGCATCTTTTCAACCTCAGCTTCGCTAAGCCCGGAGGATGCCGTAATGGTGATGTTTTGGCTGCGCCCGGTGGCTTTATCCTGGGCGGTGACTTCCAATATACCGTTGGCATTGATGTCGAAGGTCACTTCGATTTGAGGAATGCCGCGCGGCGCCGGGGGAATGCCATCGAGGATGAATTTTCCAAGGGATTTGTTATCAGCAGCCATGGGGCGTTCGCCCTGCAAGACGTGAATCTCGACCTGGGTCTGACTGTCACTGGCTGTTGAGAAAACCTGGCTTTCTCGAGTGGGGATGGTTGTGTTACGTTTGATCAACGTGGTTGCTACCCCGCCCAAAGTTTCGACGGACAGGGAGAGGGGTGTGACATCTAACAGAAGGATATCTTTGACCTCGCCGCCCAAAACGCCTGCCTGGATGGCAGCACCAACAGCGACCACCTCATCGGGGTTGACGCCTTTGTGCGGTTCTTTACCAAACATTTTTTGCACTTCTGCCTGGATCCGGGGCATTCGGGTCATACCGCCCACCAAAACGATTTCATCAATGTCGTTTTTGGTGAGGTTGGCATCTTCCATGGCTTTTCGCACCGGGGTCAGGCTGCGCTCGATCAGGTCTTCCGTTAATTGTTCCAATTTTGATCGGGTCAGGGTCATGACAAGGTGCTTTGGACCCGACGCATCTGCTGTGATGTAGGGGAGATTGATCTCCGCCTGCATGGTGGAGGAAAGTTCGATCTTGGCTTTTTCAGATGCTTCCTTCAAACGCTGCAGCGATTGACGATCCTGACGCAAATCGATCCCATTTTCCTTTTTAAATTCGTCTGCGATGTAATCAATGATGCGTTGGTCAAAGTCATCACCACCCAGGAAGGTATCTCCGCTGGTGGAGCGAACCTGGAATACACCTTCGCCAACATCAAGGATAGAAATATCAAAAGTACCGCCGCCCAGGTCATATACAGCGATCACTTCATTTTTCTTTTTATCAAGGCCATATGCCAGGGATGATGCCGTGGGCTCATTGATGATCCGCAATACTTCCAGTCCTGCGATCTTACCGGCATCCTTGGTGGCATTGCGTTGTGCATCGTTGAAGTAGGCTGGCACGGTGATCACAGCCTGTGTGACGGGTTCGCCCAGATAAGCTTCTGCATCCCGCTTGATCTTTGAGAGGATCATGGCTGAAACCTCAGGTGGTGAATATTCCTTGTCTGCCAGTTTCACGCGCAAATCCCCATTGGGGGCTTTGGCGACGCCATATGGCACCAATTTCATGGCTCTTTGAACTTCAGGGTCGTCATATTTGCGTCCCATAAAACGTTTGATGGAGAAAATAGTGTTCTCCGGGTTGGTGATTGCCTGGTTACGCGCTACGCGCCCCACCAGTCTTTCACCATTTTTATTGACAGCAACAACGGAAGGTACAAGTCGTTCACCTTCTGCGGAGGGTATGACAACGGGTTCCCCGCCGATCATCACTGCAGCAGCGGAGTTGGTTGTACCGAGATCGATTCCAATGATTTTTCCCATAATGATTTCTCCTATTCTTTATCGGGCAACCCGCACCATGGCGGGGCGAATAATACGGTCTGATATGTGATATCCCGGCTGGACGATTTCAATAATCTGACCGTCTTCAAATTCCGGGTGATCTTCCTGGGTGATCGCTTCATGGAAATTGGGGTCAAATGCATCCCCGGGGTTAACTTCCATCCGCTCCACACCCTGATTTTTCATTAAATTAAGTAATTTTTGGTGGATAAGTTCAACGCCATCAACCCAGTTGTTTGCTTCTTGCTCAGGTGGTCTGTTTTTCAATGCTCTTTCAAGATCATCTGCTACTGGCAGATAGACCTTTACAACATTGATCATTACATCCTGATAAGTGCGGGAGGCGTCCCTCTGGACACGTTTTTTATAGTTGTCAAAGTCAGCAAGCGTCCGCAGCCATTGATCTTTTTTGTCTTCAATGTCTGCCTGAAGGGATTCGATTTGTTTTTCCAACGCATCAAATTCATCAAAGGTCAGAGCAACCATGGCTTGACCTTCTTCAGGTTTTTCTCCGGCACCAGTGGGTGAGCCTGAAGTTTCGTTTTCTTTCTTTTCTTCTTCATTATTTTTCGATTGTTTTTCTTTATTTTTTGTCATATGTTGCTCCTAAGGATGTGTTTTAAACTAAGCAGCCAGGGTTTCTACAACCAGGTCACTGAGAACATTTGCCACAAAACGCACTGTGGAAATTGTTCGGTCATAGGGCATCCGGATTGGACCGACGACGCCGACTGAACCCGTCAGGGTATTCGGGTCGCCATAGCGGGCAAGGATAACAGAAACCTGACGAAGTTCTTCCCAGGTTCCCTCACCGCCAATGAGAACCTGAATGCCGCCCACATCGGAATTCATCACGGTGCTGGCTAAAAGATTTCGCAGAAGCGTCCGCTCCTCAAGGATGTGTAAGGCCTGACGGGCTTCATCCGATTCGGAGAATTCTGGTTCTGCAAGGACGTTGGTCATGCCGTCCAGAAAAATTTCACCGGTTGCTGATTCTTCAATTAGGGACATTTCCGCCAGGAGGATTTCTAAAATATCTTCGCCAAGAGCGTCCAGTTGACCGCGTAACCTTGAGATCTTATTGATGTCACCTCGTGCACACAAATCTGTCAATTGGGCTGCAATCTGAGAGAGTCTTTCCTGGGGCACAGGCTCTGATAGGGAAATGAATTGTTGGTGGATTTCGCCGCCCATCATGACAGCCACCATCAGTACCTGACGACCGTGGGTGGCGATCAGTTCAAGATGTTTGAAGACTGCTTTATCAGCATGGGGGGCAGTGACCAAAGACGCCGCTTGAGATTGATGCGCAAGCACGGATGCTGCTAATTTGAGCCACTGCTCGATATCCTGGCGGGATTGGTAAAACTGGTGCGTGATCGTGCGCCGGGTGTTGGTGGGGAGGCTGCTCTGCTGAATGAGGTTTCCAACGAAATAGCGGTAACCTTCTTCGGTCGGTATTCTTCCTGCTGAGGTGTGAGGTTGGCGAAGAAGATTATATTCCGTCAACACAGTCATTTCATTCCGAATGGTGGCAGAGCTCATTGATAGGTTATATTTCTCAACCAGCCATTTTGAGCCTACCGGTTGAGCGGTTTTGATATGTTCATGGATGATCAATGTCAGAATGAGTTTCTGCCGATCGGTAAGACGCATCATCTACTCCTGTAAAATTTTAGCACTCTCAAACAGAGAGTGCTAAAATAGCACTTTGTTAATGTTACCACGAGCATTTTTTAGCGTCAAGAAGAAAAGAAGGGAACGGTATTAATAATTTGTTAGAAAAAGGGAGTAGGGAGTAGGAATTAGGTAATAGGTGGCGGGGAGTAGGTTGCAGGTAGCAGAAATTAAGAGATGGTGATGATATATTCGTTGATTGCTAAAGATTTACCTCAATTGCTTAAAAACCCTGTATACGTAAATCGGGACGGGTCACTGATCCCCAATCCCTACTACCGAATACCTGACACCTAATCTTTATCACGAGTTACAACTACCCTGTAAATGTGCCTGTCTATGCCCCCAAATTTATATTTATAAGCCTCATTGCCGCGCATAAAATCAAATTCATTTTGGTTATTCTCAATCGACCACCTGATCAGATGCGCCAGCAGAACCCAACCTGGGGAGTAGTCTCGAAAGTCCCATTCCCAGCCAGAGTTATACAGCCAAAGGCGATCATTGAAGTTGAATGACATATTGGCAGCAGCTTTCTTACCATCCAGCACCAAAAAAGACAGGTGAAGCCATCCCTGCTCATATGCCATGCGGGCAGTGCTGTGGATGTGCTGCCGCATGGGCTCGGTTAGAAAGGCTTGTTTATTAGGGTCCTGTGCCATCATGGCGATGAAAGCGTTGATGTCCGAATCTAAATTTTCCGGATCTGCTGTGATATAGAGCTGGCTATCTAAAAAGCTCTGGTCAACATTGCGGAGCTTACGCCTGATTTCATGTCTTTGTTTCTTATCAATTTTCTTAAGGTAGGAGTCGTAATCGCCAGGCAGGGGGATATAAGGCGCAGGCTGGATCAGGGTTTGTTGATATCTCCACCCCCGCTTTTCTGCTTCTTCTTCCAAAATTCGGAGGGATGAGGAATCTTCCAGGATGTTGTAGAGATCGAGAACTTCCCAATCGGGGATATTTTGCGCTGATGAAAGGTGATCGAGCAACCCTTCGATGAAACCCGTTGCATTTGATGGCAGAACAATGAAATCCAGGAAGTCGGATACTTCAATTGCCCCGACAAACATCAAGGCTGGTTTTCCTTCCAGGTTTGTGGCTTTGAATAGGGGGGCAATTCCTACCAGTTGACCATCCTCAATGCCGGCGATGAACACTAACTCGCTATCCTGCGGCCATTCACCCCCACCTCGCGTTTGCCACCAGGTTTGTTGGTATTCAAAGGTCAGGAATGGATTGTAGCTTGCACTTTTTGAGAGAAGAGAATTCCAGTCATCGTGATGATCTGCGAAATCTTCAAAGTTGTTATATTGTCGAAATTCCATGGAAGCATTATACCTCAGCCAGTAATGTGTATAATAATACCTATATATAGGATGATAAGTGAGCCAGGAAAAATATGTATGATTTAAATCTGATTCCCATCAACCAGAAGCAGGGAGAACCGCTTCGAGAGTATTCGGGGTTTAGTGCGTCCAAACCGCCGCGCCGGTCTGTTCGCAGTCGATCAGAGGATTCTTTGATCCTTTCCCTTTTATTAAAAGGAACGGATCAGATCCCATCAGACATTCAGGATCAATGGTTACAGCGTTTATCCGATGATTTTTATAAAAACAGCGGTTCAGTGACCTCAGTTCTACGTTCGCTGGTGGAAACCATTAATCTATCCATGCTGGAGATGAACCTGAGAATTGCCAGGGAAGGAAAGGCAATTCGAGGTGCGATCAACCTGGCGGCTGTTCACCGCCGAGATATTTATATTGTTCAGAGCGGGATTACCCACGCGTTTGTTCTTTCCTACAACGGCTTACAGCACTTCACCGATCAGAGCAGGACAGATCGCGGGTTGGGGCTCAATCGCTCTCCAAATGTGCGGTATTTCAGAGCAGAGCTTGGAACAGGCGCTTACCTCTTTATGACGGATCATCCTCCAACAACCTGGACTGAAGAAATGCTCGCCAATGATGGCTATCCCGATGTAGATCAGCTGCGCCGAAGATTGCTTCACCAGGCACCAACAACCTTCAGGGTGGACCTTGTGCAGATCCTCCGCGGCGAAGGAAAGATCACGATCATCCAACCAGCACCAAGACCGGCAAAGGAAGCAAGCGAAGCAATCGAAGTTCCTCAAACTGAAGAAGTCATAGAACCACTTGAAGAAGTAGAGACACCTGTCATTGCCGCCGAAGATAGCATTGAAGAACCGCCCTCAGATGTTTTTAGTGAAACCAAGGACGTCAGATTATCTGAAGAAGATGAGGTACGGGAGTATGCTGGAGGGATCGGCATTGACCAGGAAGATGATGTTGAAGAAGCGATCACAGAGGCAATTGAAACACTGCCAGAACCCGAATTACTCCCTCAAGAAATCCTGCCCGAAATGCCGCAGGTTGAAGAACCCCCCAAGGCATCTACCCTGCTTCCGATAAGCGAAAGATTGGAAACTGAAGGATTTCGAAAGGAATACACCGTTCCACCTAAAGTGCCGGAACAGGAAGTTGCCCCTGAAAAACCTGTAAAGGAACCTGCCAGGCAAAATCTCAAGCAAAAGATGGCGGATTTTCGTGAGGATAGTTATCGCAGCCTGGCTAAGTTCTTTGATGGCTGGCATCGCCTTCGAGAGAAGGTTCATTCATTTACAAAGAAGGTGTTTTCCCGATTTTTGCCTGGCCAAGCCGAGGCTGCTCCTCAGTTATCAAAAGGATCGTTGATCTTGATCGCCCTGATCGTTCCCCTGGTTGTTGTTGGGATTGCCCTTAGTGTGTACCTTTCTAGGGGAAAAACGCTTCAATATCAATATTATTATGAAAGAGCCCAAGTTGCTTCTGAATACGCGCTGGCAGCACAGGATCCTAATGTTGCCCGCAGTCAATGGCAGGAAGTCATTGGGTTTTTGGAGGGTGCCGAACAATTCCGCCAGACGGATGAACTGGCTGGATTGCGTCAAGATGCAGAAGTTGCGCTGGACTTATTGGATGGCGCCGTTCGATTGACCTATCGACCGGCGATTACAGGCGCTTTGTATTCTGAAATTAATATCACCCGTATCATCTCCTATGGTGTGGATCTCTACATGCTCGACTCGGCTGGGGGCCGTGTGATCCATGCAACCCGCGGGAGCAAAGGGTATACGATCGATACGGAATTTGTCTGTGGTCCGGGGAATTTTGGTGGGGGTGCTGTGGATACGTTGGTTGATATGGTCTCACTGCCCATCAACAATCCATACCAAGCCCATATCCTTGGGATCGATTCGTTGGGGAATGTGGCATACTGTTCTCCGGGGCAAAGTCCTGTGGTTCAGTCCCTCCTTTCTTTTGGGTCTGAAGTTGGCAGCGTTCAGAAAATTGCCTATGAAAATAACGTCCTTTATATTTTGAACGCAGCAAATAATGACTTCCTGGCATACGCGGCAACAAATGGTCAGTTCCTTGATCCACCTTATCGCTTTTTTGAAAATGCTCAGGCAGGAGAAATCCCGGATATCTCCCAGGTGGTTGATTTTGCCATAAATGGGCTTGAACTTTACTTCTTACGTCAGGATGGTCAGCTGATTAACTGTGTTTATACTGGTCTGCCTGGTAACCCTGTGACCTGCGAAGATCCTGTTACTTATGTTGACGGGCGGTTGGGGAAAGAAGAACAATCGGTGAGCATGCCGGATTCAAATTTCACCGCGATTTTGTATACGCCACCACCAGATCCCTCTGTCAGTATTCTGGACGCAACGAATGCAGACATTTATCGATTCTCCTTGCGTTTCAGGCTTCATCAACGGCTCCGTCCTGAATTGGGCGATTATGAAATCACCTCACCCGTAGCAACTGCTTTTACGATCGGTCTTGACCAGGTTGCCATTATTGCTTTTGGAAACCAGGTTTTTTATGCGATTATTAATTAAATCGGGATGGATGCAGATAAATCGTGAGATGAACACCGCAAAGTAAAAGTATGGATTGGTTCGATCTGAACACCCGGACAAGACGGGTGTTTTTCTTGTTTGTATGATTAATTCGACCCAGGCTTATTGAGTGAAAACATAGATTTTGATAGTTAATGTTACAATTGAGTTTTAGAATCAACCGAACATTGGATGAGGAGTTTCATGGCACAAAAGGACCCACGTATTGAAAAATTAAGAAATTTGAAGGTTGAATCCTTACTTGGCGGTGGGCAGGATCGCATTGACCGACAGCATGAAAAAGGAAAATTAACTGCCCGTGAGCGTCTCGGGTTGTTGTTTGATGAGGATAGCTTTGTTGAGCTTGAGGCATTTACAACTCCTCAAAATATGCCTGCGGAATCTGCCATATTGGGTGATGGCGTGGTCACAGGATATGGAACTGTGGACGGAAGAACGGTCTATGCCTATGCCCAGGACTTCACAGTCCAGGGCGGCGCGCTGGGTGAAATGCACAGCCGCAAGATCTGCCGGGCAATGGACCTGGCTGTCGCCAACGGAAGTCCGATTGTTGGCTTGATTGATTCAGGCGGCGCACGGATCCAGGAGGGCGTCAAGAGTTTGGGCGGGTATGCGGAGATCTTCAAACGGAATGCCCAATATTCGGGCGTTGTTCCGCAGATCAGCCTCATTATGGGGCCTTGCGCCGGCGGGGCGGCTTATTCACCTGCTGTTACGGATGTCATTATTATGGTGGAAAAACAATCCTTTATGTTCCTGACCGGTCCACAGGTGATTAGGACGGTAACGGGGGAAGAAACCGACTTCGAATCCCTTGGCGGTGCCCAGGTTCACCTGACCCAAAGCGGAACGGCGCATTTGACAACCAAAACTGAAGGGGATGCACTGGCACTTGCCCGGTATTTATTGGGCTATTTACCTTCGAACCATGTCGAAAATCCACCTTATCAGGATCAGGGCGATGATCCTTTGCGCCTGGCACCACAGTTGAACGATATTGTGCCAGAAGACCCACGACTACCCTACAGCATGCACACCGTCATTGACGCGATTGTGGATCGGGGATCTTTCCTTGAGCTGCAGGCTGGTTATGCACAGAACGCGGTGGTCGGCTTAGCCCGGTTGGAAGGTATGCCTGTTGGAATCGTGGCGCAGGAACCAAGCGTGATGGCGGGGGTGCTTGACATCGATTCGGCTGATAAGATCTGCAGGACAGTCCGGTTTTGCGACGCGTATAATATTCCATTAGTGACCTTTGTCGATTCCCCGGGTTTCTTGCCGGGTGTGGACCAGGAGCATCGCGGGATCATCCGCCATGGGGCCAAAGTGCTGTATGCCTATTCTGAGGCAACCGTACCTAAAGTCAGTATTGTGACCCGCAAAGCCTATGGCGGCGCATATGTGGTGATGAGCAGTAAATACCTGGGGACGGATATAACCTACGCCTGGCCTAGCGCAGAAATTGCCGTGATGGGAGCGGAAGGCGCAGCCAATATCCTTTATCGAAAAGAACTGGCGGCTGCAGAGGCCCCCGAGGCTGAAAGACAGCGGCTGGAAGAAGAATATCGCCAGCGTTATCTGAATCCCTATGCGGCGGCGCATACCGGCTACATCGACGATGTGATCGAGCCTGCGCAAACCCGCCCGATGGTTATTAAAGCTTTGCGAGCGATCCGCCAGAAGGCAGAAAAACGCCCACCCCGCAAACACGGTAATATGCCCGTTTAGGAGGATAATGCATGAGTGTAATCCAACAAGGTTTACTTATCACAGCCATAGGCATGGGTTTGGTCTTTGCCGTGATCATATTTTTATGGGGATTGATGGCGTTATTGGTGCGGATGACATCCAACAATAAAATAAAGCCTGAACCGGAAGCGGAACTTCAATCAGAAACGGAACAAGTCCAATCATTGGTGGTTTCTGAAGGGCAGCGCCGGGCTGCAGCTGCAGCCACAGCTGTTGCTTTGGCAATCGAATCCTGTCAACATGGGCGATCCAAAAATCAATATAATGAACAATTTGCTGGATTGAGCCCCTGGCAGGCTTTCCACCGTACGCACCAATTTGAAGACCAGTAGTCTTAAGGAAAAATACATGAAAATCACAGTTGAAATTGATGGTCAACAATATGAAGTAAACATTGAAGATGTGAAAGCCCGGCCGGTTGTCGCAATTATTGAGGGTGAACGGTATGAGGTTTGGCCTGAATCAGAAGATTCAGAACCCCAAACCTCCAGCCAGCGACCTGCTGCTTCTATACCGGATCCTGCTCAGCCTTCAACCACTCTTGAAAAACCAGCAAAAAGCGTTAATGCAAAAGACATTACCTCACCGCTGCCGGGTGTGATCGTGGCGATCCTGGCAAAACCTGGTGACCAGGTCAATCGCGGCCAGGAACTTTGCACCCTGGAAGCCATGAAAATGAAGAACGCAATCAAGAGCACGCGTGATGGGAAGATCGCTTCTGTGGAAGTAAGTGTGGGCGACCAGGTTGGTCACGGCCAGATTTTGATGACCTTCACTGATTAAGGGAGAAATTATATGGATTTTTCATTCTTACTGGAAGAGATCACCCGGGGTTTTGAAAACTTTACACTCGGAAACGGGATTATGATTGCCGTGGGCATCGGTTTGATCACACTGGCGGTGGTCAAAGAATATGAACCTGTCTTGCTGCTGCCCATCGGCTTTGGGTGCATCATGGCGAACATCGGTATGTCCACCGATGTCGGCTTTATGAAAGTCATTTATGACGCAGGTATCAAAACAGAGCTTTTTCCCCTTTTGATCTTTGTAGGGGTGGGTGCCATGATCGATTTCAGCCCGCTCCTCTCTCAACCCAGAATGGTCCTTTTAGGAGCGGCAGGGCAATTTGGGATCTACGGGACGCTCATGCTGGCATTGCTAATGGGTTTTCCCCTCAACCAGGCTGCCTCGATTGGCGTGATCGGTGCAATTGATGGACCGACAGCCATCTTTGTGGGCAGTAAGTTGGCACCGGAATTGCTGGCACCGATTGCTGTGGCAGCCTATTCTTATATGAGCCTGATCCCGATCATCCAACCGCCGATCATGAAATTAATGACCACACGCAAAGAGCGTCTGATCCGGATGGATTACGCACCAAGACCTGTCTCCCGTCTGACGCTTGTGATCTTTCCCATCTTTGTCACGGTGATCGTCAGCCTGGTTGCCCCGGATGCAGCACCTCTGATTGCATCCCTGATGCTGGGCAATCTCCTGCGGGAATCCCTTGTGGTCGACCGGTTGAGCAAAGCAGCCCAAAATGAGATCATCAATACTGCCACATTGTTCCTCGGGTTGGCAATTGGTGCGACGATGAAGGCAGAGTCATTTCTCAATTTTGATACCTTGCTGATCCTTGTTTTGGGTCTATTAGCCTTCATCCTCGATACGGTTGCAGGGCTGTTGTTTGGCAAGTTAATGTCTGTGATGAGCAAAGGCAAGGTCAACCCGTTGATCGGCGCATGTGGGATCAGCGCCTTTCCTATGGCAGGGCGTCTTTCAGCCAAGATGGCACAGGATGAGGATTTTGAGAATTTTATCCTGATGCATGCCATGGGTGCCAACACTGCCGGGCAATTGGGCAGCGTAATTGCAGGTGGATTACTTCTGGCGCTTGTTTCCGGATTGGGTTAGGACCCTAAATAACTGGAATTTACAGAAAATTTTTATCTGACATTCACAACAATTTATCAAATTTCATCTTTCTATCTTCAGAAAAGTGGTAAAGCCATGCAATATCGTATAAGTGGTAATGTTTTTCCAATACTTGAGATCAGGCTTGATCGAGGGGAATCGGTTTACACCGAATCAGGCGGGATGGCTTGGATGAGTCAGCAGATGAATATGTCGACCAGCACACGCGGCGGCTTGATGGCGGGTTTGGGGCGAGCGCTTGCTGGTGAATCGCTTTTTATGGTTACCTATACTAGCCAGGGAGATGCTGGGACGGTCGTATTCACACCTGAAGCGCCGGGACGAATTTTGAATATGCAACTGCAGTCGAATCAGTCCCTGATCTGCCAGAAGGACACATTTTTATGTGCACAGGAATCTGTTCAGATGAAAATGCATTTTCGTAAGCACCTTGGCGCAGGGCTGTTTGGTGGGGAAGGATTTATTCTTCAAGAGATCACCGGTCCGGGTATGGTTTTCCTTGCCATTCCTGGTGAGGTTCACGAGCGCAACCTGGCTAATGGCGAAACCTTATTGATTGACCCGGGGCATATTGCTATGTTTGAACCGTCCGTTCAATACGACATCAATATGGTCAAAGGGATCAAGAATGTCCTTTTTGCCGGAGAGGGACTGTTCCTGGCGACGCTTAAAGGCCCTGGTAAGATCTGGCTGCAGACCATGCCCATCTCCAACCTGGCAGCGAAAATCCTCAAGTTCCTCCCTAAGAAGGTGGGATGATATTCATCAAGGAGATCAATAACTCAGATCATCGAGAGCCCCTCGATGATCTTTTTTATTGCGTGGTGGGGGAAATGGTACTTAAAATTTGTTGGTCTGCGTCCATAAGCACTTCACTCCCGATGGGAAGAATGGTGTTTGGACAGTTATGACCAAAGTCATTGACTTTCAGGATTGGGAAGGTGAATTCCTTTGTGACCTCAAGTAGGACATCTTCCATATGCGGCTTGGGTGTTTCTTCGCACTGCATGCTGTAAATGTATCCCACAATCATCCCTTTAATTCCATCGAAAACCCCCATTTGTTTTAGCTGGTGGAAAGCTGCATGGCAGGCTTTAGCGGTGATCGTGTAGTCTTCCACGAAAAGGATTGTGTTGTGAAAATCCGGCCAAAAAGGTGTGCCAGCCAATTTGAGAATGCAACCAAGGTTGCCACCCAGAAGTCTACCTTGAGCCTGTCCGGCTCGAATGGTTTGGCGAGGGCGGTTAGCAGGAATAGGACCAATTCTTCCATCAATCAGGACCCGCCTGAACTCCTGATCATCATACGGCGTGGGGTTATTGCCAAATCCCCAGAGGATATCGTTACCATGGAAAGTTATCAACCCTGTTTGATGAAATATTGCGTTTAATAGAACTGTGATATCGCTGATGCCAAGAAATACTTTGGGATTATGCCGGATAACTTCCCAATCCATGTATGGAAGTGTCGTATTGGATGTCTCGCCTCCCTGTGCGCATATGATGCCCCGTACTGAAGGATCGGCAAACATCGCGTTGATATCATCAGCTTTTTCTTGAGGGGAGGCAGAAAAACCCAAAGTATTAGCAAACAGGTTTGGGCTATATTTGATTTTGAAATCCAGATCGCGCAAATAATCGCAACCTGCTATTAGCCGTTTTTTGTCCTCATGCAAAACGGGATCTGATGGAGCGATCACGCCGATTGTGTCCCCAGCCGTGAGTTTTTTTGGGATCATTTTTCTCTTAGAAAACTTTCATAAATAAATAATTAAATATCATTTAGCTTTCTTCTGTAATTCTTTCGGCGTCCAAAAACTGAGGAGTTCTCCCATCGTCTCGAAGGTAAGTTCCTTCCAACTGTCAAGGGCTAAAGACAGATGTCCAAGTCCTGCGGTGGGCAACGCTTCAATCTCCCCATCTACAATTTGCAGGTAAGCCTCCAATCCAGGATTGTGGGCGACGATCATGACAGTTTCATATTCATCCCCCAGGGTGCGGAGAATATTGATAAAATCTTGAGGCTCTCCCATGTAGAGATCGTCGGAAAACATGATGGGTCCGTCGTATCCCAGGGTTTCAGCGATCATCTCAACCGTCTCACTTGCGCGCACAGCGGTTGACGAAAGGATCAGGTCAGGGACCAGATCGTGCTTTTTGAGTTTCTTAGCAATAAGTTTGGCGTCTTTTTTACCGCGCTTTTTGAGGGGACGTTCCCGGTCTTCTAACTTGTCATCTTTCCAGCTTGATTTGGCATGCCGCATAAGCAAGAGGTTTTTCATCTTTCTAACTCCTGTGATTAACCTTTGGTGCTGATTAGCAATGATATCACAGGTTAGGATGCCAAGAGGGGATAATTTTAGATTTATCTTGAAGTAATTTTTGCTCGTGCACTGATTTTTGTAAAAAGATCGAGCGAAATATCTACTATCAGTCCTTGCAATAAGAGAAACGAGTAGAAAAATTTTGCTTTTCTCCCTATCAGAATTAAGAACTCCTGGTTGGTTTGAACTGCGGGGTTTACCCGCAGTTCATCCGTTTACCAGTAAGGGATGGGCAAAAGCAAGGATACCAGTAACTGTTTTTTTGCTTTTGCCCATAAGTATTTTGCCTGAAATCAAAGAATTTTGCTGGTTTTTGTATAACCTTTTTCGAATTACGAAAAATCCATCATCTTCTTATTTTGAAACATTTCCTGTAATTGGCGTCTTGCACAAATAATCATTTTGGGCTAAGCTTTCAGTATGCAAAGGCATATGCAAAACATCTCATTTCTTGCGATCGTGGCCGTCCTGCTTGGCTGCGCTTTCTTCTTTTCACAGCAAACCAAGCTTGAAGAGCAGAATCCTGAAAAGGAGGTGGATACGATTGCAGCTCCTGTTACTTTGGATGATGTCCCTGCTTGTTCGGTTGAGCTTGAAGGTGATGAGTCATTAGCCTGCTTGATCGAATCGGTAGAGACAAGTGAGCGTCTTGTTGAATCGATGGTGGACCAAATATTAGCTGAAGAAACGGACACGGAGCGCAGAATATCCTTCCGAAAAGTTCAGTTTAGCTGGGAAGAATCCCGAAACACAGAATGTGCTTATGTTGGCGAGATGGATTCTGACAAGGATCTGGGTGAAATCGAGGAAGCGGTCTGTTTGAGGGACCGGAACCTGGAACGATATGAGCAATTGAAGGGCTACTTGTGCGAGTGGTATCAAGGGGACAGCTGTCAGGATAACCTGTCAGCAGATGATTAGTTGATCATTGCAGATCAGATTAAAAATCTGATTGCTTATTTGAAACGAGAACGGGTGGATTGATTAGGAATTTTTCAAGGTGGAACTAAAAAATGTGCATATTTTGTAAGATTATCAAGGGAGAACTCCCTGCCAGCATGGTTTATGAAGACGATATGGTTCTGGCATTTTTGGATATTCATCCGATCACGCCGGGGCATGTCCTGGTGGTCCCCAAATTTCATGCTGAATTGTTGGTGAACTTACCGACACCCGACGCGGCGCATATGATGAAGGTGGGACAAAAGATGGATGCGGCTTTGAGGGCTAGCGGTTTACAATGTGAGGGCGTTAATTTATTTTTAGCCGATGGTAAAGCTGCAGGGCAAGAGATAGCACATGTTCACTTACATGTCTTTCCCCGCTTTTATGGAGATGGTTACCGGCTGCGATTTATCCCGAAATTGGGGGAGGAAATACCCAGACACGTGTTGGATGAACAGGCTGCCATGCTCAGGGCAGTTCTCTAATTGACGAGCTCATCTTCCGCCGCCGATCACCGTTTCTTTGTCAATAAATGAGCGGGTGTGCTATAATCACACCTGTTTGATTTTTGCCAGGAAATGTCTAAAACATCGTAAAGAGGAATCTTGATGCAATTTTTATCCAAAGTGAAAAAATATCCAAACCTGAGCCTGATCTTGCTGGCTTATGTTGCTTTTATTGCCCTTGGTTTACCCGATGGTTTACTGGGTGTGGGTTGGCCTACAGTCCGAAGTGAGTTCTCGGTTCCACTCGATGCAATCGGTATGCTCTTGTTTGCTTCTGTTGCCGGGTATATGGCTTCAAGCTTCCTAAGCGGTTTCCTGCTTACACATGTCGGCGTGGGTCGTATCCTTGCCGCCAGCTGCTTTTTGACGGGGTTGTCGCTTTTGGGATATACCTTTGTGCCGGAGTGGTGGATGATGGTTATATTGGGTGTGTTTGCCGGTCTGGGTGCGGGTGCCATTGATGCCGGTTTAAATACTTATGTTGCTGCGCATTTTGGTGAGGGGTTGATGCAGTGGTTGCACGCCAGCTGGGGTGTTGGGATCACTTTCAGCCCAATTATTATGACCCTTGGGCTTTCATCATTTAATAGCTGGCGATTTGGCTACCGCGTGGTGGGGATCATTCAAATTGTGCTGGCGGTTTGTTTTGTTCTGACCCTTCCCATGTGGCGTCAAAAGATATCCTCATCGGAGATTAACCCGAAGAAAAAACTGACAGAATATAAAACACCGATGGGTAAGACTTTGCGAGAGCCACGCGTATGGCTGAGCATGACTCTTTTCTTCCTTTATGTCGGTGGGGAAACCTCATTGGGGACATGGACCTACACCCTCCTGACCGAATCGCGCGGGGTCAATCAGACCCTGGCGGGATTTTTTGCAGGGAGTTACTGGTTCACTTTCACCATCGGCCGGATCGCGGCTGGCATGATTGCTAGACGGATGGGAGTTAATAAACTTGTGATTGGCGGCTTGATGGGGGCTTTATTCGGTGCAGGGCTGCTGATCTGGAATCCATCCGAGTTAGTCAATGTGCTGGCGGTAGCCATCATTGGTCTTTCGATTGCACCAATTTTCCCGGCGTTGATGTCTGGAACCAAGACCAGGGTAGGCGATCATTTTGCAGCCAATACAATTGGGATGCAGATGACTGCAACGGGTTTGGGGACAGCGGTTATCCCCAGTTTGATGGGTGTGCTGGCTCGCCAAATTTCTCTGGAGGTCATCCCAATCTGTGTTTTCGCAGTCTACGCGGGCCTGCTTGGTTTTTATCTTCTGACGATCAGGCTGAGTCAGCGCCGAAAACAAATCATCCCTTCACCGGTTGAACAGTCAGTTGACCAGGGGTAAGTTACCACAAAGGATTTTTGCCCTTCATCCAGAAGACGAATTGGTTCATCAAAATAATATGATAGGGTCACAAGATCTGCTTTTTAAAAAGCAAACCCAAATTTAATGAGGTCATCCTCGTCTGGCAAGTATGCCATATATGCATGGTCTTAATCCATTCCCACATTCGTCGAGCAAAATAATGGATGATGGGAACAGGATCAGGACTTGCTGGTCTTTTTGTGCACCAGGGCGTAGATGATGAGTGCCAGAATTCCGATCAGGCTGCCGAAGATCACCGCCCCAACCCACGGGGATAGTTTCAACAAGGGCTGAGGGATCACAGAGGGCGGCACTTTTGCGGTGTCCCAATCAACGTGGTAGGCATGTGCATCGGTCAAGTCCGCGTTTGTAAAATCAGCATCCTTAACATTCACAGAAGCAAGACGGGTGCGGGAAAGGTTGGCATTAGTGAAGTCTGCGCCCGTCATGTCGGCGCTGATCAGGGCAGCGTTTCGCAGATTCGCCCCTTTAAAACTGGCATTTTCCCCATCAACACCCAGAAGGACTGAATCAGCAAGGTTGGCATCATTGAAGCTGGTCTTCACAAAATCTCCACCGAGGAAGACGGTGTTATGAATGGCTGTGCCATGTAAGGTTGCCTTGTAGAAGTTCGGTTGGACTAACAAACCATGGGACAGGTCTGCATTGGAAAGGTCCGTTTTTCGCAAGACAGCCCCGACAGCATTCAAGTTATGCAGATCCATACCGGCAAGATCCGCACCGGTTAGGTCTTTCTTGCTACGAATGACTTGCCTAGCATCATCTTCGTTTTGAGGTTGGAATACTTCTGATGCTTTACGCTCGATCTTTATTTCGCTTGTCATAATCACTCCCCTTAAATTTTAATAGATTTTTAGCTTTCGTTCAACCTTTGGGATTGACCCAATCCGGTGATCACCTGGCGAACCTGGGGATGTCCGTAGTAGTTGACATACCCCAATCCAGAGATGGTGATATCAAGGCTTTCGGAAACCCGGACAGTGACATTCCCCTGACCGGTAATGGTGATCCGCATCGATTGGCTTTCAAGTTGAGGCGTTTCGTATTCGCCAGAACCAGAGATGCGTACCTGCTGCCGGTCTGCGCGACCAGCCGCTTTGAACTCACCACGACCGCTGATAGTCACATCTAATGAATCGCAGTCCAGGTGAGAAAACTGCATTTTCCCCAAGCCTGATATCTTCAGATCGAGATTTTCAGCATCCAAGGATGAGCATTCCAGATCAGATTTGCCGCCGATGTGAACCGCATCAAGGTTGGTGCAGGTCAAAAAATAAGAGATGTTTTTATCCTTATTTATGAAGACTGAGGAAAGTAATTTTCCAAGCCTGCTGACCCAATCTTCAGCAAGACCCAATATCAAGGTTTCATTTGTGACGATGGAAACCAGTTCGTTGATGATGTCCTCATCAGCCTCTATGGTCAGGCTTTCCTGGTCACCCTGAGACAAAATTAATTTTCCGAAATCTTTTAAGTGAATTTTTGTAAAATGACCAACCAGTCGAATTTCTCTTTTCATCTCAGCGCCTTTCTCCTATTTTATTATAACCGATTACTCAAAAGTAAAAGGATATATTATGAAAAATAAAAACGAATATTGATAATATTAAATATTATACTCAGATAGTTAAATAATATTATTTTAGAGTTAATTATATTTTGGAATATATTGGATTGGATAGGCTAAGTTGTTTCGGGGATGAATACAAGGGCTTCCCAAACGGATTTTGCCCACGCAAGATCTTCGGGGATATCAAGGTAATAGCACACTTGAAGGCAAGATGTATCGCTGGCTGTAAAAGTGACCAGGGCAAGGCGTTCATGTTCTCCATATTGGATGATCTGGGAGTAACCCAGACCGACGATCTCCCCCTTGGTCGAGACAAAGATCTCAAGGATATTGTCAGGAAATTTTTCCCTGATCTGGTTGAGGAGTTCAATTTTACCTGTGTCTTTGGGGACGCTGAAAGGAACGGCAATCACGGTTGTGCCGGTTTTCCAAAAGACTAATTTTTCATCTTCAACCCGGTGTTCAAAATCCTCCGGGATATCAATGATCCATTCTTTTGTAATTTGGAACGTCATAAAATCCTTTCAGCGTGAATATGATCCTTATTTGCAGGTTCACAGCGCTTGCTATTATAATCAATTTGTCCTGATTATACCTGCAAGAAAAAATTTTACTGGAAATGTCAGGCGAGGAGAAAAGGATGTTGTTCACAGATCCTGAAGGTCCGATTGAAAGTTTTGAATGGGGACGATTTCAGGTGAATGGTCAACGCCATTCAGAATTGGGTGAAGGTGTCGGCAAGGATATATTTATGGTCGGGCGTGAGGTCCGACCCTGGAATGAGCGTAAAGGGCACCATCTGAAACCAGGGATGATTGCCTGCGCGTTAGCCGAAGAGATTGATATCCTTGTGATTGGCAACGGGGTTAATGGTGCGATTGATGTGTCAAAAAAGACAAGGAACGTGATCAAAGCGGCTGGTGTTCAGTTGATCGTCGAGAAGACACCCGAAGCTTGCGCTGCTTATAACCGCCTGGTTCGAGAGGGTGCTCGCGCAGCACTGCTGGCACACGGGACTTGTTGATCCGCCAGTTTCATTTGCCCTATAAAAAATATTAGAACTGGATTAAGCTAAGGTACCTACACGATGGCAAAAATCGATCTTCACATTCATTCCAATTACAGCAACGATGGTGAGTTTTCTCCTGCAGAGCTTATTGATCTGAGCCTTCAGGCGGGATTAACCCATGCAGCGCTTGCTGACCATAACTCGGTCAGAGGTGTCAGGGAAGCAATAGAAGCCGCAGATGGAACAAGCTTGGCCATCATTCCTGGCATTGAGATGGACTGTGTTTTCGATGGGGTTAACCTCCATCTTTTGGGATATGGGATTGATCACTTTGCGCCGATCTTTGATGAGATTGAGGCTGATATCCACAAACAGGAGCAGGATTGCTCCGGTCAGCTGGTGCAATTGGTCCGTCGGATGGGAATTGAATTTGATGACGAACTGATTGAAGACCTTGCCAGTGACGGGGTGGTCACAGGTGAAATGATCGCTGAAACGGCATTGCTTTATGATAGGGATGCCAAAAACCCTCTGCTTGATCCATACCGAGGCGATGGGGCGCGCAGTGATAATCCCTATGTTAATTTTTACTGGGATTATTGTTCCCAGGGAAAACCCGTCTATACGCCAATGACATTTATGAGTCTCTTACAGGCAAATGATCTGATCCAGTCCCAAAATGGGGTTTCTGTGCTTGCACATCCCGGGATCAATGTGAGAGAGGATCCAGAACTGCTGGAAGGGATCATTGCGGCAGGGGTTGCAGGGATCGAGGTGTATAGCAGCTATCATTCTCCGGCTCAGGTGAAGTTTTACAAGGACGCAGCCCTATCCCATGATCTTTTGTTAACCTGCGGCAGTGACTTTCATGGAAAAACAAAACCAAGCATTATGATCGGCAGCACAGAATGCGAGGGTCAGGAACGACAGATCATTTCTAATTTGATCCAAAAGATGGGGGATAATTAGCATATAATTATTGAGCCAAACGAGCAAGTTGTTACTAATTTTTAAAAAGGAGTTTTTATTATGACGAAACCTCCCCGATGGGATCTTTCTAATGTTTATCCGGGTTTAGAATCTCAAGCGCTTGAAAACGACATTGCCTGGGTCAAAGACGAAACCCTGGCCTTGAAGACGATGTATCAAGAGGAACTGGTCAAATTAGCCACAACCAGCGCGCCGCAAGCGGTTAACGATGCTGTCAGCCGGGTTGTTGATCAGTTGAATGGTTTGATGGATAAAGCATCCACGATTCGTTCGTATTTCACGTCTTTTATTTCAACGGATTCTTTTAATCAGCAAGCTATGCAGATGGCGTCAAAGTTTGATAAGGTGCTGGTTGATTTTCAGAATGTGATGGTACTGTTTGAGACCTGGTTGGGTCGATTTACCGATGTCCTGCCGGATGTGCTCGCCCTGGGAAGCAGCGCAGGCGATCATGCGTTCCCCATTTTGGAGATTGCTGAGCAAAGCAAGTATCTGATGAGTGAGGACGAAGAGATCTTATCCAGCGAACTCAGCCTCTCCGGATCACGCGCCTGGTCAAAGCTGCAGGGAACGGTGACATCCCAAAAGACCGTTGATTTTCAACTGGATGGCAAGGTTGAAACGCTGCCAATGCCTGCATTAATCAATCTGCACGCACATCCCGATGAAAGCGTTCGCAAACGTGCCTATGAGGCTGAAATGGAAGCATGGAAGTCGCTTGATGAGACATTGGCAGCTTGCATGAACGGGATCAAGGGCTGGGTGAACACGCTCAATGACCGTCGTGGGCGTAAAGATGCCCTTCATTCACCGATTGACCAGGCACGCATTGACAGGGAGACCTTGGATGCGATGATGGCGGCGATGGAAGAATCCTTCCCAACCTTCCGGCGATACTTTAAAGCCAAAGCTGCCCGATTTGGCCAAGAGGCACTGCCATGGTGGAATGTGTTTGCGCCGGTCGGTAAACTGGACAAGGAATATACCTTTGAAGAAGCCAGGGAATTTATCCTGACCCATTTTGGAAATTTCTCACCCGAGCTGGCAGAATTTGCCCAAACTGCCTTTGATAACCATTGGATTGATGCAGAGCAGCGCTCGGGCAAGCGGGGCGGTGCATTTTGCATGTCAGTACCGGGAGTCAAGGAATCCCGCATTCTGTGCAATTTCGACGGCACATTGGACCAGGTGATGACCATTGCCCACGAGTTGGGGCATGGCTACCATAATTTCAACATGTTCCAGGCTAACAAAACGCCACTCCAAAGGCAGACACCGATGACGATGGCGGAAACTGCATCGATCATGTGTGAGACGATCGTCTTTAATGCCGTGATGAAGACTATTACAGATCCTCAGGAAGAATTGGCTTTACTTGAGACAGCATTGATCGGTGATTCCCAGGTGATCGTGGATATTTATTCACGGTTCTTATTTGAAAAAGAGGTTTTTGAGCGCCGGAAAGCCTCCGATTTGAGCCCGGATGAATTGTGTGAAATTATGGAAGATGCCCAGGCAAAAACCTATGGTGAGGGATTGGATCCTGAGTACCGCCATAAGTATATGTGGACCTGGAAGCCGCATTATTATTCTGCCGGCTTGTCCTTTTATAATTTCCCTTATGCCTTCGGGATGCTGTTTGGGGTGGGTTTGTATGCGATCTACCAGCAGCGCGGTGAAGCCTTCATTCCTGATTATAAGATGCTGCTTTCCAGCACGGGCGAAGCCCCTGCTGCTGATCTGGCAGCACGGTTTGGAATTGACATACGCAGTAAGAAATTCTGGGAAGACAGCCTGGCTGTCATTGCCAAAAAAGTGGATCGGTATTGCCAGCTTTAAAGGACACAACTGGATTTCCGGTCATTTGATCCTTAAAAACTTGAGACGCTCGATACAGAGCGTCTCTTTGTTTATGTCAGGTAATTTTCGGAATTTATTCATTCATCCAGGATTCGATCCTAGCTTTGATTTGATCACGGATGATGCGGAAGAATGCAAGTTTTTGTTCGTCGGTGCCCATAAAGGCGGCAGGATCTTCAAACGGCCAATGCTGGCGACTGCCCATCCCGGGAAAAACCGGGCAGCGTTCATCAGCGTTACCGCATACGGTGATCAGGTGATCAAAATCAATAGCACCGATAAATTCATCAATGTGCTTTGAACGGTGATGGGTCATATCATAACCAACCTCTTCCATCACACGAATGGTAAAGGGGTTAACACCATGCGGCTCAAGGCCGGCACTGTAGACTGAATAACGATCACCGCCCAGCCTGCGTAACCACGCTTCCGCCATTTGGCTGCGGGCGGAGTTGCCTGTGCACAAAAAAAGGACGTTGATCTTATGGGGTTCAGCCATTTTTTCTCCTGGAATCGGTGTGCGAATTTATTTGAATGGATTTTACCTGATACTTAGCAAGGAATGATTAAAGTATCGTTGAGAAAGCATCATCAGGCGTTATTGTTGTGTTTAATCTGGGTTAATCAGGATTGTTGAATTTTTAAAAAATTGAATTCTGGTGGAAGGAGCGCAGATCCTTGAGAAAAGTGAACAAAGTTCAGGCTGCAAACGGTAATAAGAAGGGTCTTCTTTTTGATGAGCAGAAAGGCTGCCTGATAAGACAGCCTTTCTGTGGATTGGATTTATAAAAAACAAATCACATCTGAAGCCAGGTAAGCCTTGGGCTTATGGCTGCATTGCGCCGAACAGGACCAGCCAGGCCAAGATCGATTTGGCGACCAGGCTGAGCACGATATAGGTCCTTTCGCCATAGAGGTAATCCTTCCATTTTCCGACGCCTTTGTACTGCAAGATCATATTGATCGGGAAGGTGTTGAAGGCAACGAAGTAGGTCCCGACAATCGCCCAAACGAACCATGGCACCCGGTCAAAATTGGCGTTGCCGAACATATAAAGGAGGATGGCGATCCAGGGAGCAATGCCGGCAATCGAACCCCAAATAAAAGGACCCCATTTGAGTTTTTCTTTCTTGGTTCCGGAATTTAATTGTTCCATCACCAAACCAAACAGATTCATCGAAGCATTGACGATGAAAATGAGGATGAGTGATGCAATATCGTATATCCCAAACAGGGTGGCGATCAGGACAATCATGATCGACGAGCTGAAGGCATATTCAAACCAGCGGAATTTGTTGATCCCTTTTTTTAAATCGGCATTGTAGATGTCATTGGTCTTTTTTGGAATAGAAATGATGGCATGGGCTAACGCAGAGATGAGAAGAAATGCAGCAACAAAAATCCCAAAGGGCAGCTTGAAGAGTTCTTTTGAGCTGAGTTCCAAGGAACGGGTTTGTTCATTGAATGCAAGGTAGTTTTGGGTGATGACAGGTGCAAATTCAGCAATTTTTTGAATCACAGTTGTCGCCAGAAACAGCATGGCGATACCCTGAACAAGGTGCAGCGCCCCCATAAAAATATTAAATTTTCTTAGTTTATTAAAAACATTGTTTTCCATTTGACTTTCTCCTGTGTCTGATAATGACTTTTTATTATTATTTTTATTTATTTTTTTTTCTTTACCAATTATATATTTTAATTTCCTGTTGCGTATTTTTTGTATAAGGTGTTCGGGAAAAAGTGTTCATAAGTGCTAATGATTGGGGACAGAAAGAATAATCAATTTTTCTGCCTGATAAATACTGGGGAAATGACAATGTGGGTCAACAGGTTGTTTTGATCCTTGGAATATGCAGCTCAATCCAGGGTCAGGAGGGCACCGTACTTCTTAAGCCAATCGCGGGATTTCTGGTAATCAGGTTTGATGGCTGCCACAGTGCTCCAAAATGCTTTACTGTGGTTGAGATGTTTGAGATGGGCAAGCTCATGCACGACAACGTAATCGATCACTTCGAGGGGGGCCATGGAAAGGCGATAGGTGAAATTTAGGTTGCCCTTGCTGGAGCAGCTGCCCCAGCGGGTGCGGGCGCTGGTGATGCGCAGATGATTGATGGTGAAACCATATTCCAGGGTATATTTGTCGACCAGGCTTTGGGTGATTGCCCGGGTTTCTTTGCGATACCAGTCGATAAAAACTTCCTGTGCACGGTCCTGAGCTGAACGGGAGAGTAAAAATGCACCATCAAGATCAAGGTATGGACGTTGGCGATCCGTCAAAAGGAGGGGATATTGATTTCCCAAATACCAGAATTGATCCCCAGGTGAAAAGGTTTTGGGTTTGATGAGGGCGAATTGGCGTATCAAACGTGCCTGGGTTTTTTGAATCCATGCCCCTTTTTGGTCAACGATTTTTTCGATTTGTGCTTTCGTGGCATATTTTGGCGCACGCACGATCAGGCGCCCATCAGGCTTGACCTCCAGGCTGAAGGAGCGCCGATTGGAGCGGATGATTTGAGAGATTTCAGGCTTTGCCCTAGTTTGGCTGGATTGCATAAGGATGATTATACTTGGTGCTGTGAGTGTCATGGGATGTGCGGTTGGCATGAAGGAATTTTCCTAAAGCGTTTGCCATCCTCAGGACTTCATGTATAATCATTGCTATGCATGTTCTCAGGAGCAGGGCGAAATGTATATTTGCGCTTCAGAGTGAAGTCGACTTAATGCATGAATTGATTGCTGCCTATTAGGGAGATTAATTTGCTGACTCATGATCAGTTTTGGCCAAATATTTGTTCTTTAGGTGGGCTTGAGTTGAAGACCCTGGACCGGGACCGTCCTTTTGAAGTTTTGGATGTGGATGGTGAAGGCGTGGTGCTTTCTCCCGTGGTAAGTGGTAAGGAGCGCAAGATCCAGCGGGAGACGATGGAAGGGGCATTTGATGCGCTTTTGGATCGGCGAGAGCTGACCGGCCATGAGATTGCAGAGGAATTTTCGGCTTTTAATGCTGTGTACATAGCCACATTGTTGGCTGCTTTGCCTGATGTAGCAGTGTGTAGGCGGCCTATTCGTTTGATCTTTATGGGGCACCAGTTGTTCTACTTACCCTGATATCCCCAATTACGGAAAACATTTTAATAACAAAGGGGAAGCATACCCTGTTCTGCATCAACAGGTGAGGTCAAATTTTGCTATAATTGCCTCTATGCTTAATCGCCTTACCCATGAACTTTCCCGTTATCCCCGCCAGTTTTGGCTGATGTTCGTTGGAATGATCATTGCGACGACTGGTTCAGCGATGATCTGGCCATTTTTGATGATCTATGCCAGTCAAACGTTATCCTTGCCGCTTGTGACCGTTGCCAGTTTGATGACGATCAGTGCGATGGCTGGCTTGATCTCTTCCGTGATGGCTGGACCGATTGTGGATCGGGCAGGGCGAAAATGGGTGATGGTGGTTGGTTTGATTGGCAATGGTCTTTGCTACCTGTTTCTCTCTAATGCTGACAGTTATGGGGCTTTTGCCATTATTCTGGGGTTAAGTGGGATTTTTTCGCCGCTTTATAATGTGGGGACGGATGCAATGCTGGCGGACTTGTTTTCAATGGAAGAGCGGGCAGATGCCTATGCCCTGATCCGAATGGGGCGCAATGTCGGTGTGGCAGCAGGTCCAGCAATAGGCGGCTTTGTCCTTTCACGGTCTTATCAGCTTGGTTTGCTTGGCGCGATGATTGGTATGGTTTCCTACGGTTTGATGCTGCTGTTCTTTGCCCGTGAAACAATTCCGCTTTTTGATCAGGGGGAAAGGCGAGGCTGGATTGCTCAGCTGGAAGGCTATTGGGATGCACTCCGCGATAAACCTTTTATGGGCTTGGTGATGACCTTTACACTGGTGCAGATGACAACCGCTATGATCTGGGTGCTGTTATCCGTCCATGCAAAATCTTATTTTGGGATCAATGAGCAGCGCTATGGCTGGATTCCTACCACAAATGCATTGATGGTCGTCTTTTTTCAGGTGATCATTACCCGCCGCACCCGGCAAATTTCAACATCAAAGATTTTGCAGTGGGGTTCTGTCTTTTATATCCTGAGCCCTTTGATGATCGCTTTTTCGACTGGCTTTTGGGGATTTTGGCTGGCGATGGTGATCATGACGATGGGCGAGTTGATCGTCGTACCGCGTTCAAGCGCCTACGCAGCCAACCTTGCGCCTGTCGATAAGCGCGGCAGGTATATGAGCCTTTACGGGTTGACCTGGAATGTGGCATCGGGGATCAGCCCTGTTTTGGGTGGTTTTCTCAGCGATCAACTTGGTGCGCAGGCGCCATGGTTGGGAGGGGCGCTGTTTGGGCTTTTTGCCTTTTTTGCTTTTTGGCACCTTCGCCGGTCGCATGCATGACGATCTGATAAATTTTTTAACTGTTTAATAGCAAATTGTGGCTGACCCCTCTGGAGAGAATTTATCCTTACCTTCTATTTGCCCCCTTGACAAACGGACCTTTTTGGATGTAAGATTAGAACATATGTTCTATTTATTTTGATATTCGTGAGGGATTTCGTAACGGTCTGTTTTTAGGAGGTTTTTCAAAATGACAAGAGTACTGATCTTCAAACACCCGGATTCATTTGGGGTGATGGAGGTGGAACTTCCGCCGGCAAGAATTGTGCGGGAGATCAATCAGGGTCGTTGGGATCGTTTGATGTCAGATGTCGAAGGTCCACTTTATGCCCGTCTTCAAGGGGATATTGTGGTCGTGACCCAATCAGCACCCGTTCCAGCGGAGAAACTGCCTAAACTCAGCCGAAGAGAGCAGCAGGTTTTGGTACTTCTGGGCGAGGGACTGACCACAGCGCAAATTGCCCTCAGGTTGGGACTTCGCCCGCGCACGATCCGCGGCTACGTGGCAAATATGAAAGCCCGTCTTGATGCGCAGAATATTCAGCAGCTTGTTGCCCGAGCTGTGGCTTTAGGCTTGTTTCATCCAGATATCTGAGGTTAGCTTATGAGTGATCTGCTGCATTGACGTTTTATATTGAAAGACATACTTGGGGGTGATATCATGGAAGACAAATGGATCTCTCAAAGTAATTCTTTCAAGGCAATTTCTCATGGCTAAAACTGCAATCCTGTTCTCCCATTTCTCTAATCCCTATTCCCTTGCTGTAAACCAAAAGAGGCTGATCAAAATCAGCCTCCTCGTTTTTAGATGATTATTTAGATTTACTCTTCAACAATGCTAATCGCTTCTTCGGGGCATTCTTCAACCGCCTGCCGAACAGCTTCTTGATATTCTTCGGGCACTGGGTCAAGCAAAACTTCAGCAAATGGCTCATTTGCAAGGCTGAAAACCTCAGGGGCTAAACCTTCGCAAATGCCACAACCCAAGCACAAATCCTCATCAACAATAACCTTCATCAGACATCCTCCTCATAAAATTAACTCTGAATTACCATCAAAAGATGAACTCATTTTCATCTGTCGATGAATTAATGACTTTTTGTTCATTAACCTGCGATATTATACCACAATAGGGATGTTATAGCAGTGTTAATTTTATATATGAAATTTTATTGATTTTAACGATGTCTGTTTGCTGAGCGACCTGTCTAATTTCATCATTCACCTATTTCATTCAACAGTAAATGCTCTTATAATAGGAGAGCTTGTCTGACTTCAGCACTTGTCAGGTGTTTTGTCCAAAAGTCAATATTAGAAAATAATCAATTATGAAAATTGGCTATCAAATCAACGATGGAATGGTAGAACTACCTTTTGGGCTTCCAGGACGGATCTACCGGAGCCCATTACCTTTCAGTCCCTATTTTGATCCGGAACAGAATTTACTTGAGGAATTTTTAGCTGAGGACGTGAAAGTCGTTGTGATGCTGACGCCCTGGGTGGAAGCTTATGAACTGACAGGGTTTGATCTTCGGAAACTTTACCAGGAAGAAGGCTTTCGCGTCATCGAAGCCCCAATCATCGATTTTTCAGTTCCTGAGAGAGGCGCGCTGCAAGCACCCATCTCTCAAACCCTTGAAGCAGCACAGAATGGGGATCACCTCGTGATCCACTGCCATGCCGGGAGGGGACGGACGGGTCTGTTCATTGCATGTATGGCAAAGGTTGTTTTTGATTTTAATGGCGCGGATGCCATCAGGTGGGTGCGGCAATTTGTTCCGAGCGCGGTCGAAAACCGCCAGCAGGTTCAATTTGTGGAGGATTTCGAATTTCTTACAGGATGACATTTGAGATTTATGTCTCGGACTGGACCTTTGTGATGACCAGTGTGCCAGAGGGGCCCATCAGGAAAGTATCTTCTTCATCGATCTCTTGAAATTCCAGTTTTTCATCCGTCCCAGCGATCGAAAAGCTGTCACCGGCTGTTACAAATACATCTTCTTCATAAATATAGAAAAAGATATTACTGAAATCCCTGATGATGGTATCCATGGAATCGCCTGGTTGGATAAAATAAGCCAGGTCTGGCACATCAAAGACGTGGTGCCCCCTGGTCACCAACCAGAACCGATCCTTGTCGAGATAATATTTGATATACCCGATCCATAAGGCGAAAGGAAACCGTTGGCGATAGGTGTTGATCTTCTCTGGTAAGAGAAAATCTGCTGGTGGGTGAGCAACCCAGGCCTCGGGATTGAGGATGCCAACCAGGTTTTCATCTGCTAAGGCGTGGGCAGTCTGGTAGAGTGCAATCATTTTTTCGATTGGATCATGATGCGTGCCCGTGTAAACCAGGCTGATGTGCGACTGGTGCTGGCGCATGGCTGTTTTGACCTGGGGCTGCCAACGGGATGTGTGGACGGTGCGGTCCACGATTTCAATCGGGAGTGGGTTGGGGAGCCCGCTGACCCAAATTTGATGATCATTGAAGCTGATCTGGCCCCAATTTGCCGAGGTTTCATTCCCATACCGCTCCACCCTGATTTCTCCGTTTTGGGTGATATCCGGGAATGCCTGCAGGCGTTTGGTCATGAGTGCCTGGTCAAATTCTGGGAGCTCAGGTACGGTGTAGATTAAGTGCAAGTATGGGATGGGGATCGGTTGTTGTTCAGCTGACATAATTCTTTTCTCGAAACTTTAGCTATTTTTCTAATCCATGATTATACTTAGTCTTTGACCAAAGCACGAATTGGATCGATGTTCTGCAACAGAAGCGTGAAGTGGTAAAATGGATATAGCGATGCAGGAAAGGAATGGCATGGAAACACCCATCAAAATTCGATTTGAACCTGAAAGAAAAGATTACATTCACGCCTCACGCCTTTTGGCGAGTAAGACACGCGGTTTTTTGATCCTGGCTGGGATTATGATTTTGCTGATAGTCGTTTCTGTTTTTATTCTTGCCTTTCCCTCCCTGACGACACCGGTGTGGCGGAATGTTGCAGCCATTGTGTGTATGGTCGGTGGTTTTTATATCATTTATTACCTGATTTTTATCCCCTTGCAGCTCTCAAGAACTTATAAGAAGAATCCGTTTCTTAAGGAAACCCGGATATTTACCTTCAACGAATCGCATATACGCATGGTGATTGGCCAGAAATCCCTGGATATGGACTGGGAAAATTTCCAAAAGGTGATTCAGTCCGACAATCAATTCTTGCTTATTTATAAAGGTGATGAAGATGTTTACCCCTTCATTCCTAAACGAGCTTTTGAAGATCAGGCGCAACTCGATGCCTTTCTGCAATTATTTAAGTCTAAATCTATACCGATTGTGTAATAAATTAAACCATCAACCTGCCAAGTGAGGGCAGACTGACCCCCATTTTTTCAGGAGAAAACAAAAATGACAGTAGAAACACTATTGATATCGCTTGCCATTGGATTGGCAGTTTTAGCCTTGTTCTTCGTGGGGTTTTTAATGCTCAAAACCGCGCTTTTTTCTCCCGCGCAAAAGGATGTCAAGCCACGCGGTTTTGTCGATGTGGACGGGAAATCTGTTGCTGAACGTCTGGGTTTGGCGGTGCAATTTAAAACAATCTCTCATCAGGATCCTGAAAAGGTCGATTCAACCGCCTTTTTTGGACTGCATCGTCTTTTAAAAACGCTCTACCCTGAGGTACATTCGAGATTAAATGTTGAAACAGTTAATGAATACAGCTTACTCTACACATGGGAGGGTAAAGATCCATCGCTCAACCCAATTATGTTGATTGCCCATTTGGATGTGGTTCCGGCAAACGAATCCGATTGGACCCATCCACCTTTCAGCGGTGAGCTGGTGGAAGGCTATGTTTGGGGACGAGGCACCCTGGACGATAAGTTGAGTGTGATCGGCATATTGGAAGCGGTTGATTATTTGCTCAAGCAGGGATTTCAACCTGAGCGTACAGTTTACCTCGGGTTCGGGCATGATGAAGAGATCGGCGGAACAAACGGTGCATCTGCCATCAGCGCTCTGCTGGAATCACGCGGTGTTCGGTTGGGGAGTGTGCTGGATGAAGGCGGATCGGTCATCAACAAATTCTTGCCCAATGTTGAAACACCGGTGGGCGTGATAGGCATTTCAGAGAAGGGATACCTGAGCTTGCGATTGATCGCAGAGGTGAATGGTGGTCATTCATCCATGCCTGCTGAGGAAACAGCGATCGGTGTCCTTTCGAAAGCGATCACAAAATTAGAAAATAATCCGATGCCCGCCCATTTGGAAGTGGTGGAATTCGTCATGAGCTATTTGGGATCGGCACTGCCCTTCTTCCAGCGCATGATGTTTGCCAATACCTGGCTTTTTAGCGGTATCTTGAAGAAAAAACTGAGTAAGTCCAAGATGTTGAACGCCATTATCCGGACGACCACAGCAGCCACAATCTTCAACGCGGGTGTGAAGGACAATGTGCTGCCTGATCGGGCGGAGGCAGTGGTCAACTTCAGACTCTTGTCAGGCGATGATTTGCGCTCGGTTTATGAGCGGGTTTTGGCGATCATCAATGATCCTCGCGTGAAGGTCGGACCGTTTTCCGGTGAAACACTGGAAGGTGACTCCGGATGGGATCCTTCACCTGTCGCCGATGTCGAATCCCCCTATTACTTGCGGCTTGCCCGGTTGATCAAAGAAGCTTACCCGGAGAGCCTGGTCGCGCCCTATTTGGTGCTGGGAGGCACCGATGCCAGGCGGTACAACAACTTAACGGCCAACACCTTTCGATTCATGCCAATGCAATTATCCCCGGAAGATTTGCACAGGATGCATGGCATTGATGAACGGCTTCCGATTGATAACTGCGGTAAGATGGTCAGCTTTTACATCGCGTACATTGAAGAACTCGGAAGTTTGTTTGAGGAAGGTGATGGCGATGTGGCTCTGGTAGAAAGCATGCCGGATGAGGAGGAGGAAGAAATCCCGATTCCTACCCTTGAGGAAACCATGGCGCTGCACCAGGAAGATGATTTCGATATCCCCGACTTACCAGAGGATGATGATATTCCTGATTTACCCATCGATTGAGAACCTATCTGCATTGGTTTTCAGGATGACGATGACCTGATCAGGAAAGTGGTCAGGTTAGCACCAGATCCGACAGGTTTGATTTGATAATCAGTCACGGGGATGTTTTCTATTGCCTCAGAAACATAGGCAGATAGAGGTGAATGTCGAGTACAGGGGGTGTGAAATCACAGGTAACGCCCTTGAAATCACAGATCCCTTTGGCAATCGCAGTGGCCGCCAGCTTTTTAAAGGTTTCATCATGCAGGTAGGTATTGTCCGGATAATAGGTATCCATAAATGCCAGTTCGACCAGGATGGCTGGCATGTGGGCATAATTAATTTCCCCATAATTACTATCAGAGGCTTTCACCCCACGATTGGTCCAGTTTGAATCGTATTTGGCGCGGATGGTGCTGATGATACTGGTGTGCACACTGTTGGCAAGTGACTGTGAACCGGGGTGATTGTTTGTATCCCAATAGGTTTCGGTTCCGGTCAGGGTGCCGTCCCAGCCGTTATTGTGCAGGCTGATCAGGATATCTGCATCATAATAATTAGCCATGTAGGGGCGGGCGCGGATGTCGCTGTTGTAATTCGTGTTGCTGCCATCCCAAACCCAGGAGGGAAGCCCCAGGGCGATGGCATAATGACGGGCAGCCTCATACCAGGCTGGAAGCCCGGATATGCCTGGTGGATAATTTTTATCCAGTTCCCGCAGCTGGATCACAGTTGCACCCTGTCTCACAAGGGCGAACTGAACGTAGCGCATAATTTCTGAATTGATGGTATCCTCCCTGATCCCCCAGAACTCTGATCTCTGGTACCGCCAATCGAGATAGATTTCATTCCAATACCAGCCATGACCCGGGCTGAGTGCCACTCTGACCCCTGCCAGCGGACCGATCCCCTGCGGTTCAATGATGGTGGATTGGCTGAGCTGTGAATCAAAATCCGGGGTGGAGCGCCCCCAGAATTCTAAAGTTTGCCCCTCAACCTTAAAAGTGAGCATATAGTACTGGTTTATGTTGAAAGTCAGCTCAAGGTCATGTTCCAGCTGTGTGAAGGGGGTTTCATCATAACGACCATCTGGCAATATTTCTGATGAAAGGTCAATGACCAATGCTTCCCCCTGGGCTGTTACTGATAGAACCTGGGCACCAGAATCCGTGAGGAACGGATGTCCCTTCAGGAATGCTGTGATCTGCTCAATATCCGGTCGTTGTGGTTGTGAGAGGGCGGGACTGGCTGAATCAAACAGCAAAACCAGGATCATAAGACTTAAAATCAGGATGGCTGTTCTCTTCATTATTCGGTACCTATAAGAAAGGGTTGATCATACAACTGATTGAAAAGACGTTGCAATTCCAGTTCCAATATGGTCGATAAAGTTTGGCAGAAATGGTGAGTGGATCAGATCAGTGCGCACACGGGCGGTAATCTTTGCTCATGACTCTGTTCCCCACGAAAGGGCAGTGGAAAATATTTGGATTCAGCGTGTGAAAGGAAAAAATCAGCCCCAGACGACCTTCGGGCGACCTCCCCTGAGGATATCGGCGATCAAATCACCTTCTCGTGACCCGGCTCGATCTGCCAGAAGGGAGATCATGTCATCACGGGTAATTGTTGCTGTTGGATCGCTGATGGAAAGGTCCAGGTCCACGCCGACATCGGAAAAGAGTTTACGCAGGGTTGCCTCATCCAGTTCCAATTTTGTCATTACCTCGGAAAGCATATAGGTGATGGGATGGGCTTCAATGACGGCGTCCAGAAAATTGGATACCCGCTTGAGGTCATCAATCGTCATCTTTAGATCACCGCCGTTGAGATCGATAAAGTCCTCAATCTTTCCCATCCACTTTTCACTGATTTCATGAATTTCAATCGCCAATGCCGTAATCTGTGATTCGTGATTTTTTTCTGATTCAAATTGGGAGTCTGGTTGTGTCATTGCAACACCTTTCACTTGCTGAAAAACTCTGTAAGCATATTGTAATTGCGGAATGTAATTTTCTGCCTTCGTAAATTATTTGAGGGTTTTATGGATCTTGTCCGCGGCGACCTTCCCGGTAATCAGGGAAACAGGCAGCCCGGAAGGGCTGTAGGTCCATTGACCAGCTTGGAATACACCTGGCAGCGGGGTCATGACTGCGTTGCTGATTTTTACAAGACGGTTTTCTGCTGGCATGGGATGATTGGTGAAGGACCAGCCGGTTATCGCCCCATCTGTGCTTCCGGTGCGTTTCTGGATGGTTAATGGGGTAGATATGAAGCGATCAAAAACGGAATGAGCCAATCCCGGATAGATCGATTTATCCAGGTTATTGATGATCAGGTCTCCGACCAGACCCTTGAATTGATCCAACCAGCCGCTTTCTGCAATAAATTTGATGAATGGATAACTGAACAAGGTGCTGATGATCAATCCTGTTTTACCGGCGGGTGCAAGTTTGCTATCCCGCAGGACAGGGATAGAGATTTCATAAGTCGTCAGTGCGTAATACTTTTCCAGCCAGGTTCTGATCTCTTCCCAGGTGCCGCCAATCGGCAGGCTGCCAGCTTTTGACTGACCTGCTCGACTGGGGGTATAGAAAAAGTGACCCTTCGAAATCGCTTCAAAGTAGGATTTGTCCAAATTAGTTAGCGCATAGAGGCTCATCACGGAATCATTACCGACCTTATCCGCCAGGAATGCGCGCTTTTCATTCACGGCGTCACGCGTATTTTGATCTGACAAGTGATTCACATCGATCGCCTGGTAGAGCGTTTTTTGATCGCCAGTCCAGAGCAATGTGCGAAATTGGTATTCTTGATCGGTCGCCGTCCTGAGTGTGTGCCGGTCAAGATTGATGCCTGTTACCTGTGTATTGGTCTGGATTTCGCCGCCCTGATCCTGGATGGTGCTGATCAATGCCTGGATGAAGGTGCCCGTTCCGCCTTTGGGATAAAAGTAATCCTGGTAGAGCCTGAAATAGCTGAGCGCAAAATAGGCCGGGGTATTCGTAAAGAAGTGCTGGGCAATGAGGTCGATCAGCGATGGGTTAGTGGTGAATTTCTCCAGGTAGGGCACCACAGGTTGATCTTTTTTGACGACTTTGGGAACCGTCAGCATATATTTGAACATCCACGGCAGGACATTCTTTATAAAATAGTCCCGGTCTTCTTTTATATCGAGGAAGAGTGGGTTGTTGATGCCGTATTGGATATCCATATAGCGTGTGATTTGCTGGATGTCTGAAATTATGGCTGAGATTTCATCTTTAGACTCAGGGTATAGATTTTTCAGCAGGGCTTCGTAGCTGCTGAGGTCCTCAGCGGATTTGACTGTGATCACCTGGTCTTCGATGCCCAGTGAAACAGGATTTGGAACAAGGTCAAGTTCGATCCCCAGGTTTTTCAGCATGGGTAAAAGCACCCCGGCATTTTCCAATGCCCGGATGCCGACATCGAAGGTAAAGCCGTCTTTTGTGAATGAATTGATCAATCCCCCACAGCGGGGCTCTTTTTCCAATAGTAGGGTTGAATGGCCGGATTTGGCCAGGTAGGCAGCCGCTGTCAGGCCTGAGGCACCGCCGCCCACCACAATGGCGTCATAAATCATATCTTCTCTTTCAAGTAAGGTTTGACCAATGCTTCACTCTGATCCCAGACCTGCTGGCTCATTTCAGGCTTGACTGCATACCAGGCTGGTTTTTCCTCAATGGTCTGGTTAAAAAATTTTCCGGTAACCCTCTCAAGTTCTGGCGCAGCAGCCAGGTAATAGATCGCTTTCGCAGATTCGGTTGGGTCTTTGAGGAACCACTGCAGGATGTAGCGCTTATAGAGGCGGTAGAAAAGCCCGTTGTTCATCCCGATATTTGATCGTACAGCCCCGGGATGCATCTCATTAACGGTCACGCCGCTGCTTTGAAGCTGATTTGCAAGCATGGCGGATGTGTGGATTTGGGCAATTTCTGAAGCGCCATACGCCAAAAGCCCAATGTAGGGACGCTTATGCCAGTCGAGGTCCCTGAGGCTCAGTCCCCCAAAGCGGTGGGCTTCGGAGCTGACGTTGATGACCCGGGATGGTGCTCCGTTTTTGAGGTTGTCGATGAGCAGTCGTGTAAGCAGGAAGGATGCCAGGTGAATGACACCGAAGGTCATTTCGTTACCGTCGGGCGTGAGCTGGCGGCGCCTGTTGAACACGCCAGCATTGTTGATCAAGATCTGAATTTGCGGGTATTTTTCCTTAATTTCCAGTGCGGCGCGCTGAACCTCTGCCAGTTTTTGAAAGTCAGCGATAAATACATCAGCGGTGGCACCGTGATCGGCAGCCAGCTGCTGCTGAACAGCAATAGCTTTGTCAGGATTACGACAGATCATCACAAGGTGGGCACCACCGATGGCGAGTTGTTTGGCGGCTTCATAACCGATACCGGAAGTCGTGCCGGTGATCACACAAATTTTGCCATCCAGCCTGGCCGTGGTTGAATGGTGTGGAAGGCGGTTGTTTTGGATAAATTGGAGTTCTTCGGGAAGTTTCATAGGGAGTCCTTGCTATCCGAAGACGCGTTTCATAAAACGGGGGTAAAGTTTCTTCATCCCAGGAACATTATCAAAGATGTCGCCCCAGAGATCATAATAATCCCTTTGATGGGTGATCATCCCATTTTCCCCGAGAGTGAGTTTGGTGCATCCGTAAAGCGTGGTGCTGGGTGTTTTCCGAAAGATCATCGTCATTTCCCATTCCATGAAGATCGTGTTATCACGTTTTGCGATGGCGGTGATGTTCATTTTTAATTCCTCACAGCGTTCCGTCAGCCGGTTGCACATGTCGACGAAGGCTGGTTTGCCCTCGACTTTTTGGATCGTGTCCTCAAAGATGATCTGCTCAGAATAGTATGGAAAAATGTGGGACCAATCCGGTTTGCCGCTGGTGTTGTAGGTTTGTGACCAGAGGTCAAGGATCATTTCGGTATCCAAAGGTTTGAGTTCGTTTGTCTCCGGCTGGTTGATGTCATTACTCATGAGAGGATAATTACCTGCTGATTTTTTTTGTTCAATCCTGGTTGATTAAGATTATTATGGTTTTTCTTTCTAAATTTATTAAACACTGATATCAGGCATTCGATGTATATATTTTATCCTAATTGTTGCCTGATCTTTTGATCTTTTAAAATTTTATCTTAATTTATGTGTGGGGGATGACCATATCCCCAGCCCTTCCCCTCAAGAGGGGAAGGGTGCCTGAAAGGCGGGATGGGGTGGCTGTGAATCTATATTTTGTCACGGTGCATGACCTACCCCTGTATAATGTTGTCATTGCGAGCTTGCGAAGCAATCTCATAATGTATAAAAGGTGAAGTAGCCTTCATTCATTTAAACCAACATCGATCATCGAAAAATCATAATAAAACATCATGGAAGACAAAACCGATTACTGCATTTATATAATGACCAATAAAAACAACACGGTCCTTTACACCGGAGTCACAAATAATCTTCTGAGAAGAGTTGCTGAACACAAAGCTGGTAAAGGTGGAGTGTTTACTTCGAAATACAAAATCACCAAGCTTGTATATTTTGAATGCGGCGGCGACATAAACACGGCGATCGATCGAGAAAAACAGATCAAGGGTGGGTCAAGGCAAAAGAAAGAGGATTTGATCAATGATATTAATCCCGAATGGAATGATTTGTTTTATGGTCTATAAAGAGAGATTGCTTCCCTATAGGACGCTTCCCAGTCGCGGGCTCGTAAAGACAAGAAAGATTGCTTCGTCTCTCGCAATGACAATCGGCCTATCGTGTCCTTTTCTATTATCCCATCATACTAATGACAGGGGGAAATTGCTTCCCTATGGGACGCTTCGCAGTCGTCCCTCGCAATGACAAGAAAGATTGCTTCTCAAGCTCGCAATGACAAGAAGATTGCCGCATGCGGCAATTTTTGCTTTAAATCCTGCCGCTTTTAACGGATTGTTTTGGGGGCAAATTCCTGCTAAACTATAACCATAATAGAACATAAGTTCTATTATCCGGACGGTCCGGGTGGCGAAAGCCCTGCCCACATACATCTCTTACTGCGCTTTGCGCTGCACCCGGACCGTCCTGCCCTGACCCTGTTGACCATGGAGGTTCATGCTTAATGACGAGACGAAAACGACCTGAGGGCGAAGTGGGTTTTTACGTAGAACACTTCACCCGGGCGGAAATGGCAGACCTGGACCGTGCCCTGGGGGAATCCCTGCGGGGTGAGATCGGGATGCTGCGGGTGGTGATGCGCCGCTTCTTTGAGCGGGCTGCCCAGGACGCTGATGACACCAAAGCCCTGGCGGATGCGCTGCGCGTGCTGGGCCTGAGCTGCACCCGGCTGGCGAAGGTGATCCAGACTGAGCAGAGCCTGCAGGATAAGCAGGCGGACGAGCTCTCCGAAGCGCTCTCGCGCAGCATGGCGGCAGTGCTGGAGGAGTTAAAGGATGCCGGCATGAACGCGCATGAGAAAGAGGCTGCAAATGGAGGATAGGTCCACAGCACTCCTCACAGAGCAGCTCCAGCATGCCAATCACCTGCTGCAGGCGCAGATCAAAGCCCTGGAGGCACGCCTGGCGCATCAGCAAGCCATGAATGGGCAGCGCCTGGTGATGCTCGAGGAGCAAATGCGCGATCACGAGAAGCGCATCCGGGATGCCACGGAGGGAGTGACCCAATTCAAGCTCTTTTCCGGGCTTGCTTCGGGCGGTTCGGGGCTGATGTCCCTGGTGGCGCTCCTGCGCACCTTTTTGGGGGGCTAAATTTACAGGCATGACAAGTTTGGTGGAACTGTTGAAGAAAATGCTGCGTGATGTGACCCTGTTTGTGCGCTGTACCGGCGGGATCCGGCTACGCCGTTACCAGGAATCAATCGCCCGGGCGGTGGTCCATTCAATCCTGCACCAGCAGGGGCTGAGCTTTGTGGTGATCCTGCCGAGGCAATCGGGCAAGAATGAACTTCAAGCCCAGCTCCAGGCTTACCTGCTGACCCTGCTCTCGGCTGAGCGGCACGAAATGGTACAGGTTTCACCTACCTGGCGGCCGCAGACGGAAAACGCCATGCACCGGCTGGAAACCGTATTGAGTGGAAACTGGCTGGTGAAGGATCGTTGGGAGAAGCATTTTGGGCATGTCTACCAGGTGGGCCAGACCCGGTTGGTATTCCTTTCGGGTTCACCTACCACCAATATCGTCGGGGCAACGGCCAACCTGCTGCTCTCGGTGGATGAAGCCCAGGACATCCTGATCGAAAAATATGATAAGGAGATCGCCCCGATGGCAGCCAGCACAAATGCCACCCGTGTGTTTTGGGGCACAGCCTGGACGGCCAACACCCTGCTGGCACGGGAGGAAAAGGCTGCTCGTGCTCAACAGGCGATCGATGGCATTCAGCGGGTCTGGCGGCTGACCTGTGACCAGGTGACCGCTGAAGTCCCACCTTATGGGACGTTTGTGTCGGAGCAGGTCGCCAGGCTCGGACGGCATCACCCCATGGTGCGCACGCAGTACTACTCTGAGGATATCGATGCTGAGGGCGGTCTGTTCCCGCCGGAGCGCTTGGCACTCTTGTATGGCACGTATCCACCGCAGACCGCACCTTCGCCCGGCGAGATCTATGTGATGACCCTTGATATTGCCGGCGAGGATGAGAAGAGCCAGGAGGTGGATGCACTTTCAAATCCTGCCCGTGACGCCACTGCCCTGACGATTGCCCGGGTAAACACCGCAACCCTCACCGATCCCGGGCTGCTGCTGCCTTCCTATGAAATCGTCTATCGCCAATTGTGGGTGGGCACCCGGCATACCGACCTGTATGGGCAGATCCTGTCGCTTGCCACCACCTGGGGGGTGCGTCATCTGGTGTGCGATGCTACCGGTGTGGGTGCAGGGCTGACGGCTTTCCTGACCCGGTCGCTGGGGTCGAAGGTGATCCCCTTTATCTTTAACACCCGCACCAAATCAGACCTCGGCTGGTCTTTCCTGTCTCTGATTGATTCAGGACGCTTGAAAACCTATACAGTGGACGATCAGGAAAAGTTCCCCTTTTCAAGAGGCGACTTAAGAGATGTGGCATCAAAGTTCTTCCGCCAATTGGAACACTGCCAGTATGAGATCTTTCCCGGACCTGAAAAGCGGATCCGGTGGTCTGTCCCCGAAGGCACACGCGACCCTGCCACAGGCGAGCTGATCCATGATGACCTGGTCATCTCTGCTGCCCTACTTGCCCTGCTTGATGAGAAACCCTGGTCCGTTTCGGGTAAGGCCGCCGTCGTCCCCGCCCCCGATCCACTGGATGAGATGAAAGGATTTTGATGGAAAGAATAGGGAGTAGGGAGTAGGGAATAGCTGGTGGTTGGTAGTTCGTAGCTGGTGGCTGGTTGATATAGCTAAAAGCTGATAGGTGATAGGTGATAGGAAATAACTCTTAGCTGGTAGTGGGTAGTTTGTCGCTGGTGGCTGTTTATCATAGCTGAAGGCTGAAAGTTGAACGGATTTAAAACGGCAATAAATGGGATTAAGGACTTATTAATGATTGATCAGATTTTTCTCATAAACACACAAAAATCAGCTTGTTATTTTGAGCTTATTCCTTTGAGCTTTCAGCTTTGAGCTTAGGACTATTAGCTATTAGCTATTAGCTATTAGCTATGAGCTATCAGCTATGAGCTATCAGCTACGAGCTACTAGCTACCAACGACTAACTAACGAAGGAAACCCATGTCCAATTCTTCTCTCGCATTCGGTATCGACATTAGTAAATACAACACCAGCGCTGACGGCAAGCTAAGGCCTGATTTTGACACGATTGCCGCCCATCAGCCCGAGGTCGTCTTCATCGCCATGCGCGCTGGGATCAGTTGGGGCTACCAGGATCCATGGTTTGCCTACACCTTCTCCGAAGTGACCCGCATCAACCGGGTGCGGATGGCTTACCACGTTCTTTACCCCGGGGAATCGCCCTCTGCGCAGATGGATAACTTCTTACGGATCCTGGGCGAAATCGATTATGAACAGGTGCCCCTGGTGCTTGACGTGGAACTGCACCACAACCAGTCCGTCAGCACCATCACACGTTGCACGCGGGATGCCGTCAGTATCCTCACTGAAAGGACGGGCAGGATCCCCTTCATCTATTCCCGGGCAGGCTTTGTGGATCAACACGTGAAAGTAGCCGACCTGCCACCCGTCCACTGGTGGCTGGCGCAGTATCGCTGGCCGCGGCCTTATCCCCTTTTCACGCCTGAATATGAGAGTCCACCCGCTCTGCCCAAAGGCGTCTCCACCTGGGCTATCCATCAGACCGCCAATCGGGGCGCATCGATTGGGGCGAAGGCGATGCACTATATGGACTATAACCGCTGGAACGGCACCAAACTGGACATCTACAATTTCATCGGTCAGCCCTATCATGAGCCCCTGATCTGCCCGGTTGATCACCAACCCTGCCCTCGATTATTCATATGATATTGCTTGATCTGATCGATATGAGAAAGAAGTCACCGATGTGTTTCAAAAAATGATGATAAGTCTTGATCTCCACTTCCTAATAACGCTTTACCCCTATTCTCTTAGATATTAGCTATCAACTATCAGCTATGAGCTATGTGCTACAAACTACCCACTACCCACTACTAACGAATACTCAAGGACCTCTATGACCCATCCTCTGCAAAACTTGATTAACCGCCTTTTCTCACCCATGGTGGAAGAAACCATCCGACAAAAATTGACCGTTGCTGAATCCGAAAACACCTTCTTGATTGGCACCCGCCGCTATGATGAAAGCGAGCGCGACCGGCTGGAATATGACCGGGCTGAGATCCTGGAGCAGTGCCTGGAAGCCTGGCGTGATAACCCATTGGCACGCCGGATCGTGGAACTCACCTCGCAATATGCGATTGGGAGCGGCTTTGACCGTCAATGTGACCACGAACCGACCCGGAAGTTCATGGATGTCTTCTGGATCCATCGATTGAACAGGATGGACATCCGGATCACAGAGATTTGTGACGAACTCAGCCGCACCGGCAACCTGTTCTTGCTCCTCAGCACGGATCAGGCGGGCATGTCCTACCTGCGGATCATCCCAGCCAGCAACATCGATACCATCACCGCTTCTGTCAATGATATTGAGCAGCCGCTCAGCTTCACCACCAAAGCCGATGAGAACTTGGGGACCGTGACTTACGCTGCCTATGATCCGCTGACTGACAGTCCGGGTGGGGACGGACGTTTTCCGAATGTCATGCTCCATTACGCCATCAACCGGCCGGCGGGCGCACAGTGGGGCGAACCAGACCTGGCACCTTTGCTGCCCTGGCTGCGCCGTTATTCCGCCTGGCTGGAAGACAGGGTGCGGCTCAATCGTTTTCGAAATGCCTTTATGTATGTCGTCACAGGTTCCTTCACCAGTGAAACCGCCCGTAAAGCCCGTCAGGCGGAACTGGCTGCCAATCCGCCGGGTCCGGGGTCGATCTTGGTGTGCGATGCATCGGAAACATGGTCGGTGATCTCCCCCAAGCTGGAAGCGCTGGATGCGATGAACGACGGTTTAGCGATCAAGAAGTTGATCGCATCAGGAGTCGGTTTGCCGCTTCATTTACTGGCCGAGCCGGAAGGTTCCAACCGCACCACGGCTGAGAGCGCAGGTGGACCCACGTTTCGGCGGTTTGAGCAGCGCCAGCAATTCTTGATTTGGTTGATGTCCGACCTGCTGAAGGTCGTCCTCACCCGGCGCGGGATGGTTGATCGGAGCGTTGACCCGCAGGCGGAGATTAGGATCTCCGGGGCAGATATTTCAGCCCGGGACAATGTCTCCCATTCGATTGCCTCGGTGAACATCCTCAATGCGCTTGAAAGGCTGAAGGATATGGGCTTGATTGGAGACCGTGAGCTGCTCCGAACCGTGTATCGTTTTGCGGGTGAGAATGGCGATCTTGATGAGATCCTGGCTGGCGGAACGGGCGTTGACAGGCGCCAGGCTGTGAAACCGATCGAACCTGCCACCAAGGAACCCGTCAACCCTGCCACCGGTTCGCCCAAGAAAAGCGTGCTCCCCTGATTTGCATAATTTAATCACCTGTTTCCTATCCACTGATCACTATTCCCTATCTTAAAAGGATACCCTATGACTGCACCCCAATTATCTCACCTCACAAAGCATCACCTCAAATTTGACGCCTTTGCCCAACCCACCCAGCCTGGAAAGTTTGAGATCCTGTGCATCACGGCGGGCAATGGCAACGGCTGGGAGTTTCCAGCAGATATTTTAAAAGCGTTTCTTGCCCTGTGGCATGGCGTTCACTGCTTTATTGACCATGCCTGGGCATCCCGCTCAGTTCGCGATCTTGCCGGACAAATCGTAAACCCCACCTGGGACCCCGATATCCAGGGCATCCGCGCTACCCTGAAAGCCTTTGGCCTGGGGGGCAAGATCCTGACGGCGTTTGGACAGGAAGTCTTACAGGAGGAACAGCCGCCCAAGATTGGTTTCTCGGCCGATTTGACCTTCACCGCTAAGGGAAAGCGCGTCAGGCAAATTTTGAAAATTAACTCGCTCGACCTTGTATATGACCCGGCTCGGGGAGGCGCGTTCCTGCGAGCTTTGAACAGCATCCATCTACCTATTCATATCCCATCACACTCCCTATCGATGAAAGGAACAAATTCCATGTCAGAAGACAACCAACAAGACAACAAGACCGCCGAAATCAAGCTTGCCCTTGAAAGTCAGGGGGAAGAACAGGTTGCGGTCAGAGAGCTGCTGGGCGAACAAGAACGGCAAGCCAGGCTCGACCAGGCGCTCGAAGAAGCACAACGAACCCGGCTGCAGATGTGCACCTACTTGCTTGAAACCGCTTTGAATGCCTCCAAACTGCCCACGCCAATCCAGGATCGTTTACGTAAGCAGTTCCATGGACGCCTGTTTGAATCGAGTGAATTGCAAGATGCAATCACCGATGCCCGCACGATGCTTTCTGAATTGACAGCCCCTCAATCCGTGCAAGGACCGGGTCGAATCACGGCGGTGTTTGATGAAGGTGATAAGCTCCAGGCTGCCGTTGATGATCTTTTCAACCTTCCCCGTTCGGAAAAATTGCAGAAACTGAGAGTTCCCCGGCTTTCTGGGATCCGGGAACTGTACCTGACCCTGACAGGCGATTATGACATGCACGGCGGGTATTTTCCTGACCGCACCCACCTGGCAACCACGGCTGATTTCAGCGGTCTGGTCAAAAATGCGCTCAACAAACTGGTCACCAATGTTTGGGAGCAGTTGGGGCGTGCTGGCTATGACTGGTGGCGTAATATCACTGTGGTCGAGCACTTCAACAACCTGAATACCATCACCGGCACATTGATCGGGACAGTAGGAACGCTACCAGAGGTGGCAGAAGGGGCTGAATATACCGAGCTCTCCGTGGGCGACAGCCCTGAAACCGCTGATTTTGTGAAATACGGCGGCTATATCCCGCTTACCCTGGAACTGATCGATCGGGACGAAACTCGTAAACTGAGCGCCTATGCCCGCGAGCTTGGTTCAGCCGGCTTGCGCAAGATCTCAAGCCTAGCCGCAGCGATCTTTACAGCCAATGCAGGTGTGGGTCCCACGATGGCGGATACGGGTGCGCTGTTCAATAACACAGCGGTGACCACAGTGGGTGGACATGCTAACCTTTTGACCACAGCCCTCAGCATCACTGCCTGGGATGCTGCCTGCGCCGCGGTTTATAACCAGCCTATGCTGATCAAGAACGCGGCAGGGCATTACGGCACCGGTCCGAAGATGGCGATCAATCCGAAGTTCTGCCTTGTGCCAAGGGCTCTGCAAAATACCGCCTGGCAGATGCTCAAGGGTGAATTTGTGCGTGAGCAGGATTATGTGTATGACAATGTCCTGAAAGGCTCAGCAGTTCCCTTGACCGTCCCTGAGTGGACGGATGCCACCGACTGGGCAGCCGTTTGTGACCCGGTGGTCGCCCCGGCGATCTTTGTTGGGGAGCGGTTCGGTCTCATGCCCGAGATTTACATTGCCGGTAATGAGCTTTCCCCTGCGGTCTTTATGAACGATGAACACCGCCTCAAGGTGCGTCATTTTCTTGCGGTGTGGGTCAATGACTTCCGCCCCCTCCACAAGTCAAACGTTGCCTAATTCGGATCCTGCAGATCATTAACGCCGTACCAGGAGCGAAGGTGAATCAATCTCTTTTCATCTGATACCAGATACCTAAGACCAAGTACCTAATCCCGATTACCTGATACCGATTGCCTAACACCTGATGCCCCCTCACTATGCCCTTTCCACTATGCCCTACTCACTATTCCCTATTCCCCACCCACGAAAGGAATTCCCCTATGGGTTACGTCAATAACACGGATATTTCAAAATTCATTCCCCCATCCATGATCGCCAAAACAGCCGGCACATGGACGGCAGCTGTCGCCAGCGACGTGGTCAGTGAAGCACGGACGGCGTCTGCAGCCACTTTTGACCTGCTGATCCCGCTGAACCTGCCTGGCTCAAATGTCGGACTGCAGGGTGCCAGGATCCGCAGTATCGATGTGTGGTACAAGATCGGTACGGCTGCTGCCACGGACTTTGCCACAGTTGAAGTGGACAAGGTCACCCTGGGTGACCAGACGGTCGCACCAACAGGCGTTAACCCCGCTGTGACGATGGATACCGATCACGACACTGCGGCAAAACGTAAGACGGTCGCCGAACATAAAATGACGGTCACGATCACCTATCCCGAGTTCATCGAGGAGGGCGAAGCCTGGCACCTACACCTGGGGGTATCAGCCGCCTCAGGAACCGTCTTCACATTGTACGGTGCCCAGGTGAATTACACTCTCAGGCTGTAGGGAGAGATACCTTCAAGCGTTCTTTGGCGGATTGAAAATTTACATCTAACCAAAAGCATCCATTCACAGGAGATACATATCATGACAAAATTTAAATACCTGCTTGCATCCCGAAAATTCTGGGCAGCCCTGATTGGCTTGTTCCTCGTGATCATTAAAGCCTGGAAACCCGATTTCCCCATTGCCGAGGAGGAGCTCACCTCGGTTGTTTACCTCCTGGTGGCCTACATCCTTGGCACCGGCATCGAAGATGGACTGAGCAGAAGTCAGGTGTTGAAAGAATAATTGGGCAGGGCAGGCTGGCAGGTTGTTTATTCTGCCAGCCTGCCTTGAAGTGATCCTATTCAGGATCATTTCTACCCATTCACTATTCACAATTTTCAAACAAAAAAATGCCAATAACACTCGCAACTTTTCGTGATCAACTCGAACTCCGCCTTGCGGATACCACCAACCTTATTTATGCAACGGCTTCGCTTGATTAAGCTATTCGGGCTGCGTTGGGCGACCTTTCCAGTGCCTATGGGTCGGCTGTTCAGCTTGAAAACCTTGATGGGGCAGCCGATTCAACCTTTGATGAGGTGGACCTGCATCCCCTCCTGGTCGGGGCGACGGCTTATGCACTCCGGTTTCGCCTGTATGAAAGGATCGAAGAGGCAGTACCCAACCAGGAAAGTCCAGAAGACCTGGCACGTTGGGCAACGGATACGATGAATGAGTTTCAAGCCCTGCTCACCCATGTGCGCCTGCGCCGTTTCTATGAATCGATTGATCCTCCCTATTCCCAATGGGAATGGGATGAATCATCGGAATTCTAAGCACAGGGGAAGAAAGGAGCTTATCTATGAATCAAATTGCCATTGGGGATCCTGCTGCATGGGTTGTGCTCGATGGTCAGGCGGTCGCTGCGCCCTTCAGGCGCGCTGCCGCCTTCTTCGCGTTCAGACCTGATCAGATTATCAAAGAAAGGCTTGTAATTCAACTTGTTGGAACACCGTCCCAGGTTTCGGATGCCCTGGCTGTGCTTGAAAAAGTGATCTTGCGTGCCCGGGCTTACGACCGGGGTGAATACAGCAGCCCACAGATGCTGCGCTTTCAGCCGGTATCTGGCGGTGGGTATTACTATGCCTCTGTTAAGGATATCTATCTGGAAGCCAACCCGGATGGCTACCTGACCCATCAGACGGGGTCCATGTCCGTGATCATGCACTATGCCCGCCAAAACCATTTTGATGGCGACCAGGTGGAATTGCCCCTCACGGGAAGGGGCGGTGTGGACATCCTTGGTGGGTATGGCCTTTTTAATCACACCGATACGGATGCCGCCCATGGCAGCACCATCCTGATCAAAGCAGCGGATGCGATCACCGATTTGCCCGCTCCTTTGCGGATTGAGCTGGAGAATGATTACAGCACAGGGCTTTTGAAAGACCTTTATTTTGGCATCTATCATCATCCCACCGTGACAGATGAAGGCGTATTTTTTGCAAATACGCCTGTTCTCACCGGGGGCAGCGCCTATTCTGACTTAAATGCCATTCAGGGATCATACAGGCGAAAAACTTGGACGGCATCAGCCTGGACAACGCTGTTCATTTACCCGATCCCACTGTCTGAAGTGGATGACCTGGACGGACGCACCTACCGCCCTTTATTGCACCTTTTCAACGCCCATGCGTATACCGAGTTGCAATTGAGGATCAGGCTCCTGAAAGGGTCTTATGTCCTGCAGTCCTGTGAGCCGGTCTATGCTGACCCGAACTATCGTTATGTTCTTTTCCCCCCGCTTCAATTGCCGCCCAATCAGCTTCTGCGGGAAACCCTGCCCCATTCCGTCGATATTTACATTGATGGGCTTAAGGAAGATGGCACGTCTGCCACGCTGGAGGTGGATCAACTCTCGTTTTTGCCTATGGATTTTGCGGCTTCGTTTTTAGGCTTTTACGCGATGGCAGAGGACGACAATTTGATTGATGATAATTTTCGCCAGCTTTCTAATGTCCGTTTCTCAACAGCCGGGTCTGAGACGATTGCCCATTCGCGGCTGGGAGGGCAATTGATGCTTTATCCCCGGGAAAATACGCGCCTTTTTGTCGTCATGGCAGATGCCACCAACACGATCGACATCATGCGAACTGCAAAATTGCGCGTTTACTACCGTCCGAGGGTGAGGTTCGTATGATTTTTTCAGAGGACTTTACTGCTTGTGATATTGCTTTTTGTTTATTCAGAGACACTGAACGTGTGTGGGCTTGTTCAGATTGGTCTGCCAAAGCCGGTATGAGGGGGATACCAGTTCAACCAGGTGAGGAGGATAAAGAATAGAATGGCCTTACAGGCAACCTTTTCATCACGCGATTTTTCAGCGCCTGTTCTTCCTGGTTTACCAGTTAAGGTTCGCTCACTGTCCTGGTCTGCTTTTGGTGGACCGGATAAAGCTACGCTGAGTGTAGATGCCGCCCAATATCGCCTGTTTGATCTGGCTGGTATGCTTCGCAGCCCGGTTACGGTTAGCGACCCCTATAGTATCCCTGTCTGGTGGGGATTCGTTGATGAGATCCGAATCTTTCTTGATGGGGATTCCTTCAGAATTTCCCTGTCAGATCTTTTTAATAAAGTTCGGGTTAGATCTACATTTCTATCACCGGATGGAAAACTGGCAGATCAGGCTGAAACCGGGTTTGCCTCCAATACAACTTCACAAAATGAATACGGCATTCGAGAAATCTGCCTGTATCGAAAGGACATCGATGAAACCTTTGCGGAGGGACTGCGGGATACTTTCTTGAACCTTCACGCATGGCCGCATTCCGAGCTTTCCCAATGTTTAGAATCCGGGAGTCCCCGTGCTGAGTTGAAGTGTTCTGGCTGGTTCAGCACCTTGGGGTGGCAAACCTACGAAAACAGGGATGGATTTTTTGCCAATGATGGTCCGGGACCGGGAACGATCAATTTTGGGCGTCCTAATTGGCGCATGCCGTCTCAAAAATTCACACCCGGGGCGGATAGTACAGTGAAGTACATTTATTTCAAGCTGCGTAAGAACGGTTCGCCCAGCGGCGATTTGAACGCCCGAATTTACCTTGATAACGGTGGATCGCCAGCGTCATCCTATTTGGCGGTCTCCCAAAATGTGAATGCCTCCACGCTGCCCGCCACGGGTTACAGTTGGGTACGGTTTACTTTCACCAATCCCGTCCCGATAAATGCCCTAACGTCTTACTGGTGTACCTGTTACAGCGCCGTTTCAGATTCGACCAACAACATTTTTATGCGGATCGATGAAAATGCCAATTACTGCCAGGAGAACCATTATGCCAAATATTCGGATGTCGGCGTTTGGAAGGTCATCCCCAATACAACCTCACCCGGCACCCTTCCCCACCTCATTTTTCGCGTGGTCAGTTTGTCAGATACCGGCTCCCAGCTTATGGATATCTCAAATACCGGCAATCAATTCTTCCAGCGCATAATATCTTTGTCGACGGGCTTGGATACATCTCCCTATCGAGGGAATCGGGCGACCTGCATTGATGAAATCACCCAACTGATGCAATTGGGGACGTCCAACCAGCGTATGATTTTGGCCATGGTTACACCTGAACGCCATTTGTATTTCTATGAGCAGCCTGATCCAACCCCGACTGTTTACATGGATCATTGTGGTAGGTATTACAGCCTGGAAGGCAAGCTGCTTCCGCCCTATTTTCCACCTGTGGGTCAATATGCCTATCTTGGTGAAAACAATCAGCTTACGCTGCCCTTTGATAAAAATCGTGTTCCCACCTGTTTTATTCACAGGACAGAATACTATCCTGAAACAGAATAGGAATTTACACACTGCAAGACTATCAGCAAAGGGATAAATTTCGGTGGGTGTCCCCAGGATGGAAAAATGGCGTTATGATTAATGAAAGCATAAGTGTTATAAAAATTTTGAGTAATGAGACCAGGGAGCAGATTCAATATGCCTGAAGGAACCTATTTTTTTCCAAAGGGATTTCTCTGGGGGACCGCCACAGCAGCTTACCAGGTGGAAGGACGTAATCAGAACGCCACCTGGTCTGCCTGGGAGCAGGAAGAAGGGCGGATTGCAGAAGGGCATACGGCAGGTTTGGCCTGCGATTGGTGGGGCGGACGCTGGCGCGAGGATTTTGATCGTGCCCAGGCTGGGAATCAGAACGCGCACCGCCTGTCCGTCGAATGGAGCCGCATCCAGCCTGCACCAGACCGGTGGGATGAAACCGTACTGGATCGTTACCGGGAAATGTTAATCGGGTTGAAATCTCGAAAAATCACGCCGATGGTGACGCTTCACCACTTCGTCGAGCCTCTCTGGGTGGCAGAAATGGGTGGTTGGGAAAACGAAGCCGTGGTCGACCTTTTTGCTGCATATGTGCGCAAATCGGTCGAGGCGCTGATGCCTTACTGCAATTTGTGGGTCCCGATTAATGAGCCCAATGTGTATGTGTTCAGCGCGTTCATTGAAGGCGTTTTTCCACCTGGCAAGAAGGACCTGGAGATCGCCATGAAGGTCATGCAGAACATGATCCGGGCGCATGCGCGTGCCTACGGTGTGATTCACGAGCTCCAGCCTGAGGCTCGCGTTGGATCAGCCATCAATTATCGCGGGTTCAACCCTGCATCACAACTGCCTTTTGACCATTGGATTGCTAATCTTTACAGCAAGCTGTTCAACGATCTGTTTCCGTGCACATTGAAGGATGGAAAGTTTGATCTTGTCATAAAAAGGGAAGACATCCCGGAAGCCGTTGGCACGCAAGATTTTATTGGGATCAATTACTATACTGCGGAGAATGTCCGATTTGATTTATTCGCCTTTCGCAATTTGCTTTCAAAAAGGGCATTTCCTGATGGGTCACTTCTAAGTGAGACGGGCTTTATTGCGCATGATCCGGGCGGGTTGTTTGATGCTGTGAAATGGGGCACACAGTTTGACGTCCCGATATTCATCACCGAGAACGGGGTGGATGATTCCAAAGATGAACTAAGACCGCGTTATATCCTGGAACATTTGCATGCTTTATGGCAAGCGATCAACAATAACGCCCCAGTCGAAGGCTATTTTCACTGGTCGTTGGTCGATAATTTTGAATGGGAGCGCGGCTGGACTCAGCGGTTTGGCTTATGGGGGTTGGATTTGGAGTCCCAGGCGCGAATTCGGCGACACAGTGAGGATCTGTATGCTGAAATTTGCCGGCTGAACGGCATTTCTTCAGAACTTATCGAGAAATTTGCGCCAGAATCGATGAAGGTTCTATTCCCCTGATCGGTGGTGCGTCTTAGTCAAAGGGTTCTGGCTGGTAACCGCTGCAAGATCTCACTTCGCCGTTCACTTCTACAAACCAGGTGTACATATCATAGGATACGGGGTAAGGCTCAAGGTTATTGGACTGGCTTTCCAGCAAGTCTCTTGCCTTGTTCCGGGAGATATGGTATGAAGGCCATCCTTTTTCCTGCGTCTCATCCATTGCCGCTGAATTACATGCTAAAACACCGCCAATCTCGTCCTTTACATTACTGGGAGTCTTATCATCTGTAAAGTATTGGACCAGGGTTGGAACGGCATCCTCAGAAAGTAGAAACAAATAGCCAGAATCCAATTCCGATTCGGCATCAGTTTCTACGCCATTGATCGCCCGGGTGATATTTTGTTGAACAATAAACCGGTCAATATTGAGAAGGTTGACCGTTAGCCCAAGGCCAAAGATCAAACAAACCAGGATGAATGCCAGGCGGTGTAAATTTTTCGTGATCTCCAAGCCTGCAACAGCGATCAGAACCAGAGCGATCCAGATCATGAAGATATGTGCCAGGGTGCGTAAGCGCGTGAAACCATAGGCGATCTCATAGAGGGTCAGACGGGTGTAGGCAGAAACCAGGATGATTGCGACAAGACCTACCAGCGTTAATCCAAGTGCTGAAAACACCCAACGTTTGGATTTATTTTCTCGTTTTGTGACCATACTGAGAACGTAGAACAGGACCAGGCTGATTACCGCGACCAAAATCAGTTCAAAGAACCCCCGCCGTGCGTATTCAGAATAGGTATAACCTGCTGCGCTGATGTTCTTCCCGCCATTAAAGAGATAGCTGAATTGCAGGATCACAAACAGCAGAAAGAGCAGATTGACACCGCCCAATATGATATTTGCCTCAATGGAACCCAAAAACGGTTTGATCAGTGATTTTTCTTCTTTTGTTTGGTGGATTTTTTTGCTTTCTACGTATGCAAAATAAACAGTTGAAAGCAGAAAATAAGCAACCACCAGGATGATCAACAAGCGTACGAGATATTCTCCCATGTTCGAAAATGTGAAGCGGGAAAAAATATTCTGGATCCAATCATTGAATATTGGATCGGCTTGCGCTAATAAGGTGGCAAACAGGGCAAGGATCGGGATAGCTAGCAAGACACCGCGAATATACGGTGCGGCATGTTTGATCGGGCGTTCTTTTTGCACATTGATGGTTTCGTCTTCGACTATGGCGGGAACAGACGTCTCTTTTTTCGATTTTGTCAAGAAAAGGATCCCGCCAGCCAGGCTGATCGCAAGGAAGTGAAAGATATGGGTGATGTAATCTTGAAACTCAAATTTGTGCCATTTTCCATTAAGGAGCGTCACTGCGAAAAGGATCAGGCAGGCAAGGGTGAGCAGAATATTCATCAGCGTTGTGAAAGGTTCAACCCGAATGAATGTCATGAACGCGAAAAAGGCAATCGGGATCAACAATAGGAGCGATGTCCGGGGAATTTTCACATTTTCTAACAGGATCGGGATCAATCCAGCCAATACTGCGATCGTGACAAAGATAAAGAAGTTCACGCCAAGGGATTGCTTGATGATCAGGAAATTAAAAGCGATCCCGGTCAGTAAAGCGGATATCCAGAAAAAGTGTTTATGCTTCAGATTTAATAAGCTGTTATTTGTTTCGTTGTTCATTTCGTCGTCAACCTCCGAAAATCTTCTGTAATGTGTAATCCTACTCTTTTTAGGTCTTAAAAACTCTCATAAACTATCAGAAAGTGTTTTTTGGGTGTTTTTTATGTCTAAATCTCATGTATACTTGTCATCATCATAAGTATTACAAATCAGGAGATGGAATGAAGAAGGTTGCTATAATCACAGACAGCACGGCATATTTGCCTCAAAATATTATTGACGATCTCGGGATTTATGTTGTTCCCCTTACCTTGCATTGGGACGAAGATAGTTATCGGGATGGGATTGATATGAAGGCGGAGGAATTTTATCAACGATTAAGCGTTTCTGATTCCATTCCAACCACAAGCCAAACGCCTGTGACTGTTTTTGACAAGTTGTTCAAAGATTTGCTTGAGCAGGATATGGCGGTGTTTGCCATGTTGATCTCCAGCGGCATTTCGGGAACGGTTGAATCAGCTTTGCAAGCGAAATTAAATTTCCCGGGTGCTCCCCTGGAAGTGATGGACAGCAAGGTTGTTTCAATGGCACTCGGATTTTTGGTTTTGACTGTCGCTAGGGCTGCAAAAGAAGGTGCCAGCCTGGAGGCGTGTGTTGAACTTGCAAACAAAACTTATCCCAAAATTGGTGTTTACTTCACTGTTGATACTCTGAAATATCTGAATAAGGGTGGGCGGATCAATACGGCAAAACGTTTATTGGGCTCAGCCCTGGATTTGAAACCGATCATGGAAATTCGGGGTGGAAAAATCGAACTGGTTGAATCCGTGCGTTCCCGCAAGAAATCACTTCAGCGAATGCTTGAACTGGTCGAAAGGGATATTGCTGGGAAGGAACCTATCCGCATTTCCACTTTCCATGCCGCAGCAGAAGAAGATAACGCATTTTTGATGGCGGAAGCAGTAAAACGTTTTAACCCTGTTGAAACCATCACGACCTTTGTCAGCCCGGTGATCGGCTCCCACACCGGTCCGGGCACCGTCAGCATTGCTTATATGGCGGGATAGCTCACAGCCAACCGCGTAACCCGTAAATCAGCAGTCCCAGGTATTCTTTGAGTGCATTGGTGGTCAACCCCAGCGAACCGGCATTTGGCAGGATATTGATCAGAAGCTCGTCAGCACCAGGTTTGAAGGTGCTTTCCCAATTCTGTTCGGTAACTGTGAAATCCACCGGTGCAGGGATGACTTCGATGCCGTGCTTCTCGAAAAGGGCAACTGATCGGGGCATATGAATGGCTGAAGTCACCAGGATAATTCTGTCGATATCCTTTTCCGCCAAAATTCCCGCTGAATAAAGGGCATCTTCATAGGTGTTTTGTGAATTAGGCTGCTGCCAGATCGCTTCATCTGGAATGCCAATCAGCTCAAGCAGTTCTGTCATTTCTGCGGCTGGCGTATCACCCCGTGTTGTGCTAAATTGAACGTTCCCACCGCTGACCAGGATATTGGAAGCGGTACCTTCCTTGTAGAGCCTCGCGGCATACAGAACCCGATCGCCTGCGCCATTCACTTCAGTCATTGGCCTTGGTGAATCGCCTGATTCTGTTCCCCCGCCCAATACGACAATGACTTCAGCTTGCGGTAAGGGATCGGTTGGTAGGTACCGCCATTCCAGTGATCGAGCCAGGGCAAAGCTGACCCAGCGGTTGCTGCCCAACCACAAGAGCAATATTGCAGCAATCACCAGACCATTATAAGAGCGGCGCTTCTTTTTCAGGAGAAGCCAAACGAGCAGAATGATGCAGGCAAGACCGAGGGGGTAAACAAACAGCGGTAATAATTTACTGAGGTAAACAAACATAAGAAGAATTCCTTTTTCTGTTAGATGTTCAGGGTGACAGTTGGACGATGCCATTCTCATCCGCCTGGAATGCGAGTTCCCCCACAATATAGAGCCCCTGGGGGCAGCGTCCATCATCAACCCTTGCGAGGATGGCATTCATGACATGGTTGGCGTAAAGGGATGGATCAACGTTGACATTGCCCAGGTCACATTGGCTGGCTCTTGGGGTGTCCTCGCTCATTTCAAGGATCTTATAAATGGCATCCCAGGTGGCATTGATGCGAGGCAGATGCCATGGGTTGAAATTGGGAGAATAGGGAGATGGCGACAGCTTGGCATTATCGGCATAATCCCCTTCGAGGATCGCAGTTACCGGGGCGCCTTCAGGAGAAACATAATCATAGAGAACTTGTTTCCCGGTTTCCGTCGCCGGCCAAACGACATAGGGCAGGGCGAGGATATTTGGTAAAACATCGGCTAACGCTTCCTTTTCAACAAGGGCTAAAGCCTCACGCAAAGCCCGGTCATTTTCTTCCAGCTCCCATTGAATCTCTGCTGGCGATAGCTTATCCAGGTATGGATGGCTGTAAAAGTGGTTCATTGGAATTGCGCCGTGTTCAATACACCATGCAATGGTTTCAGCTCGTCTCTTGCGCCAACCATCTTCAACGGAAAAACTTCCATTGGCGTATCTGTTGGCAAAGGATTTGTCGCCGAAATTATAAAATAAGGCTGCATGGAAATTAAAATCAGGGTGTTCTTGATAAAATTGCCACAATCGTCCAACCCCTGAATAGGAGGCGGGTTGACCGTTTTCATCCAACGAGATTTGATCAGCATAAAACAGGTCGTCTATCGTGATGATCAGGGGGCGTCTGCCCTCAGGAATGTGAATGGTGCCCTCAAGCCAATCACTTAATGAGACCAGTGAAAAGCCGGCGTCATAAAGGGCAGCGAGGTGCTCATCGAATTCTGATAAATAAATCTTATACGGTGTCGGATATTCGCCCGCCTGGGGAATGAAACGGTGATACATCAATATTGGTACGAGAGGTGGTTCTTCCCACAGGGTGGCTGTCAAATGGACGGTCACAGGTGTGGGGGTGGGCTCGGGTGTGGGGACTGCTGTCGGGGTCATTGTTGATGTGGAATAATAGATGATTTCAAGCGGCGCAGATCGAACATCTTCATGTATGGCATATGAGACCTTGCATGACGTAAGCCATACGATCAGAAGAAGAGGAATGAGGAGCAAACGCTTCCTGCACATAAACCTATTTTACCGTTTTTTCCCTAAGGCTGCTAAGGATAATGCCAAAATCATCGAAAACCACTCTTCGTATAGCTAATTCATTCTGTTTTATTCCAAAATCCGAAAAAATCGCTCTGTAAAATTGAAAATCTCAGTTTATAATAATTCGGAATTGTCTGATCATTTTCCATAGATGGATGGCTGAACCTCAAATAATCTGAGGGTGAATCTTATATTGATGGGTTAACCTTTAACAAAGATATGTCTGTAGGAGAATGAATGGCTCGACCGCTGTGGGTGGTCCACCTGTTAAAACATATGTTTGGCTTGCGTTTTCTTGGCGCTGAGATGACAAAATTACCCGTCATCGGACAGTTGATGGAACGCGCTCTTTTTAATGGGCACCGCACAGGTGACGCGCTGTTCTATTTGCCAAAGGACCGGGTTTTGATCCAGGAGGCAATTGAAGAACAGGACAACTTTGTGGTTCCCTCAGACGTCGTCACGCATTTCATCGAGGAGACGAATTATATTTTCCTGATGGATAAATGCATCTGTCGGGAAGCCGCAAACTGCCAGGATTATGACCATAGTATCGGCTGTATTTTTCTAGGTGAGGGCGTTTTGGATATCAACCCAAGGCTTGGCAGGATGGTGGATAAAGCCACCGCACTGGCGCATGTCCAGCGTGCTCGAGATGCCGGCTTGGTACACCTGATCGGACGCGATAAAATCGACGCGGTTTGGATGGGCGTAAAACCTTCCACCAGGCTGATGACCATCTGTAATTGCTGTCCTTGCTGCTGTCTGTTCCGGTTTTTGCCTAACCTGGCGCTGAAATTGCAAAAAAAGATCGAGCGCATGCCGGGCGTGCACGTTGAGGTCACGGAGGATTGCACCGGCTGCGGCCTGTGCGTAAATGATATCTGTTTTATCAACGCCATCGAGGTTGTTGATGGCAGGGCTGTGATCAGTGACATCTGTCGGGGTTGCGGACGCTGTGCGGAAGTCTGCCCGCAGAACGCCATTCGCGTCATCGTAGATGATCAGGACTTTGTTAAGGTCACTATTCGACGTTTGGCAGAAGCCGTTGATGTGCACTGAGGTGAGGCGGAAAATTTAGGAAAAAGCCTGATGATCTGGGGGCATATCCAGGCTCAGTTTCCAGGTCCAGAATCTGAAATTTCATCCAACCTTTTTTCCGCCAGAGCGATATATTCTGAATTGGTTTCATAGCCGACGAAATTGCGTCCATCCCCTTTGGCAGCCAGGCAGGTCGTCCCGCTGCCGGTAAAGGGATCCAGGACAACATCCCCTTTGTAGGTATAAAGCTGGATACAACGATGGGGCAGCTCAACCGGAAATGGCGCGGGATGCCCGATTTGGCGTGCCTGGACAGCTGGGAACTGCCACACCGACTTGGTCCAGTCAAGGAATTCTTGCTTCTGGATGGTGTTCTCACGATCGCCTTTGGGGCGCTGAAAGTCAGCCTTCGAAAAGACGAGGATATATTCGTGGACATCGCGCAAGACGGGGTTGCTGGCGGAACACCAGCTGCCCCAAGCTGTCGATGGGCTGGCGCTGGCAGCTTTATCCCAGATGATCTCACCTCGCATCAGGTAACCGATTTCCAGCATCTGGTCGATGATGAAACTGTGCAGGGGGAGGTAAGGCTTCCTGCCCAGGTTGGCGATATTGATGCATACCCTTCCACCCGGCACCAGCACCCGATAGGTCTCCTGCCAGACTCGCGCCAACAACCCCAGGTATTCATCCATTGAAAGGTCCTGGTCATATTCCTTTTGCGAGTTGTAGGGTGGTGAGGTAACTGCCAGGTGGATGCTGCAATCGGGCAGCTCTTCCATGTGCTCGCTTGAGGCGTGCAGGATCCGGTTGATCACACCCTCTGGAACGGGGTTTTCAAAATACTTTAACTTTTTACCCTTCTGCAGGTTTTCATACATCCGGCTGTTATAAAATTTTGAAGAATCGTGGCTGCGTCGACCGGTTGTGCCAAAGGAGCTTGTTTCCGTGGAGGGTGGATTATCTTTGCTCATGATCCCAATTATAAACGACCTGGCATCCATCGACGGAGCCGATGAAAACTCATCCGGTATGGATTGCCAGGGGCGGAGTATAATCCAGGAAAGGTTATCGTCAGGAGGTTTGATGCTGAATACACTTGAATCCGTGCTTGTTCTGGTTGATTTTCAGGGTCGGTTGGCGGAGATCGTTCACCGATCAGAGCTTGTGCTGCCAAACCAGATGCGGATGGTGAAGGGCTGCCAGGAACTGGGTATCCCGATTTTACCCACCGTCCAGGTGCCTGAAAAACTCGGTCCGCTGATGCTGGAGCTGGAAGAAGCGCTGGGGCAGGTCCAACCGATCCCCAAAGCGGTTTTCAGTGCTTATCGTGAACCTGATTTTCTCCTGGCATTGCATAGGTCAGCACGCAGGCAGGTCTTGTTGATGGGCATTGAGGCGCATGTTTGCGTTCTTCAAACCGGTTTGGACCTGCTGGATGCCGGATTCACGGTGCATGTCCTCAGTGATGGCGTTTTTTGTCGCACACAAGAAAACCACGATCTCGCATTGCAGCGTTTTCACGACGCAGGTGCCACCATCACAAGCGTGGAAATAGCCCTGTTTGAGCTGATCCGCACCTCACAACACCCTGCTTTTCGCACCATCTCAAAACTTGTGAAATAAACCTTATCAAAGGGGGATTTCCATTGATCCGTTATGATCGTCTGCGGGAATGCCCCGCGCACCCTACTGAGATCATCTCATTATTGTCATTGCGATGAGCTGAGTGTCCACAAGCCACTTCAATGAAGTGTCGAGGTTCATGAGAACCTTGACTGAGCATCAGTTCAGCAACTGCGAAACAATATCTTTTTAGGAATGCTGAATGCTGAATAGTGAATTGGGCATTGTGAATGTGGAATAGACCTCATGACAGACAAGTGGTTGTGTGCGGAAATGTACCGGAAGAAAGCATCGGTAGGGTGCGCACTTCCCTTGTGCGCACCAATAACATCATCATGGTGGTGCGCGGTGTTTTCCCGCGCACCCTACCTGTTGTCATTGCGAGGCACGAAGCAATCTCTCTTTGGGGATGGCGAACAGGGCATCGTGAATGGTTAGCGACAAGAGCAAAATGATCGTTGGTGGAAATCTCTTTTTATTCTTAGACTGTCACGCTGCGCTCGCAGTGACATGAATAATTGTGTTTCCCTGTTCTAAGTGTCAAAAGAAACCAACATCTCGTGATAAAATGGTAACAGGTTAAGAAGTCTCTTCACACAATTTATTGATATAAGAGGAGCGATATGCCCACGCAGCCCAAATTAAACAAATGGCACTTTTTACTGTTAGGGAGTCTCCTAATCTTGCTTTCAGCTTTTCTATGGTATTGGGGGTGGCGCCTGTTGGGAATTCCCACTGGCGTGTGTGCTGAGAACTGCCTTGTGATCGCTGCTTTTGTTTTTGGGGTGATTGTTTTGGGTTTGTTCATTTTTCGTCTGACCAAAAAACAGGTAGCCATCATGCTGGTGGGGATGGTGTTGGTCAACCTGATTGCCGCGCTGTTTACGGTTTGGATCCTCAAAAGCTACCCCGATTATTACTATTTGATAAGTCCCAAGGACCTTGCCAGCGAGGACCCACAATACATCCGTGAGTGGTGGAACCAATTTTTGGTGCCATCTCTGTATTTTGTTCATGGCGGGTTACTGCTCTTGTGGGTCGAGAGCCTGGTGATGTTCCTCATTCGCAAGCCAACCGATCAACCCGAATAGCCTAAAATTTTATAATAAAGGCGATCAAATTTTCTTGTCTGTGTCAGCATCCTTGGCTTATGAGATTTATTTTCCAACCGATTATGGAGTGTGTCATGAAAAAGCATCGCAACAAATGGATGATGATTGGATTGGCGGTTTTGATCCTTTCCACCACAGCCTGCGTATTGACGAATAGATTGGGCAGTTTGTTTGGTGATGATGCGAACCGGGTTGAAGAGAAGGTCAGCGCGACCCTGACGGCGGTTGCCTCTGAAGTAGCTGTGAATGCCGCAAATACCCAGACTGCTGCAACACAGGTTGCAGAGACCAAAACACCCATCAAAACAGAGCCCCCCATGGGCAAGTTGATGGGTAAGCTTGCCTACCACAGCGAATTCTTACCGCCTCAGCGTGTGGTGGCATTTGATGTGACCGACCCTGAGAACTACTTTCTAACCGAGATCACCTCAGGCTCTACTTATGAAATCGATGTGCCACCGGGCACATATGTGGTGATGGCATACCTGATCGATCCCGCTGAAACGGGCGTTATGCCCGGTTTTGCGGCCGGCTATTCGGAAGCTGTATCGTGCGGCTTGAGCGTGGATTGTGAAGATCACAACCTGGTGCCAGTTGAGGTCAACCCCGGGGAGACGTTGACCGACATCAATCCAATCGACTGGTATGCGCCAGATGCACAGCGAGTAGATTGGCCGAATGACCCAACCCAGACAGGCACCGGTGCTATCATAGGTAGGCTGGGCTTCCCCAGCGAGTACATCCCACCGCTGCGGGTCGTCGCTTTTGATGTCTTTTCTCAGGATTATATTTATATTGAAACCGAGCTGAACCAGACCGATTACCAGATGGATGACCTGCCCCCGGGCACCTACCATGTGATTGCGTTTGTGATCGGTGCAGAACCCGATTTTGGCGGTGGGTACAGCCATTTTGTCACCTGCGGTCAGAAGGTGGAATGCACCGACCATGGATTGATCGATGTGTATGTGTATCCCGGGCAGGTGACTGACGGCGTGGATCCGGTAGACTTCTATGCCCAGCCGGGTGAAGTCGATTGGCCTGAGGATCCGACGCAGTAAGATATGCTATCATTTGAACCATGAAGAACCAATCCATCACAGCCTGAAGGAGGGCGATGATCATCGAAACTTTAACATCCATCCAGGGATTTTACCTTTTCAGCATTGTGGGTGCCTCTGCTGCCGTATTGGGGTCTCTGATTGCTGGCATCGCTTATCGCGGCAAGGAAGGTGAGCGTTACTCGCCGCTCAATCATTTCATCTCAGAACTGGGGGAGGTGGGGGTTTCGCGCCTGGCATGGATTTTCAACATCGGCTTGATGATCTCTGGCGTCAGCCTGGTTTTTGGCAGCCTCAGCTTGGGGTTGCTCTTACCGGGTCTCCTGGCGAAATTCGGAATGGCGGCTGGCGTGATCAGTTCGATCGGTTTGTTTTTTGTGGGCGTGTTCCCGATGAACAGGATCGAGCCCCACGGCACGGCAGCCATGACCTATTTTCGAGCCGGTTTGGCGATGGTGATCTTCTTCAATCTGGCAATAGCACTGCAGCCAGGGGATGCGCAGATATTGCCCCGGGTTTACAGCCTAGCTGGGCTGCCGGCCATCCTGTCCTTTGCGGGGTTTTTGATACTGACGGCAAGGGCGGTGAAAAAATCGAAAGAGAATCCCTTAGCCACGGAAGGTGTGGAGCGTCCCAGGATCTGGCTGATGGTCATCCTTGAATGGGCGATCTTCGTCACGATTGTGATCTGGTTCCTGGTGATCGCCGTGGGGTTGAGGGTTTAGCGCATTTTCTGGAACTTTGCTTGACAATTAGGGGCGTAAGCGATAAAATCATCAACACGCTCAAACAAGGAAGCGTCCAAGCCGAGTTAGCTCAGTTGGTAGAGCACGCGACTGAAAATCGCGGTGTCCACAGTTCGATTCTGTGACTCGGCACCTTGTGTTTAAAGAGGCTGTTTCACTGGGAACGGCTTCTTTTGTTAAAGTACAGGGAATAGGGAATAGGGATTAGATGGCTAAGATGTAGGTCAGGTATGGTTGCGCAGCGACCTACCTGACGTTTTCTTATTGCATCAATGATGCGTTCGTAGTAACAGGAATCCTTAGTTATAATGATGATAATTGAACCGGAAAATAAACCCTCAAGATTCAATATGAGGTCAGGATGATCATTCCTTTTCTAATGAAAAGTCTAACCACAGACACATCCAGCGAAGAAGTTCGCCGCGTGACGACGCTTTTAGACGAGCACAAGATCAAGTACACCATCCGCACTGTACGCTCCCGCGGCAGCATCGGCACCGCGCTTGATTCGATCACCTATGCCCGGGTAAACCTGGCGATGTACAAGGGGTCAAATCAGCCTTCCTTTGTGTACATGGTGTATGTCCTCTATAAGGATTATGAACGGGCGCGGGACATTGTTTATGGGGATTAAATATGTTGTCATTGCGAAGGAGCGCAGCGACTGCGGCAATCTCTCTTTGGGGAATAGCGGGTAGGGTGCGCACTTCACCTGTGCGCACCAAAACAGTAATTGGTGCGCGGGAGGACATCGTACTCCCTACGAAATTGCTGCTTCGCTCGCAGTGACAGGAATATGGTGCGCGGGAAGGCACCGCACACCCCACCCTCTCACGGGCAATTCGGGGCGCAGGCTCTCACCTGATCGAGGAGGGTATTGAATGACTCCCAATGCGCCCCCGCACTTTCCGTCTTAGCAGCAGAGGCGCGATAACTCCCCCATACTGAAAACAGGGCAATATAATAGACATCTTCCAGGTATGCCACCAGTTCCCCCCTGGCGGGTTCCAGGCATGCTGGCAGGGGCATGTCCCGTGCGTCATATTTATAGGACGCCAGCTCGCTCAACTGGCGGGACGTGATCATTTCTTGCCGGAGGACGTTTTTAGTGTCCTTGTAATATTGCTCGGCGATCTTCTCATAACGCCTGAGACTCGTTCCGGAACACTCCGCTGGGTCAGGCAGCTTGAGGGGGATAGCGTTCCAAATGATCAGGCCAATCATGGCAATCAGCAGGAGCCCAAAGAAGAGGTTGATTTCTGAATACGGTGTAGCATGTTCAAAAGGCGTGCCGCAATACTGACAGCGTTTATCGCCACTATCCGCTAGTTTGTTGCATTCTTTACAGCGTTTCATTGTGCATTCGATCCCGTTTGTTTTGATTGGATTGTTCGGTAATTATACCTTGCAGGATAGCTGATATGAGATAGCTGATAGGAGATAGCTGATTAGAGTTAGCTGATAATGGGATTAAAAAACAAGGATGCCGGTTTTTGGCACCCTTGTTTTTTATTGATTTGTAAATGGGGTTTAGTCTCTGATGCAATCACCGGAGCGGTACATGCCCCGACTTCTGCCGCGCACGCTTTCGCTGTCAGCTCGCCTGGAACCAAAGGTGCCCATGGCAGCGCGCCGATTGTTGAACCAGCCCGATTGTTCACCGGGGAGCAAGCCATCTTCAACAGCCTGGTCATGCACCTCGGTGCGGATTTCAGCCAGTAAGGTTCGGAAATCTTCAATCGTCATGCCGGTTGAAAGGGCAATATCTGCCAGTGTTTCACCATCAGCAATACGTGCTTCTAAATCTTCGACGGGAATGCCCAATGCCTCCGAGAAGGCAGCGATCATGGCATCGTGCAGTAAGCCACCCTCACTGGCTTCGCGGTTTTGATAGAGCCATGTCGACCCAGTTCCCTGACCGCCTCGTTTACTCCGGCTGCTGATGCCACCGCCGCCATAGCCGACAGGATCACCAGGGGTATCCGTTTGCGCAAAAACGGAGGTGAAGGATCCGAGTGCAACGGCGATGACCGCCAAAATCACGATACTTTTCATTAATTTTTTCATGGTTATTCTCCTTAATACTTATGTTTTTCAATGTAAGGGTAAGTTGACCTTACATTCATGATATTAATATAAAGTTGTGAAGAAGTTGTGAACGCGCGACGAAGTACCTGTGAAGGTTAATTTTTCAAGCTTACGGGGGTGATGATCAGCAATTGATCTATCAGGCAAACTGGCGCATTGGTTGGCAAGGCCTAGCTCCCATGAATAATTGGGATATCGTTATGATCAATGTGAGGTGATGTTGAGGATGGTAGCAATCACAAACAGAACAGTATAGATCAGCCACAACCCACGGCTAAGGCGTGCCAGCGGCCACCAGTAGAACATCACGGTGCTGAGGTAGAGAAACACATAAGGGATCAAAACCGATAGGCGCAGGGGATTTCGGAAAGGGATTTTTGCCACATAATCGATCCAGAACCCGTAAATGGCATATACCAAAAATATGAATCCGCCAATCCAAAAGAACCAGGTCTTTCCACCTCGAAGGATAATGATGCTGATGGCTACGGCAGGGATGCAAAGGGCGTAAACGATCCAGCCGAATTTTTCGGTGTAACTTTCCATCAGGGGTTTGCGAATTGCGAAATGCATAATCAGAATGATTTGAAACAGGAACGCCCAGATGATATACAACTTGTCAAGCGAGTCGAATTTTGTCCAATTGAAAATGACACACCTCCAATGATTTTTCTGAACGAATGGATTTACCATTAGAAAGATAGTTAACCGGCAGGTACGTTAATCTTTTATACGATAATGGATTTGCATGATCGGGTTTTTTACTCATTAAATTTGACCAGAAATGCTATTTTGTGTTTTCAATTTAAAAATAAGACAGACTGCCTCTCTTACGACAGTCTGTCTTTTGTATCAAGTGAAGGATTATTTGAGTCCGTCAAAATAGTTTTGACAGGCTTTCTTGTTCTCAAAGAAGTCGAGAAGCCAATCTTCACCGCATTGGGATTTGAAGGCTGTGTATTTGCCGGTTTGACATTGGGCTGCACAAGCGCCAACTGCATTTCCCGGCCTGATGGTGCCTTCCCATCCTATCGATTCCAAGTACTCTTCAGCATCATCGTAAATATCCTGACACACCTTCGCACATTCATCGTGGGGTGTTCCTTCAGGTGCAGTCCAAAGAATAGGCCCACACGCTGACAGGATGAGGGTTAAAAACAGGGCTGCCAAAATAAGAATTGACCTTTTCATTTAGAACCTCCATTTCATTTCATGACAAACTCGATTGGATTTCAAAATACGCTAACTGATTGATTTTTTCGCCGCATAAACCTCCTCTTCTAAAAAGGTTAATGGGTATTTACACTTTATTGCCCCCCGGCATTCAACCATGCAGTGCGATTATTTTTAATGAATGTTTGGTTCAGGGATGTTCAGAAAGGATTCTGCTGTAAATACATCTACTTATACTATAGTATAGGAAAGGAGCGTTGTCAAGAAATTTTAAGGTTAAATTAATTCAAATAGATATTAAATATTATTCATCGTGTCTAAGAGTTCTTGAACCGGAGCATTAATGTTAATTTTGGTGTGATGATCGTCAAATTCCTGCAAATGCCCATTCCACGGCTGCTTCCGCGTGGATACGGGTGGTATCGAAGATGGGAACGGCCACATCCGATTGGTGGATCAGGAGGGGGATCTCGGTGCAACCCAATATCACACCCTGGGCACCCCTTCCAGCGAGTTCAGCAATCACACGCTGGTAGGCTGCCTTTGATTCTGCCCGGATTTTGCCCCGAACGAGTTCATCATAGATGACGTGATGGACGGTTTCACGGTCCCTTTTACCTGGGATGATCACGCTGATCCCATGCTTTGCTTGCAAACGGCCGCGATAAAAATCGTCTTCCATGGTAAAGCGTGTGCCCAGCAGCCCAACGGTTTCCAGCCCCATGGTTTGGATTGCGTGTGCCGTGGCATCCGCGATGTGCAGCAGGGGGAGCCCAGCGGCTGCCTCGATTTCATCTGCCATGCGGTGCATGGTGTTGGTGCAGATCACAAGGAAATCTGCCCCGCCTGCCTTCAGACGCTTCACGGCATTGATCATCTGCCGGGTGAGGGCGTCCCAATCGCCAGCATGCTGCAAGGCTTCAATCTCTGCAAAGTTAACAGAATACATCAGGCATTGTGCAGAGTGCAGTCCGCCCAAACGCTGTTTGACCACCTCGTTGATGATGCGATAATACTCGATGGATGATTCCCAGCTCATCCCGCCCAGCAGTCCGATGGTCTTCATGCTTCATCTCCTGATCTGAATTAAATTATAACGTGTACCTATATAGCGGTTTATTGGATCGTGCAACAGAGGACAATCCCCGATTACAGGTTGTCTCTGAATGACTGCATATCCACTGTTTTATTACTAAGCCGTGATTTTTCGGCAGCAAATGCCATCAGGTGACTTTCGAGCGAATCCCGTGCCCCCGTCAGGGGCGGCTGCTGTCCGTGCATGGCGCTCACAAAGCTGCGCATCAATCCTACATCGCCACCGCCGTGCCCGCCCACCCGGTCGACTTCGGTGGGGAAGGTCATGCGTTCCACGCTCCCATCAAGGTGGTTATGGATTTCAAGCCATGCATGGCTGTAGGAAAGTTTACCCAGCAAGGTCGCCCGCGACCCATCCACACGCAAGGTGCGCCCTTCCTCGTGGGAGTGCCCGTGCATGGTGAGCGTGGCGGTGATGCCGCTGCCGAAGGTCATCGCGACGATCTGGTGATCGACAACGTCATTATCACAATGGTAAACACACCGTCCATAAAGTCCATTTTTCAAGGCTTCCGTGACAGAATAATCGCTTTCAGCGTTTTCAGTGATCGTGTTGCGCGGCCATCCACTGTATTCGGTCAGAGTCCTGAGGGGTGGAACAACCTTCCCAAGCGATTTCGCCAGTCCGGGACGGCGGAGGGTCAATTTACCGGCGGCGCGTATGAGCGAATTTTGTGTGCGGCTGACAGCTGATTTAATCGGGAAGCTTTCAACGTAGATGCGCGTCGCGTAGTAGGGGCATTCGGCTGCTGCCGGGCAGCCGTCGGTACATCGGAAGGGTGCGTCTTCAGGAGCGTTTTCAGGGCGGAAATGTCGCAAATTTCCCATCGAACTGAGCTGGGTGCAGTGTTCATCAAGAAACCAGTACAGCAGGTCAAGGTCGTGGCAGCACTTTGCCAGGATCATGGGGGAACTGACCGCCAAGCTGCGCCAGTTGCCGCGCACATAGCTATGCGCCATATGGAAGTAAGAAACGTTTTCTGAGTGGGAGATATGCACAATCTGACCAAGCCTGCCTGAGTCGAAGATCGCTTTTACCTGCTGGAAAAAATCGGTATAGCGCAATACGTGGCAGATCATCAACGTGCGATTTTGGATTTCCGCAGCCTGGATGATATCTACGGTTTCAGCGAGTGTGGTTGCAATTGGTTTTTCAAGGAGCATATCATATCCCGCTTGTAATGCCGCGATGGTCGAGTCGTGGTGCATCTCGTCCTGGGTGGCATTGATGACTGCGTCGGCGATCTTGCCGTGCGATAGAGCTTCTGACCAATCCGTAAACTGGTATTCGGATGGGATGTGATGGGCACGGGCAAACCGTTCCCGCCGGATGGGGTTGGGCTCGGCCACAGCTACGAATTTGATTTGGTCAGGATGATCAAGTCCGTATTGGCCGTAGGTTTCAGCGCCGCGGTTGCCTGCGCCAAAAAGAAGAATGCGAATAGGGTCAGACATACAAAAGTTCCTTGGTGATTTGGGTCGTGATAATTATAACATTCGATTTGAACCGGGATGATAAAATTAGGTCAGCAGAAAGGTGGAGCGGATGGATCGGGAAATGATGATGCAAATTGAATGGGCTGCATTGAATGCATGGCCAGCATCGCGCCAGATGATGTATGATGGCTGGCTGCTGCGCTTCACGGGCGGTGCTTCCAAGCGGGTCAATTCAGTCAATGTTCTGGGCGAGTCGTCATTCCCGTTGCTTGAAAAGATTGCCCATTGTGAAGAGGCTTATGCTCGCCAGGGATTGCCCGTGATCTACCGGCTGCCTGAACCTTTCACTTCAGCTGCGCTGCGAGAGTCATTGGTTGGGCTGGGATATGTCGAATATGACCCGACTTATGTATTGGGGCGGGATATTGATGCCAGTGATGATCTGCCCAATGGGATTACGTTGCGGTTTTTGTCCATCCCGGATTGGCTGCAGGTCCGGTCACTGATCTCGGGAACACCGCTGGTGGGGCTTGTTCATCATGCAATTGTGCTAAACCTGATCGTGCCTGAAAAAGCCCTGATCGGGCTGTATGTTGATGACCGACCGGTCGCTTGCGGTATGGGCGTTTTGGAGGGGGAACTGTTGGGGTATTTCAGCATCTACACCCGGGGAAGTGCACGCCGCAATGGGTATGGCCGGGCGGTGATGGCTGCCCTCTCCCGTTGGGGAGGTGAGAGGGGCGCAAAATTCGGTTATTTACAGGTGGAGGGGGACAACAAGCCGGCATTGGGTCTGTATGAACGGCTTGGGTTTGAGCTCTGTTATTCATATGTGTACAGTAAATTGGTTAAAGCTAATCAATAAGCTTGATTTTGACGAAAACACGGGATGGCATTTATTGTTTAAGAAGGTAATAATTGCAATGAGGGGATTCGCTTGTCGTTGATAAAGAATTAAATTATTATGATAAAATATTGCTATTAAATCCGATCAACATGACCAAGGAGGTTATCAGAATGCAGAAAAAATCACTCTTAGTGGCAATTATTTTATTTGTTTCAATCAGTTTTATGCTTCAAGCCTGCTCTGCGGTTATTTCTGACGAGCGCGAACCAGCACAGGACGTATCCGTTGATTTACCCACGTATAAAGGTTCAAAGCAAATTCGTGTTCAATCGAGCGATCTGGAAAAACTGAAAATCGATTTTTTTGGCTATGAGCAAACTTTGTATCCAAACACGATGGATGTACGTGTTACAGATGATTTGGCATCGGATGTTTACGCTGCTCTCGAAAAAGATTTGATTGATGATGGTTGGCGATATGAAACATCCTTGTTTTATGATGTTTGGCAGAAGGGCGATGAGGTTCTTTTCTTATACTTTGAAGATAACTTGACAAGTGAAACCGTCAATGATTATCGTCGTTCCTATGGTATTGAGGACCTGGAACCTGGTCAGACCCTGATCTTTTCATATGTGATTGATTCTTCATCACCTTTACCCAACCCAACAATGACCAGGATCGTTGAAGATTGGCAGATGACAGAGACGGCTGAATCAATGCAGAGGACGCAAAACGCAATTGCTGAAGATCAGCAAAGGACACAACAAGCATTGGAATACAGCCAGGAACAAACCCAGCAAGCAGTCAATGCTACCCAGGAAGCAATCGCGCTAACACAGCAGAGCTATGACCAGGCGACAAAAACCGCGCTTGAGGAGCAACGACGCGCTGAGTCGATTATCGCTACGGCAACAGCAATTGCACCCATTCTTGAGCAAATGGGGACTGAATTTGATGGTGAAGATTCATTATCCACCGGGATGTCAGTCGCCAGAGAGGACCCCACTCGCTGGGATCTTTCCTCCAATCCAGGCTGGCTGCACATCGTGGGTCGCTACATCGATTTTGGCGAAGAAAATTACATTCCAAAAAACGTTTTTGTTTACCCATTGGAATATAACAATTTGTCCATCATCACTCGGGTTGACGGGAATATGAGCAAGGATGGGCAGAGTATATGGATGGCTTTAGCGCCTGATACCTATAAAGCAAATGGCTATACGGTTGAGTTAGGTATATCAATGGATAGCGATAGTGGAAGGTTGGTTTATGCTTGGGGTTGTTTTCATGACAATTGTGGTTTTTGGAGTTCAAGCTATGAAGGTGAATTTAGTGAGCAAATTGGCTTTTCGGGTCCGGTCTTTCTGAGGATGGATGTTCAGGAATTGAAATACACCTTCTATTTTTCGCAAAATGGGGTGGATTGGATTTATCTTGGAGAAATCGAGGGCTATTCTGCTGGAGATAATCTGATACTCGCTGCAGGCGGCGGAAGCGGCAGGTATAAAGAAGAAGAATTTGATGCATATTTCGACTTTGTTCAGTTTTCGTCTTTTGTAGGTCAGTAAAGGGTGACAGGATGAAAATTGGACCCTATGATTGATGAGGTCTGAAAACGTAAGATTTCGAAAAGCGCAATCGTAAACTTTTTCGAAAGTCACCCTCACCTCAATCCTCTCCCTCATCGAGGGAGAGGAGATTAACGATGCGGATGGCACACGCACATTTCGTTGGCGACGGTCTCCTGACCGAGCGCCGGTGAGAAAGCTTGCAGGTGAGGACACCTGCGAGGGCGGAGGTGAGATTCGCACGGGTTTAATAGGCTTCCCTATTACCTAATAAATCTTGTGAACATAAATCAGGACGGGTCACTCATACCCAATACCTACTCCCTAATCCCTAATCCCTGCTCCCTACCCCTTCTTAAACTGGGTCTCATACAATTGCGCATACAAACCGCCCTGTGCCAGCAGGTCATCATGGGTCCCGCGTTCAACAATTTCGCCCTTGTCCATCACCAGGATCTGGTCGGCGGAGAGGATTGTGCTCAGGCGGTGGGCGATCACGATGCTTGTCCGGTTGGCATACAGGCGCTCGAGGGCTTCCTGGATCAGGGCTTCGGATTCGCTGTCGAGGTGGCTGGTGGCTTCATCCAGGATCATAATCCGGGGATCTTTGAGCAGCACGCGTGCCAATGCCAGGCGCTGTTTTTCGCCGCCGCTCAGACGGTAGCCGCGCTCACCCACGATGGTCTGATAACCCTCGGGCAGCTCAGAGATGAAATGGTGAATATTGGCTGCTTTTGCGGCTTCAACCAGGTGTTCATCGGATGCCTCCGGGTTGGCATACAGCAGGTTGGCTTTGATCGTATCATGAAACAGGTAAGTTTCCTGGGTGACCATCCCAATGGATCGGGCGAGGTCAGCCAGTCTTACATCTCGTAAGTCGTGACCGTCCATCCGAATGATGCCTTCTGTGGGGTCATACAGGCGTGGGATCAGGTAGATTAAAGTGGTCTTGCCTGCACCGCTGGGACCGACCAGTGCTACCAGCTCACCAGGTTTGGCGTGAAAACTGATGTCCTTAAGGGCGAGTTCACGTGCCTGGCTTATGACGGTGAGGGGTGTTGGTTTTTGCGCCTTTTCATCAACTTCGGAAAGCACTCCCCCGGCTTTCTCAGCCAGGTAAGGGCGGTAGACATTATTTAATAAGCCGCCTTGTTTGTCAGGATACCTGAAGGTGACCGCTTCAAATATAATTTCTCCGGCAACATCGGCCAGGGGGATCGGATCTTGCTTTTCTTCAATGTCCACGGGCAGGTCGATCACTTCAAACACACGCTCAAAGCTGACCATCGAGGTGGCAAACTCAACAGGTGCATTGATCAGACCCTGGAAGGAGTTGTAGATCCGTGTGAGGTAGTCACCAAAGGCAACAATGGTTCCCAGGGTGAAGAGTTCCAGGATGACCAGGTACCCACCGACGCCATACACAAGGGCGGTACCAACAGCTGTCAGCAAGTGAACGATCACCATAAAAATGATTCCCATTGTCGCTCGCCGGATTCCAAGGTCTTTGACCTCTGCGGCTCGCCGGCTGAACCTCCCCACCTCAGATTCCTGCCGTCCAAACAGCTTTACGAGCAATGCCCCGCCGATGTTCAGGGTTTCATTCATATTGGCATTCATCCGGGCATTCGTTTCCATCTGGCGCTGGGCGATTTCTCGAAAAACACGCCCTAATTTACGGGCAACAAAAATGAAGAGCGGTAGGATGATGATGCCCATCAAGGTCAACCGCCATTCGAGGGTCAGCATGACCGTCAGCAGGGAGATCACTTCGATGAAATTGGTCACAAGGGTGACCAATGTGCTGCTGATGGCGGTTTGTGCACCGACCACATCATTATTCAATCGGCTGATCAATTCGCCAAGCTGGGTATGGGTGAAAAAGCGGAGTGACATCCGCTGCAGGTGTTGATAAAGGGAAACACGCAAATCATAGATGACACCTTCGCCAACCTGTGATGTCAATCGCCGTGTGATCACCTGGAATACACCCCTTACAATGGGCAAGATCAACAGCCCGACCGAAGCTAGGAGGAGACGGTTAACATCCTTCTCCGGGATGGCATAGTCGATCAGGTGCCTGAGGATGAGCGGTGCAATCAATGATACGCCAGCGGTGATCAGGATGGCCAGCAAGCTGCCAATAATTTGCCAGCGATAGGGCTTGGCATAGGCAAGGACTCTTTTGATCAACTGCCATGTAAGTTGGGGCTTTTCTTCTGAGGCTTGAATGTAGCTGCGCCAATTTTTTCGAGGTAATCCCACGTGATTAAATCTCTCCTTTGAATTTTATGTATACCGGATTGTTTTTCAACCTGCTATGATCAACTTGAAACAGCTCTAGTAAGCAAGCGTGTTTGGTTTGGGTCAATCTCTGGGAAGGCAAAAGCAGATCCTTGCACCGACTTTAGTTTTTGGGTCAGCCCACATCCTGCCATGATGTGCTTCCACGATGGCACGAGCGAGGTATAAACCTAAACCTGCGCCTTTGGTTTTTCGGCTGTTTTCTGGTGCCCGGTAGAATCGGTCGAAGATATGAGGAATATCACCTGCAGCAATTCCTGGCCCCTCATCCTGGACACAGATGATGACCTCATTGGGTTGCACCTGTCCTGAAATTCGGATCTCCCCATCAGGTGAATACTTGATGGCATTTGAGATCAGGTTTGAAAGAACTTGTTCAATGCGCACCTCGTCTGCTAGGACGACTGGAAAATCTTCTGGGAAATTGACGATGATCTTATGCTGATCGGTTTGAACTTGGAGACGATCAGCGAGATGTTTTGCGAGATGGTGTAATGAGATGTCCGAACGCTTTAGCTGCATTGCACCGGCCTGTAAGCGGGTGGCGTCGAGCAGGTCTTCAATCAGGCTGGTCAATCGGTCGGTTTCCTCTTCGATCACCTGGAGGCTGCTGTCCATCACATCCCGATCCCATTGGACGTCCTTGCGACGCAATGTGCTGACATATCCCTTGATGAGTGCGACAGGTGTTTTGAGTTCGTGGCTGACCACGGAAACAAATTCGCTTTTCAGTTCATCTGCCTGTCTGAAGCGGGTGATATCCCGAACCGTTGCGATGGTATTGATCAGGGATCCATCCATTGAGAGCAGCGGTGCATAGGAGATCCCAACCGGTAGGGAAGGTTGTCCATTGGGACGTTGAATGTCTCCTTCAACATATAAATGCGCCTGGGGTGAGAGCGGCCAGCCGCCTGCTTCAGCCTCTTCCAGGGTGATACCATGCGGAGGCTGGACCCATTGGATCACATCGCTGTGATTCATGTGCTGGATCTGGTCTTGCGGCAGCCCGAGCAATCGGGCAAAACTGGCATTTGTCCGTTCAATGCTCCGATTGGGGTTAAGGATCATGATGCCGTCTGCGGCTGAATCGAGCATCGCATCAATGCGCTGTTTCTCCTGGTTGACCTCCTGATAAAGCCGGGCATTCCGTACTGCGATCGCTACCTGGTTGGCAAAACTGGAGAGCAGAGAGCGATCATTGGCGGAAAAGACCCCCTGGTAGTTGCGGAAAATATAAATGAAACCAATCACCTCTTGTTGGGCGACCAAGGGTAAGCCAACTGCAGAAAGGTTGCCCATGCTGATTTGCTGCAGCAGGCGGTTGATCTCCGGGATCTGGAGGTTCTTGGGGTCCTGAACAGTTGGAATTCTTTCCAACCATGCGTTCAAGAAACGCTGGATGGCATCCGGTAAACCGTTTGCAACAGCCAGCCGCCAGCGCCCTTCCTGACTGCTGAGGGCAATAAAGCCGGCATGACCTGCCAGCATTTCAATGGCGTATTTCAAGATCCGACCCAGGAGTTTGTCCAGGTCTAATTCTTCAGTCAGCGCCCTCGAGATTTCAAGCAGATAATCCCGTTGGCGCACTCGGATATCAGGTAACATGGACTAATTTTAGCTTAGTTTTGTAACAGAGATATAAGAATTTTGTGCAAATTAGGTTATTGGTGAAAAAGGCATCAGGAATTAGGAAATCAGGGTGTGCCTATCTGAATTCAGGATTTTTATGAGGTGTGGATCAATACCCATAAAGCCCTTAGGGTGACCCATTTGTTGGGCTGTTTTTTCTCGCCAAAATCCACCCATGTCTTTCCTGAGTAACTATATTCAAGCGGCCAACGACCCTGCAAGTCTTGTTTTTCCTCGATGATCCTGATCGCATTGGAGAGTCGAGGATCATTCCCGTAGCCTAAGCGGACCAGGGCTTCGACGATTTGCAAAATATCAGTGACATAAAACACAGGGAAACCAAATTTCCACCAGTTGCTGCTGGGCTTATCATTCCATCCCGATGGATAAGCGGCTGTTGCTGGGTCAACACTGAAAAGGAAATCAACATCTTGTCCCACAGCTTTTTCAATTTGGGGCGTCCATGCCCCCTTTGGGAGTTTGCTAAAAGCCAGCATTACTTTAGCTGCTCCCCAGGCACAGGGCTGCTTGTCGTTTGCCCCACAAAGAAAACCAGGACCGCATTTTCCTACATAATAGCGGATGGGTGAGGTCTTATCTCCCATGGGTGCCACGCCATCCCCTGTCAGGCTGCGTGCCATCCAGTCAAATGCCTGTTCCAATTGGGGGTCTTCGCAGTCAAGATCCAACATTGCCCCACACAGATTGTCTTGCATGCAATCCACCGTACCGCCAGGTGAACCTGAAGCGCTGAATTGACCGTAATCTGTTAAAGCGTTCTTGCACAGGTAACGGCAGGCTGTTTCAATTCTTGGGTCCTCATTGATCGATGCCCCCAATTGCCCCAACAGGATGATCGACCAAACGGTGCTGAAATACTTTGGCAAATATCCGGGTCCGGGTTCTGCCCAGTATCCCTCTGAATGCATCTGGTTAAGAATAGCCGCGGTTGGTCCATGTTGATGGGCTGTCTTGCGTGCTTGGATGAGTCTCTTATCCGCTGCGGGAATGCCCAGAAGGTCCCGCATGGCAAGATAGCGAACGCCCGGTTCATTTTCTTCTAAGAGCCACGGTATGGGATCGCCTCTCAAATGGTCTTGCCAGGATATCATGGTTATCTTCTACAAATGATTTGGATTGATCTTACACAGTCAGTAAAATTTTAGTCTTTTCAAATTATGTAATACACAATGAGGTCATTGGCAGACAATTTACTTATGTTCAATGCAAAGTTCTTATTGGGATGATGTTTCGTAGAGATGTTGGCTCCAACATCTCTACGAAACACAGGTTATCGCTTTTGGTCAATTAATTCAAGAATTCTTTTTCTGCCAATGTAATAGCTTCTTCAAAGATCAACAGAGCCTCATCGACCTCACTCCTTGAAGTCGAAAGAGGTGGTGAGATTCGAATGGTGCTGTTGCCGCATCCAAGGGTCAGCAAGCCGCGTTCAAATGCCAGGTCAACGATGGCATCTCTCAGATCGGCAGCGGGTCCCTTTGAATCGCGATCACGGACGAATTCCACACCGATCATCAAACCGATCCCACGGACGACGCCGATGCTGGGATGACGCACCATTATTTCGGAGAGGGCATCCAATGTGTATTCGCCAACGTCCTTTGTGTTTTGGATATATTGCTCTTCAAGAAGATCGATGGTTGCCAGGGAAGCCGCGCAGGAAATGGGATTGCCGCCAAAGGTATTGCCGTGGGATCCTTTTGGCCAGCTCATAATGTCCTTTCGGGTGATCATGGCACCGAGAGGCATCCCTGATGCGAGGCCTTTGGCACTGGTGATGATATCCGGTTCAACATCGAAATTCTCGATCGCCCACCACTTACCGGTGCGTCCCATGCCGGATTGCACCTCATCGGCGATCAGTAAAATATCATATTTGTCACATAACTTACGTAAAGCGGGAAAGAAATCGGGCGGTGGAATGATATACCCACCTTCACCCTGGATGGGTTCGATCAAGAAACCTGCCACCTCATCGGGGGGCACAATCCGGGCAAGGATCTGCTCTTCGATGTAACGCACGACAGCCTCACCATACCCCTCGCCTTTTTTCTGAACAACGACAGGTCGATATGGATCGGGGAAGGGTGCGTGAACTACGCCGTTCATCAATGGGAAAAAGCGGCCTTTGTAGTGTGCTTTGCTTGCCGTAAAAGAGATCGATCCCAATGTGCGTCCATGGAATGCGCCCAGAAACCCAATGAATTGCGGTCTTTGGGTGTGGTAGCGGGCTAATTTAATCGCAGCTTCAACGCTTTCTGTGCCGGAATTGGTCATGAATGATGCCGCCGGATCATTAAAGGGGGCAATATCATTCAGTCTTTCCGCTAGGCGAACCCAGGTTTCGTGGTAAAAATCAGATGATATATGGATAAATTGCTCGGCTTGTTTCTGAATGGCCTGAACGACTCTGGGGTGGCTGTGTCCTGTGGCTACTACGGCGATCCCAGCAGCGAAATCTAAAAAGCGGTTACCATCAACATCCCACACTTCGGTTCCGCTGCCGTGATCCATAACAAAGGGATAACCGCGCGGGTAGGATGGGGAAATAAAGGCTTTATCCCGTTTGATGATTGCCTGTGCTTTTGGCCCTGGTAACTTAAGGGGATTCATATTTGATACCTCCGATTGAAAGATTGAGTCATGCCCAGATTATATCATCAGGGAGGCGGAAATTGAAAGGCGCTGAAGAATGATCCTCGAAAAATCATTTAGGGCGAGGATATTATTCATAGCGTGATTATCGCATAATGGTTTGCTGTCATATCGGTTATGATCTCATAAAACGGATATTAAACCAGATTGACGTTGTCCCTGAAACCGGTTATTATTTTTACATATGCAAGACAAAAAGGAAAGCTTCGTTTCCCGTGCCTGGGAGCGTATCCGTCGGGAATTACAATGGTTTCGGCCAGGGTTGGGATACAAACGCTGGCTGATTTTGGTGTTTATTGGTACTGCTCTTTTGGGGCTTGGTTTGGCATTAATCATCCTCGATTTCTACCGAAATGCACCAGATACATGGTGGCTGCCAGCTCTTTCTTACCTTTCATTGCGGTTTTTGGATCGTCCTATTCGCGTGATCATCTTCGGTGGGATTGGCCTAGCTTTCTTTCTGATTGGTATTTGGGGCTCAAATCGCTCCCTGTTACGACCTTTTCTGCCCCCCGGTAAACCATTAATTGAAGCGCTCGATTCCTTCCGTCGTCGTGATCGCGGACCTCGGATCGTTGTTATTGGCGGGGGACACGGGCTTGCATCCCTGTTGAGAGGTCTCAAAGAATACACCCACAACCTGACGGCAATCGTCACTGTTTCTGATGATGGGGGATCTTCCGGTGAACTACGCAAAAATATCGGCATACTCCCCCCTGGTGATATCCGTAACTGCCTGGCGGCTCTCAGTAATGACGAGGATTTGCTCTCCCAGGTTTTCCAATACAGGTTTGCTTCAGGGGCTGGGCTGGAAGGTCATTCATTGGGCAATCTCTTCATAACAGCGCTGACTGAAATCACGGGCAGTTTTGAGCAGGCTGTAGCTGAGTCGGGACGTGTTTTGGCGGTTTACGGGCAGGTTTTACCCTCCACTCTGACCGATGTTCGACTGCTGGCTGACCTGACAAATGGAGATGGTAAAATCAAACACGTGATTGGCGAGACCCAAATTCGCGAAACACCCGGGTCGATTCAACGCCTTTGGCTTGATCCTGCCAATACACCAGCCTTTCCACCCGCAATTTCCGCAGTTTTGAGTGCCGATTTGATCATCATTGGCCCGGGCAGCCTTTACACCAGCATTCTGCCCAACCTCCTCGTACGGGATCTCGCAGAGGCCGTCCGAGTCAGCCAGGCGATGAAATTTTTTGTCTGCAATGTTGCAACAGAGCGTGGCGAGACGGATCAATACAACTGTTTTGATCATGTAAAAACTGTAGAACAGCATGTTGGAGAGGGGATGTTTGACCTTGTGATCTGCAATGACTATTTTGAAGGTTTTCTGGGCGAAAATGTGGATTGGGTACGGATGGATATGGACCTTCTTAATCATGTGTCCGCTTATTGCAGCAATCTGATCGACCCGGCTCATCCATGGCGCCACGACGCAAAAAGATTGGCTAAAACGGTGATGGATTTGTTCTTTGAACGGACAGGACCACTTTAAATATTGAATGATTTTTCACCAAATCGGTACGAAATTTGTATGTGATGGTAAAATTATAAGGATAAATTCAAAGACTATAGGAGGCAGAAAATGACAACACGTGTTGGTATAAATGGTTTCGGCCGTATCGGCCGTCAGGTTTTAAAGGCGATGAGGGAACTTCATCCTGATACGCTTGAAGTTGTAGCGATCAATGATCTTTTTGATGCAGATGTCAATGCCCATCTTTTTAAGTATGACTCAAACTACGGTCGCTATGAAGGAACCGTTGAGGTTAAAGATGGAAATATTGTTGTGGATGGCGATGTCATCAAGGTATTTGCTGAACGCAATCCATATGATTTACCCTGGGCTGACCTGGGTGTGGATATTGTTGTAGAGTCAACTGGTGTCTTTCGTGATGGCAAGGGCACAGAAGCCAAACCAGGCGCTAACGCCCATATTGATGGCGGGAAAGCCAAGAAAGTGATCATCTCAGCCCCATCGAAAAATGAAGATCTGACGATCGTTCTGGGTGTCAATGATGAAATGTATGATCATGGGAAACATCATATCGTTTCAAATGCATCCTGCACCACCAACTGTCTTGCACCAGCTGCCAAGGTCGTTCATGACAATTTCACCATCAAACGTGGTTTGATGACAACCATTCACTCATACACCAATGATCAGAAAATTCTTGATCTGGCGCACAAAGATATGCGCAGAGCGCGCGCGGCAGCCCTGAACATTATCCCCACCACCACCGGTGCTGCCAAAGCTGTTGCCCTGGTGATCCCTGACCTTAAAGGTAAATTTGATGGTTATGCGCTTCGTGTCCCCACGCCCACCGTATCCATTGTTGACTTTGTTGCTGAAGTCGAAAAACCAACCACAGCAGAAGAACTCAACACCCTCTTCAAAGAGGCTGCAGAAGGCCCGATGAAAGGCATTTTGCAATATGAGACTGAACCGCTGGTATCGATGGACCATAAGGGAAGCACCTATTCATCGATCATCGATGCAGCCCTGACCACCGTTATGGACGGGACCTTTGTGAAGGTCGTCACCTGGTACGACAATGAATGGGGTTACTCCTGCCGTACAGCTGATTTAGCAGCATTGATGGCAAAATACCTCTAATCTGCAGGTTGAAGGTTAAAGACGTCATGGCGTAATGTGCGGCAAGTTCTGCACATTACGCTTTTTTTTGAAAGGATAGAGAAAAATGTTCAATAAAAAAATGTTAACTGATTTGGATGTGAAGGGTAAGAAGGTTCTTGTGCGCGTTGATTTCAATGTGCCCATCAGTGAGGGCGTGGTTGGGGATGATACCCGCATTCAAGCTGCGCTGCCTACCATTAATTACCTGCTTGAAAATGGGGCGGCTGTCATCCTTTGTTCACATCTTGGCAGACCTAAAGACGAGCCCGATCCAGCCTTCAGCCTTAAGCCGGTTGCAGAATATCTTGATGGGTTGATCGATGCCCAGGTGAAGTTTGCGGAAGATTGCATTGGTGAGGTCGCCGAAAAGGCTGCTGCCGACCTTGAGCCAGGACAGGTGCTGGTTCTGGAAAACACCCGGTTCCACGCCGGTGAAAAGAAGAATAATCCTGAAGTGGCGAAACAGCTGGCATCCCTGGCGGATCTTTATGTCAATGATGCCTTCGGAAGTGCCCACCGTGCTCATGCTTCCACGGCTGGCGTGGCGGACTATTTGCCTGCGGCAGCCGGCTTTTTGCTTGAGAAAGAGATCAAGTACCTTGGTAACGCCATTGCCGAACCCGAACGTCCTTTTGTGGCCATTTTGGGTGGTGCTAAAGTCAGTGACAAGATCGGTGTGATTGAAAACCTGCTGACGAAATCGGATCAAATCTTGATCGGCGGCGGCATGGCAAATACCTTTTTCAAAGCACAGGGTTACGAGATGGCAGATTCACTCGTGGAAGAAGATGTGTTGGCTACAGCCAAGTCGCTTCTTGAAACCGCTGCAGGAAAGCTGGTTCTTCCTGTGGATATGGTGATCGCGGATGCCTTTGCTGCTGATGCGGATGAACAGGTGATGGTCGTCGGGGATGTCCCTGCTGGCTGGCGTGTTCTCGATATCGGGCCTCGATCGGTTGAAATCTTTGGTGAGGTCATCAAACAGGCAAAGACGATTGTTTGGAACGGTCCGATGGGTGTCTTTGAGTTTGAGAAATTCGCCAAAGGTACCTTTGAGGTCGCCAAAAAGGTTGCTGAAAGTGATGCGACCAGCATTGTGGGCGGTGGTGATTCTGTTTCAGCGATCAAGAAATCCGGTCTGGAAGATAAGATCACCCATATCTCCACTGGAGGCGGCGCATCGTTGGAAATGCTGGAAGGCAAACTGCTGCCTGGCCTGGCTGCGCTGGATGATAAATAATCGTTTCAGACTGTTGGAAATCCGACTGCCCGAGTAACCTTCGGGCAGTTTTTTCTTTACCTGGATAGTCCAAGGGGGTCTTGCTCCACGTCCGAAAATTAATCTTGACTTAATCGACAGATTTCACTATATTGGAATCAGTATCCATCGCATTTTCTTTTAGGAGGCAAAAAATGAATAAGAAGATCTTAACACTGTGTCTATTTTTGCTTGTGTGTGTTGTCTTCCAGCCCTTTGAACTGTTAGCGGTTCATGCAGATGGGGAGAAAATTTTTGTCAGTGCAGATGGCACTGGCACAGCCTGCACCCAATCTGCGCCCTGTCTGCCTATCCAGGGACTCGCCAACGCAACTGATGGCGATACGATCTATTTTAGGGCTGGAATCTACACCGGGACATCCAATCCGATATTGACGGTCACCAAAGGGGTGGCACTGGTTGGCGGATGGGACGGCGCGCCAACGGGTAACGTGATGCTTGACCCGGATGAATATGAAACGGAATTCGATGGTGAAGGCGAACGCGGGCTGCTAAAGATTGATTCCCCCTCTGATGTGTACGATGTCAGTATTTCTGGTTTTGTGCTGCGTTATGGGTTTTCAGATTATGGTGGTGCTATTGATGTGAAAAATGGTAAGACAATCATCGAAAACAATGCCATCAAAGAAAATCACTCTAACAACTATGGGGGAGGAATCCATGTCACAGCCCAGGATGGATTAGTGGTCAGGAACAATTTACTTTTTGATAATTATACGAACTATGGCGGTGGTGGTATTCACATTAATCGTTCTTTTGAACCTGAGGCGGCTGTCATTGAGAACAACACGTTCCTTGCAAATCGCACAGGTGCATCCGGATACGGTGGGGCGATTGATGTGAGTCGTTCTGCTGCTATCATCAATGCCAACCGAATCTCAAACACACGATATGCCTCTTCAGCGATTTTGGTCACCACTGATGAACTGGTGCAAATAACCAATAATTTCATCGACTGGGATATCTATGACTACGCAAATGGCGATGCCATCAACATTTGGTATGTGGAGGGTGAAACGACCCTGGTGGTCAATAATACGATCGTGAATGCGAAAATCGGGATCAAAGATACATCAACAGCCAGTGCGAGTATTACCAATAACATTTTTTATGGCTGCTGGAAGAGCATTGATTCGGTCACGGGCAGCAACTTCACCGGCACCAATAACCTGTTTTACAATAACCAAAATGACCCACTTTTTTTGAGCAACCCGGTCACTCTTGTAAATCCTTTGTTCGTGGATGAGGACAAATTTGATTATCACATCCAAAAGGATTCTCCGGCTGTGGACGCTGGCGCAGTTGTCACTCTTGATTCAGATTTTGATGGCGATCCGCGCCCCGTTGGAGATGGCTATGATATCGGCGCGGATGAGGTCTTAAGTGACTATTTGAATTACATACCTCTTATCACGCGTTAGTTTGACGCATTATAAATGAGATTTATCCAACCAGATCAACATAATCCAATGCGGCGTTTTTCTCAACGCTGCTTTGAATAAGGATGGTTGCTGAAGCTTTGTATTTATATCCTAGATTATAATATGCTGGTAAAATCAATTTTAATAAAATATCTACACTATCAATCGCAAAGGAAAAGAGAGGTATCATGCGAAAATTTTTTGTTGCTGGTAACTGGAAAATGAACAAGACCATTGCTGAGGCGGAAACTTTGGTGAAAGCCCTTCTGCCTGAGCTTGAAAAATTCAAAAAAGTTGACAGTGCGGTATGCCCATCCTACCTGGCTGTGCCAGCTGTGGCAGCCCTGTGCAAAGGGACCAGCCTGAAGGTGGGTGCTCAGAACCTCTATTGGGAGGGATCAGGTGCATTCACAGGCGAGGTTGCACCCCAAATGGTGGCTGAGGTGTGTGATTATGTGATCGTTGGGCACTCTGAACGCCGGGCGCTGTTTTGCGAAACCGACGAGACGGTCAATAAGCGCCTGAAGGCAGCCCTGGCAGCCGGCTTGAAGGTCATTGTGTGTGTAGGTGAGACCCTGGAAGAGAACGAATCAGGGCAAACGGAAGCCGTGGTGACCCGTCAAATGAAGGAAGGGCTGGCAGGGATCACGCCTGAACAGGCTGACAGCATCACGATTGCCTATGAACCCGTCTGGGCGATTGGAACGGGCAGGGCAGCCACACCCGAAGACGCCAACAACGTTCACAAGAATGTGATCCGTCCGCTGCTCGCATCTCAGTTTGGCATGGACCGTGCCGAGTCGATGCGAATCCAATATGGCGGTTCGATCAACCCCGGCAATGCGGCAGAACTGTTCTCGATGTCGGATATTGATGGCGGTTTGGTGGGCGGCGCAAGCCTGAAGGCTGATTCTTTCGTTGAGATCGTCAAAGCAGCGGAGATGGTTGCGATCATCGAATCTGAAGCAGAGGGGTAATCGCCAGATCTTGCTTTATGTTGAGATGAAAATTGTTATATAAAAATCCGTAGAGACGTTGCATGCAACGTCTCTATGTTTATCTTTTCAATTCTTGTTATTTGATTTTATTTTTTAGCTAGGTCCCAAACATCCTATCTCCCGCATCGCCCAAACCGGGCAAAATATAGCCGACTTCATTCAATCGTTCATCAATCGCCGCAATATGGATGGGGACATCGGGATGGGTTGTATGTAATTTTTGAATCCCTTCGGGCGCAGCGATCAATCCTACAAATTTGATCTTGGCCACGCCCCATTTTTTAAGGATATCGACTGTTGCTACCGCAGAACCACCCGTTGCCAGCATCGGATCGAGAATCAGGCAAACAGAAACGGTTGGTGCGATGGGCAGACGGTTGTAGTAAGCGACCGGTTTGAGCGTCTGTTCGTCGCGGTATAAACCGATATGCCAGACCTCTGCTGAGGGCATCAATCCCCAAACACCTTCTACCATACCCAAACCAGCCCGTAAAATGGGCACCAACCCGATCTTTTCTTTCAGATCATCTCCCGCTGTCAGCGCCATGGGCGTTTCTATCTGAACACGGTGGGTGGCAAGGTCGAGCGTTGCTTCATAGGTCAGCAGGGCAGCCAGCTCACGCACCAATTCCCGGAATTTCTTCGGTTCCGTGTTTTTATCCCGAAGGCGGGTTAATTTATGCCGGACAAGGGGGTGGTTGGATTCAAAGACATTGTTCATTGTTCCTCGCAAAATTTGTGTTTATGGTTTAGCACATAATTTCTCCGAGATGTTGCCTGTTAATTTCCTCGGTGTATCGAAGACATCTCTTTATAGCGGCTGTCAGGTTGCCATTATTTGGCAGGTTTCAATGACCCATTTATTGGCTAAGTTTATCACTTTATTCCTATTCGCGGTAAGCGTACCGGCTGTAAATGAAGAGGATCAAACTCCCTGCCCAAAGGATCATCGTAAGTGTAACCAGACCGTAGAAAAGCGGCAAATTTCGCGAGAGACGCTGGTACATGGCTAATCCAAAGCTCCCCCAGGATGCAATCAGGATCAGGATGGACAGCCACCGGCCAGGCTGCCAGCCTTTCCGATCGAGCTGCAGCCAGCGTAAACCCAGCCATGGAAAGACGGTTGCTGTAATGCTCAGGACGACAGCGATTGTCATCAGCCACAGTGAAAGCTCGACACCGTGTTCGATCAGGGCAAGGGCACTTCCAAGAATGAACAATAAGAAGGAAAAAATCTGGATCAATTCAGCAAATGAGATTCTGGTGCGGAAAATTCTCATTGAAGCTCCTTACATGCAATCACAAGGAACCGATGGGCAGTTGTACTGAAATGCCCGAGTGTTTCAATCACATTGTGGATTCTTTTCAACCCAATAGCGTGGGTCTTTGCGTTAAAATCGGGCACCTGCCACGAAATTGCTTTAAGATAATACACCACGGCACCGATATCCTTGAAGATGGTGGTGAGTGCTGCTTGCTCTGCCCTTTCAATTTTAAAGCCTGCATTGATGAGTTCGGTGAATGCTTCAGTCAGGCTGTATTTCACATAAGGGAAGCTGACCGCATCCTCTAAAACCTGGTTCAATTCCAGGTTGTTCAGGCCGCCAACCTGTTGGGTGATGAATTTCGAGCCCGGTTTCAAAACCCGGAAGACTTCCGCCGCAATAAAGCTTTCGTGGCGGTTGATCACAAAATCAAAGTAATCATTATCAAAAGGTAGAGGGGCGGTTTCTTCCGTTCTATGGACGGTGACATTCAAGGGAGCAAGCTGCTTTTCAGCGAGGGATTGATTGGGTGGATAGGATTCGGTGGCGTGGGTTTCAGTTGGCAGAGGAGAGAGTGATGCCAGCAATTCGCCACCGCCTGTGCCCATATCCAGTAAGGTTCGCACATGTTCAAAATGAGATTTGACAATGGCAGGATAATCCCATGGCGGGTCTTCCTGGATCATACGATCGTTGAGCCAATTGAAATCCCAGCCCGAGAAATGGGCTTCCTCGGCTTCAGAGATGAGCTGCTGGTATCGTTCAGGATTCATGATCATCATTATTGATCACCCTTCAGCGCTGGTAGGTTTGTTGATTGTGGTTCCATTGGGCAGGCCACACCGCCGGGATGATTGCGGCGATGCCTGCACCCAGTCCTAATATACCCAGTAAGCCCGCGAACAGGCTGGCAGGTGGGAAAATCGCTGCCAGCAAGAAGCCAATCATCGCCGTCAGCAGTAGACCGCCGGCAACAGCCGCAAGGATGCCTGCAATTTTCAAGCCGCGTTTTTGCGATGCCAACCGCAGGCCATGAATCTCCCCGGTGACCCCGTTAATCACGAGGACCTGGGGATTACCATCGTCATCCAGGTAGTAGGTGGTGTACATCGGCAGGAGGAATTGCGTCCAATGCTGATGCTGGTAATTGGCTTTGATTGCAAAATTTCGTTGGTGCTGGGCGCTCGCTGCCCTGGTGACCAGGCTGGCAAGTGAGCGATTAACTTCCGGAAGCGCGAACGGCCAGGCTTCATTCGGTGGAAGATCAGGAACTTCAAGAATGGATTCGCCGACTGCTGCCGGGTCATAGTTTTGTGCTTTGTCCATGGGATAGATGCCTGTCATTTCTTGCCGTTTTTGGTGCTCTTCCAGCGCGGGAACGGGAACATTATCAACATGTGTATCCACTTCGCCCACTCTGGGTTCCCAACGTATACGGTTCTCGATTTGCTTACGGGATACCCATTGGCCATTGCTATAGTTTTCTTTGGTGCTTTCCACCTGGTAATCAAACCCGGCTTCCATCTGCCACTGCCCGACGACATCACAATCGACCAGCCATAACGGCCAGAAGAGGGCTAGGGTCCGTTGGAGCAGGATTTCAGGCTTCAGGTCTTCAGGTTTTATCCAGATGCTTGAGGAAAAGCCTGTATAGATGGCAGGTAAATGCGCTGTGCTGGTTCTGAAGGGTAAGATCCGCTCCGGTTCGGAGAGGCGTAAACGGGCGGGTTGATCTTCCAAGGTACCATCCCTGCAAATCGGGCAAAGCGGGGTGCCATTTCCTGGATGTATCAGGAAAACCCGCTGACAGCGCGGGCAACCTGCAGGCTTTCGTGCCAGCCCCCAGAGGTTTTGTTCATCTTCGATAATTTTTACTTGTGCTGTATCTTCGGACATTATTTCGCCTCCGATTGCCGAGCTTTATTGAAAAGGATGATGCTAATGACCAGCCCGATCACAAACAGGATGATCCCGATCACAAATGGGATCACGCCAATACCGCCAATCAGGAGGGTCAATATGCCAATCAAGCCCAAGATTGCCCCTGGTGCAAGCAATGCTGCAATCACCAGCCACACCTTCCACCATGCCACGGGTTTCTGGCCGGCGATGGTCCCTGTTTGTCCGTTGACCATGATCTGATAGACTTTTTCCTGGTAACGGTAGGATGTCAGGTAAACGGGCAGCAGGATGTAACGCCAGGACTCATCTGAAAAATCTGCAGTCATACAGAAATTGCGGACATGGGCAGAACCAATATCCTGCCTGCAGACCTGTTTAGCCTGCTCGCGAATGGCCATTTTCCCCTTTTCCCAGGCTTCAGTCAGGGTGGTTTGATAAGCCAACGACTGCCAACCCGCCAGGAAATCAGGTTTATAGGCAACAAGGTCGTTCAGGTGAAAGGGATGCAGTTTCTTAAGGATGGGGTGGCTGATATGAGATGGATTGCTTCCGGGGACGAGATGATCATCGATATTCAAGTGAACATGGCCATCTTCCCAACGCCAAACGATCCTTGTGCGTGTCTCCCAGCGTTTCTCATGGGCGTTGTAATGGCGCTCAGTGCGCTCATAACCGACCTGGGCTTTCCAATAGGCATCCACGCCGGAATCAAAGGTCCAGAACGGCAGGTAAATGCCGTTGAATTTCTGAACAATAGTATTGGCAGCCAGCTCATCAGGGTGAAACCAGCCTTGCCCCAACCAGTCCAGCGTTAATCCGCGGATTTGTTCCGGTGGGATTTTGAAGGGAACCATAAAGCGTGGACGGAGAAATTCATCAAGGTAAACGGTGACATTGACCTTGTTGGATGCGCAAAACGGGCAGGTAGTGCTGATGGCACCTTCTGGAATCGAGAGCTCACCGCCGCACGAATCGCAATGGATCATCTTTCGCTCTGTTCCCCAACCACGATCAGATTGCGAGAGCGTTTCAAGCGTAAATTCGAATTCCTGGGCTGATTGCCCAAGCTGCCGGCTTTTAACGGGAGCAACATAACCGCAGTATTCGCAGGCTATGCCGCCAGCAGCAATATCATAAGCCGTACTTGCACCACAGTTCGGGCAGGCATAGCTTGTGACTTGGTCGATTTGTTTTGTCTTTGGCTCAGGTGCAAAAACAATTACACCTGGCACTCTGGATTCAACCCGGGTGAAACCATCGGGAACTGGCCATACTGTTCTTTGGGAATTAGATTGTGCCATCAATCAGCCTCCTCATTCTGAGCGCGGACCATTCTAATTGTATCGCATCCAGGAGATGGATACAAAAAATATTATTAACATTATCCGAATTTGACCTGTGAAACTGTAGATAATCTTGGGAATGGAGGCGCTTGCCAGATGCGATAAAATGAGGATATGGTATTGATCATTGATGGGCACAACTTGATTCCAAAGTTCGAAGATCTGACCCTTTCGGATCCGGATGATGAACAAGGCTTGATCCGTTTGTTACAGGAATATTGCCGTGTGCGGCGAAAGAAGGTTGAGGTTTACTTTGATGGCGCGCCAGCAGGCAAATCCGGGGAAAGGCATTTTGGTCAGGTGAAAGCTCATTTTGTTCGCGTCGGGCAAACAGCAGATGATGCGATCATGGCGCGGTTGAAACGATTGGGCAAACGTGCCCGGAATGTCATGGTTGTGAGTTCTGACCGCCAGGTGCAGCAAGCGGCCAGAGCATCCCATGCCGGTGTATTATCCTCCGAAGAATTTGCTGCAGATTGGCGCAGCCTGGTTGATGATGAGCCTGAAATCGATCCGCGCAATCGTCTGCTGTCGGATTCGGAAGTTGAAGCTTGGGAACAGGTCTTTCGTAGGGGGCATCCAAAATAAAGAAGTTCTATATTTAACAAATTAGGTCTATTTTGTAAAACTCTAATCTAAAATTAATGACATTACATAGATGATGTAGTAGAGTTCGAATAAAGGCACAAAACATTATTGGTATTTAGCGTGCCTTCCATCCAGAACTCCTTAGGACCTTGTGTTCTAAACGAAGAACGGGTGGTTTTACAAATAATTGCCTGGCATGTCCCCCCCATGCCAGGCAATTCTCTTAATTCTTTGTTGATTTATGATATTATCCAATCTGACAACGGGAAAGATGGGTTCGAATGAAAAATAAGCGATGGAATCTGGTTCTTTTTATTGGTCTTGGGCTAATGATAAGTTCCTGCAACCTTCCAGTTTTGATGGAAAATCAGGATGATATTGTTGTGGATCAGACATCGCAATTACCAACACAGTCTAATCAACCCATTGCAAGCGAGACTTCTGAACCTGGAGGAACGCCCACTTTACTGGAAGATGAAATCACCGTTCTTGACCGAAAGATATTTGTTGAGGTAGATGACCCACTTTATGGCGTTGAAGGTGTTTGGCCTAATTTGGAGGGCTCAGAAGTTTTGGTTGATGCTTTCAACAATGAGATTGACCAATTTATTGAAGCTGTTCTAGATGATTTCCTGGTCGCTTTGAATGATTTATCGAATGAGATCCAAGGAGAGGGTGAGCAACCGTTGAGTTTTCTCACCTTCAATTATGAACTGACCTATTCTGACCGACACCTGTTCAGCTTTTACCTCACTTTTGATCGGTATATTTCGCTCTCAGCACACCCCTTTCCTTTTTCTCATGCGTTGAACTATGATGCAAAAAATTCACAAATTTTAAATTTGGAAGATCTATTCTTGCCTGGAACTGATCCTGTCCAGGAAATTAGCATCCGACTCGACCCTATTTTAAAGGGCAGGGGTTTTGGTTATCAGGAAGGAATCGCGGCCGAGGTGATGCGCCAGCGCGAAAATTGGAACCTGCTGCTGGATGGTCTGCAAATCAATTTTGATGTTTACGAGGTGGCACCTTATGCTGCCGGTCCCCAACATGTTTTAATTCCGTGGGAAGACCTTGTTGATTTGATCGATCCATCTGGACCGGCAGGAAGCATGATGAATTAGATTGTTAATAATCTGCAGGGAAAAAGGAAATTCCGCCTGCAGATGGGTATATGATAAGAAAATAATTAAGGTAGAGGTAGACGATCATGAGAAATGAATCACCACAACCCAAGAAAACCCTGTTGACTGTGCTTGCGCATCCTGATGATGAATCCTTTGGTATGGGCGGCACACTGGCATGGTATGCCCAGCAGGGTGTGGATGTGGATTTGATCTGTGCCACGCGAGGTGAAGCGGGGGAAATTGATCTGGAGTACAAAGAAAGCATAAAGAGTGCTGCTTGCCTGCGGACCCAGGAGCTTCGCTGTGCAGCTCAGGTATTGGGGATTCGCGAGGTCCATTTCCTGAACTATCGCGATTCGGGCATGCCCGGCATGGCGGAAAATCACCATCCAAAAGCACTGGCAGCGCAGCCGGTAGATGCGGTTGCACAAAAAATCGCCCACATCATGCGCCAGATCAAGCCGGATGTGGTCCTCACTTTTGATCCGATTGGGGGTTATCGCCACCCGGACCATATCGCCATCCAGAAGGCGACCGTCCGCGCCTTTGACCTTGTTGCTGATGAAGGTTTTAGCGACCCTGAAGGGCTTCCCCCCTTCCAACCCGAAAAATTGTATTTTCATATCATGAATCGCACCTATTTACGGATGTGGGTCGGCTTGATGCGCTTGTTCGGACAGGACCCCCGCAAATTTGGGCGGAATAAGGATATTGATCTGGTTTCCATCACCGAGGTCGATTTTCCTACCCATGTAAAGATCAATTACCGTTCGGTCAGGGCGCTTCAAGAACAGGCGGCTGCCTGTCATGCCAGCCAGGGTGGGGAGGCAATGAACAAGGGGTTTCGCGGCTTTATCACGAAGCTTTTTAGCGGCTACCAGGATGCCTATATGCAGGCTTACCCGGCACCAAAGGCGGATGCAATGAGCAGACGGGATTTGTTTGGGTAAAAGCAGGGAATAGAGTATTAGGTAATGGGAATTAGGGAAAAGGGATTAGGTATTAGGTAATTGGAAGCAGCCTTTAGGATTCAGTTAATGGGTGTTAAGGGGGCAGTTTTTAGATGTCCTGAGTCCAATGCACAGTAATAAAAGAATTAAGGATGGAAAAGGGGGCATGGCTGTCCTGGCGGTAGAATAGAGATTTATCCAAAATCTTATTCTAATCCGCAGACAGTGTGTATAAAGTAGGGATTTCCCCCAATTTTGGAATGCTTACCTTGGAAGGAAATCCCCTTGGTTACGCCAAATCCAGCAGCAGGTGGTCTGTTCAGTCTGTGGGTATTTCTCCTATCGGTAAGCAGGTTGCCGGACCGCTTAGCTTGGCATAATATCCCCAGACCAAGCAGGTGCCGTCGCCTTCCGGATTTTCAATCACCCAATAATAACCTGATTTATCCCGTCCAACCACGTTGGCCGTCCTGCCTGTATGCAGCACGCTGACGATATCATACCCTTTACCCGGTCCCACACGGCAGTTGGTGGGTACGGTTACCTCGAGCGTGACTTCGGTGGGCGCTGGCGGTGGGCCCTCGACGGGCAAGCATGCAGCCGGTCCGGTCAGGGTTGCATAATAATCCCAGACCCAGCAGGGCGTATCACAGCCATCCGGGTGTTCGGCCAGCCAAAACTTCCCAGATTCGTGGCGGGCGAGAACAGTGACGGTCTTTCCTGTGTGTAAGACAGTGGCAATCTCATAGCCTTTGCCAGGTCCCATGCGGCAGTTGGTGGGTACGCTCACTTTCAGGGTCACATCTGTGGGTTTGGGCGGCGCATCCTCGATAGGCAGGCTGTCTTTTGGTCCGGTGATCGTAGCGTAATAGCCCCAAACCCAGCAGGTCCCCGCACACCCGTCGGGGTGTTCAATCACCCAGAAGTCTTGTGTTTCGTGGCGGGCAACGACCTTGACCGTCTGACCTGTATGCAAAACCGTCAGGATGTTATAGGCTTTTCCGGGGCCTGAACGGCAGTTGGTGGGCACACTAACCTGGAGTGTAACCTGATCGGCAGTTTCTTCAGGTGGCTCTTCGCCATCAGAAGCGGATATCGCGATCACAGTGGTGTAGCCTTGTCCCCACAAGCCATACACGCCTGCAACCATTAGGATGAGTAATCCGATAATAAGACATTTGCGATTTAAAATTTTCATCACCATTGCTCCTTTTCTATCTTTCCATGATTTATTTCAACATTGACCATTTTTGCGAATAATTTCTTCATTTCGAAGGAATAATTATTTCGTATAGTAAGTGTTATTGGAATTTGAACGGATTGTTCATGGATCAGCCTTCACCAAAGCAAACGATTCAACATTCTGCAGTCAACCGAAATCATTAATTGTGGCAAACCTTTCAATCTTGAAAAATCACTTTATTGAAAAATTAATACCATTAATTGTGCTTTAGAAATTTTATAAAGGAAAATTTTGGCTGCATTGATGCTTACAAGCTTCTTCCAGAGGCAAAGTTTTCCAGGCAAAGTCACCCTGATTGGGGAAACATTGTTCCCTCATTTTTAGCTGTTAGATTTAACGCCCCATAGAAAGGTTCAGATATGACAATTATATCATATCCACACCCATTTCTCTACTTTACCAATACACCAATAATCCTTGTTGATCATTATTATCCATGCCTTTTTTATCACTGCGAGCCTGCGAAGCAATCTCGCCTTTTATCATAAAGGCTGACGCGGTTCATGAACTACCTATGATGGTCATCCTGTCGTACAAGTGGATTGATGCTGGATGGTGAAGTCATTATGCTCACAAAAAATCCCGGGTCCGTACTGAATCCCGGGATAATTCGATAGGCGTTGGGTTAATCCTGCCAGTATTGACGCTGTTTTATTCTTCTGGCGCCTCAATCGTTTCAAAGATCAACCCGCCATCACCAGCGGCAATCCTTACTGTGTCCCCTTCCCGAATCTCACCGCTGACCACTTTCAATGCCAGCGGGTCCTGGACCTCGCGCTGGATGGTCCGTTTGAGAGGGCGTGCGCCAAAGTCGGGCTCATACCCCTTTTCTGCCAGGTATTCACGGGCATTTGCATCCACCTGTAAAACCAGGTTGCGCTGCTTCATCAGCTCAGCCACCCGCTCCAGCTGAAGGTCAACGATTTGTTTTAGGTAATCCTTGGTGAGCGGATGGAAAACAACGATCTCATCAACACGGTTGAGGAATTCGGGTCGGAAGTGTGCCTGTAAAAGCCGGTTGATTTGATCCCGTGAAACCTCTTTGACCTGGTTCTTGTCCTCAACGCTGCTCATCCAGAGTTCACTGCCCAGGTTGCTGGTCATGATCACAACCGTATTTCGGAAATCCACCGTTCGCCCCTGACCATCGGTCAATCGTCCATCATCCAGAAGTTGAAGTAGGGCATTGAAAACCTCTGGGTGAGCTTTTTCAATCTCATCAAACAGCACCATGCTGTAAGGACGACGTCGGACGGCTTCGGTCAGCTGACCGCCTTCTTCAAAGCCCACATAGCCGGGAGGTGCGCCGAACAGCCGGCTGATGGTGTGCTTCTCCTGGTATTCGCTCATATCGATGCGCACCATGGCGTTGTCGTCATTGAAAAGGAATTCTGCCAACGCACGCGCTAGCTCCGTTTTACCAACACCGGTAGGGCCGAGGAAGATGAATGAGCCAATCGGGCGGTTGGGATCCTGCAAGCCTGCCCGTGCCCGGCGGACGGCATTGGATACCACGTCCACTGCCTCATCCTGCCCAACGATTCGCTGATGCAATCGTTTTTCCATGTGCACCAGCTTTTCCATCTCACCTTCCAGCAAGCGGGATACAGGGATGCCAGTCCAGTTGGCGATAACTTCTGCGATCTCCTCAGCGTCCACCTCTTCTTTTAATAAAGTGGATTCAGACTGGATTTCTTTCAGACGCTTTTCAGCGTTTTGCAGTTGTGTTTGCAAATCATTCAGGGTGCCGTAGCGCAGGCGAGCTGCTTTTTCAAGATCAGCGCGCCTTTCGGCGTTTTCAATCTCCGTTTCGGTCTGGTCGAATTCTTCTTTGATGTTCCTGATCTCCATAATGGCGTCTTTTTCAGTTTGCCAGCGGGTGTGGAGTTGGCTGGCTTTTTCCTGCAGATCCGCCAGGTCCTTTTCGATATTATCCAGCCGTTCCCTGGAGGCTTTGTCCTTTTCGTTCTGGAGTGCTTGGCGTTCGATTTCCAACTGCATGATCGCCCGGTCAACCTCATCCAACGGCTGGGGTTTTGAATCAATCTCTGTCCGCAGCCGTGCTGCGGCTTCATCGATCAGGTCAATGGCTTTATCTGGCATAAATCGATCGGCAATATAGCTGTGAGAGAGGGATGCTGCGGCGATCACTGCCGGGTCGGTGATCCGAACCCCATGATGCACCTCATACCGCTGTTTCAAGCCGCGCAGGATGCTGATGGTATCCTCCACAGAGGGTTCATTGACAAAAACCGGTTGGAAACGACGTTCAAGCGCAGCATCCTTTTCGACGTGCTTACGGTATTCATCCAGCGTGGTCGCTCCAATCATGTGGAGCTCACCCCGTGCCAGCATAGGTTTGAGCATGTTACCGGCATCCACGGCACCTTCCGCAGCACCAGCACCCACAACGGTGTGCATTTCATCCACAAACAGGAGGATCTCGCCTGCGGAATCCGTAATCTCTTTGAGAACGGCTTTCAATCGTTCCTCAAATTCACCGCGGTACTTTGCGCCTGCGACCAGGGCACCGACATCCAGGGCAATGATCTTTTTGTTCTTCAACCCATCCGGTACATCGCCGTTGACGATGCGCTGCGCCAGACCTTCCACAATGGCAGTTTTCCCAACACCAGGTTCGCCAATCAGCGCCGGGTTATTTTTGGTGCGACGCGAAAGAATCTGGATCACACGCCGGATCTCCTGATCACGCCCAATGACGGGATCGAGCTTACCGGTGCGCGCCAAGGCAGTCAGGTCTCTCCCGTATTTTGTAAGTGATTCATAGGTCGATTCCGGATTTTGTGAGGTCACCCGCTGGGTGCCGCGCACTTCTTTGAGCGCTTTGAGGATGGCATCCTTCGTTAAACCGTAGCCTGCCAATCGTTTTCCTTCAACGCTTTCTGTCAGACCCAAAAGTAGGTGTTCGGTGGAGATGTATTCATCCGACATACCCTTGGCATAACGTTCAGCGGTGCTAGTTACATTGGCTGTTTGCTGCGAAAGCCCGGGTTGTCCTGTCCCACCGCCGTAAACCTTGGAACGTCCTTCCAGATGCTGTTGGATTTCTTCGCGAAGGGCAGCCGGACTGCCTGCCACCTTAGTGACAATCGCTGGGACCACGCCTTCTGCCTGGTTTAGCAGGGCAAATAGCAAATGAATAGGTTCGATCGTTTGGTGATTAAAATCTAAAGCAAGCTGCTGCGATTGGATCAGCGCTTCCTGGGCTTTTTGTGTAAATTTGTTTAGATCCATATTTTTCCCTCAATTCTTATCCTACAAAAAAAACAAAAAAATCATCGATGGATAACCCAATTTCAGGGTCCTTCTTCCACACTGATAATTGTATGGCTGAGATATTTGAGATTTATTAAATCATTGTCAGAATAATGCAAACAAATCATAACGAATTGTCGTTAACCCCTGATTAAATTGCGATTGACAGCAATCATAAAATTCATTACACTAATAAGAGACTAAAGCTGGGCATTGACCCGGTCCATTAAACATGCATGCAAAGATCAAGGAGGAACAATGGTTGCCCCCATTTACCAAATCACGATGCGCTCAGGCCCAACACCAGGAAAGAGTTACCCCTTTGATATGGAGGAAGTTAATTTCGGACGTGACCTTGCCAATGACATCACCATCAGTGATCCAGAAGTGTCACGCCGACATGCTCGATTCTATATGCGGGATGATAATATCTATTTGGAGGATTTGGGCTCAACCAATGGCACCTTTCTAAATGGTGAACGTGTCACCACACCCCAGCAATTGCGATCGGGCGATGTGATCACCTTCGGCGAGCATATTGTGATGGTGTTTGAACGGGCTGTATTTGACGTGGAGTCAACGGTTGTTGCTGCTGGTGCACCCATGGTAGATGAAGATCTGACTCCTGAGCCACAGGTTTATCAAGCAGCACAGGAACCGGAAGCCTATTCACAACCCCTGCCAGAATCCCAACAGGTAAGCCCTCTTCCCGTGGCGAAGCCCGTTAAACCCGCAAAAGTGAAAAAAGGCGGATTGCCGTCCTGGCTGGTTGTGTTGATCATTGCGATTGTCGTTCTGACCTGTGTGATTGCGGTAACGCTCTATTTCATGCCGGCATCATGGTGGTGTGCAATCACATTCAACTTGCTTGAAGGTTGTCCAATTCCTTAGGGAAACCCTGAGACACTCAAACATCCCGAAGTATCCAAACTTCGGGATGTTTTTTTATTCCTTTCTTTCATGCGGCAATAATTGGGTCATAGAACACCCTCTTTTTGGGGGAACGTGTTGAAGTGAGGTTATTTAACATATAATTTGTGATCGCTCTGAATAGGAGCCCGGCACATTTGGGCTGCTTGCGGCGTGTGCTATAATGACAGGTTATGAGCAGGAACAAATTAGCTTACAACCGGGATTTCATATATGTTTAAGAAAATTTCACAACTTTTTGGCGGGGATCCGCATCAAAAGAAGGTTGATTCATTAAAGATAATTATTGACGAAATTAATTCGCTTGAGCCGGCTTATGAAGCCTTGACAGACGCACAGCTCTCCTCGAAAACCGCCGAATTTAAGGCGCGCTTTGCCAACGGGGAAACCCTGGATGACTTGCTGGTGGAAGCTTTTGCCACGGTGCGGGAAGCAAGCAAGCGCACCCTTGGGCAGCGTCACTATGATGTGCAGTTGATCACAGGTATTACACTCCATCGTGGTGAGATCGCTGAAATGAGAACCGGAGAGGGAAAAACCCTTGCAGCAACTTTGCCCCTGTATTTGAATGCAATCGCCGCAGGCGGCGCACATCTTGTGACAGTCAATGATTACCTGGCACGCCGTGACGGACGCTGGATGGGGTCAATTTACCGTTATCTTGGGCTTTCGGTCGGCATCTTGCAGATGGCTTCACGAACAGAACATGGTCGAAAAGCTTTCATTTATGACCCTGAGCTGCGTTCCCCAATCGAAGAACAGGATCAGGTCCGCATGGTTGATCGCAATTTGGCTTACCAGGCGGATATCACCTACGGAACCAATAACGAGTTTGGCTTTGATTACTTGCGTGATAACCTGGCTACCAGCAAGGGAGCCCAGGTCCAGCGTGGACATTTCTTTGCCATCATCGATGAAGTTGACAACATCCTGATCGATGAAGCCCGAACGCCTTTGATCATATCCGGTCCATCCCATGAAGATTCGGAGTGGTATAACCGGATGGCGCAAGTTGTGAAGCAGCTGCTGCCAGAGGATTACGAGGTCAGCGAAAAAGACCGCACGGTGACCCTTTCGGAAATTGGCCTGGCGCATGTTGAGGAACTGCTCAATCTGCCCTTGCGAGATCCGGAACGCCCCGAGGATATCACACCCGAGCAAGCGCGATTGTTGGGTTTTCTTGAACAAGCACTGCGGGCGGAGTTTCTTTTCCATCGCAACAAAGAGTACATCGTTCAGAATAATGAAGTCATCATCGTTGACGATTTCACCGGTCGCCTGATGCCCGGTAGACGCTGGTCGGATGGTTTGCACCAGGCGGTTGAAGCCAAAGAAGGTGTGAAGGTTGAGGCAGAAAATGTAACCTATGCGACCATAACCATTCAGAATTATTTCCGTATGTATGAAAAATTGGCAGGAATGACCGGTACTGCCCTTACTGAGGCTGAGGAATTTTATAAAATTTACGGACTGGATGTATTACCCATCCCAACGCACCTGGATTACAGGGCTATGGGCAAGAATCCTGATTTGATCGAAGCATCGGATAAGGATGACTCTGGTTATAAATATACGTATTACCACCGTCCAGAGGATGCGGGTAAAGCACCTGTTTTCTGGAACAGGAAAGATTTCCCTGATATCGTATATCGTTCTGGTGAGGCAAAACTGCGGGCGATCGTTCGGGAGATCATTTATTTCCATGTGATCGGCAGACCTCAGCTGGTCGGCACGACCTCGGTTGAAAATTCCGAACGGCTGTCTGAAAGGCTCAACGCTGCAAATGTGCGTCGGTTGCTTGAAGTCTTCTTGGTACGATATGCCTATATCCAACATCGAGGTCTTAATGACCAGGATGTGATGTCCACTCCGGAACTTGACCAGCTTTACGCACCCCTGGATCAATTACGCAGCCCGGAATTGCGACGGTTGGGACGCGAGTATGGTTTGACTTCGCTCAGCCCTATGGACGCGGAAAATCAGCAGGCACTGCTGGAGATTTTCGAGCTGAATCCAGAGGATTGGGATCGCCTGGAAAACGTGATCAAAGCCGGCGTGTCCCACCAGGTGTTGAATGCCCGCAAGCACACTGAAGAATCCAAAATCATTGCCGATGCCGGCGCTTTTGGTGCGGTCACCATTGCCACCAATATGGCGGGGCGTGGTGTCGATATCAAGCTGGGCGGTGAGCTGCCCGAGGAACACCTGACCAACATCAACCGCTTGCTGGCGGAGGTGGGACAGGATGATCCATACAATATGAACATGCAGGAACGCTTACAGATCCTCGAAGCTCTCCCAGAAGACTCCTATGGTGAACAGGCAGAAGATGTCCAACGCTTCTTTAAATACATGGAGGAGATGCGCCGAGTGCGTGAACTGGGCGGTTTGCACGTGATCGGCTCGGAACGACATGAAGCTCGGCGGATCGATAACCAGCTGCGTGGGCGTGCAGCCCGTCAGGGAGATCCAGGCTCATCCCGGTTTTACCTTTCTCTGGATGATGACCTGATGCGCCTGTTTGGGGGTGACCAGGTGGACGGTCTGATGGCGCGTTTGAAGATTGATGAGGGCGTTCCAATTGAAAGCGGATTGATCGGTCGGCTTGTGGAATCCTCACAATCGCGTGTGGAAGGCGCGAACTTTGATGTCAGAAAGCATCTTCTTGAATATGATGACGTGCTCAATTCCCAGCGTGAACGGATCTATGAACAGCGTGAGCGCATCTTCACGAAAGAGGATTTGCGCGAAGATGTCACAGAAATGCTGCATACGGAGATTGGTCGGCGGATTGAGGTCGGTATGCAGGATGAGGAAGGACCCTGGAAGCTGCTGGCTTATTTAGAAGATGTTCAACCGACGATGGACATCCCAGAAGGTGTGTATCCATCCTATCCCCTCAAATTGATGGTAGACAAGGTTGGTACCCAACCAACGATTGATGCTCTGAAATCGCGCCTGGTCGAACTGGCATCCCAGGCATTGGAAGCCTGGCATGATCATTTACAAAACTGGGCAAAAGCGCTCATCCAGCAATCGGAACAGCATTTTGCGACTCAATTAAACGAACGAATGGACATCGTTGACAGTTTTGTGGATGGATTGAGTGATAACCTGGAGGTTCGAACGGATCGGATCAGCCAGGAGCTTTCAGAACTGGTGCGCATCCCGCTCCGTCTGAGCAGCGATGACCTTTCTGGCTTGCAAGATGGTAGAAAAGAGTCTGTCGAAACCGTCAGGCAGCAGGTTCGCAGTACATTAATGCAGATCTTCCTCCGGCGATTGATCCTGACCTTTGAAAGCCGATTGAACGACAACTGGAACATGAAAGCAGCTGATTTTGTGGATCGGGATTGGGATGCAATTGAGAGTCTGCTGTTGGGAAGAGTAAATGAAACCCTTCAACATCGGTCCGAGTACCTATTCGGAGAAAACGGTGAAATTGCCCGTGACCTGGATGCCAACCGTGATTTGATGGAGGAAGCCCTCCAGGATAACAATTCATTGCTGCGGCTGCTTTTGCTGATCACCCAGGGTAAGGTGATCACATTTGATGAGCGGACTCACCGCAGAAAACTTAAAGCAACCCTTCGCCTGACCTACATCTTCCTGGCTGCCCGTCTTTTTGAGAAAGAACCTTTGGAAGCAATTCAAGCCGATATCCTGGCTCATCTTGAGCGTGCACAGGATCAACTTGCCCAGATCTGGGGAACAGCTGAATTAGAACGTCTCCATAATACCGGGCAAACTTTATCCCACCTGACTGAAGATTGGCAGACCAAATTAGCAGAATCCGCAGGAAGAGATCTTATTGAACGGGCTAAGGAGCAACCGCTTGATCAGCTCTCTCCCTCTGATCGTCAACAGCTTGTTTTTTCACTGGGAAAATTTGCCCAAAACCGTCTTTACCGGCATATCTTGTTGGATAAGATATCCGAATTGTGGGTGGAATATCTCACCAGGGTGGAAGCCTTGCGGGTGTCTGTGCGGATGGAGGCATATGGTCAAAAGGATCCGCTGGTGTCTTACAAAGGACAGGCAAGTGAGATGTTTTCAAACCTGTTATCTGATATCCGTGCAGGTGTGATTGACCAGATGTTCCGCGTCCGGTTGGTGCGCAAAGAAGATACTGGGAAGGTGCAAAGCGCACCACAGCGAACATCTGCCAACGGCACAGCATCTGGCGATCAAAAAAAGTCCAGGAAAAAAAGCCGAAAACGGCATTGATCATATCCATTAATAAATGAAGAGGAATCATGCATATATTGGTAACAAACGACGATGGGGTTCATGCGCCCGGGCTGCTGGCGTTGGTTCAGGCGATGCGCAAGCTCGATGGAAAAGTATCAATTCTGGCACCCGATCACAACTGGTCTGCTTCCGGACATGTCAAAACGCTCCACCGTCCGCTTAGAGTGAAGCAGACACTGCTTGATGATGGCACACTTGCCTGGGCAAGTGACGGGGCACCCTCTGACTGTGTCGCTTTGGCTCAGCTGGGCTTTATTCCGGATAAAATCGACCTGGTTGTTTCCGGGATCAACCCAAACGCAAATATCGGGCACGATGTCACTTATTCCGGGACGGTTACGGCAGCCATGGAAGCAGCCATCTGGGGAATCCCCGGGATTGCCGTTTCAATTAACCCACCTGATGATCACACTGGCCCGGTGGATTTTGACCCGGCCGCTGAAGCTGCGCGAAGGCTTGTGCTGTGGCTGCAGGATCAGGATGAAATCCCCCAAAATACGATCTTAAATGTAAACGTTCCATATGGACCCCTTTCAGAAATGAAAGGATTTCGGATCACGCGCCAGGGGATGAGGATCTATCGGGATGAGCTGGTCCGTCGGCTGGATCCACGCGGAAAACCCTATTACTGGATTGGGGGAGAAGCTCCAATAGGCGTGGAAGAGCCCGGGACAGATTATGGTGCGCTTTTATCAGGCTATGTTTCAATTACGCCCATCCAGCTGGATCTGACGAGCAAAAAGATGGAATCCTGGATGCAAGAACGTGAATTTGAAAGCAAGATGAAGGTCAAATAAGAATTGTTGTGATATTTTAAGGTTCAGTATTGATTTTCTGCTTGACAAGATATTAATAGTAGGTATAATCCTTCTTCGTGCTTAACGCACAGGTCTTGCTGAGAAACGAGCAGATCCTTAAAAAAATAATATCGACCAGCGTCTCCGGTAAAAAACCGTCAATTATGAAAAACTGACGTAAAAATTCAAAAGAATCTCTTGACGACAGGCTAAGAATAGAGTAAGATAATAATCCCCTTACAAAGGGAAGATGATCTTGCCTGGCAACAAGCAGATCTTTGAAAACCAAAGATGCAGAGCGTGAGTCTTGAATTCAGCTCATCAGGGAAGCGCAACGAAATAAGGCGGCCGGTGTTGGCGAGAAAGCATCGGCGCTTTTCTCTGGAAAAAGAAGTCATAGGAATTAGCAAATGACTTGACAAGCCTTGCTGAACTGAGTAGAATCAAAATCTCGCTTTGAGAGATAGTACCTTAACAACTGAAGAGTGATAGGAAGATGACAAACCTCGTCAATGAAATTAGATCAAAACAGATCTTACAATATCCGCTAAACAAGAACGAAACACCTTAACAAGTGATAAAATTTTTGCGGAGAGTTTGATCCTGGCTCAGGATGAACGTTGGCGGCGTGCCTAATACATGCAAGTCGAACGAAGAAATTGATGTAGCAATACCTTGATTTTCTTAGTGGCGAACGGGTGAGTAACGCGTTGGTGACCTACCCCAAAGACAGGGATAACAGTTCGAAAGAATTGCTAATACCATATGTGATCATTTGGACTAGATGCCTAATGATTAAAAGGAGCTTGCTCCGCTTTGGGAGGGGCCTGCGTGCCATCAGCTAGTTGGTAGGGTAATGGCCTACCAAGGCTATGACGGCTAGGGGACCTGAGAGGGTGGCCCCCCACAATGGAACTGAAACACGGTCCATACACCTACGGGTGGCAGCAGTAGGGAATATTGGTAATCTGCGAAAGCGGGAACCAGCAACGCCGCGTGTGCGAAGAAGGCCTTCGGGTTGTAAAGCACTTTTCGGGAGGAAGAGGAAGGACTGTACTCCCGGAATAAGTCTCGGCTAACTACGTGCCAGCAGCCGCGGTAATACGTAGGAGGCTAACGTTATTCGGATTTACTGGGCGTAAAGCGCGTGCAGGCGGTTCGGTAAGTTGGACGTGAAAGCTCCCGGCTCAACTGGGAGAGGTCGTTCAATACTGTCGGACTAGAGGATGGTAGAGGGAGGTGGAATTCCGGGTGTAGTGGTGAAATGCGCAGATATCCGGAGGAACACCAGTGGCGAAAGCGGCCTCCTGGACCATTCCTGACGCTCAGACGCGAAAGCTAGGGTAGCGAACGGGATTAGAGACCCCGGTAGTCCTAGCCGTAAACGATGTGAACTTGGCGTCGGTGGGATTAAATCCATCGGTGTCGAAGCTAACGCGATAAGTTCACCGCCTGAGGACTACGGCCGCAAGGTTAAAACTCAAAGGAATTGACGGGGACCCGCACAAGCAGCGGAGCGTGTGGTTTAATTCGTTGCTACACGAAGAACCTTACCTGGGTTTGACATATAAGTTGTAGGGAACTGAAAAGGGACCGACCCTTCGGGGAGCTTATACAGGTGTTGCATGGCTGTCGTCAGCTCGTGTCGTGAGATGTTCGGTTAAGTCCGCTAACGAGCGCAACCCTCGCCGTATGTTATATGTGTCATACGGGACTGCCGGTAAAAAGCCGGAGGAAGGTGGGGATGATGTCAAGTCAGCATGACCTTTATATCCAGGGCTACACACACGCTACAATGGTCTGTACAATGGGTAGCCAAGCCGCGAGGCGGAGCCAATCCTGAAAGCAGGCCTCAGTTCAGATTGCAGTCTGCAACTCGACTGCATGAAGCCGGAGTTGCTAGTAACCGCAGGTCAGCAATACTGCGGTGAATACGTTCCCGGGTCTTGTACACACCGCCCGTCACGTCATGGAAGCTGGCAACGCCTGAAGCCGGTATCCTAACCCTCACGGGGAGGAGCTGTCTAAGGCGGGGTCGGTGACTGGGACGAAGTCGTAACAAGGTAGGTGTACCGGAAGGTGCGCCTGGATCACCTCCTTTCTATGGAGAACACACCAAAAGGCCTATGGGTCTGGCGGTCACTCCAGATAAAAGGTGCCTTTCTAGCGGTGGAAGGGCATGCATTGAACGATGGTGAAAACCTTCCTGTCACTCTTCAGCTGTTGAGGCTGATTTCTCTAGGGCTATTAGCTCAGCTGGTTAGAGCGCGCCTCTGATAAGGGCGAGGTCTCTGGTTCGAGTCCAGAATGGCCCACTGTGCCCAGCAAGACGGGTACATCCAACTGGGGATGTAGCTTAGTTGGGAGAGCGCCGCCTTTGCAAGGCGGAGGTCACGGGTTCGAGTCCCGTCATCTCCATATGCTGGGCTCCCAGACCCAGACAATGCGGGTCGGTTGACATGAGATGATTGCTGCTGATCGCAGTAAAGGTATCGACGGCAATCATCGCCGGTCAACCGGCGTGTTGGCTAAAAAGCCAATTGCACATTACCAATTGAATAGTCAATGACATCAAATTGTAGGCCGAAATCTAAATTAGATTTCAATTATTAAAATTAGCAAGTGTATGCAAGAAAATTACGATGCGAAATAAATGAAAAAGCATCGATTTCTCCGCATCACGTGTGAAGCTACTAAGAGCTTACGGTGAATGCCTTGGCGATAAGTGCCGATGAAGGACGTGGGACACTGCGATAAGCCTCGGGGAGCTGTGAACAAGCGCTGATCCGGGGATTTCCGAATTGGGAAACCAGCCGTTGCGAACCAACGGCATCACATGCTGAATATATAGGCATGTTGAAGGGAACCTGGGGAACTGAAACATCTAAGTACCCAGAGGAAAAGAGATTATTCCCCAAGTAGTGGCGAGCGAACGGGGAGAAGCCCAAACCGACGTAGTTTACTATGTCGGGGTTGTAGGGTCCGGCATATGAGAGTGATAAATTGTGAGGTTAGTTGAATGGTATGGAATAGCCTACCACAGAGGGTGAGAGTCCCGTAAACGAAAACCGATCAACTTTCGCTGGATACCTGAGTACTACCGGGCACGCTAATCCGGTAGGAAGCTAGGAAGTCCACTTTCTAAGGCTAAATACACTTATCGACCGATAGTGAACTAGTACCGTGAGGGAAAGGTGAAAAGTACCCCTGTTAGGGGAGTGAAAAGAACCTGAAACCGTAAGCTTACAAGCAGTCGAAGGGCTATGATAGGTTGGTGCTATGGTGAAAGCCTGTGCGCACTATTATGCCTGACGGCGTGCCTTTTGGAGAATGAGCCTGCGAGTTAATCTCTGTGGCAAGGTTAAGGGAGTGACACCCGGAGCCGAAGCGAAAGCGAGTCTGAATAGGGCGAGAGTCGCAGGGATTAGACACGAAACCAAGTGAGCTAACCATGGCCAGGTTGAAGCGGGTCTAAACGCCCGTGGAGGACCGAACCCACTAATGTTGCAAAATTAGGGGATGAGCTGTGGTTAGAGGTGATATGCCAAACGAACTTGGAGATAGCTTGTTCTCCCCGAAATAGCTTTAGGGCTAGCGTCATATGTTAAATAACGGAGGTAGAGCACTGAATGGGCTAGGGGGCTCACTGCTTACCAAACCCAATCAAACTCCGAATGCCGTTATTCGATAGTATGGCAGTCGGACTCCGGGAGATGAGTTTCGGGGTCGAAAGGGAAACAGCCCAGACCATCGGCTAAGGTCCCCAAATTCAAGCTAAGTGGGAAACGATGTGAGGTTACTGAAACAACCAGGAGGTTAGCTTAGAAGCAGCTATCCTTTAAAGAGTGCGTAATAGCTCACTGGTCGAGTGATCTTGCGCGGAAAATTTAACGGGGCTAAGCTTGGTACCGAAGCCATGGGTTCTAGTATGACTAGAGCGGTAGGGGAGCGTTCTGTTTGCTTTGAAGGTCGACCGTAAGGACGGCTGGAGCGAACAGAAGTGAGAATGCAGGCATGAGTAGCGTAAAACACGTGAGAACCGTGTTCACCGTATGTCTAAGGTTTCCGACGCCAGGTCGTTCCGCGTCGGGTCAGTCGGGGCCTTAGCCGAGGCCGAGAGGCGTAGGCGATGGATAACCGGTCAACATTCCGGTACCACTTAAGATGAGTGATGGAGGGACGCATAGAGGTAAGCCAGCCTGAGATTGGAAGTTCAGGTGAACCATATGTCAGACGTTGACGCCCGTAGGAAAATCCGTGGGCTGAGTTGAGATATGGTTGCGAGTCTATAAGACGTAAGTGAGCTGACCCTTCGTGCCAAGAAAAGCTTCTAAACGTTGAATCTTAAGTGCCCGTACCGCAATCCGACACAGGTAGACGGGTAGAGTATACCAAGGTGAACGGGAGAACCTTCGTTAAGGAACTAGGCAATTTAGCCTCGTAACTTCGGGATAAGAGGTGCCCTTTGACGTGAATATTTATATGAGCGTTGGAGGGTCGCAGTGAAATGGCTCAAGGGACTGGTTACCAAAACCACAGGTCTCTGCAAAACCGTAAGGTGATGTATAGGGGCTGACACCTGCCCAGTGCCGGAAGGTTAAAGGGAGAGGTTAGCGCAAGCGAAGCTTTGAACTGAAGCCCCGGTGAACGGCGGCCGTAACTATAACGGTCCTAAGGTAGCGAAATTCCTTGTCGGGTAAGTTCCGACCCGCACGAATGGTGTAACAACTTGAGCAGTGTCTCAACGAAGGACCCGGCGAAATTGAAATGGCTGTGAAGATGCGGCCTACCCGCAGTAGGACAAAAAGACCCCGTGGAGCTTTACTGCAGCTTGACATTGAGTTTGGATATTATTTGTGGAGAATAGGTGGGAGGCTATGAAGCCAGGGCGCCAGCCTTGGTGGAGCCATCAGTGAAATACCACCCTGGTAATATTTAGACCCTAACCTACGACCGTAATCCGGCGTGGGGACAGTGTCAGGTGGGCAGTTTGACTGGGGCGGTCGCCTCCTAAAAGGTAACGGAGGCGCCCAAAGGTTCCCTCAGGCTGAATGGAAACCAGCCGTTGAGTGTAAAGGCACAAGGGAGCTTGACTGCAAGACCAACGCGTCGAGCAGAGACGAAAGTCGGGCTTAGTGATCCCACGCTTCTGAGTGGAAAGGGCGTGGCTCACCGGATAAAAGCTACCCCGGGGATAACAGGCTAGTCAGGTCCAAGAGTCCATATCGACGACCTGGCTCGGCACCTCGATGTCGGCTCATCGCATCCTGGGGCTGGATAAGGTCCCAAGGGTCGGGCTGTTCGCCCGTTAAAGCGGTACGCGAGCTGGGTTCAGACCGTCGTGAGACAGGTCGGTCTCTATCCACTGTGGGCGTAAGGGATTTGAGGAGAGCTGCTCCTAGTACGAGAGGACCGGAGTGGACAGACCTCTAGTGTGCCAGTTGTCGTTCCAACGGCATCGCTGGGTAGCTACGTCTGGCAGAGATAACCGCTGAAAGCATCTAAGTGGGAAACTCGCTTCAAGATAAGATCCCTGTAATCCAGTAAATGGAGTAAGATCGCAGGTAGACCACCTGCTTAATAGGCAGTATGTGTAAGTGTAGCAATACATTAAGCTAAACTGTACTAATGATCGAGGGCTTCACCGTGATGTGGAGAACTCGCTGCTTTTTCGCCTCGATTTTATGATTGTTGACTATTCTTTGGTATCTTTAAAAATTTATTTGTGTGAAATTGTCCTTTGGTGATTGGAGCGGTGAGGCTACACCCGGTAACATCCCGAACCCGGTCGTTAAGCTCGCCAGCGCTGATGGTACTTGGGGGGCGACCCCCTGGGAGAGTAGGTCATTGCCAAAGGACTTTTCGTTTTCTATCGACAGACGTAACGGTCCTGTGGTGGCATCGTCAATGGGTAGAATCACCGGTTTTTGGTTTCAATTACTCCTTCATTTATCTGAATTTTAAAGTATAATACGTACCGGTGTGCTCAGAGGATTGTTACGCACACACTTGTTTGGGAATGTTCCATTCTTTTTGGGGCTTTTTCCCACTGACACCTTTTGAAGGGAGGTGAGGCTCTTGTCTCGCGTGGTCTTACGATCAAATGAATCACAGGAACAATTGCTCCGGCGTTTCCGAAAGCAGGTTGTTAAAGATGGTGTGCTCAGCACACTTCGCAAGAAGCGTTGGTTCATCTCGAAAAGTGAATTACGACGTATTGAAAAGAAAAAAGCTATCCGCCGTTCCCATCGTCCGGAATAGGGTTGGATGGCAATTGAATCAGGATTGGTTCAAGGAGGTTTTATGGCAAAAGATGACGATAAAATAACGGTTGAAGGTACAGTTGTTGAGGCTTTACCTGGCACCCAATTTAAAGTTGAATTGGAGAATGGTTCTGAAATTCTTGCTTACCTTTCAGGTAAAATGCGCAAGCATTATATTCGTATCCTTTTGGGAGATCGTGTCCGTTTAGAAATTTCTCCCTATGACCTCACACGTGGCCGGATCGTTTACCGTTATCGTCGCCACTCAGCCCGAATGGATGAGTCCTGATCATTCGAATTGTTTTGAATTCTAAATCCTGCTTCGGCAGGATTTTTTGTTCCTTGTTGTGAGGCTAAGTAAGGTAAAATGGGCACATGCATGGTGACATACACCTTTTGAATTCATCCAATCCTATCCGCAGAATTGATTTATCAAAGGATCTGATTCAAGTTGCTGACTTGATCGAATTGTGTTTTCCAATCCACAAAGACCCGGATGGTCAGATCTATATCCAAGAAATGCGTAAAGCAGCCCGAGATATGCAATATTTGGGTTGGCTAAACCGGATTGCAGCAATCGGTACCACCAAAGCAGCGGGGTTTGTTTGGGAGGAGGACGGCAAAATCATTGGTAATTTGAGCCTGATCCCATTTCGTGATAAAGGGAAATCGATCCATCTGATTGCAAATGTAGCTGTTCATCCCACTCACCGGCGGCGAGGGATTGGACGGGCATTAACCAAGCATGCATTGGGGACTCTGCGCCGTTATGGTGAAAAGGAAGCCTGGCTCCAGGTTCGTGAAGACAATAACTCTGCGGTTGAGCTTTACCATTCCGTTGGGTTTGAGGACCAGGTTATACGGTCAACCTGGCGAATTAGACCTAGTGATTTGATCTCGATCAAGCCTTTGCAAACTTTAACCTTACATCAGAAAAAGCGCCGATTGGAGGATTGGGTAAATCAAAAAAAATGGTTGGATGCAACTTATCCAAATCTGATTCGCTGGAATCTGCCTCTAAATTTTGAAAGTCTTGCGCCAGGTATACCCCAGTATTTGATCAATATGATGGATGGGGTCAGACTTCGGCAGTGGTCATTTCTGGGGGATGATATCTGTCAGGGGGTGATCAGCCTGCAAAAAACCGAAGCCTTTGCACATAACCTCTGGGTTGCCTTCCCGGAGGACAAAGAAGAGCAATTTTTACCCAATGCTTTATCAAAGCTTTTATCAAAGTTACCCCAAAAGCAGCCTTTGTCCATTGACTATCCCAAAGGACGTTTCCAATCGCGTTTTTTGGGATTGGGGTTCACACATTTCCGGACACTCATTTGGATGAGCTGCCGATTATGAAAAAATGCGGTCCGGGAGGAACGCATTTTGATAGATTTTTAGATATTGTAGGAAAATCCGTCGCTTTAGAGTTCTTCGTCCAGAATTAAATCTGCCAGGTCTAAAAATTCCTGCCATTCCTCTTTAAAGAAATGGAGGGTCACATTATTCAACTCGAGGTGATAGGTCGTTTCACCATCGGGCTCTTCAGCTTTCCATGCGAGATAAGTTTCGGTCTCGGCGATCGTTGTGGTTTTGGGTTCACTTGAGTCTTCCATCATTTCTCCTTCTTCATTTTTTGATATTTTCAGTACTTCATTTATATCACAATACATTGAGTCCAACAAAGCAAATCAGTACGCAGTTACACATTCAGATCCACCTATTATTTTCCCTTGGTCTCGTCTGATTCATCGATAGAAGCCTCGCGATCGGTTTTCTCTTTAAAGATGATCCTTTTCCAAAAATAATCGAATCTCCCAATACTCCAAAGACTGAATTTATGCCATTGCTCCAATACAAATTTTATCCATTTAGAGGGTTCTAGGTGCCCCTGGACTTTTAAGTCTTCCCAGGGGTCCCGGTCACTCAATTTTTTGATGATATAGTTCAGTAATAATCTGAAGCTTGCCATAACTGGGGCAGCAATAATGATGCCGACAAATCCCAATAATTGAACGCCGACCAGAGCACCAATCAACACCAGTGCTGGGTGAACCCTCAGGTTGTTCGCCATCACTTTTATCCGAACGATGTTGTCGATGATGTTATTCACAACCATGGAGAGAACCAGGACGATCAGCATATAAAGTCCTGGTGCAACATCAAAGGGAATATCAGTCTGAAACAAAGCCACCAACCCAAAGGAAATCCAGGTTGCCCAGGCACCGACATAGGGGATCAGCTGCCCAATAGCAGCGATAACGGCTAAACCGAAAAAGAATTGGACGCCTAAAATTCCCAGGGTCGCAGTGTAGATTAGAAGTGAAAAAATGACAATCAGGAATTCGCCCCTGATAAATCCGTTCCAAATCCGATCCAATTCTGTTCCCATGCGTTCGAGGTCTCGTTTGTATACTGGCATTTGAATGTTCAGCAATCGACTAGGAATGCCTTCTGATTCTGCCAAGAGGAAATAAGACACAAGCAGGATTAGGACCAGCCAGGTGACAATACTCACAGCGCCGGCAGCAATTGAACTGGCAAAGGAACCAAGTTGTCCCAGGATGGGCTGGATTGCCCCAACGATTTGATTGGCAATCTCATCCCAGTTGAACCCGGATGGCTCAATGGTGAAGGGACCGATTTGATACGATTGATCGGTGAGATTTTCAACCAGATCGGGGAGCTGGTCGATATTATTTTCAATGAAACGGATCAGGTTTTGAATTTGCTCAACAATTGTGAAACCGCCCCATGTAAGCAGCCCCACGATCGCCAGGACGAGCACAAGATAGATCAGGGTTACAGCCATGCGCCATGGAATTTTAAATTTTGTTTGCAAGAAAGTGGCAATGGGATAAAGCAGGTATCCAAGCAAGAGGGAGGTGATCAGTGGACCAAGGAATTCCTGGAATTGGACCAGCAGCCAGACTGCCATTGCAACCATGGCCAATCCAACGATCAGCTTGGTCGTCCAGTTCCATTTTGGGGTTTCTTGGCGGGTTTCATTTTGATTTGGACTTAAGTTGTTTGAAGTCAAAATATTTTTTCCCTAATGAATGATCCTTCAATGAATAAGCTGGGTATAGCCAACGCCTTTACCTTTACCATTATACAATAAGCCAGGAAAAGTTTATAATTAATTTCATTGATTCAAAAAAGTGAGTAATTTGATAGAAGATCTTCGTGGATGATTAAATTGCGAGTTAGGAGGATTACGCTTTGACAAAAATCGTTTTTCTGGGAGCAGGCAGCACCGTATTTGCGAAAAACCTTCTGACCGATATCCTGCAATTTCCTGAGTTAGCTGATGCCACCATCAGCCTGCATGATATTGATGCCGAAAGATTGGAAACCACACATGTGGTTGGTGAAAGGATTGCAAAAGCGCACGGGGTTCATCCGAAAATTGAATCCCATCTTGATCGGCGAACCGCCCTTGAGGGGGCTGATTTCGCGATTGGGATGTTCCAGGTGGGTGGTTATGATCCGGCAACCATTACTGATTTTGAGATCCCCAAAAAATTTGGGCTTCGGCAGACGATTGCTGATACGCTTGGCATTGGCGGGATCATGCGCGCTTTGCGAACCATTCCGGTATATCTGGATATGTGCCGGGATATGGAAGCGGTCTGCCCGGATGCGCTCCTGCTCAATTATGTCAATCCGATGGCGATGGTCACCTGGGCGATCAACTGTGCTACCAGGATCAAGACCGTTGGTTTATGTCACTCCGTCCAGGGGACGGCAGCTCACTTAGCCGGGTTGATCGATGTTCCTCTGGAAGAAATTAATTATGTGTGCGCTGGAATAAATCACCTGGCGTTTTATCTGAGGTTTGAACGGGATGGAAAGGATCTTTATCCCCTGATCAAAAATGTGATCACTGAAGGCCGTGTGCCAGATGAGGACCGCGTTCGTTTTGATGCATTCCGTCGGCTGGGTTACTTTATGACAGAATCTAGCGAGCATTTTTCGGAATATGTGCCCTGGTATATCAAGCGAGATCGCCCAGACCTGATTGATACATTTAACATTCCCCTGGATGAATATATTCGCCGGTGCGAAGTCCAGCTGGCAGGATGGCGTGTGGTGCATGAATCATTAGTCAATCCTGATATCGCTGTTGATGAAGATGTTCTTGTTAGCGAACTCAGGTTTGCGAATGCCAATCCGATGGAAATAGAATATGTGAAGATGTTGGTTCGAGACCTGGACCATATTGAAATCTCAAATGAATATGGGGCGTTTATTATTCATTCAGTTGTCACGAACACGCCCCGAGTCATATATGGAAATGTGATGAACAGTGGTTTGATCGGTAACCTTCCCAAAGAATCCTGTGTGGAAGTGCCCTGTCTTGTGGATCGAAACGGGGTTCAGCCCACATCGGTTGGGAATTTACCGCCGCACCTGGCCGCGTTGATCCAAACGAATATCAACGTCCAGGCGCTCACTGTCGAGGCAGCCCTGACCCTGAAGCGGGAACATATTTACCATGCAGCCATGCTTGACCCCCATACCGCTGCTGAGTTAAATCCTTCGCATATTTTGGAACTCGTTGATGCGCTAATCGATGCTCACAAAGGTTGGCTGCCCGAGTTTCATTAGGTTTTTTTAATTTTTCAATGATTGATCAAAGCTAGTGTAATTACGTGATAAAATGAGAATTGTTGCGAAGTAGTCAGAATAGGAGTTTATAATGGAAAAGAAAAAATCTGCTCTAAATTGGCAATGGGTTCTTGGATTCATGTTGGTCGTAACAGGCGGCCTCTTTTTGGCTGATCAATTCCTGGAAGTCGAAATCATGCGCCAATTTTGGCCTTTATTGATCGCCTTCTTTGGGTTGATGTTTTTGGTCGCAATGCTTGTGGCAGGGAAAAAAGCTGCCTGGTTGGCAATTCCAGCTTGTTTCCTGATCACGCTCGGCTTGCTTTTCTTTATTCAAAACACATTTGACCTTTGGGCGACCTGGACCTATGCCTGGGGATTGTTGATCAGCGCAGTGGGGCTGGGACTGCTGATCATGAACATCTATTACAAGAAACTTGGACTTCGACGTGGTGCGGGAGTGGTGATTGGCGTGGGATTGCTCTTGTTTGTGATCTTTGGCATTCTGTTTCAGATCATCCTCAAAATCACCGGAATGGACCTTGAGAGCGGCATCTTTTTAGGAAGTGGGCTGGTTCTGTTGGGCTTGTTCGTGATCTTTAGCGGCCCCATCTTCACTAAGAAGGTGAAACCTGAGGTGATAGAACCTACAGAAGGTGTGGTTACACCTGTCGAAGTGCCAGCTGCGGTTGCTGAAGAGGTTCCTGCACCAGAGGAAGTGCCCACACCAGAAGTGGCTCCATTACCTGAGGTAGAACCACAGCCTGTTGAAGAGCCCATCTCAGTTGAAGAGCCTGCTTATGAGGAATCACCTGCTCTTGTTGAAGAGCCTTTGCTGGAGGAGGTTCCGGGTTGGGTTGAAGAACCTTCATTGGAAGAAGTCGCAGAGTCTGTTGAAGAAACCATTTCTGAAGAACTGCCAAGCGAAGGTGAGGAGAATACTCTGGATGAAATCTTCAAGCTAGATGATGAACCTTTCCAGGATGAATCTGATCATCAACCGTAACCAAGTCTGATCTACGGATTGCTTTCCTCCCAGTGGTAATGGCATTGATTTCTTAGGATTCACAGGACGCTCGGGTGAACTTACTCGAGTGTCCTTCCTTCTTGCTGATTTAAAGAAAAAATTTAATTGCTATTGTGGAAGGGCTTCGTGATCAAAATGGTTTAGATACGAAGACGGATCATTAGCTGAGATAGAAAAGATTATCCTGGTTATTGATCCGTTTGCAAAAAATGGTTACGAGCAGATAATGCAAAGAAAATAATTGAGTGAATTACATGCGATGTAAATTAAGATATTGATTAACCCATTTTTATGATCTATACACTCACGCCTAACCCAAGTATCGACCGCACATTGACGGTCCCTGAAATTCGCTTCAATAGTGTGCTGCGAAGCGAGATCGTCCGCTTGGATTGGGGCGGGAAGGGATTCAATGTGTCCAGATCCCTCCAGACGCTTGGCATTGAATCGCTTGCGATGGCTTGGGTGGGCGGCGGGTCCGGGAAAATGCTGGCAGATGGACTTCAGAGTTTGGGCATTCAGACGGATTTTGTCTGGGTCGATAAAGACACCCGCACCAACACGATGATTATCGAAGCATCCGGGGATTGGCACATCAAAGTGAACGAACCTGGTCCCCCAATCTCGCAGAATGATATTTACCAATTAACCCAGAAAATTGAAAGCTATGCTAAAAAAGGGGATATTTGGATCCTTTCGGGAAGTCTTCCCCCGGATGTGCCGGAAAATTTTTATGCTGATTTGATCGAATTGTTAAAATTACGAGGTGCGCAAGCCTTATTGGATACGAATGGTGCTGCATTGCGTCTTGGGTCTCAGGCAGGTCCGTATCTGGTCAAACCTAATGCGGCAGAAGCCTCGCAAATTGTGGGATTTGAAATCAAGGACAAAGAAGATGCCAAACGAGCGGCTTTACCCTTCTTGCGGATGGGGATTGAAGTTTTTGGTTTGACGATGGGGGCAGCCGGGCTGCTTTTAGCGACCCAAAGAGAAATGATCTTTGCCTCACCACCCAAAGTCCATGTGCGAAATGCGGCAGGTTCAGGAGATTCCTTGCTGGCTGGAATGATTTATGCCTACATGCAAGGTATGGACCTGCTTGAAACAGCCCGTTGGGGGGTGGCTGCCGGTACAGCCTCCGTGGAAACGGAGGGCGTCAGTGAATTTGAAATTTCTCGCATTCAGGCATTGTTGAAGGATGTTAAATCAGAAGTGATCAATGTAATGTGAATTGGGGGACCTCCAGCTTTACAACTTGTTATTAATCAGCAATTTGTTGGGTGTGCACCGTTCTTGTGCGCACCATTTTTTGGTATATTATTGTTTTTTTGGTGCGCAGAAACCCCCTGCGCACCCTACGGGTGATGGATTTTGATTATTTGATGCGCAGAAACCCCCTGCGCACCCTACGGGTGATGGATTTTGATTATTTGGTGCGCAGAAACCCCCTGCGCACCTACGGGTGATGGAATTTTTAGGACGGGATGCGGTTGCATGCCTGTAGCGCAGCGGAATAACTTTAGGTGCTGGAGAAGCCATGAAGCCCTCCTATGAAACGCAGCAATTTGAAGGGTGTGCACCGTTCTTGTGCGCACCATTTTTTGATATATTGTTGATTATTTAGTGCGCAGAAACCCCCTGCGCACCCTACGAGTGATGGAATTTTTAGGACGGGATGCGGTTGCATGTCTGTAGCGCAGCGGAACACCTTTAGGTGCTGGAGAAGCCATGAAGCCTTCCTATGAAGCGCAGCAATTTGTAGGGTGTGCACCGTTCTTATGCGCACCCCTTTTTGTTATATTGTTAATTATTTGGTGCGCAGAAATCCCCGCGCACCCTACGAGTGATGGAATTTTTAGGACGGGATGCGGTTGCATGTCTGTAGCGCAGCGGAACACCTTTAGGTGCTGGAGAAGCCATGAAGCCTTCCTATGAAGCGCAGCAATTTGTAGGGTGTGCACCGTTCTTGTGCGCACCATTTTTTGGTATATTATTGTTTTTTTTGGTGCGCAGAAACCCCCTGCGCACCTACGAGTGATGGATTTTGTAGGTCATGTATGGGATCACCAGACGCCTACATGACACATTGACTGGGGAGGGCGTGAGTCTTGATCGTTCAGAAGATCAATGCTAAATCCTGTTGTTCCTTGATCAGCGCTTCCTGTTCTTGAAGCGCCATCGGCTCATAATGTTCAATGGCCTGAATGACATTTCCCAATAATCGGTAGTCGCCCACTGTGCAGATATGGGTCAATTTTTGAGAGAGGACGAAATTGATGTTCTTTTGGATCATGGTTTGCTGTTCAAAGGGGACATACCAGGTGTGATAGCGATGCTCACGGTCCCCCCAGGGCTCTTTGGCAATCGATTTGATCGCCATCACGCCCACATCTTTTTCTTCGCATAAATCCAATAATTTTATGGCCTGGGTGCGGTATGCATCATTTGCAAACAAGGCTGGGTAAATCGGGAACAGGACAGAGTCAAAGTCAAATCGGCGCAGGGCTTCGATGAATAATTCTGGCGCCTGCATGCCGTGGCCAGTGACCCCAATGAAACGCGTCAGGCTTCTTTCACGCATTTCGATCACGCCATCCAGTGCGCCGCCGGTTTGCGTGCACTGGTCCAATTCTTCCATGTTGGTAACCGCATGCAATTGATAGAGATCAAAACTTTCGGCTTGCAATCTTTCAAGGGATTGATGGAATTCATCAATGGCACCTTGCTTGGTCCGATTCGTGGTCTTACAGCCCAGGAAAAAATCATCTCGAATGCGCGGCATCCATGGTCCTAGGCGAGCTTCTGCCTGACCGTAACTGGGCGCGATATCAATATGATTGATCCCAGAGTCAATGACTTTTTGGATCACCTGATCGGCTGTAGGCTGATCGATCTGCCCAAGCGCGACCGCGCCAAAAACAGCCATGGTGCTCATGTGATTGGTACGGCCAAACCGTCGTTTATTCATGATTAGTCTCCTGAAATTTTGTGGCTAGACCACGATCATACCACCTGGGCCTTGCCGGCGTTTGAATGTGGGCAGGTTATCCTGCTGCGTCTCATTCTTTGATTCAGAAAGGATTTGATCAACGATGTTGATGTTGTTCCGAGCAGATTGAACAGCTTCCAGTTCTTCCAGACGGTTGATCAACGACCGGTACTCTTGCATGGTCAGGAAAACCCCGATCCGGTTACCTTCTTTGTCGACCAAGAATTTTTCGTTCAGAGATAGGTTCTTCATAATTCCAACCTGGTAGAGATTGATCAGTGAGCCTGGCGGATGGGAGGTCGATCTCCTTTGGGTACACTGTTCTGATACTATATTTTACCTTGATTTTTCGATTGGGTTCGTCGTTTGACCAGAGGTCAATCTTTACAAAACGCACTCCCCGGGATTTACTCGCCGGGGAGTGCCTGGGTTTACTCGTCAGGATAAACCGAGAATGCGACCGGTTTCCATGTCGATATCGATATCATAATACGCTGGACGTGTTGGCAGCCCAGGCATGGTGCTCATTGTGCCCAGAAGCGGGTAAAGGAAACCCGCACCGATCGAGGCATTCACGGATCGTATCGGGATCCGGTATCCCTTTGGACGGCCCTTCAGGCTGGGATCGTGGCTCAGGCTGAGGTGGGTTTTTGCCATGCAGATCGGGATATTGTCGTAACCGAGCCTTTGATATTCTTCAATTTGCTTTTCAGCATCTGGAGAATAATCCACGCCATCCGCCCCGTAGATTTTTGTGGCGATCGTCTCGATCTTTTCTTTGATGGGCATATCCAGGGGATAAAGGAACTTAAATTCAGACTCTTTTTCCGCAGCTTTGATAACCGCTTTGCCTAATTCGATGGCACCTGCCCCGCCTTCTTCCCAATGATTAGTTACGACAGCATCGGCAACCTTGCCGCTTTCCAGACAGGCACTGCGAATCAGGTCGAGTTCTGCCGGGGTATCTGTGTGGAAACGGTTGACTGCAACCACAACATTCACGCCGAATTGATGGGCAATTTCGATATGTGCCATCAGGTTCTCGATCCCCTTCTGAAGCAGGTCAAGGTTCTCCCGTTCGTATTCTGGCGCAAGTGGCGCACCTGCAGTGACCTTTGGTCCACCGCCGTGCATCTTGAGCGCACGCACCGTTGCCACCAAAACGACCACATCTGGGACGTTGCCAGAATAGCGGCATTTGATATCAAAGAATTTTTCCATGCCCATATCGGAACCAAAGCCTGATTCGGTGATCACGTAATCCGCCAGTTTGAGACCGATCATATCAGCCATCACAGAGCTGTTTCCGTGGGCGATGTTTGCAAAGGGGCCTGCATGTACAAAGACAGGGGTGCCTTCCAGCGTTTGCATCAGGGTTGGCTTGATGGTGTCCTTCATCAAAACGGTTGTTGCACCCGCCACGCCGATATCTTCCACAGTGACCGGGTTGCCGTCCATATCCAGTGCCACCACGATCCGCCCGATCCGGTTGCGCATATCCTGCAGGCTGGTTGAGAGTGCCAGAACAGCCATCAGTTCACTGGCAACGGTGATGTAGAAGCTGGTTTCAAGGTTGAATTCCTTCTCGGCAGGACCCTGTCCAACCGTGATTCCACGCAGCATGCGGTCATTGGTGTCCGTTGCCCGCCGCCAGGTGAGGGTGCTCCGGTCAATGTTGAGGCGTGCAAACCGTTTGCGTTCTTCTTCGTTCAGGTCGTTGGGATCGGTTTTTTCGATGCTGAGGTTCTTCAACCGCCCAAACATCGTGATCCCAAATTGACGGTCGCCGTTTTCATCAGCCGGACAGAGGCGGTCGAAAAGCGCTTCATCGCTCTGGTAGCTTTCATGATACATGCGGGTCTCGATGGCAGCCGCGATCAGGTTGTTGGCTGCGGAGATGGCATGGATGTCACCGGTCAGGTGCAGGTTGAAATTTTCCATCGGGATAACCTGGCTGTAACCGCCACCTGCTGCACCGCCTTTGATTCCAAAGGTTGGCCCCTGGCTGGGCTGCCGGATGGCAGTGATCACCCGTTTGCCGAGATGCGCCCCAAGTGCCTGGCTCAAGCCTACGGTGGTTGTGGTCTTACCTTCGCCGAGCGGTGTGGGTGTGATAGCGGTCACATCGATGTATTTCCCATCAGGGACATCTGCCAAACGTTGGAGTACATCCGGGCTGACTTTGGCAATATACTTGCCGTAAGGATCATATTCATTCTCTAAAAGTCCCAACTCCTGGGCAACCTCTGAAATGGGTTTGAGTGTTGCTTCCTGGGCGATCTCAAGATCGGATGGGACCGGGTTTTTCCTAATGAGTTTTGTAGGGGTGATGGGGTTTGTTGGTTTTTGTGCCATTTTTAAAAACTCTCTTTCATAAAGATCGGGTTCAAGGATAATGAATTATGCGTATAGATTGTATCAAGATTATTATCCTTAATTTGATCAAAAAAATCAAGAAATGGCATTGGCATGTGAAACATCCGGAAATGATCCGGCCATGGTTATTACCTTGCTGTGATATCGAATTGTGCCAATTGGCTTATCTGGATTGTGGATGGATTCATTGCTGTCAATTGGATAATGGGATTCTTATCGCTTGATTCAGCCTGGGATGCAGATGGTTTATAATATTCCTGTTATGGCGAAGGTTTACGGATCAAAAGGACAATGATGCGATCTCGATTTATCATTCTATTCCTTGCCCTCACAAGCACATTGCTTCTAAGTGGATGTGTTACCTTACTTGAAGAGGTCACCATCCACGAGGATGGCTCGGGTTCGCTGCGTTTTGCTGTGGGCGTGGATAGCGAGGTATATCCGCAATTTCTTGAGATGCTCCCTGATGGGTATGCTTTGGAAAATTTGCTGGCGACGCTGATCCTAGATGAAGCGGTTGAAAATGTCGTCCAGGATACCTATGAATCAGGCGGCCAGACCTGGCAAACCATCCAATTGGATTTTCTGAATTTGGCAGGTGCTTTTGAACAGGAACGCAGTGTGGGTCCGATCACACTTTCGATTGATGAAAATGAGGGGGAACATATCTTTCAACAAGATCTGGATATGTCGGCTTCCACCATGACTATTCCGGGAATCAACCTGTTTGATCTGGCAGGCGCGGGTTTCACAGTCCGGCTGATGACGCCCCAGATCATAAGCACCAATGGGCTTCAATCGGCAGCGGGTGTCAGTGTGTGGGAGGTGCCGCTGAGTGAACTGTTGCAGGAGGGGGAGGTGTATTTCCAGTCCGCGAATTATGTTTTGGAGCCCTATCAGGGCAGGTTCATCCCCTGGGATACCTTTTTCCCTTATGTTGTGATCGGGTTTCTTGTGATTGGTGTGCTGTCCATCCTGATCGTTATCGTGATCAATACCCGCAAGAAGGATGATGGGGGAGATAAGATAAAATTCGATATTTGATCAGGGTGCGGTTTCTTTACTCAATAATCACAAGAAGTGATGAATCTAAAATATTTTCTCCAATCCGACGTATTTTCCCCTTTTGCACGATCTACTTAATCTTAACTGCAACGTTTAATTGCCAGCATGGTGATATCGTCAAAGGGGAAAGCCTGTCCGATAAATTCGTTCAGTGTATGCTTGATTTCATCAATAAGTTCTGAGGGTTTGGATTTTGGTGATTGGAACAATGCAAGCAGCCGATCCTTGCCAAAGAATTCATTTTTGATATTTTGGGCATCCGGGACTCCATCGGTATAGGTAAAGATCAAATCACCTTCTTGAAGCTGAATCTCTTGTGTGATAAATTCAGCATTAGGCATGATTCCAACCAGGGGACCTGTATTTTTTAACAGGGTCATAATGTTCGTTTTGCTGATCACAAAAGCAGGTTCATGACCGCAATTGATGTAGGTAAAGGTTCCCTGTTGAAGATTGACAACGCCAATGAAGATGGTGGCGAACATACTGGTTTCCCAATGGGTGTGAGCGATGTAATTATTGGTGAGGGAGATAACGCGAAGCAGTTGATTGGCTGCTGATAATCCGGTTTCACCATTGGAATTGGAATTCCGATCGCAGGTCGCTGTGAAACGGATCAGGCTGCGGAAGAGGGTCATGAATAGGGCTGCTCCCACACCTTTATCGCACACATCTCCAATGACACACAGGAGGTTTCCATCCGGTAAAAAGAAGACATCATAGAAATCACCGGCAACCTCACGCGCCGATTTGAAAAATGTGGCGATTTCCCAACCATCTACACTCGGGAGTTCAGCCGGCAGGAATCCCTGTTGAATCTCTCGGCCGATTTCCAATTCACGTTCCATAGATTTCAGGTAAAGCTGTTCCAAATCACGCAAGCGTTTTCTTTCTAGGCTTGCCGATAATCGGGCTTTTAATAAGGCAGGTTCAAAGGGTTTGGGCAAATAATCCTCAGCCCCCAGCTCGATTCCCTTGATGATGCTCTTCAAATCATTCATTGCAGAGATGATGATGATGGGGATGTCGCGCGTGGCAGGATTAGCTTTGAGATGTTTTAGAACTTCAAAGCCGTCCATGACTGGCATCATGATATCCAGTAAAACCAGGTCGGGCGAGTCCGAAGCTACACTTGCGAGAGCTTGTTGACCATCGAGTGCAGATAGGGTCAGGTAGTCCAAATCTTCAAGCTCTTGTCTGAGGTATTCCACGTTGAAGGGTTCATCATCAACGATCAGGATTCTTGTTTCGGTCATGTTTCACCGGAGAAATTCTTGAACTTTATGGAACAGTAAATCTTCATCAATGGGTTTGGTCAGGTAGTCATTGAAACCAACGGAGTGGGCTCTTTCATAATCGTCCTGCATGGCATTGGCGGATAATCCAATAATGGGCATGTCGGGATTAATTTCATGAATTTTACGGGTTGCCTCGTAGCCGTCCATAGTTGGCAGGGATATATCCATCAACACCAGGTCGGGATGAAAATGCGATGCCATCGCCACGCCATCAACACCATCTTTAGCAACCAGTAAGTTGTAATCATCTTCAAGAAGCTGAACGAGCAATTCAATATTTAACTCAACATCTTCCACGATCAGGATCGTCTTCATCATGTCCTCCCCAATACACGTTGGATCACTTCATCAAGATTTGTCCCCTGTAGATTTTGCTTTTTCATCACCACGGCAACGGATTCCTTGAGATATGTCATTTCAGCAGCCGTCAATTCTTTTGCGCTGATGACGATAATCGGCAGGTTACTCGTTTCAGGGTTTGACCGCAAGCGTTCTATGACACCGAATCCATCTAAATTAGGCATGATCAGGTCGAGTAAAACGATATCTGGACGGTGGGCTTCGACCGATTCTAAGCCGGCTGCCCCATCAAGGGCTGAAACAAAAGTTAAGTTCATTCCCTGTGTGGCTTGACGGAGCAGGTCGACAATATTTGGATCATCATCGATGACCAGGACGTCCTTGGGCTGTTGCTTTTTATGTTCAACAACCTTTTCAATGGTTTGCTGGACGATCGCAGGATCGAGTGGTTTGATCAAATAGGCAGCCGCACCAAGCTGAAATCCCCGCGCCTTTTGATCCTCGATGGTATGGAGAATAACGGGGATATCTGCCGTGATCGGATCATTTTTTAGCTCATGCAAGACCTGCCAACCATTGACATCGGGCATAAAGATATCCAAAAGGATCACATCCGGTAGTTGTTGCTGCGCCATTTTAATGCCATCTTTTCCGTTTTGGCAGCCAATCATTGAATACCTCTGTGCGTCAAGGTTTTCCTGCAACAAGTAGAAGGCATCTGGGTCATCATCAATGATCAGAATATGGATTTTCCCGATTCCCTCTGTTTGCAATTTTTCGGCTGCCTGCTCAGAAACAGAACTCGTTTTAATGGGCTGTGAAGATTTTAAGGGGGTTTTATCATGTTCATAATAAGCTGGGATGACGAGCGTGAAGGTTGATCCCTGACCGTATTCGCTTTGAACGGTTAAATCACCGCCTAACAGATGTGCCAGATTTCGGCTGATGGTCAGTCCCAATCCTGTGCCGCCGTATTTGCGGGTCGTGGTGGTGTCAGCCTGTTCAAATTCCTTGAAAATATTCGGTAGAGCCTCTGGTTGGATGCCGATCCCGGTATCTGCCACTGAAATATGAAGATCATCGTTTTGATTCCATGCTGAAAGTGTGATTTTGCCTTGATGTGTGAATTTGACGGCATTGCCCAGAAGGTTCAGGATGATTTGCCGGATTTTATCCTGGTCGGAGAAGATCGTAGTGAGGTTTTTGTCGACTTTCTTTTCCAGTGTGATTCCAGGCAGAAGCAATGGCTGGACGGTATTGATGCATAAATCGATCATTGGACTTATCATGAAATTCGAGGGCAAAACGTCCATTCGACCGGCTTCTATCTTTGAAATGTCGAGGACCGTATTGATCAGGTTGAGTAGATTCTCAGCACTCGTAAGTACTTTGTCAAGGTTCTCAATCTGCTTTTCAGGGAGCACTCCCTGACCTTTGCGACGCACAATCCGGGTGAACCCCATGATCGCATTCAGCGGGGTACGCAGTTCGTGGCTCATATTGGCGAGAAATACACTTTTTGCCTGGTTGGCATGTTCTGCTTCTGCTTTTGCCAGTCGTAATTCTTCTTCGGCGTGCATGCGTTCGGTGATATCTCGGTCCAACCCGATGGTAAAGTAACGACCTCCAACTGAGGTCGGTGCGGCGCTGTACTCGATGATATTCTCTTTATGGTCTGGACGCATCCATGAGAAGACACCGGAAAAGACCTCATTAGCTATAACGGATTGCTGGTCTTGTTCTTCTGGTGCATTGATTAACTGCTTTTGGATTGACCGGGTGTCGGAGATTGTCAGGAGTTCTTCTTTTGAATAACCAGCCATCTGGCAATAACGTTCATTACAATCGAGCAGAACTCGTCTGTCCTCGTTAGGAAATTCTTCGTAGAAACTGATACCATCAAAGGCTGTTTCAAAGATCATGCGTAATTTTTCATTTGATTCGCGCAGTTCATTGTCCACTCGGATTCGTTCTGTAATGTCACGATCCAGCCCAATTGTGAAGTGTCGATCCCCAAGTTTAGTTGGCGCAGCATTGTATTCAATCACATTTTCTTTTCCATCAGGCCGTATCCACGAAAAAACACCTGAAAATGAATTTTCCTCCAGGATCGAATCCGAACCCGCATCATCCCAGGGGTTTTTGATTGATTTTTGAAATACAGAAGTATTTTTTACAGCAATGAGCTCTTCCTTGCTTCGTCCTGCCATCTCACAATAACGTTCATTACAATCCAGCAGGATGCGTTTACCTTCAGCCGGAAATTCCTCATAGATATTGATGCCCTCCACAGCGTTTTCAAAAATAAGGCGAAGCATTTCATTGGATGCCTGTAAATTGCTTTCCATGTCCTTACGTTCAGTGATGTCACGGATGGCTTCGATTGCACCGATTGCATTACCTTCGGAATCATACAGGGGAGAGGCTGTGGCATACAGAAACCGCCCCCCGCCCTGCAGCGCAGGGGTGAAGGTTTCTCCGCTCAAGATTTCTCCTGTGCGTTGGATGGTGACGTATTTCTGCTCGAATTCTTCCTGAGGCAAAAGCACCAGATCGATCAAGATCGGACGCCGCTCCCCATAAAAGGGTACTGCATATTCATTATTACCTTTGTTGAGCATGTCTATTGCGGAAACGCCGGTCATTTTTTCGATAGCTTTGTTCCAGGCGATCACTTTTCCTTCGTTATCAATCACGAGAGTTGCATCAGGGAGAAATTCAATGATGTTAGCTGTCTGACGCAGTGATTCCTGTGCTATCCGAGCTTCCATCAATTCGGCTTGAGCTAAGCGTTCATCAACGATCAAACGTTCTTGAAAGCGGTAAAAAAGAATAAGAATTGTCATGATAATCGTAAGGAACATGATGAAGGTTGTTAAACCAGCCCAAGGATCCCGTGCAATTAAAATAGGAACAATCCACCTTTGATTGATCGCAATCAAACAACCTATGGACAACAATCCGCTGAAAATAGCGCTGATCACACTGGATCTTTTACCTAATAAAATCAGGATGAAAATAGGAACTGCTAAAAGATAAAGGGGACCAGCACCTGACAGACCTGAGAGATATAAATTATAAATGCCTCCAGCATAGCCCAGAACCCCGAGTGCACCAACACGAAGAAGGTAGGGTAATTTTCTAAACACCGCCAGGACAATCAGGCACAATACAATCGTGGTAAAAAATGTTGCTGGTAACCAAAAAGAGGGTTCTTTGAAGGCATTAATGATAATGGCTCCAACAGCCGGCAGAGATAGAAGGGCGACAATCAAATAAAATCCATTTAAGATCGATGTGCGCCACTCGTAAAGGATGATTTGCTGATCTTTCTTATTAACTGTTTTCATGGGATCACCTAAACGTACTTCTTTCCTTCCAATTCAGGTTATTCTTTGTCTGTGCGAAAACAAATGTTGCTGCAGTGAGTTGCGTGAATCAATTTGCTCTTTTCCGTAATTTTCCCCTAGGAAAAGAGGTCATTCTGGTATCTTGTTGGTATCTTATTTCAGTATATCACCAAGTATTTAAATTTGATAAAGAATAATGTCAAAAGAATCAGGATAATTAGGAATGAAGTGCTCTGATTTCATTACAATTGGATGAATTTTCAGAGGTTCAATTTGCTTTTGTTCAATAACTGAATAAACTTGATCAATCCTAGATAAAAAGAGTGTATCGTAAATCCTGAACACTGCATAATTTTCAATTCGCAAATTTTCTTGCTTAATGCTAAACTTTAAGGTCTGATTATTGGCTCTTGTTCTGCCCAGTTAACCCTGAGCAGACTTATTTACGCGTCGAGTCGGGTTTATTTGCTGAGAGATTTTTGAATAAAAAGGATGAATTATGGGTGAATTGATGATCGTCGAAAACAAACCTTATCTCATCGTCGGTTTGGGTAACCCGGGCAGTGAATACCGCCGCAACCGCCATAATATCGGGTTTATGGTCGTGGATGCATTGGCGGAGTTGGCGAATATCCCTATCCGCCGAGTCTCCTTTCGTGCCCTGGTCGGGAAAGGCGCTTTGGAGGGGGAATCAGTCATCCTGGCAAAGCCGCAGACTTTTATGAACAAATCCGGTGAGGCTGTGGCACCTTTGCTGCGGTTTTATAAAATCCCCATGGAACAATTGCTGGTGATCCACGACGATCTTGACCTGCCCTTGGGAACCCTGCGCCTGCGCCCATCAGGGGGAACTGGCGGGCAAAAGGGCATGGAATCGATCGTTGCCAAACTGGGTACCCGTGATTTTGCCCGTTTGCGGGTTGGCATTGGGCGCCCGCCGGGTCGAATGGATCCCAGCGATTACGTCCTTCATGATTTTGACCCTCCGCAAGTAGAAATGCTTCCTGAGATCCTCCACCATGCAGTCCAGGCTGTTCGCATGTTTATCAAGGAGGGGATTGAACAGGCAATGAACGACTTTAACGGGAGCGTGATTGACGAAGAATGAACCATGTACTTGAAAAGATCAGGCAGTTGCCTGCCTATCAATCCTTATTACATAGGCTGAGAACAGGCGTAGATAGGATCGACACGTTCCAGGGGCTGGGTTTGCCGCGTGCAGCGCGTTTGCCGCTGGCTGCCAGTTTGGTTAAGGATTTGGAGCAACCGCTTTTGCTCATCTCAAACCGGGCTGATCGTGCCCTGGCATTATTTGAAGAATTACAATTCTGGCTTGGTGATCAGCCGGCGCACTATTTTCCTGAACCCAACCCCCTTTTCTATGAAAAAGCATCCTGGGGGCAGGGGACCCGCCGAGACCGGTTGCATGTCCTGACAATGCTGGCGCGAACCCTGCATCCCGGCGTACCAAGCCCGGAAACCCCACCTGTGATCGTTGCGACTGTTCGGGCGATCATGGCGCGAACCTTACCGCGCCGTGATTTTCTGAAATACACCCGCACCCTAAAAATTGGGCAGCGGATCATGCCTGACGACCTTCTGCATACCTGGGTCGATATTGGCTATGATTACGCCAATATCGTTGTTCAATCAGGACAGTTTTCTCGCCGTGGCGGTATTTTGGATATCTGGACACAGGGTGAAGGGAGACCGGTCCGGATCGAGTTTTTTGGGGATGAAATTGATACCATGCGCGCCTTTGACCCGGGAACACAGCGAACGATCGAGAAAATTGAGTCATTGACCGTGTCACCTGCCCGGGAAGTCTTGCCGGTTGCGGCTGAAAAGGTCGGTTTGGATTTGAGGAACCTGCAGGAGTTTCACATCCCCCTGGCGCACCCCATGGCTGGGAGCTTGCTTGATTACCTGCCGGATGATGCTCTGGTTGTTTTGGATGGGAAGGAATTCCTATCAGCAGCCGTTGTCGATATCGAAGAGGAAAGCATCTCTCGGCGGGCAGACGCTGAAGCAGCTGATGAGATCAGCCCTGATTTCCCTGTTCCGTATCTGACCTGGGCGGAGATCGAAGATCGGATCGGTCAGCATGGGGTTGTTGAACTGGGATATACCCGGGCACCCGAAGTATCCCCGCTGGCAAATGCCTTTGAGTCTGGGCCTCGTTTTGCGGGTAAGCTGCGGGATTTCATTGATCACTTGAAGACCCTGAAAGGTAAAAATGAACCCTGGTTGATCGTCTCCAGGCAGGCATCCCGCTTGAAGGACCTCTGGCAAGAACAACAACCATCATCCGAGATACGTTCCGAAGCACATTTGGGAGAACGTTTCATCGAAGGGACCTTAGCCGGGGGATGGACCCTGGTTCAATCTGATGGGATGCGTATCCATCTCTTGACGGATGGCGAGATTTTCGGTTGGTCACGTCCTCAACCCCGAAGGCGTTATCGTCCGACCGCAGAAGCCCCCGAATCGAGTTATGCGGACCTTCAACCGGGCGATTGGGTGGTGCATGTTGATCACGGGATTGGAAAGTATGTTGGGCTGGTTCAACGGACTCAAGACAAAGTCCAGCAGGAATACCTGTGTGTTGAATATGCGGATCAAGATCAGCTTTTTGTCCCCATCCATCATGCCGATCGGCTGACCCGGTATATCGGTGCGGAAGGTGGACAGCCTGTCATATCCCGTCTGGGCGGCGAAGCCTGGCACAGCACCAAGCGTAAGGTGCGTGAAGCAGTGCAGGAAGTCGCTGGTGAATTGTTGGAGCTTTATGCCCAGCGCCAGGTAGCAGAAGGATATGCCTTCCATGCCGACACACCCTGGCAGCGGGAGCTTGAAGCCAGCTTCTCTTATATTGAAACCGAAGATCAACTTCAGGCATTATCAGAGATCAAGCAGGATATGGAAGCGTTGCAGCCCATGGACCGTTTGTTGTGCGGTGATGTGGGGTACGGTAAGACGGAAGTGACGTTGCGGGCAGCATTCAAAGCCGTGATGGATGGCAAGCAGGTGGCAGTGCTGGTGCCGACCACCGTCCTGGCACAACAGCATTATGACACCTTTCGAGAACGCCTGGCGACCTTCCCGGTGGAAGTTGAGATGCTTTCTCGTTTTCGCACACTCCAGCAGCAATCTCGCATCATTCGAGACCTTCAAAAGGGTAAGATCGATATTGTGATTGGTACCCATCGTCTGCTTTCGCAGGATGTGACCTTCAAAGACCTCGGGCTGGTCGTGATCGATGAGGAACAGCGGTTTGGCGTTGCCCATAAGGAGCATTTAAAGAAACTGCGCACCTCGGTGGACGTTCTCACGCTGACAGCGACACCCATCCCGCGCACCCTGTATATGGCGCTGACCGGCGTCCGTGATATCTCCACCATTAACTCACCTCCCGAAGAACGTTTGCCGATCGTGACTCATATTGGCCCCTATGACCCCAAACTCGTCCGCCAGGCAGCCATCCGTGAATTGGAGCGCGGCGGGCAGATCTTTTTTGTGCATAACAGGGTTCAAACCATCGGGTCTATGCGTCAACACCTGGAAAAACTGGTGCCCGAAGCCCGAATTGGGGTTGCCCATGGTCAGATGGATGAAAACAGGTTGGCGGATATCATGCATCAATTCACCAGTGGAGAGATCGATATCCTCCTTTCAACATCGATCATCGAATCCGGTTTGGACATTCCCAATGCCAATACTTTGATTGTCGATCGCGCTGATACCTTTGGTTTGGCACAGCTCTACCAGCTTCGCGGCCGGGTTGGCAGGGGTGCACAGCGGGCTTACGCCTACCTTTTCCGTCACAGGGTCAAGTCGCCCACGATAGAGGGACAGGAGCGGTTGGAAGTTCTGGCGGAAAACACGCATTTGGGTTCAGGTTATGCGATTGCAATGCGAGACCTGGAAATGCGCGGCGCTGGGGACCTTTTAGGAACACGACAATCGGGTTATATTGCTTCGGTAGGTTTTCATTTATATACCCGGCTGCTCGCACAGGCAGTCCGACAATTTCGCCATGCGGTAAGCGTCGAAGGACCCGAAGAAGCGACCATTCTGGATACTTCTCTCAGCATTCCAACTTCGGTCAACCTGCCCCTATCAATTGGCATTCCCAGCACATACATCACCGACCAGGCACTGCGGCTCAAACTCTACCGTCGATTGGCAGATATCCGGGATGAAGGTGCACTGGCTTCGATTGAGATGGAATTTGAGGACCGATTTGGATCTTTACCAGATGAAGTTCACAATCTTATCTATCAGATCAAGGTCAAGCTGCTGGCAGGGTTGATCGGGCTGGCTTCAGTGGGTTTTGAAGGGAATCAACTGGTACTGCGCTATCCCCCCTTGCCGCAGGGAATTGAGTCCCGTCCGCTTCCCAATTTGGGACATCATGTGATCACGGGTAAAAATGCTTACCGGATCCAAGTATCTGATCCTTTTGATGAAACATGGAAGACAATGTTAATCACCGTTTTGTACGAAATCCATAATACTTCCAAAGCATAGTTCAGCTTGTCAAAAAACACCTGTGTGCTATACTCCAATCTTAGAGTATTGAAGGTGTAAGCACGATTTATCCTGACTCAACAGATATGACTTGTTTATGATCGATTTGATTAAGAACAAATGTGGTTGGCAAATCATAATAGCATGCCTGCTGTTGATAGTGGGTGGTCTCTTGGTCTGGCAGGGGCTCTTTCAGCACACCAAGATCGTGGTGGATGGATTTCCCTTTAAATTCCGCAATTCAGCTTTGACTGTTCAAGGTGTACTGCAATCCGCAGGCATCTCACTTGACCAGGATGACAAGGTATACCCGGATGTGGAGGGCTTTATCTGGGATTTGCCTGGGATCAACATTACAAGCGCAAAAAACCTGCGGTTGTGGACGCCCAATAAAGTACTGGCGATTTCAACCACTGCAACTATTCCGGGGAATATCCTCCTGGAAAATGGAATTTCGCTTTTTCCGCAAGATCGGGTCTTACTCGATGGGGAATGGATTGACCCGGGCGAACCTCTCATCGATGAGTCTGATTTGCTGATCCAGTTTCAACCGGCGCAGCCTGTTGACCTGGAGATAAGCGGCATTGAGCGCAGAATTTACACAGACCAGGCAACCCTGGGGGCCGCCCTGGAGGCTGCATCAGTCGAGGTCGGACCGCAAGATTGGGTTTCCGAGAGTCTGTTAGCCCCAATCCGGGAAAACATGACCGTGAGTATTCAGCATGCCCAACCCTTATCTATAAAAAGTGGTGATTCCATCATTTCTGGGCTTAGTCCAGCACATACCGTGGGAGAGGCATTGTCAGATGCCGGTTTGCCGCTCCAAAACCTGGATGTGAGCATCCCGGCTGCGGATGAACCTGTTCCCCAAGATGGGGTCATTGAATTGGTGCGCGTGTGGGAAGAGGTGCTTCTTGAAACAGACGAGGTTGCCTTCGAAAATGAATATGCACCGGATCCAGAAACGACCCTTGATGAATATTCCGTGATCGAGCCGGGACAGCCGGGGATTTACGCCAGTCGGGACCGGATCCAATACGCCAATGGGCAGGAGGTACACCGATGGGCAGAGAGCACCTGGCAGGCGAGCGAGCCAAGGAATGGTGTGCTGGGATACGGTACCAAGGTTGTCATTCGCACCGAGGTCGTAGATGGCGTTACGATTGAGTATTGGCGCAAGAAAACGGTCTTTGCCACATCCTATGAACCCTGTGACAACCAGGGCGTTTGCCATGATGGCACGGCTGGCGGCTATCCCCTTCAAAGGGGTATTGTGGCGGTTACACCCCAATGGTATTCTGTTCCCAATGGCCTGGCAATGGCAGACCTGAATGTTTACGTTCCAGGGTATGGTCGGGCGATCATTGGCGATGTAGGCGGCGGGATCCCGGGCACGCCCTGGATTGATGTAGCCTACCGCCCTGAGGATGATTTCACCTGGGATGCCCACTGGACAACAATGTATTTCCTGACGCCCGTTCCTGACATTATCCCCCCGATCATCACACCATGACCCTTGAACCGCTTCACGTCCCTGGAATACTGCAGCGTTACGGAATCAGGCCGGATAAATCCCTTGGACAAAATTTCTTGGCGGATCACAATGCCTTGTTGAAAATCGTGCGCGATGCTGGGATCCGTCCCGAGGATGACGTCCTGGAGATTGGTGCGGGTTTGGGAAACCTCACCCGCATCCTGGCACTGCAAGCCAAAACGGTCATCGCTGTGGAGCTTGATCCGGAGCTATTCTCAGCGCTTGAAGACATCACCCGCCCCTTCAACAATATCCATCTGGTTCAGGGGGATATCATGGACATCCGCCTGGAAGAGCTTTTCTCTCGGGATTATAAGGTGGTTGCCAATATTCCCTATTACATCACATCAGCAGTGATCCGGCATTTGCTGGAAGCCCCGATCAAACCGCAAAGGATCGTTCTGACCATCCAGCAAGAAGTTGCAGAACGGATTGTCAACCAGGATGAGAAGATGAGTCTGCTGTCTCTTTCCGTTCAAATCTACGGACAGGCTCGGATTGCCAGCCAGATCCCTGCGGAATGTTTCTATCCCAAGCCGAAGGTGGATTCGAGCGTTCTGATCATTGATGTTGATGATCAGCCCAAGCTCTCAGATGAGCGGATCCACAGCCTGTTCAAACTGGCCCATGCCGCCTTCAACCAAAAACGAAAGATGCTGCGCAGTTCGCTCAGACCGATGCTTGGTGGGGGTGTGGATGTTGTGTCGGGTGTGTTGGATCGTGCTGGGATTGATCCCCGTCAGCGCCCCGAGTCCCTTTCGCTGGAAGATTGGATCAGGCTAACGGAGGTTTCCGGACTTCAATAGAAGTATTTTTGACAATCGCACATTTCTAATCAGCCAAACACTGGGGGAATGAGTGAGCTCTTCTAATCGAAGGATTTATTTTTGTAGATCCCCCTCAACTGCCAGACGCGTAAGGCAGCCTCAACCTGGATCCGCAAGGACATTTTCGAATCACCCTGGGTGCGTTCAGCAAAATAAATTGGCACTTCTGCAAAGGATAAGCCTGCCAATTTTGCCATGTATGCCAGTTCCACGATGAAGACATAGCCATTAGAGCGTGAATCTTCAAAAGGGATGGACTCTAAAGCAGATCGGCGCCACAACCGATAACCGCCGGTTGCATCCCGGATAGGCAGACCCAGGATCGTGCGGGCATAGGTATTGCCAAACCAGGATAATCCCTTCCGCCAGGCAGGCCAGTCCTTATCAACACTGCCGCCTGGGCAGTAACGTGAACCGATAACCACATCTGCGTTCTCAAGGGCATTCAGAAGGGCTGGCAGGCGATCGGGCGGATGGCTCAGGTCGGCATCCATCATCCCGATCACATCCGCTCCCTGATCGAGGGCGTGCTTGAAACCCTGGATATATGCTTTGCCAAGGCCTTCCTTCCCCTGGCGGTGTAAAACAGATAAGCGCCCATCATATTCAAGTGCAAGGGATTTTGCAACCTGCCCAGTGCCATCGGGGCTGTTGTCATCCACGATTAGGATATGGTGGTCCGGGATAGCATGAAAGAACAATGCCCTGACCAAAACAGGGATGTTCTGAGCCTCATTATAGGTAGGTATGACTTGAACGAATTTCATAATTAATGGTAGAAATGATTATATCCTTTTTGTGATGCCAAGCCCCTCCATTTTTAGCATGACCGACTTTGGGTGTCAAGCATGAAACAATGAGGATGCTGAACAATAAAAAGCCGCCGAGATTTTGTCTTTTACCGTCAATATAGATATATGCTAATATAATAATTAAAATAAATGAGGGCGACGTATGCGTTACCCCTACTGGATCCTTTGTAAATTAATTAAACAGCGATACTGGTAGAAAGGTATTTATGATCACTAAACGATTGGTCTTTGCGATCTTAGGGATTTTTCTCGTATTATCAGGATTGACCCATCTCATCCCTGGTATAGGTGATATTGGGATCGTGATCTCAGTTTTTGCACTTGCTGCAGGCGTACTGATTCTGATCACCAGACTGGATGTATCCAATTTGCTGGGGTGGTTCTTCATTGTAGTTTATTTGATCATCTTGGGCTTGAATGGCGTGATTGGGTTCTCGTTTGAGGGTATGCAAACTCTACTGGCAATCGTTATCCTTGGGGGAGGCGTGATGTTGTTGATTGGTTGGCCGGGGTTCAAAGGTCATTTTGGCTTCATCTTGTTTTGTATCTGGGCTATCCTCACGGGGCTGACGACTTGGTTGAGTTTCAGCTACGACACACTTGTTATTGCCGTACTGGCAGTGTTGAGTGGGATCTTAATGGTCTTGGAGGAGAGCAGTCATTGACCTCATCCAAAGAAATCAATGAAGTTTACACCGTTGTAAACCGATAATCCCCGGGTTTTTGCTTGCCGAAGCCTGGGGATTTTGCTTGATGGATCGCGAATATATCTTTAGGACAGGAAAATCATATGTCGACAGATGGTTTTGTATTTATAATAGGGTAAGAAGTTGCTCACTATCAAAATGACATGGAGGAATGATGCAGCCTAATCCAATTCTCAAAAAGCTTGGTTTTTCGAATAGTGACCGCGTGGTCATTATTCACACCGATGATATCGGCATGTGCCAGGCATCGGTATCTGCGTTTGCAGACATGGTTGACTATGGCTTGATCTCAAGCGGTGCAGTCATGGTGCCATGTCCGTGGTTTCTTGAAGCCGCCGACTATGCCGTGTCGCACCCCAAAGCGGATCTGGGTGTTCATCTAACCCTGACTAGCGAATGGAAGACCTATCGCTGGGGACCGGTCAGCACCCGTGATCCAAAATCGGGTCTGATGGATGAACAGGGATTTTTTCATCGCAAATCGGAATCTGTGTGGGCAAATGCTGATCCTGATGCCGCATTTACCGAATTGGAATCCCAGGTCAGCCGTGCTTTGAGCGCGGGGATGAACCTGACTCACATTGATACCCACATGGGTTCCGTCGCGCATCCTGCGTTCATCCCGGGTTATGTGCAGTTGGCAAGCAGGTATGGTCTGCCAGCGATGATCCCGCGTATGTCAGCTGAGGACCTGGTTGCCAGTCAAAATGTTGACGCGCAGACCGCTGAGATGATCACCGACATGATCGCCACTTTGGATGATATGGGATTGCCTATGGTCGATTACATATCTGGGCTTGAATTAGATGATGCCTCTGATCGGCTTGGACAAGCCAAACAGGCATTGGGTGCCCTAAAACCAGGCATCACCCATTTCATCATTCATCCTTCCAAAGATACACCTGAATTGCGCCAGATCACCACTTCTTGGGATTGCCGGGTGGCGGACTATGAGACCTTTACCAATGATGCCACTCGAGAATTTATGATTAACGAGGGAATCCAGATCATTGGTTACCGAGATTTGAAATCATTAATGCCACCTGATCTTTGATGCCAATTATCACCAAAAGGAGAGATTATGACCGAACAACCTGTAACTGGAACGACCAAACTTAGTTTCAACTATAAATTCTTCTGGGGGGTAGCAGCCTTAGGCACCTCTTTGATTTCCGGGATCTATGGCGGGTTGCTAACCATTTTCTATCAGGATTACCTGGGGCTCAGTGCAAGATGGATTGGGATTGCCGCGACCATCTATGCCATCTGGAATGCCCTCAATGACCCGCTGTTTGGATACATTACAGATAATACCCGCAGTCGTCGCGGCCGGCGAATACCGTATATGCGCTTCACAGCACCCTTCCTGGCTTTGACCTTTATTCTGGTTTGGTTCGCCCCGCCAAAAGCCGGGCAGCAGACACTCTTTTGGTGGATGCTGGTCACAATGCTGTTGTATGACACCTGCTATACCATCATCGGTCTGGTTTATTCAGCATTGCTGCCCGAAATTACTGAATCCGATGCGCAGCGCAACAGCTTGCAGATTTCAAGTTCTTTGTTTGCGATGTTGGGCACATTGTTGGGGTTTGTCATTCCTGATTTTGTGCGTCCCAAGACGGGCGAGTCATCCCTAATCCCGCTTTATGTCGCAATGGTTATTGTAGCGCTGTTTGCGATGTCGCTGATCCTGATCACGACCTTCAAGATTAAAGAGCGCCGCGAGTTTGCAATTGTGGATAAGCCTGTAAAAGTAATGGATGCGATCAAATTCACGTTCACCAGCAAATCCTTCTTGATCCTGGTAGCTGAAAATTTTATGGCGATCTTGATGAGTTCGCTGCTGCTAGGTTCAATCTATTACCTGGCAGATTATGTTTTGAAATGGCCGGCGATCCAGTTGTTGGCATTTCTCTTCATCCCGCTGATCATTGGGATTCCGCTGACAACACTGGTACGAAAAAGGATGGGTGTGGTTGGCGCACAGCAGTTCTTGCTGGTTTTGGCAGGGATTGGATTGGTGGCTGTTGCGTTTGTTCCCGCACCCTTGATTCCTGCCTGTATTGCGCTGGCGGGATTGGGTTTGGCAGGTCCTCAAACGCTGACAAACGTGCTTTTTGCCCAGGTTGCCGATGAGGATGAGCTTAGGTCGGGGCAAAGGCGAGAAGGTGCGTTCTTTGGCGTTAATGCGCTCATCACCAAACCAGCCCAATCGGTTGCACTTTGGATCACGCCTTTCATCCTGGAGCGTACTAATTTTGTCACCCGTGCTTCAAACCTGGGCGAGATTTTCCTGGATCAACCCTCTGAAGCCATTTTCGGTATCAAAATTTTCAGCGGGGTTATCCCCGGTGTGGCTTGCCTGATAGGTGCTTTGATCCTAGTGTGGTATCCACTGCGGGGAAACCGTCTCAGAACCATCCAGGAGCAAGTGCTCACACTTCATCATCAAAAGAAGCAACAGCTTGAAGCACGTTTGGCTGGCGGCGAGGAATAAACCGAAGTTTAATTAGAGATCTAGTTAGAAATCCTAAAAATTTTACAAGGGATTAATAAAAAAAGAGCGGCTGGCTGGCCGCTCTTTTTGACTGAGACTTATAAGTGCAATTATGCATCTATCATATATTGATTGAATTACAAGCCTGATAGCTATTCTTCTGCTTCAGAGAATAAGACTTCCTCCAGGTCTTCATCTGGCAGTTCAACTTCTAATTCTACCTGCTCCTGTGGGGTGACGATTTGTATGATCCATCCCAAGGCAAACAATACTACCGCAAATAATGCGTACAATGCGACATTGCCCATATAGAAACTGACAACTTCGAACTCGTTTCCTTTAACCACCAATTGACCAAAACTCACCGCTTCTTTAACAATGCCGGAGGAATAAATAAGTGTCCATACAGCATACGCAAAAAGGAGGACGGCAAGAATATATAATACAAAACTGAGGACGGGGATTTTTTTGTTTTTCATTAAGATCCAACTTTCTAATTATTTATTTTGTGATGTGTCTAAAAATATTGCACCTAACTCGTTCCTTATTATACTCAATTAACAGATTGGTCAACGATTTGTTGGGAATCTTATATGTCAAGAGTCCCGCTATTCTTCCGAGATAGCTTCCGAAAGGTTTTGACCCTTTTCGACAGGTAATGCCTGGATCATATCCCTGATCTTTAGTGACCTGGCTTGCCACGCTTCTCGATCCTTAGTCGACATTCGTTTTGCGTCTTCGGCAATCGAAAATAAGGCAGTTGATTCGGATTGGATAGCCTTCACCTGCTGGACGGCATGGTTCATACTTTCCTGTTGATAAGTCATCTCCAATTTCGAAAGCACATTAAGATAGTGCTCTTTTGGCAGTCTGGTCAGCAGATCCTTCCAGAGCTTGATTGCGTGCATCGGTTCACCTGCTTGGACGAGCTGATCCCCTTCAGCGATCTGCTGAATAGCATTGGTCATTTTTGATACAGCAAAAATTTGCTTACCGATTTGATAAACAAGAAAAACACCCAAAAGGAGCAGGAAGTTCCTCACCAAAGGTGAAATTTCCTGACCGGTTGCCATAAGAACCAGTACGGCAATTCCTTCCAGGATGAGCATTCCAACGGGCAATAATAGGGTAATGTTGAGCCGTCTTTTCTTGTTCTGTGTCATTGCGACCTCCTGATTCAACCCAATCTTTGAGATTGTTCCTTTTGTGAAAAATAATAAGCAAGTGCACCGATTATACCGGTAAATTCTTTCCCGATTCACCCTCTAAAATGCGCCTGGCTTCATTTAATGCTTGATGTGTGGAATCGAAAAGCTGGTAATTTGCCTGGAAGAAATGGGATTTGCCGACACGATCAACGATACCAGCTGTCTGAAGCGGTTCCATCACTTCTTTCTGGATTCCACAGAAAAGGATATGGACATTATTTTTATTTGCGGCTCGAATTATGTCGCTAATGGCCATGATGCCTGTGCTGGCAAGTAAGTGTGTTCTCCGAAAGCGCAAGATGAGCACTTTAACATTGGTTTCAAGGATTTGCTTAACATGTTCCTGCAGTTCTTCTACAGCGGCAAAATAAAGATCCCCGTCAATATTGATAATGGCGATTTTGGGGTCTTGTTGAATGAGTTCCTCGATTGGGAGTTCGAGAAAATGCCCGTCTTCATTTTCCATCACATAACTTAAATTGACATGGCTGCTCTCACCAAGGTAGATCAGGATCGAACTTAGAATGCCGACATAGATGGCATATTCAAGGGGCAGGATCAATGTGGAAATAAAAGTCACGATCATCACAACCCGGCTTGAAAGCCGGCTTTGCCAGGTTACTTTGATCAAATTAAAATTAACCAGTCCCGCTGATGAAACAATAATGACGGCAGCAAGCGCAGGTATGGGGATGAACCGGATCAGTCGGGAAAATAATATCAAAAATATAAAGACACTGATCCCTGAAATAACGCCTGATATGCGTGTCCTTGCGCCGTTGACGACGTTGATCACTGTACGGGAGGGAGAACTTGCGGAAGGCATGCATTGAAAAAATCCGCCCACAAAAGAAGCCAGACCCTGCCCGACCATTTCGCGTGAGGGATTGATTGGTGTGCCTGTCATCTGGCTCATTGATTTTGTGACTGAGATGCTCTCCATGAAACCTAAAAGTGCAACTGCGACTCCTGCAAAAGTCAGGGGAAGAAGTTCCTTTATTGAAATTCGGGGAAGTTGAAACCGCATGCCAAGTTGATCAGGCAGCTCAACCAGGTCAATGTTTTCGCCATTAGCCCAACCCGTTGCAAACACAAACAAGGTCGCCAGCACAATGGTGATCAATGCGGCTGGCAGTTTTCGATTGATTTTCCGAATGAGGAGCATGATCGCAATGCTCAATCCACCGACGATAGCAGCATAGATGTTAATATTGATGATGCTTTCCCAAAGGCTTGAAAATACATCAAAGAGGTTTCCTTGAAGGGACAGCTTGAAACCCAAAAGTTTTCCAGCCTGGGTGCTGATGATCAATATACCGACACCAGTCAGAAACCCTACCAGGACTGAGTTGGAGATGTATTTTGCCAGAACACCGAGTTTGAGTAGCCCAAAGATAAGCTTCATGATTCCAGCAATGATGGCAAGCGCGACAACAAATTCGAAATAATCGGGTCGACTGCTGAAACTCAGCAGGACACTGGCTGTGACAAGTGCGGTTGGATTTGTTGGTCCCGTGATCAAGAATGGAAAACTGCCAAACAGCGATCCAATGATGGTTGGAATGATCGCTGTAAAAAGTCCATAAATTGGATTGATCCCGACAATGGCAGCATACGCCATAGCTTGTGGGATAGCGATCATTCCTACTGTTAATCCTGCATAAAGATCAGATTGAAATCTTAATCTGAAATATTGTTGGATCTTCTTGGTGAGGGTGCGTTTGTTGGGATTATTCATTGCAGCATATGTCCAATTTTACCTCATGTCATCAATATATGGCTTCATTTTTACCCGGTTCATCAATTAATCGAAGTCTAATTTATAGTTCATCCATATTTATAGAAAAATAGCTATAATACTAATTATGGTGCGTTTGGGGATTGGAGCTGTTGCTAATGAGAAAGAACGATTCTAACAAAAACAAAATAAGAATTATCCTTCACATCCTTTTTGCCCTGTTCATCTTTCTGCATGCCCTGTTTTTCATCGTTTATTGGTTTTCGGTGGGAAATTTTCGCCAGTCTGTGGATCAATTTATCAGCGAGATCATCCATTTTGAATTTATTTATATTTTCCTGGTCATGATTCTCACGACGGCTATCGGGCTTTGGAGCCTGGTCCGTATCGTGAAATTATCGATTATTTTTCGAAAACACCAATGGACACCAGGTGTTAAACATTGGCTCTACATTTCAACCGGGATTATTTTTATTGGCCTTTTTTATGGTTCCTTTTACTTCATTCTTAAAGAGAATCCAAGTCAGCGAGGGGTCTTATTTCACTTATTCAATCTGATCCGCTTGGGGAGTGATCCACTGCTGTTTTTGTTGGCAGGTGTTGGTTTACAGCGTTTGATCCTTTATCTACGGCGAAAATCTGCTATAGACAGGCGAAAATTGCTTTGGAGGACGGGTGTGATTGGTGCGCTCGTGTTGATGATCGGTCTTTGGCTGCTGCCAGCTATTTTTCCGCCCAACTGGGCTTACCAGAGTGATCTACCAGCAAAGCCAGCGCTGATTGCCCATCGAGGTGCATCAATGTTGGTACCGGAGAATACGCTGGCTGCGATTGAAACAGCGGCCGTCAATCAGGCTTTTGGCTTTGAGACGGATCTCAGGATCAGCCTGGATGGGGTGCCTTTCCTGATGCATGATGATACGTTCGTGCGTACGACAAATATTGGGGAAATTTTTCCTGAAAGTGTTGAAGACCTTGCTTCAAGTTTTACTTTGAATGAATTGCGCCAGCTGAATGCCGGCTTGTGGTTCATCCAAAAAGATCCCTATGATACGATCAGGGGCGGTTACGTATCTCAGACGCAACTGGCTATCAACCAGGGTCAGGGCATCCCAACCCTATCTGATGCGCTGGCACTTGTGAAGAAGGAGGGCATGATCATTATGTTTGATATGCGTTATCCTCCCCAAGATCACCCGTTCTTTGATGAATTTTTCGATGTCGTTCTCACAAAATGCCTTGAATCGGGGCTTAGTGAAGACGTGTGGTTCTTGGTTGAACCTGATAAACTTGATATGCTCAAGCAGAAAGCCAGGCAATTCACTCGTGTTTATGGCGCCAATAGTTCGGATTTGCTGGATGCAGAATCACTCCTTGATCTTGGCTATGAAATTGTTAATGTGGATACAGGTATTCAGACCCATAATATTCAAAACTACCGTGAAAAAGGATTGGGCGTCAATGTTTACACAATCGACCAACCCTGGCTTTTTTCTCAGTTTTGGCTGTCTGGTGTGACATCCGTGACCACAAATAATGTTCATACACTCAGTCAGATGGATCGTCCCATGTTAAATATCCCCTATGCGCACTTTGTGTTGATTTGGGGATTGTTTGGTATCATAGTAGCCATATGGTTGGCTGCCAGTCAACCCAAATACAGTCGGGAAGCGCTTCAAAAATTGCCAACGCCCGACCTGATGGATTTCGCGGTGGAGGATGATAAAGACTTTCTAAAGACGATCCACCCGGCATCGTTGCAAGCAGTCCACCCCAGAGCCGAATTTGACGAATTTGAAGACGCTGAAGAATGAAGATTGAACATCCCAGATTCGTTATCCTGTTGTCGGCGGCAAAGAAGAAAGAAGGATAAATGTCAAAAATACTTGTTGTTGGCAGTATCAATATGGACCTTGTTGTGCGTGTCTCTGACCCTCCCAAACCAGGTGAAACTGTTCTAGGAAGTGATTTTGAGACATTCCCGGGGGGCAAAGGTGCCAACCAGGCAGTTGCAGCTTCTCGAATGGGGGGTCAGGTTACCATGGTTGGCAGGGTCGGCAGTGACGATTTTGGAGATGAACTCATCCAAACCCTGGTCGATGACCGGATCAAAACCACTTATGTGATCAAAGACCCTCAGGCAGCAACCGGCATTGCGATGATCACGGTTAGCCGGAATGGGGAGAATATGATCGTGGTAGCTGCAGGTGCGAATTACAAGGTATCCGTTGAGGATGTCATTAACGCCCGGACTTTGATGCGGGAGTCGGATATTCTGCTGGTTCAGCTGGAATGCCCTTTGGAAGCAGTTGAAGAAGCTATCAAACTGGCGAATGTCTATAATCTGCCAGTTGTGTTAAATCCGGCACCGGCACAGACTGTGTCTAAGGTTTTATTACGTTCTGTGGATTACCTCACACCCAATCAGATGGAATTGGCAAGGTTGACCGGGGAGACAGACATCGATCGGGGGATTCAAAAACTATTGAGTTGGGGTGTTCGAAACCTGATCATTACCCTGGGGCACAATGGTGCACGCGTTGTTTCTGAAGAGATCGATCAGCATGTTCCAGCTTATGAGATCACAGCGGTGGATACAACTGCGGCTGGTGATGCCTTTAATGGCGCGCTGGCGGTTGCCCTGGCAGAGAAAAAGACGCTTTTAGAAGCAGTACGTTACGGCATGGCTGCAGGAGCATTAACCGCTACCAAGCGTGGTGCTCAGCCATCGCTGCCAACCCGAGATGCTGTTGAACAATTACTAAAAAGTCAGAAGTAAACAAGAAAAACAAATTAATTGAGATTGATCGAATATTGGAGATTTTAATGGATCTTGAAACCGAAGCAAAATCCTATTTTAACCAACACTATAACTGCGCACAATCCACCTTTGCACCCTTTGTCCGAAAATTTGGCATGGATTTTGGGCTGGCGATGAAAATTGCCACACCCTTTGGCGGGGGGATGGGTCATGCTGGTCAGGTTTGTGGCGCGGTCAGCGGCGCTTTAATGGCTATTGGGCTTTACCGGGGGATCTCAGAATATGATCGAGAGAAGAAGTATGCATGTTATGATCTGGCAAAATTGTTCCAGGAACGGTTTAAGGAACTGCACGGTGAATTGACCTGTCCGGGACTGCTTGGATTGGATATTGGCGATCCGGACGATCTGGAAATAGCACATGAACGGGATGTCTTTCACAAATTTTGCGTCAATTTTGTGGGTGATGCAGTTAGGATCGTGGCAGATTTATTGGAAATAAAAGATTGATCCTAATCTGATAGATGTTCACTTGCAGCGACTATGGATATAAATACAATCTGGTTCAGTAAATCTTGGCTAATTTAGAGGAGAAAGGTATGGATTACTTCAATCTCAGCGGCCAGGTCGCTGTGATCACGGGCGGGGCTGGCGTTTTGGGTTCTGCCATTGCCAGGAGATTTTCGAGTGCAGGCAGCAAGATCGTGATTTTAGGTCACAATGAACAGAACGCTGAGAATCTTGCTGGCGAAATCGCGGAGGCAGGTGGTGAAGCGATCGGACTACCCGTTGACGTGCTGGATTTATCCCTCTTGCGCTCAGCTCGAGATCGTATCATGAAGCGCTTTGGCCGCGTGGATATCCTTGTCAACGCTGCCGGGGGCAATAAACCTGGTGCCACTGTGAGTCCTGACCTTTCATTTTTTGATATCTCTCCGGAAACTTTGCAGGACGTGATCAGCTTGAACTTGATGGGGACAATTTACCCCACACAGGTATTTGGAGAGATCATGGCTGACCAAAAAACGGGATGTGTCCTGAATATATCCTCGATGACGGCCTTTACTCCTTTGACCAATGTGGTCGCCTACAGTGCAGCCAAGGCTGCCGTTTCTAATTTCACACAATGGATGAGTGTTCATTTTGCGCAACGATATGGAAGCGGGATCCGGGTGAACGCGATTGCTCCCGGATTTTTTCTTACCAGTCAGAACCGCTATTTGCTAAAAGACGCTGATGGCAGCTTTTCAGAGCGTGGACAAAAGATCATCGAACGTACCCCGATGGCGCGCTTTGGAAATCCGGACGACCTGGTCGACGCGGCATTGTTCTTGTGCTCGGAGGCTGCCAGGTTCATCACGGGGGTGGTGCTGCCAGTGGACGGTGGATTTTCAGCCTATGCCGGAGTCTAGCAAGAGCAATACTGATGTCGGCCGGATTATTCCCAGGCAGCGTGACTTGAGAAAGGATTGTTTCTTGCGAATGCTGGGTGAAGTGTCTGTAGGTAAAATGATCGGAAAAATTGTCGGGATTACTCCCTCATCTGTCTGTTTCAAAAGTTTTTATTGAGGTTCATATCGAATGTTTATCATTTTTATGGGTGTCTCTGGATGTGGAAAAACGACCATTGGGAATGTGACAGCGGAAGCATTCGGACTTCCTTTTTATGAAGGGGATGACTTTCATCCTCCAGAGAACGTTGAAAAAATGGCAACGGGCATCCCGCTCACCGATGAAGATCGGGCAGGGTGGCTGGAAGCGCTGTCGAATCTCATTCGACAAAAATTGGATGAAGGTGAATCGGGCGTGCTGTCCTGTTCTGCCCTCAAAAAGAAATATCGCGATCAACTGCGGGTCGACCCTGAACGTGTTCATTTTATCTACCTCAAAGGGAGTTATGCACTGATCAGGGCACGTATGGAGGAGCGTAGCGGCCATTATATGCCGCCAGAACTGCTTAGAAGTCAATTTGATGCATTGGAAGAACCCGAAGATGCGGTTACCATTCATATCGATCAATCGCCAATAGAAATTTTTCAGCAGGTGTGCTTCTTTTTGGAGAATCTTGGGTTCAATGCCAAATGATCCCACATCAATGGCTTGTGCAGCTCAGACTGTGACATATATGACCAGAATGGAGGATGATCGATGACCGGTTATGCTTACTGCATCATTATGACAACCACAAACCGCCAATCGGATGCGGATCAATTGGCGAAGCTGTTGGTTTCAGAAAAATTGGCTGCCTGTGTGCAGGTCCTGCCCATCACCAGTTATTATGCCTGGGAAGACGCGTTACAGCATGATTCTGAGTTGTTGTTGCTGATCAAAACACGCAGTGAACTTTATCATCAGGTTGAAGCGGCAATCTTGAAGCATCATAGCTATGAAGTCCCAGAAATCATCCAGCTGCCGATCAGCGAGGAGCATCCGTCTTATCTGCAGTGGATGGTTGATCATACAGCACATGGTGATCTGTCAGGATAGCCATTCTAAATTTTTCGGAATTTAGTGCGCATAAATAAAGTGGAACGGGCTGGATCTTCGTTTCCCCATTCCTGTATTGGTAAGTGATCTTATCTGCAATGGATACGCAACTTGTTTCATTGCGCTAAATTGAAGCCAATTTGACCCTTTCCATACAAGGGGGAACGCCAAAGGGATTATTATGCACAAAAGGGGGTTAAATCGTGAAAAACGCTTGACAAGTTGTATATAATACTATATACTATGTATAGCATTATATACTATTTGAGTAAAGCTGATATGGTTGAGAAATTAGAAAATAAATTACGAAAATTTCGTTTTGAGCATCATGAGATCTCTCAACAGGATCTCGCCAATGCTGTTGGGGTAACCCGTTTAACGATCCACTCGATTGAGGCAGGCAAATTCAACCCGTCCACCCTGCTGGCGTTGAAGATCGCCCGATATTTTAATGTCCCGGTTGAAGATATCTTCTTTTTAGTAAAGGAAGAAACCTAAAAATGAATGTTTTCCCTAAATTTCTACGTAAGATCAATACTTATCTGGGTTTTCTGTCCCTGGCTGTTTTTGCCTTCATTCTTATCTACTTGATCCGAGAGCAGCCAAAGATGATCGCATTTGAACCTTTATCTAATCTGGAATCCAATTTACTGACCGGCGTAGGGTTTGGTTTGCTGATCATTTTGGCGTTTTTCCTGCTTTCATTGCTGCAGTTGGTTCGCTTTATCCGGATGGCAGATGCTCTTCGACCTGTCCCTTTGATCATGTTTATCGGCGGTGTCTTATCGGTACTGTTCGTATTCAGCAATGTCACCTTGTTGAGCGATATCGCAAAGCAATACCAGGCTGGCCTCTCACAACCTGAATGGGCATTGTTCTATCCTATGTTTGGATTTCAATTTGTGTTTGCCCTGATCTTCTTCTATGGCCACATCACCGGATACTTCAATGTTCAGCAACTCAAAACGGTTGCGAGGGATGTGAATATTTTCCTGGTGGTACAGTATGTTGGCGTCATCTGTGGGGGGATGGGGCTGGGGATGGCAAGCCTGGGATTTTTCTTCCGATCAGGTTGGTCACTGCTGGTGCACACTGTCCTCAGCAGTCTCGTTATCATTTTTCCGTATCTGCTGGCTGTGATCTATTGGGTCCTTACAAAATGCAAAGAGGTGGACCGCGTGTGGTGGGATGAAAAGCAAATTCAAGATATTGGCAAATCCGCGCTTGTGACCCTGGGTGTGGTGACCCTGCTGCTCTTAGCCTTGTTCATTTTCAATTACCGTGACCTTGATGGGGCGGTGCGTATGGTCTGGCTTCCGATGTATCTATTTGCGACGATTTTTACCTTTTCACTTGGAAATCTGTTTTTCAGCAGTCGGGCATAGCCAGGATCATCCTCGTCACTCATTCCAAATAACAAAAACAGGATGGGTTTGAAATTTCCTACCCATCCTGCGTTGTCTTGTTATCCTTTGATCTTTTATGACGATTTTTACTATATAAAGATCACAGCGTTTGATTCGTCAGACGCAGCCAACATCGTTGCAACGCCGACAACTTCGATCCCATCGATCAATTCTTCCCTGCGAATGCCCATCAGATCCATGGACATCTGGCATGCTTGGATGCGCACACCGTTGTCGATGGCAGTCTGCAGCATTTCAGGCAGCGAATCCACATTTTTCTTCTTCATGATGCCTTTGATCATAGCAGTCCCCATGCCAGCCATGTGCATCTGGGAAAGTTTTGCTTTTTGTGTGCCACGAGGCATCATCCAGCCAAACATCCGCTCGATGAGATTTTTCTTGACTTTGATGTTCTCATTCTTTCGCAGCAAGTTCAAACCCCAGAAGGTGAAGAACATGGATACCTGGTGTCCGGATGCGATCACGCCGTTTGCGATGATACAGCCTGCAATTGCTTTATCCAGGTCACCTGAAAAAATAACCATGGTCTTGTTCTTGCCAAGAGTGGTGGTTTCATCAGCTTTTTTGCCCAACCCCTTTTGAATTTTTGCTTCAATTTTGCCGTCCTGCGTGTCTAAAGACAGCAACCGGTTGCCAGTCGATTTTGCCCAGGCTTCCACATCGCTTGTAAAGCCGTAATCGGTTGCCTGGATGGTGACAATGTCGCCCTCGTCAATCTCCTTGATTTTGTTATAAAGTTTCAAGATGGGACCAGGGCATTGCAGACCGCAAGCATCGACTGTGAACTCATTGCCAGAAACCAGCTGTGTGGGCGGTACCTCCGTGATCTCTTCACGGCTGCTGATGGTGACGTGTTCAAATACATCAAAATTGGATTGACGACCAACAGCATGGGAATAAGTCTTATAACCGCCGGAGAGATTATAGCTGTCGAAACCAAGTTGATTCAATATCCTGCATCCAAAATAGGAACGCTGTCCGGTCTGGCAGTAGAGCAGAACGGGACGATCTTTGGGGATCTCATTGATGCGCTGACGGATTTTTTCGATGGGAATATTGATGGCTCCGTCGATCATACCCAAAGCCAATTCTTCTGGAAGTCGAACATCCAGGATGGTGGTTTTATGCCGGTCAATTTTGTCGACCTCGTCCCATGTCATGATCTTTACATCGCCGCGCAGCTGATTTCCGGCTGAAAAACCAACGATGTTGATTGGATCACGGGATGAACCATACGGCGGAGCATACGCCAGTTCAAGCGCTTCAAGGTCATAGACGCTCATGCCGCCCTGAATGGCGGTAGCAATAACATCGATTCGTTTGTCAACGCCCTCTATGCCGACTGCTTGTGCACCCAGAATTTTGCCCTCCTGGTTATACAGCAGTTTCAGCGCCATGGGTGATGCACCTGGGTAATAACCCGCATGGTTAGAGGCATGAATGATCACACTTGAAAAAGGAATGCCTGCAGTTTCAAGCATTTTTGTATTCATTCCAACCGCAGCCACAGTGAGGTCAAAGATTTTTACAACGGAGGTGCCGATCACACCATTGAAGCTCACATCTCTTCCGCAGATATGATCTGCAGCAACGCGCCCTTGCCGGCTGGCTGGCCCAGCGAGAGCGAGGTTGGTTCGGCTGCCGGATAGAAGGTGGGAGACTTCGGTTGCATCTCCAACTGCGTAAATATCTGGGTCGGAAGTTTGCATGGTTTCTTTGGTCACAATCGTCCCCCTGATCCCAAGCTCAAGTCCAGTCTCCTTTGCGAGCTGGCATTCAGGACGAACGCCAATGGAGAGGATCACCATTTCCGTATCAACACTGCGACCGCTGGAAAGTTCAACTTTGAGCCAGCCATATTCACCTTTGGCAATGGATTTCAAACCATCACCCAGTGCCAGGCGGATTTTCTTGAAGATCAGGTGCTGATGGACCAAAGCTGCCATTTCATAATCGATCGGTGCCATGACCTGATTGAGCATTTCAATCAGGGTAACCTGGACACCGCGATTTTGTAAATTCTCTGCAATCTCGAGCCCTATGAACCCGCCCCCGACAACAACAGCTCGAACGGGCTTCTTCGTGTCAACGAAGTCTTTGATGCGATCCATGTCCTGTAAATTCCGCAGAGTGAAAACACCGGGGGAATCCACACCCGGCAGGGGTGGTATGATGGGTGCTGCTCCTGGTGAAAGGACCAGTTTGTCGTAGGTCTCATGATAGGTCTCTCCGGTTTCAAGGTTCTGAATGGTGACCGTTTTCTCAGCCCGGTTGATGCTGATCGCTTCGCTTCTGACTCGAGAGTCAATATTGAGCATAGCTTTCAAGCTTTCCGGCGTAACCACATGAAGTTTTTCGCGGTCTTCAATGATTTCGCCGATGTGGTAAGGCAGCCCGCAATTTGCAAAGGAAATGTCCGGTCCTCGTTCAAGCATGATGATCTCAGCGTTTTCATCCATTCGACGCAGACGGGCCGCTGTACTTGCCCCGCCAGCCACACCACCAATTATGATAGTTTTCATAGAAATACTCCCAATTATTTCATTTAAAATGACCAGATTCTGCTCTGCAACCTGGCCTTTGGATAAAATTTCGATAAAATTATACTCGCAAATTTGAAATGTGATTTAAAAATGGATGAGTTCCATCAAGAAATGGTTATCTCATCCATTTTTTTTATTTGGTTTTCGAAGTTTATTCTTCGATAGGTCGCAGTCGTCTATCTGATCCGACTTTTTCAAGCAGTTTGTTCAATTTCTCCACAGCCTGCTCATCTAGTGAGATTCCGTTTTTCTGACTATCCAGGTCGCGCCTGTATTCGATCTCACCGGGTAGGAAAATTTCAGATGCAAAGGATGCTTTTTTCATATCCTTCATTTTCTGAATGTACTCCGCCATGGCGGCTTTTAATTCGTCCAAGGGGATAAATTTGCTGATATCAACAACGATCAAGGATGCACCTACACCGGTTTTCCCATCAGTTGCATGAAAACTGAGCAGATTTGGTGCAAACTCAGCTCCTGCGACCATACCTGAAAGAATGTCCACGGCCAATGCAATGGCAGAGCCTTTGGGTCCGCCCATCGGAAGCAAGGTTCCTAACAGAGCCTGGTTGGGATCGGTGGTTGGGTTCCCGTCGGCATCTAAAGCCCAATCCGCGGGGATCATTTGTGATTTGATCTTCAAGAGTTTGCAGTTCGGGATCAATTCTATTGCATCATCTCAACTATTTTTGAAATTAATTCCAGCGCAGGTTAGCCCAAAGACCTTTTTCTTGTTCTTCCACAGCATCCCGTGGCGTTGCTTAATTTCTGCAGGGAGGGCATTGGACGGGTAGCTTAGTTATTCGGTAATCTCTTTTATGGTGTTGCGCACCAGAACACCCTTTTATTAAGACCGATTGACCAGGCGTTCTTCCAAATGCTTGACATAATCATCAAGATCGATCTTGACTCGAGCCACACCGGTTTCCATCGCAGCCTTAGCAACCGCAGGGGCTTCCCACAGGCAGACACGATTGTCAATTGGCTTGGGGACAACATAGTCAGGACCAAATTCAAGGTGATCCAATCCGTAGGCATCAAGCATATCCTGTCCAACCGGTTCCTTTGCCAGATCTGCCAGAGCATGGGATGCAGCGAGTTTCATTTCATCGTTGATGGTGCTGGCACGTACATCCAGCGCTCCGCGGAAGATGAAGGGGAACCCGAGTACATTGTTGATCTGGTTGGGAAAGTCCGAACGACCTGTTCCGATGATTGCATCCGGGCGTGCTTCTTTTGCCAGGTCATATTTGATTTCAGGATCGGGGTTTGCCATTGGGAAGATGATGGGTTGGGCAGCCATTCGCCTGACCATGTCCTGGCTGACGATATCTGCCGCCGATAAGCCGATGAAAATATCTGCCCCTTCCATAACTTCAGCCAGGCTGGCGGGGTGATCACCATTCGCAAAGTATTCTTTTTCAGGTGACATTTTTTCCGTTCGACCCACATAAACCAGACCCCGGCTGTCAGTCAGCCAGATGTTTTCTTTGGGAAAACCAAGCATGACTAGCTGGTTTGCACAGGAAATTCCTGAGGCACCTGCACCAGAGAAAACCACCTTGGTATTTTCTGGTTTTCTGCCTGAAATTTCCATGGCGTTGAGGATGGATGCACCTAAGATAATAGCGGTTCCGTGCTGGTCGTCATGGAACACAGGGATATCCAGCAATTCTTTCAAACGCCGTTCGATCACAAAACATTCAGGGGCTTTGATATCTTCGAGGTTGATCCCGCCAAAAGTGGGGGCGATCAATTGTGTGACCCGGATGACATCTTCAGGATCCTGTGAATCTACTTCGATATCAAATACATCGATATCAGCAAATGCCTTGAAAAGAACACCTTTGCCTTCCATAACAGGCTTTGATGCCAATGGGCCGCGGTTGCCTAATCCAAGGATTGCGGTTCCATTGGATACAACTGCGACCAGGTTTCCTTTATCGGTGTATTGATATGCAAGGTCGGGATCTCTTTCAATTTCTAATACAGGGTAAGCCACACCAGGGGTGTAAGCTAAACCTAAATCATATTGATTCTTTAGCGGCTTGGAAGGGATGACGGAAATTTTTCCCGGAACCCCATTTGCGTGGTGATATTCAAGCGCTGCTTCTTTGGTAATGCGGGTCATAATGTAATTCTCCTTAGAATAAATAATTAAATACTAATTGATAAAAAAGAAACCTAAGGGTTTCTTTCAGCCAATCTTTTTTCGGCAGCAAGTGCTTTAGGTGCACCAATATCAGCGGTGGTGTAAAGCACCTGCCGGGGGAGATTGCCAAGTTTAACGATGTCATCATCGAGCAGCCCAATGCAGCCGATGCCGGCGGATGCCATTAGAAGCGCAGTCGATGAACCCAATCCGCCCAGCCCCACGATCAAGACGGAACTCCCTTTGAGTTTCAATTGACCTTCTTCACCTATTTGCAAAAGGGAAAGCTGACGAGCGTATCTTACGAATTCCTTTTCCGACAAATGCGCCTGTTTCATTTACCCTCCTGAGACATAAGGATAGACAATCACGTGATCCTGATCCTGCAGGATGGCTTTCTCAGGATCGCCGATTTTCCCATTAATGATCAGCAAGTGGACCATGTCCGAGGGAACATTGAGACCATCCAGGATGTGGGTGAGTGGTGTGGGGGAATCAAGATCGATCTCAAACTCCGATTTTTGCTCAGGAGTCAGCTGGCTGAGTTGGGCACCAAAGAATATTTTCATGGTCTGTTCTCAATTGCTATTGGTTCACTCATAATATTATTTTATCAGATGTGGGAAGTTGGCGTATCATTCTTTTTGAAAAATCATAAACCATAAAAAACGAATGAGTCAGAAATATCCTGATAAGATCACAATATCTGAAAAGGAGAACTACTTGACTCACCAAGAATTTTTTCAATTTGTATGCTTCGAATTTCGGATTGAATGTTGCTCGATGGATCGAGATCATGGAGGAATGGTAAATTGGCAAGTCAAATGCGCTGGCAAGTCATTCAATTAGTAAAGTAGGATGGGTATTTCTGACTCGAATTTCTCGAAAAGATGTCGCATAATAGGTTTTTGAGCCTGAGTACAGTATTATGATCATGGTTATCTTGTTCTTTGAAGACATTTGTGCTGTCATCTGGTGTGTTTGGATGGGATCGATAATCTTATGATAGAATAGTTTGAGATTATTTTTCAGAAATACTTGATCATTCGAAAAAAACGTATCTGGCTGTTGGTTTAAATAAGGACAAGGCAATCATTATGCAGCTCTGAGCTTAGGAGAAAGTCTGATTTTTTGATGTGTCCGTTGACAGGTGGGCAAAAAACTTAGGTCATAATGATGGATTAGTTGCGCTAAAAAGTGAGTTTTGGGTCTTATTGGTATGGATAAATTTGTAGTTCTCAGTGATTTTGATGGAACGGTTTCTCAGGATCTAAATTGCATGATTTACGCGAAATTTGCGAGTGTTGGGATGTATTATGCTGACCTTTGGGAATTGGGGGAGATCAGTACACCCGAGGAGATCAAGCTGACCTTTGAAACGATCACAGCCAGTCATTCAGAAATTGCTGATGAAATTCGAAAGGCTGATTTTGATCCACATTTTGTGGAGTTTGTGCGCCTGTGCATTGAGAAAGGTCTTGAAGTAGCCATTGTCAGCGATGGGCTTGAGTGGTCCATTGAAACTGTTCTTTCCAAGCATGGCGTCCCGAAAATTGATATTTATGCCAACCAGATATTTTTTGAGGAAGACGGATTCCGGTTTGCATTCCCCTGGAGAGATGAACGTTATCCCCATGCCGGTGTATGTAAGCCTCTTGTAATCAAGAAATTTCATGCAGAAGGCAAGCGGGTGATCTATATTGGTGATGGGCGCAGTGATCATGATGCGATCCATGACGCTGATGTGGTTTACGCTAAAGATCAATTATTAGCTTATTGTCAGGCTGAAAATGTACCTGCCATTGCTTATCAGAACTTTAATAATTTAGTTGACGCGATTAAATCGAACAATTTTCCACCTATGATGTCTTAATCGGTCATAATCCTGAGAAATCGGGGATTGCTTTTGTTGGCCGGCTTGGATTGTATTCAGCATCCAAATCCAGACCTTCAAAAATTATTTTGAATGGTATACAAAACAACAGGCTAGTTTCCAATTTATTTGCCATTAGGCTAAAGTCATTATTTGTTATTCATTTCTAAATCCAAAAATCTAATAATTAGGAGCAATTGCTGCTATGAAAATTCGATTCACAAATGCTGGTTTAATCCTCCCCGGTAGATTGCTCCAAAATGGTGCAGTGATCATTAACGAACAGGGAAAAATTGACTTCGTCGGAGAGATGAAGGACTTACCCGCGTGGGATGGGAGCACGATTGACTTGAAAGGCAAGTATCTCTCTCCCGGGTTTATTGATATCCATGTCCACGGCGGTAATGGTGTGACCTTTGGTGATGGCGATCTGGCTGTTGAAACCGCAAAATACGCCGGGTGGGTGGTTTCCAGGGGTGTAACCGGATACCTGATGTCCGTTGCGGAACGGACGCCCGAATTGCTTGAAAATATGATCAAAGGTTATGTGGAAGTCTTTGCAAATCCCCCGGAAGGAGCTGAAACATTAGGCCTTCATCTAGAAGGTCCCTTCCTGAACGTTGAGAAAAAGGGCGCTTTCAATCCAACCTGGCTGCGCAGTCCTGATCTTAAGGAGATGAGGGCTTATATCCAGGCTGGAAAAGGCTGGATCAGGCAAATGACATTAGCTCCCGAGATGCCTGGTGCGGATGAAGTTGCGAAAATGTGCAAAGAAGCGGGCATCTTGGTGGCGATGGGTCATACCAATACAAGTTTTGAACATGCAGCGGAGGTATTGAAAGGTGACTTTGAGCATGTGACCCATACCTTTAATGCACAAAGCGGTTTCAGCCATCGGGCACCGGGTGTTTTTGGCGCAATTTTGCTGTCTGAGGGTGTGAGCGCAGAACTGATTGCCGACACCGTTCATGTTCATCCTGGCGCGATGCGGCTGCTATTGAAGTGCCTGGGGAGTGAACGGATTGTTTCAATAACGGACGCCATCACCGGTGCTGGATTTGCGGATGGTGAATATCATGTGGCAGGGTTTGATGTGCATGTCAGGGATGGGCGGGCAACCCTTGCGAACGGCACATTGGCTGGCAGTATTGCAACGATGGATCGTTGTGTTGCCAACCTGATCAAACATGTTGGACTTTCATTGGAAGAGGCTGTTCGAACAGCCAGCCTTAATCCTGCGCGTACTATTGGGATGGCTGATCGACTTGGAAGCATTGAAACTGGCAAAGACGCCAGCCTGACTGTGTTTGATGATTCCATAAATGTTCAATTAACCATGGTCAAAGGGCACATCGTTTACAACGAGCTGAATTGAAGCAGGAGGATACTTTGACGAAGACAATCAACGTTGGCATAATAGGTTTGGGATATATCGGCAAAGTCCACGCACAGGCATACCGGACAATACCCTTGGCTTTTCCTGATGCCCCGATGAATGCTCACCTAAAAGCTGTCTGGCGTACCTCGCTTGGACGTGATGAGGCATTTATTCGCAGTTGTGGATTTGAAACACAAACGACCGATCTTGAAGAATTTTTCAATCAACCCTTGGACCTTGTTGATATCTGCACTCCCACCGGGTTGCACACGGAATACGTCAGGCGGGCAGCTGAACGCGGCATGGCGATCTATTGTGAAAAACCTTTGGGTAAAGACCTGGCGGATGCGAGGTTGATGACATCTTATGCTGACCATCTATGACCTCAAACAAAACAAGAAGATTCAGGGTGCTTTCGAAGATATCCCACGCAAGAACGAAAGACCCATTGCGAAACTCTGGCCAAGTGCTAAAACCTCTATGGATTACTTTATGAATGCCCATTTAGCCTGTCAATATGATTTCATGCAAAACATCATGGATAACAGGCTTTCTACACCAGATTTCAGCTCGGCAGTGAAAGTGCAAGAAATGCTTGAGGCTGCATATCTTTCTGCTGCCGAAGGTGCTGAAAAGGTCCTGCTGCCTTTGCCTTGATATGGACTCGAAAAATTACAAAAAGATTGTGTTGAACGCTAGAATCGCACAGAAAGAATTTACTGGTGATTGATGAAGACCATTAATAAATTTGAGCAAGTGATCAGAACAAAATTGCTTCAGGCTCGTCAGCAGGCTGAGGAGAACCGCCATCATCGAATTCACGCGAAAGCAGCTTGGTGGAATATTAACAAAGCAATTGCACATAATGGTTGGGAGCTCACAGACGAAAATAGAAAATTATGTGATGAATATGCTGTCAGGGTATTCGGAAAAAAGGAATTTGCCCCTTGGTTATATTTTTTCACGCTCTTCAGCGGAGAGTTCAAAGAGGGGTGGATTCCACTGAATTATTATGCGAAATATGTTTTACCTGATCCGTCCCTGGCAAGGGTTTCAAGTGTAAAAACCTTTTCAAAGGTTGTTTTAAAAACAGATGCTCTCCCTGATATTGGTTATTATTTAAATGGAAAATTTTATAACAAAAATTTTTCGGTAATATCCCTCAGTGAATTGCAAAGTATGGTTAAAAATGATTATGGCGAGATCTTTGTAAAAAAAGATAATTCTTTGCGCGGATTGAACAATCACATAGTTGGATTTGATGAGATCAGCCTGGTAACTTTCCAAAATATTGGTAATTGTGTCATTCAATGCTATGTAAAAGAACACCAATTCTTCAGGGAAATTGTTGAAAGTTCAACTGCGACGATAAGAATTATTACTGTAAGAAATCTCAATGGGCAGATGGAATTCCGGGGTTCATATTTAAAATTAGGAAGAAAAGACAAAAGAATATACCGATCTGACTATGGGATCCGTGTGCCTGTTGTTGATGAATTTGGTAATCTTGGCAAGTTCGGGTATGGACCGGGCTCTCAACAATTGATTACACATCCAGACACAGGGGTTGGTTTTACAAACAAACGAATTCCTCAATTCACTGATGCAATTGATTTTTGTCTCAAACTCCATGCTAGCATCCCGCATTTTCCAATCGTTGGATGGGATGTCACCATTGATCATGAAAATAATATCAAATTATTTGAATGGAATGCAGGTATTCCTCATCCTGGAATAAGAACAGTTCAGGCGACATTGGGCCCTTGTTTTTCGGGCTTGGGTTGGGAGGATTTGTGGCGATGATTCTCTTAATAAAGACACTTCTCTTCTTCACAAGATTGAAATGAGTTTATGGTATGAAAATGACTGGAATAAAACGCTTGTTTGAACAAAGGTTGAATCAATATCGAACAAAAAGAGCTGAATACCGCCACCAAAGTGCCCACGCAAAAGCTGCATGGTGGAATATTCACAAAGCAATTGCACATAATGGTTGGGAGCTCAATGATGAAAATGGAAAATTATGTGATGAATATGCTGTCAGGGTATTCGGGAAAAAGGAATATGCCCCCTGGTTGTATTTTTTCTCTCTTTTCAGCGGAGATTTTAAAGAGGGGTGGATCCCGCTGAATTATTATGCGAAATATGTTTTACCTGATCCGTCCCTAACAAGGGTTTCAATCGTAAAGACTTTTTCAAAAGTTGTTTTAAAAACGGATGCCCTCCCTGATATTGGCTATTATTTAAATGGTATGTTCTATAACAAAGATTTTGCGTTGATTTCTCTAAGCGAATTACGGAAGATGGTTGAAGAGAAGTATGGTGAGATTATTGTAAAAAGGGATAATTCTCTTCAGGGTTTGAATAATTACACCCTTGGTGTCGATCAAATCAGACCGGAGACCTTTCAGCACATAGGTAATTGTGTGATTCAATATTTGGTAAAAGACCATGATTTTTTCAGGGAAATCGTGGACAGTTCGACTGCAACTATAAGAATTGCAACTGTGCGAAATATCAAAGGTGAGATGGAATTCCGAGGTTCTTATGTAAAACTTGGGCGGATTGATCAACAAGACTATCGATCTGATGATGGAATAAGGGTACCTGTATGTGATGAATTTGGCGAACTATCGACTTTCTGTTATAGCAATGACTTCAAACAATTCAGCGCTCATCCAGATACCAAAGTTGGTTTTACAAACAAAAAAATTCCTCGATTTCTTGATGCAGTGAATTTTTGCCTGGAACTTCATGCAACAATTCCTCATTTCCCGATTGTAGGTTGGGATGTCACCATCGATCATCAACAAAACATTAAGTTATTCGAATGGAATGCTGGGGCTCCCCATCCTGATATTAAAGTGCTTCAGGCAATCACTGGACCTTGTTTTAGGGGATTGGGGTGGGAGGAGTTATGGAAATGAGTGATTACTAACTTGATTAATGGATTATTTATGACAATGAACAGTCCTTTTTTACGAATGAGTGATGAGATTGAGGATTAGAATAAATAAATTAATGATCTTTCTTAAGCAAAAAATAAATTCTTTTCAAACGGCAAAGGCAGAGAACAACCATCATCGCTCACATGAAATGGCAGCCAGGCGGAATATTAACACAGCTATTGCGCTTAATGGCTGGGAACTAACCGAAGAAAACCGGAGCTTATGTGATGATTATGCTGTCAGGGTATTCGGAAGAAAGGCGTATGCCCCATGGCTGTATTTCTTTACCCTCTTCAGTGGAGAATTCAAAGAAGGTTGGATTCCCCTGAATTATTACAGCAAATTTGTGTTACCCGATCCATCCCTGGCAAGGGTTTCAAGCGTAAAAACCTTTTCAAGAATTGTATTAGATACAGATGCTCTCCCGGATATCGCATATTATATGAACGGAATGCTCTATAATCGTGACTTTTCACCAATAAAAATTGCAGAACTAAAGGCATTGGTTGAAAAGACAGACGGTGTCGTTTTTGTCAAAGCGGATAATTCTTTGCGTGGACGAAATGTTCATATGCTTAACGTCGTGGATATTACTGAAGATACTTTCCAGAAAATTGGGAACAGTGTGATTCAACACCCGGTCAGGCAGCACGACTTCTTTAATCAGTTCGTTTTAGGTCCCACAGCAACCATCAGGGTGATCACCGTCAGAAATCTCAGAGGAGAAATTGAACACCGCGCATCGTATGCAAAATTTGGTCGCGAGGGGAAAAATTTTTATCAATCAGAGTTTGCGGTCTGGGCACCCATCGTTGATGATACTGGCAGGATGGATGACTTCTGTTATACGACTGGCTATCAAAAAATGTCAGCCCATCCTGATACGCAGGTTGGTTTTTCTGGTAAAAAAGTACCTCAGTTTTCCGAATGTGTTGCACTTTGCATGAAATTGCATCAGACGATCCCGCATTTCCCGATCATTGGTTGGGATTTAGCTGTTGATCAGGATGAAAACGTTAAAATTTTTGAGTGGAATGCTGGGGCACCCCATCCCGATATCCGTTTCCCCCAAGCAGTATTGGGTCCTTGTTTTGCAGGGTTGGGTTGGGAAGAGCTTCGTAAGTGAACTTTTGTGCACATTTGTTTCTGGAAATTCATCAAAATATTGATTTTAATATGTCGACGGATCCGTAAGACCTGAAATTCACAAGCATTAATGGTTGACATCAGATTGAAATATTTCTACCAAGTACAAAACACGGTTTTATGGTAAATTTATGGTGATGGATAATCCTGTTCGAGGTGAAGGAGTTCTATCAGCCATAAAATTTTTATAGGGTGAAGTCATTAAATGAATAATCAAATAAAAGAAATTTTCATCAAACACGAAGGCAAAGTTGCCGATCGGTGGTTGCTCTATCTGAATGAATGGGACAGGATCTTATCTCCATACCGAGATCAAGAAATAAATCTCCTTGAAATTGGCGTCCATAATGGTGGATCCCTTGAAATTTGGTCTCAGTACTTCAAGGATGCGAAAGATATTATTGGATGTGACATTGATGAAGCCTGCCAAGCGCTCAAATTTGAGGATCCGCGTATCAAAATCATCATTGGCGATATCAACAGCGATGATGTAAAAGCACGGATCGATGAAATTACCCCCACCCTCGATATTATCATTGATGATGGATCTCACAATTCAGAAGATATCATCAAAGCTTTTGCGCATTATTTCCAAAAATTAAGCTCAGGTGGGGTCTACCTGATTGAAGACCTGCACGCCAGTTATTGGTCGGAAACTGGCGGCGGTTTGTTCAATCCCTTTTCAGCAATAGCATTCTTAAAAAGGCTGGTGGATTTGATCAATTTTGAACACTGGCAAAACGATCAATCCCGGTCAAAATTCTTACATCCCTTTGAGAAGCGGTATGGTGTGAGTTTTGCCGAGTTTGACTTCTACCAATTGCATTCGATCGAGTTTATCAATTCATTATGTTTGATTCATAAACGCCCACCATCAGAAAATGCTTTGGGGAATAGGGTTGTCGTCGGGACACAGGAGCTGATACCAGGAAATTATCATAAGCTGGATGGGACTTCAATTCATGACATGGTGAAAGAAAAGGTCGACGATTCGAACTTGGATGTGTTTTCACTCATGGTGGATACTGAAGAGCAGGAAAAGGCGATAGAGACGAAAGAAAAAACCATTGAGGGGCTGAAAAATGAAATCGATCGCCATACCCAAAGGATTAATCAGCTGATGGCTGATATTGATAAGCAAAAAGAGGTTGTTGAAAACCTCAAAGAAACACTTGCGCTTCAGGAAAATGAACATAAGCAGTATTTGAGCGCCATTGCAGAACAAAGACAGATCAACCAGGAGTCAGACACGCTGATTGCAGATCAAAGCCGAACCATTCTTATACTTTATGAAGAAATTGAGCTTCGGGATCAATCAGTGAGGCAAATGGAAGCTCAATTAGCTGATGAGGGCAAGAAACGACAGGCAAGTGAGCACCAATTGTCCCTTTTCAAAAAGAAGGTCTCCCGGTTAGAGCATGAAACCCTATTCTATGCACTGAGCAAAAGCTGGCGATATACGCGCCCGTTTAGGAAGATCATGGGGTTATTGCGGGGAAAGCGGCATGCTTAAAAATCAGAAAGCGTATTACATCATTAAACGGAGTGGATTATTTAACAAAATCGATTACTTGTTAAAGAATCCAGATGTGCGTAAGGAAGATGTTAATCCCTTGATGCATTACATTAAATCCGGATGGAAAGAAGGAAGAGATCCTTCAGCATCTTTTAACACCGAGCGCTATCTTGAAGAACATCCCGAATTACGTGCTTTAGATCAGAATCCCCTTGTCCATTATATTCAAAATACCCCGTCAACAAAACGAGGAATTTTTGCGCCAATCGTAACCATCCTCAGATATTTATATGAATATTTCCTACTCAAGCGGAGTGGTCTTTTTGATGTAACTTACTATTTACAAACCTATGAAGATGTCCGCCGGGCAGATATCAATCCTTTAATGCATTTTATTACAATTGGTTGGAGAGAAGGAAGGAATCCTTCCAAAAAGTTCATCACGAATGTCTATCATGAACTCAATCAAGATGTTGCCTATTCAGGGATCAATCCCCTTGTCCATTTTGACCAAAGTGGTAAGGCTGAAAACCGGATCACGAGCCATTTCCACTTTGAAAATGGGCAATTGATTTATGCTGATCTCTCATCACATGATTCTCGGATGGATGCGATTGAACTATTTGCAAACGACCCGCCCACTTGTGAAGATATCATTGTATTCCCAATTATCGATTGGGAATTTCGCTATCAACGTCCGCAGCATTTAGCCAGTCAGCTTGCTGCCCAGGGTCATCGGGTGTTTTATATCAAAACCAATTTTCACGGTGGACAGGCACCGCTTGTCAAACTGATTAAAGAGAATATCTACTCGGTTCAACTCCCCTGCCGTGATCCCTTGCTCGAAATCAATACGGTTTTATCAAAAAAGAGCATTAACGATTTAACCTCAAATCTGAAATTATTAAAGGATCATTTTCTGATTAATTCTGCAGTCATGCTGGTGGATTTGCCCTTTTGGCATATGCTGGCATTGCGATTGAAGGAGGATCTCGGATGGAAGATGGTATTCGATTTTATGGATCTCTTTACCGAGTTTTCCAACCGGAGTCCCTCAGCCGAGGAGGATGAACATGGACTGCTTCAAGAAAGCGATCTTGTCCTGGCATCCTCTTCGATTTTGTATGAAATTGCTAAAAAAGAAAGCAAGAACCTGATCCTGCTTCATAACGCAACGGAATTTGATCATTTTCATCAGGCAGCAACCCCGATTGAAAACAAAGATATGAGAAGCTACTCACATCCAATCATCGGCTATTACGGAGCGATTGCAGATTGGTTTGATACACATCTATTAGGTGATCTGGCATCAGAAAACGAACAGTGGACCTTTGTTTTGATCGGCGATACTGAATTGGCTGATCTTGATCCTTTGCGTAACCTTAAGAATGTGCACTTGTTAGGCGAAAAGCCTTATTCGCAAATCCCCTCGTACCTCAGTCACTTTGATGTGTGCATCATACCCTTTAAAGACATTCCCCTTACCCACGCCACCAATCCATTGAAGTTATTTGAGTATCTTTCAGCCGGAAAGCCGGTTGTTGCCACCCGCCTGGATGAGATTTCGAAATACCAGGACTATGTCAGGTTGGCAGAGACCAAGCAAGAATGGATTGAAGCGATCCATGAAAGCCTGGCGGAAGAAAGAGACAAAGCATTACTGTCACTTCGTTATGAATTTGCCCAATCGAATACCTGGGAAACCCGCAGGGAGCACTTAAGCGCTGAAATACGCAAACTTTATCCGATGGTATCGATCATTATCGTCACCCATGACAACCTGGATTACACCCGGCTTTGTCTTGAGAGTGTCTGTCAATTTACAGGTTATCCTAATTATGAAATGATCATCGTTGACAACGGGTCTGGGCAGGATACGCGTGATTACCTTGAAGGTTTTAAGGATGCTCATGATCATGTCAAATTGATCTTGAATCAGAAAAATGAGGCTTTTTCGAAAGCTAACAATCAGGGCTTTCAAGTTTCCACCGGGGAATACCTGGTGTTATTAAACAATGACACGATCGTCACCCCCGGATGGATCCATCGGCTTCTGTTTCATCTGCAAAATGACCCGGGTGCAGGGATGGTTGGACCCGTCACCAATTCGATCGGGAATGAAGCAAAAATTGATGTTGACTATCAGAAATTAGAGGATATCCATGTGTTTGCAGCCCACCGGGCAAAGAACTTTGCAGGGAAATCTTTCCGGATCAGTAATCTGGCTTTGTATTGTGCCATGATTTCCCGCACGTTGTTTAAAGACGTGGAGGGGTTGGATGAACGTTATAGCGTAGGGATGTTTGAAGATGATGACCTGGCAATGAAGATCCGGCAGAAAGGTTTGGAGCTTGTGTGTGCTGAGGATGTTTTTGTACATCACTTCCACGGTGCGACTTTTAAATTGCTATCAAAAGAAGAATATTTGAAGATCTTTATTGAGAATAAAAAGAAGTTCGAAAATAAATGGGGAATCAAATGGGAGCCGCACCGTCACAGGGATATGGCATTCTAAAATCCTTTTTTTTGTAAATTTAATTAATTTTTCTTGCCATGCTATCTTAGAGCGAAAAGTGTCTGATTGGGCGGTCTTTTTATAAGTTTTGACGCAAAAAATTTTGCCAGGTTCAGTTATGATAAAATCTCATTGTTAGCGTGTTATGATCCTAACCAGGTAAAACGCAGAAAACCTGAGGATCAAAGGATATAGGTATGTTCAGATTTCTTCGAGATTATTTTCTCATTCGGATGAGCGGCATGTTTGATGAAAATTATTACCTGGAAAACTACCAGGATGTGAAAGAATCAGGCATTACCCCGCTGGTCCATTTTATTAAACACGGTTGGAAAGAAGGGAGAAATCCATCCTCCTTATTCAACCCTGATCATTATCAAGAACTTCATCCTGAAATTGCCCGCATGTCAATCAATCCACTGGTTCATTTTATTCAGCTGAAGAGGAAAGAAGGAACGAAGATTAGTTCGATTTCTTCTGATCTGATTGGATATGATTATATCGATCTGTCATCTGATATTGTGCGAAGAAAACTGGTGGAAACCACAACAAAATTTCCTATAAAACCAGGTGATATCATTATTTTCCCGATCATTGATTGGGGGTTCCGTTTTCAACGCCCTCAGCAGCTTGCACGGCAGCTTGAAAGACTGGGTCACAGGATCTTTTACATCAATACGGGTCACGATGACGATCAAACCAGTATGCCCCTGATCAAAAAGCTCCATAATAATATTTACGAAATCAAACTTGTGGGCGGCCATGAGAAAATCACTCTGGAATCATCCCTGAGGGAATCGGATATTGATCAATTGGAGAAATCTATGGGGGTGTTTAATGAAAGTTTGAAGATTAATCCTGCGATCATAATGGTTGATGCGCCTTACTGGACAAGGCTTGTTGTTCGTTTGAAGGAGAATTTTGGTTGGCACCTTGTTTTCGATTGCATGGACCTTTTTACGGATTTTATTAGTGACAGCCTTGCTGATTTTACGGATGAGGAGCGGTTGTTACAACAGAGTGACCTGGTATTGACGACTTCACAACAGCTTTATGACCATGCTAAAAGATACAACCAAAATACGATCCTCGTTCCTAATGCAGCCGATTTTAAATTTTTCCATCAAGCAAAGGACCCACTGGTCAGTAACGAAATAGAACATCTCCCTCACCCTATCATTGGCTATTATGGTGCGGTTGCCAACTGGTTTGATTCCGAATTGGTCGGGCAGCTGGCAGCGGAACACCCTGAATGGACATTCTTCATCGTCGGGCATACGCACCTGGCTGATCTCCGCCCTTTTGAGAATTTAGCCAATGTCCATATTCTTGGTGAAAGACCTTATAAACAGCTAATCGGGTACCTGAGTCATTTTGATGTTTGTATCATCCCCTTCAAAAAACTCCCATTAACCCAGGCAGCCAATCCCGTCAAGCTGTATGAATACCTTGCAGCCGGCAAGCCTGTTGTTGCCTCGCAGCTGGATGAAATTTCAAAATTCAGTGAATTTATCCGGCTCGCTGATACAAATCAAGCATGGGAAGCTGCGATTCAGGAAAGCATCACAGAAGAAAAAACTGTGGAACTGCTGGAAAAGCGATTTAATTTTGCGAAGGAAAATACATGGGAAGAACGTGCTCAGAAGATTGAGAGAGCATTAAAAGACCTGTGATGCATTTACGGGGGTGTCATTCGCTTTTGTAAAACAGCGGCTTTTCAGGTGGTTTCATTCAAGGTTCTAATTCAATGTAGATGGGGCGTTCAAAGGTGATGATGCCTTGTTGTGATGGCTCAACAGGGTCACCAAACAGGTCATAGGCTGTAATAAAGGACCCGATCGCGTTAATGGATCTTGGTGAACCATCTTCAGAGAACAAGATCCATACCCGGCGGCCATCCCCGCTAAATTCAAAGATCAGAGTTTTCCCAGCCAGCCTTATCTCGTGCTTGAATTCAGTCCTGTTAAGCGCTTTGGTTAACACTTGGTACGCTTCATAGACTGGTAAAGGATGATTGGCCTCATCCAGCAATCCACCCTTTAGCCAGCCGTAACGGTCGAGATGATACCAGTTGGTCACTTTGATGCCCCTGGCGCTGTTGCGGACATATAGCCATACGAGGTATTCAGCTTTGTCCTGTTCATAGGCTGCGAGGTCATCAGACGCAGCATCATTTGGATCGATCAGCGCGACCTCCGTCAGGATGATGGGTTTTTCCACCTGGTAGGTTTCCAGCAATTTGTTAAGATAAGCCAACCTCCCTTCGACTTGCCCGCCAGAATCTGCCCACCAATATTCATTTTTCTCCATCAGGATCACACTGGACTGGCTGGGATCATAGGCTGTATAACTGTGGAAGTTAACAAAATCAAAATAGTCCCCGCCGCCCACCTTCAGAATGCCTTCGAGGAACCTGGACATCTCGCAATAGCTGTCCCCTCCGGGTTCACAGGGTAAGACCAAACCACCCAGCACCAGCTGAGCCCGGGGATTGGCTTTTTTGATGACAGGGTAAACCACTTTGAGCATTTCTGCGTAATAGTCGCCCCCGAATTCAGGATCATCCACCTCGCCCCAACATCCCAAGACGGCATCCGGGGCATAGACCCGGGCTCGTGCCTCATCCGGCTCATTCCACAGCTCAAAAAAATTCACATTATAGGGTTCAACGCTGTACTTTTCGACCAGCTGTCCCATAAAACTGGCAAAATAATCGAGGTATTCTTCGCCCATCGGTCCGCAAAAATAACCCTCATATTTTTGCGCCCATGTGGGTGTGCTGCGTACGATCAGGATCAGTTCCATCCCGGCATGGCTGACAGCGATCATCTCGGTTTCGAGTTCTTCATCAGCGATGAATTCGTCTGGACCATTTGGCTGATAATCGGACCACAGCAAGGCGTTATATCGAAGCCAATGAATGTTTGCGTCAACCGCTTTTTCGAGGGTGTCAAAATCATGCAGCTCCACACCAAAGGCAGACTTATCCCCGAGGAGATGTGCCATCGATATTTCGCTTGTTACCTCTACCTCAATCTCCGTTGGCGTGGAGATCGGTTCGGAGACTACTGTTGGCAGGCTTGCCTCACTCGGTGTGGTATAAGCCTGATCCATCTCAATCGGGTTGATTGAGGGGGTGGTTGGCGTAACCTGGGAACAGGAGGTTAGCAGAATTAGAAGAAGAGTCCCTATTGATAATAATTTCTTTTGCAAATATTCCTCATCTTTGGAGAATAACCAATTAATCATTATCTGGCTTGCTGAAAATCTAAAAATCTTTTATGAATTGCAGGCATACTTTGCCTAATGGATAACATAAGTACATTGTTATGATGTCAATTCTTTTAATAATGACCCGCCCATGATGAAGGAAGGGTCAATTTACACCAGAATTATAACCCACTTCATTCTGGTGTTTGTGCGTGTGTTTTGGTTTGATATCTAAAGGATGTGATTAGTTAGCGATCAACGGCAAAAACAGATTTAATTCACCTATGGTAAAGGATTGGATGGTTTGAGCGCCAAGCTGATCAACCACCCTCAATGTGATACGTGGCCTGCCTTCGACCTGTGCTGCGGTTGGTGTACCGGAAAGCCTGGCAGCGTTCTCTCCGGTTATTGCAAAGGTCAACCATCCTGGCTTTTCAAGCACAGATATTGTCAACCGATCGCCATGGATCCAATCAGGGTCAGTCACCGAAATATCGTATTGATAGAACACACCAGGCTCAGCCTTTTTCACCGGTACGCTGATGAAGCGGGGGGGATCGTTGACATTGATGACATCGATGTAGAAGGTTTGCGATGCTGTCAGACCGAGGCTGTCAGCAACGATCAGCTCAATCCAATAATTTCCGACATCCTCGTTATCCGGTATACCAGACAGGTTGGCTGTGCCATTGCCGTGGTCGGTGAATGTAAGCCAAGCAGGTAGAGCACAGTTAGCCGAAATGGTGTGAATATCGTAATTCTCTTCTCCTGTGGAGGCAGTTGTGATCTCGTAATTGTAAGTCTGATCCTGGTAAACGGAGGATACCGGTTCACTTGTAAAGATTGGGGCAGTATTTGGAATGCTGTCAATGTAGATTGGTCGATTAAAACTGATCGTTGTTGGGGTTTGAGTCACCTTACTGCCGAATAAGTTATAGACATGCTCAATTTGAAACGGGATACTGGATTTATTGATGGTTTTTGTGTCCGCATTTCGAGAGAACAAGACCCAGATTTGATTTTGACCTTTGGTGAATTCATATCCGAGAACGCCTCCGTCAAAACTCAATTCAACGGGGTTATTGGACACTCCACTGAGGGTTGAGGTCATCACCTGGTAGGCATCATAGGCTGGAAGGGGCTCATTATTGATATCCAACATCCCGCCTTTGTGCCAACCGTAGTTGTCCATATGGTACCAGGTGGTACCGGTAATGCCCACATCGATGTTGCGCACATATACATACACCAGGTAGTCTGCTTTGGCGTTTTCATAGGCAGCCACCTGTGCCGGGTAATCCAAATTGACGATGTTATTGGAGTCGATCAGCGAAGCTTCTGTCAGGAAAACCGGTTTGGATATCCCATAACTATCCATTGCCTGACGAAGATACCACAATTTACCCTCAACCATTCCCCCGTAATTACTCCACCAGGACTCGTATTGCTCCATCAAGATTCCACTGGGAAAATCCCTGGTAAAGGCTGTGTAGCCATGGAAATTGGCATAATCAAACATATCCTCGCCCTCAGAAATTATCCCATCTTCACCAGCCAGTTCATACAGGATGCCCTTCATAAAATTGGACATGTTGCAATAGGAATGGGTTCCTGGGTGGCAGGGCAGCAGCAAGCCGCCAATCACGATTTGAGCTTCGGGTACAGCAGCTTTGACCGCCGGGTAGACTGCTTTGAGCATTTTCCCATAATATCGCCCACCGAAGTAGGTGGGATCGCTGGTCTCGCCCCAGCAGCCAAATTCGCTGTTTGGATGGATGTTTTCGTTGAGCCGGCATTCATCCTGCTCATTCCACATCTCGTAATATTTGACATTATAGGGCGGTCTGCTGTACTTTTGCACGACCCTGACCATAAAACTGGCAAACTCATCCATGTATTGCTCTGCCATTGGCCCGCAAAAATATCCCGGGTATTTCTGCGCCCAGGTTGGCGTACTGCGTACGATCAGGATCATCTCCATCCCCGCTTCATGGGTCGCGATCATATCTGCTTCAAGTTCTGCGTCAATGATGAATTCATTTTTATTGTTCGGCTGGTATTTTGACCAGCGCAATCCATTATAACGAACCCAATTGTTGTTCGCATTCTCGGCTTTACCCAATGTGTCCTCATAGGGATGGTCAGAATAGGTCTGATTAATTTCAACACCAAAGCTTGAAACTTCTTCTTGTGCCTGGATCGGATTGATCTGGAAACTTGTCCATAAAAACCAGAGGGCGGCAACGATCATGATGATCTTCCGTTTTTTCATTGCTGACTCCAATAGTCAATAAAATTTGCGGGGGTGAGAATCGATAATGCTGTTGTCTTCGGATGATATTTAACCGTAAATCATTAAAATACACAATCCTAAAAAGAATAAGACTCATTCAGAATTAATCCAAAATGGTCATTCTTGCCCATTTAGACCAAAGTCTAACCTTTTTATTATCTGAAAAATTAAGATAGAATAAAGCACTTATGTTGAATTAATCAACTATATTTTGGAATATTTCTTTAATATTGGGGAGAATGTAATGTTTTTCTACGGATCTAAAGAAACCCATTGGTGAAAAATTAAAAAGGCAGACCTCGTTTCCGGGCTCTGCCTTGTTTATTTATCGAATAGAAAGTGTATTTAGTATGCTACTTTACAACCAACGGCAAGTAGATGTTGAAGTCACTTTGTTCTGAAACGGTAATTGTAAAGGATTGGGTTGCATAGGCGCCTGTGCTGTCTGTTACTCGTAAAGTAACATTATGATCGCCAACGTGGGCAATGGTCGGGGTGCCAGAAAGCTCAGCTGTTGTTGCTCCGTTTTGAGTTATTAAGAGCCAAACAGGTTTGCTGATGGCGATGATCGTCAGCGTTTCAGACCCATGTTCAAGGTCCGGGTCATCTGTGGCGATGTTGTAGGTATAGGGTTCGTTCATGACAGCCTTTGTGTCGGGTGTGCTGGTGAAATACGGGGCGTCGTTGACATTGTTGACAGTCAGGGTGAATGATTGCGTATCCGTGAGCCCGCCGCTGTCAGTGACAACCAGTTCAATAGAATAAGGACCAACCAGAGCATTGTCTGGTGTTCCTCTGAGTGTCCAGGTGCCATCCCCATTGTTAATGATTTCCAGCCATGTAGGTAAATTGGTTGCTGAAAGATTATGTGCGTCCCCAAAATCCGGGTCATTGATCGTGATCAGATAGCTGTAAAGGCTGTCTTCGTTGGCTGTGGTGATTGGTACACTGGTGAATTCAGGGGAATTGTTGGGGAGATTATCAATATAGATGGGTCGGTCAAAGGTGATGGTGGTTTCTGTTTGGGAAACGACAGGCTGTCTCAGCAGGTTGTATGTATGGCCGAACCAGGCAGGTTTGTTGACGGTTTTTTGTGCTCCATTTTCTGAGAATAACACCCAGATGGGGTTACTTCCTTTGAGAAATTTAAAACCTAGCACGCCAGTAGGCAGTCCGGCTACCATTTGATTATATTCAGCTCCCTCCAGGGTTGTGGTCATGACTTGGTAAGCTGTGTAAGCTGGCAGGGGTTGATCATTTCTGTCGAGTAAACCGCTGTGACGCCAACCATCGTTGTCGATGTGGTACCAGGTTGTGCCTGCAATCTCTGCTTTGATGTTCCGCACAAAAACCCAGACCAGGTAATCTGCCTTGCGCGCTTCGAACACGGCTTCGCTTGTTGAATCATTTGCAAGGGCAGCCTCTGTCATCAGGATGGGTTTGCCGCTGATTCCATATTTTGACATCAAGCCTGTTAAGTAATTTAATTTGCCCATCACCTGCCCGCCGCTGGATTGCCACCAGTATTCATACCGTTCCATTAAGATCCCAGTTGTGTAATTGGTATCATAGGAGGTATAACCATGGAAATTAACAAAATCAAAATATGGCCCACCCCCATTATCCAGTATCCCCTCGAAGAATCTTGACATTTTAAAATAATCGTAAGTTACACCTGAAGGCCACGGCGGAAGCTCTGAGGATGCTGTTTGGTCGCAGGGAAGCAATAAACCTCCAATGACCACATTTGCTTCCACACCCAATTCTATGGCTTTGGCTTTGATTGCAGGGTAGGCTTGCTTGAGCATATTTGCGTAATGACCACCGCCAAAAAATTCGTTCGATGGATTTCCCCAACAGCCATAAACGTTGTAATCTGGATCATTGCGATTCTCGTACCCAATGGCTTCTCGATATTCATCGGGTTCATTCCAAAGTTCATAATACTTAATGTTATAAGGTGAAACACTATATCTGGCGACCACCTCTTCCATAAATGCGGCAAACTCATCAAAATAGTCCACTGTCATTGGACTGCAAAGATAGTCCCAAGCGCGTGCCCAACTCGGTGTGCCGCGCACGATCAGGATGATTTCCATGCCGCGTGCGCTTGCGTCAGCCAGATCTACTTCAAGTTCAGCAACCGAGCTCCAGTCTAATGGACCGCCTTCAGTTGCCTGGATATCTGACCAGAGTAAGCCGTTGTATCGCAGCCAGTAGGTATTGGCATCCTCGGCAAAATCCATGACCTGGTCATCGAAACTCTTTGTTTCCACCCCAAAGGTGGTTGGTGTACCCTCCTGAGCCAGGATCGGGTTGGCTTGTAAACCAACCGCAAGGATCGCGAAGATTATTCCAATCAGCCAAATCTTTTTCGTTTTCATACTTACTCCGTTAGCCTATTTTTCTAAGTAGAATCGCGGGAATGAAAAGCTGTAATCTATTCAATTTAACCATTAATTATTCTTTTAATCAAATGCAAGCCAAGTTAAAGCATGAATGAAACCTATGCTTTGGACCTAAATTTGGATCTAAAGCCATAATATATAAACAAAAATGATGGAAAGTGCGTTATTGACTGTAAAAAATCACCATCGAAAAGATTGCAGAAACCATTATACCAAGCTGAAGGCTCACAAACAGGCTGTAAAGCACGGGAACCAATGTCCGGGTGAGTTTGTGAACCAATCGTAATAGCTGGTCAATGCCGCCCACGATGAAAATTGCAATGGGGACGATAACCGGGTAGAGATAGCGGCCAACAGGGATATAGGTCGTTGAAAACCATGATCCCACCCCACGCATGCCCGTTATGAATACCTGCGCGAGGATCGCAATCCCAAAGAAAGCTATGATTTGCGAGGGGAGTCGGTAATGCTTGCGAATCAGGGCTATGATCATCCCGATGGCGTAAACCAACGAAAGCACCAGGAAGAAACGATAGGGTTTTTGACCGAAGAGCGGCACATTTGCCCACCCGAAGACTGCCCAAAACGTACGGAAGATCCGTTCAGCTGACAGCAAAAAATAAGTCGAGGTTGCCCGAGTGTCAAAAATCGAGAGGATCAGCGAGGGTGATGGGATCGACCTGTTGGGGATATCAAGGATTTTGCTGACCCACTCTGAAAAAACAGGCCATTCGTTTTCCCCTGAAGCATTCTGGATGAGGTTGGTGAACCTGCTCCCCTGCCAGGTGATTGATATGCCTTCTGGATCATTAAATTGAGGTGTGCCACCCGAGGTGAGATCGCCTTCAACCAGGACGATGCCATCCCAGTAAACCTGAACACCCGATTCTGATCCGGGTTGAAAAGTGAGCCAGCTAATGTTACCTTCCATAGACGGAAGCGGCATGCTGAAGGCAAAAAATTGTGGTTCGGTGGTGAGCTCTAAAATTTCGGTTGAGAAGGTCATTGTGACCGGTTCTGCCACCTGCCTGTCGCTGACAAAGGGTAAACGGATCCGCTCCTCGGATTCTGTATTTACCGAGGACAAATTCGGGATCCAGATTTGACCTTCCCGGATGTAGGGGAAACGGATTGTTGTGGGTGCATCCGCCCAGATCCAAGCGCCCAGTGTGGCTGACTTATCGCTCAGAGGCTCCCTTTCATCTGCAGAAAGCAAATGATAAAACGGACGTCCCTTCCCATCCTGCATCCCCTGGACGATCACGGAATCGCCGACAGGGGCAGCGTCTGTTGTGACGCTGTGCGGGTTGGTGTGAATGTCAATCCCGTAAAAATAAGCGGGTGCGCTTTCACGCCAAACGAATATCATGGCAATCGCAGCAACTGCACTGGCACCCAGAGCGATCCAGACATATTTTTCTGCTTTTTTACCCCTCAGGAGGGCGAGTAAGATCACAAGCAAGCTCAAAGGGATAGCCAGGAGGGCTGTGCTTTTTGTGAACGCGCACAGGATCAAAGACCCGATCAGGGCGGCAAAGTGAAGGGGAGAAAACCCTCTTTTGATCAGAACAACACTTGCCCACACGAAGAGGGCAAATGCCAGGTTGGCAGCGGAATCGTTGTTGGCAGCGGTCATAATATCCACAAAGCTGGGCAGTGTGACCAGGAACAGGGGCACCATCCAGATTATTGGATTTCCCTCGTTGAAAAGCTCCCGGCAGATGCGGTGACTGACCCAGATCAGAACCAAAAACATGGCAAGCGACACCATGCGCACCAGGTGCAGTTGAAAGTTTATATCGCTGTGCCTGAAAAGGCGTAAGGGGAGGGCGGCGATCAGATAATAGGTGGGGGGGTGATCTTCCACCTGGGGAAGAAAGATCTCTATCGGTTGATCGACCAGGATCGGGTTGGATGTCATACCCGTATAGGTTCCCAGGTTGTGCTCAATCATTGAGGCTGAGATTTCCCTGCGCATGCCCTGGTCATAATCCCCGCGCCCGGGCAAGCCTGTTCTGTTGGCAATCAGCCAGGCATACTCGAAATGACCGGGCTCATCGTAGTGCATCCAGGGCGGCACCATGAAAACAAAGACCAATCCAACGATCAACCCAAGGGTTAATATCAGCCAGATCTGGTGTTTGTTGAGGATAGTCGAGATGCGCTGCCAATGTGTCATTTTATGATTCCGAAGAACAGGTTTGGTGGCTGTGGTGGCAATGGGTAATCGTTATTTTGTAATGGACCGCCTGTTTCCCATTCAGAAAATTGTGATGATTAATTTTATCATTAATTTCCACCCCACAGTGAATGTACAGTTAGGGTGTGCGCCTCATTTATCCGCGCCAAACCATGATGGTGGTGCGCGGAAAATCCCCGCAAGCCCTACCGGATGTCATCGCGAGAAGCACAGCGGCACTGTGGTGATCTCTGTCGTTGTCCCTCATCCGGCACACCGTAGGTGTGCCACCTTCCCCCTAGGGAAGGCTTTTTGGTCTCTACCTGTTGTCATTACGAACCAGCGACGCCGAAGCGACCTTTATGGAAGCAATCTATTTTTGGACATAGAGCGCACCAATATCAAAAAGGGTGCGCGGAAAACCCCTGCGCACCCTCATCCGGCACGATCAAGCACATCAAAATACGATGGTGGTGCGCGGAAATCCCCCGCGCACTCTACAGCTGCGCTCGAAGCGGACAATTCCCGCACACCCTGAATTGCTATTGTGCGCACCCGTAATTCTCCTGATATAATTTTATTCAAGATACACATCATAAGGCATTGATCAGGATGAAAAAATTAATTGAGTCACTCAAATCTTTTTTTTCGGCACTTCCCACGCCGGTGATTCGATTCGGGATACTTTTGGTTCTCTTCCTGATCCTGGTTATCTTTGCCTGGAATCCGATCAGGGTTTCGAGTTTGCAAGCGCGTGCTGGAAAACGGATCGATACATATCTCCAAAATAACGCCAGCTCTTATGTGAATTTCTTCACCTGCCAGATCCCCGCTCTAACCCGATTGCCTGCGGATGAGAGCTTGGAAAACTCGCTTTTCTTACTCGAAAAAGCCGCTTACATCCGACCAAAAAGCGCGCAAACCTATCTTTTATTGGGGAAGGTGGATTGTCTCAAAGAAGATTTTTCATCCGCGCTTGTTGCCTTTGATCGCTACGGCACGTTGAGCCAGGGCAATCCTTTGGGCGAGTTAGAATCAGCATTTGCTCATTACACAGCATCGCTAGTCACCCAGGGGTTATCTGATGCCGAAAGGGCTGCGCATGAAACAGCCTGCCGGCAGATTTTTGAAGCGCAGGGCTACTCCTATGAGTATTTCCTTGACGAGGGCAATGCGGCTTTTGAGCGGGACGCCCATGCAGCTGCCTGGTACTGGTATCGCCTGGCAGGTTTATTCCAGCCCCTGGCAGAGGAGGCTGCTCAGCGCTTGGATTTCCTGGATGCCCTGTTTATCGATTGATCGTCTTTACCCCTTTTGAGAAAAATTGTAGGGATGCGGTAAGTTCTGATATTTGATCTGTTGTTTGAGGTCAGCTCAGGTCAACGGCGTGCTGCCCAGAGCTGTTTTGTGATCGCCCATATAAAGCGGGGGTTGTGATGAAAATAGCGACGCCAGAGCCGTTTGGGTTCGGTAACCAACCTGAAGAACCATTCCATCCCAATTTTCTGAATCCATAGGGGTGCCTGGGGTTTGGTGCCGGCGAGGTATTCAAAGGCAGCCCCCACACCGACCAAGACAGCATCGATGCGGTCGTTATTGTGATGCATCCAGGTCTCCTGCTTGGGACAGCCTAAACCTACAAACAAGACCTTTGCACCGGATTGATATATCTCATCGATGATCTTTTGATTCTCTTCTTCACTAAAATCGTGAAAAGGCGGGCTGCAGGCAAAAACGATCTTGAGTGCGGGGTAGTCATGAGAGATTTTTTCCTTGAGTTTTTCGATGACTGTGGGCGTGCTCCCTAAAAAGCCAACCGGGATACCTTCTATCTCTAAAAGCGGCAACAATTTCCTTGTGAGGGTCGGTCCGTAAACGCGGGCCTGGGTTCGATTGCCCATCCTTCTCAGTGCCCACACGAGCGGCATCCCATCGGGTGTGACAAGGTCAGCACTATTCAGGATATCTTTGAAGGTTGGGTCGCCGTAGGCTTCCATGACCATATGAACGTTGGCAGCATAGACGATCCGGTTATCCCCCGCCTGTGCCCATCGGATAATTTGCTGGCTTGCCGCTTCATAAGAAGTATGATCGATCATCACGCCAAGAACAGCGCTCCTCTTTGGGTTTTCAGTTGGGTCAGTCATAACATTATTCATTTTCAAATGATGAGTTCTATTAATTACCTGGTCAAGTGCGTTTTTTGTTTGCTTTGCGCTTTAGATGATACATTAACTCGCCAATACCGAAGATGGTACCAAAAATGATGTGCGGGCTGAAGGCTACCACATAAAGAATGAGGCTGTAGGAGAGGGCGATTTCCTTACCAACCGCAAAGGCAGAGAGGGCGAGGATGGTGATGTATTGAAATATGCCCAGCTTACCTGGTATGGAAGGGATCGTGATCCCCACCTGGAGCGCCAGCAGAAGGAAAATGGCTGATGAGAACGGCAGGGAAAGTGACAGTGTAAAGAAGAGCGTGTAATTGAGGAGGGCACCTATCCCCCAAACCAGGAAAGACCAGGCTTGCAGCTTCAGTCCGGTTCCTGGTGAATTGAACACATCCAGCCCGGCCAATGCCTGTGCGAAGGCGTTTTGGGCACGCGACTGCCATTTTTGAGGGAGGAAGCCAAGGCATTTACTCAGCCAAATCACCAATTTGCTTCTCAAAAGAAACAAAAGAAGTGAAAGACCAAAAAGGCTGATGGTGAGCAGTAAGAATGATTGTCTTGAACCCTGAAACCAGTCTGGTAAGGTGATCGCCAGGGGGAGAAATAAAAGAAATGCCAGCAGGGTGAGCAGATCAAGGAGCTTTTCCACTGCGATGGCACCCAATGTTCGGGCAGGTTTGATCGGCTGCATGAAAAACATCCGGGCTAATTCACCAATCCGGGCAGGGATCAGGAGGTTGAGCATCTGGCTGAAGAACAACAGCCCTGCCATGCGTCGGAAAGACGTTTTTTCTTTATCTGGAAAATAGAGCATCCGCCAGCGGCCGGCACGCGCTAAGGTGCCTGCTATGGAGAGGGCCAATCCGATCAGTATGAACCGCCAATCGACCTGGCTGAGGATTTGATTCAGCTGCGAAAAAGTAACATCGCGAAACGTCAGCCATAAGAAGAGCCCGCTGAGCACCACACCGATGACGATATACCCGGCGCGCAGGTGAACCTGGTTGAGAAAGTCACGAAAGTTCTCATTTTTCGCAGATGCCGGTTGTGGTTCTGGTGTTTGCAAAGGTTCAGGCATCGATGACCTCATGCCTGGATGTGTGATCTGCAGCACTAGAGATCATTATCCGAGAGATTCCATGTCGCTCATGATCATTGAAGATCACCGGTATATCAGTAATTTTAAAAACCCATTGGGCACTCAATAGGCACCTTTGCCGCGAAGGACAACAAGCACTGTCTTGATCAGAATTTGGATATCAAGCCAGATCGAGTAATGTTGAATATAGTAGAGGTCTTCATCCGTATGCAGATGCATGGGTTTATCACTGCGCCCGTTCACCTGCCACCAACCTGTCAGCCCTTGGGGGACTGAAAAACGCATATACTGCCAGGGTTCATACTGGCTGACGAGCTCAGGCAGCTCAGGCCGGGGACCAACCAGGCTCATTTCACCTTTGAGGATGTGGATCAATTGGGGGAGTTCATCCAGGCTGGTCCTGCGCAGGAATTTCCCGATCTGTGTGATGCGTGGGTCATCTGGTTGTTTGTAAGCTTTGTGCCCATGCCCATCCGTCTTGATCACATCGGGTAAACGCTGATCAGCATGGTCGACCATCGTTCGAAATTTCAGCATTTTGAATGTGTCGCCATTCTCTTTGATCCGTAGTGATCGGTAAAGAACTGGACCGGGTGAATCGATTTTGATCAGCAAGGCGATCAATCCAAATAGGGGCAGGGTGATGAGAAATGATGGGATTGTCAAGACAAGGTCAAAAACGCGTTTCGTGAACCGTTGCCGTCTGTTCAGGGTAGGTGAGCGCAGGGTGATCATCGGGATTCCCACAAAATTCCAGACTGAGGACTTGCTGAGCATCAGCGTAAAATAATCCGGGATCACCCAGACTCTTACATGCAGTTTGTGAACGGATTCCAAGAGGGTGTTGACCCGTTCCTGCGCTCTTTGTGGTAGTGCAATGATCAGGTTATCAATTTGATGTTCCATGATCAGGTCTGCTGCCTGGTCGAGATTGCCCAAAACATCCTCGTGGGAATCAATCAGGATAGGATCGTCATCTAAAAATCCGACCAGTTTGTAACCCACTTGCGAAAAATCATTGATCTCCTGCTCAAATCGGCGACCAACCTGACCGGCGCCTGCAATCAAAATCCGCTGCTGGTAGGTTATCTGACGAATTGTCTTTTGGAATGTTAACCGGTAGATCAACCGGTAAAACACCAGGAGGGTAAATGAAATCAAAACGGAAAGCAGGAAAATACCTATGGGCAAGGGGTAGGCGGATAAATAAAGGAAGCATGAAAGAAAGACGGTTGATATAAAAGCGCCGCTGAAAAGGTTGTAAGTCTCATCAACAACACGCAGGTTCTTTTCAGGGTCATATGTTTTTGTGTGGGTCAGGGCAAGCAGCCAGACGGCAACAAAAAGGAAATAGAGGGGTACGCTAATGGCTTCTTGCAGGGGTGTAAAAAGACTGCTCGGGTTGGGCAAGTGGCTGGAAATAAGTTGGGCAAGCATGACCCCAGCCAGGACAAAGAAGCCGTCAATAAGGATAAAAATACCTGTTCTTAAATTTTTCCCTCGTCTGGTCTTAGTCATATGGAGGAAATTCCCCGGGAGTGAGATTGGTTATTGACGAATTATCAATCGAGCCAATGGGTTAATAAAAAACCTTTTTGTTTAGAATAACGATTGTCATTATAACATAGGGGATTGCTTCAAAGATAATGAACTGACCAGGAGCTCCCCTGACATAAAAAAAGCGACGGAATAACGTCGCTTTTTTCGATCATGTATTGATGCAAATCAAGAACTTAAGATACCGTTTCCGGGTCAACCTCACGCCCTTCCCTGGCGGAGATTTGCGCAGCAAGTGTCATCTGCATCACAGCTTTGCCCGTTGGTCCGTCAAGTTTGGGCGTGCCACCTTGCTTGAGGACATCGATCATGTGATGGGTGGCGTCGATGAAGCTGTCTGCCCAGGTTACGCCTTCAACAGGTATCGGTTGGATCTTTCCATCTTTAAAGAGCATCAACTCAGGAATCCCCAGGGCATTGGTTGTATAGCGGTTGATGAAAATGATGCCCTTTTCACCCACAATTTCAACCCTATCATCATCGGAGTAATATTTTGAATTCATCACGATGTTGGGTGTGTGGGCGATGTCAAAAACGCCGTAGGCACGTTTGCGTTTGAACTGGAACATGATCGTTGCCGGGGCATCGATAAATACTCCGGGAGCGACTGGTGTTTTATCGATCCATGCTGACACGCGCTTCGCCTGACCCATCAGTTCATAGGCAATTGAGAAAAGATGGTAGCCGTGGTCAAAGACCAATTCTCCGCCGCCGCTCTTTTTCTCATTGAAACGCCATAACCAGGCATCCAGCGGAATATCCCAGCCCTCAGGTGATTTACCCGTGTTGATATGCATCCGGAGCATGATCGGTGCACCAATTTCACCCATATCAAGCATGGTTTTGGCTTTTCGGGCGGGCGCGTAATGGACAAAATTCTCATATACCCGCAGCATTACGCCAGCCCGGTCTGCTGCATTGATCATCTCATCGGCTTCCGTAGCGCTGAGCGCCATTGGTTTTTGAACGGAAATATGCTTTCCAGCCTGGGCAGCCTGAACGGTCAGCGGTTTATGAAGATGGTGGGGGACCAGCAGTTCGACCAGGTCAATTTGCGGATTTGCCAACAAGCTTGCGTAATCCGTGTAGACTTCGCTTGCGCCCCAATCCTTCGCCTTTTTACGGGCTCGCTTTTGGTTTGTGTCACAGACTGCAATAATTTTTGCGTCGTCTCGATCGCGATAACCCAAAGCGTGCATATCCGAGATACGCCCGCACCCAACAATACCTACGCCTATGGTTTTCATCTGGTTCAACTCTCCTTTGCCGCATCCATTTCTTGCAGTTCGCGCTGGATCTCGGCGTGTTTCTCTCTGTTGATCGGGTACAAAAACAGGAGCGGCAAAGTGATCAGGATGACAATCGCTGGGATGGGACCAAAGAACAACCTTATTCCAAATAGGGATTTCACTGTCTGGGCGACATTTGGCTGGTAACCGAATCCGGTCAGCACCCAACCTACGCCAGCGATGGCGAGCGCTTCGGAGATCTTGGTGGCAAGCCCCCAGACGCCATAGTACATCCCGCTCCGAAACTCACCGGTCTTGACCCGGTCGTAATCTGCCACATCAGCGATCATTGCCCATGGGAAGATCCACTGAGATCCGAAACCAATCCCGGCTAAAACAGCGATCGGGTAGATCAGGGCGGTGCGGTGGTGGGGGAGAAGAAAAGTACAGCCGACTGCCAGTGCTCCCAGTGTAATGCCAATGGCATAAGAAGGACCTTTATCAAGTTTCTCGCTGAGTCTTTTCCAAAACGGCAGTGAAATCGTCACACAGATCAGCATCAAACCCATCACGAGGGATACTTCACCCGCCATTTCGAGTTGATATTCAAGGAAGTACGCCATCAGTGTTTTGATGAGTGCAAACGAGATATTGATGATCAGGTAAGCAGCACAAAGGATCAAAAAAGGCTTGTTGGTGAAGGTTGCCTTGAGACATGCCATCAAATCAATTTTCGCTTTTGTTTTTTGGATTTTTTCCTGCTCCCTGATTCCAGCTGCTGAGGCAATCAGAACGATAGCACAGATAGCACCATAAAGGATGCCGATAAATCCCCAACCGCTGCGTTCGATGGCAAAAAGTCCCACAATGACGGGAGTGAGGGCTACGCCGACCAGGTAAGCAGGAACAGACATCACCATGCGGAAAGTGGTCAGCGCACTGCGTTCATCATAGTCATCCGTAAGCTCGGAGGTCAGGGCGTAATAAGGTACGTTGGTCAGGGTCCAGAGCGTGTCAAATAAGATAAATGTAAGCGCAATCCAGGCAAAGGTTGCTGCTCGGGAGGCTCCTGGGGGCACATGCCAGAGCAAGGCGATACTGATGGCAAGCGGGATTGCCCCAAAGAACATAAAAATCCGCCGCCGCCCGATTTTTGAATTGGTGCGATCAGCCAACCATCCAAACAGGGGGTCATTAATTGCATCCCAGAATTTTCCGATCAGAAGCGCGTTCCCCGCCAGTGCAGGAAGGATCAGTGCGCCGTCGGTGTAGAATTTCATCAGAAAGAACTGGATTGCTGAATTGATCAGGGCATTACCGATATCCCCAATGCCATAGAAAAATTTGGTGAGAAAGCTAAGCTTTTGACCTGTTTTCCCATTTTGCTGCTCACTTGCCATATCTAAAGTATCCATTCCATTCATCTCCATTCAATTAAGGCTTTTTGAAATGCCAAATCCGGCAGATCATTGCTGATGATTTGATTTTTCTGGAAGGGACAGCAGGACCACAGTTCTGCTTTTTTTGTCAAGTTCCGATCCTGCTTCATCCAGCTGCTTTTTTATAAACCAATCCTGTGACGCATTGCCTGGGTGTCCCTGACCCAGTTTCCCACGTTCCAACGCCCAAACACACCCATCCCGCCCAGAGGGTTGTCGCCGTAATAAACCTTCAGACGGATCATGCTCAGTCCCTTATGGGCATATGCCTTATCCAAAGCGATGCGCAATTCTTCAGGGGATGAGCCGCCTTCCAATGCCAGCACGTTTGGAACCGCTTCTGCCCATTTCAGAAAATCGGTGGATTTTTGGGTCCATGTGGCAAATTCATGACCGTATTGCGCTTGCTGTAAACCGGAGATAGCTGCCATGCGGTTGTTATCCAACAGCAGAATACAGCCATAGGCACCATGTTCAGCCCCGTCAATCAGGATTTGGGGATTCATCGTGAAAGAGCCGTCACCTGTGAACGCCAGAAAATAAGGCGGTTTTTCCATGGCAGCGGATGCCAAAACTGCCGAAACCGCGAATCCCATATAGCTGGCGCCGGTGTCGGTAAAGGTTTTACCGGGCTCGTCATCTTCAACGATTTGAAATCCATTTGCCTGCACATCCCCAGCATCAAAAATTGAGATTACATCCCTGTTTTTTGCCCAATCCAGCGCCGTCTTGATCGCGCCGGGCTGGGTCAGTACAGGTTTGCCCCAAAATTCATCCATCAGGGTAGGTTTTTCATAACGCAGTTTTTTGAAAGCTTCCCATGCCGCCTTTTTTGCCTGGCATTCGATAAACCATTGAGATTTTTGGTCCGTTTTCACGCCAACCTTATCCGCCAGAATTTGGTTAAGCTGTGCCAAAGTCAATCCAGCATCGCCGACCAATGCGAGGGTATCCTGGTAATGGGTCGCGTCGCCCAGGTCCGCGTTGACATTGATCACCCGTTTGACCTTGGGATATCCCGTTCGTGAGCTGTCGGATTGACAAACCGCCCGTGTACCGATCGCAATCAGTAGATCTGCTTCATCCATTGCATAATTCCCGCACAGACTGCCTTTGGAGCCGCCAACACCCATGCAGCGGGGATGCTTGTAGGGGATGACGCCTGTTGCAATGGGCGTGTGCACGCAAACGGCATCGGCAAGTTCAAGCAATCGGATCACTTCCTGTGATGCACCAATTCCTCCCCCGCCAATTTTAACCAATACCCGTTCTGCCTGCGTGATCCATTCGGCTGCTTCTTGATATCCTTCTGGCGCAGGTCCTAAACGGGGAGGCGCGCTTTCCGGCAGTTCCCTCAGGTTGAAGGACAGCATCTCAACGGGTTGCGTGTTCATTGGCATCAACAAATAGAAGGGACCTGCACTGTAAGAGTGATTTACGGTGTTAAGACCGCGCCTGAGTGCGGTTGGGATGGACCAGGGTGTGTATAAAGCATAGGATTTTCCCATGGTAGATGTCATCCGGAGGAAAAGCCCCTGCTCGTGCTTCGGCACCTGCTGCATGTTGTAACCTTCATCCTCGGTGGTTTCATCACCCATCAGGTACCAGACGCCGATCCGGTTTGATGCGGGGACAAGCGATGCAGCCAGGGCTTGCAGTGCGCCGGGGCCAATGGATGTGATCACCGCTGCCTTTTGCCCGCTGATCCAATTCAAAGCAGTGGCTGCATGCGAGGCTTCGATCTCGCTGCGAACGTCAAAGACCCTCACCAACCCGGCTTCTTGATAGATCCGAAGAACTTCGCCCAGCTCCGTTGAGCCGTGACCGAAAACCGCAAAAAAAGTTTTCACACCCTGACGCAGGAGACCAAGGACGATCAGTTCCGAGATGGTCGTATCGATGGACTGAGGGAGATCACCTGCCTGTATGGCTTTGGTTATGTCCCCATGTTTGGCAATCAGCTTGGCATGTTCACAGCGGGCATCTCGAGTTTTCTCAATATTTTCCATTTTGCAGTCCTTATCCGTTAAATTTAAGCCGTTGTGAGAGCTCTTGCCCAATTGAAATAACCTGGCTGGCAATATTCTCAATTAGATCTGGTTTGATCCTTACAGCCGGCCCGGAAATGCCAATTGCGCCCATGATTTTGTCGCGATATCCGAAAACAGGGACGGCAACGCAGCGCACACCCTCGTCATATTCTTCATCATCGACGGCATAGCCCTGTGCCCTGATTTGTTCCAATTCTTTTTCAAGTTGTTCTTGGGTGATGATCGTTGCGGTCGTGCGCATCTCAAGTTTCTCTGGCGTAGGGCAATTCCCAAAGGCCAATAAGGCTTTACCCAAAGCCGTGCAGTGTAAGGGTGCCATATGGCCGATCTCTGCATTCACTCGTAAGGTTGCTTCCGATTCCACCTGGTCGATATACAATGCCTGACCCTGTGAATAGATCGCAAGGTGAGCGCACTCTCCTGTGGTTTTCACAAGCTTGTGTAAAAAAGGTTTTGCGGTTTCTCGCAGCGGCATGCGATGAATAACTGCGCTGCTAAGATGGACCAGGACCGGCCCCAATTGATAACGTCGTCCATCCGGAGCCTGTTCTACAAAGCCGTATTTTTTTAAAGTCTGGATCATTCGGGAGGCAGTGCCTTTGTTAACCCCCATGCGTTCTGCCAGTTCAATCACACCGAGGCTTTGCTCTGATTCTGCCATCATGATCAGGATTTTTAGACCTCGTGCAAGGGATTGGATTTCACTCATTTGTGGCACTCCAAAGATGTTGCGTAATGTACAACGATGTTGCGTAAATCAATTATATAATAAGATTTACAAAATTGTCAAGAATCGAATGGCGAGAAAGTTGAATATGTATGGAAGATTATTGTCCTTGGTGAGTCATCGGATATGGATCATTTCCATAGCCTTTACGGAATTATCTTTGAGGATATAAAAATGAAATCAATCATTGGGTCCCAATCGCACAGCAGCTGCAGCAAGGGTTAGACCAACCCACTCAGGCTATTGCAGATGGCTTTCGGTTGATTGGATCTGGGAATAAGGTGGCAGAATAACCGCTGATCAAGTATTAAATTAAAGCTCTGTGCTCATAGGTTGCTTGATCAAACGTTTTAATAATCATGTCATCCACGACAAACGAGGTTGCTCAAACCAAAAGATGAGTATGATTTTGCTAACTTCTACTTGGTTTCAAAGCGCAGTTCACCGCTGTTCATCCGCAGGATGACATCCATTTTTGGTAGGATGCTCAAATCATGAGTGGCGATGATCACACAATAACCGTCCTCATGCGCGAGCTTCACGAGAATATCGATGATATTGACGCTGTTTTCCTCGTCCAGGTTCCCTGTAGGTTCATCTGCTAATAGCAGCTTGGAGTCCATCGACATTGCGCGAGCAATAGCCACACGCTGTTGTTCACCACCTGAAAGCATATTTGGGAAGCGGTCCAGGACCGACTCTGGTAATGCAACCCGGGTGATCAGTTCTTTGGCACGGGACCGAGCCTTTTCATCTTTGGCGCTTCGGTCATCGCTCAGCCGTAATTAGCATGCAGATTAGATAATTTCCTGTAGGAATCTTTCAGCTAAGATTGCCACGTCGCCGCTAGGCGGCTCATCGCAATGACAGATTAAGGAGCTTCCGCCAAGAGCATTACAGCAATTTATCAATCCTCGCAAATGAGGCACCAGCCCGATCTCAGTGTCTTTTCGGTTTAGTGGTGCTTCCGGAAAGAGCGTTGCGCTGTCGGTCAGGGTGAGGTTTGAAGCTAGCTAGCTGGATCTCTTTTCTGAGTTGACTCCATGTTAGCGCACCCTGGGGTAGATTTGAATAAGACCAAGGAATAGCGGTTAGGATTAAAGAAATCCGTGATATTGCCTCAAGATTTTGTTTTGGTAAAGTTAAAATGTCAAGGTAAAGTAAAATTATTTTCCGTCGTTGCTTGACTTTTTTTGCTAACCTGATAAAATACATAGGCTGGTGGAGAGGAAACTACTCCACTCCTGCAGTAACAGTTCGCAAGAACATTAATAATTGTTTCAAAATAGCCTATTCCACCAAAGAGGTCGGCTATAAGTAATAACAGGAAAATTTACCCTCTATAAGGGTAACACATGCGGGTGTAGTTCAATTGGTAGAACGTCTCCTTGCCAAGAAGCACCTGTCTCACCAATGATACACTTTGTGTTAATGTCCCCTATATACAGGAACAATCCCCTGAAATAACCGTTTTCCCCCATATATGGGGGTTTTTTGTTTCTATCTACTGACCTAGACCTTCTCTATATTTAAGAGAAATGGTAGTTGAGATTGTATTTATAGCCTACTCTGCTGTTGTATAAAAGAGATATACCCTGTATCACTTGGTTGACAATTTAGGGCATGTGTAATAAAATAATAATCAGTAATTTGCTAATGACCACCAATACACAAAAGGAGAAAGGTTAATATGAATTTGAGAGAAGCGGCAAATGAATTTCTTACCGCGAAAAAGATTGAGAACCTATCGGATAAGACAATCCAACTTTATTCAAATATGGTCAATGAGTTGGTGGATTATGTGGGAGAAATTCCTCTTGAAGCGTATTCCCCAAGGCATGTACGAGACTTTCTGGGACATCAAAGTAGCCGTGAAGGCCGTTTTGGAAAGCTTTCGGATGCTACTATCCATAAGTATTATTCAGTAGTCCGCACATTTTCACGCTGGCTTAGGGACCAAGGATATCAAGAAATTTCAGCGACTGAAAAAGTCAATGCTCCTCGGATGGAGGTTAAACTTCCAGAAGCATTGAGTGATCAAGAGGTTTATCAATTGTTTCGTTATCTCAAAGCGTTTTGCAGTGAGCGAGTGCAACTAATTTTTGCGTTTTTTCTTGATACAGGAGCAAGATTATCAGAGGTTGTTCAATTAGATTTGAGAGATTTGCATCTTCAAGATGGATGGGTCAAGGTATATGGCAAGGGGCGGCGAGAAAGAATTTTACCCTTAGGTAGGCAGCTCAAGCATGATCTCGAAAACTATCTAGCTCAGATTCGTCCTTTGATTGCTCTCGAGGGTGAAGAAGCTTTATTTGTCACCGAGAATGGAAGACGTTATTCAAACGAGGGTATGTCCACACTAATTAAAACCAAACTCAAAAAGATCAATGTGGATGGTCATTATGGTCCCCATAAATTGCGCCATACTTATGCAACCAATTATTTGCGAAACGGTGGTCAGCTAGAGCAACTAAGAATTGTGATGGGTCACCGGGACATTTCAACAACCCAACGCTACTTATCCTTGCTTCCTGAAGACCTTTACAAAGCACAACTTTCAGCCAGTCCCTATGATCGGGTGAGGGAAAAATTCTAAGTTTTGCGAGTCAATGATTCAGATATAGCTATCCGGGATTTCGCATACGCTCAACCAAGGGATTGCCGATTGATAAATCAACCAGGACCAAATATGGATGATGATCTCAAACATTATCCTTGACGATAAAGTCTTCCCAATCCGATGTCGGATTGGGAAGACTTTTAAGTAAGAAATATCAACCAGTCAAAGAGGAAAACGCAGGACCCTGAAACAAGGATCCATTGGTAACAATGAGTCAAACCCCATAAATCCAATCCAAATCAATTCTGGAAATATGAATGGGATTGAGAACACACTTTAACCTTTTCCCGTCAAAGATTGATAAGCCACTTAATGCAAAGAAGATCGGAAGGGAAATGCATACCGAAGGATTTCTTGGTCCAGGATAAAATGGCTGCAAACAGCACTTTCCAATCTGACAAAACGTTTGCCATCATCCAATTTCCATGGGATCCCGCCCAATAGTCTTAAACCAATCAACCAGTCAAACATCAATCCTGAATAATATAAATAGACAGCAATTTGGTAATCCAGTTGATCATTACGCTTAATCCCTAAAGGAATATCCAGAATACAGTTCTAGGTGTAATTCAACTTGAATGCACACATAATCACATTAGAATCGGTTTACGGAATGGATAAGCCTGCTAAGGGATCACTATTCCAACATCGTTAGATCTAAAAATTCAGCCTCGAGCCATCTCCAATTCATTCCCCCGTTTATTCCATTTATCAAAGGCATCATTTGATTGCCATCGGTTTAGGAAATCCACTTTGTGCATACTCTGTTGCAAGAATAATTTTTCATCTTGAGTAAGGAATGAATATCTGGAATTTATTCCTGGGTTTATTAATCATTGCAAAGTCGACATTTCGTTAATCCAGACAAATTACTGTTCCTTAGATCCGGAGTGAACATGAATTGGCACGCAACCATATGCCTTTCGCCGCATATTCAAATTACAACAAGGTATAGTGAAAATTGAGAATTATTGGGGTAATTATGGTTTTAGATCGATACGGTAATATATTTCCTGACCCCAACGAAGAAAAATTGGACATACGAGATATTGAATATTCCCTGAAAAGCCCAACTCTATAAGGTCCAGGAAGGTGCTCTTTCTGGTTAGGGTAAGCCTTTTCTTCCCTAAGACAACCATGCACTAAGGATTTCTAATAAAACTCTTATGTATCTTATGGTTGACATTCGAAAAATTCCGGGTACAATTAAATTGTACCCGCCCCCCAGTTTATGAAACTTCTATTCCCAAGATGGGTTTCACGTATACTTCTCAAATGAAACTTTCCAGTCCAGGAAAAGGAAAACAAAATCCATCTACAAAACTAGAATTGAAGATAAATGGAAAATTATTTTAAGAAACTGCATTTGATCTAACGCTATATACAAATGATAGCTTTATGGATGGATCCTGGACCATTGATTTTTAGTATTCCCCTACTACTTTGCTAAAGATCGCTTTAGAAATTCAGGGGCTTGGCTTTTACCGTGTTCTTAGCGATAGTGTATTAGAATAGTTCTCTCCTGTCGCTCTTCTTTTTGCCTTACGGCAGGAGATTCGTGTTTCTACTACTTTTAATGTAAATTCTCTTTTCTATTGCGATCTTCTTTACTTCTTATTGGATTTATATTGGAACATATGCCAGATCCTAAGCATTATGATGGAATTTATTTTCCTTATTCTCCAATCTTCTCGCTTATGATGACTGGAAATGACTGGGTCCTGGATCAAGTGAATAATTACATGGAGTATTCGATAAGAAGACGTCTAATGAGTTATCCTAGCTATCACCGCTATCGCCCGGTTTCTCCCCTTGGGGCAATGCCGTGTGGGGACCGACTCCCAAGGGGGAATCGATCCCCAATCCGACGTCGGATTGCACCAGAGCTGATTTAAGCAAATTTACACGTTTAGGGGTATAAGAACATATGTTCTATCTACAAATCGCTTAGAAGCCGTCCTGTGGCTTCTGGGGGCATTCTGGGGACGCGTTAGAACATTTATTCTTCCCTTTTGAATTACCGTCAGATAGACAAATCAATAGGGGTTTTTCGAGTTTGGGAGAAATTCCAGATAGAAATTTTCCAGATGAATGTCCAGCTATTTTGGTATTTACCATTCGTTATCACTCTGGAGATGTCTTTAGGGTTCCCCTCCTATCCATCAGCTTTTATGGGTATTCTTTGCGTACTGAATCACAGCGCTGGTCATATCCGCCCACAGGTCAGGGCTCCAATGAAGATCGGCATCATGAAGGGCTGTGGCGACATCCTCCACATTCAGGCCCATGCTTTCGCCAAAATTGATCAATTCCTGTTTTGTCCTGACTGGCTCCTGCCCTATCATCAGCCAGTTGTAGAAATGGGAAAACCAGGTCACACCAGGTTTGTTCACCACCAGATCAGCCAGTCCTTCCGCCCTGGATTTGCTGACGACCGCGTTGTGATCGAGATCCATGTCGACCACCCAGGTGAATTCATATTCGATCCCGGCCCTTTGAACCGGTGCCAGTCCGACCTTACGAACGATCGACTTTCCCTGACCATCCTGCTCGATCACATAGTCCATCTTGGTACGCATTGTGGCGATGATGTGCAGGTTTGACTGGAGCATCGTGTCCACCAGCTTGCGGTGCTTTGGAGTGACGGTGCGCCAGGCGGCGAACGAGTTGCCCTTGTACCTGGCTGCATTCTGATCAACCTGGTCCAGGGCACCATCCTCTCCCTCCCAGGCGTGGGAGAGCGAATCGATCACCAGGACCCTGAAGCGGCTGTCCCCTTCAGCAGCTTTGATCGCCTCGACATACTGGAGCGGGTCAAAATGACCCAGCTCAAGCACGTTAAAGTTAAAAACGTCTGCATATAATGAGGATGATCCCCGTTCTGTATCGATGACGGCGATTTGACTGTCACCCTTAAAGGCTTCAGCTGCCGTCAGGGCAGTGTATGTTTTACCAGCGCCAGCCGGTCCACAAATCGCCAGGCGGGCTTTTGATTGACTGCGAATTGCTTTGTGAAATTCAAGTGACATTTGACTTCCTTTCTTTGAAACACAATGAAAATGCCCGAAATGATCGTTCCGGGCAGGGTATAACCGTGGAATTATCCTTCAACCCTTTCTCGGTCTTGGGTTGGCATCCATGGGAACAGGATGTCTCATTCATCCTCAAAGGATTTCCTGATATCGATATACCGTGTCTGAATCCCACGGGGACCAAAAATAATGACCAGACTCTGCCAACGAGAGAGGTTGATCCAGAATGTGAGTTGTTTCTCTTTGCTCGTGTAGGTGATCGTGGGAAGATAGAGGGGCATAATCCCATCATCGGTGATATCAATGGCAATCAAACGGCTGAACAGATCCGTCCCGGCTGAATGTTTGCGAATCCAAAACCAGCGCTTACAAAACACGGCATCATCCTTGGAAAGAACGGTGAATTCATTCATGCTTTCTCCTTTGTATCGATTTTTCGTTATGTTTTTTGGTAATTGCTCTTTATGCCCCCGCTAAATAATCCACAACGTTCTGGATCATCGTTGACCGGCGGGCTTCGCCGGGGTTGACCGGCACAATATCGGTATATCCGCTTAAGCGGCGGTTGAGCATCTCCTGCTGATCCGCTGACAGCATAAACATGAACAGATCTGAGCTATCGTTATAGGGAATTCGCCAGCCAACCATGGTAGGCGTACGATCAGGGCGAATGCGCTGGCGTAACTCACGAACAGGTAGTAACCCTGCTTCAATCAGCTGGTTAATCATGATTTCCCGTGCTTCCACATCATCGATATCCTGACCGGCAGCTGAAGCTGTGGCAAAGATATCATCCATTTCGTTCTGGAAGATCTGCTCAACGCGAGTGGAGCGGGATTCTTCGTTCATGATGGCTCGCTTGAGAATCGGGACCAGCTCACGGAATTTTGATTTGCCGATCTCTTCCCACAACTCCGGGACGTTGTAACCGGCTTCAGTGAGATACGGGAAGACCACATCGCACATATCCCGGATGTTCGAGTATTCAGACTGGGATATTCCTTGGGCGGCAGCAGCCTCTTCCATGGAATTAAACTGCATGGGGTGCGAGGACCACAAACCTTCATTCTCAATCTGGCGGATAACCTCACCTCTTAACATGACTTCTGCTAAGGTGAGGTCACCAATCAGTTTCAATTGTTCTAACTTAACCAGGGCACGCTTCTCCGTGATTGTGAAAGCGTTGTTTCCTGTTGCGTCCATGTACGCCTGAACGTTCTGCTGGGCAGCGGACTCAAAGCTGTCCAACATGGCGTTTAAACGGGCGCTGATTTGTGCATTGGTTGAGATTTGTATTGCGTTTTCTGGCATTGTTTCTCCTTGATAAATAAAGATTTCTAATGGATATCAGCCGAAAGGCATTAGGCTGAAGCTCGTAAGTGTGGTTCAATCCGACATCGGATTCAATTTTCTTGATGACAAGTTCGCCATTGCGAACAAATACATGCACCTTGTCATTCGGTTTAAACCCGGCGTCGGTTAGCCATTTCCCTTTCAGGCGCAGGCGTGAGTAGACAGTCTCTCCATAGAGTGTTGGGGAGTCGTGTTCTTCTACACTTAGAATTCTTTCCTGGATTCTCATTGTTCTTCCCTCATACCCACCTCTGTCTCAAGCGCTCTTATGTACCACAATAAATGTGACGCTTGCTCGGGTGTTACTATCGTATTCAAGTCAGAATTCTTACCCAATTCGAGGGCATCTATAATCTTATTAACAAGTTCTATATTGATTTTCATGGCTTCTCACCTCTGTATTTCGATCACTTTTGCGTCTACCTCTTCAAATTCCTCATGAGTTGGACGATGCTCTGAAGTAAGACCATAAGCTGCATCAGAGATAATGTCTTGAATTTCTTCTTCTGACGAGTCGTCAGGAACTTCTATCTCCGTGTCAAAATTCCAGTATCGTGACTCCCATGCGTAGACATTGAATTTAACTTTCACCACTCCTCTTTCCGACCGAATACTTCATTCCACCAATTTTCCGTGGCTTGAATGGTCAACCTTTCAAAAGTGTCATACTCGCACCGTGTGCAAGTAATTCTTGAATGTCCGTCATTACCAACGAACAAGTACAACGCATCTGCTTTTCCGCATAGTGGACAGTCTTTCAAGTTTTTAGTACTCACAGTTTTAGCCATCATTACCTCATGTCTGAATAATATCGTCCAAGTTCTGTTGCTTTGCCATTTTCCACAAGCATCGAACCGTTGTTCCATTCCCACCAAAAATATGCCTTGATTTGCGGATTTGCTTTCAACTGCGGTATATACCAATCCATAAAGGCGATGTTGTTAGCAATCGTGTTGTTGTGGCTGTCTAATCCGCTCCAACCAAATTCCGTTAACCAGGTATCTGTCGTATCCGTCCAGCCCTTTGATTTCCAGATCTTCGCAAACTGGGTAAATTTTGACAGCTTGTTAACTGGATATGGGTTATTGAACGCGTCTCTCTGGTAAACATGAAAGCTGAACGCATCCACCTTCAAACTGCCGTAGCGGGAATAATAAATCTTTATCATGTCGTTCTCGTTGTGGCTGAAACTGGGTACTTCACCAATCCCACCTGCCCATGCGCCCACAATAATATAAGCCTTCGGGTCTGCGCCGCGTATAAGTTGAATAGATTTATGCAGAAAGTCAGCGAACTCTGCCTCGCTCAAACAGTTAGCGCACTCACCCTCGGACAGGTCGCAATCAGGCTCGTTGCCAATCACATAACGCTTTCCAGGGTGCGCCTTGATCCATGCGACTGCTTCAGATTGCTGGACAAAACGTTTCTCGGTTTTGTTATAGGTCAGCGGGTGCGGTGCGATAATCCCTCTCCTGCCCCCATAAGCGAGGTTGTACCAGGCGTACCACTCCTCTACCTGAATGGTGACGGTATCGGCATAATCTAACAGCAGGTGCTGATCAAAGCCACGACGCAATCCCAAAACCCGCTGATATTCTGCCACCCTGTTCTCGTCATCGTCCCACCCGATCTGGAAGCTGTGAGTCTTTCCAGCGGGCTTGTGGTGCATAAATAGAGGGAGGTAGTAGGTAAACATCACTCCTTGTTTTCTTTGATTAGATAATCGAGATTGATCCACTTCTCGTTTCCAATATGGTATTTCATATCTAGCAATTCCTTTGCTTTTTTTACAGTTACAAGCGGACACCACTTTGGTCGTGGGCCGTCTATGTTGTCAATACCCATATCCTGAATTGAGCAAAGCATATTGGAAAATCTGTCGCCATATCTATTCTCGTCAATACAGAAAATACATTCTCTGCAGGTTGAGGGAATCTCATCAACAATAGTTCTTATAAGTTTCATCGCTCCTCGCTTTCAAACCTGACAAAGGTATCAGTTATACTCATAAGAAGCATAAATAGCCTATCCCACAAAGTAAGGCGAGCGCCCGTCTGATAGGGATGATGAACTTCGATCCAGTTACAAATATGAATTAGAAAAATAACGGGATATTTAAAGATGTAATAGATTAACTTCATGATCGTTCGCTTTCCTCTACAACTGTAGCTCTAAAAGAATCCTCAAACTTTGTGGGGGGATATTCGTAACAGGGAAGATCTGGTCTATGAATTACCTCTAACTCTGCCTCCATGCAGTCACGACATAAGGTTTGCTTACCATCGATACTCAAACGGGGGCTGTACGTATGCTTCCAGCACCTTTGACACACTGCGTCCATTACTCCTCGCCTTCAAGAGCGGCTCTATTGACCCAATCTCTTAATTTCCTGTAGTCATCTTCTGTAAGCTTGACTGTCTTCTCGTCAAGCCCATTGATCACGGTGATCTCTCCCTGACCAAGGCTCAACCACGCTTCACCACTCCCAATTAGGTTGGGGTTGGCGATCCGTTCTCTTAGCAATCCGACATCGGATTGATACATGATCAATGCGGATTGGCCGTAAGGCAATTGAGGTTGGTGAATTACAATTGCCGGTATTCCACCAGTTGTGCTGCTCTCTGTCCAGTCAGCCATATGATCCAGCCAGCGAGTCACCATCACGCTATCTTTGGTTAAGTTGGCAAAGTGGCTCTTATCCATCAGAGCTTGGTCAAGGCTATCCAGTCTAAATACTGCCAGAGTGTGACTGTAGGCTTTTAGGTACTCTTTCACATCCTTCAACATGCCAGCTGGACATTCTTTTCTGGATTTGACATCAATGACAAGGCGGGCTTCGTTCATCGTGATGTCAGGTCCTTCGCGTCCCAGGATCGGAATTCTTTCTACCGGGGATAAGCCGTGCTTAACGAAAAAGTCGCTGAGGATTTCAGCAACTCTGTTCTCTGCCTGGCGGGGCCTTGATTTCATTTAAATAAACTTTCCAATACTTTGTGAGGATCCAGCTCGTCATACTTGTGATAGGAACGGACGGGCTTCTTGGGGGCGGAACGGTAGAGGGAGATTTTGCAGCATCTTGGTAACCATCCCCTAAAATAATACCAACTGAAAGTGGAATTTTCTGGCAAAATAAAGGAACAGGAGATTCCAAATGAAACGGAAACGATACACGGAACAACAAATAATAAAGATTCTAAAATAAGCTGAAGCAGGTGTGTCAGTCACAGAACTAAGCCGACAACATGGGTTCAGTCAAAGCGCATTCTAAAAATGGAAAGCGAAATACAGCGGGATGGATATTTCTGCCCTAAAACACATAAAAGAAATGGAAGAAGAAAACCGGAAACTCAAACAAATGTATGCGGATCTGAGCCTGGAACATAAGATACTGAAGGATATTGTCGAAAAAAAGTTATCACAGTAAGTGAAAGAAGGCATCTGGCCAAAGAAGCAATGAAAGAGCATCAACTCAGTGAACAGCAAGCCTGTCGTTTTCTGGGGATCAGTCGGAGTGTTTTGCGGTATCAATCGAAAAAGGCTGGTGATGAGGAGATTGTTGAGTTATTACTGGAGATTGCAGAGCGGAAACCAGGCTGGGGCTTCAAGAAAATGAATGACTATTTGAGAAACCAGGGATATCAATGGAACCACAAGAAAGTTCACAGAATCTACCAGGAAATGGGCTTGAACTTGCGAGTAAAGTCTAAGAGACGGCTGCCCAGCCGTAATCCCCAGCCACAGGTCACACCAAATGAGGCTAACATTTCATGGTCACTTGATTTCATGAGTGATAGTTTGGCCTGTGGTCGGGCGTTTCGCACATTGAACATCATTGATGATTTCAATCGAGAAGCCTTGTGGATTGAGGTCGACACTTCACTACCCGCAGAACGAGTGATCCGTGTCCTGGACATGCAAGCTCTCTGGCGAGGTTACCCAAAGCAGATACGGACCGATAATGGTCCAGGACTTATCTCCCAAATACTTGCTGCCTGGGCTGAAAAGCACAAGATCAAGCAAGCTTTCATTCAGCCAGGCAAACCTGCTCAAAATGGGTTCATTGAGCGATTTAACCGGACTAATCGAGAGGATGTTTTGGATGCCTATCTGTTTTCAACAATTCAGGAGGTGCAAGCAATTACAGAGGATTGGTTAGCAGAATACCATACTGTCCGCCCTCATGATGCTCTTGGAGGGTTGCCGCCTTATCACGTTACAGCAGTGAATATTCAAAAAGTGTCCACGTGAAGGTGGTCCTAAAAATGGGATGTTGACAATCTTTTGCAGATATATTTTCGTTTCTTTTTATTTATGAATGTAGATAACCCAAATACGAACTTTTTCTCAATACTCTTAATAATTTGGATTTTGGATTATTCCTTTGTTATCTCATCGATATTCGTATTTGCTACGAGTACTTTAATTTTTTTATTGCGAAAATACTGCAAGACTTTCAAATCGACTTTAGAGTCTGTAACAACAAAATTAATTTTCGTAAGGTCGCAAATTTTCCAAAGTGCTGAACTGAAAAATTTTGAATGATCGACGATCAATATTGTTTCATCTGCTGCCTCAATCATTTGTCGCATATCTTGACTAGGCGCTTCTCTAAAATGAGAAATTGTTTCCGCATAAATTGATACTCCAGCTGAGCTGATAAATGCTTTTTTAGCATGAATCATTGACATGCAATGCTTAACCATTATTCCACTTGTTACATTACCAATACGGTCGATAATTCCACCCAATTGAATAACAGTGACATTCTCATTCTTCATCATCTCATCCGCTAATATCCGAGCATTTGTAATCATCGTTATTCTCTTTTTGTCTTTTAATTGTTTGACAAATTCCAGGGTTGTTGTACCGCCGCTGACGATAATAGTATCATCATCCATAACAAGCTCCGCAGCAATACGCCCAATTGCTTGTTTTTCAGTAACATGCTCAGTCTTCCTTTGATCATATGAATGCTCTGAATAATTCGGTAAAAGAGAAATAGCTCCGCCGTGTACTCTCGAAAGGATTTTCTCCTGTTCAAGTTTTGCAAAATCCCTACGAATTGTTTCTGAAGAGACACTAAATAATTTCACGAGCTCTTGGATCGAAACAAATTTTCTTTCTTTTAAGAGCTCAATTGTTTTATTTATTCTATCATTTGCCATCACAAATTGTCCTCCCATGTTTGAAATCGGATATTACTATTTGCATATACCTTATCGATCCTACTACGAAATAAAAAATATTATGTCAAAATTATATCTTAATTTAAATGATCAAATCAATCGCTTGCCTCACCTCCGAAATTATCTTGTATTGAATTAACCTAGCGTTAATGGCATGTTATTCAAGAATAGATAATTATATCTTGAGATATATTAAAATGATGAGCAGACAGTGTAAGCTAAAATTTAAAAAACCAACCAAGATACCTGAAAGCAGAGAAAACCAGAAACGATAAAGATTCTCGATGAATTTCTACAACGAAAGGGTACCATAGAAAAACTGCTACCTAGAAATTAACTCACATAATAAAAAGAAAACGACACAAGAAGATTGGTTGAAAAAAACCTTTCAATGTTATTTGGAGAAAACCTTTAAATGATTTGGCAAACCTGTGGAAAGATATTTTTCGAGCGATTACATCCTTTCATACTTGAAATTATCTTGGTCCTGGAATAAATAAGCGAACTGTTATGCTAGCCAATGACCAAGAGGTTGTTTTTGAGAATGAGAAGATTATCCATTGATCGCCTTCTGAAGGATGCCAAGTATACCTCGTCGAAAGGAACCTTAACAACCAAATCCTAAATAACTCTCAAAAAGAAAATTCCTATGTGCACATGGTATGATCGAGATAAAACAAGACCGTATTTTATGTAAATGGAATTCGTAGCTCATAGTGGAGAAAACGCAATAGGTTAGGTAATTTTCACAGTAACAGTAATAACGTGGCTAAAGTATGGACAGTAGTATATCCTTATTCAAAAAGAGATAAATTGAAATCATCAATGCTGTCAGAGCAATTATTTAATAATTTCCCTTTGCATTTGTTAGTATTGACTCTACATAAGGTATTGTGTTTTTAAAACGATCTGCTTTCCCGATATTGCCTTGAAGAAGAGATGACCATCACAAAATCTTGATCTTACCGAAAGAGTATTCCGGTTTGTGAAGGAAAAAATTGGTCTGTTGTCTGAGATCCATAAATAATTTAAACATTAATTATTTTTCATTCTTATATATTCGCCTTCATATCATAATTGGTCGTTGTTCATGGCAGCAATTCTTGAAATTACATCAAAGTTATCCATAACAAATCGAGCATTACGAGTAAATCGAAGTGCATATAAATAGTATTGGAATACATTTAACGTGCGATCGTGGAAAAACTCATCTACAAAATCATAAGTACAACGCAAGAACCCGAGTAAAAGCATAAAGGGAAATGCCTCGACTTCTTGTTTGTTAAGACATCCCAAAGGGCTTTTGATTTTTAGTGAAGCTAAATTATAACTTCCAATAAATAAATTCAACTTTCTGAGATCTACTTCACCGATGCGTGTGTGATCCCAAGGACAACAAAATGCCTTTGCTGCATATGCAACATCATACAAACGTTCTCCCCAATGTGCCCAATCAAAATCAAATAAACCGCAAGCTTCATTATTTTTATATGTTAGATTGGATATTTGAATTTCGGAATGGATATGCATTCTTGGTAAAATATCACTAAACCAGGAAATTTCTTTTGCTTTATTGAGAGCTACTTGTAAAAACTTCATTTGTGATAACATATAATCCGTAAATAACTTTGTCCGTGAATCGGATTTCATTGCATCCAGCCAAGTTTCGATGGTTTCATACCATTCGGAAGCAAATAAAATAATATCCTCTTCTTTTACAGAACGACTACATTCTATTTTCGGCGAAAAACCAAAGACAGCTTTATGATATCGCGCAACCAATGTTGCTGAACTAGTGAGGAGTATGTCCGGGACATCATTATATATCCAGCTATAACAGCAATCATCCCCTTCAAGAAACTTAAAAACTGCAGAAAATCTAAATTCATTATCGAATCTATTTTGAAGAAAGAGGGAACCTGAATTTGTTGGAACGGGAACTGCAATTATTGACGAATCGTTTTGATTTACAAATTGAAGTAATTGATGTTCATACAGAATATCATCCTGCTTTTTGTCAGATGCATAAACACGGAAAAACCATTTCCTATACTCCCCATTCTTAAGTGCCGTGATACCAAAGCTTTTATTGTGTGCACCAATCGTAAACTGATTTAATTCAGTTATAATCCCGAGGTCATACTCGTTTTCGAAAATCTCTCTTATTTTTTCGTGCACACCTCACCTCAGCAATTTGTTAAAATAATATCTGCGCCTGTATCAAGAATATTTTGAACAATTATACGCCCAACTTCAAAAGGTTCTCTTACCGTCGTAGTTCGTAAAACCGAAATACAAGATGATAAGAGTTCTTTTGGTATTGGTTGATTGGATCGAACTGAAATTACCGGAGTAGTAAAACCTTCTGCCAAAACAGTGGTTGTCAATGTGCGTTTGGGGAATAGACACTCGTCCGTAGCATACAGTTTTCCGCGAGGACATCCATAACCAGATATGTTAAGGATTTCTGAACTATCCTGTAAAACTTCAATTTCACATCCTTTCGGACAAACCACGCATGTAAGCTTTTTTGTACTCATTCACCTGTCTCCTTTCTCGAATCGTTCCTAACCATACTTATCGTTATGTTAGAGCATCCTATTAACTTTTCTCTAGAAATGAGGACACTTTCCATTTCACCAGGATTAACCCAATCTCTGTTTTTACTTAATAGACACTTTTTCTCGTCATTCACAACTATTTTGACATTGCGCATCGGGGTTGACACACGAAAAAATACCCTGATCGATTCGTCGTCTTCTTGAAGATTAATGCTACCCGGCATTGTGTAGCTAACTCCGTTACCTGCCGTGATTTTACACGAAAAAATGGTCCTCCGGTTTCCTTTAACATAGCGCGCAGCTGCACGGCCTGCAATCTCGCTCTCGTCTGAAACATTATCAACTAAATCATTTATATGTAAGACATTTCCACAAGCAAAAACTCCGTTTCGGCTCGTCATTAATGTACTATCAACAACTGGTCCACCCGTTACATTATCCAGCATTATGCCTGCTTCTCTTGACAGTTCATTCTCAGGTATCAAACCCACAGAGCACAGCACTGTATCGCATTCAATTAATAATTCGGATCCTGGTATAGGTTTCAGCTGTTCATCAACTTGGCATACCTCAACACTTTCAACGCGCTTGCTCCCATATATATTAGTAATTGTATGGGACAAATATAAAGGAATCGAGTAATCATCCAAGCACTGAACACGATTACGCGTCAATCCAGTAAGATATGGGTTAATTTCTATTACAGCACATACATTTGCACCCTCAAGTGATAGTCGTCTGGCCATAATCATACCTACATCTCCGCTTCCCAGTATAACAATATTTTTCCCCACCTTTGCGTTTTGTACATTAATAAAGCGCTGGGCGGTACCTGCGGTAAAAATACCAGCAGGACGTGTACCCGGAATCACAATTTGATGACGTGTTCTTTCTCGGCATCCCATTGCTAGCACAATTGCACCAGCATCGATTACAAGATTACCTTCCTGATTAACGCCTTCAAGGATATTTGTATCCTTGTTAATTGAAATAATTGTTGTGGATAGAAAAATATCAACTCCTTCGCTCTTTGCCTCTGAGATAAACCGTGTAGCATATTCTGGCCCTGACAGATCTTCCTTGAATCTATGAAGTCCAAATCCGATATGAATGCACTGCTCAAGAATTCCGCCTGCGCGAAAATCTCTTTCGAACACGGCAACACTTTCGGCTCCTTCACGTCTGGCAGCAATTGCAGCAGCAAGTCCAGCAGGTCCTCCACCGATAATTACAACATCATATTTACATCGTTTCATACTACATCCCTTAGCGGTTCTTACCGACCAGGATCTCAGATCCCGGCTCATTCTTCTTTATTGTCTCAATTGGTACTCCTAGTTCGCGAGCTAAAATGTCAACAATACGTGGCGAACAAAAGCTTCCGTTGCAACGTCCCATACCAGTGCGAAGATGACGTTTTACACCATCTAGTGTCCGTGCTCCCGGTACTCTATGGATTGCTTGTATAATTTCAGCTTCTGATACCATCTCACACCTGCAAACAATGTTTCCATAAGCTGGATCCCTACGAATAGCTTCGTCTCTTTCAGTTGGGCTCATTTTGTTGATCCTCCGAATCGCCTTTCGGTAGGGATTAAAATTATTATTCTTCACCAAGCATAAGCCATTATCGACGAGCAGATCGACAATATGTGCAGCGATTGCGGGAGCAGCGGAAATACCAGCAGTAATACCAATTGCCTCAGCATATCCATGAACTACCTTGGATACATTAATGCTCCAACCCACGGGTGTTTTTGTAGGCCGAATTCCCACATATTGAGTGATGGTATCTTTTTTCTGTATAGCCGGAACCAACCGTTTAACATCGCGGATGATTTCATCCAGTGTCTCTGTATCTGTCGCGCGATCCTCGCGATCATTCTCATTCTTTGCAGATGGGCCACAAATTAAATTCCCGTGATAAGTACGCGTAAGAATTTTGCCGCGCGATAAAGGATTTGGGCAAGGCTGAATAATATGTGATGGAGCATACGATAAATCTTTATCAAGAACAAGCACTTGCCCGCGTCGAGGATAATTTCTATAATTACATACGCCTGCCATTTTTGCGATTTCATCTGCGTGAACACCAGCAGCATTAATTACATATTTTGTGTTGATAAGTCCTCTTGGAGTCCTCACTGCTTTGACATAATCATCCTCTATGACGAGTCCAGTAACTGGTGTCGACAACATTAGGTGCGCACCATTGTAAACAGCATTTTCAACAAAAGCAATGAGCATTTGCATTACATCGACTGGCATTTCTCTCGGTGAAAGCAAACCACCAAGAATTGCGGGGTTTAAGCTAGGCTCCAAAGAAAGACATTTTTCTCTTGTAAGCAATTCTGTATCATATAAACCAACTTTGCGAGAATTTCTGTACATTTTTTCTAAATTTTGCATATCTTCTGGTGTAAAAGCAACCACAATTGCTCCAGCACGGCGGTATCCAAAATCAAGCTCCTCCGCCAATTGGGGAAGCATCTGGTTCCCGCCGATAACTAGCTTTGCATGAAGTGAATCCGGTGTAAGATCATATCCAGAACATACTGTTCCGTTGTTCGATTTCGAGGCATCGCCACATATATCAGAAAACCGCTCAACAAGAATTACATCAAGTTGATACTTCATGAGTTCTCTTGTTATAGCACTACCAACTGCTCCTGCCCCAACAACAACAATATCAGTCCAGTATTCATTATTTGTCATCAAAAACCGCACCTTTAGAAATTACTCTGGTCTTCTTATAGATTCACGACGAATAATGCCATGAGCAGATTTCGTCCATGCCTTACCTTCACTTCCGTAAATAGCGATAAGTTCCTTCATCCTGGATTTAAATCCATAATGAATTGCACTCCAAAGCTTATAACAACCATTTTTAGAAAGATCTGTACCTAAGATGGTATCGCTTGCAGAACGCATCAGATCGGTATATACATTTACTTTGTTGATCCCCATTTGACAGGCTTTGCGTATATTCTCATCGCCCGTTCCTGAGCTACCATGCAGCACTAATGGAAATCCTGTTGTTTCCTTCACGGCTTTTAAAATTTGAAAATCTAGATAGGGTGTTCCATTATAGGTGCCGTGTGCTGTACCAATCGCTATCGCCAGACAATCAACACCAGTATCTTTTATGAACTGCTGTGCTTCAATCGGATCAGTCAAGCCAACACTGCGATCAACCGAATATTGCATTGCGTCACCAACACACCCAATCTCTGCCTCAACGCTGACACCGACGGCGTGCGCAATTCGTACCAATTCGCGGACTTGGGCAACATTTTCTTCATATGGTAAGGAAGAACGATCAACCATGATTGATGTACATCCGCTGCGAATAGCAATCATAACTTCTTCAAAGCTCGCTCCATGATCTAGGTTTATTGCGATCGGAATAAAGGTCTGCTCAGCCAATCTCACAAGGTAAGAAATAAAAAATGGCATATCAATTGAGCATGCAGGGCATACATCAAGAATAAGCGGTGCATACATATCTTCCGCTGCTTCAATCAAAGCTCGAGCATCAAGTTCGTAACTCGCATTTGGAGCAGCTACAGCATAATTGCTTTTGTTGGCAATATCAAGAATTTCTTTCATGGTAACTAACATTGTATTGTTCTCCTATATTAATTCAGTTGTTTTTAATAATATGGGACCTTCATAGACATTAAATTTCAAAAAATATGATGCAAATCGTTGTGCCCGATTCAAAGTCAATTCCGAGAATATATCTGTTTGTTTTCGTGTAAACAGCTTAATTTTGAAAGAACTGCACAAGAACTGTAAATAAATCTTGACTTTTCCAGTAGTTGCCATTTGACAAACTCCCAATTTATCATTAAGACCACACTAATTAGATATAGTGTCCTCATTGATTAATATTTCCGGCAAATTATATAGCTAGCGTTTATACATATTCTACAGAGCTAGAGGATATTTATTAATTAATCACTTATATATCATCTTTCTCATATTTTTTTCGTAATTATAATATCAACTTGTAAAGAATTCAACTCCGAATTTGGTAATTTCAACAATTTATGTGATATTATACTCATTGTTATAGAACATTATCAATAATAATTTTTTTTCTACACAATTTTAATATTTGTTTATTGCATAAATTACTCAACTAGGGTAGAGATTTCATATGGATTTTTTAACTATTCCATCAGTGCAAAAAAATTAGGAGTACTATGATGAAGGATATTTTTGATTTTGGCGGAATTTTAATAAAGTTGTTATACTCACTAAGCGGCAATTTGGGAGTAAGCTTCATGCTTGCGGCTGTTATTGCTCGCATTATTTCACTCCCGTTGACATTGATTCAAGTCAAAAACCACACAATCTTTCGTATCATTTTTCCATCAATAGTAAAAATCGGCAAGAAATACCCAATTTCGAATACTAATACTAATGGGAAATTAGATGCAACCACGAAGGAAAATCAAAAAGCTCGGACAGGTGCTGTTGGCGAGTTATTTAAGAGTTTTAAATATTACCCCTACGCTGGAATTTCACAAATATTGTTGCATTTATTATTGTTGGCATTGTTCTATGGCGCTGCTTCCTATCCCCTAAAATACCTGCCTAATGCAACTGATCAAATTCTGACAGAGCGTTTCCTTTGGATATCAAATGTAACACTTCCAGCATATACTTTAATAAATGGATTTGGAATCAATGTTTATTCCAAGATATTGGCAATTGTACAGCCATTACTTGTAATTGGAAGCTCATATTTGCTATTAAGGCAAAATGAGGTGATTAATCCATTTATTCAAAATCGCCCGGATCTAATGCTTCCATTCGTCCTCGGGATAGCTGGACTTATGCTATCACCCGCACTTTCTATTTACTGGACAACACAAGCACTTCTTGGAGTAGTTGAATTAGCCGTCTTTGCTGTCTACGCTGATATTAAAGTAGCCAATCATCTTATGCGTATACGTAATCGTAAATGATATTTGCAAATATTGAGGTTTATATTTGAATTACCAAAAATTATTTATATAGAAAGCAACACAAAAGGTGAAATATGTTGGTTTTAACAATATATTTGTTGACTATACCAATTATTCGTGTATAATTCTTTCATGGTTCTTAGTCTAAGTTTTGGCATATCTATTATCATCAAATTTTTATACGTCTTGAAGTAAAAATTTTTTCGGAGGAAAATGAAAAATGATAGTAAAGCAAGCGCATTTTGGTGTGCAGGTCGACGTTCACAAGGCAGAAGTTCATAGCTATGATCTACCCAAACTCAAACCAGACGAACTACTTTTGAAAATTGAAATTTGTAATATTTGCACTACTGACTACCAACGTTTCAATGGCCAAAGAAATTGCGAATTGCCTATGGCTGATGGACATGAGTTTTGCGGTATCATTGTTGATAAGGGTAATTCTGTCCAAGCCGAGTTAAATATCGGTGACCGTGTTGGCAAATTGAATCGATATTGTGGAATTTGTGAAGACTGTCTTCGGGGGGACACAGGCAACTGCCTTAATATTGGGGAGTATCCTGTAGACGAATATAATTATCATGGCTTTAAAGCATTTGCAAATTATAAAATAATTCCACAAAGACTCGCAATAAAAATTTCGAATGAAATTCCCGCTACTGAAGCTGCTTTTCTTGAGCCGGTAATGACCGCTGTACATGCTGTAAAAAAAGCACGTATTAGACCGATGGAAATTGTAGTAGTGATTGGTGCGGGAACAATGGGCATCGTGAATGCACAGGTAGCTCATGCTTTTGGTGCTAAAACTTACATAACCGACATCTCTAATAAAAAAGTCGAACGCGCAAAGAAAATGAATATTGGTCCGGTTTTCAATAGTGCTATTGAAAATTCTGTTGAGAGAATAATGGATCTCACAAATGGGCGTGGCGCTGACACGGTAATCGTTACTGTTCCCGTTTCTTCTGCATATCAACAGGCTTATGATATGGTACGTCACTTTGATGGGAAAATTGTTTTCTTTCCAGCAGGGTATCCGAAACCTAAATTCGATTTTGATCCCAATGACCTTCATTATAGGAAAATGGAATTTATTGGAACTGTCGATGGTGATACTGTTGATTTTGTAGATGCTGCAAGATTGCTTTCACAGAGACTCATCCATATGAATTTTGCATTGGAAGGAAAAACTATCCCTTTAAGGAATTTCCAATTAGCGTTGGAAACCGCTTGTATTCCCGATAGCTATCGTGTCTCAGTAGATTGTCAACAGATATAACCAACTTGTGAATATGTACACCGAAGAAAACCAATTTGTTACAACTAAATATCCATTAAATAAAAGGAGAAAATAATATGTTAGTTACAATGAAGGAAATCCTAGATAATGCAAATGCTGGGGGATATGCGGTCATCGCCCCGAATGTTGGACACGAGCTGAATACTCGTCCTGTAATTGAGGCAGCAGAGGAACTAAACTCTCCACTCATTATTGATGTAGCTTATTGTCAGACTTCTGATATTGTACTATTTGGTACATATCTTTGCGAGTTAGCAAAACGCTCGACCGTTCCAATAGCAATCAATCTTGACCATGGTGGCAGCTCACTAGCACCTTTCGAAGAGGTTTTAAAGCAGGTTCTTGAAGCAATGCAGGCCGGTTTTACATCCATAATGGCAGATCGATCCGCGATGCCATATGAGCAAAATAAGGACGAAGTAAAACGCCTAGTTGATATTGCTCGCCTTGTGAATGTATCTGTCGAAGCAGAACTTGGCCATGTAGGTTCCGCATCAAAATATAATGATATTGGTAATGTCGTCTACACAGATCCGCTAATGGCCAAAGATTTTATTGATTCTACAGGTATTGACGCACTGGCTGTTTCTATCGGTACCGCACATGGAGCATATAAAGATGAAAAACCCGTTATTGATTTCTATCGTCTGCAAGAGATTAAGGATGCAACCCAATTTCCACTGGTACTCCATGGAGGCTCCGGCACGGGTGATGAGCAACTCCAGCGTGTTTGTAAGAGTGGCATCAATAAGGTGAATATTTCGCATGATTTGCATCGAGTCGCCTGTGAGGCAGTTAAAAATTATGACACCTCGGGAAATGGCGCTTATCAGATCTATGCACTAATACAGAAAGCTATCAAAACACGTATGAAAGAGCTTATTATACTCTCGGGAAGCGAAGGCAAGGCATGGAAGGTGCCAGCTCAAGGAGTTGGTAAGTCAATGTTAGCAATCATACCGGAACACATCAAACGTATATATGGTGACCCAATCCAGGTCTAATTTATTCGATACCGATATTACGAAACAAGGAATACCAAACATGAATGAAACAATTCGTTGGGGATTTGTCGGATGTGGACGTATTGCAAAATTGATGATTGCTGGGTTGAAAATGGTCCAGGATGCCAGAGTGACAGCTGTATTTGATGGAAATTCCCAGACGGCTGAGCGCTTTGCCCGAGAGGAAGGAATTGAACATATATTCTCTAATATCAACTCATTCCTAAGTTCAGGGTTATTTGATGTAGTTTATATTGCACTACCTCACACGTTCCATTTGGAATTTTCTAAGCTAGCAATGAACACTGGATTTCCTGTATTGTGCGAGAAACCTATCTGTCCTAATGCTTCACAGGTTTCGGAATTAATCGACTGCGCACATAAGAATAATGTTTTTCTTATGGAAGCATTTTGGCAGCGTTTTTTCCCTGCTAGTCGTCAGGTATGCGATTGGATCAAACAGGGAGAGATTGGCAGAATTGTTGCTGCTAACTGTATATTTGCTTATAAAGGTCCATTTATTCCAGGTGAGCGCATCTACGAAAAAAATCTTGCTGGCGGTGCTTTGCTGGATATTGGGTGCTATATTGTAAATTTCATGAATATGGTCTTTGGTTGCCAGCCCTGTGAAATAGCATCAGTTGTAAACCTAGCCCCTTGCGGTGTAGATGATTCAAATGCGATCTGCTTCAAATATCAGGACGGAGCTATGGCTAGTATGATTTCAACCTTCTTCGGAGACGCGTTTGAGGGTATGACAATCCTTGGGGATAAGGGCGTCATTCATATTGACGAGTTCTGGTGGCGGCCTCATGACGCAACGCTAAAGAACCAAAAGGGTACATATCGCTACGAAAGTGCAATTCAAGGACGTGGTTTTCAGTACGAAGTCAAACACGTACAGGAGAGTCTGCTAAAAGGCTTAAAAGAATCTCCGATTATGCCTCTTCAAGATTCCCTTGACAATACTATTACGATGGATAAACTCCGTTTAGATTGGGGCTTATCCTACCCATTTGAAAATTAACTGGAGGAAATTCTAATGGACAATGAAAACGCGATTGTTCTCATCGGTGCTGGAAAACTCGGAACTGGATTATTGGGTGAATTGTTTTACAGCCACGGTTATCACCTGGTATTTATCGATAGGTACAAACCTCGAGTCGAAGAGCTAAGAAATCAGGGTTACTACACTGTAAAAATGGTATATCGAGATGAACGGAAGTCCGAAAAGCGTCGTATAGAGGGTTATGAAGCCTACTGTATGGTAGATGAACTTGATAAATGTATCAATCGTTTAACAGATATTGATCTCGTTAGTGTACAAATTTATCCGGATGGATTAGAAGAAGCTGCAGAGATGCTTGCAGAGGCGATAAAAAATCGCGTTCGTATCGGAAAGAAGACCCCACTTAATATCATGTTTAATGTTAACTTCGTGTTTCCGGCGCGTCGTTTCCGTAATGCAATTGAAAAACATTTAAATGAACAGGAAAAAGCTTTTGTTGAAGAATCGGTTGGGTTTGTTGAATGCCTACCCCGACGAGGAGTATATCCACCAACTCCTGATATGATTGCCGAGGATCCTTTGATGGTTACAGCTGATGTAATCGAAGACCAACTTCCTGCTGGTACAGACTTTAAAGGTAGTCTTCCCAACACCCCTGCTCTTCGATTTATAGAAAAAGCTGGGGGTTTCCTGGTACAAAAAATCTTTATCAGCAATATGTCTCATTGCATTCTAAATGCTGCAGGGTCAGTTCTGAATGATGCAAAATTCTGCAAAGAATCATGTGCAGACACCTATATTCGTAGTCTTGTTGACGCAGCTCGTATGGAAGCATGCGATGCTGTTGCTACAGAATACAGCTTCAGCGATGAAGAAATGGCTGACATATCAATAACGCCTTGGCAGTCGTTGGCTAATCCTGATTCCGGCGACACCGTGCAACGTGGTGCAGGGGATCCGATTCGAAAGCTAGCACGCGATGATCGTCTCACAGGACCAGGTCTCTTGAGCCTTAAACACCAAAAAATGCCATTTAATATTTCACGTGGTACCGCTTTTGAATTTTTATACTTTGATGAAAATGATGAAGGTGCCAATGAAATTCAGTCATTTATTCTAAGTAATGGGATCGAAGCCGCTGTTGAAAAGTATTGCCAACTAAACCTTCTAGATCCTGTTGATAAAATTTGGCATCAATTAGTTGTGAAACAGTATAACGATATTCAGGCACTTAAGAAACGGACATTCCTCTAAAAAAAAATATTCATACCTGAATAATTCACAATAACTATATATAAATTTGATCGTTATTCGTTCATCAATTTGTTCAACGATTGGTAAAATGACAAATATTTATAATTATCCATAATTATTTGTGATATGCAACAAAGTAATGGGTTTTGCATCATTTTAGGCGACGTATTCACCAAATTTATGTTGACAAAACCAATATTATTGTTGTATAATGTGAACGATTATATCCACCTTTTGATATTTAGAACGTTTTTAGGAGAAAATATTGGCCACAACAAGGTTTTTAATTGCCACCCACGGAAAATTAGCCATTGGTTTTCAATCCGCAATTAATCTCTTGGTTGGTGATAATCTGCAAATTGATACAATTACAGCATTTATTGATGAGGACATTAATGCTCGTGAAACAATTGATAATTATATGTGCACAATTTCTGATGACGAGTTATTGGTAGTAATGACGGATTTAATGGCTGGCAGCGTCAACCAAATGTTTTTGCCTTATGTGAAACAGCGAAATAATGTCAAGCTAGTTACTGGTATTAACCTTCCACTTACACTTGAAATAGTACTAACACCACAGGAAAAGTTAACAGATGAATTCTTCGAAACTGCTATTAACGGAGCTAAAAACGAAATTAAATTTGTTAATCCTATGATTCATGATTATCTTGAAAGCGATAGAAACACTGAGTCTAATAACAATAGCTTATTTGACTAGCTGAAAAAATAAGAGATTAACGAGGATGTTGACTTTAATAAGGTCTATATTATATAAGACTAGACGACATTTATTTTTATGTATGTTGAAAGGTACAGGACGATGATTGTACATGTGAGGTTGGATGAACGACTTATTCATGGACAGGTAGCGACTAGTTGGATACGTTATTATGATGCAAATGCAGTCGTAATCCCAAGCGATATCATTGCTACCAGTGATATCGACAAGATGGCTTTAAGACTTGCTGCATCTATGATTGCAGATTTAAAGCTGTCAATAGTCTGCATAAAGGATGCCATTCGGATTTTGAATGATCCGCGATGTAAGCCGCTGAAAATTATGGTTGTTTGCCGCACACCCCAAGATGTTCTGAGTATTGTCCAAAATGTTCCTGAAATTCCAGAAATTAACTTGGCAAATTATGGAGATCAAATAAAGAAAGATGCGACGATTGTTCGAAGCTTGGGAGCATTGAAATCCTTGCGTCTTCGTGAGGAAGACGTCGAATATGTGAGACAAATCTTAGCATTAGGAATTCCCTGTTGGGTTCAAAAGGCAGTCGAAGAAAGAAAGACTATTCTTTCATTAGACATGCTCAATAATGATTAGTAATAACAAATGGAGGAAAAATCTATGGCTTTAACTTAGTTGAAGATATCTTACATGTTTGCCCGACTTTTGTCACATAATTGAGTTGATATTCTAATGAGACAATTAATGAAAATAGAAGACACCCTTACCTTTACTATGCTTAGACAAACACAACTTATTGAAAGGAGATCAAATAAATATGGTAATTACTTACTTAACTGTTGGCCTTGTACACTGGCTATTTGATCAATTAGCAATCTGGAATCACTATGAACTTAAACGCCCCATTGTAATTGGTCCAATAATGGGCCTTATTATGGGTGATATTGTTACCGGTTGTCTAATTGGTGCTGCCCTTGAACTAATGTATTTGGGGATTATAAACGTTGGTGGTATCCAAGCCTCTGACCCTGCATATGCAACCACCTTGGCTTGTGCCTTCGTTATCCTTTATGGATACGATATATCTACTGCAGCAGTATTAACTGTGCCATTTGGATATATTGGTCTATATTTACACAAATTCCCAATTTTCGTAAATTCGTTCTTTATTCCTCTTTGGAATAAGCTAATTCGCGAAGACAAGATGAAATCTTACAAAGTCTTATATCCCACAATTCCGACAATTGCTAACTCGATCAATGGTCTAAGCCTCTTCATCGGTCTGATGATTGGTGAGTCATTTTTCACTAATCTTTACGAGTCGCTTCCAGCATGGTTACTGACTGGATGGGGCGCAGCTGCTAGCATGCTTCCCGCGATTGGTCTTGGTATGCTGCTTTATTTCCTGTGGGACAAACGTAAGCTTGTCTATTTCTTATTAGGATTTGCGCTTGTTGCGTATTTAGGTGCTCCAACATTACTGATCGCTTTTATCGGTGTTACTTTTGCTGTGGTTGACTTCTTCCGTAACAAGGATCTAAGCGACAAATTAAAAGAAATAGCCGGCGCCAATCTTGCTGCTGATAAAGGAGGGCTGTTCTAATGAAGATCACTCAAGGTATCTCTGAGCAAGAGAAAAAAATATTCACTAAAATGGCTTTACTAAAACTGCATTTTGTGGAAACCAGCTACAATTTTGCTATGCAGCAAGCACATGGCCTTCCCTATCTGATTAGCGATTATACCGATTACCTCTACCCAAATCCTGAAGATAAGGAAAAGCGGATTGAACTGAACCAGCGTGAAAGTGTTTATTATCTGACAAACAACATTGGCGGTATCTTTCTCTCTGGCATCTTCTGTGCTTTGGAAAAACAGTATCGTGACGAACCAGAGACTTTTGATCCGAGCGTGATAAACTTGATCAAAACCTCTATGATGGGTCCCCTTGCCGGTTTAGGAGACTCGGTCTATTCGTTGGTATGGCGTATGATTTGCGCTTCGATCGGATTAACCTTCTTGGCTCAGGGTAATCCCTTCGGGATGATCCTGTATGTGTTTCTCGTCTTTGTACCGAGAGCGTTTCTGAACTACTATCTGGTGTTTGCTGGATACAAACTCGGTACCACGGCACTTAATGAAGCTGTTGAAGGTGGTGTTATTAAGCATATCACGGGTGCAGCAACCATACTCGGTTTAATGATGGTAGGTGCTATGATTGCATCTAGCGTTGGTGTTCCTTTGAATCTGATTTTATATTCAGAAGGAGAGGCGATCTTTGATGTCGGATCTTCGCTCGATTCAATTATGCCCGGTCTGTTACCTCTTGCTTTGACGCTCTTGGTTGTTGCTTTATACAAAAAGAAAGTCAACCCAACGATCATGATTATTGCCCTCATAGCATTAGGCATATTGGGTGCCCTTATTGGGATTTTCTAAGCTGGTGTATTTATAAGGTAAGGTTGTTTACAGCTGCCCGTTATAATTTCGGGCAGCTGTATTTTTGAAAATTACTTAGGACTAATTATGAAACGGATTCTTATATCTACACGACAGGATCTAATAAATTACACAACATTAGTGACACAAGGGGAGCTACAGGCAGATTTGTTATTGAATGAGATCGAACGTATCAATTCTCTCGCTTGGATCCGTGTCAGTGTGTTAAGTAAAACTGAAGACGATTATTGTATAAAGACAAGGACCTTTCCGGAGGTGAAAATAGGTCTTCAAATTAAAAATACGGTTCCGACTTGGATAACTGCATTTCGCGTCGAGACATCTGTTGATTCAGAAAACCCGCCTTTTTTACTCTGGACAAATCAGCCAATTGCGGTATTTGATACTTATCTGTATATTTCCTTAGATAGGGATCCTTGGAGAGAACTCGGAATTGATTCCAACTCCTTATGGATGTTCGAAAAGGAGATTGCATATTATGCCTAATGTTTGTTCTAATTCTTTCCCTATCTGGAAAGACAAGCACTATTTGTATGCATCTCAACCCGATACTCTAACGATAACCTCTAGTCTCCTCTTATATTTTGAATCAGGAATCTCAATCCGTAGTAATGCAAGCATAATCTCTGAAAAAAATCTTGATATAGGAGAGTTTGAAATTGGCAAAGACTACAATGTTTACTTATGTATTGAAAAAGAATTAAAGGTTACCTATGTCTTATCACAAAACAATTCCTGGCCAACTGGATGGGAGTCCGAAAAGTGTATAAAAATTGGGGGGTTCCATTATGGTCTTGTGCGTAATACCAACAATAACTTAGAGCCAGTTAATAAACAAGGAGAAATAAGAGGTAGAGGTTGGGAATCGGAAGTCTATCCAGGTATCCTTCCCCGCTCAGTGTGGACTTTAGGTCACCGTCCGAAATCCAATCCCGATGGAATGACTTATCTGGTAAATGGTGTGTGGATTGATATCTATCTTGCATCTGATGATGGTACAGAAGGAGCGCGATCTGCAATAAATGCAATTCCGCTTTCTGGTTGCAATGGTGAAAATTGGTATACAATGAGCCGTCGAGCAGCGCTTGTTGATAAACGGTTAATCTCATATAGAGAATTTTGCTTGGCCTCATACGGAAATCCAGAGGGTAAAGATGACTCGAATGAATACGGCCATACCGCTAAGACCAATTGCGCTCGAGCTGCAACTGGAACCTCAATGTACGACGTTTCCAGTGTAGGTTGCCGTGATATGGTAGGAAACCTTTGGGAGTGGACCTCTGACTTAATTACACGAGGAGAAGAAGTCATTATTCAGGGCGATGGGTCATTTAAGGTTACTGACGGAAGCCGCAGATTATCAACCTATAAAGATGGAAACGGTCACGAACCAGAAGGACGATGGGCATTTGATAACGCGAGTCCTATTAAAGGATTTGGAAACATATATCAATATTATGACCATTCTCTTGTTGCAGTTTTGGCTGGAGGGAGATGGTCAACCGGGATTCAAGCAGGTCCATATACTGCTGATTTACGTGACTATACTTGGGTCGTAAGTAGTGGTATTGGGGCTCGCTTTTGTTCAGATTCAAACTAGCATATCTAAACCTCAAGACTTAGCAATCTATGGGGGTAAATAATATCTAATTATGGAAAATTAAATTCAAATAATCAAAATTATATGGAGACTAATATGAACCCTACTGACTTAAATTTCGCATTTCCAACAAGAGTTATCTTCGGTCCAGGCAAACTAAGAAATCTCGCTTCAATGCATCTTCCAGGGGAAAAAGCCCTTTTAGTTATAACATCTGACAGAATTGTTGAGCAACTCGGTATACTTGATAAAGTAATTACCTATTTGAGTAAGAATGATTGTTCATATCACATTTACGATGGCATAACCTCAAATCCTACTAAGAACGAGATAATGATTGGTAAAGAACTTGCGAATGAAGAAAATTGTGAGTTTACCATTGGGATCGGCGGTGGTTCCAGTATCGATAGTGCAAAATGCATTTCAGCAATGATGAGAATGGAAGGCGACCTTTGGAACTACACTCCATATGGTTCTGGAAAGGGATTGCCTGTAACAGATGCAGCCCCAATAATAGCTATTTCCACTACCTCAGGAACAGGGACTGAAACGAACGGTGGGGCAGTGATAACTCATGACGAAACACGTGAGAAGGTTTACGTAAGTAGTTTTTATATGCGTCCAACCTTTTCCATCATTGACCCTGAATTGATGTGCTCGCTCCCGAAGCATCTCACCGCTTTTCAAGGGTACGATGCTATCGCCCATGCATCTGAATGCTTTATTGCGAAAGATTGCAATCAGTTCGCCGAAATGTTTGCTTTGGAGATCCTCCGTATCGTGTCGAAATGGCTTCCATATGCCTATGAAGAACCTAACAATATCGAAGCTCGTAGTTGGATAGCATATGCTGCTGATATTCTGGGTGGAATGGTCCAGACACTCTCGCCAACAACTTCCGCCCATACGATAGGAGAAGCTATTAGCGGTCACTTCTCATCAGTTCAACATGGAGCAAGTCTTGCAGTTATTGCCGAAGCGTACTATTCTAAATTTGCTAACAAAATACCCGATCGGCTAGATCAAATGGGAGCTGTGATGGGTGAGACTCCCGATGGAACAGGACAGGGTTATCTTAATGCATTAATTCAACTCCTAGATTCTACAGGGATCAGAAATATTTCACTTTCTGAGCATGGAATAAATGTAAATGATTTGGACAAAATAGCTCATTACGCATGTAATGTCGTTGGTTTTAGCGCCGATAGGTACGATGTTACTATCGATGATGTAAAAGAAATTCTTCTCAAATCCTATCGATGAACCAGCGATCTTCATGAGATCAAACGGATTATAACAACCAATTAATTATAAAATTACTGTGCATTAAATTTCGGAAATAAAGAATTAATTCACTCAAACAGGAAGATGGGGTGGTGCCGAAAAAGTGGACACGAGCTAAGAGACAAAAGAGCTATACTTAGCAAAACAGGAGTCCAAAATGGCAAACAAACCGAGAGGACAATACACAGAAGAATTCAAACGTGAAGCCGTTGAATTGATCGAGAGAAGCGGGAAGAGCAAGGGTAACCATCCCCTAAAATAGTACCAACCGAAAGTGGAATTTTCTGGAAAAAAAAAGAACAGGAGATTCCAAATGAAACGGAAACGATACACGGAACAACAAATAATAAAGATTCTAAAAGAAGCTGAAGCAGGTGTGTCAGTCACAGACTAAGCCGACAACATGGGTTCAGTCAATGCGCATTCTACAAATGGAAAGCGAAATACAACGGGATGGATGTTTCTCAGCTGCATCGACTATAAGAACTGCATGAAGAAAACCGGAAACTCAAACAAATGTATGCGGATCTGAGCCTGGAACATAAGGTACTGAAGGATATTGTCGAAAAAAAGTTATCACAGTAAGTGAAAGAAGGCATCTGGCCAAAGAAGCAATGAAAGAGCATCAACTCAGTGAACGGCAAGCCTGTCGTTTTCTGGGGATCAGTCGGAGTGTTTTGCGGTATCAATCGAAAAAGGCTGGTGATGAGGAGATTGTTGAGTTAATACTGGAGATTGCAGAGCGGAAACCACGCTGGGGCTTCAAGAAAATGAATGACTATTTGAGAAACCAGGGATATCAATGGAACCACAAGAAAGTTCACAGAATCGACCAGGAAATGGGCTTGAACTTGCGAGTAAAGTCTAAGAGACGGCTGCCCAGCCGTAATCCCCAGCCACTGGTCACACCAAATGAGGCTAACATTTCATGGTCACTTGATTTCATGAGTGATAGTTTGGCCTGTGGTCGGGCGTTTCGCACATTGAACATCATTGATGATTTCAATCGAGAAGCCTTGTGGATTGAGGTCGACACTTCACTACCCGCAGAACGAGTGATCCGTGTCCTGGACATGCAAGCTCTCTGGCGAGGTTACCCAAAGCAGATACGGACCGATAATGGTCCAGGACTTATCTCCCAAATACTTGCTGCCTGGGCTGAAAAGCACAAGATCAAGCAAGCTTTCATTCAGCCAGGCAAACCTGCTCAAAATGGGTTCATTGAGCGATTTAACCGGACTTGTCGAGAGGATGTTTTGGATGCCTATCTGTTTTCAACAATTCGGGAGGTGCAAGCAATTACAGAGGATTGGTTAGCAGAATACCATACTGTACGCCCTCATGATGCTCTTGGAGGGTTGCCGCCTTATCACGTTACAGCGGTGAATATTCAAAAAGTGTCCACTTGAAGGTGGTACTTAAATTGGGATGTTGACAGTAAAAGTCGCTTTGTACGGATGGGTCTTGTGAAACAACGCACCAAAGAAGAGGTTGAAGAAAAAATTATTGATCTGTTGATTGGCTACCCGGTTCATACGATTACCTTCGATAACGGAAAGGAATTCGCTGGTCACGAGAATATCAGCCAGATGTTAGGTGCAGACATATTCTTTGCCCATACTTATGCTTCTTGGGAAGGAGGAACTAATGAAAATACGAATGGTCTTATCCAACAATATATTCCAAAGGAAACTATCTTTAGCAACTTGTCCGATCATGACATCTGTTTTGTAGAAAACAGACTAAATTCCAGGCTGAGGAAATGCCTAGATTTTGGACAACCTATGGTAATCTTAAAAAATCACTGTTGCACTTAGTACTTGAATCTAAGAATCAGGTTTTCCTGCTAATACTTAATTTATCCTTTGGTTAATTTTGCCAAATATTCTATGTAATGACAGGACAAGATTATGCAACACATTTTCTGAAAATTTGATTCAGAAATGTCCATCTTACTTTAATACTTGAACGACTTTCCGGTGTAATAGTTCTTACCGATCTGCCATTCCTCACCGATCCCCATCAATCAGGCTTATTTTATTCACAAATGCGATGCTTGTTAAATGCAAAATATTCCTCCGAAGGTTTTTAGTTCTCCTTTTCAGATGTTGTGGTCGATTTAGGATATTTCTGACACACCACTCTTGTTAAGGATTGAGATTTTCCATAAGGAATGTTTCTCCAACGGGATTAGGCGAAGGTCGCTTTGTTTTTTGGCGAAAAATTTATCTCGTTTTCTGTTTTATCCAATCTGACATCAGATTCATTTTTATCCATCCTAAATGTTTCATGTATAATAGATTCACAGGGGGAACCCTGGGAAAGAAATTCTTTCCATTTGTTGCAGTACCCGCAACAAACCCATGCTAAACTAAAACAAAATAAACCTAGACAAGAGATAGCTATGAATACAGCTGAAACGAAAGTCCAACGGTTACTTCAGATTGAGGCTTTGCTTCTCGATCATCCTCAAGGATTATCACAGTCAGAAATTGCACGAAGACTGGATGTCAATCGCTCGACTATCCATCGATACCTGCCTGATTTGACCCAGCATGCGCCTATCTTCGAAGAGGACGGGCGCATTTTTATCGACAGAAAAGCTTATTTGATCAATCTCAAGCTCAACCTTTACGAAGCCCTTTCACTGCATTTAGCAACACGCTTGTTGACCAACCGTATTGAGCGACAGAATCCTCATTCTGCATCGTTACTCCGAAAATTATCCCAAACGATCGAAAAACTGAGCCCACAAATCAGCAAGCACTTATCATTATCGGCTGATATTGCGGATGATCCTTCTCGATTTCAGGATCCCCATTACATTTCAGTTTTGGAAACATTAGCCCTTGCTTGGGCGGAGGGACGAGAGGTCAATATTTGGCATCGGCATACGGAAACAAATCAAATTCATAAGTATCAATTTTCAGTCTATTTCATTGAACCTTATGCAGTCGGATACGCTGTCCATGTGATTGGTTTGCGAAAACCTCCCGGTGATATACGCACATTCAATCTTGCAAGAATAGAACGTGTTGAATTAACAAAAGATTATTATCAGATTCCTGAAGATTTCGATCCCACAGTTTTGTTGAACCAAGCTTGGGGTATCTGGTACACCGACAATGAACCCGAAGAAGTACGGTTGCGGTTTTCACCACGGGTTTCGAATAGGGTGCTCGAGACTCGCTGGCATCCTTCCCAAAATACTCAATTGCAAACAAATGGCAGTCTGATATGGACTGCAAAAATTGCAGAACCCAAGGAAATGATCCCCTGGATCAGGGGGTGGGGAGCTGATTGTGAAGTGATTTCGCCAGCAGGATTGAGGAATAAACTGATCAATGAAATCACTGCCATGCAAAAACTATACATTCAGTCCGTTCGGGCACCATACATGGAGTTCTGGGCAAAATTTTCGCCTGAAGATGAATTGAATTGGCATCCGTTATTTCGGCATTTTTTAGATACTGCTGCAATAGTTCAATTGCTTTGGATTGATTGCTTATCAATAGAATTTAAGAATTCACTTTCTGAATCCTTTGGCCTTTCTATTGATGACATGGGTACGCTGCTTATGTTTTGGATTGGGTTACATGATATTGGAAAAGCAGGTCCTGAATTCCAAAAGAAGAATCGAATCCGGAAAGAAGCCTTAGAGCGTTTAGGATTTTCCTTCCCAACTTCAAGGTTTAATATTGAAGGTTTTCATGCAACTGCGACAACTTTGATTTTGAAACGTATCCTTTCCAATGAAAAAAGCATGCCTCGTTCGTTCAGAATAAGTCTGGCTAAAACACTCGGAGGGCATCATGGTGAGTTTCCGGATGATCAGATTCTTAATATGACCCTTACAGAAACACACCATGTTGGGGATGAACAATGGCAACAAGTGCAGGATCAGATATCATCAGAATTAGCTGAATTTCTAGGAGTCCCGGGTCCCAATATTTATCCGGAAGAGATTTCCGCAGTCAATTCTATCTTGATGTTGATCGCAGGGCTCACAACCACGGCTGATTGGATTGCATCTAACGAAGACTTTTTTCCGTTCCTGAATGCGGATCTCCCTATCAATGAATACTTTTCTATTGCACAGACACAAGCTAAAAAGGCGTTAACCAATTTAGGTTGGTATGGGTGGAAATCAAGTGGTGATATTTCATCCTTCAGTGACTTGTTTACTGGGTTTACACCTAACCAGATTCAACAAGCCGTTATTGAAAATCTCCAAATATTCCAAAGTCCATTTTTGGCTATTATTGAAGCTCCGACTGGATCAGGGAAGACAGAGGCTGCTTTATACATGGCAGACGCAGTCACCCAAAGGGATCAAAAAGCCGGTATTTATATTGCTATGCCAACCCAGGCTACCAGCAATCAGATGTATAACCGCACAGCCAACTTCCTGGCACATCGTTATCCAGAAGATCGGCTCAACCTTCATCTTGTTCATGGCGCTGCCTCACTCAACGCTCAGGCAAATCAATTTGAACCCACCAATATTTGGGGGGAGGATTTGCCTGATTTTTCCAATATCCGTGCCCACAGCTGGTTTTTAGCGCGGAAAAAGACACTGCTGGCACCATTTGGTGTTGGCACTGTTGATCAGACATTTTTGAGCGTTCTCAAATCACGTCACTTCTTTCTCAGATTGTTTGGACTCAGTCATAAGGTCCTGATCTTTGATGAAGTCCATGCCTACGATGTCTATATGACCGAGATATTTAAGACATTGCTGCATTGGCTGCATGCTGTGGGGACGTCTGTCATTATCCTTTCAGCGACATTACCCTTATCAACCAGGCATGAATTGATGGCTGCATTTGGGGCAATAATTATTGATAATGATAAAGCGGAATTCCCACGCATATCAGCTGTTTCTGAAGGACGGGCACAGGTTATTCAGGCTGGCGAAATCCAATCTCGCGAAATTCAGCTATTCTGGATTGATAAAGATCCAAAATCGGTTTTATTCACACTTAAGGAACAGCTAGTCAATGGAGGATGCGCTGCGGTTATTTGTAATCGGATCAATCGTGCCCAGGAAGTATATGATGTCGTAAAAGAAAGTTTTATCGATGATATGACCGAAATCATTTTGTTTCACAGTCGTTTTCCGTATTGCTGGAGAAAAGAAATTGAAGATCAGGTTCTTTCTATGTTTGGAAAGAATGCTCCCAATCGTCCTTACCGAGCAATCGTTATAGCGACTCAAGTTATTGAGCAAAGCCTGGATCTTGATTTTGACTTGATGATCACGGATCTGGCACCGGTTGATTTGATCATTCAACGGATTGGCCGCCTTCACCGTCATGTAGATTATCAATCATCAAACCACAGACCAGAAGGATTGGAGATACCAAAATGCTTTATCAGCTCCGAATATTTCGAATCAGATGAGTCAATGCCAGATTTTGGCAGTGACGCCTATATTTATGAACCTTACATTTTATTGAGAACACTGCTAACACTTCAGGACCGTAATATCCTCGAGCTTCCAAAGGAAACAGATTTTCTCATTGAACAGGTATATTCAATGAATCAGCTACAACCAATATTTTCAGACGCATTATTTCTACAACTAGCAAAATTGCGAGATGATATGTTAAAGCATTACGCTGAAAGTAAGAATAATGCAGACAATTACCTGATCCCTTTGAGTTCAATCTCATTTCTCGGTAGCTTGAAATCTTCATTCAGTGATGATATCGAGGGTCTTTCTAAAAAAACGGTCAAAACACCAACACGTGAAATTTCACCCTCGATTTCGGTTGTTTGCCTGACCAAAGATGATAATGGATTGCATCCTTTGGATAGTTCTCAATTGATAAGTCTAGAAGAACCATTAACTAGGGAACAGATAGTTCCCTGCTTGAAAGCATCCCTGACGCTTACGAACAACCGTGTAGTAAATTATTTTCTGAACGATTGCGGGGAACCGCCTGAATGCTTTAGAAAATCAGCAGCTTTACGCTGGCATTTCCCGGTTGTCTTTGAGCAAAATGAATTCATTACAGAAGATTTCACATTGAACCTGGATAGAAACAGGGGAATCCGGGTTATATCTCATCATTAGAAAAACAGAAAGGAGGTTGTTAAAATGGAAAAAACAGGCTTCTATATGAAGGAAAGGAGGTGCAATGACAGTTTCTTATAATTTACTTGAAGAACCTTGGCTACCTTGCATTGATGATGAGAATAGATTGGTCAATCTAAGTATAACGGAAGTTGTATCTCAAGCTCATCATGTGCAGGAAATACGGTCCGGATTACCATTAATCACTGGAGGGCTGTTTCTATTCCTGATCGCATATGTCATGAACATCTTTAAGCCTGAGTCAGATCAAGAATGGGAAAATTTATGGCGAAAGGGGAAATTCCCCGTAGACACAATTTCCCGGTATAACAGCTTATGGCATGCCCGGTTGGATCTGTTTGATCAAAAGCATCCGTTTTTTCAGGATCCGAAATTTGGCGCCCGGCCTAAAGATATTAAGAATTTAGGAGCTGGAAAGCAGCCCGAACCTAAAGGAATGTCCGGGTTAATTCTCCATCTGGCATCAGGCAGTAATGCAACTCTTTTTGACCATTCGCTAGATGACTCTCCTTATGCCTACTCACAAGCTGAAGCTGCACAATTATTGATCATGCTGCAAGCTTACAGCCTTGGTGGAATGTCAAGTGCCAGTTTAGGAAAGGATAAATATTTTAAAGATTCGGCATTTGGTCGGGGTATAACTTTCCTAAATAGGGGTAGTAACTTGTTTGAAACCTTAATGCTCAATATTCCCTCCAAGAATTTTGTCTCATTTACGGGCGTTAACGATAAACCTTGTTGGGAAAGGGATGATCCTTTTGAAGATGACCGCTACCAACCCGATGGGATAATAGATCTTCTGACATGGCAAAGCCGCCGGATTTTGCTCATCCCTGAAGAGCTGAATGATGATATTCGGGTCAGGTTTTTACTCTCTGCTCCGGGGCTATCTATTATGGAGACCTATGCCAATCCTTTTTATCACAATCGGATATCCACTGATGGCAAGAAACAATCCATAAAACCGCTTCGCTTTCAAGAAGGGCGTTCTCTATGGCGCGATAGCACAGCGATTCTTGACCTGGATTCGATAAATTCAGAGAATTCCTTACCTGTAAAATGGGCAGCCCATTTGGAGGCGGATGAGTACCTCGAAAAGCAAGTCGTCAATCTTGATCTATTTGGCATGTGTACACAGCCTGGACAAAAGAAAGCCTATTTCTATGAACATGAAACCTTTACAGCGCCAATAGATTATTGTAAGGATCGCGCTCTTTTAGAGCGGTTGGAAATGGGTTTATCGTGGGCAGAAAAAGTGAAGTCAGATCTCTTTATTGCCTCCAGAGAACTTGCACGTTTTATCGTCGCGCCTATGCATGATCTCGAAACAGAACGAACGCCGGGAAGAGATGCTACAGACCCATTAATCCAACATTGGAATGCGGAAAATGAATATTGGAGCCGGCTTGAACCAGCCTTTTATCATTTCTTAATAAATCTTCCGATTTCGGACGATGCTTATATTCATTGGGAAAAAGCAATCCGTCAATCTGCAAGAGATGCTCTGAAATATGCCGCAGACCAGGTGGGATCAGATCCGGCAGGTCTTAAGGCGAGGGCTAAAGCGGAGCGATCACTGGGAGTATTACTGAATCGTACATTCAATCCACAAGGAAAGGAGTAATCTATGAAAGATGAAAGCCAAATTCATCCCTTTATTGAATATCTCTATGTGCTGGTTACAGACCAGCGACGTGGTGCCTTGGCAGATCTCAGGCGAGGTCTATCAGAACCCCCTGCCACTGCGCCTATGATGTTCCCCTATATCGCTCGCTGGGTACCTGAAGACACCCGAAACACATGGACCGAGAAAGTTTACTATCTTGTTGCTGCCCTTTTTGCCTATTACCAGTCTGGAGGTGGGGATGTAAGAAAAGGATTTACCAGGCAGGGCAATATGGGCGATCATTGTCTTTTAGCATCACTAAATAAACCGCAATCGGGTTCCTTCGAGATGCGTTTTGCGGCTCTTTTGCGAGCCAATCCAGATGATTTGCCCGTGATCCTGCGCCAGATGGTCAGTTTGTTAAAATCCGCCGATGTTCCTATTAATTGGGATCAGCTCTTTACTGACCTTTGCCGCTGGAACAACGAATCGAAATATATTCAACGCCAATGGGCAAACCAATTCTGGGGTTCCAAAAGAAATGAAGAAGATCAGAATCAGGAAATGAACCAATAATAAACCAATAATAAATCAAGGAGATAACCATGTTTGTTGAATTACATTTATTGCAAAATTTTTCACCTTCCAATTTAAACAGGGATGATACCAACAATCCCAAGGATTGCGTCTTCGGTGGTGTTCGTCGAGCACGGATATCGAGTCAATGTATCAAGCGATCCATTCGTAAGCATCCCATGTTTGAAAAAACAACCGAGGTGCCTACGGCAGAAAGAACCAGGTTCCTCGCTCGAGCTATAGCACAAAAACTCGAGGAAGCTGGAAAGACAAAAGATGATGCGGAAGAGGCAGCTTCTAATTTTGTCGGAGCCATTCTAGGTGGGATGGATAAAGAAAATTTACGAAGTAAAGTTCTTTTCTTTGTTAGTGATGAAGAGAAGGAGGTCCTCACGGATTTGATCCTTGAAAACTGGGATGAAGCCCTGGGGGGTAAGGTCAATGATAAATCTGATCCCATCAAGGATTTTAAAAAGAAATTCTCAAACCGCACATCGGCACCTGGTGTTGCAATGTTTGGGCGTATGCTGGCTGAAGACCCGAAGTTGAATATGGATGCAGCCTGCCAGGTTGCCCACGCCCTCTCGACCCACCAGGTTAATATGGAATTCGATTTCTTTACAGCAGTCGATGACCTTCAAAGTCAGGAAGAAACAGGTGCCGGGATGATGGGCATTGTTGCTTACAACGCAGCAACTTACTATCGCTATGCACGGATTGACTTTGATCAACTCGTAAAGAACCTTGGGGATGACCTATCCCTGGCAAGAAAGTCGGTAGAGGGTTTTCTGCGAGCTGCTGTTCATGCTGTGCCAACAGGAAAGCAGAATAGCTTTGCGGCTCAAAATCCACCTTCATTTTTAATGACGGTTACCAGGGAAGACGGTATGTCCTGGTCAATGGCAAACGCTTTTGAAAAACCAGTATACGCAAGAAGAGATCAAAGTCTCCTTGAAACATCGGTTATGGCACTCGATCGGTACTGGACCGGGCTGGTTCAATTCTTTGGTGATGGTCCCCAACCCGTTGTGGGTTGTGTCGGCATTTCGCCAGAACTTGAACATCTTGAACCCTACCTGGTGAAGGATTTTGAATCCTGGATCAATAAGACTCTCGAAGCTCTCCCCAAGGAGTAAGCCATGGGTACCTTATTGATTCGACTGCAAGCACCCATGCAATCCTGGGGTGTTTCCAGCCATTTCACCAACAGGGATACAGGTCGTGAACCCTCCAAGAGTGGGGTGATTGGCTTGATTTGCGCCGCAATGGGTCGTCCACGCGATGCGGATATTAGCGATCTCGCCTGTTTAAAGATGGGCGTAAGGGTTGACCGGGAAGGCGTTCTCCAGAAGGATTTCCATATTGCTCAGGATATTCTCTCTGCCTCGGGTCAGGATAGGAAAGAAAGTGAAATATCAAATCGGTATTACCTGGCGGATGCTGCGTTCTTGGTCGGGCTTGAGGGCTCACCAGAGCTTTTGCGTGAAATCTATGATGCGTTGAAATCCCCTCATTGGGCGCTTTACCTGGGGCGGAAGGCTTTTCCCCCAGCGAGATCGGTCTGGCTGAAAGATGGGTTGCGAGAGGTGCCTTTGCAGGAGGCATTACAGCAATTTCCATCGCTTTTACCAAACCCCGCCGAAAAAGTCAGACTTGTCCTTGAATCTGATGACGGAGAATTTGTCAGAACGGATGTCCCCATTAGCTTTGACACACGTCGCTTTTCAAGCCGCCGTATTCACCTGATGCAAATTGTTTGTCCACCTTTCCAGGAGGTCTGAATATGTTCCTTTCACAACTATCACTTGATCCAGCGAGCCGACAGGTTCAGGCTGAAATTGCCAATCGTTATGAATTGCATCGCACCCTGACTGCCCAATTTTCCGTAGAACGTCGCAAAGATATCAGTTTACTGTACCGAATTGAGCTGCCGGAAAGCCAGGTCTATCAACCGATCCGACTGTTAATTCAGACGCAAATCGAGCCTGATTGGCGCGGGATCGATCGTTCTGGATTTGTAATTGAAAAGCCTCAAATCAAAGAATTTTCCCCCCATGCTATTGTAGGCGAACGTTATTACTTTCGGCTGCTAGCCAATCCAACAGTACGAAGGACACAACCTGACCGAAATAGTAAACGTATCGGTCTCTATAAACCAGAAGATCAAGAAGATTGGATCAACCGGAAAGGAGACCTGGGCGGTTTTTCAATTGAGGTTTTGGAGATAAAAAATTTTGGCATGATAGAAAGTATCAAACGAAAGGATCAATGCAACTATCATATCCAACACCTGGGTGTTCAATTTGATGGGATTTTGAAGGTGACGCATGAGGAAATTTTCTTAAAGACTCTCATAAAAGGTCTTGGAAGTGCGAAAGCATTTGGCTTTGGCTTGCTTTCATTAGCCAAACCAACGAATTGAATGATTTTGACTGACGAGATCGACGACCCGATTTCTGTATCAGGGAGATTTTTATGACACGTAATCTTCATGAATTGCCTCGATTAAGAGACAGCCTGACCTATCATTACATTGAGCACGCCATCGTCGATCGAAAACAAAATCCAATTGAATATATCCAGGAAAGCGGGAGAACACTGGTGCCTGTGGCTTCAATTAGCCTGATCATGTTTGGACCAGGCACCAGCCTTTCCCAAGCGTTACGGGCGTGAGTTCCTGTTATCGGTTTTCCCCACACACGTGGGGGTGTACCTAAGCACTACATGGATTATGACCGCTGGAACGGGTTTTCCCCACACACGTGGGGGTGTACCTGAGTAGTATAAATCGACTAGTAGAAAGGATACGTTTTCCCCACACATGTGGGGGTGTACCTGCCGAATCAATTGAACCGAAAATCATCGGTGAGTTTTCCCCACACATGTGGGGGTGTACCGTTCCTTACCCATTTGTTATTCTTCGCGGATCAGTTTTCCCCACACATGTGGGGGTGTACCGCGCCTTGCGCCACGACTGATGGCACGGGCGAAGTTTTCCCCACACATGTGGGGGTGTACCTAAATGTTTAGGTAAGTACCCAGAGCATATCCCGTTTTCCCCACACATGTGGGGGTGTACCTAAGAGTCTGGGGCTTTTCAAGGGGGGCGCGTAGTTTTCCCCACACATGTGGGGGTGTACCTATTTCGATCACGTCAGGGTCGAGCGATTTTGTGTTTTCCCCACACACGTGGGGGTGTACCGTGTTATACTGTATATAGTAAACAAGATAACGAGTTTTCCCCACACACGTGGGGGTGTACCTGGTGCATTGAAGCGCATTTCAGGTCGGATATGCGTTTTCCCCACACACGTGGGGGTGTACCTAGGTATAGCCTGGTGACAGCGCCATGACTTCAGTTTTCCCCACACACATGGGGGTGTACCGTTTGATTGGACTGAGTGGCTTGCAACGGGTGAGTTTTCCCCACACACGTGGGGGTGTACCTAACTCCACCACTAAGAATAGTTTAGCACAGGCGTTTTCCCCACACACGTGGGGGTGTACCGATGTGGGGATATTTGCAGGCGTTGACCGCAACGTTTTCCCCACACACGTGGGGGTGTACCGACGTGGAGGAACTATGGCAAGACCTAAAATAGGTTTTCCCCACACACGTGGGGGTGTACCAGCAGAGGCGGCGCTATTGGAAAATCCCGACAGCGTTTTCCCCACACACGTGGGGGTGTACCTGTGTAGGTGTAACCGCTAAAGTTGGTTATCACGTTTTCCCCACACACGTGGGGGTGTACCTGAGTACGGGTTATCGCTTGAGATTGAGACCGTGTTTTCCCAACACACGTGGGGGTGTACCTAGGTGTCTGACGATGCGATTGGGAAAGCATAAGTTTTCCCCACACACGTGGGGTGTACCTGAACAGCGATAATTTAGACAAGTTGGCACCGGGTTTTCCCCACACACGTGGAGGTGTACCGGTGCAGGTCGTTTCCCTTGTAATCGTGGTTGAGTTTTCCCCACACACGTGGGGGTGTACCTGATGAGCCGCGCTGGGCTGACAAGCCCCGGTAGTTTTCCCCACACACGTGGGGTGTACCTGACTATAACCCGAACAAGGTCGCACCGCCTGAGTTTTCCCCACACACGTGGGGGTGTATTATTTACCTCTTTAAAAATATATAATAAACAGGATTTATCTTTTTAGGTTCTTCGATTCTCAAGAATTGAAGTAATTTCCCAATCCGACATCGGATTGGGAAATTATCCTCATCGAAAACTTATGCATCAACAGCCTTTTTGGCCACTTGGCAATTCTACTTATTTCTCAAAACCATTCAAAACTCATTTGTGTTATCTTTTTCTCCTCCAGGATTAGGCTTGAAATCGTCTAAATGAAATACTTCCCGAAATTTCTTGAGAGGATCAACATATTGATCTTCAGGGGTTGGCAGTTTTTTTGGAGGTGAATACCAAACATCAATTTTCCCTTTTGCATACTGATTCATCCGCCACATGATAACAGCGTTTTTGTTTTCCGCACTTTCAATATCCGACTCAATCAATGCTCTCAGGAGATCGGTGCATTTGTCACAGGTTCCATCCTTTTGTTTACCACAACGTCCATCGCGAGCCATGATGGAGCAAAATCCATTCGCCATGTAATTGATATTGAGGTTGAGTATGTCAAGATTTAGTTGTTTAATTAGCTGCTCGGTGGGTCTCATTAATTTTCCTTTTCTGTATATTTTATGTTACAATTATACCAACGACTTATAGATATGTCAACCCATTTGACAAACTTGCACGTATTAGATATCATACATAACAGAGATTATTTTAGGCGAATCATTTGAAAGGATGAAGAAATGAAATTACAGCAATTCTTACAGGAGCGCATGGATGCAGAAAAGTTATCTTTGCGACAAGCGGCAAAATTGATCAAGATCAGTCACTCCACCGTCGCCCGTGCTCTTCGTGGAGAAAAACTTGATGTAGACTCCATGGTAGAAATATGTAAATGGCTGGGTGTCACGCTCAATGAAGTTGTCTACGAAGGATATGAACCAAACCCCATTTACATGAAAATTGCGCAGATATTGTCCATCGAGCCAGAATTCGAATCGATATTTTTCAGAATCGAACAGGAGATAAGGAATGAAAGAATTAGCCAGAGCTTGTTAAAAGAAATCGCTGGGTACGCTAATTATCGAATTGATCAGGAGACATCCAAAAAATAGTCACCCTGAAAACTTGACTTTTAGTTCAAATCTGATAGAATACATAGGCATTCTAAAAGAGGAAACTACTCCCTCTGAATTTAGAATGCGGGCAGAACATTAAAATCCAAACAAAAAAGCCTACTTCCCTAAAGAGGTCGGCTATGGATTATAAGGGTAGAAAACCCAGGATATAGGGGCTTAGAGTTAACAACCCCCTATATATAGGACATCTTATGCGGGTGTAGTTCAATTGGTAGAACGTCTCCTTGCCAAGGAGAAGGTTGAGAGTTCGAGCCTCTTCGCCCGCTCTGCAAGACTCGTAAGGCTGGTATCACATGGCCGGTTCGGCCGGCGGTATCAGTTTTTATTTTCTGGCGACGTAGCCAAGTTGGTAAGGCAAGGGTCTGCAAAACCCCCATCACGGGTTCGAGTCCCGTCGTCGCCTTTTGATACCAAAACACCCCAACGACCGGGGTGTTTTTGATTCGGGTCGCAGGTTCGGCATTCTGTTGGCTGCGCACTTCATAATGGGATGAATGATGTTTTGTGTGTTCCATTGAAATCCATCCTATCACTCTGATCCCTTGCTCCCCTCGTACCTAATTCCCTAATCCCCGATCCCCAGTTCCCCACTTCTTTCCCCCTTGCGCAATCTTTATAACCGTGCTATAAATAAATACCGACCAGTCGGTCTAATTTTATAAAAAGGATTTGATGTCACATTATTCCCGTGGGGTGGACACGTACAACACCATCCTTCAACATTCATTGGTTTTATTCTCACAAAAAGGATATGACGCTACCAGTGTGGCAGATATTTGCACGAGCGCACAGGTCAGCAAGGGCGCCTTCTATCACCATTTTCCATCCAAGCAGGACCTTTTCCTGGCACTGATGACGACCTGGCTCGGGCAGTTGGAATCCTTGCTAAAAAATGCCGGGGATTCGGCTGTTGATGTGCCGGCAGCCCTGGAAGATATGGCTCAATATACCGGTGCGTTATTTGCGGAATTGAAACGTGGTTTCCCAATCATCCTGGAATTCTGGCGGCAAGCCGCCCGGGAACCAAAGATTTGGGAACAGGCAGTTGCTCCGTATCGAAGTTATCTGCAGTTTTTCAAAGAATTATTTCGGTCAGGCATTGACGATGGTGCATTTATGAAAGATCTCGACTCAGATTTAGCAGCTCACATCCTGATGGCAGTTGTAATGGGTTTATTATTACAAGCTTCATTTGATCCTGATGGCGCGGATTGGCAGGATACGACAATTAACGGCATTAAACTATTTTTAGAAAGCATCAGGAGATAAATATGAACTTAGTTACGGGTGGTGCTGGTCACCTGGGAAATGTATTGGTTAGAGAGCTCGTCGAGCGAGGTGAAAAGGTTAGAGTCTTGATCCTGCCCGGAGAGGATACCCAGTCCTTAGATGATTTGTCCATTGAACAGGTGGAGGGCAATGTCCTCGATAAAGAATCGCTCCTTGCAGCAATGTCTGGCGTGGATGTGGTTTTCCACCTTGCATCTTTGGTTTCGATCACCAAAGAGCAAGAAAACCTTTTATATGCTGTAAATGTGGAAGGCACGCAAAATGTGATCGATGCTGCTCGGGAATCCGGGGTAAGGAAATTAATCTACACCAGTTCTATCCACGCCCTTGAACGTCCTCCTAAAGGTGTTGTGATCGATGAAAAACTTGCATTTGACCCTTTCAATCCCGCCGGTCCCTACGATCGGACCAAGGCACAAGCCTCTTTACTCATTCAGAAAGCATCCCAGGAAGGCCTGGATGCCTGCATTGTTTGCCCAACCGGTGTGGTCGGCCCATATGATTACCGCCGTTCGGAGATGGGTGAGCTGATTCTTTCCTGGATGGAGAAACCGCTCAATTTTATGGTTGAAGGTGCCTTTGATTTTGTGGATGTGCGGGATGTGGCAAAGGGTCAAATTATGGCCAGGGATAAAGGAAGACGTGGTGAAACGTATATCCTGGGTGGCGAACGGATTGAGCTCAAGCTCCTCCATAAGCTCGTTCAAAAAGTGACTGGGAAGAAATCGAGAATGATCACCTTCCCACTTCCGATTGCCATGATCGTTGCGCCGCTTGCCGAGTTTTATTACAGGCTCACCAAAACACGGCCGCGCATCACACGTTATTCACTTGAGACCGTTTTCAGTAATTCCGAGATCAGTTCCGAAAAAGCCAGGAAGGAATTGGGTTACCGACCCATTCGGTTGGCGAAAAGCATTCCAGACACGGTTCGTTGGTGGCTTCAGAATCTTTCTTTGACCAAGAAATCTTTGCGCCTGATTCGGAAAAAGGGAGACTTGTAATCGCTTTCTTGAATCACATTACCTGATGGTAAATGAAGAAGCCGCTGCATAGGCGGCTTTTTTATTCTGTAGTTGGGGCGAGGTATGGGACAGACCTATGTCATATTAAATTGGTGGGTTATGATATTTTGACGGAAGGGTCTTTTTGGCAATTTGGGCAAAAATGCGTACCGCGTTGACCCACGACGATCTTTTCAATTAATGCACCGCACCTTGGGCAGGGCTCACCCTTACGCTGGTAAACCTGAAAATAATTCTGAAATTCACCGCCGCGATATACCCAATCCACGCTGGCGCCAAATTGCTGGATGCCGGCTTTTAATGTTGTTTGAATGGCATGGTGAAGTTTTTGGACTTCGGATTTTGTGAGTGAAGCGGAGAGGCGCAAGGGATGGATCTTCGCGATGAAGAGACTTTCATCAGCGTAAATATTTCCCATTCCGGCGATAAAACTTTGATCCATTAGCAGAGGTTTGATTTGGCGGTTATGCGCCTTGAGCATTTCGTATAGCATATCATCATCGAAAGTCTCATCAAGCGGCTCAGGTCCCAGGCTGCCAAAGACAGTGCTTGGATCTTCTGTGTACCACATTCGACCGAATTTTCGGATGTTGATGAAGATGAGACGCCATCCCGATTTGAAGTTGATGATGACCTTATCAAAAGCTTCATAGGGGCGAGTATTTCCCTGATCGTCATATACAGTTTCCGTGCGCATGTCGCCGCTCATTCTGAGGTGCCCGATCAGGTGGCCTGAGGAAAGCGGAAAATGCAAGAATTTACCGCGCCGGCAAGCATTTAAAATTTTCTTTCCAGTCAATTTCTTCTTAAATTCATCAGGTAGAGAGCTGGCGATGATTCTGTCCCACGTCACATCGACCGATTTGATCACCTGGTCAACAACAGAAGGTATGTTTGGTGATCCGTCGCGGAGTTTGCGGACAATCGTTTCAACCTCAGGAAGCTCGGGCATCGTTTTATAAAACCTGTAGCAATCTGGCTTGATCAGGATTCGACCAGCAATGTGATCTGTTCACCTAATTTTGGGCCGATCACGGCTTCCTGATCAATGTCGATGATCAAGAGCCGCATGGTCTGGTCATAAGGAGTACGTGAAATCAATTTGATCTTTACCCCCGGGTGAATTCCACATTTTCCCAGGAATCGCAGCACACGTGGGTCTTCATGAGGAACGCGAATGATGCTTCCCGTTTGTCCAACTTCGAGACCGCTGAGTGCTGTTTGCTTAATTTCTGGCAAGTTTAAGTCAGCATCCGGGATAGGATCGCCGTGCGGATCAAATTCAGGATGACCTAATGCCGCATCCATCCGCTTCTCAAGAAGTGGCGACATAGCATGTTCGAGAATCTCAGCCTCCTGGTGGACTTCATCCCATGCATATCCCAATTTTTCAACCAGGAAATACTCAATTAGCCGGTGGCGGCGGATGATCTTAAGCGCTGCTATTCGCCCTGCTTCGGTCAAAATTACACCCTGGTGCTTTTTATAGATCACATAGGGAGGTTCGGTCTTCGATAATTTTTGTAGCATATTGGTTACCGAAGCCGCTGAGATCCCCAAATCTTCAGCAAGGTGGCTGGTTGATGCACTTCCACCCTTCCGGGTGAGTTCATAAATATGTTTGAGATAGTCCTGAATATTGTGGCTCAGTTCTTTTGGCATCGGCTTGAAAAATTACTGGCTAAAAAATTAATTAGGTATACCTAAATTATGATAGCACATAAGAATGCATCCGTCAACAGCGCATGTGCGCCTGTTAAAATAGTGTTTTTCTCTTGAAATATTACGAATTTTTCTTGTGATTTACCGGGAAGTGCCTTGTTTTTCTGTAACAGGGCAAAAACAAATTAATGCAATCTCGACATATCTAATCCATCTGGGAGGTGGTTGCATCCGCAGTGGGGGTTTGCCCTGGTTGAATTTTGGTAGAGGTTGCCTCCTCATCAGGCTCCTTTCCCATTTCAATGATCGCAGGGACGAAAAAAGCGCCGATGCCCGTCAGTGCAGTCAAGATCCCGCCAATGATGAACCACAGCTGGTTATTGTTGGTTGCATCTGCCAGAGGACCTGCGACGATTAAACCGATTGGGCTGGCAAGTGTCGCACCAGCCTGAAGAAAGCTGAAAACACGTCCCTGGATTTCCGGCTCCACCCTTGCTTGCATAACAGCGAACAGGGGGCCGTTAGTCAGCGGATTCATTAATCCAAACAATGCCATACCTGCTACTGCTACAATATATGATTGGGCAGGTGCTAATCCGACCATTAATGCCGCCAAGCCAGAAATGGAAAGGGAAATCATTGAAGTTAAAATTCGGTTCTTGAACCCACCCCAAGCAGATAATACCAAGCCACCAACAATCACACCAACGCCAAAGGCAGAATTGATAAATCCCAATTCATAGGCACCCTTGCCGAAATGTTGTGTGACCACCAGGGGCAGGAGCGAGAACGCGGGATTGATCAGAAAATTTACCAGCATGGCTAAAAAGATGATAGCCATTAAACCCGGCCATCTTACAACGTATTTCCAACCTTCAGCAATATCATGAAAGACATTGGTTTTAACCACGCCTTGCGATGTAATCTGGCTGCCATTCCGAATGGGTTGGGGAATCCTGAAGAAGAGGAGGGGGATCACGGCAAGAAATGCGGTGGAGACATCAATAAACAGGATCCCTTCCATTGGGAGAAGTGCAATAAAAAATGCACCTAACGCGGGACCGATGATGCTCATAGTCCCGTGTAAAGCCTGATTTGCACCAGCGATTCGGGAAAGATGACGTTTTGGAACCATCAACGAGGTCGATGAAGTCAAGGCTGCCCATTGGAATTGTCCGCAGGCGGAACGAACGAACATAACCAAAAAAATATGCCAGATTTGCGCTTGATCCAATAAGAAAAGGATACCAACGAGCAAAGTGAAAAGTGCTGTAATGCTATCGAAAACAGCCATAACGAGTTTGCGGTTCCAGCGGTCAACAAAAGCGCCTGCAAAAGGTGCAATAAGTATAGAAGGTAGTAGTTCAATCAATGTGCCCAGGGTCAAAACTGTCGCAGAGCCGGTTTGCTCAGTTAAATACCAGACAAAGGCAAACCCCACCAGATGGCTTCCCAGGATGGAAAAAGCCTGGCCGAACCAGATGGTGAAAAATCGAACCTGCCATTTGGGATTTTCAAGTTTTTGGATGTCTTCGTTCATGATTTTTTTGTTTTTGTCAGGTTAGAATATTCTGGTTTAATGTTCTGGCGCTCTATCCATTTGGTGTGATTATTTCGATGTAGATTATTCCTTCGACTTTGATAAACCTGCAAAATGCAAGGTAGATCCATCCCTATTGGATTCAAAAAACGAAGAATTGTGCGTCTGGATTCACAAGCAAGCGCAATGGTAAATTACATTTTCTTGATGGGTATTTGATTATTCCAGGAAGACTTCGATATGTTCGCCATCGTCTTCGTCGAAGATATCAACGATCTGCCCGACTTCACCGGAATTTAGCCAGGCATTTAAATCTTCCATATCGAGTCCTTCAATCTCAGGAGCGAACCTTGCACCCATTCGGACACCTGAGTTTATCAGGGATGCAGGGAGGCGGACATTGACCCTGGCTTTGCCTGTATCGGTATCTGTGATCAGAACCCTTAGATACCGTGGCTTTTTCCCGCTCGACATGCCTGTTGTCGAAGGTGTGTAGGGTGGGCTGGGTTCTTTGAGATCATCGAGAGCTTCAATTAATCGTGCGCCTTCAGCTGCAGTGATTTTGCCCTCCTGGATCATCATTAAGATGCGCATTCTTTCTTCAGTTGAGGCCATGGCTATGCACCTTTCTTTGATTCAACTTCAAGACCCTGTATGAGTTGTTGAGCCTGAAGTGCTGTAATTTTACCCTGTTCCAGTTCATCCAGGATACGGATCCGGTCTTCAGGGGAAAGTTTGATCTCTTCTTCCTTACCCGGTTCGAATCCAAGCGCTCGGATAACATCGTAAAGACGGTTGCGCAGGGTGGGGTAGGATAAGTTCAACTCTTCTTCCATTCGATTGAAACGCCCCTCACAGCGGATGAAAGTTAGAACAAAGTTGACTTGTTCCTCATTGAGATCCGCAAAAGGGCCAGATTTCGGCTGGAAGTGACCTTCAATTACGCTGTCACAGTGCGGACAGAAGAAACGCGTGATCAAAATATCAGATTTGCAAATTGGACACTTTTCTGGCAACATTTTCATCAATGCCTCCTTTTAATCGACCCTGTTCTGGATCATAAATCGAATAATTATGGTATACTCAGGAATATAGAAGTGGAAATAGAATAATTCTATTTTTCACACTCTTATTTTTTATTATTTTAGCATATGATTAAATTTTGTCAATAGAAATATTGACAATTTTAATTTAAATTGAGATTTTGATAAAATATATTAAGCATCATTTTGGAAAAAATCAAAAATCTCTGTAAATAATTGAACATCGGCTTGATTTTCCTGGCTGCTCCATAAATCGTTCTTCTTTCCTTTAATCCGTTCGTTCTCCTTGATTGTGCGGATAATTACTAGACCTTGAATTGCGACTGGCGCATTCAAATCTTTCCGAAAAGGCTGAAGAAAATCGATATTAGGATTTACTTTCAAGAAAAAATCCAATGGAGCCAATGAATGGTTAGGGAAGTTGGTATAATGATTGAAATTCGAGTGAATAAGGAGTGCTAATGCAGAAGCAACTGGTTGAGTGCATCCCAAATTTTTCTGAAGCGCGCAGACCGAGCGTCATCAATGCCATTGAGGAAGCAATCGTTAATGTCTCTGGTGTGAAAATTCTTGATCATCATTCTGATATTGACCACAATCGAACCGTCATAACATTTATCGGTCCTCCGGATGCTGTTGAAGAAGCTGCTTTTCAAGCCATTTCAAAGGCAAGTGAATTAATTGATCTGGACAAACACCAGGGTGAACATCCACGCATTGGTGCAACCGATGTAGTTCCCTTTGTGCCAATTTCAGGTGTGACCATGGTGGAATGTGTGGAAATAGCACGCCGCTTGGGAAAACGTGTGGGAGAGACGCTCAAAATCCCAGTTTACCTTTACGAGGAAGCTGCCACAAGCCCGGAACGGGCGAATCTGGAGGATATTCGGCGAGGGGAATATGAAAAACTGAAAGAAGAAATCGGATCGAATCCAGCCAGAGACCCGGATTTTGGGCCGAAGAAAGTCACAGGTGCAGGGGCGACTGTAATTGGTGCCCGTCAACCGCTGATTGCTTTTAACGTTTATCTGACAACGGATGATGTCTCAATTGCGAATAAAATTGCACGTGCGATCAGGCACTCATCAGGTGGGCTGCGTTATGTTAAGTCGATGGGTGTCATGGTGGAAGGTCGTGCCCAGGTATCGATGAACCTGACCAATTTTCGGCGAACAGCCATGGCACGGGTGGTCGAGATGATCCGTCGGGAAGCGCAACGCTACGGCGTTCAAATCCATCACTCAGAACTGGTCGGGTTGGTGCCCAATGAAGCGCTGGTCGACGCTGCCGTATGGTATATGCATATGGATCAATTTGATCCGAACCAGATCTTGGAAACAAGACTATACGAGCTTTCGGCTTCTGATGAAGAGAAAACAGAGCAAAAAACGGAGCTTGATTTTCTGGATAGGCTGGCATCTGGCGACCCTACGCCGGGTGGAGGGTCTGCATCAGCCTACAGTGCTGCTATGGCTGCATCCCTGGTTGCCATGGTGGGACGGTTGACGGTTGGAAAGAAGCGTTATGCCGATGTTGAGGCAGATATGTGGCCATTGATTGAAGAAGCAATTGAACTTCAGAGCTTGATGCGCGAGGCTGTGATTAAAGATGCAGCAGCCTATGAAGCTTATATGAAAGCCCGCCGGCTTCCCCAAGAGACGGAACAACAAAAGTCAGAACGGATAAATGCTATCCAGGCAGCATCCATCAACGCGGCGGAAGTTCCCTTAGAAGTAGCCCGCACGGCACTTCACATTCTCTCATTGGCTGTGCGTGCAGCTGAACTTGGGAACGTGAATGCCGTCTCGGATGCCGGAACGGGTGGGGCATTGGCAAGAGCAGCGATCAGGGGAGCAGGACTCAATGTGCGCATCAACCTGTTAGGTATGGAAAAAGAATCCGAACCTGCTCGCATGCTCAATGAACTGCGGTTAATTGAGCGCCAGATGGAAAAGCATGAAACTGCTTTACAAAATATCCTGGTTGAGCGCGGCGGTTTTAGTTTTTCTTGATCCCAGATGCGTAAGAAATCTCTCGTTCTTATCTTCTTTATTCTGGTGGGCTTATTCCTTGAAGGATGCAGTATAAGGGAACTGGTCTTTTTGGAAGATGCTCCCGTGCTTGACGCCCCTACTGTCACGGATCCCAGTTCGGACACCCCTGAACCTGAACCGGAATGGTCGGTTGAAGCGACGCAAACGGTTCAGCCAACCTTTACGCCAACAGTTGAGATGTCCATAACGGCTACCCTCCAGGAGAAAGCGGAGAATCCCGAATTTTTGCTGGATTGCCCCCAAAATTTTTGCCAGGCGGAGTGGCCTGGTTTCTTAGAGCGTCCCTTTGCAGTTGATTTTCGCAGGACGATCGACCCCACATATCCCTACGCCAATACGAAGGATGGTACATTAGAAGCGCATCATGGTGTTGAATTTCCGAATGGTTATGGAACACCTGTTCAGGCTGCCGCCGATGGGGAAGTTGTTTTTGCCGGGGATGATGAATTAACCGTTCTGGGTCCTTACACCCATTTCTATGGCAATGTTGTTATGCTGCGTCATCCGGGTGTGTTCTTCGGTGAGGATCTTTTTACTGTGTATGCGCATCTTTCAGTTATGGCGGTGGATGAAGGGGATCTGGTTTCTGTTGGTGAAAGAATAGGAGAGGTTGGCGCAAGCGGTGCGGCAGATGGTCCCCATTTGCATTTTGAAGTTCGGCTGGGAGCAAATGATTATGACCAGACCTACAACCCCCTGTTGTGGTTCGCTCCTATAAACACGGATCAACCAGATCAAAAGGGAGCAGCATTAGCAGGAATTATCAGGGACCGTTATGATGCTCCGGTGGATAAATATGACTTTGTTTTAGAAGCGCTTGACTCAGAAGGCACGATTGTCAAACGATATTATCCCAGGACCTATGTCCTCGCGAAGCTTAATGCCTATCCCGACCTGGGTGAAAATTTTGTGATTCCTGATCTTCCACCAGGAGACTATCGCCTGGTTTATATTGCCGGTGCGGTGCATGATGTTTATTTCACACTGGAACCCGGTGGATTGGGATGGATTTCGATAAAATTTGATTGAGATGCTGTTCAGAATATGGGAGAAGTTGCTGCCCTATCCTACACGTTGTCTTGTGATCTTGAAGCATCATCTAAGCGAGACTTACAGATTAGCCATACAACACGAAAAAAAAGAGAAGACCTATGAAAAAGATCATTATCACATCACAAAACCCGGTCAAAGCGAACGCAGTTTTGCATGGTTTCCAACGATTGTTTCCAGATGAGAAGTTTGAAGTTGAAACGGTTAACGTCCCATCGGGGGTGCCCGATCAACCCATGTCGGATGAGGAGACCCGGATAGGTGCTCTTAACAGGGCAAAAAACGGTAAAAAGAGTCATCCGAATGCTGATTTTTGGGTAGGGGTTGAAGGGGGATGCGATTATCTTGATGGGAGCATGGTGTCCTTTGCGTGGATTTGTGTTTTGGGCGATGTTAGATGCGGAAGTGCACGGACAGCCATCTTTCAGCTGCCTCGAGAAGTTCAGATACTGGTGGAGAGCGGTATGGAGCTGGGGCATGCAGATGACCAGGTATTTGGTCAGACGAATTCCAAACAGGAAGCAGGTGCGGTGGGTCTATTGACCGGCAACGTGGTTACACGTACAACCCTGTATGAACAGGCAGTGATCCTGGCGTTGATCCCCTTTAAAAATTTTGATATATATCTCAGTTAAGGTTAAAGAGGTGGTTTGAACTTAATTGATGGGGAAATCATAGGGCATGATTTGTGGAACGCCGTCAAGCGAGACAATTACATCGATCAACTCATAGGACGCGACACCCTCAGGGGTGAGTTCTACCTTTAATATCGCAGAGTAGTTGGGTGGAAATAAAAAATTGTCAAAGACGAAATTACCCATACTGTAAACGATCAGACCGTCATTGTAATCTTCGATCCTCTGTAAAACATGGGGGTGACTGCCGATGACGAGGGATGCACCGCTGTCAATTGCAAGATGTGCAAAATCCTGTTGATGCTTGGAAACGGTCTGCACGATTTCATACCCATTGTGCACCAATACGATCACCACGTCCGCTTGCTGTTTTGCTGCTTTGACATTTATTTCAACTTTATCAAGATGCGCCCATGCAATCCCCGGCTTATCAGCGCCGGCTTCCCATGCCTGATAGTCATAATCGGTTTTGGGAATATCTGTAAAGGCTAACACCGCAATGTTTAAACCATCAGTTTCCAAAAGCAAAGGTGCATAAGCGTCGGATGCATTCAAACCAGCACCGACCGCATGTATTTGGTGATCGTTCAGGGCTTTTAACGTGTCTTTCAACCCAACCTCGCCATAATCGAGGATGTGGTTGTTGGCAAGTGAAAGGATATCGAAACCGGCTAAGGCAAGGGAATTTCCGGCTCCAACAGGTGCACGGAATGCATAGTTTTTTTGCTCTGGAATACCATTGGAAGAGATGGGGCATTCAAGGTTGCCGATCGTTATATCGGCAGAGGATAGGGTTTCTGCAGTATAGATAAAAGGAGCTTCTGGTCCCAGGGTTTCGATCATCTCTCCAATGGTGCGCCCTAGCATGATGTCACCCACCGCCATCAGGGTGATTTTTTGATCAACGTCGAACGATTCTTTTATGGTTGGCGCTGATTCTGGTGTCGGGCTGGGGATGAGGGTTGGTTGCCGGGTTGCTGGAATGGTGCTTGTGGGGCTCGGCTGAGGAGATGGGGGTAGGGGATCCACCAGTGAGACCTGACAGGCGCTTAAAAATAGGACGAAAAGTGTCAATGCTGGTAAATATTTCTTACGCATCGGATAGTCTACCAAGTAGCCGAACATCAAGTCCATCAAAAAATGATGGGGTGGGTTGATTTGACATCATATGCATGGTGCTGGATGATGTGCGGTGAGGTTGGGATCGGAGGATCAGTTTCTTGATCGACGGAGCAGTAAAATGATCAGCCCAAGGATAAAACCACCCAGCACAATTAGAAAGGCTTCCTCTTGCTCATTGCGTTTTTCGAGAAAAACAAAGGCTTCTGTACTTCCGACCTTTGCAGCAGGTTTGACTTTCTCCTTTTTGGGGGTTGGTTTGGGAAGGCTCGTGCTTTGGGTCTTGCTCTTGATGGTGAGATAAGGTAACAAAGATGAAAGTTTTTTCTCGTTGATTCCCGAAACATTAACCAGATCATGAAGTTCTTCATAGGGTCGGAGATCAATGATCTGCTGGGCAAGTTTTTTGCCAATACCTCGGATTGAAACCAGTTCATCAAGAGTTGCATTATTGATGTCAAAGGATGCTTGTTTATTGTCTTTCATGGCGATCTCCTTTTTCCTGAATTTGGCGATTTCCTACCTGTAGATTTTTCTATACGATACTTAGTATAACGTGATTATGAACATTATTCAATTGAAAGCATTGAAGATGGAGTCGAGAATGATCCTTGAGTCAGTCGGCTATGGTGATATTTTTAATGGCAAAAGTTACAGATTATAATGAAGCAAATATGATCGAGTTTTCATAATACTTGTTAGGTAAGGTGATGGATGCATGGTGAGGCAGCACAGGATAAGATGATGGAACCTTTTTGGCGCAGGAAAACACTTGAAGAAATGACCACGGATGAGTGGGAATCTCTGTGTGATGGATGCGGAAAATGCTGTTTACACAAAATTGAAGATATCGACAGCGGTAAGGTATATTTCACCAATGTTGCCTGCCGCATGTTGGATCTTGATACCTGCCGCTGTCGTGATTATACGCACAGGTCACAGCTTGTTTCAGATTGCTCCGTCCTGACTCCGCAAATGGCACGAGAGCTCACTTGGCTGCCAAAAACGTGTGCCTATCGGCGCTTGGCAGAGGGAAAGGATCTGGCATGGTGGCATCCGCTGGTTTCGGGCGGGCACGCATCGGTGCGAAGTGCTGGGATCTCGATTTGCGAGCGGGCAATCTCTGAAGCGTTGATTGATCTATCTGATCTTGAGGATTATGTGGTTGATTGGATGATCTGAATTTGTTTATAATGTATTTGATATTCTTTAGAAATTGATGTAGCATCGATAATTCAATCTCAGCAAAATCAGGGTTAAGGTATACTTATACCATTGGAAACCCGGTTCCTCTCAGACCAGTACGGAAAAGGAAATGAGTATGGTAGAGAAAACAGATGTGGATATCTCACATGATGAGTTGCTCATAGCTGTGGTGCAGGGACAGGATGCCAGTATTGCGATCGAAACATTAATCGATGAAGGCATTGGTGTTACCAGACTTTCCAGTATCGGTGGATTTCTTGGTCGAAAAAGTTCCACACTATTGATCGGTGTTGATGCAGAGATGGTACATAAAGCCATCGAAATTCTTGATTCGACATGTCGAAAACGAATTGCTTTCATCGCTGTACCTATGGAAAATTCTGCATTACCCATGCCAGCCCCGACCCCAGTTACTGTAGGCGGTGCAAGTATTTTTTCACTAGAAGTTGAGCATTACGAGGAATTATAGCGATGAAATTAATCATAGCCATCATCAAGGATGAAGATAACGATGCGGTTTCTCGGGCGTTAACCAAGCAAGATTTCAGGGTGACGTTGACAGCTTCGACGGGAGGTTTCTTGCGCAGTGGACGCAGCACCTTATTAATCGGAGTTGAGGACGAACGCGTTGAATCCGCATTGGAAATCATTCGTGAGAATTGTAAAAAACCTGAACAATCCAAGGAAAAACGAGCGATCATCTTTGTGTTGAAAGTTGACCAATTCACACAATTATGATCCCAATCCTTTATAATTAAGCAAGATTCCAATTGGAAATCGTACTGTCATTTTGCGTTTCAAGTGGCAGATATTGAAAATTAATTTTGATCATCATACAAAACACATTTAGAAAAGGAGGTTTCAATGGACTTTGGGTTATCATTCAGTTATGTTTTTAATGATAAGGATTGGTTTAAGAAGCTTGCCATTCCTGCTTTGTGCAGCCTGATCCCTGTGGTTGGACAGTTTGTTTTGGCCGGCTGGGGATTGAAAGCGACCAAAAAAGTCATCGATGGCAATAAGGAATATGCTTTACCAAATCTTTCTTTTGGTGAAGATTTGGGACGCGGATTTATGGCGATGTTGATCACAGCCATCTACAGCCTGCCTGTTGCCATTATATTTGGTCTTTCATCGGGCATCTTTGTTGCGGGTGAAAATGCCGACCAAATCATGATGGCCATCCTTTATATCCTTGGCGGATGTGTTGGTTTGCTCGGATTGCTGGTAGGCATATTTTTTGGCTTCTTGAGTGCAGCAGCAGTTGCTAATTACGTAGCGAAAGGCCAATTTGGGGCTGCTTTCAACTTCAAACAGGTCTTTGGCCTGATAAAGAAGTCCTTCGTCTCATGGCTGCTGGTGATCGCCGGACAGATTTTAGCCTTCGGGATCATTGCGCCCTTGGGAACAATCGCCTGTGTGATTGGCATGTTCCTGACGCTGGCTTATGGCACGGCAGTGTATTCGCATCTGCTTGGGCAGGCTTATAACGCCTCCACGGAACCAGCTGTGGGCAGCATGGAAACCCTATAGCAAAAATTTGTAGTTCAACAAAGAGGCTGTCCTTTATGTGGAGAGCCTCTTTTAGGTTAATGGCTTGGAAGTATTGAAGGATTGATCTCGACGTTAATGCGGTTGTATTCGGATAAATAAAAGGCTTCATAAATTATTCTTTTGGACAAATTATTAACTTTAATCATTATGAATAAGAAGTGGATGTCACAAGCAGACTTATTTTTTTAAAGCAAAATTTGCGGACTGAAGTCCGCACTCCGAAAAAAGAAAAAATTATTCCAATTTCCATATCTTGATTTGACATTCATTTCATATTTTAAGAGCTTTTTATCCATCACTGAAGAGATTTTTCTTAGACCGGGTAGATTAGGTTGCATTTTTATGTATGGTAAAATTTGCGGATTGAAGTCTGCACTCTGAAAAGGTTTATTGGGAAAATAATTATCAAGGGAGGGATTTATACCAGCCCTAAGATACCCTATTCGTGAAATTCCTGAACCTGGTAGGTAAATACCTGCAGCGGTTTTTTTCGCCATAGGTCACCCAAAGCACCCATTTTCAAACATAGATGCGAGAGGAACTCAGCGGGATCGGGAAGTTGATCCCAGACCTGAGGGAGAAAGGTCGCTTTTCGGAAGCCATCCTGCAGCACCACACCATCGATTCGAGGTCGAAGTTTATTAATTAAATCCTGCGGGATATCATATTGCAAAGGGGTATGAGGGGTCAGGACTGAAATTTCAATCGCAATTTTCGATAATTCCTCTGGCTGGATGGGAGGGAAACGGAAATCCTGCAAGGCAGCAGCAACAGCGTGTTCCTGAACATCGATTGCAAGGGGCTGGTGAGCTTTCAATGCGCCGATGCATCCCCTCAGTCGTTCATTGATGGTCAGGGTTACAAAGGAAGCCCCTTGTTCCTGTAGAGATGTGGGGAGTGACGGCAGATCTATTTTGGTTAGAGATTCCCCTTGTACTGATCTTTCGATGGCGTCTCGAGCAATTGTTAAGAGAATTTCCTTTTCATTCAATCCTAAAGGCTCTTGATTCATTGTGCTAATTTCCTCCATCGGCGGTTGAAATATAATAATGGTTCATGGGGTGACTCTCCTGTTTGCGAAGCGAGCACCTCACCGATGAACATGGTTGTTGCGCCTACATTGTAAGCGCTTTTGACCTGGCAATCTAAATATGCCAACCCGCCAGCAATAAGTGGAACACCGGAGACCAGCGTGAAGATATCAACGCCTTCAAAACGCGGTTGGTCCTGGTCAATCTGACCGGCAAAACGCCTGGCAAGTTCGATCTGGTCATTGGATAAAATGGTCACGCCAAAAAAGCCACCTTCTTGGACAAGTTTTTGGGTGCGTGAATGGTTCTGCAGAGCGACCAAAACGGTGGGGGGTGTAAGTGCAAGTGAGTTAAAACTATTCGCTGTCATCCCATGGATGTCCCCATTGTGCTGTCCGGTGACGATAGCCACGCCCGTGATCCAGGTCCGCATTGCTTCTTTTAATTGTTCGGGATTAATTTTATTTTCCATATTCAATCTCATGAATTATTTTGTTATACTTTGATGTACCAGTCAAGCGGTTCATCTTGTTTAAGGATCAAATTGGTCTGTCAAAAAATGGAGAATTAAGGTAAGATTTTATAAATGGATGATCTGAACACTTCAGAAGAAACATATCCCGATCAGGAAGCGTTCCCTGCAGAAGAAATTCCTGCGGAGGCACCTGTTACGAAACCCAAAAGGGTAAAATCCTTCACATTTTTACGCGGACTGCAAACCACATTAGGTGCAGCTTTCATTGTCGCCACACTATTCACTTTATGGACCCCCGGCAGCCTGGTTGAAAGCGGGCTTGAGGCAAGGATGGCAGCTGTTTTGGAAAGCGGTTCACAGGAGGGTGTTGGTGCCCAAGCGGAGAACCTGGTGGATTCCACTGAAGAAGCTTTGTTTAACAAAATTGGGATTGTGGCTGGGCATTATGGCTCTGATTCTGGTGCGGTATGTTCGGATGGTCTGACTGAAGTGGAAATGAACCTAAAAATTGCCACACTGGTCCAAAAGGACTTGGTCGACCTGGGATACGAGGTGGAGTTGTTGGAAGAATTCGACTCCCGTCTGATGGGTTACCAAGCAGCTTTACTCCTTTCCATTCATCTTGATTCCTGTGAATATATCAATGACCAGGCGACAGGTTTCAAAGTTGCTGCGGCATTATCTGCTGAAAGTGCTGCTGATAACCAGCGCTTGATCAACTGCATTTCAAAACGTTACGGTGAAATAACAGAGTTACCTTATCACGCTGGTTCGGTAACCGATGATATGACCTATTACCATGCTTTTGCTGAAATCAATCCAGACACGGTTGCAGCTATAATTGAGGCAGGATTCCTGAACAGAGATTACCGTTTTATTACCGAAGAAACGGATAAAATTGCCGAAGGTATCGTCAGCGGTATATTGTGTTATTTGAATAAAGAAACTATCCAATCCACTACTTCTCCTTAAAAATGATGACGGAACAAGCACTGAATTTGATTAGAGAAGCAAAAATTGCCCTCCGGGAGGGCGATCGCAGAGCCGCGTGGGAGATTGGCAAGCGGATTGTCTCGTCTTACCCCGAAAACGTTGAGGGTTGGCTTTTGCTGGCTGGGTTATCTTCAACTGAATCCAGCATGTTCTTCCTTGAAAAGGCGGCAGCCTTAGCGCCTGACGATCCTCGTGTTCATAAGGCAATCGATTGGGCACAGGCGAGAATAGTTGCGGAAGATAAAACAACGCCGTTTTATCCCCGTCCGGTATCTTCAACACCGCCAAGAACCGCACCGACAGTTGCTCCGCCCATCATCGTCGAAACCCACCGCCCAATTTGGATCGTGACAAGCATCGCCCTGGTGGTTTTGACTGCTTTCTTTTTCTTTATGGATTGGATCCCATTGCGGTTTGTGCGGGCTGGTGATATGGCTCGTCCTATCCAGGAAGAAAGCTTTACAAAACCCAGCCTGACGCCAACAGCGACCAATACACCTACCAACACGCCGACCCCAACCAACACGCCCACACCGACACCAACACCGACCCATACCCCAACATCCACCCCGACTGCAACCCACACACCAACTTCCACCTACACGCCGACGCCACTACCAACCGCAACGATTGCGCCCACGCAGCCGCCTGAGTCAATTGCAGAACCTGAGCAGGACATCGATGGACGTTGGATTGACATCGATCTTTCATCGCAGCGTTTGCATGCCTACGAGGATGACCAGGTCGTGCGTTCTTTTTCAGTCTCAACCGGAACCTGGCAGTACCCTACACCTGTTGGAACCTATGCGGTTTATATAAAGCTACGCTACACGGACATGACTGGTCCGGGATATTATTTGCCCGATGTGCCCTATACTATGTATTTCTATTCGGATTATGGCATCCACGGCACATACTGGCACTCGAATTTTGGAACACCCATGAGCCATGGGTGCGTTAATATGGTCACTGAAGAAGCTGGATGGCTTTACAACTGGTCTTTTGTGGGTATCCCCGTTATTGTTCATGACTGAAAAGTCTTTTTCTAAGGCATTTAAATATGGTCTTACACGCCGCCAATTTTTGCGTTGGACAAGCATTGGTTTTGCCGGCATGTTGATGCCGAAAAAGGGGCTTTTTAGAACGTCGATTTCTGAAGGGGATGCAGAGATTTATCCTTTGCTTGGGCGGGTGACTCACGCAGATGTTCCGCTTTACGCTGAAGCTGATCCAAATTCGGATATCGTCATGACATTGGACAAAGATAGTGTCTGGCGAATTACCGGCATCACATTGGGTGATGATGAGGTTTCCCCTAATAAAATCTGGTATGAGCTTGACAAAAAGGGGTATACCCATTCAAGAAGGATCCAGCCTGTGAAACGAATTTACAATCATCCCAGGATGATCCTTCCCCCTGATGGTTGTCTTGGCGAAATTACAGTTCCCTTTGTAGATGCGACCAGGAGCATTGATCCGGATTCGAGCGTAGTGTATCGGCTTTATTACGCGACGACCTTTTGGGTGCTGAAAAGCATCCTCGATGATCGAAACCAGGTCTGGTATGAACTGCTGGACGATCGAACCTACAGGGTGTTTTATGTGCCTGGCTACTACATTCGGTTGGTGCCTAATGATGAGCTGGCACCCATTTCTCCAGAAATTCCCTTCGAATCAAAGAAAATAATTGTAAATCTGAGCAAGCAATTCCTGACAGCGTATGAAGATGATCGTATTGTTTATATGTCCAGGATATCGAGCGGTATTCACTTGCGCGAGGGCGGCTTTGCGACACCAAAAGGGAATTATCACATCACCCGCAAACGCCCCTGCCGCCATATGGCAAACCCGGCCAATGATTATGGCAGCGGATTTGACCTGCCAGGTGTGCCCTGGGTGAGCTATTTCACTTCCAACGGTGTTGCCTTACACGGCGCCTATTGGCACAATGATTTTGGCGTTCCTTACAGCCATGGTTGTGTGAATATGACGCCGCAATCTGCCAAGTGGATTTACCGCTGGACGACCCCTACTGTTCCCCCAGATCGTTATTACTACGCTGAAACGAATGGCACAAGGGTGATAGTTCAGTAGTTTTATCATTTTCTACGCTTTAATTAAGTTAATCAGAATCTTATATCGATTGAATATACTCATAGCGAACCATAAAAATCAGTAAATTGGAGGATGGTTTGCCGAAAAAAGCAGTATTTGAAGGCCTGGTCTACGATGAATATGACAATCCCGTCCAGATAGGTTGGATTGGGAGTGAGCCTTGCTATATCGTGGATGATCAGGGTTTTAAGCGACATATCCCTGCGGAGGAAGTCGACCGACAGGTTTGGGAATTTATGCAATCACAAATTGAGGGTAAGGAAGATTTGCTTTCTGAACAGGCGGCAGAGATGCTCGGTCAGAAGGATATTTTTACAATGGCAGCGATCCAAAGCCAATTAAAAAATATGGATGCCCAATTTGAAAAGCTGGCTGAGGTCGGTATTCCTGAAGAAAGCCGTATCTATATGGGCATGATCGGCTTTCGGATTATCATCTCGATCCATGGTGAGGTTTTAGAGATCGTTCAACCAGGAATAGTGGATGATTCTGGAGATGAATAGGATGCAAAGGATGAAAGACCATAGTAAAATGGACATTAAGGAGAACTAAATGGTCTCAGACTTCATCATTCATGTTGATGAATCAGATTTTCAATATGAAGTTCTGGAATATTCTACTCGGGTGCCGGTTGTGGTTGACTTCTGGGCAACCTGGTGCATCCCGTGCCGGGTTTTGGGTCCCAAACTTGAGGTACTTGCCAGGGAAGCAGAAGGCCGATTTCGTTTGGCAAAGCTTAATGTGGATGAAAACCCCCGGCTATCCAAGCAATTCAAAGTACGCAGCATTCCCAACGTGAAGGCCTTTGTTGACGGGCATGTGATCTCGGAATTTTCTGGCGTTTTATCGGATGAAAATCTGCGCGGTTTTGTGAAACGACTTGCTCCTGAGCCTGAAGATCTCCTCTTTGAGAAGGGAATGAATTTAATCGTGTTGGGGGCGTATTCTGAAGCCGAAGATGCTTTTCGCGAATTTCTCTCCACTAAGAATGACCATCCTGGTGCACTTTTGGGGTTGATTCGTGCTTTGTTGTTCCAGGGTCGTGGACATGAGGCGAATGTCCTTCTGTCGAATTTTCCCGCTAGTTCAGAATATGTGACAGCACAATTGTTGAAACCTGTTGCCCAGGCATTCTCCAAAGCTGATATCAGCCTCACCGTCAGTGATAATATTTTGGATGCAGCCTATCGTAACAGTATCCGGCTTGCAAAACGCGGCAATATTTTGGCTGCCATGGATGGCTTATTGGATATCTTGCGGAAAAATCGTCACTATCGAGAAGATCAGGTCAAGGATATTTTTGTTGGCTTGCTGGCCCTGATCGGGGAATCACACCCGGATGCACGCCAGTATCGCAATGACCTCTCATCGGTATTGTTTTAGATTTGGTGAGTAGTGAATTGTGAGTGGGGGTAATTAAGCGGATTTACATTTGGTTTGATTGATGTTAGCTGCGAAAAACTTTTTATACCAAGCCGATAGAATTTCAGGTAGGTCATCCCTTACATATGATCAAGCTCCTTATAACCTTATTAGAGTCACAGCTTGAGATTATTTTCTCCTTTTCTCTTTCCTTATTAGTTGTTTTTTGTTTCTATCTTTAATTTTCACTTGAAAGTTTTCCCTTTGTGCCTGGAAATTACATCCAGCGTGAACCCGAGAAGCAAGCTAATGATAAATACTGCGCCCCAAATGATCCACGCGTTGTTTAAAGTACCGCCGCCAGGATCTAGACTGTCGGTATTAAATAGCATCGCCAGAATAAAACCAACCAGGTATCCAACGACGGCTGCCAGCCCCAGGATACTTAGATTGAAAATGATTGCAATGACGATCACAGACAGACCGAATGAAGCCAATGCCGTCGGCCAGGATTTCATACCGTGCAGATCAAAAAATACAAAGCGGCACAACCAGTAGGAAAGACCCAGGCTTAGAAGCAAAGATATCCACCATAGAATTTTTGTTTTGTTATTGGTTGATTTGAAAATATTCTCCTCCTTTAATTGGTTTGTGTTTTGTAAATCTCGTAAATTGTTGGTATAAAACAGGATTCTGATTCTTATAACAATTTATTTGACTTGCTCTTGCATTGTTAAATAATTGTTATAAAAATCCAATACTCTAAGTGCTCGTAGGGTATTAAATCTGCTTAGTGTCCCCGTCTGTTCCATGTCAAAATGAACCTGACCGGGGTGTTTTGCCTGAATAGGCCAGGTCCCATCTTTTCTTTGCTTTGAAAGCAACAAATCAAGGGCATCATTCATCCTTGGGTCATTGGGAACGCCGGCATCCACAAAATACACCAGTGCTCTTAAGATATCATATCGCCACCTTGAAGGGAAGGAGAGCATGGTCCATCTTTTATTGATGATCTCGCCCGTTTTATCCGATTTGTATAACCGGTGCAAAAGCAGAAATTCCTCAGCATTGGCTTTTACATGCTTCAATTCGTCCATACGATAGCCGTACCCCGCCTTGATGAATTCCCATATACCCTCAAGGACAGCAATGGTGGTATGCATGGAGCTGTGTTTGGCACCCGTTATTTTCCCTTCACAATTGAAACCGCCGTCCGGCATGATGTTGTCCAACAAATAATTAACAACTGACCGCAGGTATTCCTCTGGCGCGCCAAAAAAGGAGGCATAGTTCAGGAACATGCCATTGATACAAACATCGCCGGATTTGTTTTGGACCGCCTCATTGATACTGCCATCTGAGGCTTTGGACTGGTCCAGGATCAATGCTATGGTTTCCATGATGGGATCGACCGGTTCAACCTCAAGATATCGCAGGTCCAGCAGCGTGTAATGCGAGCTGATCCACTTGGGCTGGTAAAAGCGCCTGCCCCAATGGCCGGATGGATTTCTCGCATTCAAAAATGCTTTACCCCAGCCCTCTGTTGCGATCCTTTTCCGTAAACTCTTGAGATCAGTTTCTTTTTCGTCCAGCAAGTACTTTTTGGTTAAATATTGGATACTGACATCACCATCAAGCAGCCATTCAATGATTGGGTTAATCAGATGCACGCCCTTCATAACCTATCAATACAAGCATATCATTGATGAATTCGATCGCCTTTTCTTCAATTTGAAGTTTAAGCGCGTCAAGTTTATCGAAATTCGGTTGTTCAACCAGGACTGATTCGATAATAGAATCCACACCTGGAGAAACTTGCGAAAGCTTGTATTTGCCAATGTTTTCATGACTCAACCATTCGATAACTTCAGCCTGGATTTTTCGATTGCTTCCGCCCAGCCAGGCTTCGAACCTGCCTTCTTCATGGATATAGACAATCGCGACCTTTAGTTTTTTGGATTTTAGTTGGGGCGGTGTGAAGGCGAAGTAGGTCATATCCATGTAGCCAAAGTACAGGGCACTTGTGATGTGATCCGGGTAATTTTTCTCCAGGTCGGATTTCAGGCTGGACATAAACGTCATGATCCCCTTATAAGCCTTCTGGATTTGCCCTTTGCTGAGTTGAAGGCGATATTCCTGGATGTGTTTGGCAAGTGAATTCATTGTTTTAATCCTCTCTTCAGTCAGATATACAAATTTCTTATCAGGACGATCCGGATCTGAAAATGACTAATTTAAAGATACATCATAATATGCTTTTTGTATCAATAAAGCCTTCATCGTGATAAATCGGCTTGGTTTCCCTTTTTCTTCCATATCGAAATGGAGATTGCCTTTATGAATATTTTCTAAACGCCAAAAGCCAGACTTGTCTTTTTTCCCCTCAAGCCATTCAAGCGCTGGCGCCATTCTTTCATCAAAGGGGACATGTTTTAATGCGAGATATTCAAGCGCTCGAAGAATATCATATCGATACCGATAGGGGTAAGATAATTTCTGATATCTTTGATCCGATGAAATGAATAATTTATTCGACAACATCCATTCAATCGCATTTTCTTCCGAATTTTGTATCTCTTCAGACAGTTTTTTGGAACCAGCATTTCTATATTCATGAAAACCCTCAAGGACGCAAATGGTTGTATGAGGGTCACTCCTTTCGCTTTCCTGATTCCAGGTGTAACCTCCGTCAGTTTTAGCTTGATTAAGAGTGTACTCAGCCAGGTTTTCGATTCGTCTTTCATCCGGACAAAAGTAAGACGCATAATTTAATATCATCCCATCAACGGCGACATCGCTTTGAACCATAGATTTGGCAAAATTAATACCGCCATTATCCAGCATACATTCATCAAAGGCTCGAACAATCATTTCCCGGCAGGCTTTGTTATGGCTCGGTAAGCCAATATTCTTTAGATCTAACAATGTGTAATGGGTAGATGTCCACTTTGGTTGATAAAACCAGAGTCCCCAGTGCCCGCTATCCTTTCGGGCTGACAAAAACCGGTGTCCCCAACCTTCAGATGCGATTCTCTCCCTTAATATTTTGAGGTCTGTTTCATTTTCCTTTAGCAAATACTTTCTGGTTAGGTATTGGATGCAAACATCCCCTTGCAGTAACCATTCAATGATTGTGCTCATCGGATTTTTTCTCTCATTATTGGATATGGATAATCCCTCGATACAAGATGCGGACTCAGAATTTTTCTGAATTCATAGTCCTGGTTTTCGATCCCGATCATTTTTTACAATTCGGACGTTTCCACATGATGTAACCACCTATCTTTCAATAAGTGTCACCTGGATGCTGTCGCCCGGTTGTTTGCCGATTTTTGTGCGGATATCCTTGCGCAATCCAATGATATAACAAACGCTGCCATCGGATCGTTTAAGTCCCATATTGACGATGCTCCCATCGTAAGGCTCGCCGTCAAACGTCGCGTGCACTTTGACACGACCTTTGCCAAACACCTCTCGAATATCGAATGGAATTTCAATATATGCACCATTTATATCAGGGACTTTCTTGATTTCCGCTTCAAAATCATAGGATTTCTTCATTATATTGCCTTACATTTTTACGTTTATCACAGAATGAACACCAGCACTGTTCTATTTCTTTTTGACAGATGCTTCATATAGCTCGACGTACTCATCCACTGTCAATTTTTGGCATAATTCAGCAATCAGGTCATATGGGATGTGATCCGGGTTTTTGAATCGGATACAGCTTTTGCCCATATCTAGTTTTGTGGGTACCTGTTTGGCATATTCTTTCACAAACCATTCTTCTAATTCCGGCTTCCCGTACATGCCCATATGGTATAAGGCAACATAATTCTTTTGTGATGCCAGAGAAAGAAGGGGCAGGGGTTCGCCTTTTTTTGCGTGGTATCCCTTTGGATATCTTGAGAGGGGCACAACATAACCGATCATGCCGTATGAAACGTGTTCTTCATAGCCTTCAGGCAGATTGGATAATATCACATCACGCAGCTTTTCAATGACAGGTTTTCTTTCCTCGGGCAGGGCTGCGATATATTCTTCAACTGTCTTCACATCATATTGCATTTTTATTTTCCTTTTTATAATTCGCAGAACCTTTTTCTGAACTTAATCTTAGTTTGACTTATTCCTGACTGCAACAATTATTCCTGCTGCCATAAAGATCATACTCAGCGCCCAGCTGATGCCCATCAGCCCAATCATCAGGCTGTTTTCTTCTGAAAGCATCACAGCCGGCACTTCATTTACGTTATCAGTGAGTCGTAAAAATATTAGCAAACAAATTAATAGCAGCACAAATTGGGGGATAAACCATACCAGGCCCCGATTTCTTGTCTTTTTCCATAATATCAATAGAGATAGTGCCACAATAATCATCACCAGGATGAAACCGAATAGGATTAAGGAGGATGTTTCTTGTTCTACTGGCATGTCACACTCCATTTGTACTTCGATGATACGAGTTTGTTAGTGTTTGTGCAAAATTCCCGGAAAGAAAACCACAGCGTGCTGGGTTGATCTTTGGAACAATGCACGCCGATCTTTTTAAAACCCTAAATCGGTTGTTCAGCGAAGTAGTGTTCGGTCGCATATTTGAAGGAATCAAAAAGAAACCTGTTCGCTTGTTTGCTAATCTCTGCATTTGGGCACACCTGCTCAAATGCATGATAACATCCCTCAAATAGATTGAACTTAACAGGAACGCCGGCTTTTTTTAAGTTTTCCACATACTGGATGGTTTCATCTCGAAAAGGATCTAAATCTCCGATAAACGTTGCTGTTGGTGGAAGCCCACGGTAATCTCCTGCCCTAGCAGGGGCAGCATAGGACGGCACATTGGGTGTTCTAAATAATTCACCCAGGTACAATTCCCAGGCATTCTCGTTCGATTTTGAGTTCCACACAGGTGCATTGTTTTCGTTTGCGGAGACGGTCATCATTCGATCATCAAGCATTGGATAAAGCGGCATCTGAAATGCGATGGCAACCTCGCCCTTTTCCCTTGCGTAAAGTGTAAGCGCAGCCGTTAACCCTCCGCCAGCACTGTCACCACCCACCATCAATTGATCTTCCCTGATGCCGAGCTCTTTAGCGTTGTCTTTCATCCATAAAAGCGCTTCATAGCAATCCTCGAGTGCTGCAGGGTAGGGTGCTTCGACGGAAAGGCGGTAATCAGGTGCAATGACCACGCCATTGCTATATTCAATCAGCTTTCCTGCGATCCCGCTTGATTGTTCTGGTGTTCCAAGGGCATAACCTCCGCCGTGCAGCCAAAGAATACCGGGTACATTTTCTGCAGGTTCTTTTGAATTGTAAATGCAAATACGGAGATTTGAACCGTCTTTCCGTGGAATCCACTTTTTGACCAATTCTATTGAAGGATCCTTAACCCTTGGTTTAAATCGGAGTTTGCCTAATATTCTTAATTTTGCCTTGGTAAATCCAGGATTGATAAACTTATGCCATCTTCCAGCAGTTCTTAGTTCTTTATCAATATTACTGAATTTTATTTTCATAACAGCTCCCTAACATCTTTATAAAGATTTCTTTTTTGTGCCTGATATCAGATCAATTTGTAAAGTGAAAAGCGCCGGGGCTTTTGTTTTGAGTGGACGGACACATTTATCAAGTAAATATGCCATCTGGATAGCAGCGCAATTAAGATTTTAACTGTTTTTATACTTAAGCGATCTGTATAGAAAAATTCCATTAAGCACCGCTGCGACAATAATCAGACCTAATGCTGCAAGAACAACCGCACCCTGTGTGTCCATTAATGCGCTCCAGTCTTCAATATCAACAAGATGTTTTGTGTACAATATTTGCATAAAGAGCGAAATAAGCGAACTTAGCAAGCTGATGTAAATTCCAGCAGCCGCATTTTTCAAAGAGACCTTTTTGACTGTGATCATGATGATTGGAATCGCCAAAGCTATTATCCCAAAGATCAGGCTTCCGAGATTCAATAGGTAATACATAATAATTCTAACCTCCATGATGTCATAAAAATTTTTCGGATTGTTATCCCATTTGATTATGATTTTAGTAGTCAATTATCATTGGAAATTTTTATGAGGTTTATAAATTTATCTCCATGTTACCTGAATAGTCCATGGAAAGGTTATTTGATTTCATCTTAAATCCTTTTTCCCGTTACAGAAATAAGGTTCATGTACCTCCCATTATCGGCAGCTAGCATTTTTCTATCCATAATTGCATATGGATTTTCAGTTGAGAGCCAATCTCCCCATGCTCGATCAAAGCATGCCATCTCTTTGACTTCCAAAGCATTTAATTTTCCCTCAAAATTTTCCTTCCACCAATCAACTGATTGCCAGGTCATAAGATCTTCATCTGCCCAAAATGCTTTCATTTCGTCAGGGACGATGTTTTGTAGATCATATTTCATTCCAGGAAAAGCCAAAGCAACCAACGCATCTTTCTTCAGAAGCGGCTTGAGGTGTTCGTCATAGTATTGATCGTTCGTCCCAAAATATTGATAAGCATCAACACTGATCACAGCATCAAAATAACCATCTGCAAATGGAAGCTGGTGTGCATCTGCATGGAGAGGAATGACGAAATCTTCAACATGTGCCTCTTGCAGACGCTGATAGTTATCTGTGGCATCGATCCAAAGATCTACAGCAAAAACCTGAACACCAAATTCTTTGGCTAAAAAGATAGAACTTAAAGCCTTACCACAACCCAAATCCAGGATCCTCTTGTCTCTCTTAAGTTCAATATTTTCCAAAAGTTCCTCGAGAATCACCATTGAATTTGGCCCCATCATATTTTGATCGACAAGATCTTTATTATATTTGTCAGCCTTAAATTTCTTGACCATTGATTTAATCCTCGAATGTAATTTTAGTGTAGTATTGTTTATGCAAAATCGATAAAAACGCAGATTACGGCTTCCTGTCACAAGCTGTCAGGTCAAACTATGAGGGTCGAAACCATGATCGGCGACAATAATGGTGCTTTGCCATAGGCATGTTTCAACAATCGGTCACACATTTGGATTAAAAATTAATGTTAATCGGAATAGCGGATGTGTGAGTTAGTGATCTCTCCTAAGTAAAAACGCAACACTACAAGTGTTCTGTCGCATTAGTTTCTTGTATTTGATTGTATAAATCCTCAGCAGTTTTGACACTTCCTTCGATAGAATCTCCCAGATGTTCAAATATAAAATTTACTCGCTTGCTGTATTCATCTGGTTTCAGCTTAAACTTATCAATCATGGTGATTGCTTTTTTCTCGTTCAGACAATATTCCTCGTTCAATGCAAATAGGACCTGGTTCATACAGGAAACCATTCGAAAAAGAATCCCTGCCACGTAATACTTATCAGGCTTACTGGCATAGGTCTTTGCAAGCGTCAAGGAAAATCCTGCCTCAAAAGAAAAATAATCGATCATTGCCTTTTTCATGGGGGGAGGATAAGTTTCAGCCCGATTTTTTAGTTCTATAAATGAATCTGTTTTTGAGTAAAGCAATCTCGAGGTTGCCAATTCGCCCCGATACATCGAACTGATATAGGCGTGCGGATGCCCCGCGTGATAATGTGTTGTAATAATGCCCTGTTCGCATTGTTCTATAACTTCTTTTACTCTATTTATATCTCTGAAAATCAAATCAACATGATACCCATGGATGATCAGCCATCCACCAGTATTTACCCAGTTACCCCATGAGCCAATTGGACCAATTAAATTTTCTCGATTCTCATCATCTAAATCAGCAGCGATTTCATTCAAAATCTTGATATCTAAAGGTTCTGAATAATAAATTCCAATATCGATATCCGAATCCTCGGTGTGTGTCCCTCTTGCTCTGGAACCACCGAGAACAATGCCTTCAATATTGGCGATTTTTGATAAGCAATACCGTACTTTTTCTAGAATTTGTTCAATCAAGCTTCGGCTCTCCTTATATCCATTCAAAATCAATCGGCAATAAATTAAAATATTACCTATGCTAAGTAATTTATTCCATGAAACCAAACGTCCCCCCCGATAGATTGAATCTGATGATTGGTCTTCTACTGTTTCAGACCAGGAACATATGAATATGCCTAATTCAAAGTCAAAGAAACCCCTGGTTTCATTCGCTATTTTTGCTTCAGCAGCGCGATCGTCTCGACATGTGTTAAGAGGATAGGATAGCTATCAAATTCATTGTCCCAAGCCCTGTTTATATCAAGGGTCATTTGGGGGAACATATCCAATATTAACTGTCATTTGGGGGAACATATCAATCAAATAACCTCTACTTTGATTAAGACAAAAGAAATGGAGTATAGTGTAGTTTGGCTAAAATATAAGGTCGATAAAATAAAAACAAGCCTGTCTATGCCACCACAGTGTGAAGACCATAGAGAGGCTGATTTAATCATTGAACACTAAATGTTACCTCTACGCTGCCGCTACCAAGTGCATTCCTTAATTCAGAAGCATCCGTGATGTATCCAACCGGAACGTAGCTGTAAGAGTTTGAAAATGTGGTGTAAAAGAGCACCAAGTTGTTGCCCGACCAAAGATATATATCTCCAATGTTGATGCTTGCAGTGGTTTGTGTTAGTGCAGTAGGTAAATCAAATGTTAGTCGAGTTACCTTATCCTGTGAACCATAGTCATCCATTTTCAAGGTAAAAGGCATTTACTCCAATATCGCTCGCGCAGATTCATTGTCATGCATGGTTGCTGTAAAAGCCTTGTTACCAACCTGGATGTTTACAGTCGGCATGATATCACCTTTCTCGAGTTGCTCCTGTGTACCTGATTCCGTTTGAGTTGGAGAAGGCTCAGTGGTATTTACATAGGGCTCAGAGGGTGGAATATCCTGTGGGGGATTACTCAAACACCCAACCAAAACAATCACGCATATGATAGCAAGCAATACAGGCATTATCTTTTTCATTTTCTTTATTCACTTCTTTCTGGATTAAAGTGCTTTTCCTAACTCGTGGGCTTCTTGGAGAGCAGGATTGCCATCAATATCACCAACATCAAAAACTCCAGTGCCTCGTACAACCCCCTAAAGTCTTGCCTTTTCAAAGCAATCAACCCATCCCTGCATACCTCTTACAGTGCCATCCATCGCACTTTCTTGTTCCTCTGCTGCAGTTGCCAGCAGATAGATATCACGAAAGGCGTAATCAGAAGGAAATAGCGGATTGGTACGGTCTAGCATGGTTTTCATCTGTCCGCTCATTACATAGAAATAAACTGGCGTAGCAAAAGCCTATGGTTTTATCATGTAAGCTTACCATTTCTACTTTATGTCCTGATTCTCTATGCTAAAAAAACACTTATGGAAATCTAACAGTATGTGGTTTGTCTTATATAAGAATTAATATTTTATTCACTGTCAGCACCTTTCCAACCTTCATACTGTCCTAATGACATTAGAATTTTCATATCTTCCTCGGAAATTTCAGTATCAATATTCAAATTTTGAGCCATATGCTCTTTGTTGGTGGACTTGGGAAGAACTACGGTTCCAAGCTGATAATCGAATCGATTGCCCAACTGCGGAAGGGTATATCCATACTTTTCCGCCATTTCCTCCAATAAACTACCCTTCAGTTTCCCTGTGGCATTTGGAGAGTATGATGCAACAAGGATTCCACGTTTCTTGCATTCCTCAATCAACTTTCGAGGATAGTGGGTAATATTCACAAGTACCTGATTTACCATAGGTTTTACTTTACTATTCTGAATAATGTTATCTAAGTCTTCTTCACTGAAGTTTGAAACACCGATCGCACGGAATTTTCCAACATTATAAGCCTCTGTCATCGATTTCCATACTTCAAGATTTTCTTCATTATAAGTTTTTCCAGTGGGCTCAAACATCTCATTAAAGGGACGTGGAGCGTGAATTAACATTAAGTCGATGTAATCAGTTCCCAAGTTTTCTAGTGAATCGTCAATTGCTTTTAGTGTATCCTCATAGGTTTTGCAGAACGCAGATATTTTCGTAGTCAAAAATATCTCCTCTCTTGGAATCCCAAAATCACGAATTCCTTTCCCAACGCCTTTCTCATTTTGGTAAAGTGCGGCTGTATCAATGTGTCGATACCCAACCTCAAGTGCATCCTTTACCGCAAATTCAGCAACATCATTGGGAATCTGCCATGTACCAAAACCTAATGCTGGAATTTCTACTCCATTATAAAGTGTAAAACTACCTTTAATCATTAAAACACCTCTCTATCAAATTTTGTATAATGTCTTTGTTTTTCGATTTGTAGCTTGTGTTCGTTTAAATATATGAGAAATCTTCAATATCCATTTGATGACTCCTTTCATTGTTTCATACTATCTTCTAAAATCTCTACAATTTCAGCTTTCGAAATCACTTTATATCCACCTTCTAAAATAAAAGCTCCGGATGCAATATCATCTAACATATCTTCAGTAACACCTAGATTTTTGATATTCATAACTAGGCCAAGCTCTCTCATGTAATCTTCCATTCTAATGAGTCCTTCTTTGGCAATCTGCTCGTCTGTTTTACCTTCAGGATTCACGTTCCATACATTGATGGCATAACGCTTAAATTTATGAAGGCCATAGGGCATGATGTAACGGTAGTAAGGAATGGAAATAGCAGATAGTGTCATTCCATGTGTAGCATCGGTATATGCTCCAATAGATTGTCCAATCATATGAACCATCCAGTCTGTTGACTTCCCTTTTGACACTAAAGTATTTAATGCCCATGTCGCTGTCCACATGATATTGCTTCGAGCTTCATAATCGGTAGGATTATTAATCGCAATTCTGGAACTATGGATCAAAGACTTTAATAATCCTTCCATAATGTAATCGGAGGTATTATCATCATCATTGCTGAAATACTGCTCAAGAATGTGAGACATTACATCAAAAAAACCGGCGACCATTTGATATTTGGGAATAGTGTAAGTCAATGCAGGATTCAAAATAGAGAACTTTGGAAACACATTATCACCAAACACATGACCAATCTTTTGCTTAGTAGCGTGGTTAGTGATTACAGAGCCACCATTCATTTCAGAACCTGTACCAACCATTGTCAGAACACACCCGACTGGTATTATTTTATTATCTACATCCTCCATACGTACATAGTACTTCTCCCATGGATCCGTCTCGCAATAGGTAGATACTGAGACCGCTTTTGCATAGTCACACACAGACCCTCCACCTACGGCCAATATCAAGTCAACATTTTTGTCTTTAGCTATCTTGCATCCCTCATAAAGCTTTTCAACAGTCGGATTTGGCATAACTCCCGCATCCTCAAAAAATTCTTTATCGTTGACTTCAAGAATCTTAACAATCCTATCATACAATCCAGTACTCTTTATGGAACCACCCCCATAAACAAACATCACTCTCTTTCCGTATTTAGGCAGCTCTTCATTCAAGAAATCTAGTGAGTCTTCTCCAAAATACAATTTAGTTGGGTTTGAATAACTGAAATTTCCTAGCATTTTTTCTCTCCTTCTTAAACATTGATTTTTAAATCTTACTGTAGGTTATTCTCAAAAAACTCTGTCATTTTATCGAATGGAATGATATCTACCTGATCATACAGGTCAGTGTGAACAGCATCCGGAATGAGCATCATCTCCTTATTGTCACCCTTAAGCTTAGCAAAAGCATCCTTACTAAAATAGCAAGAATGTGCATTTTCGCCGTGGACTACCAAAACAGCACTGCGAATTTCATCGCTGTATTGTAAAATTGGCATATTGAGAAATGACAAGGAAGAAGTTATATTCCACCCATCTGTAGAGTTTAAGGACCTCTTATGATATCCACGAGGTGTTTTATAATATGAATAATAATCCTTCACAAAGAAAGGCACATCCTCTGGAAGTGGATCGACAACACCACCGCCTCTTGTGTAACTACCGTTTTTATAATCAACAATACGTTGCGCATTCAGAGCTACTCGTGCTTGATGGCGCGATTCTTCACTGTCTGAAGAATCATTATAACCTTTAGCACTGATACGAGTCATGTCATACATGGTCGAAGCAACTGTTGCTTTGATTCTGGTGTCTATTGCAGCTGCATTGAGAGCTATTCCTCCCCATCCACAAATACCAATGATACCGATCTTTTCCGGATCAACATTCTCCTGAACCGACAGAAAATCGATTGCTGCCTGAAAATCTTCCGTATTGATATCGGGAGAAGCCACATACCTTGGAGACCCACCGCTTTCACCGGTGAATGAAGGGTCAAATGCAATGGTCAAAAAACCATTCTCTGCCATCGTCTGTGCATACAAGCCCGATGATTGCTCTTTTACAGCTCCAAAAGGCCCGCTGACAGCAATAGCAGCTAACTTTCCCTCTGCATTATTAGGCTCGTATAAATCAGCCGCTAGCGTAATACCATATCGGTTGTGGAATGTAATCTTTCTGTGATTCACTTTGTCGCTCTTTGGGAAAGTCTTATCCCATTCTTCACTTAAATACAATTTTTCTTCCATGAAAATTCCTCCTTTTAATTGACGATTGTTTCCGTCTATGATACTATCGTAATACCTAAACCTGACTTTAGGTCAAGTGTTTTTATAAAAAAATTAATGTCGTGATCATATGAATACAATCGGCCAAATTTCAGAGATGTTTGACATCCCTATATCAACTTTACGTTACTATGATAAAGAAGGGCTTTTTCCTGATATGAAACGCACATCTGGCATTCGCACCTTCAGTGATAAGGAAGTCGAGGCTCTTCGTGTGATAGAGTGCCTTAAAAAATCAGGTATGGGCTATTTCGTACTTTCCCATAAACACAGTAGAAATGCTGTGTTTATGCTGGGTTAACATCCATGCTGACCTCTCACGATAATGATTTCGATTAGGCTATTTTGCTTTTTTCTGCTTTGAACTGTATTTTTTACTCTATCGCTGGCTTCCTTTTTCGCCCTCTGTAACATTGCTTCGGTGCTGTTTTTCAATCTGCACCGCTTGGAATGTTTCCTTAGATATTATCACAGGATTGCTATTCTCTGCCCGATAGTATGCATCGTGTTTTCCATTATCAAGTAAGTGGACATTTCCTGTGTATTTTTCGTTACTAAGCATAACGTCAATTGTTCTCTTAGGCCATGTAGCCTTTCCGGTGGGCGATTTAATTTCCAGTCGGTCCACCTCCTTCGCAATACCTAAAACACTCTTACCCTGAAGATAGAGGTTAAATATCATGTGGACATTTTTTGCTTCTTTCTTATCAATAACCAGCTTACCTTCCGCATCATTTATTTATCCATAGCATTTTCTTTTATATAGCTTTGAAGTGCCTTGTGCTGCACGTTGTTTAATACCCCACTTAATATTATCGCTGCGTGATTCATTCTCTGCCTGAGCAATTGACTCAATAATTGAAATCATTAGGTCGTTATCTGTATCGGATGTATCAAGTACTTCCTGCTCAAATATGACCCGAACGCCCAGAACCCTAAGCTGGTTCAACGCATCCAGAATCTCTACAGTATCTCGTCCAAATCTACTGATGCTCTTTGTTAGGATAATTTCTATATCACATGATTTACAATCCTGCAGCATACGAGAAAACTCTTTACGAGAGGAACCTGTCTTGCTTGAAGCAATATCTATATACACATCTACCAATAACCATTTAGGATTGGCTGCTGTCAATCTTGTTAGCGCCGATATTTGGGCGGTAAGGCTTTTCAGCTGATCAGCACTGTTTGTACTTACACGGCAGTAAATTCCAACACGTTTTTCTCTCTTGGAGGCAATGGTGGTATAAAATGAATTCTTGTATTTTCAGCCATGACAAAACCTCCACAATAGTTAGTTTCGTATTTTTGCCTTAATATCTTCTACAATTTGATGCAAAATCCGCTCCCGATCCTTAGATGTATCATAAATCGTAAAGCCGTATTTACCTAAATGATCAGACATCGATCTGCTGAATGAAATGGCATCTTCAGAAATTTCCCTTAAATCATCATCACTAAAATTATATGTCCAATCGTCTTCAGTATCGTATTTTTTGAAATCGCTGATGAACTCGTCAACCGTTTTATTATTTTGCACCAACCCTACAAGAATAAAATTGTCTTTCAATTCTTCAATTTCATACATTTTCAGTATAGGCGATATCTTATCAAAATCAAAATAACCCCCTTCTAACACGAACTTGTTTCCCGTTAAAGCACCATGACTGTACGGCAGTCGTCCGCAACCATCTGCAGAAGAGAACATACCAAGATAATGGCCAAGGAACGGCGCTAAATTTTCCGTGGTCTTTTCTCGATTCCAATTCAATCTGATATTCAATTGCGGATATGCACCTTGAAACACTGCAACAAGTTTATCGACACTAATGACAAAGTAATTCAGTTCTTCGTTTATCTTTCTCGCTAATGTTGATTTACCTGCCCTACTCGAGCCTGCAATTATTATGTTTTTCATAAAAGGCATCTCCCCAATGTAAAATTACTTGCTAAATTCTACTTTATTGTGCCAACATCCAACCTGACCACGCGCGAACCCCTGGATTCTAATCTGCTCTGTCAGAAAGCACCAATAGTTAATCTGAAAAAACTTTAGGAACTGATCATAATATGGAAACCCATAATACAATCATAGCATCGTATACCCCATGGGCAATAATCAACGAAAGCAGGGTACAACCTTTAATTTTCTCTCTAAATATACAGTAGAGAAATCCAATAAATGCCGTCATAAAAATCTGAATAATATTTCCGTTGAATACATGAAACAACCCAAACAGCAAAGATGATATGCTGATAGCAAACCACTTAGAGTTTTTTATTGCTAATAATTTGTGGAATATGTAACCGCGAAAGACCAATTCTTCAGCAAGAGCAACTCCCAATATTGCATAGATAAATTGATAAACAAATTGATATGTCTGCGTGTAAGTTGTGTTTCCAACCATATCTTTAAAGCCAAGCATGATGGGGAGAACAGTCAAAACTAACGACATAGCTAAAGCAAGTAATATGCCGATGCCTATTTGCGACAGGATTTTTTCTTTTTTGAAGCCGATACTGCTGAGCTTTTCTTTGTTCACAATCATTAATATCGCTGGAACGAGGAAAAGCAACCATTGCGTGACAATCATAAGAACCATACGCAACGGCAAAGGGAATGACATCAGTAAATGTTGATTAAACATCGACAAACCAAAGACGGCAACGAATACACCGCAAACAGCTATAACAAGCTGTATCATTGACGATTTCACATTTGACTTAATTACCTCTGTGTTTTTTTCCATAACTAAACCGTTTCTAAAATATTGATATAAGTATTCAAAACATCCAACCTGCTCTCACAACCTCGCCAAAAGCCGAAAAAACATCTAACCTGACCACTCGCGACCCCTGACATCTAACCCGACCACTCGCGGGGCTATGACATCTAACCCGACCACTTGACTATCAAATACCACCCTTATAGACTTGTTTCCACGGAGCATTATTTTATGTTTTTCGCTCAATGGGTTTCACACCCATGTGTGCTGAAAGCGTTGATATATAAGGGTTTTCAGCACTCTTATTCTTTTACCCTTGACATCAAGACTACCGTCTCCACGTGCCTCGAGACAACAGCATTGATGTCATGCGTTAGCGGAAACATGTCGTTACTTTTATCGGTTGGCGGAAACATATCGTGTCTCCTTCTGCTTATAACGCACTCAAGCCGCGTTAACTTCCTATTTATTCCACCATTCCCACTCTGAGAAATTCTCTGTCGCCAGCCCGGAATTTCTTGTCCGAGATCGTATTTCGCATTGCTCTGGTGATGATATGTTCATCAGTCATCAGAACAAAATACTGTTTTTCTCCTTGATTGACCAGGTAGTACTGCTGATCCAGTGTGCTGATAGTTTTGCCGAATTCCTGTGTACCGAACAACGGAATACCACCAAGCAACAATGCCAGTGAACCAATCACGCCATCAGCGATCTTCTCGCCAGCTGAATTATCAATCTTTGTTACTGTAAGCCTGATGATTTCAGCTTCAGGAAATATCTCACGGATAATCTTTTCCTTAATCTCAATCTTCTTTAGTCTTCCCAGCTTTCCTGCATCACCATACTTGGCGAGGTCAATCGATTTCTTTGTAATGGAAAGATCGATTGTGCCTTCCTCATCCAGAAGATAATCAACGCTGACACTCAGAACATCGGCAATTGCTTTCAGATTTGAGACATCCGGCATTCCTCGATCACTTTCCCACTTTGCGATAGCTGCACGTGAAACTGTCATTACTTCCGCAAGTTCCTCCTGCGTCAGTCCGGCTTCAATTCTCGCCTTTTTGATTTTTTCTCCAAAACTCATTTGCTGTCTCCTTTGTGCTTTATATTTGCAGCTTCAATATAGCAACAACAATGCTGAAATATAAGAAACGAGCCATAACCAAGCTGTTACTTTCCGTAACAACCGCAAAAGTTGCAGTAATAGTGCGAAATTCTACACATCCAGAGTAGATTCCAAATCCATTCCTTCTTCGAATTGATTCGTAGTATCAGCATGACAATAGTTGTATAGTCTCGACTTAAACTCGTGACATCAATACCACCGTCTCAACATGTGCTGTTTGAGGAAATAGATCGAATGGGGTTGCTGATCCCAATTCATAACCGTTATGGATGATCTTCTTCAAATCGCGCGCCAGGGTTGCCGGGTCACAGGAAATATAGGCAATTTGGGTTGGATTCAGTTTGGCAATGGCATCATGGACAGCAGGTTTTAAGCCAGCACGGGGCGGGTCCATCACCAGAATGGAAGGATGGATGTCAATGCTGGGTAGGACATCTTCTGCTTCAGCTTCGTAAAGCGTCACGTTATCAAATTCGTCCAGGTTCATGGCGAAATCATAGCAGGCAGAACCGGAGCTTTCAACTGCCGTTAGATGACTGACCTGTTCAGCCAAAAAAGCACTGAACAAGCCGACACCTGAATAGAGTTCCAGGACATGTTCGTCCGTTGATAATTTCAGGTTTTCAAGGAGGAATTGGATCATTTTTTCTGCAACGCCTTGATTTACCTGAAAGAACGATCGAGCTGAGACCTGGAAATGGCGGCTTAATATAGTAAAAGTCATATGGTCATCGCCGGCAAGCAAGGTCAACGGCGCATCGAGTGGAGTGTAAACGGCTGACAGGGGCATATCCACACTGAATTCGGGCGGCTTTGATTCTTCCCCTTCCATGATCAGCATGATGTCATCATAGGTATCCTGGCGTATGCCCAAACGATAGACTCCTGATTCTGCACCCAAATCCAACTGAGGCCAGACCGCATTGATTCCGGCTTGTGGTAGGTGACATTCGGTGATGGGAACCAGGTGTTCTCCGTCCACGTGAATAAACCCCAGTTCACCTTCCTGCCCGAGGTGAAATTGCATATAATTTCGATAATGCCAGGGCTCCGGGGAAGGCACAATCGGTTGAACAGGGGGATGTTCGATTTGACCAATGCGTTCAAGCTGGTCAATCAGCAGGGATTGTTTCACAGACAATTGGTGTGAATAATCCATATGCTGATACTGGCAGCCGCCGCAACTACCAAAGTGGACACAACGCGGTGCGATCCTTTCGGGTGATGTCCTGACCCATGACACAGGCCAACCGCGTGCAAATCGTTTCTTTTCTTCGACGAATTCAACCTCAACGATTTCTTGAGGCAGGACAAAGGGAACAAACACGGCACGACCATCCGGTAATCGTCCTAAACCATCGCCCCCGTAGACAAGTTTTTCAATCCTTACTTCGTTCATTACCTTCCAATTTATTCTCAAGAATCCACTGCTTATCGATAATTGTACACTAGATCCCAATACGGATTGATTAAGTGCTGGTCAATTATTCTAAAATTTGCAATCCTCTCTTGAGTTATTCCCAGTGTCGTTTATAATAGGGAAGTAAGGAAAAGAGAACCAAGAAAATGAAACAGACATTTTTGAGGTTATCGAGAAAATCGTTAGGACAACCCCAATGAAACAAGTTAACTTAATAAACGAATTGTATTCCACATAAAAAAGGAGAATTATGAAATACGATCGCATTTACAATTTTTCAGCAGGGCCCAGTATGTTGCCTGTACCTGTACTTGAGGAGATCAGGGATGAACTACTTAATTACAAGGGTTCTGGTATGTGTGTGATGGAGATGAGCCATCGCAGTAAGGTTTTCCAAACGATCATTGATGAAGCAGAAACCGATATGCGCAGCCTGATGGGAATTCCTGACAACTATAAGGTTATGTTCGTCCAGGGTGGTGCAACACTTCAATTCGCTATGATCCCAATGAACCTGATGAAGAATGGGGTGGCAGATTACATAGTGACAGGCAGTTGGTCTGAAAAGGCTTACAAAGAAGCTAAGAAATTTGGCGAGATTAGACTCATCGCAACCAGCAAGGAGAAGAATTACAGTTACATTCCGGATGTGTCCGATCTCCCGATTTCAGAAGATGCGGATTATGTTTATATCTGCGAGAATGAAACCATTCATGGCACTACTTATCAAAAACTTCCCAATACCAAAGGTAAAGTGCTGGTTTCTGATCAATCCTCTATGTTCCTCTCAAAACCCTGCAATGTATCAGATTATGGCTTGATCTTTGGTGGTGTACAAAAGAACATTGGTCCGGCAGGTGTTGCCATCGTCGTCATGCGTGAAGATTTGATCAATCGTGAATTGAATGAGAGAATACCAACTTATTTGCGTTTTGATACTTTTGCCGATAACGGTTCTATGTATAATACGCCGAACTGCTGGGCGATCTATGTTTGCGGAAAAGTCTTTAAGTACCTGATGAGGATTGGTGGTCTAGAAGAGATGCACAAGATCAACCAGGAAAAAGCAGCAATTCTGTATGAATTCCTGGATAACAGTAAAATGTTCAAGGGAACTGTTGTGAAGGAAGACCGCTCATTAATGAATGTGACTTTTGTTACAGAGAGTAAAGAATTGGATGATCAGGTCGTGGCAGCCACTAAAGCAGCGGGTTTTGATAACTTGAAGGGACACAGAAGCGTTGGCGGCTTGCGTGCATCGATCTACAATGCCATGCCTAAAGAAGGTGTGGAAGCGCTGGTAGAATTCCTGAAAAAGTTTGAAGCAAATTACGGAAAATAAAGTCGGGTTTATAGCAAAATATTAACGGTACAGGAGAAACTTGGCTCCAGGTTTCTCCTTTTTTTGCCTTGATGAAGCATAAAAGCAGGTTCATACTTACAAATCATGGAAATTAACTCCTATTCAACCTGGCTGGAGATTGACCTGAAAGCCATCAAGGATAATGTAAAGAGCGTTCATCAGATCACTGGCAGTGAAGTGAAGGCTGTTTTCAAGGTCATGGGATTGTTCCAGCTGCACAAACAGCATTCAAGGACAGCGCCACTTGGTGTGGTGTCGCCAGTATTGAAGAAGCTTTGGCATTAAGTCGAGCTGGCATAGATTAACTTGGGATGAATATGCGGTAAAGCTTGGTAAAAGCGGATTTTCATCACAATGATTTTCACATCCATGTGGGGAATCAAGCTGGCGATTGAAATCGAATCATAGGCACCCGGGTGATTGGATAGGATGGTAACAGGTCCTGTTAGAGGGATATTTAACAGCCCATCGACGATAGGCTGAATCCCCAAGAAATTTATCATGCTCACACTGCCTGCAGGAAGCTCGCCTTGCCCAACTGCTTTGTCTCCATCAGCCGTAGCTCGGGTAAAGCGACGTGTTGGGGCATGGAATAGCCACCCCAAAGTGTGTCGGAAAATTCCACGCCGTTGAAGCCCAAGCGCGTAGAAAATTTCGTCAGTGATAGTAGATTGGATTTCTCGAACAAGCGGATTTCGATTCATGTAAATAATTATTAGGAGCTTTCATATTTGTGACAAATTTTTTTAAGCGATAGGCATGGAATTTTTAAATCTGAAAACAGAATTACAATAATGGCAGGAGGACAATATGGATGTAATACTCGATGTACAAAAGCTCAGTAAGAAATTCGGTTCTGTTCTTGTGCTGGCTGAAACCAATTTACAGTTATTCCCTGGTGAAATTGCTTTTTTATTAGGTCCGAATGGCTCTGGGAAAACAACGCTTCTGTCCTGCATAGCCGGTCTCACCCGCCCAACAAGTGGTGTGATCAGGGTCGATGATTACGATATGGATAAAGATGAGGTGGAAGTTCATCGTCGATTGGCATTTGTTCCGGATGTTCCCCGTTTCTATGTGGAATTAACAGCGTGGGAACATTTGCGTTTCATTGCAATGGCGAATAACGTCTTAGAAGGTTTTGAAAATCGGGCTGAGAAGATTTTAGATGATTTCGGTCTATGGACTTACCAAAATTATTTTCCACATCATTACTCACGGGGGATGCAATTGAAATTGGGCTTAGCTTTTGCTCTCATTCGACCTTTTCAGGTCCTTTTACTGGACGAGCCCACATCAGCACTTGATCAGGAAAGTGTTGATGTGCTTATCGATTATCTTGAGCGACTGAGAAGTAATGACACCAGTATCCTTCTCTCCTCCCATGATCCCATGCTTGCTGAGAGAATAGGAGATCGAAAATTGAGCATTAAACAAGGCGCTGTAACGGAGGTCTGAGGGATATGGCTTGTGTGAACTGGCTCCGTTCTCGGCAGGAACAGCAGGAAATCGCTTTTTGGTTATCCTATGCCTATGACATAAAAGACAAATCATTAAGTAATCGACTATATTTGTTGTATTTGATTATTTTCTTCAGCATATGGTGGTTTATCGTTCTCATTTTTTTTGCTGAAGTTGGCGCATCCATTTTTACGCGCCTGGCACCTGCAAATCCCATTAACGCAGCCTTAGCCCTTGAAGTTTTTGTTTTAGCATTTTGGTGGATGATCAACGCAGTTAAAGCGGTCTGGCGCAGTCCTGCTGTTTTTACCGAAGAAGATGCCTATTTAATCTGTCAGATGCCCCTCAACCCTCGGAATATTGTTTTACGTTGGATGTTAATGCCCTGGGTCAAGCATTATTTGCCAATCGCACTTATCTCTGCCACGATTGGCTTTTCGCTTGCCGAAACAATTTTAGTCCCGATGGAATTTACTTCAGAGATGTTTGTAAATTATTTATGGTATGGTCTTCAAATTTTGATGATCATCACACCGATCCATTTAGCATTATTCTCAATAATTTGGGTCATTGGTATTTGGTGTTTAAATAATGGGCGAAGGTTTATATATGTGCTTACGGCGCTCATTACCTCAATTTTAATCAGTCTGATTCTTATCTCTCTTGTGATCTTATCCTTAACTCAGAATGTCTCCTTACCATTGCGAGGATTCATAGAAGTGATAAAGAGCATTTTCTTGGCTGGATTTGGAAGCGGAGAATTGATCAAGGCGATGTTTTTGGGGTGGATATTCGCCTTGGGGTCGTTGTTAATTTTAATTATTCCCTCAATCCATTTTAGTCCCAGCCGCGCCGCCCAGGAAACGATGTTTGACGAAAAAGTGCGATCATTGACACGTTATGGTCTCGTTTCACAAGTAAAAGAAATGAAGGAGAAAAAAAGACTGCGTGTCAGAGAGCAGACATTTTGGCAACCGTCTTGGGAAAATGGAAGGGCATTGCTTTGGAAAGATATTCTTCAAAATCTACGCATTATCAGGTTTGCGAAAATTTATGGATTCATTTTGATCGTATCTACCATGGTTAGTTTTGCTCTTATTCATGATATTAAGGCACGTTTGCCAATACTTACCATTTGGACAATTCAGATAGGGAAGATCACTTCAGATCGGGTAAGAAATGACTTGTCTCGGTGGACGATCATCAAACAACTGCCATTATCGCATTCAAAACGGTTTTTTTATGATGTATTGTTCACTTATTCCCTGGGATTTATTTGCAGTTTAGCAGGAATGATCATTGGCACAGTATTATCTGGTTCCTTATCTTTGACAGAGATGTTCCTTCTTCCGGGGATGATTGCTATTGGTACAGGAATTTCGGTTTTTGATATTGTCAGGAGATCACGTAGCAGCCTGTTGATCAAGGGGCAAGTGCCACAGGTCAGCGAATTAGGTCACATCGGGGCTGTTGTTTGTGTCGGTGTTCCATTATTACTGGCGATGATATTTCCGGGCATTATTGGGGGATTGTTATCCGTTTTAGTCAGTCTACTGTTGGGATGGGTTGCTATTAGGATAGCAGTCAATGCTTTCCGAGCTATTGGTGATAACTGATAAGATTTGGTAATATTTTTTCATTTGTAGTTATAAATCATGTAACTACTTAGGTAATCCTGCTGCTGAAGGGTGGGGGGGTGTGGTGTGCCGACCACCCCCCCGCTTTTTGTCGCAGGCTGAGTATTAAAAATCATTTTTAATCGAATATTTGTACACATCGCTGATATGCTGATCCCAGAAATTGTTACTCTTTGATGCGGTTCAACCGACTCTTGCATTTTAGGCTTCTAAGCTGTATAATGCATAAACCTTGGGGTGGTTAGCTCAGTTGGTTAGAGCGTCGCGTTGACATCGCGGAGGTCGTAGGTTCGAGCCCTATACCACCCACAAAGTGCCTGCAGAATTGCAGGTGCTTTTTGTTTATGGTGCTGAAAGGGCGCTGTCCATCATGTTTTGAAGCGACATCCCTGCCGGCCGCATGGAAACCCCTTGGATATTCGGCGGCAGAAGGCGAGGCAGGCAAAGGGGCCTTGGATCCTGCCAGGCTGTGAAGTTCTGCGTAAGCGGTTTGGTGTTGCCGCCCCATCCAAGCGTGATCCCGATTTGAGCCATGGATTCGGGGTAGGGGCTGCAGGTCTCAAATGGCCAGGCAAGTGTGTAAACCTGAATGCCCATATTTTCGAGGATAACTTGATTGGATTTTTGCAGATCCAGAAGACCTTCATCAAGGCTGATCTGTCCGAAGTCGCGATGGGTGGTTGAATGGGAACCAATGGTGAAATAACCGCTGGTGTCGATGGTGTTGAGCGTGTCCCAGCAAGTATTGTCCGCACATTCACCCGCATCCATCGCACCTGTCCAGATGAATGCCAGCATATGGGGAGCGTAGCCGTAAAGATTCTCCAGCTCGGAAAAGGTAGACGAGATTGAAACCAGCGAATCGACATGCAGGTCGCTGATGTCAGTTGTGAGGATCACTGAGCGAGCTGGCAATTCAAGCCAGCCATAAACAAAGCCCTCAACCTCATGCATCGTGACAAAATGATAATCATTTGCCATCATCAGGTCGACCTGTCCTTTGAAGGACTCCGGCGTCATGTTGTATCCGCTATCATACATTTCATAATCGTCGCCATGATACTCCAGGGTGAGGATATTTCTTGCTGCTCCATAGGTTTCAATCCGAGACAAAAGGCGCTCCCAGTAGGCATCGGTGAGCTGTGACTCCTCAACAACGCCATAGGATTGCATCCTGCTGAGGATACGATCGCGAGATTGGCTGTAAATGGGTAGAGGTGTTGGGGTTGTGGTGGCGGATGGAATGGGTGAGGGTGATGGGCTGGGAGTAATTTGAGATTGAACCAGAACCGCAAGGGCTGTTTGGTATGCTGCAGTTTGGGCTTCCTGCATCAGCGAATCCGGAAATGAGGCCGGTGAACAGCCGGATACCATCGAAATGAATACAACGATCAGGAGGATCCATAACCATGTAATCTTTCTCAGCGCTTGATTTAATATCTTCTTCAACCTCAATCCGATCATCCTTGTTGATTATTGATGAATTGTACCGTATTTGAAATTTCGGATTTTCCATTCATCACAATGGGTGTTTGCGATTTTATCGCCTCGCTGATGTTATCTTTGAGATGTTCCTGTTTTGTGGGGAATTAGAGCGGCTGGCATGTCGGGCAGGTGTAAACACTCCCACCCAGATAGGCTTCTTTTTGGATAAGCCTTCCGCAATCTGGACAGGGTTTGCCCTTGTTTCCCGCATGCATCACAACCTGGTAACCGCCTGGTTGACCGAACAGGTCTTTTTCCGTGCTCCGTCCTCCCAACCGGGTCATTTCTGCAAGCGTTCCTTTCAGGCTCGTGAAAAGCTTTTGGAGATCATCATCTGTGAGCGTCATAACTTTCCGTTTTGGATTCAGTTTGGCATGCCAGAGGATATCCTGCAAACAGCCATTGCCTAAACCCGGGATGCGCTGTTCGGTAGCGAGTGCAGCTTTCAGACTTAATTTCCTGACTTCATCTGGGGCTAAAAGCGCCTGAAAGTAGGCGGCATCGAAAGCTTCTTTGAGGGGTGATGGCTTGGCTTTGGCAATGTCATAATAGATGTTTTCGAAATTAGTTTCTATGTTCCAGCAGAAAATCCCACCATACATCGCGATCGACGCAGAAAAAAAGGTGCCATCATTCAAACCAAGCAAAAGCTGATGTTTTTTCGGAATTGGTCCACTGGTAGGATGCACGCGCAGGTTGGTACCATCACTGAAAAGCAGGGTTGAACGCGATAAGTTGATCTCGACAAACATGCCAAATCCCCGAGCAGAAAGGATTTCGGTTTCCAGCAATCGCTGGTCATATTCTTCAGGATCACCATAGTACCAGGCAAATTTGTGGGGTGAGGAAGCCGCCTGGACAGATATGACGGTTTTGCCTGTGAGTGTTTCAGCAATCTGCTTCGCATAGGTTTTTGATTCTGGAAGTTCTATCATAATAGTTTCCTTTTCGGTGAACCGACCTTATCCTGGGGAGATTTTAAATTTAATCTGGATTTTTAATACCCAATACTATTTTAATCCTTGTGCAATTTTCTTGCAATTTATCTTGAGAAAGAGTATATTATAGATAAGTAATACGCGATGACGCGGGAAGATTAGGTTGATACCTGACCATCAGTGAAGCGCCAACCAGTGAAAAAGCGCCTGGCAGACCAACCGAAAACCACCCGCCAGCATGAACCTGAAAGGATCGCTATCCGAATAAGGTGAACGGAAGCCCCGTTATCGGCAATACGAGATGCCCAAAAATTCAGTTTTGGGTAATCTGGGTGGAACCGCGTGAGAGACCTCTCGCCCCAGTGGGCGAAGGTTTTTTTGTTTAATTATTAAGCAAAACAGGTTAGAAGGGCGCAATCGCTCAGAACTTGTTGAAGAAGGATGATTCTGAAGGAGGATCATGATGGAAGAAAAATATGAAGAATCAAAACTTTATCGTCTACGCCATTCTGCTGCGCATGTGATGGCACAAGCTGTATTGGAGAAATTCCCGGAAGGAAAGGTTGCGATTGGACCACCTGTAGAGGATGGCTTTTATTATGACTTTGACCTCCCGCGCCCCTTGACTCCTGAAGATCTGGAAGAGATCGAAGCGCGCATGCGTGAGATCATTAAAAGCAACAGTCCGTTCGTCCGTGAGGAAGTCAGTGCAGACGAAGCTCGGGAGCTTTTTGAAGACCAACCCTATAAGTTGGAGCTAATTGACGGATTGGAACAGGGCGATGTCGATGAACATGGGAACCCTGTGGAAGAGAAACCGGTTATTTCAATTTATAAAAGCGACCAATTTATCGATCTGTGCAGGGGACCTCACCTGGAGCGTACCGGGCAGATCCATCCTAAAGCCATCAAATTAATGAATGTGGCAGGTGCCTATTGGCGCGGGGATGAAAAGAATCCGATGCTTCAGCGGATTTACGGGACAGCCTGGCTTTCGCCTGATGATCTCAAACAATATCTCTGGCGATTGGAAGAGGCGAAGAAACGCGATCATAGGAAACTGGGTCGTGAGTTGGATCTGTTCAGCGTCAGCGATAATGTCGGTGCCGGACTGGTCCTTTGGCACCCCAATGGTGCGAAGATCCGTTTCCTGGCAGAGCGTTATTGGGAAGATCAACACATCAAAAATGGCTATGATTTTGTCTACACACCCCATATTGGTAAAGCCGATCTTTGGGAAAAAAGTGGGCACCTCGGTTTTTATGCTGAAAACATGTATGCTCCGATCGAAATTGAGGATCAAAAGTACTATCTTAAGCCAATGAACTGCCCCTTCCACATCGAAATCTACAAGTCGGATATCCGTTCCTACCGGGATCTACCTATCCGTTATGCTGAGAAGGGCACGGTCTATCGCTATGAGCGCAGCGGCGTGATGCATGGGTTGATGCGTGTGCGTGGGTTCACGCAGGATGATGCACACCATTTTTGTGCTCCTAATCAGATGCCGGCGGAAATTGATTTTGTGCTTGACTTCAGCCTGAATATCTTGCGTGCATTTGGTTTCAATGAAATTAATGCTTACTTGAGTACAAGACCAGAGAAAGCCGTGGGTGAGCCTGAACGATGGCGTGATGCAGAGGCGGCTTTGAGAGCATCACTTGAGAGGGCAAAACTACCTTATAAAGTTGATGAGGGCGGCGGTGCATTTTATGGCCCCAAGATTGACCTGAAGGTCAATGATGCCATTGGACGGGAATGGCAGCTTTCAACGATCCAGTTTGACTTTAATGAACCCGAGCGTTTTGATATGACCTACATTGAAGAAGACGGTCAGGCTTACCGTCCTTATATGATCCATCGGGCATTACTCGGCAGTATTGAGCGCTTCTTTGGCGTACTAATCGAGCACTATGGTGGGGCATTCCCCGTTTGGCTCTCGCCTGTGCAGGCAGTGATCATTCCCATTGCGGATCGACATATGGATTTTGCAAAAAGTGTTGCTGCTGAATTGAAAGGAGCAGGACTCCGTGTGGAAGTAGATGATCGCAGTGACCGCATGAATGCCAAGATTCGGGATGCGGAAAAACGGAAAATCCCCTATATGCTGGTCGTGGGCGATCGAGAGATGGAACAGGGGCAGGTGGATATCCGTCGCCGAAGCGGGGAGCGTCTGGGTGCATTGAAAGTTGATGAATTTATGGATCTGGCAGTGAAGGATGTCGAAGAAAAAGTCATTGGTTAGCTGATGATCAGAACATCATGCAGAAAAACGATCTCGCCGGTTTAATGACCGGCGAGATTTTTGTGTGTTTGTCACCCTCACCTCAATCCTCTCCCTCACGGAGGGAGAGGAAGAAAAACTCAAGGGCATTAAGTATCCTCCGGTGTTGTGAGCGAGAGGAGGGTAAGCAATAGTGTGTATCGTATCAGCGTAATGTATGGAGTGTGAAACCTTCCAGTTAATTTTTTTGTATGTAATTTATCTTTGTTAGATTTTCATGGGAAAGAGTGAATCAAGCATGTGTCATTTTCAGATCATAATAAGAATAATTACAATTTTAAGAAGAACAAATCATTAAGACACCTTTCCTATAAGGGAGTGGGAAGGTGAGGGTTTCTTATTGATATTCTTATCATTCTTTTTCTGTCATAATATCTTTAAGCGTAGCATCAATTTCTTCTACTACCTCATCCAGATGTTTGAGCACATCATCGTTCCAAAACCTGAGAACTTGGATTCCCTTTTGATTGAGATGCTCAGTTTGCAAATTGTCCCTCTTCAGGTTTTCATCCTCTGCGTGCTGCCCCCCATCAATTTCAATTGCGAGTTTTGCATCACGACAATAGAAATCGAGGATGTAATTATCAATGATATGTTGACGACGAAATTTGAAACCAGAAAGTTGCCGGGATCTCAACTGTGACCATAATAGACTTTCGGCTGGTGTCTGGTTTTTTCGCAAAATTCGGGCTTTGCTGTGCATTAGTTTAGTATACATAACGAAAGTTTATCATGGTTTTTGGGCAGCAATGATGAGGCTAGGTCCCTCATTTCATTTCATCAATTCTTTGAAAATGAAATCAGTTGTAGGATATTACGACATGAAAGGACATAGCACCCTCACTTCAATCCTCTCCCGCATGTCAATTATTGTTGTGGGGAAAAAAGAGACAAGTATCCCTCTCCCTTTAAAAAAGGGAGAGGAAGAAAAGCGAGTTCTTATGGTATTCGTGTTGGGGACTGGGTGGTAGCGAAAGAATGAGAGTTTCCTATCCCCTTCATGCGAATTATTATTTTTGGGGAAACAAGAGACAAGTGTCCCTCTCCCTTTAAAAAAGGGAGAGGGCAGGGTGAGGGTTCCTTCCCCTGTGAATGAATTTAGCAGGGCGAAAAAGAGGGGTAAGAACGGCCAATGGTTCTTGCGGTCTCTGGCTAAAGAGATTTTTTATTTGGGGCACCCTCACCTCAATCCTCTCCCTCCGTGAGGGAGAGGAAGAAATGGGAGAGCATAAAAATTCCAATGACTTGAACCGGCGAGATGTCAAGGTGGGATTAACATAATAGAAATGGCAGGGTGAGGGTTCCTTCCCCTGTGAATGAATTTAGCAGGGCGAAAAAGAGGGTTAAGAATGGCCATTGGTTCTTGTAGTCTCTGGCTAAAGAGATTTTTTATTTGGGGCACCCTCAACTCAATCCTCTCCCTCACGGAGGGAGAGGAAGAAATGGGAGAGCATAAAAATTCCAATGACTTGAACCGGCTCGATGTCAAGGTGATTATAAGATTATGACGATAGCGGGGTTGAGGGTTCCTTAGAATATTAAATTTCCTCAAGCAATCGGTTGACGATTCTCACCTGTATATGGTAAGATAAAACACGTTCCCTTAGCGGGAATCGTTGTTTGTGTTAACCAAGGATGAAAATCAGTAGGAGAGTGTAGACTATAAGTAACAAAGACGATTATCGAATAAATAAGCAAATTCGTGCCACAAAGGTTCGCCTGATCAACGAAAGCGGTGATAATGTTGGAGTCGTAAATTTGCGTGAAGCATTGGACCAGGCTGAAGCCGCAGGGCTTGATCTGGTTGAAGTTGCTCCCAACGCTGATCCACCGGTTGCCAGGATCATGAATTTTGGCAAATTCCTCTACGAGAAGGAAAAGAAGGAACGCGAAGCACGAAAAGCACAAACCAAGATTGAGATCAAAGAGATCCAATTACGCCCTAAAACAACGGATCACCATAAGAGTTTTAAGGTGCGGGATGCCCGGAGATGGCTTCAAAACGGGATGAAAGTGCGTGTGACCATTCGCTTCCGTGGACGAGAGATTACCTATCCCGAAATTGCTCTGGAAGACTTGCGAGAGATAGCTGAAGAATTGGCAGATGTTTCTGAAGTTGAACAAGCTCCACAGCTGGAAGGGCGATCGATGTTTATGATGCTTGCACCAGGGAAATAATTCTTCGATAATCATTTCATCAGGTTATTTATTAACATGGAGAAACCCTACGGCGATGGAAACATTTGCTGTAGGATTTTCGTGAAAGGAGTGTTGAATGCCACAAAAACAAAAAGATGGCAAATATAAATTGAAGACTCATAAGGCGACATCGAAACGGTTCAAGATGACAGGTTCCGGAACGATCTTGCGGACGAAAATCGGTAAAGGCCACTTACGCCGCCGTACGCCTGATCGGACCAAGCAGTTGTTTGAACGGATGATCCCGGTGAAGACCCGATCTCTTAAGAAGAAGGTCAAACGCTTGGCGCCCTATATGAGCAAGAAAGACTAATTTTATCGGACTAATTTTTATGGTTGCGGCTGTTGGGTGTTTGCAACAGGTGAAGATAAAGCTTCATCGGCGCCCAGGGGTTCGCAAAGGAGTGTGAAATGGCACGTGTAAAAGGTGGACCGCAAGGATATAAGCGGCACAAGAAGATCCTAAAGCTGAACAAAGGTTACTACGGTTCCAAAAGTAAACTTTTCCGACGGGCGAATGAGCAGTACCTGAAAAGTCAATGGTATGCTTATCGTGACCGCCGAAACCGCAAACGGGATCTGCGAAAATTATGGATTGCCCGGATCAATGCTGCCGCTCGGCTGAACGGCACAACCTACAGCAAGTTGATCCACGGTTTGAGGGAGACAAATATCAACATCAATCGAAAAATGCTCGCGGATCTGGCAGTCCGTGAACCAGAAGCCTTTACTGCAATTGTAGAAAAAGCGAAAAAATAGAAAATAATTCGCAAATTAAAATTTAAAAAACAAACCCCCAGATACAACAATCCTGGGGGTTTTGTTATTCTTCGTGATCAATCTCGTCTTAGATTGAATTTTTTCCGATTACGGAACCGGGTCACTTCCTGAAGGGATAGGTGGTGCGAAGCGCATCAGGCGGTTGTTCCTGGCATCAGCCACCCACACATTTCCGTCTGAATCCACTTCGATCCCACTGGCGATCCCGATTTCCGCAGGTCCGTCACCGAATCCTCCCCAGCCGAGAATGAAGTTTCCATCCAGGTCAAATACAAGCACTCGCCCCATGATTGGGTCTGCGACATAGGTGTTGTAATTCCTGTCAACAGCCACGAAGGGCTTATTATCCAGAGATTCACCGTACCAGGCATCGATATCCCAGGTGATATGGGTAGGATAAGATAGGCTGTCCCCCTGGGACAACAGGATCTGGATGCGCTTATTCCAGGTATCCGCCACATACACACGCCCCTGGTCATCCACGCTGATTCCGACAGGTTCATCAAATTGAGCCACGCCCATGCCTGCTCCACCAAAAGCGCTCAAATCATTCCCCTGGTCGTCAAAGACAACCACACGCTTGTTGCCGGTATCGGTGACGAAGACCCTGCCTTCGCTATCAACTGCCACGTCGCGCGGACCCCAGAAGTGAACTGGAGATTCTGCTGCGCCAAACAATCCCCACATGGTCACGAATTCGCCGTCGGGAGAGAATTTCTGAATGCGGTTGTTCCATGTATCCGCCACAAAAACCGACCCATCGGGGGCGACAGCTACGCCCCAGGGTTCGTTGAAAGCGCCTGGAGGAGCAGCGACATTGGTGTTGTAATCTGTTGCACCAAATTCACCCCACGTGTGAAGCAAATTACCCTCAGAGTCGAGATGCAGAATGCGGTGGTTGAGAGAATCGGCTATGTAGAGTGTGCCATCTTGTGCAATGGCGATATCGCGGGGTGACTTGAGCTGGTATTCCTCGTTGCCCGTGATGATCCAGTTCGCTTCCAATTCGATAGTGTTTGCCTCGTAGGGATCTACGGAAGGCTCAAGTGTGATGGGTGCAGCACCGTATTCCCAAATTTGGGAGACGATATCCTTACGAATATACATCTGGAAGGAATCTGATGGCTGCCAGTTTTCAAGGGTAAGGGTGTTGATATTTGCTAGCCTGGCATAGGGTTCATAGTTGCGGTTAAACCAGATCTCCCACAAGGCGCCCCGCATCCCAGGGTTGGAAAGTGCATTCCAGGCTCTTTGGAAGGTCAGGTTGTAGTATGCCTGGGACGGCCACCACAGACGATGATAGTCATATTTGATATAATCGTTACCCACCACAGGTTCAATCAAGCCGTAATTGCCGCTGCCGACCAGGATGATCGGGGCATCACGCAAGTCACGGGTTGGGTTTTCTGAATACCAGACTTTATTGGGGTAATCCCTGAAATACCACCAGTATGGGTAGAGAAGATCGCTGTCATAGGCAACTTTGACATCTTTGCCCCCTGTCAGGCGCTGGCTGATTTCTTCGACCTGCTCGAGCACATCCTTTGGATCTCGGGCAGAGTGTGCGTAAACAAGGAACTCCTTGGCAGTGTCATAAAGGACAAAGTTGGCGCGATAAGCGGTTCGGATGGTGACCATCGAAAGGAGGGTAATAAAAAGGATCAGGCCTAGTTTCGTGATCTGTTTTAGAGACCATTCCTTCATGAGAAAAACCAGGCAGGTGCCTGATGCGAGCATGCCAATCAACGCCAGGAAGAACGTACTGGTCGCATTTAATTGTGCCAATTCCTTCCCTTGGAAGGGTGGGTTTGGACCCACCAGCACGCCAAAGGTGCGGAAGGTCGTCAGAAGGAAAAGCCCTCCAAGGATCACCAGCAACCAGCCCCGATGATGCTTAAAGTAAGCCCAATCAAAGGATTCAATCAGGCGTCCAAAACTCCAGCCGCTGGTCAGGATCATAGGGAGGGTAATGTGCGTGGTCAGCCAGGGCATACGTTCCCCGGCAAAACTGAATGCAATCAGGCTCATCACTGACCAGTAGAGGAGCAGTGCCAGAACGGGCGGTTTGCGGAGTTCACCTTCGTTATCCACGATGCGGGGTGGTCTATCCGGCAGAGACTGGTCATCTGTGCTTAATGCTTCCAGGATATCTTGTTCGATTTCTTCATCGGCTGCAAGGGAGATCATGCTTTCCAGATTCAATTGTGGTTGATCCGCCTCTTCAAATATTTCGTCTTCCTGGGCTTGTTCATTCTTTCGTTTCAGGCTGCGACTGAGCAACGGGATGCTCATTAAAGCAGCCAGGATCGTCCCAAAGGCAGGCAAAAATTCGTATATAGGAATCTGTACCAGTGCATAATAATAAAGGGGTTGCGTGCCGCGAGTCACACCCTGCTGTGCGATCCAGTAGCCGAGAGCACCCATCAAACCAGCCGCAAAACCGCTGCCCTGGGTGAAGAGGGTGGTGTAAAAGACTGCGAAAATACCCCAAAAAATACCAATATTGAGCGACCAGACTTTCCAATTCCACCATAAACCCACCAGGAGCGAAATGATGAAAAGGGGGACAATGAAAAGCACAGACCTGAGAATGCCCTGGGTAGAGTAATCCAGGGGATTAAACCCGAGGATATCCATAGGAAGCGCTGCCAGGAGGGGCAGGACAATGGTTCCCTGCAGGATGAGCAGATCAAAGGCGCGCTCATCGCGAATACCGTGCCAGCCAATCCCTTTGATCAGAATGTAGGCAGCAGCAAACAGCCCAACCAGCAATCCGAGAACCAATCCACCGATCAGGAGTCGGGTTGAGGCGGGTAAGTCGCTGATCATGATGCCGATACCTTCATCACCTTCTACAGACGGGGCATTGCTGAGTGCATTGTAACTTACACCAAAAGCAGCTAAACCGACAACCAATACCACAGCCGTGATGATTAGGAAGGTCATGCGTAAATCTGGTCTAAGCCACTGTTTATTGATCAGTTGTGCAACAAAAACCACGGCTAAAAAGATCAACAACTCAGCAGTGAATATGTAAGAGGTTGCTTTATCGGTAAAGTGGAGGGCTGTAATAACCGTAATAAAGAGCAGGGTCCGTTTCCGTCCAAATTGGAGATAGCGCAGAACACCCCAGATAAGTGCCAGACCCCAAAAGACGATATAGATCTCATTACGGGTGTAGCGGCTGTAAAAGGAAATGAACGGGGAGATTGTAAACAAGATTCCAGCGATGAGAGCGCCAGGACGACCCAGATAGTCTTTGAATGCAAAAATGGCAAACAGGATCACACCAATTCCAAATATGGCATCGGGAATACGGGCGGAAAAATCATTATCGCCAAACAGGGTGTAGCTTAAGGCAATCAGGTGAAATTGGAGGGGGCCATGGGTGACAGGGTCGTAATGGTATCCCCCCCCCGTGTAAAAGGTATAGGCTGGAACGACATGGTTGACCTCATCATGACTCATCACACGCTCTCCAAGCATGATGAATCGGCTCAGAACTGCAGCGATCAGGATGATTGAGACGATCAAATGGTATATCGAAAAATGAGGCCAAAACGGGAAGACAGGTCGATCCAACCAGGTATTAATTTTTGAGGTAGGTGTCATGGTCATTATTTTTACACAGGTTAGAAGTTCGGAGTAACCAAATTCAATAGATTTTAGAACTATACTTTAATCTTGAGGTCCTGACAAGGCACAGGATGCTAAGGTCATTAGGTCAAGCACAATCCTGGAATTAAGGTAGAATCAAAATCATCATCATGAAACAAAAATTGATCATTGTGTTGACGATTTGCCTGTTGGGATTAACCGCATGTGGTGCAAGAAACACCCCCACAGCACTGCCGACCCTGGATGCGACTGTTTTGAACCAAACAGCCATCTATCAGGTGACGCTTGCAGCTACATTGGTATACACTCCAATTCCAACGCAAACACTGCCCCCACCAACCACATGGACACCGATCCCAACAATTGATCGGACACGTCCTCCCATCCAAACCCCAACGCCTGACATCCCCTGTGATATGGCAGCCGCTGGACATCCGATAGATGTAACCATTCCAGATGGCATGATGATGGAACCCGGAGAGAGTTTTTCGAAAACTTGGCGTTTGGAAAATGTTGGATCCTGCACCTGGACTCGTCTTTACGCGCTTACATTTTTTTCTGGCAACAGCATGAATGCGATTCAAGTCAATCCGCTTCTCCAGCCAATCCAACCGGGCGGCGTTATAGATGTGACAGTCAACATGGAAGCCCCTTTAGATCCCGGGATTTATCAAAGCAATTGGATGCTGAGCAACGAGGTGGGGGAGCTCTTTGGTATTGGTCCCAATGGAGACGCACCCTTTTGGGTGAAGATTGAGGTTGTTCCTTCCGTTACAGCTACACCGCAGTTGACACCCACCCCGACCAGTACGCCGGTGGTTTATAAGACTGGTGATGCAGTCGTTCAAAACAGCAACCAATTTGACCTGGATAGTGGAACGATCAATCCGGATGATGTGACTGAAACTGATTTTGTCTATCAGAAGGGAAGTGATCCTGCCCATATCTTGATGACGATGAATGGCACCCAATGGGTGGTTTATGGCAATCAAGAACCGACTTATGGCGCTTGTGTTCAATCGCAACTTTCAGGAAATGCAATAAGCTTTACCGAGATTACGGAGGAAATCTATGTATGTTATCGGACATCAGATGCCCTGCCAGGCTGGCTGAAAATCAAAGCCATTGAAGGTGAAGGCCTTTCGATCTCCTTCCTTACGTGGTCAAAACCCTAGTTTTTTCAATCTGATACAACTGTATCAAAATTTTGTATTTCATTTCAATGCGCTCATGATCCTCAGAATTTCACAATCTATGAGGATGTGTTTTGAGAATGCGTCAATTCTGATTTTTTCTCAGGGTGATCTAAATAATTAAAACAAACTCCGGATAATGAGCATGAATCCGAAGATGATCATCGGGATCCCAATGATCGCGCCAATCACGGTCACGGTCAGGACAACGCCAACAATCATCAAAACCAGACCCAATATGGCTCCCACAAGGCGTCCGGTAACCTCAATGATCCAAACGACCAGGCGCCAGATCAGCCAGAAGGGATAAAGTATCCAGGGGATGTTTCTTTTCTTATGTTCTGTCATTTGTGCCTCCATTGATATATACGTTGGTATCCCTCAAAAGTTGCAATCCGGTATGAAAACGAGGTAATGATTGTTTTGGGCGTATGGATCCCTTACGACTGTTTTGATATGAGAATCTGACATGTGGGTCAAGACATTTGAATAAATGATCTTAACATCTCCGCACGATGTGGTATAATTTTCGTCGCTTGAAAAACTGAAAAGCTGTTGATCAGGCCATGGAGAGATAGCATAGTCCGGCCTAATGCGCGCGCCTGGAGAGCGCGTGTACCCTTTGGGTACCGTGGGTTCGAATCCCACTCTCTCCGCCTCAAGAATAAACCGCCCAGTAGCATTTGGGCGGTTGTGTTTTTAATGCGAGTACCGATGGGTATTGCCAGGTTCGAACAATCAAAGGTTTAGATATCTCACCCTCTCCATTAAACTGTAATTAACCCGGATTCATTAACTGGGTGTTTTGTTTTCTTGTGCGTGGTCCGAGACATCAACCTAAAATCCTATGAATTTCTATTGAAAAATGCTAAAATCTAATAGGATCATCTTATCAATCTACATTTTTCCTTGGTCTTCGAATTTACTCCCTTATTGGCGAAAAATAATAATATATCCATGTAAAGGTTGTGTTGTTATAAGTGCATCAGTCCTATCTCAAGATGAAATTACGAAGGAAAGCCTATCGTCATATTAATAAATCCAGACAGCCTTCGCCTTAGGAATTGATCGCTGTAACTTTCAGAATTTCTATCAAAATACTTGTTCAGGAAAGGAGAACGAACTTGATGGATGAAATTGTTGTTGAAGTAAACGATTTAATCAAGATTTACGGTGATGTTACAGCCCTGGATAAAGTCAATTTTGATGTTAGACAGGGGGAAATCTATGGAATATTAGGACCAAATGGTGCTGGGAAGACAAGCACCCTGGAGTGCCTGGAAGGATTGCGCGAGCCAGATAGCGGATCCTTGCAGGTGGCTGGGATTAACCCCACAAGTGATTTCCGTAAGCTAAGAAATATCATTGGTGTTCAGCTTCAATCAGCTGGGTTGCCAGAAAGTATCACCCCGGATGAGGCACTGAGGATCTTTAGTGCGTATCATGGCGTTGAATCACGCCTTGATCTACTTGATCGGTTTGGCTTATCTGAGAAACGGCACGCTCAATATTTTGAGCTTTCTGCAGGACAGCAACGGCGGCTGACCCTCGCTTTGGCTTTGGCGCACGATCCACAAATCATTTTTATGGATGAACCTACTGCAGGTTTGGATGTTGCTACTCGCATAGAACTGCATGACATAATGCGTGAACTGAAAATGGATGGGAGAACAATCATTCTGGCAACGCATGACATGGCTGAAGCTGAGCAAATGGCAGATCGTGTCGCTATCTTATTACAAGGGAAAATCGTCAAAATTGGGACGCCGATGGATATAACCGCTACAGGTGCTGGATTGACTAAGATTTCTGTACGGACCCAAAATAACTCCTTATCAGGGATGAATATTCCAGAGGTGAAAGGGCAAACCTTAAAGGATGAATATTATATTTACTTTAGCTCAAATATTGGGACATCGATTTCCGCAATCATTTCCCACATTGAAACAAATAAAGATTTGCTCATTGATCTACGCGTACAACGTCCATCCCTGGAAGATCGTTTTCTTGAGATCACGGGAAAAGAGGTTCAATCATGAAAGCTTTTCTAAATCACTTCTCATTTGAATTTCGAACCGGCATTCGCAATAAAAACCTCCTTTTATTGAATTATCTATTCCCTTTAGGTTTCTATTTGATGATGGGATTTATCATGCCTTCGATCTACCCACCCTTTAGGGAAAATATGATTCCAGCATTCGTCATTTTTGCTGTATTGTCAGCAACGTTACTGGCTATTCCAATCCCCCTGGTTGATGCCCGTGAAAATGGCATTTTTCGGAGTTACAAGATCAATGGTATCCCAGCAGCCTCAATTTTACTCATCCCGGTATTGACAACCTTTTTTCACCTGATGATTCTTACCGCAATAATAACAATTACTGCCCCATTATTGTTTGATGCGCCTTTGCCAATTGACTGGCTGACCTATATTTTAATTATTTTGGCATTGGTTTTTGCCTGTTCGGCGATCAGCATTTTAATTGGCGTTATATCTAAAAGTTCGAACGTCACCGTGCTTTGGTCGCAATTAATTTTTGTCCCTTCAATGCTCCTGGGAGGGTTAATGATCCCCCTTAGTATGATGCCAGATTTTGCTCAAAGAATCGCCCGGCTGTTACCAGCATCCCACGCCATGAATGCATTTGATGGATTGGCGATGGGAAAAGTTGCCACTTTTTCGCCATGGGGATCCGTTATTGTTTTGATTTCAAGTGGATTAATCGCATTTTGCCTCGCTCTTTTGTTGTTCAGTTGGGATAGCCACAATTCAACCCGTCGTGGGCATCCCCTGTTAGCACTTCTGGCGTTGCTGCCTTATGTGCTTGGTGCGCTGCTGTTTTAAAAATACAATTATTTGAATGCTTTTTGTGAGAATTGCCATTAGGGATTTTTTAATGAGGTTCAGCTTACATTCCATATCTGTGTGTTTGAACCCACAACTGTTGGAAATGTTCCTGCAAAAGAACGGCTAATCTTATTAATAACTTGATTTCCGAGTTCTACAGAATCAAATTGATCACTGTGTGAAGGTATCGCTTTACGAAACTTTAATGCAGTGAAGTTTGGTACATTCGCAACAGGTTCCATTCGACATTAGGTTATCTAAGTCCATTGGAGTTTGAAATAAAGGAGGCTTGTGTTCACTAAACAGTTGCCACCCCAGAAATCTGTATTTACGGCAAAGATCGAGGAGGCTTACAATGGCGGTGCTTATGTGACCGTCCCCTTTGATGTTGAGAAAGCCTTTGGCAAGAAACGCGTGAAGGTGAAGGCGACCATTGCTGGCATTACCTATCGCGGTCTTCTAACGCGAATGGGGACGGAAGATCATATCTTAATCATTCTTAAAGAAATTCGCGAGAAAGCAAGCGTTACCTTCGGTGATGAAATTGAGATTGTGGTCGAGGAGGATAATGAACCGAGGGAGGTTATTATCCCAGAGGATGTCACTCATGCGCTGAAAGACCACCATGATGCTGAGGTGTTCTTCGAAAAGCTCTCCTATTCCCACAAAAGGGAATACATGAAATGGATCGAGAATGCTAAAAGGGAGGAAACTCGTCAAGGGAGGATTTTAAAAATGATCGAGCTGCTCCAAAAGGGGAAGAAAAGTCGCTATATTTGACTGAAAATGAATCTTGCCCAATTAACCTAACAAAATTTCCTGACATACAATTAATGAGGTGTGACAATGAAAGCTGTTTCAAAAATCCCTAAAACCGTTGAGGACTACATCGTAAGTTTTCCAGCGGAAGTCCAGGATATCCTACAGCACATTCGATCGATCATTCGTGAAATCGTTCCAGATGCAGAAGAAGTGATCTCATACCAAATGCCGACTTATCGTTTGAATGGTAATTTGGTTCATTTTGCAGCCTTCAAAAACCACATCGGTTTTTATCCCACTCCGAGCGGGGTTGAAGCTTTCCAGGATGAGCTAATCCCATATCAGCATGCCAAGGGATCGATTCGATTTCCGCTTGATCGACCGATACCGTACGACCTGATCAGTCGTATCGTGATGTTTCGAGCAAAGGAAAACCAGGAAAAAGCACGTGGGAAATAACCAAGTCTCACAATTTGAGTAGGGTACGTATGGTTGCGGAGCAACCTACGTGACAATTTAAAATCACGCAAAGCACCATTTTAGCGAGCACGAAGAGCGTGAGGTTCTTATCTTCAGCGTCTGAGATTGCTTCGTCGTCCCTTCGGGACTTTCTCGCAATGACAATAGCAGCGGCCACGTATGGTTACGAAGCAACCTACGAGACAATTTAAAATCTCGCGAAGCACCTTTTTAGCGAGCACGAAAAGCATGAGGTTCTGATCTTCAACGTCTGAGATTGCCTCGTCGTCCCTTCGGGACTTTCTCGCAATGACAATGGATGGATTACGTATGGTTCCGGGGCAACCATCCGTAATCTATTTATTTCCGTTTATGCCGGCTGCATTTCAAACTGGCTGTAATAAAGCTCAGCATAGAAACCATTCTTGTTCAGTAAGGTTTCATGATTCCCCTGTTCAACGATATCACCATCACGCATCACCAGGATCAGGTCAGCATTTCGGATGGTTGAAAGCCGGTGGGCAATGATGAAGCTGGTACGTCCATGCATCAGGCGGTCCATTGCTTGTTGAATTAAGATTTCTGTACGGGTATCCACCGAACTTGTGGCTTCATCCAGGATCAGGATAGGCGGATCAGCCAGGACTGCCCTTGCAATGGTGATGAGCTGTTTTTGTCCAGAAGATATGTTCGTAGCTTCTTCATTCAGCACCATGGAATAGCCGCCGGGCAGGGTTCGGATAAAGTGATTGACATGAGCAGTGGTTGCTGCCTGACAAATTTCATCTTCTGTTGCATCCTCACGACCATAACGGATGTTGTCAGCAATGGTGCCATTATAAAGCCATGTATCCTGCAAAACCATGGCGAACATACGGCGCAGATCGCTGCGTTTGAATGCCTTGATATTGTGCCCATCCACGCGGATTGTGCCTTCATCAACATCATAAAAACGCATCAAGAGTTTAACCAGCGTTGTTTTACCTGCGCCGGTTGGTCCAACAATAGCGATTTTTTGACCTGGTTCAGCCTTGAAGGAGAAATCCTTGATGATGACCTCTTCAGGATTGTAGCCAAAACGAACATTTTGAAATTCGACCCTTCCCTCAACCTCTTCAATTTCTACTGAATCAGCTGTGTCTGGAATTTCTTCTGTTTCATTCAAAAACTCAAAGACTCTTTCGGCGGCTGCGGCAGTTTGCTGAAGGACATTTGAGATATTGGCAATATTCTGGAGAGGCATATTAAAAGAACGTACATACTGGATGAAGGCCTGGATGTTGCCCACTGTAATCCTTTGGCGGATAACCAGGTAACCACCCAGGATTGCGACTGCGACATAGCCGAGGTTGGTAATAAGGCGCATCACAGGCATCATCGTATGTGAAAGGAATTGCGCAAGCCAGGCTGACTGATACAACGTATCATTGAGGCTGTTAAACTTCCTGATCGACTCCGCTTCTGCATTAAAGGCTTTGATCACAATATGACCACCAAACATCTCTTCCACATGACCGTTGACATGTCCGAGATAAGCCTGCTGTTGTTTGAAGTATTTCTGAGAGTATTGAACAATTAACCTAATTGCTAGTAAGGAAAGCGGAACAGTCAGCAGGGCAATCAAGGTCATGGTCCAGCTAATCGTGAGCATCATGATCAGAACACCGATCACAGTTGTGGTGGAGGTGATGATCTGTGCCATGCTCTGGTTGAGTGTTTGACTGACAGTATCCACATCATTGGTAACCCTTGAAAGGACTTCTCCCTGACTTACCCGGTCAAAAAATTGGAGCGGAAGCCGGTTGATCTTTGCTGCAATATCTTGGCGGAGGCGATAGGTAATGTCCATAGAGACGCCGGACATCATGTAGCCCTGGAGGAACGAGAGAAAAGCTGAAATCACGTACAGGATCAGAACGCGGATCAGGATGGCAGAAATCGCTGCAAAGTCAATGCCAGTGCCATTTCCGTTTAACTTGCCAATAACACCCTCGTAAATGATGGTTGTTGCCTGCCCTAGTATTTTTGGACCTACGATTGAAAATACCGTCGATGCAGCAGCAAGGACAAAGGACAACAGGATCAGCCATTTGTATTTTCCCAAGAAATCGATCAATTGCTTCATGGTTCCTTTGAAATCTCGGGCTTTTTCTCCTGGCATCATTGCCATAGGTCCGCCGCCTCGCCTCATTCTTACGGGGGGTTTGGTCTGAGGTTGGGGTTTTTCATTCTGTGAGTTTGTTTTTTGATGATTGTTGCTCATGCCAGTTCCTCCAAACTCAATTGTGACGTGGCGATTTCTTGATAAGTTTTGCAGGTTTTCATCAACTCGTGATGTTTACCCTTACCGACAATTTCTCCATCATCCAATACGATGATCTGATCGGCTGTTATCACGGTAGCGACGCGTTGGGTAACCAGCAATACCGTGCTGTCGCCAGTTTTTTCTTTGAGTGCTTTTCGTAAAGTGGCATCGGTTTTAAAATCCAATGCAGAAAAGCTGTCATCAAAAATGAAGATTGGCGGCTTTTTCACCAAAGACCTGGCAATGCTCAAACGCTGTTTCTGACCGCCGGACACATTGGACCCATTCTGGGCGATTTCTGCCTGTAATCCCTGGGGATCGTCAAAGACGAAATCACTTGCCTGGGCAATTTCGATGGACTGACGCAATGTCTCATCTGTGGCGTCCTGATCTGCCAATCGCAAATTTGATTCGATGGTTCCCATAAATAAGACACCGCGTTGGGGCGTGTAGCCAATTCTTTCTCGCAAATCATGCTGAGTGACTTCGCGTACATCGACATCGTCAACCAACACTTCGCCCTGGTTGACATCGAAAAAGCGAGGGATGAGGTTGACCACGGTAGATTTACCGCATCCTGTTGAACCAATAATTGCGGTTATCTCTCCAGGATTGGTGGTAAAAGAGATATCCTTGAGGACATACTCCTCAGCATCAGGGTAGCGGAAGAATACATTTTTAAATTCAATTTTGCCCTCGAAAGGTTCCTGAAAGGATTTTGGCTCTTCAGGATCTTTGATCACGTTTTCGGTCTCAAGGACTTCAGCAATTCGGTCACCTGAAACAAATGAACGCGGCAAGAAAATGAACAGCATGGATACGTGCAAGAATGAAAACAGGATATGCATCCCATATTGCAGGAATGCCATCATATCACCGACCTGGAGGGTGGATTGCGCGATCTGTTGCGCACCTACCCAAATGATCAACACCTGTAAGCCATTCATTACAAAGGACATAATTGGCATCATTGTAGCCATCAAGCGGTTAATGAAAAGTCCAACATCAACCAGTTCACGATTTGCCTGGTCGAACCGCTCTTCCTCGAATTTTTGCTTGTTGAAGGCGCGGATGACCATCATACCGGAGAGATTCTCCCGGGTGACGAGGTTGAGGCGATCGATCAGCTTTTGAATGATCTTGAATTTTGGCGTGGCAATGAAAAAGATGATCACAATTAACAATAATAAAAGGCTGACAGCAAGTGCGATGATCCACCACATATTGGGGCTTTTATCGATTGCACGGATGATACTGCCAATGCCCATCAGGGGCGCGAAAAAAGCCATCCGGTTGATCATGAAAACCACTTGCTGGATTTGCGTGACGTCGTTGGTAGCCCTTGTGATCAGGGAAGCCGTGGAAAAATTATTGTATTCCTGGCTGGAGAATGACTCGACTTTTTTGAACACATCTCTGCGGATATCTCGGGCGACGCCTGCTGATGTTCTGGATGCCAGGAAATTAACAGTGATGCTGAGTGCGCTTGCTGCCAGTGTTAACAGGATCATCACACCGCCAACCCGCAGGATGTAATCGGTCTGGATCTTCCCTAAATCCATTCCAAGTGATAGATACTCAGCTTTAACTGCGGCAGCCGTCACCTGTTGTATTTGGGTGTCTGTTAACTGATCCAGCTGCTGGGTGATTTGACTCCTGATTTGTTCCAATTGACTTTCAGACACCATCGTTAATAACGGGAAAATGTCTGAACCTTCTGGCATTTGGGATGGATCAATGGGCATCTCTCCAAATATTTGTGATGCCTGATCCGGATTTTCCCGCATCTGGGTTATACCGGATAAAATCACCCAACCCTTGGAAAAGATCGGTTCAAGGCGATCCAAATCATGCTTTGATAATTGCTTAAGGACGTAGATCGGCTCATCTTCCACTGCAGGATAAGTTTCAACCAGGTCTGTGTACGCTGGTGAGTCTTGATCAATGGGGTCAAAGGCATTAAATACGATATCTTGTTCCTGTTCCTCGAAGAATATTGCCATTTTGTCCAGCTCAGATTTGCGAATTGCTCTTGGAACAGCACTATCAATCCCGTTTTGCTGGATGCCAATGTTCACAATCCGTGAGAGATAGTCAGGAAGTGCCAAATCGGCATTTGCCAACAGGAACAGCAATCCAATGCTCGCAATGAAAAAGAAGAGGTAGGGTTTAATGTATTTAATCAGCTTGAGCATGTATCAATTCTTTCTTGGTCATTTAAATGACTGCATAAATTTTTATCGATGTGAAATTGTGACATTACGATCGATTGGGTTCTTCTTAAAATCATCATTTCATGCCATTTATTCGTGATGACAATTCTTTGATTGCCTCGTAGAGTCCTTTGTTGTGATCAGTGTTTGGGTGCGTTCGTTCATAATTTGTAATAATGGTAAAAGCTGTTCTTTCTCATTTTGTGTGAATAGATCAGCAAGGTCCTCAACCCAGGCATGCCGAGCGTGAATGCTTTTCATGACAGAAAGCAAACCCTGTTCGGTCAATGTGATCAGTTTGACGCGCCTGTCTTCTGCGCTTGTCGTCCGAAGAATATAACCCGCATCAATTAATTGGTTGAGGAGTTGGCTGACAGCTGCCATTGTGATCCCGAGGTGATCAGCCAGGTCATTGACCGGACTTGGGCTGTGATAGTACAGGCGAAATAGGGTATTCACCTGTGAGAGTGAAAGAGAACTCTGCCGATTGTGGCGGATAAAAGCCTGCATCGAGCGGTGGGTTGATGTTTCAATCAGTTCCCTCAGCGTATTAAGGAATAGATCTCCGTTTGACAAGGTTAACCTCACTTAATAGTTAAACGGGCTTAAATATATACCCTGGAACAGGGATTGTCAAGAGCGATTTTTAATGAGAATTGAAGAGAAAATAAAAAACAACAGTGACCTCACCATGATTTGGAAATCACTGTTGTTGTATGTATTTGAATATTACAGGTTACGGTCGGCGTCCGTTCCCGCGAGAGCCCCTCGTGTTTCCGCTGCTAATAATTACGTTGTAATCTGTTTCATCCATGTATTGCGGTTCGTAGACCTCACCTGTCTGTCGCTCGAGTGTTGATGTGAATGCCCGCAGATGATTTTCAGATCCCCTCAAAAGATTTTCATAGACCCGGCGAATGGATGGTTCTTCGACCACTTCCAGGTTTTCCTCAAGGTCGAGGATGTCGATTTCTTCAATCGCTGCACCCACTTTGAGGCCTTTACCCAGTGATTGAGCGCCGCGTTGGGTCAATTCATCATAAAGCGCCTGTAAATCCGCATTAACAAAGACACCCGCTGGTGAAGTATCCGCCGGGTCTGGGATCGCAAACATATTGAGGAGGTTTTTTACTGCTCCTGTATGGGTTTGTTCGCTGCCCGCGATATTCTGAAATAGGGGCAATCCCCACAGATCGTAAAGCGCCAGGTAGACATCATGCGCTAGTTTTTCCTCTTCGCGCATAAAGATCAGACTACCGACCTCTACATCCGTTAAACCGACGATCCCGATGGCGGCATCATCAGCTTCTTCAGTGGGTACAATGGTCTCAGGTTGCGGTTCGGTTGTGCTTTCGATTAATTCTGTTTCTACAGGTTCAATTACAGCCTCTTCTTGAGAAACTTGACTTGTGTCTGAGGTTGTGAAAATGGAGTCTATGGTGCAGGAACTAAGGAAAATTGTGCTTAAAAGGATCATGGTGATGATAAAAATGTTTTGTTTATTCATAGCTTTCTCCTTGCTTCTTCTTCGTTAGTGAGCTTTCAGAACGTTTATCATTATCCAATATGCCTGTGAATTATTTGTGAATGTTTTATGAAGGAGAGATGGAATTTTTGTTATACAATTCCTTTCTATTATTTGTTTCCCGAGTTATGAATAGTGGTATGATAATTACTTGAATAAGCAACTGCTATATTCCTTGATCATGAATAAATAATGCATTTTTGGAAAAATCTAAATAATTAAATTTTCGCTTCTTTACCTATGAAGGGGTAAAAAGCCTTTCTTTAAATATTCATTTTGTTTGTGTCAATCATAGGAGCGCGCATGATCGGATTAATTCAAATCTTAGGTGGACTGGCATTATTCCTTTATGGCATTCAGATGCTCACAGCTGGCATCGAAAAGCTGGCAGGTGACCAGATCCAATTATGGCTGGATCGTGTCACGAACAATCGATTTAAGAGTGCAGCTTTTGGGGCGATTGCAACTGCACTGGTCCAGAGCAGCAGTCTGTTGATGGTGACCATGATTGGTCTGATCAATGCCAATATAATGTCGGTAGAGCAAGCTATTGGTGTGATGTTGGGGCAGGAAATTGGCACCACCATGACGGGTCAGCTTGTTGCCTTTGATATTGGTGATTACCGTTTGATCCTGGTTGTGATTGGCCTTGTATTTATGGAATTCTTCCCAAAGCGCGATTGGAAGAAATACGGTGAAATCTTTTTAGGCATTGGGATTTTGTTCATTGGGATGGGATTTATGTCCAGCGCGTTGGGTTCGCTTGTCGTAATCCCCTGGGTGAAAAATGGCATTATTTTATTATGCCAGAATGTGTGGTTGGGGATCCTGACAGGTGCAGTACTGACCGCAATCACTCAAAGCAGTTCAGCTGTGACGAGCCTTGTAATTGCCATGGGGATCAGCGGTGTGATCTCTCTGCAAGGGGCGATTGGGATCATTCTTGGTGCCAATATTGGCACATGTATCACTGGTCTGATCGCTTCACTACGCCTTTCACCCACAGCGCGGCAGGCTTCACTGGCACAAATCATCATCAACATTTCCGGTGTGCTTGTTTTCCTGCCGTTCATTAATCCTTTTGCTGATCTTGTCCAGCATACTGCAACCTCGCTGCCGCGCCAGATTGCAAATGCCCATACCATTTTCAATGTTGCAGTCAGCCTTCTATTATTTCCCTTTATCAATCAAATTGCAGGCGCTGTGAAAAAGTTTTCACCTGTCAAACCAGAGAAATTAAAGAAACGTGTAACGCTTTATATTGATGAAAAGCAATTTGCTGTGCCTTCCGTTGCCATCAATCAAGCCAGGCGTGAATTTTTCCGATTGGGGGAGATCACATCAGAAATGATCACACTTAGCTGCCAGGCGCTGATTTCGAAAAATGTGACCGATGCAGAACGGGTGATCCAGATGGAAGATGAGATCGTTGATGCCATAACGGACGAATTGGAAAACTTCCTGATGGACTTGATGGAAGGCGATCTGAGTTATTTTCAACAAAGGCGGACATTCCAGGTCAAGAGTTTGCTTGTAGACCTTGAACGCGTCGGGGATATGGCTGAAGATATCGCCCAGTATGCACAGGATCGGGCGATGACTGAAATACCTTTTTCTGAGGAAGCGACAAAGGAATTTGAGATGCTCTGGCGGCATGTCCATAACACCTACAATCAATCCTTGATTGCGTTTCGGGATAATGACCGCTCTCTGGCTGAAAAAGTATGTGAGGTTGAGAGTGAATTTGACACAATGTACCTGGAAGCCCGGCAGCGCCACATCCAGCGGCTGGAAGAGGGTACCTGTAGAGCAAGAGCGGATGTCATATTTACCGAAACCCTGCGTTTGCTAGAGCGGATCAGCGACCACGCGGATAACCTTGCAGTGAGTGTGATCAGAAATTAGGGTATCCTTTCCCAAAAGCTGATCACTCACGCTTTTTGAACAGAGGATCATTTTGGGGCAATATCTCTTGATTAGTAAGATAATGGTAATTATTAATGAAGATTTTTAGCTAGATATTAATCTCAAAACGCTGGTTAGAATAAGGACAAATTGGATCGCATTCAAGAAAAATAAAAAGGGTGGGCTGCACGAGCCCACCCTTTTTCCATGTTCTATTTACTGCCTAAATTCATCTTTCCTATCTGAATATCAACGGCAAGAAGACCGTGCTTCCTTCATCAACCTTTTCTGTAACGGTTACTGTCAAATTGAAGGTGTTACTGTCCAGCCCGCCATCATTGACCTTGACACGTACAGTCAGGATACCAGTAAAACCTGCGACAGGCGTGATGGTGTTGCCAGATAAGGTGTAGTTTGTGCCGGGCAACACCGTCAGGCTGAAGCCAGTTGGGTAGGTGTTATCCACATCTGTGACCACCAGGTGCGAAAGTTCGATCAGAAGGGCAGTTTCTTCAGGCGTGGTAAGGGTGCCGTTCTGTGAAATGATCACCGGGGCATCGTTGACGGGCTGAATGGTGACATTGACCTTGATCGTGTCCGTGCCGCCATTCCCATCGCTGACTTTGACGATAAAGTTGTCGGAGCCTGAATAATTGAGAGTGGGTGTATAGTTCACAGAAATCGAGGTTCCTGAGCCGATGATAGAGGCTGTCCCGTGTGCTGCCAGTGTTGAAATACTCCAGGTTAGCGGATCCTCATCTGCGTCGGATGCTGTCAGGGTCAAACTGAAGGGTGTGGGATCGCTGTCTTCCGACATGGTCACGGATTGCGGATCGCTTTCGGTGATGACCGGCGGATTATTGGCAGCAGCATTGACTGAGAATGTGGCATCGTCGCTATCATATGCACCTCCTGGATCGGTGGCTGTGAAGGTGATCGTTTCTGATCCGCTCCAACCTGCCGGGATTGTGATGCTTGCCACGCGATCAACGATGCTAACAGTCAGACTTGAACTACCGGCGTGTGTCCATACCATCGTATTGACGGCGTGGTCGACATCGGTGACGTAATCATCCAGTGTGATCGTGCTGAAGGTCTCGCCTTCAAGGATGTCCTGGTCAGGAATATCACCCACTACAGGTGGATCGTTGACCGGGGTCACCGTTACGGTCAGGTCGTAGATATTGCTGTCTGCTGCGCCGTCATTGACCTTCACTGGGACGGTCAGAGTACCACTGTAATCTTGGGCGGGTGTGATCGTGTCGCCTAACAAGGTGTAATCGATCCCTGACAACACGGACAGGTCGAAATCAGCCGGGTAAGAATCATCCGGATCGGTGACCGTCAGGTTTGTCAATGTGATCAGCAGCGGTGTATCTTCTGTTGTGGACAGAGCAGTCTGTCCTGTGATCACAGGAGGATCATTGACCGGGGTGACGGAAACCGACAGGTTGAACGTGTTGCTGTCATTTGCCCCGTCGTTAACCTTCACCGGGACTGTCAGGGTGCCGTTGAAATCGACTGCCGGAGTGATGGTGTTGCCTGAGCGAGAATAGTTTGTCCCATCCAAAACGGAAAGGGTAAAATCATCCGGGTAGGTGCTGTCACCATCGGTGACAATTAGGTTATCCAGTGTTATCTCAAGGCTGGTTTCTTCTGGCGTGCTGAGCGGGTCTTGCCCGGTGATGATTGGGGATTCCACACAGGGCTCCCAGTAGATTTGCGTGACATTGTCGTATTCGTCGTAATGATTAACATAGCCATAGGTATCAGCAGTTATGTCTGCTGTAGAAGTGAAATCAACCTGCCAGATGCCATCGGCATCAACGGTTGTAGTGAGATTATATAGCTGGGTGTACATCCCGTTATAGACATAGGCAGAGATATCCAACGCAAGCAGTGGCTCAGCAGTGCCGCTGATGGTATCACCTGCAAGGTCAATTTGTGTGACTTTGATTTCCTTGACTGTATAGACCTCATTGTAGGTTCCCGAGGATTCGCTCATCATCAACTCATGCTCAGGCAAGAGGTCAAAATCGCCAAGATCAAAACGAACATAGCCAGTTTCATCGGATGTTTCAACCCAGGTCTCACGGGTTGTGTCGATCGTCAGTGTGACATCCGTTAACTGCGGCCAACCATCTCCACCAACGGAATCAAATTGAGGATATGCCAGAATGGTCGGGTCTGGAATCAGCCACCAGATACTGGTCGAATCCCCATTATCATCTTCTTGCCATATATATGCACTTGTTCCTTCGGTGATATCCACTGATGTCAGATTGACCGACCAATCCCCATTGCCATCTGCGACAGGAGAAATAACTTCCGAAGTGATATCATCGGAAGCATAAACTGTTAACGGCCCCGGATTGGCGGTTCCGTTTAATATATTATTTTCTTCATCGACGGTTGAGACCGAAAGGCTTATTACTCTGTGAGTTTTGGTAAAGGTGCCATCCGAAAGAACGACCTCTTGCCCGGGTTGGATGTCAAAGGAGTCAAGTGAAAAATACACATATCCTGATGCAGATGACTCGACAGTAGCTTTCAAGACACCATCAATGTGGAGTGTGACAGGTGTTTCAGGGGTCCAATCATAACCATTAACCCTATCACTGTTTGGATGAACTTCAAAGTATGGATTCACTAGTTCCCAGGTTATCCTAGTATAATCGCCATCGTCATCATATTGGGATATCCAGCCAGATGATCCTGCTATTATATCGACCAAGCCGTAAAAATTTGCGTTCCAAATTCCTGATGCATTAGCCATGGCAGTTAGTGTTTGACAGGAATTATTGCAAGCCCTAACACTTAATTCATTATTAGCTTTGGCTGTCCCGGCAAGGATGTCATTTACTTCATCGATCGATGTGACTGAAAGATTCCTGACGATGTGGATTTTGGTATAGCCGCCGCCGCTCAGGGTCACAGTCTGCCCGGTTTGGACGTCAAAGGGCTGGAGGTAAAAAGATACTGCGCCGAAGGATTCATCAGTTACACCTGACCATGTTTGACTGCCTATCGTCAGGGTAACGGTGGTGTTTGGAGGCCAATCTTGTCCTGAGATATAATCATCTTGAGGATATATGTATATGTACGGGTCAGGAACAAACCAGCGGATACAGGTTGAATTTCCTTCAAGATCATCCTGGTAAGCCCAACCATAAGTGTCCGTTGTTAGATCGGCTGAAGAAGAAAAATCTACGCTCCATTGTCCTGATGAATTTGTAACAGGGTAGCGGTAATACCATTTTGCTCCTGCATATGCGGACACTGTTAGTTCGCTCAGCGGATCAGCTGAACCACTAACAATTTCGGTGGAAGGATTGATTTCAGTCACAACAATGTTCTTTACCATGTGTGATTTCGTAAATGTCCCATCCGTCACAATAATTTCCTGACCTGATTGGATATCAAATGATGACGAGTAAATATACACCCACCCATCTTCATCCGACATGCCACTGCCAATGGTGGTCCCACCAATGGATGCCGTGATTATTGTATTTGGTGACCAATCATTGCCGATAAGATAATCACTCAATGGGTAGACATCAAAATAGGGATCGGGGATATTCCAATAGATATAGGTAGCGTTTTTTCCATCACTTTGACTGGCATACCCATGATCACCAGTTTTTAATTCTGGCGATGTGAATGTGGCATGCCAGTTACCAGATGGATCAGCAACTGTGATTTGGTTATAACAATCCGTTTCATTGCAATGCGTTACATCTACTGTGCTGCCCGGATCTGCTGTCCCGCTGACAGTATTGGTGTCCGCATTGACGCCAGTGACTGTGTGGTTTGAAACTGTGTAGGATATGGTGCTTATGCCATCTGTCATTTCAATAAACTGGCCTGATTCGATGGCGTTTGCGGGATAAAAATAGACACTACCGTATTGATCAGAAATTTCTGTTCCAATATAAACAGAATCGATTGTGAGGGATATGGATGTGCTTGGTCCCCAAGATTCACCCTGAATTTCATTCCAGCGTGGGTAAACTTCAATATAGGGAGCTGGCATAAACCAATGAACATTGGTTGAATTTCCTTGCTCATCAAATTGACTTGCCTCACCACGAACACCTGGAAATATATCTATCGTAGTGAATAATGCTGTCCAGTTTCCTGAAGAATCCGCTGTGACAGTAAAGTCTTGCCAATCATTATCAAGACCGCCAATAACATAAATGTCCGTCTCTGGTGCTGCTATGCCACTGATCGAATTCGCATCCTCATCAATATCAGTTACAGTTAAGCCGGTCACGGTGTGGGCGCGGGTATAGGTGCCGTCGGTCATTTCCACAATTTGTGTAGCGCTAATATCATATTCGGGATAGAAATAAACAGAACCCTGTTCATTGGATGTTGATGATTCAATGACCTCATCATTGATAGTGAGTGTGATCGATGTATTGGGAGTCCAATCGTATCCATACGCATAGTCTCTATCAGGGTGAACTTCCATGTAAGGATGCGGTACGTACCAGCGGATGTTGGTTGAATTCCCCTCAGAATCGTATTGAATGGCATAGCCGCTGGTACCGGGTGTAATATCGAGGTAGGTGAATGTTGCCGTCCAGTTACCTGAGCCATCTGCAAGAATAGTGTCCTCATCCCAATCCTCGCCATTATCACCGTAAACGTAAACTTCACTTTCTGCTGCTGCTGTGCCGCTGATAGTGTTCAATGTCTCATTGATGCCTGTAACAGCCAAATTGGTGACGATGTGTGTGCGGGTGTAAGTACCATCTGATAGGATTATCTCCTGTCCAGCAGAGATTTCATCAGGTGGATAAAAATAAACAAATCCCCATTCGCTTGAATCTTCTGTGCCAATCACAACACTATTAATTGTGAGGGTTACGGGTGTATTAGGGGTCCAATTGTGGCCATAAATATAATCACCAATTGGATAAACCTCAAAAAAGGGATTAAGTGGAGAAGCTATAAACCAGTCAATATTAGTTGAGTTCCCTTGTGGATCGTATTGTGTGGCATAGCCGTGGGTGCCTGGTGCGATATCCAGATTTTCAAAGGTTGCTGTCCAGTCACCATCACCGTCAGTAAATACCGCGATCAAATCCCATTCGCTGTCATTCGAGCCTTCAACACGAACCTCACTTCTAGGTTCTGCAGTGCCACTGATCGTCTCTGTATCTTCATCAATATTTGTGATGGTCAGATTGGTGACGGTGTGGGTGCGGGTATAGGTGCCATCGGTCAATTCGACGATCTGTCCTGGGAGGATATCATACTCAGGATAAAAATATACATCGCCACTTGTATCTGAAGTCAAGGTTTCAATTTCTAAACCATCAATCTTAAGTGTAATGGCAGTGTCGGCAACCCAATTAAATCCAAACACATAATCATCTGTTGGAGATACTTCAATTTTTGGATTTGCGATATACCAATATATATTGGTTGAGTTGTTTTCCGCATCAAACTGACGGGCATACCCACTGATACCAGGTCTTAAATCTAACGAACCCGCTAAATCAAATCTCCAGGAACCGAATTCATCTGCAACTGGGTAGAAGGTGTACAACATCCCATCATTAACCTCTAATGTTAGATCACCAGGATTGGCTGTTCCGCTAATTGTTTCGGTATCTTCATCAATTTCAGTCACCGATAGGTTAGTAATAGTATGCGTACGTGTGAAGGTCCCGTCCGAAAGTACAATTTCATTTCCAGGGACGAGAGTAAATGATTCGGAAAAGAATACACGCCCTAAATCGTTTGAATATTCTGAATTAATTAAGGTGCTATCGATGGTAAGAGACACTAATGTGTCAGGAGTCCAATCATATCCTCCAATAAAATTATCAAGAGGGAAAACCCGAATGTTCGGATCAGGTAGCGACCATCTAATTCTAGTTTCATCGCCATCAGCGTCATATTGAAAAGCATCACCTGCTGAACCTGGGGCAATATCCACCAAGCTGCTGAAATCAGCTGTCCATTCACCGCTGGAGTCGGCTATTGGGTAAACCCAATCGCATGTAAAATCATCGCAAGCCCATACGCCTAATTCACCCGGGTTGGCTTTACCACTTAATGTATCTGCTGTATCGTCAAAACCTATCACAGCAAGATTAACAATGGTGTGCGATTTACTGACCGTCCCATCTGAGACTGTGATGATTTGACCGGGCTCTAATATAAAACCATCAATATTAAAATAAGCACTCCCCATATCATCCACGGTAGTTGAATCGACGTAGTCGTTTTCCCCCCCATAATCCGGATCATCAATGTTTAAGTTCGCGGTTGTATAAGGAGTCCAACCATCATGAAGGCCAATCTGATTCCAATACATTAGAACTTGAATATAGGGACCTTCTCTTGTGCCTTCTACATCTGCATAACCTTCAATCTCTTCAAACCTTACTGATTGTTCTTCTTCTCGTAAATCTTCTATTTCAGCTTGTTGAAGTTCTCTCAAGTTATCCTGACCAGGCTTGCGCATTCCCACAGAGGGTTTATTGTCGATGCGTTCTAATTCTCGCCTATCAGGCATTTCATGATCTGTAGATTTTGGCATTTCCGGATCAGACATTTCAGGTAAGAACTGCTGTGGTTCAACGGTAACCAGGATTTCTGCAGTTGCCGTTTCACCCTTGCTGGAGCTCACCCGTACGCTGAAATGGTCTTCTCCTGCGTAGCCGTCCTCTGGTTTGTAAGTTACTTCTGCTCTTGTGCCTATGGGAGCCGCCTGTGCCACGCCATGCCTTGCAGGGGACAGGATGTCCCAATGGTAGGTAACTCCTGCCTGTGGCTCTTTGACATCCAGTGAGAAGGTAAGGGTGTCTGAACCCGCCACGAAGTGATGGATCGGGCTGCCCTGAAGGATTTCCAGCGGCTGGCTGCTATCTGCCTGATCAGCAGTTTCAGCCTGTACGCTTGTGGGACTCAGATTTACTAATCCGAGAAACAGGATAAAAAATAGAAAATGATTAAGAACAAGATGCATTTGATTCTTTAAATATTTAGATTTCATGACTCTCCTATTTAGAATTATTTTTGGAAAATTTGGAATTGATTGATGTGTTTTGATAATGATATATCCCCCTGGGTTATGGAGATAAAAAATGGCTAATAATCAGTAAAGGTGTTTCAAATTTTGTCTTAAAGAATTCTTTCCTCATTAAGTTCTTCAATGACTCAGGATCCCTTAATAACGCATTAATAAATAATAGTGAAACATTATAACATTTTTTTAATAGATATTTAGAACTGCGCATTGCCTCATAAATAATCTTACTTTAGATATATACGTTGCCTCAAAAAGAATGTTACTCTAGACCAGATAAAAGTATCTGGAGATAGAGCAAAATGATGAGCAAACGTAGCAAGCGAGAATTGA